>Ga0190286_1000012_pt1 | contig 123153 bp, 118 predicted proteins | sample 48691834_MG_FD_183241 | JGI IMG/M metagenome (GOLD analysis project Ga0190286, IMG submission 183241) | Hydrothermal vent microbial mat bacterial communities from Southern Trench, Guaymas Basin, Mexico - 4869-18-3-4_MG | ecosystem: Environmental > Aquatic > Marine > Hydrothermal vents >... | reverse complement strand
CCCTTTACGATCTCGATGGCCTGGCCCATGGAGACGGCCTTCTGGATATCGCTTTTCGAAAGCACACGCAACATATCTCGTCCCTCCTCGTTGACGAGGGCACGGTAGAGTTGTTGCACAATTGGCTCACTGGCCTTGATAGTACGATTTTCTCCTATGGCCGAAATTTGCGCATAAATGGGGTGATCTGGCCTCCAAAAACCGCTTCGTGCGGGCCAAAAGTGCCTAAAACGGGTCATTTTCGGAATGGTCTTAGATCCCTCTACTATTGTGCAACAACTCTAGTGCCACTGCGCCCTTACTCAGAATCCCCTGTTAAAGTAGTTGTAGGTGGCCTTGGAGATATCAGCTATCAGCGGGATGCTTGTCTCGAAATCCAACCGTCCCGGTCGGTGGACGAAGATGCTGATGACATAATCTCCACTGGGAGAGAAGACTATGGCGGCGTCGGCGTGGGTATCTTCGATCCAGCCGTGCTTATGGGCTATCCTCGTTCCATTGGGCAGGCCATCTTCGATGAGTGTACCCTCGTGGTTGGCCTCCATTAGGGAGAGGATCTCCTGGCACTCATGGGGGGTGATCTGGTCGGGATAGGCGGCGATGAGCGTTCCCCCTCCCCGAGCACACCAGTAGATCATCTCCAGCAGGAGCCCTATTTCTTTAGGAGTGGTCTGGATGTAGGGGTCGGGGTTGGTGTCCTTGTCGGTGCGAGAATTGGCAGGGGTGGATATCCTCGGAGGCGGGCCTTTGTTGCCGTAGGGGGTCATGAAGGTGTTCACCAGCCCTAAGTAACGCAGGGATTCGGTGAGTTCCTCAGCCCCACGGTGGGCATCGCCATCGCCGATGAGGGAGAGGAGCTGGTTGGCCGCGCAGTTCCTTCCAGAGAGGGTCAGGGTCTCGGTGAGGAATCCGGTCGTCTGAGCGTCGGGGGGTTCATCCAGATGGCGGAAGACCTCCTCGGCGATGGCCACTTTAAGGGTGCTCATCCCGGAGAAGGCCACATCGGCGTTTATCCCCATCTCCTCGCCGTCCGAGAGGCCCTTGACGAACACGCCGACGACGCCTGGAAAGTCCTCCAGGAGTTTTTCCAGAAGGCCCTTGAGGAGTCCGATATCCGGTTCAGGAGGGCGGATGGCCTCCACGACCAGATCCACCTTCCGCTCCTCAGTTGAGGTCAATGCCTTGATCACTAAGGGCAGGGAGGCCTCCACGTTCAAACGCTGCCCCGGTTGGCCGGGGGCAAAGGAGAGGGTTTCGAGCATGGCCTGGGGCCTGTGGAAGGGCCGGTCGTGCTGAGAGGCCACCTCTGAGAGGAATCGCTTTATCTCTTCCTCATCGTATGTGGCGTCCAGGGGGACATCGAGGGTGAGAATGGGGTGGCGAAGCAGGAAAGCCAGGAAATCTCTCCAGAATCCCATCTTCTCTCGGGCCCTTAGGGCCTGGGCCACCATCTCATCGGCCCTTACTCGGAAGCCGACATCCTTAGGGTAGAGGATCAAGCTCGTATCCAGGTAGTGCAGCTCCAGCGGCGCGTTGAATCTCTCCTCCAGGGTGCGCCTCGCTGCCTCCGGCTCCATTCCCCCGACGGGGATGCCTGCTAAAGAGATTCCTAAGGGGAAACGGCTGCGGTAGGCCCTGTATTGGGGAAATTGATGGGCCGCGGCCGAAGCGGCGATCACCAAGAGGACACATAGGGTTGCCTTCAGCTTTCCCATAGAGGCCTCCGAAACTTCAACCCCTGCAGGGTGTTCTTAGGGAAAGAGGGAAGTGAATTCATCCGTAGGAGGGTGCAATGGCCAGAGAGATGAAGTTGATCGTGAATCCAGCGGCCGCCAACGGAGGCGTAGGCAAGCGATGGCCGCAGATCCATGATTTCTTACGCAGCCAGGGGGCCGATTTCGATGCCGAGCTCACCAAGGCTCCCGGCCACGCCATAGAACTGGCCCGTCAGGCGATGGAAAAGGGCTACAAAATCATCGTCGCTGTGGGAGGGGATGGCACGGTCAACGAAGTCATCAACGGCCTGGTGGTCGAAGGGACTACTGGGGCGGATGTGGCCTTAGGGATGATCCCTTATGGCGTAGGGACTGACCTTGCCCGCACCTTAGGTATCCCCCGCGATTACAAGGAAGCCTGCAAGCTCCTCCTGAGGGGCGAGAGACGCACCGTCGACCTCGGCCAGATAACCTGCATCCATGAGGGCCGGGAGATAACTCGGTACTTCATCAACGCGGCTGGATTGGGCTTCGACGCCGAGGTGGCTGAGCTAACTAACCGCCTCTCCAAGCTCAAGGCCTTAGGGGGCACCATTCCTTACGTGATCTCCGTCCTCATCACCTTAGTGACCTACCGAAACAAGCGCATGGATATCACCTTCGATGGCCGGAATTTGAAGGCCCGTGTTAATCTGGCCATGGTCTGTAACGGCCAGTACTTAGCCGGTGGGATGCACATGGCCCCCCATGCTTCCTTGGACGATGGCTCCTTCGACCTCATCATCGTCGGCGACTTCGGCAAGCTGGAGCTCGTAGCCACTTTTCCCAGGGTTTACAAAGGGACCCATTTGACCCACCCCAAGGTCGACGAGTACCGAGATGTGAAGAAGGTACGGATCGAATCCCAGGAGAGGGCGCTCATCCAGGCCGAAGGCGAGATCGTAGGCGAGGCCCCGGCCACGTTCCGCATCATCCCCCATGCCCTGCAGGTATTGGTTTAGAGAGCGAAGGTGGAGAGCCGCTGCTACATTGCGTGGCAAACGATGATGTAAGGAGCAAGCTCCTTGCGGGCTTGCTCGCTGTTGATCGCAGGTAAGGCTCTGTCGGGCTCCCGCAAGCAGGCTCGTCACTGTCCTATCCCTTTACAGCTCAATAGGCTTGGAGAGCAGGGCCACCAGCAGTTTGACAGCGTTGGCCATATCGTTGTAGTCCACCATCTCCGAAGGGGTGTGTATGTAACGGCAGGGAATGGACACGCAGCCAGCGGGCACCCCCTCGCGCGAGACCTGAATGACCATAGCGTCGGTGGTGCCGCGCTCCAGGACCTCCAGCTGGTAGGGGATGCCCAACTCCTCGGCCGTCCTCACCAGCAGGTTTTTCACCCCTGGATGGGCAAGCATCCCCCTATCTTTGACCTTGATGGCCGGCCCCTTCCCCAAGGATACGGCCATCGTGTGAGCTTCGGGCGTGTCGCCGGTGCGGGTCACGTCCACCGAGAGGCCCAAGTCGGGTTGGATACCATAGGTGGAGGTTATGGCCCCGCGCAATCCCACCTCCTCCTGCACGCTGAAGACGAAGTAGACGTCGTGGGGTGTCTCTCTTAGCTCCCTCATGACCTGGATGAGCACCGCGCAGCCGGCGCGGTCATCTAAAGCCTTGGCTATGATGCGGTCGCCCTGGGCGACGAAGGGCCGTTGGAAGCAGGCTATGTCCCCTACCTCCACTGGAACCGAATCCTTATCCACAGCGCCGACGTCCAGGTAGAGCTTGTCGATGCTAGGGATCTTCTTTTCCTCCTCGGGCTCCCGTTTCTCCATGCCGATGGTGCCTATCGTGCCGTCGGCGAAGGAGACCCGTCCGCCCAGCAGGGTGAGGGGGCGCACCCCACCCACGGGGGCGAAGCGCAGGAACCCCTTCTCGTCCACGTGGGTGACGATGATGCCGATCTCGTCCATATGGGCGGCCAGCATCACCTTCTTTCCCCCGCCCTTGCCGCGCTTCAGGGCGATGAGGTTGCCCAGGGCATCGACCCTTATCTCGTCGGCCAACCCCTCGATCTCTGCCCTGATGACCTCCCGGATCTTCTCCTCGCGGCCCGAAGGGCCGTAAGTCTCGGTCAGCTTCTTGATCAGTTCCTTCATCGAGCGCTCTCCTCCAAATAGTCTATGTCATCCCCTGCTCCAGAAAAGCCCTCGCCCTCTCCAACGCGGGCAGAGAGCGGGCCTGGACGAGCCGGATGCCCAAAGCGGTGGCCACCGGCTCCAGCAACCTCCAGACCCGTTCCCGGGCGACGAAAATCTTGGCGGGAATGACACCCAAGCGGCGAAGCGCGTCCACAAACCTCTCCGGCGCCTTAGCCCACACCGCATCCAGCGACGGCTTCGGGGCCAGGACCTCCGACCCCAGGACGAACCCCGATTTGGACTCTACTGCCAGCAAAATGTAGGGAAAATAGGGCCGAGGATCGTCTTTGTCACGGACGTATACCGGCATGATGAACAGGTCTACCTCCAAGCCTATGGGCCGGCGCGGGAGTTGGGCCTGCATGGCTGCCAGGTCCGCCTCCTCGATCGGGGGCGGCAAGGGGCGCGCCTCAGGAGGGGGCGGCCTCATCCATTCGTCCTTCCAGGCCAGGGCCTCGCCCCGCCTTTCCAGCGTGCGGACCAAGTAGAGGCCCTCCCGCAGGGGGTCCAACAAAGTCGGATCCTCCCTCACCCGCAGGGCGACCTCCAGAGCCTGTTGCAGGGCCAGGGTCAGGAAACGCGCCTCCTCTGCGGTCAAAAACCAGGGGAAGTAGCCGGGTACGTAGCTTCGGAACAGGGGCCAAGCCTTCCGTCCTCGAAACTTGAGCCCCAGCGATTTGATGACCTGCAAGTCCTGTCGCCGCAACTCGCGACGGTCCTCGAAGGAGGCTTGCAGGAGAGGTATCTCCAGGAGGAAGGCGGGATCCGGTTCCTGGGGAGTTTCCATCCGCCAGAAGCCATCCAGCCCTTCCGAGCCCAGGTAGACGGCCAGGGCGAAGTGTTCACCCCTCATGCCCATGATGCTGCCGTAACCGATCTCCTTGGTTTCGGGGTTCCGAACGCCGAAGAGATGGGCCTCGGTCATCCACTCCCAGGGGCGGGCCTCTTTGAAGGCAATGGCGGCCTCGTAGAGCTGGCGCCATTCCTCGAGCGAAGGCTGTGTATCCATTGGACAATCTCCTTTTCAGGCGGAGAAGGCCAATCGCCGCTACATAGTAAGTAATGTACCGACGTTGCTTAAGCTGCCAGGGCCTCAGGGTAAATATAGACGGGCACACGGATGGTCCGCCTAGGACTCACCTTGCTGAGAACGATTTTCTCCATGACCTTCATCGTTTCTGCGGTAAAGTATGCCTCGCCGCACTGCACACACACTCCTGCCGGTACGTCTTCAAAAAGAAATAGCTCACCGTTCCAATGATACGTGTACCGAATGCGTTTCGGTACAACCTCACCGCCGCAAAGCGAGCAGGGAGCATACACGTGTGTCATTTCTTTCCTCCTCTCGTCCTTGGGTTGATCCACTTGGGCGGTTTAGGGATATAGACAGTGATCAACCGTATCCAACCGGTGGGCAGCAGCCCCCAAACTGTATGGATAGCCTGGCCTGCCCGATTAAACCCCAGAAGAAGGCAACTGTGACCTCGTGGATCGTCAGGATAATCCTCCAGTAGTTCTCCGCTAAGCAATATGCTCTCCTCGGTGTCCGAGACTAACAGACCCTCGTTCTCGCGTTCGCGTTCAGCATGCAGCGAGATTTCATAACGGTTGCTCTGGATTCTCTCTTGGATGTATTGCACGATGTCCATTTGACTTATTGACTCGCTAACCTCGCCAGGGCCCCTTTCATCAGCTTCACCGTGTTCTCGAAGTCCTCCAGGCTCAGCAGGCAGGCCGGCGAATGGATGTAACGGCAGGGCACGGCCACGGTAACCGAAGGCACCCCTTCCCTCGAGAGGTGGATGGCTCCCGCGTCCGTCCCACCGACCCCGGGCTGTTTGAACTGATAGGGGATATCTAACTCCTTGGCCGTCTCCACCAGAAGGTCAATCAAGCGCCTATCGGCGATGAAGGTGCGGTCCATGATGGTGATAGCCGGGCCTTTCCCCAGCTCCGTGGTGGGGCTGACGTCCCTCTTCTTGGGCATGTCGTCGCAGATGGTGCCCTCCAGGACGAAGGCCACGTCCGGCTTAATGGCGTAGGCCGCCACCTTAGCCCCCCTCAGCCCCACCTCCTCCTGCACGGTGAAGGCGGCGTAGAGGTCGAAGGGATAACGCTCCTTCAGCAATTCGATCAAAACCGTACAGCCGACGCGGTCGTCGAAGGCCTTGCCCTTGACCGTATTGCCCAATTCGGCGAATTCAGTGGCGAAGGCGGCGTAATCGCCTATCTTGACCACCTTCTCGGCCTCCTCTTTGCTGGATGCTCCGATGTCGATGGCCATCTCCTCGACTTTGATTACCTTCTTGCGCTCCTCTTTCTTGAGGAGGTGGATGGGCTTGACGCCGATGACGCCGGGAACCCGCTTCTCACCGATGAGGACCTTCTTGGCCAGCAGGATACGGTCGTCGAGGCCTCCCACCGGACGGAAGCGCAGGCTTCCATCCTTCTCGATGTGGGTGATCATCAGTCCCACCTCATCCATATGGGCGGCCAACATCACCTTAAGCGAATTGCGAATCGCAAATCGCGAATCGCGCTTCTTAAGGGCTATCAAGTTGCCGATGCTGTCCACGCGGTATTCGTCCACGTGGTCCTTGATGGCCTCGATGATGATTCTGCGGACCTCGTCCTCACAGCCCGATACGCCGAAGGCCTCGGAAAGCTCTTTTAGAATCACTGCCTTCTTCCCTCCATCAATAGCAAGCACGCAGATCGGCGCTGATAATTCGCTGATAAACGCAGATTTTTAGAGGATAGGACAGCGGCAATCTGCGCTTTATCTGCGAAATCAGCGTGCTATCCCCCTCCGCGTGCTGAAAGCCAGTTTCCAGCTTCTAGCTTCCAACTCAGCTTCTCCATAAATCCCTCATCCAGCCTCCCGATGAACCCCGCCATCAGCCTCCCCGTCCGCTCGATGTCTTTGAGGGATACGGTCTCCACCGAGGTGTGCATGTAGCGCAGGGGGATGGAAAGCAGGGCGGTAGGGATGCCCTCTCTGGTGACCTGGATGGCCCAGGCGTCGGTGCCGCTTGGGCCGGGGATGGGCTCCACCTGATAGGGGATCTCCAAATCCCTGGCCACCTCGACCAGGGCCTGGTAAAGCTTGGGATGGATGTTGGGGCCGAAGGCGATGGCCGGCCCCTTGCCCATCTCGATGGTCTCCGCCTCGGAGACGCCGGGCTGGCTGCCGAAGCCCACGTCGATGGCGATGGCCAGGTCGGGAGCCAGGCCGTAGGCGCTGGTAGTGGCCCCGCGCAACCCCACCTCCTCCTGCACCGTAGCCACCGCGTAGACGTCCCAGAGGTGCTTGACCGAGGCGAGGCCCTCCAGGCAGACCAGGATAGAGGCCACCCCCGCCCGGTCGTCGAAGGCCTTGCCGGCCGCGAAATCCCCCTGGAGGCGGGTGAACTCCCGCCCGATGGTGACCAGGTCGCCCACCTGGACCAGGCGCTCGACCTCCTCCGGCGGCAGGCCCACATCGATGAACAGCTTGTCCATGGGTATGATCTTCTCCCGCTCCTCCCTGGGAAGCACGTGCGGAGGGCGGCTGGCGATGACGCCCGGCAATTCCCTTTTGCCGTGCACCACCACCTCCTGCCCCAGGAGGACCCGATCGTCGAAGCCACCTACCGAGGTGAAGCGCAGGAACCCCTTCTCGATCTTGGTCACGATCAGCCCGATCTCGTCCAGATGGGCGGCAAGCATGATGCGCCGCCCCTGGCCCTCACCCTTCTTCAGGGCGATGACACTGCCCATCTTATCGGTGCGCACCTCGTCGGCGTATCGCCCGAACTCCTCAGCCACGATGGCCCGCACTTCATCCTCATAGCCCGAAACCCCTTTAGCTTCGGAAAGCCTCTTTAAGCATGAAACTAAATCCACTTCCGATGCTCCTTTCTACTAAGCCTGCGTTCTGAAGTTGCCCAAGGTAATCGTTGGCGTGGATGTGACGGTTCCCGTCGGCGAGGGCGTGGCGGTCAACGTGGGAGTGATGGTCTCCATTGGCGTAGAGGTCTCGGTGGGCGTTGACGTGGGAGTCTCCGTCGGCGTGGCCGTGTCGGTTGGCATGGGTGAGGGCGCAAGCGTAGGCGTTCCCGTAGGCGTCGCTGTACTCGTTGGCGAGGGCGTGGCGGTCCACGTCGGCGTGGCTGTGGCCGTCTCCGTGGGCGTGGGTGTCGGTGTAGGCGCGATGGTCTCCGTCGGCGTAGCGGTCTCGGTGGGCGTCGATGTGGGAGTCGCCGTCGGCGTGGCCGTATCGGTTGGCGTGGGTGAGGGCGTAAACGTGGGCGTTCCCGTAGGCGTCGCTGTGCTCGTCGGCGAAGCTGTGGGCGTGGCAGTGGCTGTGGAGGTGCGGGTAGGGGTGGGAGAGGGCCACCACTGGGTCGGCGTCGGCTCCAGAGTAGGGGTAGGGCTGGGGGTGGAGGTGGCTGTGAAGGTCGGGATGATCAGGGTAGGCCACGGCGTGAAGGTGGGCGCGCTGGGCACGCTAAAATGAGCGATGAACAAGGAGAGCAAACCCAGGCAATATCCAGGCAGGCTCAGAAGGATGACGGCCATTACGACTCCATAGATTATCTTCTGCCTTTTAGGCAGTCCCTTATACCAATCCTCCAGCCCGTTTCCCACATCCCCCTCGCCGTCAAATGCAGGGTTTTATGATATCATCGTTTGGACCCTTTGTCAATCGAGCCGGATCGCCTCCCGTATGCGGCGGGAGAGGGCACCGAATCCCTCCTCGTAGAGCATCTCTAACCTGCGAGGGCGAGGCAGGGGGACGGGGATGGAGGCCTCGATGCGGCCGGGACGGGGACTCATGACCAGGACCCTGTCGGCCAGAAAGACGGCCTCCTGGATGGAATGGGTCACCATGATTACCGTCTTACGCTTGGCTCGCCAGATGCGCAGGAGCTCCAAGTTCATGCGCTCCCGGGTGAGGGCATCCAAGGAGCCAAACGGCTCATCCAGGAGCAGGATGGAAGGATCATGGATGAGGGCGCGGGCGATGGCCACCCGTTGCTCCATCCCTCCGGATAAGCTGTGGGGGTAGGCGCTCTCGAAACCCTCCAGGCCGACCAGTTGCAGGAGCTCCCCAGCTCGACGGCGCGCCTCAGCCATCTTCACCCCCAGAATCTCCAGGGGAAGGGTGACATTCTCCAGCACGGTGCGCCAAGGCATCAGATTAGCCTTCTGGAAAACGAAGCCGATCCGGCGACATGGCCCGTTCAGGGGCCTCCCATCGAGGTAAACCCTCCCGCTGGTGGGCCTGAGCAGCCCCCCCAGGACCCTGAGAAGTGTGGATTTGCCACACCCTGAGGGCCCTACGAGGCAGAGGAATTCACCCGCGCCCACTTGGAAGGAGACCTCCTCCAGGGCCCCCACCTCCCCGTTAGGGGAGCGGTACGTAACCCTTATCCTCTCAGCTATCAATTGGGGTTTAGTCATGGGATTCGGCCGTGGGAATTGATTCCCCCTTTCGCTGCCAAGCGGCGTCCTCGCCCTTGCTCATCCTGATTTGACGAATTCGTTGGTGAACAGCTCCTCCACCTTTATCTCGGTGCCGATGAGCCCGATCCGGTGCATGAAATCCTGAGAGGCCTCCCAGGCGGCGGGATCGGAGAGGCCCAGGGCGTCGCTGCGCCAGAGGGCGATGGATTCGTCCAGCACTGCCCTCTGGATGGCCTCCTCTCCCATCTCTGGCACGAACTTCCTGCAGATGGCGAAGGCCTCATCCGGGTGGTCTATGGTGTAGCGGAGCCCCCGTAGGGTGGCGTGCACCAGGCCCCTCACCAGCTCCGGCCGCTCGGCGATGGTGCTCTCGTTGGTGATGAGGCCGTTGGAGACCAGGTCGATATAGTCGGAGACCCGGATTATGCTCACCTCATGGCCCATCTGGCGGAGCTGCACCGGCTCGTTCATGATGTAGCAGAGGGCGGCGTCCACTCGATCTTCGACCAGACTTTCCACCTGGGTGTAGCCGATGGTCTGCAGGTTCACCCTCTCCTCGTCGATCCCCGTCGCGTAAACGAGTGCCCGCCAGCCGATGTAGCTCGCTCCGTAGGTCGCTGGGATGCCCACCGTCTTGCCCTCGAGGTCCTCGGGCTTTCGGATGCCTTTCTCCTTCAGGGCGACCACGCAGACGGGGAACTTCCGATACCAGTTCATGATGTAGACCACGGGCAGCCCCTGGGAGCGGGCCAGGATCACCTGTTCGCCGCTGGCCACCGCGAACGAGAGCTCGCCTGTGCCCACCAACTTGAGGAGGTCGGTCTCCCAGCCGTAGTCGAACTCCACCTCAATCCCTTCATCGGCGAAGTAGCCCTTCTCCACAGCCACGTAGAAGGGGGCGAACTGCACATTGGGGATGTAGCCCATGGCCAAGGTGATGCTTTCAGGCGTTGGATGCTGGGATGGTCTGCCGCAGCCGCTGAGAGCCACTGTGGCGATTAAGCCCAGGATTAGCAGTCTCCTCACATGAACCTCCTATCGTCTCCATGAAAGCAGAAAGCCCTCCAAGGCCGCGACCATGCCATAGAGGGCGAGGGCAATGGCCGCCAGGGTTAGAAGGGCCACGAACATCAGCGGTGTGTCGAACAGGCCCCGGGCCAGGTTAACCAGGAAGCCCAGCCCTCGGTCCGCGCCCACAAACTCCCCCACCACCGCTCCGATCACCGAGAGGGTCACCCCTACCTTCAGACCTCCCAGGATCACGGGCAGGGCCGCTGGCACCTCCAGCTTGGTGAACACCTGCCAGCGACTGGCCTCTAAGGAGCGCATCAGCTCGTACGGCTCCTCGCCCACCGAGCGGATGCCCACCATGGTGTTGATCAGGACGGGGAAGAAGAGGGTGAGGGCGCAGACCAGGACTTTAGAGAGCCTCCCTGAGCCGAACCAGATGATGATGAGCGGAGCTAAGGCCACGATGGGCATGGATTGAGAGGCCACTACCAGCGGCGAGAGGATGCGCTCAAGGGGCTTACACTTGGCCAGGATATAGCCCAGCAGGGTGGCTGTGCTGAGCCCCAGGGCCAGGCCACCGAATATCTCGGTCAGAGTGACCCGGGTGTGGCGCCAGAGGGTGCCGTCGCCGGCCGCGGCCAGGAATCTGGCCCAGACCAGTTCCGGCGAAGGCAGGATGAAAGGGGGATAGCCGCCCAGGCGGACCGCCAGTTCCCACAGGCTGAGGAAGAGGGCCAGAGGCACGAGGAGGTAACATGCCCCTCGGCCAGCGGAATGCAGGAGGCCCCTTAGCTGCCCAGGAATGGATCGCGGAACTTCCATCGTCGCACCGTCTGACAAATTGAAACCCCGAAGGTCTTTGACCTTCGGGGCACGTAACGGGACCATCCATGGGAATGGTCCCTCCATAGGCTATTTGACCTTCTCCCATCCGGACTATACCGTCGGCTCCGGCCTCTCACCGGATCAGCTTGCGCTCGCGGGCTCGGCAAATTAGAGGTTAAAGGTTATGGAATAAGGGCGTCCTTTAACCTTTATTCCCTATCCCCCTAATTGCCATACCGCCGGTCGGGAATTGGCGCTAACCGCCTCACCCTGCCCCGAAGGTTTTTCACCAGGGATTATATCACCACCAGATGATGCTGTCAAACTGGGTTTTGGGCAACCAAAGGGCCAACAAGGGCTCCCAGCGAGTGGTTGCCCCTGCTGGCCATCATCTGGCTTCCTTAGATGATGGAGCATCCAGGGCCTGTGGCCCTCTGCTACCGATAGACCCCTCTCCAGTCGTTGATCTTGAGCCGCAGGATGTCCTTGAACATGCGCAGCGGATCGCGCAGGGGATTGACCTTGGTATCGGCGCCGTAATGCCACTCCACCGGCACCTCCGCCACCCTGTAGCCCGCCTTGCAGGCCAGGAGGAGGACCTCCACATCGAAGCCGGTCACCGCTCCCCCTTTGACCTGGCCGGCATCCGCTCCGTAGAGTTTCACCCGTTGGAACAGGTCGTGAGCAACCTCACGGCGGAAGCATTTGAAACCGCATTGGGTGTCCCGGAAATCACCTATGATCATCAGGCGCACCAGCAGGTTGAAGACCCGGCCCATCAGGTGTCGATACCATGGTTCGTTGTAACGCTTGGCCCCCACCCCCTCCCTCGAGCCGATGGCGATGTCGTAGCCCTTCTCCAGGAAGGCCAGGAGTTTCTCCACCTCCTCTATGGGGGTGGCCAGGTCGGCATCGGAGAAGAGGATGTATTCCCCCCGCGCCGCCAGCATCCCCGTGCGCACCGCGTAACCCTTGCCCCGGTGGTCGTTCCTGATGAGGCGGAGGCCACGATGCTTGGCCATGAACTCCTCCACCACCTTGGCGGTGCCGTCCTCACTTCCATCGTCCACTACGATGATCTCGAAGGGGTAATCCTGCCCCTCCAGGTAGGAGGCGATCTTCCCCAGGGTCCCTGGCAAGCGGCGCTCCTCGTTATAGGCGGGAATGACCACAGAGAGGAAAGGCCGTTCCATTTCACCTCCATCTAACATCCCGTCAGGATGAATTCCAAATACTCATCGGAGACCTTGCGAGCGCGCTGGATGGCATGGCGCTTGCGCAGCATCCGGGGCAGGCCCCACAGCCCGGCCAGTTGCCCCCGCAGGCGAGCCCTCGCCGCTTCCCCCCGCCAGGCCCTGAGCGCCTCCCAGGCGATGCTTAGCTGCGCGGCGATTATCCGCCGCCAATACCTCCTGAGCAGGGATGTGGGGTAGTCCTTGGCGATGACGTAGATGAAGTTGCGGCCGCAGTAGTAGCTGGCGATCTTCCCCCCGCCGGTGGCGCTCAGCTTGTGGTAGACCACCGCCGTGGGGACGTAGATGCACCTCCAGCCCGCCAGTTGGGCCCGCCAGGCCAGGTCCACGTCCTCGCAGAAGGCGAAGAAATCCTCGTCGAAGAGCCCGATCTCCTCCAGCATGGCCCGGCGATAGGCCGCGGCCACGCCGGCGGCCCCGAAGACGTACTCCTCCTGGTCGAATTGCCCCTCGTCCCGCTGCCAGACGCCGCGGTTGCCCGGCACCCCGTCCACCCCGTAGAAATCCCCCGCCGTGTGGATGACGTCGCGCCGGTCGAAGAGGAGCACCTTGGGAGTGGCCATCCCCGCCTCCGGGTGTCGGGCCAGGGCCCCCGCCAGCTCCTCCAGCCAGCGGGGATCAGCCTGGGCGTCGTTGTTGAAGACGGCGATTATTTCCCCCTGGGCCTGGCGGATGCCGGCGTTCGCACCCCCGGCGAAGCCCCGGTTCCGGGGCAGGGCCACCACCCTCACCTCCGGGTAATCCCGCTCCAGAAGCTGCAGCGAGTTGTCGGTGGAGCCGTTGTCCACCACGATGACCTCGAAGCGGGGGTAGGTCTGGCGGCGCAGGGAATCCAGGCAGGTGGGCAGATGCGCTGCGCCGTTCCAGTTGGGGATGATGACGGAGATGAGGGGATAGGGGTTAGAGGATAGAGGGTAGGGGGTAGGGGTTAGGCCCACCACGACTCCACCTCCTCCACCAGCCGCCAGGTCTCCGCCAGCACCTCCGGCCCGAAGGAGGCCAGGATGGGGGTGGAGGAACCGAGAAAGCTGAAGGCACCCCCACGCCTCGCATACCGGGCTGCCCGGAATGCTTCCTGGGCGACGGCCAGAACCATCTTTTCCCTTCCCATCCCCATCCACGCCCCTGCCACCGAGGAGAGGGCCTTGGCTTTCTCCAAGGGCAACTCAATGGTCCTGGCGACTTCCAGGGCCTCCTCCAGGACGGCAAGAGCATCCTCGGTCTGGTGAGTCTTGGCGAGGGCTGAGGCGATGGATGAGAGGGCCTCGGCTTTCCAGAACGGCTCCTCGGTGGCCCTGGCGGTTTGTAAAGCTTCCTCCAGGATGACTCTAGCCTCCTCCGTCCAGCCTATCTGAGCGAGGGCCGAGGCGATGGATGCGAGGGCCTTGGCTTCCGGTCCCTCAATGGTTCTTGCGGTTTGCAGGGCCTCCTTCAATATGGCTCTGGCCTCCTCCACTTGACCTACCTGGGCCAGGGAGGAGGCGATGGACGAGAGGGCCTCGGCTTTCGGTCCCTCGGTGGTTCTTACAATTTGTAGAGCTTCCTTTAAGACGGCCCTGGCCTTCTCCACCTGGCCTGTCTGTGCTAAGGCTGAGGCGATGGATGGGAAGGCCTTGGCTTTCCAGAAGGGCCACTCAATGGCCCCTGCAACATCAATGGCCTCATCGAGCCGCCCCGCCTGGGCAAAAGCGGAGGCGATAGAGGATAGGGCCCTGACTTTATGCCAGGGCTCCTCGATGGTCCTGGCAACCTCCAGGGCCTCCTCAGGCTGCCCCGCCTGGGCCAGGGAGGAGGCGATGGATGGGAGGGCCTCGGCTTTTTCGCTTGGCTGCTCGATAGCCATGGCTACTTGCAAAGCCTCCTCTATAGTGGCTCCGGCTTTCTTGATTTGGCCCATCTGGGCGAGGTAAGAGGTGATGGATGAGAGGGCCTCGGCCTTCTCATCAGGCTTCTCGATGGTCCTTGCAACTTCAAGGGCCTCCTCAAGTTGCCCCATCTGGGCTAGGGAAGAGGCGACCGAGGAGAGGGCCTTGGCTTGCTCCCAGGGCTCCCTGATGGTCCTAGCAACCTCAAAGGCCTCCTCCAGGATAGCCCCTGCCTCCTCAGGCCGTCCCGTCTGAGCCAGGGAGGAGGCGACCCGGGAGAGGGCCCTGGCTTTCTCATCAGGCTCCTCGATGGCCCTTGCGACCTGCAAAGCCTCCTCCACCTGGCCTGTCTGGGCGAGGAGGGAGGCGAGAAAGGAGAGGAGTCCAGCTTTTCCTGAGAGCTGCTCAATGATAGCTATTTGAATGTGCAAAGCCTCTTTCAGGATGGCCTCTGCCTCCTCAGGCTGCCCCGCCTGGTCCAAAGCAGATGCGATGGATGAGAGGGCCCTGGGTATCCACCAAGGCTCCTTGATAGCCTCGGCAGCCTCCAAAGCCTCTACCAGGGCAGCCTTCGTCTCCTCCGTCCGGCCTGTCTGGGCCAGGGCTGAGGCGACGAAGGAGAGGGCCTCGGCTTTCCTCCAGGGCCACTCGATGTCCCTGGCAACCTCCAGGGCCTCCTCCAGGCGTCCTGCCCGGGCCAGGGCTGAGGCGATGGAGGAAAGGGCCTCGGCTTTCGCCCAGGGCACCTCGATGGTCTTGGCGACCTCCAGGGCCTCCTCCAGGACGGCCACGGCCTCCTCGGGTTTGTCTTGCTCCCAGAGGGCGAGGCCGATGAGGCGCAATGCCTCGGCCTTCCGCCGGGGGTCCACCATCAGCCGGGCGTAATCGAGGGCCCGCCCGGCCTGCCCCAGCCGGGCCATGACCCCCAGCACCTCCGGGGGCACCTGGGCGGCCAGGGAGCCCAGGGTGGCGGAGAGGAGGGCGCACTGGACCAGGCGAGGGAGGCCCTCCACCCCCTCCCCCTCCGCCGCGCGGAAGGCCAGGTCCACGTCCGCGGCGAAGCTGCGGTGGGAGCCAGTGCGCCGTCGCTTCAGCTCCATCCACTCCCTGTCTATCAGGCCATACAACTCCTCGCGTCGCCCGACCTCGAAGAGGTGGGCGGCGTAGTGCTCCAAGGCGTAATCGGACTCGTGCTCCCGCCAGCGAGCGCAGTAGTCTAAGAGCCGCTCCTCATAACTCTTGCGCTCTCGCTTGGTGAACCACTCCCTCTCCACCAGGCGGCGGAACTCCAGGTGCATCAGCTCCATCCGTTCCTCGCCCAGCAGGAAGCGACGCACAGGCTTCAGGGCGTCCAGCACCCGCCACTTGGGCATCTCCAGAGCGTCGGCCAGCTCGTCGGCGGTCATCCCGCCGCGGGCCACAACCAGCATCCCCAGGATGTGGTGGATGTCCTCCCCCTCGGCCCGCTCATCCAGCAGCCCGAGCTGCATTCGGAAGTAGTCCTCCACCTCCTCCAGGGGTGGCAAGGCATCCAGCCTGGCCTCGGCCTCCTCGCCCCAATCGGCCACGTCCTCGCACAGGTAGCGCAAGAAGAGCGGCTCGCCCCGGGTCAGGTCCACCAGCCTTTGAATGAAGGCGTCGTCCCTGGGGACGGCGTCGCCCGCCTGGGCCAGCAAGGCCCGCACCTCCTGGGGGCCGAAGCGGGCCAGGCGGTGGACCTGGGCCTTCCTGAGGGGGTGGTCGAGCGGCACCCAATCGAAGGCCTTGGGCTGGGGCCGGGAGGTGACCACCACGTGGACGTGGGGCGGGAGATAGTCGGGCGGGAAGTGGGCCACGGTGCGGCCCCTCTCGTCGGGGACCATCTCGTCCAGTCCGTCCACCAGCAGGGTGAGGGGGCGGTTGGGCCGGGCGCGGGCCGCCGCCTCGCTCCACAGGGCGGTGAAGAGCCGCCCCAGCGCCTCCACGTCGGTGGGGACGCCGCCGGGGATGTCCAGGGCATCCAGGAGCTGGGAGTCGAGCGTCGCCAGGAAGGAGAGGGGGGTGTGCCAGCCCTTCTCCTGCCGCAGGAAGGCATAGAGCAGCGGGGGATGGTCGGCGACACCGCCGGGCCGCCACGTCCCCCGCTCGTAGCGGTGCACCAGTTGGGCGATGAGGGCCGTCTTCCCCATCCCCGGCCCGGCCTCGATGAGCAGGTAGCCACCCTCCTCCTGGGCGGTGAAGTCCGTCACCGCCTGGATGGCCTCCTCCCGGCCCACGAAGTGCTCGGTGTAGAAGTCCATGAGCGTCCCGACCTCCTTGCGGTAGGGCACGGGGCGGTAGGCCCGGACGAGGGCGGCGATCTCATGGAGCCGCTCCAGGGCGCGGCTGTCGAAGAAGGGCCTCAGCTCGGCCTCCCCCTCAGCCGCCTCCTGGAAGCGGCGAAGGAAGAGCTCGGCGGCCGGGAGGAGCCTCTCCAAAGGCGGCTTGTAGCCGGGGCGGTACTGGGCGCAGGCCAGCTCGGCCAGGCGCTCAGGACTCGGCATCTCATCGGGACGCCTGCTGAGGATGCGGGCCAACTCGGCGACTACCTCCTCCTGGCGGAAGAAGGTCTCGTGAAAGGCATCCGCGGCCAACTGGGGGTATTGCTTTTCCAGCTCAGCGTAGGCCTTCCGTATGGCCCGGACCAAGGCGGCCCTGGCCGGGTCGCCCGCCAGCAGCCGCCTCACCCGCTGGATAGCTGGCCGCTCGGCCAGGGCGTCGAGGGCCTTGTCCAAAACTTTTTTGGCCAGCAAACTGAGAAGCACTTCCATGAGCCCCTACCCCCTAACCCCTACAATCCGAAATACGCCCTCAGCGCCTCCTCCCAGGGGCGCAGCTTGATGCCCAATTGGGCGGCGCAGAAGTTGCGCAGCGGCGCGTAAGGTGGGGGGGTGGAGGCGCGTTTGTATTCGGCTAAGGTGATGGGCTCCACGGGGATGTGCCCCCGCCCGGAGAGCTCCAGTATCCTGACCGCGAAATCGTAGCGGGAGCAGGCCCCTTCGTTAGTGAGGTGGTAGATGCCATAGTGCCCGGTGCGGATGAGCTTTGCGATGGCCTGGGCCAGGTCGGGGGCGTAGGTGGGGGAACCGACCTCGTCGGTCACCACCCGCAGCCTTCCCCGCTCGTCGGCGGCGCGGATGATCTTGGTCACGAAGTTTTGGCCCCCGCGGGCGTAGAGCCAGGCCGTCCTCACGATGTAGAAGCGGTCGAGCAGGGCCTGGACGAAGAGCTCGCCGGCCAACTTGGAGCGGCCGTAGGCGTTGATGGGGTTGGGACGGTCGAACTCCAGGTAAGGCTCGCCTTTCGTGCCGTCGAAGACCTCGTTGGTGGAGACGTAGACCATGGCCGCGCCGCACCTCTGGCAGGCCAGGGCCACGTTCTGCGTGCCCAGGGCGTTGACCAGGTAGGCCCTGTCCGGATCGCGGGCGCAGCCGTCCACATCGGTCATGGCAGCGGTGTGGATGACCACCTCAGGCGAGAGTTCGGCGATGGCTGGGACCACCTGAGGCACGGCCACATCGTATTCAGGACGATTCAGGGGGATGAGCTCTTCAGCCCGCAGGACCCCCTGCAGGGCTCTCCCTAGCTGTCCCCTGGCCCCCGTAATCGCGATGCGCATCGAGCTTGCTCCATCTTATCAATCATCCTAATTATACCAATTTTCGTCGAAAAGAGGAATTCCCCCTCCCCGCTATTTTGGTGTATAATTCAAAGGTAGCGATGTGAGCAGCGAAAAGGGAGAGTGATGAAACACATCGGGGTTTTGACCAGCGGCGGAGATAGTCCGGGCATGAACGCCTGCATAAGGGCGGTGGTGAGGACCGGCCTAGACCTTGGGATGGAGGTCACGGGCATAAGGCGCGGCTACGCCGGGCTCATCGCTGGGGAGATGGAGCCGATGGATGCCCGCTCCGTGGGAGGGATCATCCAAAGGGCAGGCACCATCCTGCAGACCTCGCGCTGCGAGGAGTTCAAGACGCTGGCGGGGCGACGGGAGGCCCTGCGGAAGCTCAATGAGTATGGCATCGAGGGGTTGGTGGTCATCGGGGGGGACGGTTCCCTGCGCGGAGCCTTGGAGTTGCATAGGATGGGCTTCCCCACCATCGGGGTGCCGGCCAGCATCGACAACGACATATGGGGGACGGATATGGCTATCGGCACCGACACGGCCCTCAACACTGCGCTCGATGCCATCGACAAGATTAAGGAGACCGCCTCCTCGCACGGGCGGGCGTTCCTGGTGGAGGTGATGGGGCGGAATCGCGGCTACCTGGCCCTCATGACGGGGATCGCCGGCGGGGCGGAGGTGGTTCTGATCCCAGAGAAGGAGATGCCCCTGGAGAGGGTGGCTGAGATCCTGGAACAGGCTTATATCAAAGGCAAGGCCCATGCTCTGGTGGTCATCGCAGAGGGGGCTAAGTACAAGACCTCGGAGGTCGCCGCTTACCTTCAGAGGGAGGAGGTCGGCTTCGAGGTGCGCACCACTATCCTCGGCCATGTCCAAAGGGGAGGAGCGCCAAGTGCTTTCGACAGGCTATTGGCCACCCGCATGGGCGTGGCCGCCGTCCAGCAGCTCGCTCAAGGGGCCAGCGGTGTGATGGTCGGATTGGTGGGGAACAGGATAGAGACCATCGGCCTGGAGGAGGTGACCAAAAGGAGTAAGGGACTGGACCTGGCCTTCTACGATATGGCCGAGGTGCTGGCCAAATGAGAGAGGGCATCGAGCTTACCTCGATACCCTCCTGCCCCTTAAGGTCGCTTATGAGCCCCGGCGGAAGAGCTAGTTACAGGGGATGATCAACCTCTGGCCAACGTAGATGAGGTCGGGGTTCTTGATACAGTTGGCTTGGACGATGGCCCAGACAGTGGTGCAGAATCTGCAAGCTATCTTGGTCAGATTGTCACACGGCTGGACGATGTAGACACAGCACGGCTTGTAGCACCAGCAGGGCTTGCACCACGGCTTCCAGCACCGGCAGGGCTTGTACCACCCCCAGCCGGTACCGCCCGAGGGAATGTACAGTGCCTGTCCCGCATAAATGAGGTTAGGATTGGGGATGGAATTGGCCTTGGCGATGGTCCAGATGCTTACCCCATACATCCGTGCGATGGAGGACAAGGTCTCGCCCGGCTTAACCACATGGATCGGGTCCGAAGCTGGTGGAGCCGCATAGCTGATAGCAGCCGTCAGAAGTTGAAGGACTAACGCTGCACTTAGAACCAGCATCGCTTTCTTCATAGCCTATCCTCCTTTCCCGCCGAATGGGCCCACTTCGCTCCCTACGTGAACGAGAGGCATCTCCATTATACACTTTATGTACTAAGATTGCAAATCAATGAAAGCTTTGAGCGCGGGAATCCGACGGCGGGTTAGCTGCGGGGCGTTCATTGATGTAGAAGCAGAGCATGGTGCTGCCGTAGCGACGCTTATCCACCAATCGAAGGCTCCTCAGTTCGAGGTCTTTGTACTCCTTAGGGAATATCTGGGCGATGGCCAGCCCCTTCTCGGCCAGGAACCCTCGCCCGTCCAAGGCCAGGAGCGTCCTGGCCCAGAGGCCCTTATATTGTGGCGGGGCTATGTAGACCAGGTCGAAACTCTGTCCAGGCCCCTTCTTCAGGAATTTGAAGACGTCATCGTGTACCACCTGGGCGCGGTCGGCCAGTCCCGTCAGGCGCAGGTTCCTCCCGATGATCTCCACGGCCTTCCGGCTTCGCTCCACGAAGACCGCCCACCGTGCCCCGCGGCTTAAGGCCTCGATGCCTACGCTCCCTGTGCCGGCGAAGAGGTCGAGGAAGAGGGCATCCACCACCCTCTCCCCCAAGATGTCGAAGAGGGCTTCCTTGACCCGATCGGTGATGGGACGGATGCCCGGCACTGAAAGCAGTTTTTTCCCTTTGGCCTCGCCCGCTATAACCCGCATAATCCCACCCTGCCTCGCGGCGAAGAGAGGCATTTGACAAAAATCGCAAGGGAAGTTACCCTATTCCCAGCTGAATTCGGGATGGAGGTCTGAGATCATGGAAGTGGTCTTGGGAGCCTTGTTGCTCTTTTTCCTCAGGCTGGCTAATGTCCTCATAAGCACAGTGCGAACTCTGCTGATGATGCGGGGAAGGAAAAAGCTGGTTACCCTGATGACCATCCCCGAGGTATTGATCTACATCATGGCCCTCGGCACGGTGGTTCAAAATCTCAGCAATGTTTGGAACCTGCTCGGATACTGCGGAGGAGTGGCCTTAGGGACATGGATAGGGATGGCCCTCGAGGAGAGATTGGCTCTGGGCTTCGCCGTTATCCATGTCGTCTCCGTGGACAAGGGGAGGAAGATCGCCGACGCCATCAGAAGCAGGGGCTACGGAGCGACGGAGACGATGGGGTGGGGCAAAAGCAACGTGGTGAACATCATCAACGTGGTGGCCAAACGCAAGGACGTGCCCTCTATCCTCACCGCGGTCACCGAGGTCGACGACAGGGCCTTCATCACCGTCGAGGAGCCGAAGAGCATCTATCGGGGTTACCTGCCCACGACTTAACGGGAAAACCTCCCGCGGGTTGGAGGGCCTGCGGGAGGTTTTCACTCCAGCATCCCCTTTATTCGAGCGACCACCATGTCCAGGGCCACGGGGTTAAATCCCCCCTCGGGGATGATGATGTCGGCGTAACGTTTGCTTGGCTCAACGAACTCTAAGTGCATAGGCCGCACTGTGGCCAGATACTGCTCGATGACCGATTCCATGGTTCGGCCCCTCTCAATGATGTCCCGTTTCAGCCTCCTGATGAAGCGGATGTCGGCATCGGTATCCACGTAGATTTTGATGTCGAACATCCTCCTCAGGGCCTCATCGGCGAAAATGAGGATGCCTTCCACCAGGATGACCTGTTTAGGCTCCACGCGCCTGGTCTTGTTGGTCCTGGTGTGGGTGGTGAAATCGTAGACGGGGACTTCGACCGCCCTGCCGGCCTGGAGTTCCTTCAAATGCTTGATCAGAAGCTCGGTCTCCAAGGCGTCGGGATGGTCGTAATTGACCTTGGCCCTCTCCTCGGGTGGGAGGTGGCTCTGATCCTTGTAGTAGGAATCGTGCTGGATGTAGGCTATCTTATCCCGTCCCACCCGATCCAGGATAGCCTGGGCGACGGTGGTCTTTCCCGAGCCGGTCCCCCCCGCCACTCCGATGATGAGGGGTTTCACGCTCCCTCCCCCTTCACAAAGTCAAGGATGCATTGGGCGTACCTATCGAAGTCGGAGAGCTCAGTGGTGGCGATCTTGTAAAGTTGGCCGTAATCGACGTCCCAATAGAGGTAGATCAAGGAGTTCCGCACCTCCGCCCAGGAGGCGAGCCTCTCGCTCAACTCCGAGGGGATGACCCCGTTCTCGGAGAGGGTCTCGCCCACCTCCCTGTAGCCCTTGAGTTCTCCCAGGTTCCTTCCGAGGATCACGTGCCTGCCCAAGTCGAGCGCCGCCTCTATGGCCAGCCGCAGATAATGCTCGGACAAGGCACGCAATGTGTTGTCCCCTTGGTATTCCTCGAAACTCTTCGAAGGGAGATTCAGCTTCTCCAGCTCCCCTACAGCGTCCCTCATCACGGAGAGGAACCTATCAACCTTCTCTTGATCGATCATCTTCAAACTCCTTTTGGATAAAAGGGCTGGGACGATCCAGCCCTCTCATTCCCAAGCCACCCATCGGATTCGAACCGATAACCTGACGCTTACGAAGCGCCTGCTCTGCCGTTGAGCTAGGGTGGCATGGATATTCCAGTTGAAGATTATACCAACGTTTCCTCAACCTGGCAAATCTCCCGCGCTTTTACGAACCTCTTGGCCGCAGCGATGAAGGCGAGGAAGAGGGGATGGGGGCGGTTAGGGCGGGATTTGAACTCCGGATGAAATTGGGTACCCACCATCCAGGGGTGATCGGCCAGTTCCACAATCTCCACTAGGCGCCCATCGGGGGAGAGGCCGCTCAGCACCAGCCCCGCCCTGGTCAACAGATCCCGATAGGCGTTGTTGAACTCAAAGCGGTGGCGATGGCGTTCATAGACCAAAGGCGGAGCTTCCTTCGCCCCTATGCCATAGGCGGCAGCGGCCTTCGTTCCGGGAACGAGCTTACAGGGATAGGCTCCCAGGCGCATGGTTCCCCCCTTCGCCGAGATCCCGCGCTGCTCTGGCAGGAGGTCGATGACCGGGAAGCGAGTGGTCTCGTCGAATTCGGTGGAATTGGGCTCGTCGCTGCCTAAGGCGTGGCGGGCCAATTCGATGACCATCACCTGCATGCCCAAGCAGAGCCCTAAGTAGGGGATCTTGTTCTCCCGGGCGCAGCGGGCGGCCACGATCTTCCCCTCGATGCCCCGGTATCCGAAGCCGCCGGGCACCACAATGCCATCCACCTTGGTCAGCCTATCTAACTCCCTCCCCTTCTCCAGGTCCTCGGAGCTGATCCATTCGATCTCCACATGGCGATCCTGATGCAGAGCAGCATGCCGGAGGGCCTCGCGCACGCTGATGTAGGCGTCCTGAAGCTCGATGTACTTTCCCACCATGGCGATGTGAAGGGCCTCTTTGGGGCGTTTCATCTCCTCCACCAACGCCCGCCACTCCGTTAGGTCAGGCTCATTAGCCGGCAGCCCCAAGCGCTCGACGATGAAATCGCCCAGGCCCGCCTCTTCCAAGGTGAGGGGCACTTCGTAGATGATATCGGTGGTGACCAAGGGGATGACCGCCCGCTCCTCCACATCGCAGAAGAGGGAGATCTTGGCCTTGGCCTCCTCGCTCATGGGGTAATCGGAGCGGCAAACGATGGCATCGGGATGGATGCCCAAGCTCCTCAGTTCGTGCACGCTGTGCTGGGTGGGCTTGGTCTTGAGCTCGCCGGTGGCGGCGATGTAAGGGAGCAGGGTGACGTGGATGTAGAGAGTGTTCTCTCGGCCGAGGTCCTTACGCATCTGGCGGATGGCCTCGAGGAAAGGTTGGCCCTCTATGTCGCCCACTGTCCCCCCTACCTCCACGATGACCACCTCCGCACCCGTCTCCTCGGCTACTAACCCGATCCTGCGCTTGATCTCATCTGTGATGTGAGGGATGACCTGGACGGTTCGACCCAGGTAGTCGCCCCGCCGCTCCCTGGCGATGACCTCAGCATAGACCTGGCCGGTGGTGACATTGCTGGCGCGGGTCAGGTTCTCGTCTATGAACCTCTCGTAGTGGCCGAGGTCTAAGTCGGTCTCCGCCCCGTCCTCAAGCACGAAAACCTCCCCATGCTGATAGGGCGACATGGTGCCGGGGTCGACATTGATGTAAGGGTCGAGTTTCTGAATGGAAACGGAGATGCCTCGGCTCTTGAGGATCCGTCCGATGGAGGCGGCGGTGACCCCTTTGCCCACCGAGCTCACCACGCCACCGGTTATGAAGATGTACTTGGCCATCTCTCCCCCCTATCTTGGAGTGCGAAATCGGGGGACCTCGCATTGCGATGACAAAAGCCCTCGCATTTCAGCTCGCCTAAAAGACTGAGTTGATATGGTGGACGCCTGCCGTTCAAAAGGATGAAAGGGGCGGCTCGCTTGGCGACCACCCCTACCTTCTGCAAATCGGAGAGCGAGCGGAACTTGCCCTCGCGGCGCAACTCGACGATACGGGAGGCGGAGAGAGGGCCGATGCCCGGAACCCGTAGCAGCTCCTCCCTGCTGGCGGAGTTGATCTCCACAGGGAAGAAATCCGGGTGGCCAAGCGCCCACATGAGTTTGGGATCGGCCTCGGGTGGGAGATTGCCATCCTCCCCAAAGATGAGCTCCTCGAGCTTGAAGTCGTACTTGCGGAGGAGGAAATCCGCTTGGTAGAGGCGATCCTGGCGCAGGAGAGGGGTGGGAGGGTGGTCCTCCAAAGGGGTATCGGGGATGGGCTGGAAGGCTTTGAAGTAGACCCTCCTCAGCCCCAGCTCCTGGTAAAGCCGAGCGGCAACTCGGAGGAGCTCCAAGTCCGATTCGCCAGCCGCGCCAACCACGAACTGGGTGGTCAACCCCGCCTCGGCTGCCCGCGGTCCATAGGGGGATGACCCCTTCCCCTGCCGGATAAGCTTGCTCGCCAAGCGAAGGGGCTCGAACAGGCCGGCGTCGAAATCCTTGCTGGGAGCGATGCGTGCCAGCCGTTCCTTGCTCGGGGCCTCCAAGTTCACCGAGACGCGGTCGGCGAGCTCGATCGCTCTCTCCACCTGGGCCGGGGTTGCGCCGGGCAGGAGCTTGAGGTGGATATAGCCTGGGAAGGCATACTTCTCACGCACGAGCTCCACCGTGGCGATCATGCGGTCCATGGTGCGGGTGACATCGCAGATGGCAGAGCTGAGGAAGAGGCCCTGCACGAGCCCCTTGCGCCACATCTGGTCGAAGGCGCGGGCCAGCTCATCGGGGGAGAAGCTGAGGCGGCGGAAGTCCCTGCCGGCTCGATTGGCACAGTAGAAGCAGTCGTTCTCACAGGCATTGGTAAGGAGGATTTTGAGGAGGTTGATCCTCTTGCCGTTGGGCATGAGAGCTGGGTAGATCCAGCGGCCCAGGCCCTCATCCGCTTGATAGCCTTCTCCGCATAAGTCGTATCGGGCCTCTCGGCCCAGAATCTCCACCTTCTCCAGGGTATCCATAACTATCCCCGCTTCACCCTATTGTATGAACAGTTGTTCGAAATGTCAAATCATACCCTACCCGCCTTCGTCTCCATTATACCAACTTCCGGACGCCGGAACAAGCTTGGAGCTTGACGGCCGGAAGCAAGGTGATGTACAATTAGGGTGGTTGCGCATTGTTTGGCGGCCAGGAGAACCGATGAAGAAAAAGGCGAGCACAAGGTACAAGCAGTTGGGAGCGATCCTGTTCACCTTAGCCATCACAGCTGCCATCGTGCTTCTGGGCGAGAGGATAAGGCATTTCGCTCGCTACGGCTACCCTGGGGTCTTCTTGGTCAGTCTGCTCAGCAATGCCACCGTCGTCTTTCCCGTCCCCGGGTTGGCCGTGACCTTCGCTATGGGTGGGGTGTTGCACCCCATCCTCGTGGGCTTAGTGGCGGGGGTAGGGGAGGCTTTGGGCGAATTGACGGGCTATCTGGCCGGCTATGGAGGGAGGGCCATCGTCGAGGACCGGCGCACCTACGAACGAGTGGAGGAGTGGGTGAGGCACTTCGGGCTGTTGGTCATCTTCATCCTCTCCGTCGTCCCCAACCCCCTTTTCGACCTCGCGGGCATAGCTGCTGGCGCCTTCCGCTTCCCTCTGGGGCGCTTTCTCTTCAGCTGCTGGCTAGGGAAGACCATCAAAACGGTGCTCGTAGCCCTAGTGGGGGCCAAGTTCATCCCCATGCTCAAACTTATGCTTTGATGGTCCTTGCAGGCTGCATTCCTGCTGGCCCATTGATGGCGAAAGGCGGAAGGAAATGGAGAAATATGGGATAGATCCGGAGAGGCAAAGGAAAGCGAAGCGATATGCCAGGATGGGGCGGAGATTGCTTCTGGCCAACTTGGCTCTGGGCACCGCCTTCATATTGGCCATGCTCTTCGGCCTCTCCTCTTGGCTGAAACGATGGCTTCCGATCTCTCAGCCGCAGGCCGTCTTAGCCCTGTACTTCGTAGCTTTCTTCGGAGCCTTCAAGGTGCTCTCCGCTCCCCTGAGCTACTACAGAGGCTACGTCCTGCCCCATCGCTTCGACCTCTCCGTTCAGAGCCTAGGAAGCTGGCTGGCCGACCAAGCCAAGGGGACTGCTCTGGGATTGATCCTGGGCCTGATGGCCATGGAGGCTGCCTATTGGCTGCTCTCCACCTTCCCTTCGATGTGGTGGCTGCTCGCCGGTCTCTTGTACCTCCTCTTCTCCGTGATCCTCTCTAACCTGGCGCCCATCCTGATCATCCCCCTCTTCTTCAAGTTCACCCCTCTGAAGGATGAGGAACTGGTGGAACGCCTGAAGAGGCTAGCCGAGCGGGCAGGGACCAGGGTGCGCGGCGTCTTTACGCTCAATCTCTCCACCAAGACGAAAACGGCTAACGCTGCCCTGATAGGGCTGGGCAACACCAGGCGCATCGTCCTGGGCGATACCCTCCTCAAGGACTACGATGCCGATGAGATAGAAGCCATCCTGGCCCATGAGCTGGGACACCATGTGCATCGGGACATCTGGTGGGGAATAGTTGTGCAGTCGGCCATCATCCTGGTGGGCCTGTTCTTGACGAACCTGCTGTTACGGTGGGGCGTGGGCCGCTTCGGCTTTGCAGGGCTGGATGACATCGCCGCTTTCCCTCTGCTGGCGATTGGCCTGGGCGGTTGGAGTGTATTCACCACTCCTTTGGCCAATTCCTACTCCCGCTGGCGGGAGAGGATGGCCGATGGGTACTCCCTGAGGGCGACGGCCAAGCCGCGGGCCTTCATCTCGGCCATGGCCAAGCTGGCCAACCAGAACCTGGCCGAGGTTGATCCCTCGCCCTGGGTTGAGTTCCTCCTCTACGATCATCCCTCGATCGCCAGGCGCATCCGGCACGCCGAGTCCTTCTCCCCACCGAACGCGTCATGAAACGAGAGCAACTGCAGGCCGATTTAGCCCTCCTCGCAGTCGCCCTCATCTGGGGTGCCACCTTCGTTATGGTCAAGAAGGCGGTGATGGATTTCCCCGTTTTCGCCTTCCTGAGTTTACGCTTCGTCCTCGCCTTTGTCACCCTGGGGATTGTCATCTGGTGGAAGAGGAAAGGGGCCTTAACGTCTCTGTCGGTGCAGGAGAGGGCCAATTCCTCTGCAAATCGTATGGTGATCTTGGATAGGAGGGAGGTTAGGGCCGGATCCCTCGTCGGCCTTGCCCTTTTCGCCGGCTATGCTTTCCAGACCGTGGGCCTCAAATATACCAGCCCCAGCAAAGCGGGCTTCATCACTGGCCTTTCGGTGGTCATCGTGCCCCTTTTCTCCGCTTTATTCCTGCGTCGGAGCCCAAGCTATCCAGCTATCTTGGGAGTGGTGTTAGCTACAGTTGGCCTGGCTCTTCTCTCCTTGAGGGGCAATTGGACTATAGCTCGAGGCGATGCCCTCGTCCTCGGTTGCGCCTTTGCCTTCGCCCTGCACATCGTCCTTGTGGGCGCCTTTGCCTCTAAGATGGACCCTTTGAATCTAACGGCGATGCAGATCGCCACGGTGGCATTGATGAGTGGGCTCGTCTCCTTAACTATGGAGAGGCCCTGGCCAACTGCATCCAAATCCGTTTATTTCGCCGCTTTCTTTACCGGGATATTCGCCACCTCCTTGGCCTTCGCCGTCCAGAACGCGGCCCAACGCTTCACCAGCCCTACTCATACCGCCCTCATCTTCTCCACGGAGCCCGTATTCGCTGCTCTCTTCGGCTATCTTCTGGCCGGCGAACGCCTGGGTGGCCGAGCGCTCCTGGGTTGCGGCTTGATCTTAGCGGGCATGATGGTTGCGGAAGTGAGGGAGGATAAGAATGCGAGCCGTGGTGCAACGGGTTAAGAGAGCCTCGGTCTCGATCGAGGGGGAAGTGGTGGGAGCCATCGGGCCGGGACTGGTGATCCTGCTGGGGATCAAAGAGGGGGATGGTGAGGAGGAGGCTAAGTGGATGGCCCGCAAGGTGGCCAATCTGCGCATCTTCTCCGACCAGGAGGGCAAATTCAATCTCTCAGCCCTGGATGTGGACGGGGAAGCTTTGGTCGTCTCTCAGTTCACCCTCTACGGCGATGCCCGCAAGGGACGTCGGCCCAGCTTCACCCAGGCCGCCCCGCCCGAGGTCGCCGAGCCCTTGGTGGAGAAGTTCGTTCATTTCCTGCGAGAGACCGGGCTGAGAGTGAAAACCGGCCGCTTCGGGGCTGAGATGCTGGTGGAGATACACAACGACGGGCCGGTGACCATCATCCTGGAAAGATAAATGCCCCGGGCGGGACTCGAACCCGCATGCCCAAAGGGCACAGGTCCTCAACCTGCTGCGTATGCCTATTCCGCCACCGGGGCATCACACTCCAATTATACTCCATTGTCCTCCCGCTTGTCAATTCCCGCAATTTAGCGTACAATGCGGAGGGGGGAAGAATGGGTAAGGTTGAGGAGCACCTTCCGCAAGCTAAAGCGACCTTTCGGAGGTTCATGGGAAGCCTCGATACGGGGATTCCCACAACCGTCCTCTGCCACAGCGACGCCGATGGGGTGAGCGCAGGGGCGATAATGTACCGCACCTTGGAGCGATTAGGCTTCGAGAAGTTGACTATCCTGGTCACGGGCAAGGGGGAGAACGCCTACACTCCTAAGACCAAAAGGCTCGTGGCGGAGACGAACCCCCAAGTCCTTTTCGTCCTCGATCTGGGCTGCAAAGAGGAGCCGGTTGTTCCCGGGGTGACCACCCTCTTCATCGACCATCACCGTCCCTTCGGCGTTCCACCCCAGGGCATCCTCATCTCCAGCTACACCTGGGAGCCCATCCCCAACGCCAGCCTGCTGACCTGGTGGCTGTGCAGGGAAGTGGCTGAGGTGGAGGATTTGGATTGGGTGGCGGCTGTGGGCACGCTGAGCGACCTGGGCGATAAAGCCCCCTTCGACATCATCCCCGCGGCCAAGAAGAAGTACAAGGCCAAGTGGCTGAAGGAGGCGACGGCATTGGTGAACGCCGCCAGGAGGAGCAGCTCGGGCGATGCCGAAACGGCCCTCCGGGCGATCCTGAAAGCCTCCCATCCCCGGGAGATCGTGGAGGGGGAGACGGAGGAGGCCCGGCGACTGTGGGAATACAGGAGCGAAGCAAAAGCCGCCTTCAACAAGGCCAAACACGCCGCCCCCCACTTCAGCGGACAGGTGGTTTTGGTGCGCATCAAAAGCCCCTGCTATGTCCACCCTCTGGTGGCCCAGATATGGCGCAACCGCTTCCGCGATCGCATCATCATCGCCGCCAATGAGGGCTATATCCCCGGCTACGTGGCCTTCAGTGTGAGGACATCCGCCGACGTGAATGTGTTGGATTTCCTGGGGGGAATCGACATCGACGTCGCCGAGGGCTACATGGGCTACGGCCATGACCAGGCCTCCAGCGGGGTCATCCCTGTTAAATCGTGGAACGAGCTCCTGAGGAGACTGGGCTTCGGGGAGGAGGTCTTCGCCAAAGAGGACTGAAGGTTGTGACCTCCCGCAGGAGGGCGAAGGGAGGAGATTCTCGTGGCCGTTGATGCGGGTTTAACAGTTGGAGCTGCGGCTGCAGCGAGCTTGCTTTGGAAAGTCTTCAGGCACGCCTTGGAGCTGGCTTTGAGGGAGGCCGAGGGCGCGGCTGAGCCAGGCGATCAAGAAGCTCTTCGGGCTCAAGGGCGAGGAGGAGAAAGCCTTCGAGAGGGCTTTCGGAAAGGCCCGCGATGAGTTCTTGCGCCTGCCCGGCCCTAGGGCGCAGCAAATGGAGTGGCTGGAGCAGCTGCTCGATGGGAAGAGCCCGGCCAGCGAGGAGTTCGCCAAGGAGGCCGTCGAGGCTCACCTTTTCGGGAGGCGTGAGGCCAGGAGGCGGCTTCCCTTCCTCTACCGGCAGGCTGCGACGGCCGAGATGCCCGCCTGGGAGGAGTTCGAGCCTGTGGTGGCGAAGTTCTTCGACCTCCTGCGGGAGAAGCTGCGGTTGAGCAACGACCACTACCGAGAAATCTTCGACTCCCTGGCGGCGGAGCGGATGGCGGCTGCGGCTGCGAAAATGGCGGGGACGGTCGCCGAGAGCGAGCGTGGCCCCGCGCTGCGGACCATCCCCACCGCGCCTGAGCTGAGCGAGGAGGAGGCTGAGACCGCCCGCGAGCGTTACTGCCGCCAACTGGCCGAGCGCGCCCGCCACAGCGGCGATGGCTTCTCCTTCCTCGATTTCCTCTACTGCAACGCCGAGGAAATCCTGAACGTTGACCCGCCGCTCCCCGAGGGCTTCTTCGAGCACTTCCTGCGCCGAGGGGAGTGCCTCGTCCTCTTCGACGGCCTGGACGAGGTGACCGAACTCTCGGAGCGGATAGCCGTTCGCGACGCGGTGCGCTCCTTCGCCAACGCCTTCCCCGATAATCGCTACCTTATCACCTCCCGCCCCGCCGGCTACGAGGAGGCACCCCTCCGCGACGGCTATACCCACTTTCAAATCCTCGACTTCACCGACGACGAGATAGAGGAGTTCGTGACCAAGTGGTACGAGCTGCGGGAGCTATCGGAGCGGGAGGCGAAGGACAAAAGGGAAAGCCTCCTTACAGCCATCAAAAGAAGCCCAGGCGTCAAGCGGCTGGCGGTCAACCCCCTGCTTCTGACCATCATCGCCCTCATCCACCGCCAGGAGGCGGAGCTTCCCAACCAGCGGGTGATCCTCTATGACAAGTGCACCGAGGTGTTGCTCTACTCCTGGGAGAGGGCCAAGGGGTTAGAATGGGACATCGGCCCGGAGGAGATGCGGCGGCGCCTGGAGCACATCGCCTTCTGGATGTACGAGCGGGGCGAGGTCAGCGCCGAGAGGGCGGTGGCCGTGGAGCGGGAGGAGCTGGAGTGGGAGCTGGCGCGCTTCCTGAGGGGCCGCCTCCCCGACCCCACGAGGGCCGCCGACGAGGCCAGGCGCTTTCTCGACCTGGTGCAGGAGAGGGCGGGCCTGCTGATGGAGACAGGGCGGGGGCTCTACAGCTTCGCCCACCTCACCTTCCAGGAGTACTTCGCCGCCATGGACGTCATCTACCGCTTCTACGATGAGCTGGATCTGGAGGTGGTGCGGGAGGTGGTCCTTGGCCACCTGCACGAGCCCGCCTGGCGGGAGGTGAGCCTGCTGGCCATGAGCAAGCTGAAGCCCAAGCAGGCCACCAAGCTCCTGCGGGAGATTCTGGAGGCGGGGAGCGACTACGAAGATGTGTTGCACCGCGACCTCTTCTTCGCCGCCCGCTGCCTGGCCGACGACGTGGAGGTGGATTGGGAGCTGGCCGACGAAATCCTGGGGCGATTGGTGGAAATCTTCCGCACCACGGACCTCTGGCCGCTGCAAAGCGACGCCTTAGAGGCCCTGATCGCCTTGCGAGGCAGCCGTTACGCCTCGCCCGCCGCTGAGCTGCTCCTGCCGCTCGCCAGCGAGGAGGAGGTCGAGCCTTGGGTGCGCCGCTTCGTCGCCTCCTCCCTGGGTGAGCTGGGCAGGGTTGATGAGGCCATCCCCATCCTCCTTGAGCTCGCCAGGGACGAGGAGGTCAGGCCTTGGGTGCGCCGCTCTGCTGCCTCCTCCCTGGGGGAGCTGGGCAGGGTTGATGAGGCGGTCCCTATCCTCCTCCAGCTCGCCAGGGACGAGAAGGTCGAGCCCGAGGTGCGCAGCTTTGTCGCCTCCTCGCTGGGTGAGCTGGGCAGGGTTGATGAGGCCATCCCCATCCTCCTTGAGCTCGCCAGGGACGAGAAGATCGAGCCTTTGGTGCGCAGCTCTGCCGCCTCCTCCCTGGGTGAGCTGGGAAGGGTTGATGAGGCCGTCCCCATCCTCCTCCAGCTCGCCAGGGACGAGGAGCTCGAGCCTTGGGTGCGCAGCTTCGTCGCCTCCTTCCTGGGTGGGCTGGGCAGGGTTGATGAGGCCATCTCCATCCTCCTCCAGCTCGCCAGGGACGAGAAGGTCGAGCCTGGGGTGCGCAGCTCTGCCGCCTCCTCCCTGGGGGAGCTGGGCAGGGTTGACGAGGCCATCAATGCCCTCCTTGAGCTCGCCAGGGACGAGGAGCTCGAGCCTTTGGTGCGCAGCGAGGCCGCCTCCTCCCTGGGGGAGCTGGGAAGGGTTGACGAGGCCATCAATGCCCTCCTTGAGCTCGCCAGGGACGAGGAGCTCGAGCCTTTGGTGCGCAGCGAGGCCGCCTCCTCCCTGGGTGAGCTGGGAAGGGTTGACGAGGCCATCCCCATCCTCCTTGAGCTCGCCAGGGACGAGAAGGTCGAGCCCGAGGTGCGCAGTGAGGCCTATGGAGCCCTCAAGGAGCTGGTGGGGAAGGCAAGGGGACAGTCAACGGCAGTCAACGGATAAAATAACGGATTAACGGATGAAGGCGGCAGAAAAGCATCCGTTAATCCGTTTAACATCCGTTGGCAGGGCCCGAGGAGTAGGCCAACGGATAAAATAACGGGTTAACGGATACAAGCACGGGAGCATCCGTTAATCCGCTATCTCATCCGTTGGCAGATCCTCCCAAGAAAAGATGAGGAGCATTTCGCTGACAGGCTGCCCTTTCAGCTGCCCCTTCTGCAGGAATGCCTTGGCCGCCGGCTGTACCTGAACTTTCCGGGTGGTGCGAACCAGGAACCGGCAAAGCGAAGATGTCCCTTTGCGGCGGACGGCGTGCGATCCTGCTGAGCTGTTGAGCGATTCCCACGAGAAGGAGAGGACCATGGCCCGAACGATGCTGAAGGTTCACAGTCTGGTGAAGCGCTACGGCAGCCTCACTGCCGTGGACGACCTCTCCTTCGAGGTGTATGAGGGGGAGGTCTTCGGCCTGCTGGGGCCCAACGGGGCTGGTAAGACCACCACCATCCGCATCATCATGGACATCCTCAAGCCCGACGATGGTGAGGTGCGGGTCCTGGGACAGCCGCCGGGCGCGACCAGGGAGCGCATCGGTTACCTGCCTGAGGAGCGGGGCCTTTACCGCAACATCAAGGTGCTCGAGGTGCTGGTCTACCTGGCTGAACTGAAAGGCGTGCCCCGTCCCATCGCTCGAAAGCAGGCCCTATCCTGGCTGGAGCGGGTGGATCTGGCCGACTGGGCCGATCGCAAGGTCAAAGACCTCAGCCGAGGGATGCAACAGAAGCTCCAGTTCATCGCCAGCCTCATCCATGACCCCGAGCTCCTCATCCTGGACGAACCCTTCCAGGGGCTGGACCCCATCAACGTGGACTTGCTCAAGGGGCTGATCCGGGGACTCCAGAAGGAAGGCAAGACAGTGGTGTTGAGCACCCACCAGATGAACCTGGTGGAGGCGCTGTGCGACCGCATCCTGCTCATCAACTGTGGACGGGCCCTTCTCTATGGCCCGCTGGACGAGATCAAACGCCGCTACGCTCCCCACACCGTGCGCCTTCGCACCCCCGCTGCTTTGGATGCGCTGCCCGGGGTGGCCAGGCTGGAGCGAGATGATGGATCTTTCACCCTTACCCTGGAGGGGATCACCCCCCAGGAACTGCTGCGGACACTGGTGGAGAGGAACATCCCTGTAGAGTCCTTTGAGGTGGCCACCGTACCTCTGGAGGAGATCTTCATCGCCGTGGTAAAGGATGCGAACTCGCTTGCGGGTCCGTAAGGAGGGGACAATGCGTAAGATATGGATCATCGCTCGACACGAGTACCTGGTCAATGTGCGCCGCCCAGGCTTCATCATCATGACCATACTGGTTCCCTTCTTAGGGATGCTGGGTTTGCTGGTAGCCTCCTTCTTCGGCGGGCAGGCCTCCGCCTTCTTCGAACGCCACCTCGCCACCGAGCCGAAGCGTATCGGCGTGGTGGACGACCTTGGCGCCTTTACCCCTATCCTCCCCACTTACCAGGACCGCTACCGCCTTTTCGCCGACGAAGAGGCAGGGCGTGCGGCCTTAGAGTCCGATGAGATCACTCTCCTGTTGGTCATCCCTGGAGATTACCTGGAGAGCGGAGAGGTGATGGTGGTCAGCAAGAGGGGAGGTGTCAGTGCGGCTGTAGTGGAGGATTCGGCCTCAGTGAGGGCCTTCTTTGTGGACCATCTGCTCAGGGAGAAGGTGGGTCCGGCCTTGAGGAAGCGGCTGGCTGACCCCATCGAGCCGGTGCTGCTGAGCCTGAAAGAGGAGGGGAGGCCACGGGGAGGGCCGCTGAGCACCGCCATCAACATTATGGTGCCTTACTTCCTGGGCATGCTGCTCATCATGACCATCTTCACCTCATCGGGCTACCTGCTGCGGGGCGTGGCCGAGGAGAAGACGAGCCGAGTGATCGAGATCGTTCTCTCCTCGGTGACCGCCTGGGAGCTGCTGGCGGGGAAGGTGCTGGGCCTGGGAGCACTGGGGATGACCCAAGTGGTGGTCTGGCTGGGTTCGGCTTTTGGGATTAGCGGCGGAGCGGTGGGGTTGTTAGGCATAGCTGTGCCCCTCCTGACCAGGCCCGAGGTCTTCATCCTGGGCCTGATCTACTACCTGCTGGGGTTTACGGTCTATGCCGTGCTGATGGGAGCGGTGGGGTCGCTGGGCACCACTATGCAGGAATCCCAGCATCTGGCAGGCATCTTCTCCATGATGGCCGCCATACCGCTGATGCTAAGCGGATTCATGTTCTCCAACCCCAACATGGCCCTGCTGCGGGCGCTCTCCTGGTTCCCTCTGACCGCGCCAACGATGATGATGCTGCGCCTGCCGATGACCGAGGTGCCGGCGGTGGATGTCGCGGGGAGCATCGCGATGCTGATCATCGCCATCCCAGCTGTGTTATGGGTGGGGGGTAAGGTATTCCGCATGGGCCTGCTGATGTACGGCAAGCGGCCGAGTTTAAGGCAGGTAGTGCGGACGTTGAGGGAGGCGTAGAGGCTCGGAATGGATCGCTGAGGCGAGGACTGGAGGAGTGGTGAAGAACATCCTGTTAACCGGCCGGCCAGGGGTGGGGAAGACCACAGTCATCATGAGGGCGTTGGAGATGATGCCCGACATCAGAGCCACCGGCTTCTACACCCGAGAGCTGCGGGGGCCCAAAGGACGTGCAGGCTTCGAAGCCATCACATTGGATGGGAGGCGTCGAATCCTGGCTCATGTGAACTTCAAAGGCCCTCATCGCGTGAGCAAGTACGGCGTGGATGTGGCCGGCTTCGAGGGGGAGATCGTCCCTGCCATTGACCCTACCCTTCACCCCGAGGCCCAGCTCATCGTAATAGACGAGGTAGGCAAGATGGAGTGCTTCTCGCCCAAGTTCAGGGAGACGGTGGTGAGGGCGCTGGATTCGGGGAAAGCTGTCCTGGGCACCATCGGGGTGCGGGGTGGGGGCTTCATCCAATCGCTGAAGCGCCGGGACGACGTGGAGGTGATCGAGGTGACGCGGGGGAACCGCGACCGCCTGCCGGAGAGGTTGGCAAGAGCCCTGAGCGCGCACATGAACTGGGGTTCGGTTTCAATTTGACACGAAGGGAATTATATGCTAAAATACAGTAAAGTTAAATATTTGATTGCCCGCTCCAGACCTGAATGGGGATTTCGCCAGCTTTAGATGAACGGCTCACCGAGGCATGGGCCATTTCGGAAAGGGGGTGATGGTGGGATATAAAATGCGGTTCGTCAGCCATTGGGGTGTACAGCTTAGTGAAGGAGGGGAAAAATGATTTCGAAGAAGATAGCGTTTCTGGTGGTAGCGTTGGTGGTGGTGCTCATTGGGAGCGCCTGCAAGCCTGCCCCTACACCCACTCCAACACCTAAGCCGGCGGTTCCAACACCGACCCCCAAGCCGAAGGTAACGGAAGTTAAACTGGTGGCCTGGACCATCGGCCCCGATGAGCCCTCCTATTATCGCCGCGATAACCTCATCGATGCTGCCAAGAGGCTGAACAAGAAGCTTGAGGAGGAGGGCTCGCCTTATCGGGTCAAGCTGGAGGCTACTTTCGAGACCGGCGACTGGGGCGATTACAAGAGCAAGTTCATGATGGCCGCCGAGGCTAAGGAAGCCCCGGACATCATCCTCAGCGGCCACGAGGACGTCGCCCCCTGGTCCGATGCTGGCTTCATCATCGCCCTGGACGATTACATCGCCAAATACAAGGACGTCTACGATGATGTCATCCCCGCCCTCTGGCCGGCCTGCACCTACAAGGGCAAGAAGTGGGCCATTCCTCAGGACACCGAGGCCCGGCCCATGTACCACAGCAAGACCCTGTTGAAGAAGCTGGGCTGGTCCGACGATGAGATCGCCGCCCTGCCTGAGAAGGTCAAGAAGGGCGAGTTCACCCTCTACGACATGCTGGAGGTGGCCAAGGAGGCCCAGGATAAGGGCGTGGTGGAGCCCGGTTACGGCTACTGGACCAGGCCGAGGAAGGGTGGCGACTTCTACGCCGTCTACTTCGCCTTCGGCGGCGAGATGCAGGACCCCGAGACCGGCAAGCTGGTGCTGGTGAAGGACGCCTTCCTGAAGCACCTCAAGTTCCACTACGACACCGTCTTCACCTACAAGACCACCCCCGAGGGCTTCATCGGCACGGAGTGGAAGGACTGGCATACTACGGTGAGCGCGGCCGACAAGGTGCTCTTCTGGAACGGCGGCACCTGGCACTGGGCGGAGTGGACCATCAAGTATCTGGACGGTAACGAGCAGCATCTCTGGGATAACGTTGGCTTCACCCTCTTCCCCGCCGGCGAGGCAGGCAAGTCGCCTGTCGAGCTATCCCACCCGCTGGTCTATATGGTCACCGCCGACAGCAAGTACCCCGAGCTGGCCTTCCGCATCATCACTGAGGCCACCTGCCCCGAGCTCAACACCCGCCACTCCGTCGAGAGTGGCCACCTGGCCATCCTCAAGTCCCAGCTCGAATACCCCAAGTACAAAGAGGCCAAGTTCCTCAGCGAGGCGGGCTACATGGTCGAGTACGCCGTGTACCAGCCCAACCACGCCAAGTTCGGCCCCTACGACACCATCCTCTGGACGGCCCTCTCGGCGGTGATGGCCGGCGAGGTGACCCCTGAGGAGGCATTGGACATCACGGTGGAAGACCTGAAGAAGGAGCTGGGCGACGAGGTGATAATCAAGTAGCCCTCAGGGAGGCCGCTAGGGGACGAGATCGGCTGCCAAGGGGCGTCCTCGCCCGCAGGCGGGGAGGACGCCCCTTTTAAAGGAGGGAGGCATGAAGTCGAAAAGCACTGCCAGGGCGATACCCCTGGTCCGAGTGGGGATCAACATCCGCTCCCTGTCGGCGAAACTCAAGAGCTATTCGCCCGCCTTCATGTTCATGAGCCCGGCGGTGATATTGGTCATGCTCTTCTACTTCCTCCCCGTCATCGTCACCCTCTGGATAAGCACCACCGACATGAGCGTGGCCACCTTTAGAGGCTACAGGATGATAGGCCTCGCCAACTACATCAGGATGCTGACCAGCCGCTGGACGCCCAGGATACTTAAGAACACGGCCTTCTACGTCATCATGACGCTGACCTGCTTCAATGTGGGGATGGCCCTCGTTCTCGCCCTCCTGACCACCCATATCAACAAGAAGGTGGGCATGCTCTTCCGCGCATTGTGGCTCCTGCCGCGCATTACCCCTTCGGTCATCTACGCCCTGCTGTGGATATGGGCCACCGCCGACGCGCCCTTCGGCATCATCAACCAGCTCATCTCCCCGCTGGGGGTTGAGCCCAGGAACTGGATGATGAAGACCCCTTGGGCGGTGATCATCTTGGCCAACGGCTTCGTAGGCGCCTCCTTCGGGATGATCATCTTCACCTCGGCCATCGAGTCCATCCTCCCGGATTACCTCATGGCCGCCAAGGTGGACGGCGCCTCCACCCTTCAGACCATCCGCTACGTGATTTTGCCCATGATCAAATGGCCCATCCTCTTCGTCCTGAGCTATCAGACCCTCTCCCTCCTGGCCTCCTACGAGTACATCCTCCTTCTCACCAACGGGGGCCCGGGATTCTATACCACCGAGGTCTGGAGCTTGTATGCCTTCCACCTGGCTCTGTCCAATTACTTCGGGAACGTCCAGTTCGGCTATGGCGCGGCGCTGGCTGCGGTGCTGGTGGTCATCGGCATCATCACCTCCGTCATTTACCTCAAGGTGTTCAGGTTCAGGGAGCTGGTGGCCGAGCCGAAGATAGAGGCGCTTTAAATGCCCAATGAGCCAATGACCAATGCTAGGATTTGGTCATTGGGATTTGGTCATTGAAGGGGGGATTACTAAAATGATTGCCAAAGGTCTTAGAAGGTCCATCCCTTACATCGTCCTCACTGTTCTCACCCTGCCTATCGTCATCTTCTACGGCTGGCTGCTCGTTTCCTCCTTCGCCACGCGGATGCACGGCATCAGGCCCTTGGGGTTCACCCTGGAGAACTGGCGCTTCCTCGCTGGGTGGGGGGAGGCCTGGCACCGCGACTTCCCCAGCATTTGGATGGCAACCCTCAACACCCTCATCTTCGCCGCCGTGGTGACCATGGCCGAGGTGAGTGTCAGCGCGGCGGCGGGCTACGCTCTCTCCCGGCTCAGGTTCCCGGGGCGCCGGAATTTCTTAGGCCTCACCCTGGTCCTCCACGGCTTCCCCGGCGTATCGCTGCTTATCGCCATCTTCTTCATCCTTCGCTTCATGAAGTTATACGACACCATGCTGGGGGTGATCCTGGTCAAGATGTCCATGGACCTTCCCTTCGGCATCTGGATCATGAAGGGCTTCTTCGACACCGTCTCCTGGGACATCGAGATGTCGGCCCTCATCGACGGCTGCTCCCGCCTCAGGACATGGCTGCAGATAGTGCTCCCCCTCATCAGGCCGGGGGTGGCCGCCCTGTCCATCTTCTGCTTCCTCTCTGGGTGGCAGGAGTTCCTCCTGCCCTATATCTTCACCCTCAGCTTCAACAACTGGACGCTATCCGTCCTTCTCAAGCGCCTCATCGGCGACTTCCGCTTCGTTGACTACGGCCTGGTGACGGCGGTGGGCCTGTTCTACATGATGCCAGTGGTCATATTCTACGCTTTCACCCAGCAATATCTCCTCAGCATCTACACCGGCGGGATGAAGGGAGGGGCCTGAGGGCAGGTGAGGTGAGATGACGCGAGCGAAGACCGGATTGAAAGAGCTGTGTCAAGCCCTCCTGAAGGCCGACCCCGACATCCGGGAGATCGTCCAGTTCGGCTCCTCGGTCTACGCGCCCGATCTGGCGCTCGACATTGATCTCCTTGTGACCACCGCTGCCAAGAAGGACTACGGCGTCTATCTGGACGCTGTGGCCGATTGGCCCGTCAACGTGGACGTGTTAGTGCGCGAACCGGGTGAACACATAGGGGATTGGATTGCTCTGAGTATCCTGGCGACCCATAGGGTGCTCTACGGCGATGGCACCACAATAGAGGAAGCGAGGATAGATACGGCCGTTCCAACCTATGATGAGGTGCGCGAACGCGTGCTGGCAGCCGATAGATTTTGGGAGGATGCAGGCAATGCACCTAACGAAATACGACGGGATGTCTTCTACCGAACTGCTTTTAACGCCCTTTTCGATGCCGCTCGCAGCGCAGCTATGACTTACCTGTGCGTTGAAGAGACGAGATGGGGGGAGTTACGCAAGGCGCTGCCAATGCCATATTCCGAGGAGTTTCGGCATATCGTTAACGCCCTTCACATCGCCTATTTCTATCACGGCGAGTATCCTCGTCAAAACGTCGAGGTGGAGTTTCAGAGGTGGCGTGAGAGGGTGAGCCGGTTCATTAATGCGCTGGAGGGGAGCGCAAGCCCTGGCTCGCCAAGCTAAAGACTACTTGGAGGAAGGGAGATGAGAGTAACTCTGGAGAATCTGACCAAATACTTCGGTAAGGTAGTGGCTGCCGAGGATGTGAACCTGGAGATCGGGGATGGGGAGTTCGTGGCCCTCCTAGGGCCATCGGGTTGTGGAAAAACGACCACCCTTCTCATGATCGCCGGGATTTATAAGCCCACCAGGGGCTACGTCTACTTCGACGATCGGGTGGTCAATGACCTCCCCCCCAAGGATCGCAATGTGGGCATGGTCTTCCAGAGCTACGCCCTCTATCCCCACATGACCGCTTTCGATAATATCTCCTTCCCTTTGAAGCTGAAGAAGATGCCCAAGGACGAGATGAAGAAGAGGGTCCAGAGGGTGGCCGATATGCTGGGGATAGGGGAGCTGATGGATCGCAAGCCGGCCCAATTATCCGGAGGCCAGCAGCAGAGGGTGGCTGTGGCCAGGGCCTTGGTGAAGGAGCCGGATCTCCTCCTCTTCGATGAGCCCCTCTCCAACCTCGATGCCAAGCTTCGGCTTCGCATGAGAGGGGAGCTCAAGCGCTTGCAGATGGAGCTCGGCATCACCACCATCTATGTCACCCATGATCAGGTAGAGGCTATGACCATGGCCGATCGCATCGCCGTGCTGAATCGAGGAAGGCTTCAGGCGTATGGCTCTCCCGATCAGCTTTACGATCATCCGAAGAACTTATTCGTGGCCGGCTTTATCGGTGCCCCACCTATGAACTTCGTCAGCATGAACTTCGAAGAGAGGGACGATGGCTTCTACCTCAGGCGGGGGGATATAGAGATCAAATTGCCTGATAGGATCGGTCGCTTGGCCAAAACCAACGGGGCCAGCGGCGAGGTCATCATGGGCATCCGACCGGAGGACATAGCCGTCGTCGGGGAGGGGAATATCAGGGGCGAGATCTACGTCATCGAACCCCTGGGGAGGGAGGAATTGGTCACCTTCCGCTTGGACGGCGGAGGGATATCGGCCCTCACCCCCGCCCCCTTCAGAGGCAGGATCGGCGAAGTCGTCGGCCTAAGCTTCAACAGGGAAAAGATCCACCTCTTCGACCCTGAGACAGAGGAGTCTCTGCTTACAGAGAGGTGAGGATGGCGGTGACTATTCCAAATTCGGCGGAAAGGAAGTTCGACCCCCTCCATTGTTCCGGATATCACCTTCGGGGGGGTCTCTTTTTTGGCCTAAATGCTGGGGCAGAGCGAAAAGCGATGGTTAGCCCTAGTGGCCTTACTGGCTTTCCTCTCTTTGCTGGCCTCTTGCAACCCTAAGCCAACCCCTCATAGGACCCCCGAGATGCAGGTCACAGTGATGCCCACCCTAAGCCCTGAGAAGTTGCGGGAGGCTGAGAAAGCTAACGAACGCGCCCTCGCCTACCATCGCGAGCGCCGCCTGAAGGAGGCCAGTCAGGCCTATATGGAGGTGCTCTACCTGGATCCACCTCGAGAGCCGACGGCCAGGGGGCTGGAGCTGGTCAAGAGGTTCGCTCCCAGACTCTACACCACGCCTAATGAGCCCTTTCCTCTGGAGGATTTCGCCGCCATCATCCATCCAGAGAAGCCTCTCATCGCTTACCACATGTTCTGGGACGACGACATCGACTACCCCGATGACAACGATCCCACCGATCATGAGGTGGTCTGGGTGAGGTACGACCCTACCAGTCTGGAGGTGACGGAGGTCTTCGCCTATTACCATGGGAGGATTCTAAGCGCTCAGGAGGCGGTGGAGGATGCTCAGGCCCACGCCCAGAGGCCCAGAATCAACGTCCAGTGGGGCAAGCACGGCTCTCTTCCAGTGGGCTGGGAGAGGTTGGATGGGGAGGACATTTTGCATAACATGAAGCGCACCTATGAGAGGCTGCACAGGGAAGGCCATCGCCTCTTAGATCACCCCCTGGCTAAGAACTGGCCGCGCAGGTTCGAGGGCTCCTGGGAGGATTTCATCGACTTCTCCAGGCCAGTCGACCCTCTGGCACTCATCGAAGCCAAGGGGATGGTGATGGTCAGCCGGTGGAATAACGCGGTCATCGACCAGTATTTCCTCCCTTATAACTTCTATCCCAAGCGAGAGTGGCCCTAAACGAACTTTAAGGAGCTCCGTAAAATGCTATCCCGAGCGCTGATTCTCAGCCTGCTGCTTTTCCTGTTCGTCTCCTGTGCGCCGAGGGAGGTCAGCGAGGTTAAGGTCGAAGGGCTTCTGAATGCGGCCAATCCCACCTCTGAGCATGAGATCGATGTGGAGGAGGAAGGGGAGGTCGCCATCGCCCTGACGGCCCATGGGGTGGGCACCTCCTGGGATAGGAGGGGAGCCGAGGCAGCGGTCATCTCCCTCCATGTGGACGATGCCTATAAGGCCGATGTGGTGCTCTTCCGCGGCGAGAAACCTCACGAATATCAGGCCCTCCTCGGACACCTGACGAAGGGGAAGCACCGCCTCACCTTCCGCTACGAGCCCAAGAAGTCGGCTCACGGGGCTCAGGGAGCGCGGATAGATGAGTTCAAGCTGCACGTCTATCCGCCTGAGGATCCCCTTTACGACGTGATCCATCATGCCCCCATCATCTACGGGCGGAAGGACGCCAACCGCACCGATGTGCCGCTCCTGATGTACCACGAGAAGTGGACGGAGGATGGCCACACCGTTATCCAGTATACCTTCATCTTCTCAAATGAGGACGGAGGCACCCCTCCCGAGGGGCTCATGGCCCGTTGGGGCCGCCTCACCGACATCGAATGGTGCTACAGGGTCGAGCTGGACGAGGAGGGCGAAGTAGTGAGGGGGAAATACCAGGGGGATGGCCACGAGACTGTCAAATTCCGCGGGGAGAAGGAGGGACGCCATCCCCTGCTCCGCGTCTGCACCAAAAACAACATGTTCTCCGATAGAGGCAAATCGCCCTTCAGGTTTGCCCTCGTCCCCGAGATGAGCCTCCCCAAAGGCCACTCCAGGGAGGAGATGATGGACTTGAATCCCTGGACCTACGAGGTGATGGCCTTGGAGTGGGCGAGGGAGGGCCACAAGGATCCAGGCGGCCCCGATACGGTGGCCGTGAGCGATCCTCGCAATTACGTCTACGTCGAGTTTAACAGCTGCAGCGCCTCTGGGAGGAGCGATTGTACGGGTCAGGTGGTGCTCATCAAGCTGAAGGGTGATCCTAAATGGTATCCCTCTGACCACGATAACCCCTCCCTGAGTGTTAAAAGCTGTGGCTGGCGGCGAGTGACGGTGGAGGTGCCGTCCGGAAGGAAGGAGATCGAAGCGGTGCGCTTCGCCATCCGTCCTCAAAGGAAGGGCGTTCCCATCTGCGTCCTTCGCGACATCGGTAAGGTCTTCATGCTGGACGGGAACTTCATGCCTACCCCTTCAGTACTGGAGTGGCATGGCGAGAAGCTCCTCGATGCTGACCCCGATACCCCAGAGCCTGACCAAGTAACCTTTAAAGTGGGAAAATGAGTGCAACTGAGGGTGTAGGAAAATCGATCCGAGCGGAGGGGAGTTCATCAGGGAGCCATCCTCCCTCGGTGGATCAAGACCCTGCTGCGTTGGGCTTGGCCGAGCGCTATGCTCCTCTCATCTTCTTCGATCGACGGGAGCCCTTTCTGCCGGTGGTTGTGGGCTACGCCATCTTCACCGCCGACGGTTACTCCCCCTCCTTCCCTCGCTGCATCGGCCTGACGCCGGTGGGGAGGAAGCCGGCTCAGCTCGCCATCGAATACGAAATCTGGTGGGACTGGGACATCAGCCACCTCTACGAGCTGGAACACATCTGGGTTTATGCGGACGAGGATGAGGTGGTCGGCGTCGAGGGCAGCTGGCACGGCGGCTATTTTCCCTGGAAGCCGGGAAGAGAGGTGATCCTCGCAGGGGAACATCCGGTATTGTACTCCGAGCCGGGGAAGCATGCCTTCCTGCCTAAGGCGGATTGGTTCGAGGGATATCAAGAGATGGTGCTCAGATCCTGTGGCCCTCAGGCTGGGAGGGGAGGGCTTCTGGTGGCTTCCATATTTGAGAGCGAATTGGCTCCATTTAAGACGGCCGAAGCGGATGCCCTCATCGCCGAATACCTGAGGCATCGGGCCTTCGAGCCGACATTCGTCTTCGACCGGCCATTCACCATAACCAGGGATATGCTCATCCCTTGGCCGGCTTTGCGGGATTGGATACCCAAGCGGGTGAAATGGTGTTTGGAGCAGCTCCGTTTGCCCAGAGGTGAGAGATGCTAAAGATCGCTCATAGGGGTGCTTCCGCTTATGAACCTGAGAATACCTTAAGGGCCTTCCGGAGAGCCATCGAACTGGGAGCCGACATGATCGAGCTCGACGTGCACCTGAGCAGGGATGGATATCCCGTGATCATGCACGACGCCACAGTTGACCGGACGACGAATGGGACTGGCTATGTGCGAGACAAGACCTTGGCGGAGTTAAAGGAATTAGACGCCGGCAAGGGCGAACGGATACCTACTCTCCAGGAGGCCATGGAGCTGGTGCGGGGCAAGTGTGGGTTGTACATCGAATTAAAGGAGAGGGAAGCAGCTGGGCCGGTGGTGGATGCAATCCACGCCGAGGAGTTCAGGGATGTGATCGTAGCTTCCTCCGATCCCTATGCGGTGAGGGAGGTGAAAAGGCTGGACCCGGAGGTGCCGACTTCCCTTCTGGTGGGGGAGACGGAGGCCGATTTCGTGGGCTTGGCCTCAGCGGTCGATGCGGATTACATCCACTTGTGCTGGGAAAACAAATCCCCAACCCCTCACAAATTGCTGACCCCTGAGCTTCTGTCATCGTTGCACGAACATGGCCTCGGGGTGATCACCTGGCATGAGGAGAGGCCAAGCGAGATCCGGGAGCTCATCAAATTGGGCGTCGATGGCATCTGCAGCGACAAGCCTGATCTGATACGTCACTGGATCGTTTGACGCTGGAGTAATTGTATCATAAAATATCCCAAGATGCTCAGCAGAGGAAAGGGGGTGGTGGATATATGAGCCAGGCGATGCTCGATTAGTACCTGGGTTCTAGGGTAAGAGGGGGAAGAAAGGATGGGAGCCTCGAAATTAACTCAAGCGGACTGGCGGCCACAGGTTATGCGTCTGAGCTTGGTTACAGGACTAGCAGCATTGCTTTTGGTCGCCTTATTGTGGGGAATGCAGGGAGCGGCTAGGGATGTAAGCGCCCATGCCGGTTCTCTCGCTAACCCTGCATTACCAAGCGCCACCGATATCGTCACTATCACCATTCGAGCGCGGGCGAATGGCAGTTGGATAGAGCGCGGGCGCATCACCAACCTGGAGGAGGCTACCCGCCGCCTGAACGCGCAACTGGAGGCGGAGGGCGCTGACTATCGGGTAGAACTCCAAGGCGAGTTGACCAGTGAATCTTGGTCAGACTACAAAGAGCGCTTCGTGGAGGACTTCAAGGCCGGTCGGGCACCAGACATCATCCTCTCCGGCCACGAGGACACCGCCGTATGGGGCGCAGCAGGCTATGTCATCTCCATGACCGAAGCCATCAGCCTGGAATGGACCAGCACCTACTCTGACTTCTATCCGGCCCTGTGGGACGCGGTCACCTGGAGCGGGGAGCGATGGGCCGTGCCACAAGACACTGAGGCCCGTCCCGTCTATTTCCGCAAGGATGCGCTGCGAGCCCTCGGCTGGAGCGACGCTCAGATCTCCCAGATGATCACCGATACCTTGAACGGCGATTTCACTCTGGATGATATGGCGGCTCTAGCCCAGAAAGCAGTACAGGCAGGAGTAGTGGAATGGGGCCTGTTTCACCGCCCTACCGCTGGGGGTGACTTCTACATCCTGCCCCTGGATTACGGCGGGAAGCTCTACAATCCGGCTACCGACCATCTGGTGCTCAGCCAGTGTCCTACCTACCGCAGTTTAGCCTTCTTCTACAACCTGGCCAACGTATGGCATGTGACGCCGATGACCATGACCACCGAGATTGACTGGGGCACTGCCCATCAAACCTTTGTGGATGGCGATGTCTTGTTCTGGTTCGGCGGCACCTGGCACTGGGCCGAATGGCGAGATCTATACCTGGGGGGCGATGAGCAATACCTGTTTGATAACGTCGGCTTCATGCTCTACCCAACGGCGCAAGGGGGCGGCAATCCCATTACGCTCTCACACCCCCTGGTCTACATGATCTCCACGCAGTGCGAACACCCCGATGTCGCCTTCCGGATACTCACCCTAGCCTCGGCGCCTGACCTGGTGGCTCGGCACGCTGTGGATAGCGCCCACTTGGCCGTGCGGCGCGCGGCGACTCAGGAGCCGGATTACCAGGCCGATGCTTTCCTCCAGGCAGTGACCTACATGCTGGACTACACAACCTACATCCCGAACCACGAGCAGGAGGGCGAGTATGGAACCAAGCTCTACGAGGCGATCAGTTACGTAGAGAAGGGTAGCATGACGCCTAACACAGCGTTGACCTGGCTGGAGGCCGAGCTGCGGGTTGCGCTGGGCGGCGAACTGGAGATAGACACTGCTCCATGCTTTGAGATCTACCTGCCTCTCATCCTGAGGAACTTTGCACCATGAAGAGCGGTTGCCGTCTGACGGCTAGGCATATCCCCTCGCAGGTTTTCGGAGCCTGTGCTGGGAAAACAAATCCCCAACCCCTCACAAATTGCTGACCCCTGAGCTTCTGTCATCGCTGCACGAACATGGCCTCGGGGTGATCACCTGGCATGAGGAGAGGCCAAGCGAGATCCGGGAGCTCATCAAATTGGGCGTCGATGGCATCTGCAGCGACAAGCCTGATCTGATACGTCACTGGATCGTTTGACGCTGGAGCGTCCCTCTTTTACATGATGCCCGCTATGGTCTTCTTCCTGATCGCCCAGAGGGCTCTGACGAGAGTGACCATAGCTGGCGGCGTCAAAGGATAGAATATCAGGAGGTAATGAACCTATGGCCATCAAAGGCATTGGCATCAATGCCCATTCAGCTCGATTGGCTGGCAGCCTGGAGATTCTGGAAAGCGACTTAGCCTATTTCCAGCGCTTAGGCTTCGATTATGTGGAGATCCCGATAGACGGGGTTGACGCCGTCCTCAATGGAAGGCTTAACCTCAAACACGTGAAGAAGGTGAAGGAGGTGCTCACTAAGTTCCCTCTGAGATACACTGTGCATTCCCCTAACCTTCTGAACCTGATGGACGCCGATGAGTTCACAATGCAGAAGAGGGTGTTTGAGGCGAGCATAGAGTTCGCCGGCGAGATAGGAGCAGAGGTCTTGGTCTACCATAGCGGCAGGATCAGGCTGAGGGGTGAGTACCTGGGAGAGGCGGCGCTCACCAGGGAATTGCTCGCCCTGCCCGACCGCTCGTTCATCGAAGAGCGGGAGCGTGTGGAAAGGGAGACCCTGGCCGAGCTGGCGGACTTAGCCAGAGGCTTGGGAGTGACCATCTGCGTGGAGAACTCCGACCCTATGATCGAGGAGGGGGCCCTCTGGGAGCTCGCCCGGCGGGTTCTGAAGAAAGGAATCGACCTCACCCATCGCATAGCCCCGGCCGGCGATATCGCCATGTACAACTATGGAGGGATGATAAACCGCCTCGTGGAGCAGGTGAAAGGAGTGGGCAAGGACAACGTGGCCATCACCTTTGATTTCGGCCACGCTTACATTGCCTCACACTACTACGGCTTCGACTTCTTGAAGGCCATCGAACTGGCCATGCCGCTGATCAAGCACGTTCATGTCCACGACAATTTCGGTAAGCCTGCAGGCCTGGATAGACGCCAGGGGGTGCTCATGCCCGATGGCAAAGGCGACCTCCACATGCCTATCGGCTGGGGAGAGATACCATATCGGGAGGTCCTGTCCCGTCTGAAGGGTTACAACGGCGTCGTGATGCTGGAGATAAATCCCCGCTATCGCGACTACTACGGAGAAGCTCTGCAGGAGGCAAGAAGGCTCCTCAGAGAGTGCGGTTTAATGTGAGAGGCCCTTAATAAAGCTTCGTGCCTTTTTGTGCGGAGAGGGAAGGATGGAGCTAGTCGTAGCTATCGTCCAAGATGAGGACGCAGGGAAGATCACAGAGGCCCTGGCTAAGCGGGGCTACAAATCGACGAGGGTCGGCACAGCCAGCGGCTTCCTGAAGATGAGCAACACGACCATCCTGGTGGGAGTGGAATCCTCCCAGGTGGACGAGGTTCTCGGGATCATCAAGGCCAACTGCCGCCCGCACACCCAACCGGCCCCTCCACCATTGAGCGAAAGGCCCGGAGGGTTCCCTCTATTCTTGCCGAAGGAGAGGAAAGAGGTAGAAGTCGGTGGTGCGGTCATCTTCGTCTTGGGGGTGAAGCGCTTTGAGCGGTTATAGGAAGGCTGGTCCCGACTTCTTAGCCATCGGTCACCTCACTAAGGACCTCCAGGATGAGGGATATACTATCGGTGGAGCGGTGACCTTCGCTTCCCTTACGGCCAGGAACTTAGGCCTGCGAACGGCCGTCGTCACCAGAGGTTCCAGCGACCTCGAGCTCTATCCCCTCTTCGATGGCGTGGATATCCTCTGCCTACCCTCTCCTGAGACTTCCACTTTCAGGAACCTTTACCGTGGGGAGGAGAGGGTGCAGTACATCAGCGCTGTGGCCGACAGGATCGAGGTCGAGGATATCCCCCTCGAATGGAGGGATGCCAAGATCGTCTATCTGGCCCCTCTGGCTGGGGAGTTGGACGTCAGCATCGTCCACCTCTTCCCCCGTTCCCTCCTCGGCGTGAGCCCTCAAGGGTGGTTGCGCCGCTGGGATGAGGAGGGGAGGATCTATCCCAAGGAGTGGGATAGGGCGGAGGAGGTTCTCTCCCGTGCCAATGCAGTGATCCTGAGCGAGGAGGATGTGGGAGGGGATGAGGGGGTGATCCGTAATTACGCCTCCCAGGCGAGGACGTTGGTGGTCACCCGAGGCAGCAGGGGGGCAACGGTCTACCATCGAGGCGAAATCCGCCATTTCCCCGCCTTCAAAGTGAAGAGGATGGTCGATCCTACCGGAGCCGGGGACATCTTCGCCGCCGCTTACCTCATCGAGCTGGGGAGGAGCGGAGACCCCTACAGAGCGGCTCGCTTCGCCAACTGTGTAGCTTCCATCTCCGTGGAGAAGAGGGGGACTACGGAGCTCCCCACTTTGGAGGAGGTGAGAAGAAGGCTTGCCGAGATCGGCTGGAGGCAATGAACCAATGACCAATGATTCATTGGGATTTGGTCATTGGTCATTGGGATTTGGTCATTGAGATTTGGTCATTGAGAATAAAAAGGAGGGATAACCGATGAAGGGTTTGTTCCTGACTGCCAAGTGGGAGCCTCGAGAGGGCTATGAGCTCTCCGAATTCGAGAGGAAGACGGGTAAGGCCATCACTGGCTCCAGCGTCTGGAGGTATCCCAAGCTGGAGGTGAAGGAAGTGGACGAACCCACTCCTAAGCCGGATGAGGTCCTCATCAAAGTGAAGGCCTGCGGCATCTGCGGCTCTGATATCCACTTCTATGAGACCGATGAGGATGGTTACATACTTTACCCCGGCCTCACCAAATTCCCCACCATCATCGGGCATGAGTTCTCGGGTGTGGTGGAGGAGGTGGGAAGTGAGGTGACCGACCTTAAGCCCGGAGACATGGTCACCTCGGAGGAGATGATTTGGTGCGGCCACTGCACTCCCTGTCGCAACGGCTTCCCTAACCACTGCGTGAATTTGGAGGAACTCGGCTTCACCATCCCCGGAGCTATGGCCGAGTATGTCGCTGTGGGGGCCAAGTATTGCTGGAAGATCGACGCCATCGCTGAGCACTATGGCGATGAGGAGAAGGCATTCGAAGCCGGCTCCTTGGTGGAGCCAACTTCGGTTTCTTATAACGCCCTCTTCGAGCGGGGAGGGGGCTTCAGGCCAGGGGCCTATGTGGTCATCTACGGCGCCGGGCCTATCGGCCTGGCGGCCATCGCCCTCTCGAAGGCGGCTGGCGCCTCCAAGGTCATCGCCTTCGAGCTATCAGAAAAGAGGCGGGAGCTGGCCAAGTTGGTCGGGGCCGACTTCATCTTCGATCCCAGTGAGGTCACCCCGAGCGAAGTGGTGATGGATCTCACCCATGGGGATGGTGCCGACATGCAGGTTGAGGCGGCCGGCGCTCCCACCAAGACCATCCCTGAGATGGAGAGGTCCTTGGCCATCAATGGCAAGATCGTGCAGATAGGGCGGGCGCCTCAGAGGGTGCCCATGTACCTGGAGAGGTTCCAGGTGCGCCGGGCACAGCTCTTCGGCTCGCAGGGCCATTCAGGCCACGCCATATTCCCCAGCGTCATTCGGCTCATGGCAGCGGGGCTGATTGACATGACCAAGATCATCACCGCCCGTTTCGACCTTGACCATGCAGTTGAGGCGCTGGAGAGGGCCACGAAAAGGGAGGATGGGAAGATCACGATCAAATTGTGAGAAAGTAGAATATGGATTATGAGGAGTGAGTGGCGGCGGTGCTTAAGAGCTTAGCTGCCAAACCACTCCTCATTTCCGATATCTCTCATTTTGGAGGGAGCGATGTCCACCAAAGTTAACATAGGGATCATCGGCGCGGGAAGGATAGGAAGGTTACACGCAGAGCATCTGGCCCTTCGGATACCGGAGGCCAATGTCCTCGCCGTGGCAGATGTCCGCTTGGAGGCCGCCGAGAGGTGCGCAGCCGATTTCCAAATCCCCTTAGCCGTCAGGGACCACCGTGAGATCATGGAGAATCCGGACATCGAGGCGGTCGTCATCTGCTCCAGCACCGATACCCACCTGCAGATGATCGAAGAGGCCGCTGCAGCGGGAAAGCATATCTTCTGTGAGAAGCCCATCGGCTTCGACTTGGCCGGGATCGACCGAGCCCTGAAAGCGGTAGAGGAAGCAGGGGTGAAGCTCCAGATCGGGTTTAATCGACGCTTCGATCCGAGCTTCAAACGCGCCCGCGAGCTCGTGGCCAGTGGCAAAATCGGCACGCCCCACATTGTGCGCATCACCAGCCGCGACCCTGAGCCACCGCCCATCGAGTACATCAAGGTCTCTGGGGGCATTTTCTTGGATATGACCATCCACGACTTCGACATGGCCCGCTATCTGATCGACGATGAGGTCATTGAGGTATACGTGATCGGTGGGGTGATGATCGACCCCGAGATCGGCAAGGCTGGCGACCTCGACACCGCCATCACCACGCTTCGCTATGCTGGCGGAGCTATTGGGGCCATCGACAACAGCAGGAAAGCCGTCTATGGCTACGATCAGCGGGTGGAGGTCTTCGGCTCCGAAGGGATGGTGGTCGTTTCCAACCGTACGCCCGATACAGCGGTCTACAGTGACGACCAGGGAGTCCACTCTTCATTGCCGCTGTTCTTCTTCATGGAACGCTACACCGAATCCTACATCGCCGAGATGAGGGCCTTCATCGAATGCATCCAGCAGGATAAGACGCCCCCTGTGACAGGCATGGACGGCCGCATCCCTGTCGTGATGGGATACGCCGCCAAGAAGTCGTATGAGGAGAACCGCCCGGTCAAGCTAAGCGAGATCGAGGAAGCTGTACAGTGAAGGTATGGCAAGACAAGATCGGTTTAAGGAGGACAAAATGCCAGAGAAACCCTATTTGACGACGACCCAGCCCGGCCTCATCTTCGAGGATACGGCAGTGGGCCGCTTGAAGAAGGAGATCTGGGAGGCCAGCGACGAGGAGATTGACGCCATCCTGGCCGAGTATGGCGTGCCCTCGCCGTGCGAGTGGGCGAAGCCGGGGTCCTACATCCAGACGACGGTGCGCCACGAGCTGGTGGAGAACCGCCGCAAGAACGACATCGTCTTCATCCCGGTGGGCAGCACCGAGTTGCACGGCGACCACATGGTCAGCGCGGTGGACACACTCTTCGCCAGTCTGATTTGCGAGGCTGTGCGCCGCTACACGGCCAAGCGCGGAGCGCCGGTGAACCTGGCCCTGCCACCACTGATGTACGGCGCCCATCCCTACCACCACATCGGCATGCCGGGCACGGTCATCATCCGGGACGAGGTCGTCAAGGAGTTCATGGTGGACGTCATGCTCGGCCTGTGGAACGATGGCTTCCGCAAGCAGATCATCGTCAACAACCACGGGCAGCTCTGGGTGCTGGTGGAAGCCATCCATGAGTTCACCAAGCGCTACCAATTGCCGGGCATCTACCGCGTGGTAGATTGGCACCGCGCCGTGCGCGAGTTCTTCCTCACCAAGGAATATGGAGGGGCGTTCGAAACCGATTTTGTCCACGCCGCTGAGGCGGAGACCTCGCTGGCCCTGTTCCTATTCCCTGAGATGGTGAGGATGGAATACGCCGTGGACACCGAGCCCGTCTCCTTCCTGCCCGGTGGGCACCTGGATACCTCGGTTGATGCCCACCGCCGGCCATGTCGCTGGTCGGAGGGGGAGGGCCACGCCGCCATCGAGATAGCGGGGACGCCGGAGGGAGTGGTGGGGAAGGCCACGCTCGGTGCGGCCCACAAGGCCAAACGGGCATTGGCCGCCATCCTGCGCTACCTGACCCTGCTTCACGACGAGATTCTGGAGGCCTTCCCGCCGGGAAAGGTGCCGCCCACGGAGATGGTGAGCCTGCGCTCGGCCGAGGAGATGGAGCCCTACCTCAAGGAGCCGATGAGCCCCGGCTGGAAATCGGTCTATGGCCTGCCGAAGATAGGCCAGTTGTAGAGGTTCAAGTTGGAATGGGGGCGTTGGCAGAGGCGCATCTTCGTCGCCTCGTGGCTGACCTATGCCAGCTTCTACCTGGGGAGGGTCAACTTTTCGGTGGCCCTCCCCTATATCCGGGCCGAGTTCGGCTGGGGCAAGGCTCAGGTGGGCCTCATCGGGACGGCCCTCTTCTGGGCTTACGCCTTTGGGCAGCTCGTCAACGGCCAGTTGGGGGAGCGCTTAGGGGCGAGGGGATTCGTGGCCGCCGGGCTCCTCGCCTCAGCGGTGCTCAACCTCGCCTTCCCCCTCTCCTCCAGCCTGGCGGCGATGGCCACCATCTGGGCGCTTAACGGCTACTTTCAGGCCACCGGCTGGGGCCCCATCGTGGGGTTGCTGGCCGGATGGTTCGGCCCTCGGGGGCGTGGCAGGCTCTCAGCCCTCTTCAGCCCCTGCTACGTGGTGGGGAACGTCGTTAGCTGGTCTCTGGCCGGTTGGCTGGCGGCCCGCTTCGGCTGGCGAATGGTCTTCTGGGCCCCCGCCGGCCTCATGGCGCTCTCATCCCTCCACTGGTATGAGCGCGTCCGCAATCCGCCTCGAGCCCTGGAGGGAAGGGGCGTCTCCTTAGAGCTCTCCCTCCTCTGGCCCGTGGCCCTGGCCAGCTTTCTCTACGGCATCGTGGAGAAAGGCTTCCTCCTCTGGGCGCCTGCGCTGCTTGCGGAGACCAAGGGGCTGGCCCTCGATGTGGCCGCCTACTCCGCCGTGGCGATGCCTCTTCTGGGCGCGGCGGGCATAGTCCTGGCGGGCTGGGCCGCTGAGGGGAAAGAGCCCCGCCTCGTGGCCTCTTTGATGGCCGCCCTGGGCCTTTTGGTGCTCCTCTTCCGTGCCGCCCTCTCCTCGGATGCCCTCTGGCCGGGGCTAATGGCCCTGGGGGCCATCGGGGCGACGGCTCATGGAGCGAACGCCCTGATGGTGACGGCCATTCCCCTGGGTTTAAGGACGCGAGGAGGGGCCTCATCGGCGGCCGGTTTCCTCGATTTCGCCTCTTACCTGGGGGCAGGGCTGACGGGAATGCTGACCGGGGCCATCTCCGATAGGTGGGGATGGGATGGTGTGTTCGCTTTCTGGGCGGCGGTTGCTTTCGCAGCGGCGCTGGTAATGGGTATCACTAGGAGGTGAGAGATGAAGCTCAGCATCGTCCTCTCCACTCAACCTGCTCGATTCGAGGCCCTGGCCTACAAAGGCGACTTCGAACGCAATGTGGAGAAGATCGCCCGCCTGGGCTACGAGGGGGTGGAGCTGGCTGTGCGCGACCCAAACCTGCTCGATGCCGACTACGTGGAGGAGGTGGTAAGCCGCCTGGGGCTGGAGGTGCCGGCCATCGGCACGGGCCAGGCCTACGGTGAGGAAGGCCTCTCCTTCACTGACCCCGACGAAGGCGTGCGGCGGCGGGCGATAGAGCGCATCGAGGCCCAGATTCGCTTCGCCCGGCGCTTCGACGCCCTGGTCATCATCGGCCTCATCCGGGGAAGGGTAGCGCCGGGCGTGGAGCGCGGACAGGCCCTGTCCTGGCTGGCCGAGGCCCTCCGGGAGTGCGCCGCTCTTGCTGAGAAGGAGGGAGTGAGGCTGGTCCTGGAGCCCCTCAATCGCTATGAGACCGACCTGGTGAACACGGTGGCCGAGGCCCTGGAGCTCATCGAGCGGGTGGGCGCCGGGAATATCGGCTTGCTTTTTGACACTTTTCATGCTAATATTGAGGAAGTCTCTATCGAGAGGGCTATTCGGGAGGCAGGCGAGCGCCTCCTCCATGTCCATGTGGCCGATTCCAACCGTTGGTATCCCGGCGCCGGACATCTCGACTTCGCCTCCATTGTGGCTGCCTTGCGTGAGGTGGGCTACGAGGGCTACCTTTCGGCGGAGGTCTTACCTCTCCCTGACCCCGATGCCTGTGCTCAAAAGGCGATAGGATTCATGAGAGGGCTATTCCAGTAGATAATCGAAAATCGAAAGGAGGGAGAAAATGGAGGCTGAAATGGCAGAAATGGTTCGCTCCGCCATCTTCGAGTCAAGGCCAGAGGAGCTCGAGTTCCCGCCGAGGAGCTTAGACCATGCAGACCACGTCGTTCGAACCGCCTTGGCGGGGCACACCAAGCTGGCCAGCGACCACCTCTTGCACAGGGAGATGGTGGGGAAGCTGGAGAGAACCGTAGGGGATGTGATCCGACAGCTTAACCTGGAGTTCCGGAAGAGCGATAGGGCGGTCGAGGAGGACATCCTCGTCCGCTCAAGGTCCTACGAGACGCTGATCCAGCTCGCTTTCAGCCTGTTTGGCGTGGAGAAGAAATGGATAGGTTTCTCCGAAGAGGAGGTGGAAGGAACCCTAAGCAAGATCATCCAGGCATTGGACGAGTGGGAAGGGATGGAAAGGGGGGAGATAGGGGACTGCCCCATAGCTAAAGCGACGATCGAGAAGGTCCTCTCGGAGCTCAAGATGGTGATGTCCCACTACTACAGAGCCCCTGGATCGATGTCGGCTAAGATGGCTGAGGAGATAGAGGCGAAGTTGGATGATGATAGGCTGTTGTCCAGCTTCATGGAGGCGGCCAGGGAGGAGATCCAAGGGAATGTGTACTACAGGATGAGCATGGAGGGGACATGCAAGTTCGGCAACGATTATGCCTTAGGCCTCAGATGGGTTCGCCATTTGGGGTATGTGCAGGTATCCACCAATCCCGTCCTGGCGGCGGTGGCCTACGAGGATGACCCCAGCCTCTGGGAAGGGTTCAAGGGGGAGAGCTTCTGCAGGGACCTGAGGGCGGTGGTAGAGGAACACCCGGAGTGGCACGAGCACCCCGAGGACTATGGAGATGAGATCACCATGAAGGCCACCGAGCTCTCTATATTCCCCAACCTGGCGGTGTTCAGGCCTATAGCCATAGCCTCGGACTTCTACCATGGGATGATAAGCTATCAGCTTAATCCGAACGTGGCCAGCAGCAGGGAAGGGAGCTTGAGGGATGCCCTCCAAATCTACTCGGACGCCACCGATTTCCTGAGAAAGTACGATGAATACCTCCTTTGGGGCTATTCGACACACGTGGAGAAAGGGAGGCCCAACTTGGTCTTCAAGGTCACCGGGAACACCCCTGCCGCAATCCAGATAACCTCGGACCTGGAGAGTTTGGGGATCGGCACCAACAACACCGTCACCTACACCGTTCCTCAGGAGACGACCCTGATCCTGTCCAAGATAGAGGGCAGGGCGAAGGCGATCAAAATGGGCATCACCCCGACCATGTGCTACGAGACGACCATGGGGGGCAGGCTGGACGATCACCTCAGGGAGAAGCAGGCCGAGGCCCTCCTGGGAAGGGCTTTGGCCAGGATCGGGGACGATGCTCTGGAGGAGCTGGCTAAGGAGTTGGGGGCTTGGGAGAAGATCAAGGGGATGGACTCGCTGGAGGAGAAGATAAGGACCGTCTGCCATCACAGCCACCTCAGGCCGATCACCAAGGAGCCCTTCGTGGAGCTCCTCGCTAAGGCCGGCGTGGGAGGCAACTCGAAGGAGGAGGTCAGGCGGTTCCTCTCCCAGTTGGAGGAGGATATCGGTTACGCCGGGATAACGGTCACCCACAGGGTGTACCACATCTTCTTCTCCCCTGAGAACAGGCCTAAATGGCTTGCGTACATCCGATCCAAGTATGGCCTGAGCGAGGAGGAGGCGGAGATGGTCCTGGGGAGGATAGATGTGCTCCCTGCCTCCAAGAGGAAGCCCATGGACACGCTCCTAACTTTGGCCAGCATAAACATGACCAACACGGAGTTTCCCAACCACCAGACGAATGTGTTGATGGAGAGCAGGAAACCCGATTTTAGGATGGAGGATTACAGGGAATCGGTTTCCAAGGATATCGACCCCGCGATAATCCACAGGCTGGTGGAGGAGCACGAGGATATCAGGGAAGACGCCCGCGATGCCCTGGAGTTGACCCCTGAGCTTATCGAGAGGCTGAGGGAGGTGGGGGTAGAGGTGGACTTCGGGGACCGCGGGCACGAGCCCGAAGAGTGGCCGGAGTTCGGATCGGTAGTCAAGACCATGGACCAATTCACCAAGGCTTACAATAGGTTCAGGGAGAAGGTCATCGAGTTCACCCGCCAAATCGCCTAAGGCCGAGGTGCTGCCTGATACCGACCGGGCAGTTAAGGAGGGTGCAAAGGCCCATGAATCCATCTGGAGAACCATCTATGGGCGAGGACGTAATTTTCACCGATTCGCGCTTCACCCGCGATAGCGAGGCTTTCTTCGCCGCCAGGCTGGAGGGGATGGATTGCATCGTGACCTTCTTCCGGCCCGGGGAGGGGCCGGGGGCGAGGGCGGTGCTGAATGGCGCGGAGGCGACCCTCGTTGTGGAGGGCAGGGAGGTGGGGATCAAGATCAGCCCCGCCACCTACGAGAACATGCTGGCCCTCGATCGAAAGGTGGCTCCCCAGCGAAAGCTCGTCGCCCTTAACAGGTCGGGCATCAAGAGCGGCCTGGGCACGGGGAACAGGGTCATCGTGACCTGGGAGGACGTCCCCAAGCTGCGCCATCCGGGTGCGCTGGGCGTCTTCGAGGGCATCTTTAAGGCCGTCCAGGGGAGCGGCGCCCCCAACTGGTTCATCCAACAATCCATCGTGCGGGAGCTCATCCCGGAGGGCGCCGACCCGGAGAAGTACCCGGGAATCGGCCACACAGGGGGCTACGGGCCCAGGGAGCTTCTACGCAGCGGCCTCTTCGCCTTCTTCGCCCTCGGCGGCTATGCTGAGCAGAGGAGCGGAGGAGCGAGGGAGCGGTGGAGCAGCACCCCCGCACCTCCGCACCCATACACCCATGCTCCTCTGCTCGGCGCCGACGCCGACCACGCCATCGTCACCGGCGCGAACGAGGAGGAGCTGGCGGAATCCTTAGCTCTCAACAAGTTAGCCATCGCTGAGGCGCGCGATTACACCAAGTTCACTGTGGATACGTGCCACCTGTTTGGCTTTCCGGTGGAACTGGGCGAGGGGGAGCTGGCCGAGCTGCGCGCCGCCTTCGCCGGCCGAACCTTTGAAGTGCCTAACGTCCTCCCCGGCAGGCCCAGCTTCACCTACCGGTTCGACGAGGAGGAGATCTTCCAGCTGGGCCGCAAATACTGGCGCGCCCTCCAGGTGCACAAGGAGCTTTACGACTTCATCGCGGAGCTTAAGGGAGGCGAGCCCTTCGACTATGAGCTCTCTATAGACGAGACCGAGGCACCCACCAAGCCAAAGGAGCTGCTCTTCTATCTAGTCGCTTTAGAGGAGGTGATGGGGCTGCCCAAAGGAGGGGTGACCTCCGTCGCCCCTAACGTCGGCTTCAGGAAACGCTCTGACTACGAAGGTGACCTGGAGCGGCTTAAAGCGTTGGCTAACGAATGCGCTAGCATTGCCGCCGCCTCCGGTGCGGTGATCTGCTTCCATTCCGGAAGCGGCAAGGGGGTGGAGACGGGCAAGGGCCCCGGCGTGGACGAGGCCCTGCGGGAGGCCACGGGCGGCCAGTTGGAGCTCAAGGTCTCCGGCATCCTCCAGGAGATCCTCTGGCGCACCCTGGCCGAGTCCGACGTGCCCGAGGAGAGGGCGCTCTTCGAGGAGGCCTGGGATGAGACCAAGCGGGTGGTCGAGGTGCTGAGCGCTGTCTATGACCGCCTCATCGCTGGCCGCACCGAGCAAGAGGCCATGGCCAAGCTCGCCGATGAGGCCCTGGTGGCCGAGGTGGCAGGGAAAGAGGGAGTGCGCCTGGTTAAGGGCGTTCTGGGTTACGGCCTCGGGCGGGCCAAATTGGCCAAGGAACTTCTGGCCACCGCCGATCCCGCCTGCAAGCGTCCCTCCGACGACTTCTTCCGTCACTTCGCCTACCTCGTCTTCCGCCCGCTGCGGGAGAAAATCTACCGCACCATGACCGGGGGCACGTGGCGGCGCTACGCCGAGGAGGTGGCCCGCTATCTGCGAATGCGCATCGAGGGGTTGGGATTGGGCCAAAAGGGTGCAGAGGAGTAGAAGAATATGGATTTGGCCCCTGGCAAGGTGCTCCGCGGCCCCTTTTGGAAGGAGCTGGTACGGGTGTTGACGGCCGGCGACCTGGGCAATGGCCGAGTCAGAATCGAAGCTGTCGGCCTTCAGTCTCAACGGTTCTACCCCCAAATCCTGGGGCCGGACGAGTTGGCCCTGTTGCAGATAGGGGAGGGCCCAGTCCGCGACTTCGCCGGCGATGCCGAGGCCGCCTTCCTCGCCGTGGAGGCAGCGCGCATCCGCTTCGCCTACCAGTTCGACCCCCATTTCGCCGTCAACATCTCCCAGGTTGATCCTCTGCCCCACCAGATCGAGGCCGTCTACCATTACATCCTCCGCAACCCCCGCCTGCGCTTCCTGCTGGCCGACGACCCCGGCGCGGGCAAGACCATCATGGCCGGGCTGGTGCTCAAGGAGTTGAAATATCGGGGGCTGGTGACGCGAACCCTCATCGTCGTCCCCGGCCACCTGAAGGAGCAATGGCAGCGGGAGATGAGGGAGAAATTCGGCGAGCACTTCCCCATCGTGGACCGGGGGGTGGTTGATGCCTACTGGGGGCGCAACGTATGGGCGGAGCTGCCCCAGGCCATCACTTCTATGGATTTCCTTAAACAGGACGATGTGAGGCCGAGCGTGGCGGAGGTCCACTGGGACCTGGTCATCGTGGACGAGGCCCATAAGATGGCGGCCTACCGCTATGGCGACAAGACGAAGAAAACCGAGCGCTATCAACTGGGCAAACTCCTCTCCCGCCACACCTCGTATCTGCTCTTCCTCACCGCCACCCCCCATCGGGGCGATCCCGAGAACTTCCGCCTTATGAGCGGGGTGCTTCTGCCCCTGAGAAACGCGGGCGCGGATGTGGCCCTCAAGGTGGAACTTACCGCCCAGTCCCGAGAGCCCATCGGGCCGAATGTCCTCGATCTCAAGGTTCGCGAGACGCTCCAGCAGATCGGAGCGGATGTCGAAAGCTTCGAGACATAGGAGGTGGACATGCGACATATCAAGATCACCGCTGGAGGTGTGACCGCTGAGGCGGAGCTGAAGGATACGCCGACGGCGGACGCCATCTGGGAGGCGCTGCCCATCGAGGCGCGCGCCAGCACCTGGGGCGATGAAATCTACTTCGGCATCCCCGTTTACCTGAAGGAGGAAAACGCCCAGGAGGTGGTGGAGAAGGGCGATCTGGGCTATTGGCCCCCAGGGCATGCCTTCTGCATCTTCTTCGGCCCTACGCCCGCCAGTCGGGGCGAGGAAATCCGCCCAGCAAGCCCGGTTAATGTCTTTGGCAAAATCGTCGGCGATCCCGCTGTCTTCAAGAAGGTCCGCAGCGGCGAGAAGGTTGTTGTGGAGGCTGTATAGTCGAGATTCGTAAATGCGAATTGGCAAGGGAGGTGAACCATGGATAAGCCCTGGGAAGGGATGCTCAAATTGGGGATCGTGCACTTCATGGCCTTTCCTGAGACCATCAGAGGGGAAGGGCCTATCCTGGAGACGGTGACCAAGATAGCGGAGGACGACTTCTTCACCGAGATCGAGGTCACCTGGATGAAGGATCCGGAAGTCCGAAGGAAGGTGAGGGATGCCCTGAAGATCGGCCACCTGACGGTGGGCTACGGCGCCCAGCCCCCTCTGTTGATCCGCAAGTTGGACCTCAACTCCTTGGACGAGGAGGAGAGGAAGCGGGCCGTGGCCCAGGTGAAGGCTTGCATTGACGAGGCGGTGGAACTGGGGGCCAAAAGGGTGGCGGTCCTCAGCGGCCCCGACCCCGGCGAGCCCCACCGGGCCAGAGCCAGCGAGCTTCTCGTCCGCTCCCTTAAGGAGCTTTGTGACTACGGGCGCGGGAAGGGCATCGGCATCACTTTGGAGATATTCGACCGCGAGGTTGATAAGCGGTGCTTGATCGGCCCGGCTGTGGAAGCGGCGGCCATCGCTGAGGAGGTGCGCAAGGATTTCGACGACTTCGGCCTCCTTTACGATCTAAGCCACCTTCCTCTCCTGAGGGAGAAGCCGCTAGAGGCACTGAGCGCCATCAAGGACTACCTGGTGCACATCCACGTTGGCAACTGCGCCATGCGCGACCCCAGCCATCCGGCCTTCGGTGATCAGCACCCCCGCTTCGGCATCGAAGGCGGCGAGAACGACGTTCCCCAGCTTGTGGAATTCCTGCGCGCCCTCTTCAAGGTGGGGTATCTGACGGAGAAGCCGACTGGCGAGCTGCCTATCGTGGCCTTCGAGGTTAAGCCCTTGCCGGGTGAGAGCCCGGAGCTGGTCATCGCTAACACCAAGCGCGTCTGGCGTGAGGCGTGGGCAAAACTCTAAAGTCCCGCTGAGGCCCTGCGACCTGCAATTTATGGTAACGGAGGTGAACTATGGCTAAACCTAAGGTCTACGTCACTCGGATCATCCCCGAGGAAGGGCTGAAGATGGTGAGGGAGTTCGCCGAGACCAAGGTTTGGGAAGGTGAATTGCCCCCGCCACGTGAGGTGATCCTGGAAGAGGTGAAGGAGATAGACGGGCTCCTCTGCCTCCTCACCGACAAGATCGATGCGGAGGTGATGGACGCTGCCCCCAAACTCAAGGTCATAAGCAATTATGCCGTGGGCTACGACAACATAGACATCGCCGAGGCCACCAAGCGAGGCATCATCGTAGGTAACACCCCTGGGGTGCTTACCGATACCACAGCCGACTTGGCCTTTGCCCTCCTGATGGCAGCGGCACGGCGCATCGTTGAGGGGGATAAGTTCGTTCGAGCGGGAAAGTGGAAGACCTGGGGGCCCACGCTTCTCCTGGGGCGGGATATCCACGGAGCCACCTTGGGGATCATCGGGTTGGGTCGCATAGGGAGCACCGTGGCCAAGAGGGCCAAGGGCTTCGATATGCGAATCCTCTACTACGATATCCGCCGACGCGAGGACCTGGAGAAGGAGCTGGGGGTTGAATACGTGGATCTGGATACCCTCCTCGCCGAATCGGACTTCGTCACCATCCATACCATCCTCTCCCCGGAGACTTATCACCTGATCGGGGAGAGGGAGTTCAAGCTGATGAAGAAAACAGCTATCCTCATTAACGCCGCCCGAGGCCCCATCGTCGACCCTAAAGCCCTCTACAAGGCGCTCACCGAGGGGGAGATAGCCTACGCCGCTTTGGATGTGACGGAGCCCGAGCCTATCCCATCCGACGATCCACTCCTCACCTTGGATAACATCATCATCGTGCCCCACATCGGCAGTGCGAGCTATGCCACTCGGGCCAAGATGGCCACCATGGCCGCTGAGAACCTCATCGCCGGCCTGAAAGGTGAGATGCCACCCAACCCGGTCAATCCGGAGGCTCTGGGAAAGAAGTGACCTCCAACTGGACTTCTGGCCATCGAAGGTCTGAGGCCACTATCCAGCCCATCTTCTTCGCGTCTCTGGATGCAGCTGGCCACGGGGCTGGGCAGGGGATGCCCAGCCCTTCGGCGTTTCGCTGGCTTGCGAACAATCGCCCGGTCGACTCAATCCAGGCACAGCGCGATAGCTAAGGATCAAGGAGCAGAGGTAGCAGATGGCTCGGCGTTCGGCTCTGGATCAACTGTGCATCAATACTCTTCGCACCCTGGCCATGGACATGGTCCAGAGGGCAGATTCCGGCCACCCTGGGATGCCTATGGGGGCGGCAGACATGGCCTACGTGTTGTGGACGCGCTTCCTGCGGCATAATCCGGCTAACCCCCACTGGCCCGATCGAGACCGCTTCGTCCTCTCCGCCGGACACGGCTCCACGCTGCTCTATAGCCTGCTGTATCTCACCGGCTACGACCTCCCTCTGGAAGAGCTCATGAACTTCCGGCAGTGGGGCAGCCGAACTCCGGGCCACCCCGAATACGGCTGCGCGCCTGGCGTGGAGGCCACCACCGGCCCGCTGGGACAGGGCTTCGCCAACGGCGTGGGCATGGCCATCGCCGAAGCCCACCTGGCCGCCCGCTTCAACCGCCTCGGCTACAAGATCGTTGACCATTACATCTATGCCATCGTCAGCGACGGCGACTTGATGGAGGGCATCTCCTCCGAGGCCGCTTCGCTGGCCGGCCACCTGCGCCTGGGCAAGCTCATCTACCTTTACGACGACAACCGCGTCACCATCGAGGGCAGCACCGACCTGGCCTTCACCGAGGACCGGGGAAAGCGCTTCGAGGCCTACGGCTGGCACGTGCAGCGCGTGGACGGATATGACCTGGAGGGGATCGCCGCCGCCATTCGCGCCGCCAGGGCCGACCCTCGCCCTTCGCTCATCATGGCCCGCACCCATCTGGCCTACGGCAGCCCTCACCTGCAGAATAACTCCAGGGCCCACGGCGTTCCCTTAGGCGAGGAGGAGGTGCGCCTCACCAAGGAGAGGCTGGGCTGGCCCACCGAGCCGCCGTTTTTCATCCCTGAGGAGGCCCTGGCCCATTTCCGCCGGGCATTGGACAGGGGGAGAGCCTGGGAGGGCGAGTGGCAGGCCCTCTTCGATGCCTACGCCGCCGAATACCCCGACCTTGCCGAGGAGTGGCGGATGGCCATGGCTGGGGAACTGCCCCCGGGCTGGGAAGCCGCTTTGCCCGTTTTCAATCCCGAGGACGGGCCGATGTCCACCCGCGTGGCCTCGGGTAGGGTGCTTAACGCCATTGCCCCTCGCCTGCCCGCCCTCCTCGGCGGCTCCGCCGACCTGGCCCCCTCCACTAAGACCTATCTGAAGGGGTTGGGCGACTTCGAGGCGGAGGACCGCCTGGGCCGCAACCTGCACTTCGGAGTGCGCGAGCATGCCATGGGCGGCATCCTGAACGGTATGGCCCTCCACGGCGGGGTGATCCCCTTTGGCGGCACCTTCCTCGTCTTCTCCGATTACATGCGCCCCAGCATCCGCATGGCGGCCATGATGGGGCTGCACGTGATCTATATCTTCTCCCATGATAGCCTCTGGATAGGGGAGGACGGCCCCACCCACCAGCCGGTCGAGCAATTGGCCTCCCTGCGGGCCATTCCCAATCTCATCGTGATCCGTCCCGCCGATGCCAACGAGACGGCCGTCGCCTGGCGGGTGGCCTTGGAGCACCGTGGGCCGGTGGCGCTGATCCTGAGCCGGCAGGCCTTGCCCATCCTGGATCGTACCTCTCTGGCCCCCGCCGAGGGGCTGGCACGAGGTGCTTACGTCCTGATCGAGGCCGAGGGAGGGCAGCCCGATCTCATTCTGATCGCCACCGGCTCCGAGGTGCATCTGGCCCTCGCGGCCAGGGAGCTGTTGGCCGAGCGAGGGGTGAGGGCCAGGGTGGTGAACATGCCCAGTTGGGAGCTCTTCGACCGCCAGCCTGAGACGTATCGGCGGGCGGTGCTGCCTCCCCATGTGACGGCTCGCCTGGCCATCGAGGCGGGGGTATCCCAGGGCTGGCATCGCTACGTGGGGCCGGCTGGGGATGTGATGGGCATCGAGCGCTTCGGGGCCTCGGCGCCGTACAAGGTGCTGCAGGAGAAGTTCGGCTTCACTGCGGAGAACATCGCCCAGCGGGCGATGGCGCTACTTGGGCGTTAATTTGACATTGTCCGGTTTTTATGATACAATTTCATCAAATGTTCGTTAGTGTATTCCGATCAGAGCGGTGATGAACGATAAAGGCCTAAGCGTGCACATCAGGCATAACAAGCCCCAGAAGCCCGATTACGGGTCTGGTTAGGCACGCTTGGGCCATCTCATAGGTGGCTATCAGAAAAGCTAGCCTTTCCAGACCGGAGGAGGCTGGCTTTTCACTATTTTGAAGGAGGTGATGTGGAGGGGTAAAAAAGCGGTTACCGGAGATTCGATTCAACCAAGGAAGGGGGAAATCCGATGAAAGGGCTGAAGATCGCAAGTTTAGGGGTTATAGTGATCCTGCTTTTAGTCGGTTGTGCTCCGAAGGCCGCGCCGTTGACGCCCACGCCGTCGCGTTTGCTGCCCTTGGATTTAGGCGGCAGGGAGATCATCGTCGCTGTGGAGAACGCCTATCCGCCCTTCAATTACATAGACCCGAAGACCGGCGAAGGCGTGGGTTACGACTACGACTTCTTCAGGGAGCTCTGTAAGAGGGCCAACTGCAAACCGGTCTTCAAGGAGTTCGCCTGGGAGGGCCTGTTCGAGGCTTGCCAGGCCGGCGAGTTCGACATCTCTATGGATGGGATCACCCTCACCTTGGAGCGGTCCAAGATCGTCACCTACTCCGACCCCATCATCGAGTACGGCATGGTGCTCATGGTGCGAGCCGACGAGGAGGAGATCAAGGATGTGGATTCCTTGAAGGCCCATCCCGATAAGATCTTGGGCACGCAGCTGGGCACCACCAACGAGAAGAAGTGCATCGAGCTTGTGGGCGAGGAGAGGACGAAGAGCTTTGATACCTTCCCCACGGCCGTCGAAGCCCTCCTGGCCGGCGATGTGGATTGTATCCCCATCGATGAGGTCGCCGCCGTTGGTCACATGAAGGCCCATCCTGGGAAGCTGAAGATCGTGGGTGAGCGGTTGACCTCCGAGCTCCTGGCCTGCATCATGCCGCCCAACAGCGATATCCAGGCGGCGGTCAACGCAGCCATCGATGCCATGTGGGCCGATGGCACCATGGATGCCCTCTACCAGAAGTGGTTCGTGGTCAAATAGCAGGCCAACCTAACCGGCGTATGGGGTTTGCGAGGCACTCTAAGCGCCTCGCAAACCCCCTCGCCTATGTTCTCGATCGAGTTCCTTGATTAAGAGGAGGAAGGAGCATTGGCTGTTACGGAGGTGGAAAAGCCCCAGCCCAAGTTAATCCCCTGGACACGGAGATTGGAGGAGATACCTTGGTGGATGGTGGCCCTGCTCCTGGGAGGGCTCCTTATCCTTTACTCTTTTTATACCTCCAAGATCTATCGGGAGGCCCTCAGCTTTCTCCTCGCCGGCCTGAAGCTCACCATACTGATAACCCTGGCCTCCTTCAGCATCGCCATCCTCTTAGGCTTGATCGCCGGCCTGGGGAGAGTATCGAAGAATGCCATATTCTACAACCTCTCAACCCTTTACGTCGAGGTGATCAGGGGGGTCCCCCTGTTGGTGCAACTCCTCTACGTGGCCTTCGTCCTGGTGCCCTTAGGCGTCGATCTCCTTAACGCCATCGGAAGATTTCTGGTGCAGCATGGCTCGCCGGGCTTCCTCCTCGTAGTGGCCCGTTCCCTGGCCAACTTAAACATCAAAGACATCAACATGACAGTGAGGGCCATAGCTGGCCTGGCCTTCGGATATGGGGCCTACGAGGCCGAGGTTTTCCGAGGGGGCATCCAGTCCATCGAGAGAGGACAGATGGAAGCGGCCCGCTCCTTAGGCATGACCTATTTCCAAGCCATGCGTTACATCATCCTGCCCCAGGCTATCAGAAGGATGTTGCCCCCTTTGGGCAACGATTTCATAGCCATGCTTAAGGACTCGTCCCTCGTATCGGCCTTGGCGGTTAGAGAGCTCACGCAGTTGGGAAAGCTGCACCGGTCTCGCACCTTCCGCACCTTCGAGACCTGGAACACGGTGACCTTCCTCTACCTCATTATGACCCTCAGCCTGTCGTTGCTGGTGAAGTTTATGGAGAGGAGGATGTCCTTTGAAGAGTAGCTCGATCGACCCCCCCGCGGACGATGACATCATCATCGTGGACCACGTTTACAAGAGCTTTGGTAAGACCAAAGCCCTGGTGGATGTCAGCCTGAGGGTGAGGAGAGGGGAGGTGTGCTTCATCTTCGGCCCCAGCGGCGCAGGCAAAAGCACCCTCCTCCGGTGCATCAACCACCTGGAGAAGCCGGACAGCGGCACCATCATCGTGGACGGCATCCCGGTTACCGACGAGAGGACCAACATAGACAAGGTTCGTGCTGAGGTAGGGATGGTCTTCCAATTGTTCAACCTCTTCCCCCACCTCACGGCTTTGGAGAACATCACCTTGGCCCAGCGGGTGGTACGGAAGCGTTCCCAGGAGGAGGCGGAGCGCATCGCTCGGGAGCTTCTGGCGAGGGTGGGGATCCCGGATAAGGCGGATTCATATCCCGCCCAGCTCTCGGGGGGAGAGAAACAGCGGGTGGCCATCGCCCGGGCCTTAGCCATGAACCCCAAGATCATGCTCTTCGACGAACCCACCTCAGCTCTCGACCCGGAGATGATTAAGGAGGTCCTGGACGTGATGCTGGATCTGGCGAAGGAGGGGATGACCATGGTCGTCGTCTCCCATGAGATGGGCTTCGCCAAAGCAGCGGCCGACCGCATGGTCTTCCTGGACGCAGGACGGATCATCGAGGAAGCTACCCCTGAGGAGCTCTTCTCCAACCCTAAAAGGGAGAGGACGAGGCAGTTCCTGAGCAAGATACTTCATTGAAATGCTTAGCGCTTCTCGGCTCGTCCAGCTCAGCCCCGGGCTTCAGCTCGGGGCTGGTTTAGCTTTGTCTAGGGGATCGCTCGTCAGTGGATAGGATCGTAAGGGGGAGCATGCTCGGATTGGGGGATATCCTGGCCGCCCGCCGCAATCTGAGTGCTCTGATCAGGAGGACACCCCTTAGGCGCTCCTTCCTGCTGAGCCAGAGGGCGGGATGCGAACTCTACCTTAAGCTGGAGAATCTGCAGCACACTGGGGCCTTCAAGGTGCGGGGGGCCATCAACAAGATAGCCAACCTCTCGGCCGAGGAGAAGGCCAGAGGGGTGGTCACCGCTTCCTCGGGCAACCATGCCTTGGGAGTCGGCTACGCCGCGCGGTATCTAGGGGGAGTGCCAGCAACCATCTTCGTGCCGGTCGATACCCCCCTCTCCAAAGTGAGCAAGTTGAAGGAGTTCGGCGTGCAGGTCTTCCTCCGCGGCACAACCTACGAGGAAGCTTACGATATCTCGAGGGAGTTCCAACTCGAGCGCGGCTTGACCTATGTTCATAGCTATGACGATCCTTTGGTCATCGCTGGCCAGGGTACCATAGGCTTAGAGATAATGGAGGACCTGCCCGAGGTCGAGGCCCTCATCGTGCCCATCGGGGGAGGAGGGCTCATCTCCGGCATCTCCGTGGCAGTTAAGGCCGTGAACCCGAAGGTGAAGGTCATCGGCGTGCAGCCGGAGGCCTCTCCAGCGGCCTATCTCTCGCTCAAGGAGGGCCACTGCTATGAGAGGTACAGGGCCTCCCCCACCATCTGCGAGGGTTTGGCCGGCGGCTTCGGCATCGTCCCCTTTCAGATCGCTAAGGACCTCATCGACGAGGTGGTGCTGGTCAGCGAGGAGGAGATCCGGGAGGCCATATTCACCCTGGTGGAGACGGAGCAGTTGGTGGTGGAGGGCTCAGGAGCGGTGGGAGTAGCCGCCCTGCTCTCCGACAAGGTGAGCCTGAAGGGCCAGAAAGTGGTAGCGGTGATCTCGGGTGGGAACATCGATGCCGAATTGCTGTTCGAGGTACTGGGGGAGGGCCTGCAGAAGCGGGGGAAGCGATGAGGGCAGTGAACCTCTTTCGGATAGTGTCAAGTCAAATGAAAATGTTACCGAGAGGTGATCGTTCAGTCAAAAGATAATGTTACCGGGCTGTCCTTCTCCTTTCCTTGATTTGTGGCGATTTGGATGGTGTTGGATTGAGGCGAAAGCCAAGTCTCGGGGCTTAAGTGTGTGGCCAATTGTTTGATAGACATCTTCGGTTTTGCCGGGGGTAGCACCGGGCAAGGAGAAGACGAGGTCAATCAAGTCATAGATCTCCCGCCGCAACTGGCGGGGGTTGATTCTCTCCCGCAGGGCCTTCAATTGCTCTTGGCCCTCCTGGGTGATGGCCCCGGTTTCACAGAGGCGGTCGAAGGGGGTGCGAGCCTGATCATAGCGGCGCTTGGTGGGTATTGATTGGCCCTCAACAACAATCTTCTCCTTCAAGCGCATCACCGGCTGGAGGAGGTTGTAGTAGAGCCACATCTTCTCGTAGAGCCGGTTGGTGGCTATCGTCTGGGCCATGCTATCCAGCCGAGCGTAGCCCAGATAGGCCCTCACCAGACTGGAGTCCTTCTGCTCCACGAAGCGGTTGTCGTTCTTGTGGTAAGGCCTGCTGCGGGAGAGCTCGACACCTTTGACGGTGTCCTTGAAGAAGCGCAGCAGATGGTGGTTGAAGAATTCGCTGCCGTTGTCGGGGTGGAGTTCCAGGATAGGGAAGGCGGGCCAGGATGCGACGGAAGCCATCATCCATCACCAGCCAGCTGCGTCCCAACACCGCCACTCTTTCGCTCCAGCCGGTGGCCACATCGATCATCTGGATGGACCAGGTCCACCTCGAAGTGGCCTGGCTCCCCTTCATTCCAGGGGATGCGCTTCATGGGGATGTCTTGGGTCAGCCGATTGGCGCGGCGAGGTCCTCGCCGGGGAAGGCGGGGCTTTTCTCGTGGGATTGCGGCCAGGATGCGCTGAGTGGTGGAGATGCTGATCTGGCCCAGCTTCTCCAGCAATGCTGGGGAGGTCTCCAATTCATCGTGAGCAGCCAGGTGTTCGGCCATCCAAACCAGGTTGGGGGTGAGGCGCTCGGCACAGGGGTAGTCGAAGCTCTCGGCGATGATGGTTAGGGCATAAGCCACCTCTGGCCCGTAGGTACGACCTCGTTGCCTTTGGCGCTCTTTACGCTCCAGGCTCCCACCCATCAGCCTGATGAGGCTTTTGCGATGCATTTCGGTGACCGCCTCCATCTCGTCCAGGAGCTGCCCCCTTTCCTTTCGGCTGGCCTCAAGATAGCGCTTTCTCATCCTGCGCAGGTACTTGTATCGTTCGTCGATGGTCATTTTGTCTTCAGTGGACATAGTTCCCTCCGGTAACATTATCATTTGAGGGAATTATACCACTTCGGTAACATTTTACATGAGTGAATGCGTGGATTTGACAGCTTCGGGATTTTCGATTATACTTTGGGCAACGAATCGGCATGGTTCATGAAAGGGGGTGATGCTACGGTAGCGGGTTCTCTGGTGACTCGGATTAGACAAATGGTTGAACCTGTCCTGAGAGAGAAAATGGAGGAGAAATCGCCATGAAAACCTTGAGGATTTTAAGCATATTGGTTATGGTGGTCCTGTTCTTGGGAATGGTGGCCGGTTGTAAGCCTGCTGTGGCGCCCACACCCACTCCCAAGCCTGCACCCCCGACACCCACTCCCACTCCTACGCCTGTGCCGAAGAAACCTTTGATCATCGGCACCACGGATAAGGCTACCACCCTTGACCCGGCCCAGACTTATGACTTCCATACTTGGGAGATCTTCTACAATACCGCTGAGGGGCTGCTCACCTACAAGCCGGGGACGACTGAGCTGAAGCCAGGGCTGGCCAAGGAGTGGCCCAAGGTGAGCGAGGATGGGAAAGAGTGGACGTTCAAGCTCCGACCGGGCCTGAAGTTCCCCGATGGCACCCCAGTGGATGCCAAGGCGGTCAAATGGTCCTTGGATCGAGTGGTGAGGCTAAAGGGTGACCCCAGCTGGCTGGTGGACACCTTCTTGGACCATGTGGAGGTGGTGGATGACCTCACGGTCAAGATCGTCCTTAAGGATCCGGTGGGCTTCTTCCCCTACCTGACCGCGACCACCCCTTGGTTCCCCGTCAGCCCGAAGTGCTACTCCGAGGATAAGTTCGATGAGGACAGCACCTGCGGTGGGGCAGGCCCATATAGGTTCAAGAGATGGGAGAGGGATGTGGAGCTCGAGCTGGAGGCCAATCCCGACTACCATGGCCCCGCGCCAAAGTGGCCCAAGATCATCGTCAAGTACTTCGCTGATGCCACCACCATGAGGATGGCTTTGGAGAAGGGTGAGATCGATGTGGCCTGGAAGACCCTCCTGCCGACGGATTACATCGACCTGGCGAAGAACCCTAACCTGGAGATCATCAAGAGCCCTGGGGCCTATATCCGCTACATCTGCATCAACCCCAAGCACAAGCCCTTCGACGACCTCAGGGTCAAGCAGGCTATCTCCTATGCCATCGATAGGAAGGCCGTCTGCGAGAAGGTCTTCCTGGGGACCCACACCCCTCTGTACAGCATGGTGCCTATGGGGATGGTCGGCCATATCGATGCCTTCCCCAAGAGGGACTTGGAGAAGGCTAAGGAGCTCCTGAAGGAAGCGGGGTTCAGCGAGGATAAGCCGCTGGAGATGGACCTCTGGTGGACCCCTACTCACTACGGGGATACGGAGGCCGATGTGGCAACCATCTTCAAGGAGAACCTCGAGGAGACGGGGATGATCAAGGTGAAGTTGCAGAGCGCCGAATGGGCCACCTACATCGATTACATGGGCGCAGGGACCCTGCCCGTCTTCCTCCTGGGCTGGTATCCGGACTACCTGGATCCTGATAATTACACCTCCCCCTTCGCTGAGACCAAGGCCTCCGCTGACCTGGGGATCTTCTACTCCAACCCCAAGATGGACGAGCTTCTGAAGAAGGCGCGCACTGAGACCGATATGGACAAGCGCATAGAACTTTACAAAGAGATCCAGAAGCTCTGGGTCACGGAGTGCCCCACCATCCCCTTCACCCAGGGCACACTTTACGTGGTCGTCCGCAAAGGGGTCAAGGGGGTCACCCTTTCTCCGTACATGCTGTTCCCCTACTTCCTACTCTACAAAGGGTAGCCTTTGATCAAGTGGTCCTTAGTGGAAATCAGGCCATAGATTAAGAGAACATGAGGAGGGGGTTTAGCGGATCACAGCCGTTAAGCCCCCTCCCCTACTTCAAATTGCACTCCCAAGGGAAATGGAATATAATCCTCGAAGGGAGGAGTAGGAGCCATGGGTTCTCTCCGCGCTTACATTATAACCCGAGCGCTGCTGACCATACCGATGATCTTCGTCCTGGTCACCCTGGTCTTCATCATCCTGAGGATCATGCCTGGCGACCCGGTGCGAGCGATCATGAGGCCTGGGGCGCCTCAGGAGTACATCAGTGAGATAAAGCATGACCTCGGGCTCGATAAGCCCCTTTTCTTTAACCTCCGGGGGAGCTCAGCGGTGGTCACCGCCGATGCCCTCGTGTTGAGGAAGGGCCCCAGCTCTGAGGAGGAAGCGGTGATGCGGCTGGAGAAAGGGGAGGAGCTGGCGATCACCGATAGGGTCACCACCCCGGAGGGTGATTGGGTGAGGCTGTCCACCGGTGCAGACTTCGACGTTTGGACGACTCTGGAACAGACCGAGTGGTTAAGGCGGATGGACTTCGGCTTCACTGTCCTCGAGGAGGCGGAGGGCGATTGGGTGAAGGTGCACATATCCACAGGAGCCTTGGAGGGCTGGGCCCCTGCGGAGCAGCTTAAGATTCGAGTCAATATCTTTGACAGCCAATATTTCAACTACCTGTTCAGCTTAGCTCGCTTCGATTTCGGCACCTCCATCGCTCCTGTGCGAGGCAGGCCGGTGATAACTGACCTCAAGGAAAAGTTCCCTGCCACGGTCGAACTCTCCATTTTCTCCATTGCGGTGACGGCGATCATCGGGGTCTCCACTGGGGCTTATGCTGCCCATAAGCGCAGGAGCGCCGTCGATTACCTCTTCAGGCTATACAGCATCGTCATCTATGCGCTGCCTGTGTTTTGGCTTGGCCTGATGCTCCAGCTCTTCTTCGGGGTTTACCTAGGTTGGCTTCCCGTAATGGGGCGGATAGACACGGGCCTGACCCCTAAGACCATTACCGGGCTCTTCGTCCTGGACAGCCTGCTGACGCGGAACTGGCCGAGCTTGTTCAGCGCCATCAAGCATCTCATACTCCCCTCCCTCACTCTGGGATTGTACATCTCGGGTGTTTTCACGCGCCTGACCAGGGCCAATATGCTCGATGTCCTCAGGCAGGATTACATCATGGCTGCCAGGGCCCGCGGCCTGCCGGAGAGGATAGTCGTTTACAAACATGCCCTTAAGAATGCTTTCATCCCCATCCTCACCATGTTAGGGCTGCAGTTCGCTCTGCTGCTGGCAGGTGCGGTGCTCACCGAGACCACCTTCTCCTGGCCGGGGATGGGCCGTTTCCTCACTGAGAGGATCCTTTACCGCGACTTCCCATCCATCCAGGGAGGGGTGGTCTTCTTCGCCCTTCTAGTGGCAGTGGTAAGCCTCTTGGTGGACATCGTCTACGCTTACATCGACCCCAGGATCCGATACTAGAGTTGTTGCACAACTAAGCAGCCAAGTGAGGTAGCAAAATGGACGTGCCTTTAGAGAAAGGGATCGCCCCCAGGGCAGGCAAGCTGTTCGCTTGGTTCTTCAGAAACGCCAAATGGTATGGAGCTGAGTGGTATATGACCGTGGTGGGTGGCCTCATCGTCGTCTCCATCCTGGCCATCAGCATTTTATCCGCCCTCTATCCCAAGTTGGCCCCCTATGATCCTGAGGCTTTGGTGGGAAGGCCCTTCCTCAGCCCTAACTCCGATCACCTCATGGGGACCGACAACCTCGGCCGGGATATCTTCAGCCGGATCATATACGGAGCTAAGGTGGTGATCTCCATCGCCCTCATCTCCTCGACCTTCTCAGCACTAGTGGGCATACCCCTGGGCCTCCTTTCGGGCTTCATCGGCGGCAAGGTGGACAGGACCCTCTCCCTGATCATGGACAGCATCTACGCCTTCCCTGGCCTCATCCTGGCCATCGCTATGGCTGCTATGCTGGGGCCCGGGGTATTGAACATGTCCATCGCCATCGCCGTGGTTTATATCCCCACTTACTTCAGGATGGTCAGAGGGCAGGTCCTATCGGTGAAGGAGGAGCTTTATGTGGAGGCGGCCAGGAGCCTGGGGGCTCGATCGGCCACCATCCTGCGCTTATACGTCTTCCCCAACGTCATCCCTTCCATCGTCGTGGTCTTCTCCCTTAACATCGCCGATGCCATCCTCACCGAGGCCGGCTTGAGCTTCCTCGGGCTCGGCATCGACCCCAGCATGCCCGACTGGGGCTACGACCTCAGCAAAGGAAAGGCCTTCCTGCCCGGAGGTTACTGGTGGATAATCACTTTCCCGGGGATGATGATCGCCCTGGTCGCTTTGGGATTCAGCATGCTGGGCGAAGGCTTAAATGAGATTCTGAATCCGCGCCTTACGGAGACATGAGGTGGCAAATCCCAATGACCAATGACCAAACCCAAAAGGAGACCTTGCTTCGGATCAAGGATTTAGAGGTCCATTATAACACCCGTATGGGGATTGTGAGAGCCGTTGATAGGGTTGGGTTGACTGTTGAGAGAGGTCAGACCCTGGGGCTGGTTGGGGAATCAGGGTGTGGCAAGTCCACCCTCGGCTTCTCCATTTTGAGGCTCGTCCCCCCGCCCGGCAGGATAGTGGGCGGGCAGATAATCTTCGACGGCGAGGACCTGCTGGCGAAGAGCGAGGAGGAGATGAGGAAGATCAGGGGGAAGAGGATCTCCATGATATTCCAGGACCCCATGACCTCGCTGAATCCCCTGGAGAGGATAGGCGAGCACATCATAGAGACCATCAGGACCCATGAGAAGGAGACGAGTAAGGAAGCAGCCTGGCGAAGGGCCGAGGAGTTAGCCGATCGGCTGGGGATCCTCCCCTCCAGGCTGAGCGACTATCCCCATCAATTCAGCGGCGGCATGAGGCAGCGGGTGATGATAGGTCTGGCCCTGGCCCTCAATTCGGACCTGGTCATTGCCGATGAGCCCACCACCTCGCTGGATGTCATCGTTGAGGCTCAGATCCTTGAGCTCCTCAAGGAGCTGAAGGAGGCCTATAACCTGACCTTAATCCTGATCACTCATAACCTGGGTGTTGTGGCGGAGTTGGCCGACCGCGTAGCAGTGATGTACGCGGGCAAGATCGTGGAAGTGGCCGACTCCGTCCCCCTCTACACCGATCCCCTCCACCCTTACACCCAGGGGCTCCTGAGGTCCATCCCTAACATCAGCCTTGAGGCGCAGAAACTGGAGACCATGCCCGGCTCCCCACCGGATCTAGTCAATCCTCCTCCTGGCTGCCGCTTCCATCCCAGGTGCCCCCATGCCATGGAGAAATGCTCCCAGGTGGAGCCGCCGCTGAAGGAAGTAGAGCCAGGCCGCTGGGTGGCCTGCTGGCTGTACTAAGAGGGGAGTGATATCCGCTAAACCGAAGGCTATCCGTTAAGATCAACCGAGCAGGAGGGTGAAAAGTGGGCATCAAAGGGAAAGTCGCCAGAGGCCTGGGAGGGCTGGAGAGGGTGGCCCAGGTCATCCCTGGCTACAAAGGCTACAAGGAGAAGGAGCTGCGGCGGGAAGCCGATAAACTTCTCAGAATGCATCTGACACGTCAGTTGGAGGAGCAATGGCGCCGGCTGTCCGGCCTTCAAAAGCGGTTGATAGATATGGGCCGTTTGGAGCTCGTGGGTGCCCTGGAGGAGGCAGTGATGAAGCTCCAGACGTTCATGGACCGTTTGAAGACTGCCAGCTACGGCTACTCCGGCTTCTTCGATGCCATCAAGGTGAGGGAGGAGCAGCTGGATGCTCTCTACGAGTTCGATAACGCCCTGCTCGAGGAGGTGCCCAAGGTGGCTGCGGGGATAGACAAAGTGGCAGAGGCCATCGCTGCCAAGAAAGGCATGGCCGAGGCCATCGCCGACCTTGCGGCCGTGTTGCAGGCGATTATCGAAACCTTTAATAAACGAACTGAGGCGATAAGTCAGAGTTAGAAGCCAATGGGTCAATGAATTCAAAGCCCCAGAATCGTTCATTACCCATTGACTCTGAGTAAGGAGGAAAGATGCCAAGGATTTTCGATGTCATCGAGGTGCCCGACCAGGCACCAAACGAGATAGTGCGTCGGTTTCCGGAAAAAGGCTCCGGCGACTTCCGCCTGGGCTCACAGGTTATCGTGAGGGAGAGCCAAACCGCCGTCTTCTTCAGGGATGGGAAAGCGTTGGATGTTTTCGGGCCCGGTCGACACACTATCACTACAGCCAACATCCCCCTGCTGATAGGTCTCCTGGGCTTAGCCACCAGGGGGAAGACGCCTTTCACGGCTGAGGTTTATTTCGTCAACATGAGGGAGTTCCTGGACTTGAAGTGGGGCACTCCGGAGGCCATCCCTCTCCGAGATAAGGATCTAGGGATGGTCCGCCTGAGGGCCTTCGGAACCTATTCCATGCAGGTTGCCGATCCGCAGTTGTTCGTCAACAAGATCGTGGGAACCCAGGGCCTCTACGAGACGGCCCAGATCGAGAACTTCCTGCGAGGTATCATCGTGGCCAAGCTGACCGACCTCTTAGGGGAATCGGGGAAGTCCCTCTTTGACCTCCCCGCCCTGTATGAGGAGATAGGGGCTGGAACCAAGGCCAAGGCGCAGGATGACTTCGCCGCCTTGGGGATAACCCTTAAGACCCTCTACATCAACTCCATCAGCCCAACCCCGGAGACCGCGGAGGCCATCGAGAAACGCGCTGCCATGGGGGCCATTGGAGATATGGATGCCTTCCTGAAGTACCAGGCAGCCATGGGCATGAGGGCCGCCGCCGAGAAGGGCGAAGCCGGAACCCTGACCGGAGCTGGGGTGGGCCTGGGGGCCGGGATAGGTATGGGGGCAGCTATGGCTCAGGCTATGGCTGAGGCTATGCGGCCCAAGGCCCAGGCGACGATGATCTGCCCCAAATGCGGCGCCCAGATCCCGGTTGGGTCTAAATTCTGCCCTCAGTGCGGAGCGAAGCTCGCTGAAGAGCCCACCTGCCCCAAGTGCGGAGCGAAGGTGCCACCCGGAGCCAAATTCTGTCCCAACTGCGGCGCTAAACTCGATTAGCCATGAAGGGGCCCAGGCATTTAGCCCTGCTGGCGGCGATCTTTCTATTGGCCTTCACCCTAAGGGCCTATCGATTGGAGCAGCAGGACCTTTGGGGAGATGAAGGGGTTAGCTACAAAGCCACCCTGGTGACGTTTCCCGACCTGATACGCTTACCCTGGTGGATCTCCCCTCCCCTCTACTATGCCTCCCTTAACCTCTGGACCAGGTTAGCCGGGAAGACCCTGTTTGCCCTGCGCTTTCTCTCCCTGATGGCGGGCCTGCTGGCCATGGCCGTGATTTACAGGCTGGCCTGTAGTCTCTTCGGCGCGAGCACAGGGCTCATTGCCGCCTTCGTCTGCGCTATATCCCCTGTCCAGGTTTACTACTCCCAGGAGACCAGGATGTATACCCTGGTCACCTTGGAGGCGGGGCTTCTCATCTGGTTCCTTGCCCTGCTTTCGCAAGAACAGGGGCGCCGCTCTCCTCCCCTGTGGATCGGCTATTTCCTGACGGCGTTAGTAGCCGTTTACACCCATTACACCGTCTTCCTCCTCCTCATTGCCCAGGCTCTATGGGTGCTCTTGATATGGCGGCGCTCCATCTCCCGCTTCGCCCTCGGTGGGATAATGCTCTTCCTCAGCTACACACCTTGGGTTTGGGTCTTGTGGCAGAGGGGGATCTTCCAGCACCAGGTCCATAGCAGGTTCAGCGAACTGAACTTCCGCTCCCTTCTCGCCATCCTCAGGGACGGGTTCACCACCTTCGGCGTCGGATTCACCGTCAAAGGACCCCTTTCCCTTTGGCTCACCGCCGCCCTCTTGGTGGCCGTAGGCCTCGGCTCGGCCTTTGTCCTGCTTCGAAATAGGGCGATAGGCTGGCTTCTCCTTTTTTGCCTTTTCGCCCCCTTGGTCTTCGCCTGGGCGGTGAATCCCCTGTGGGCTTTCTTCCATCCCCGCTACCTTCTGGTGGCCTTTCCCGCCTTTTGCCTCCTCCTTGCCTGCGGACTGCAAGCTGCAGCTCAGCGGTGGAGCATGGCGGCCCTCGCCTTCGTGGCCGTGGTCAGCGCCTATTCCTTAGGCCATTACTTCTTCGACGCCTATGCTAAAGGCAGATACGGCGCCATGATGCGTTACGTGCAGGCCCACGCTCGGCCGGGAGATTTCCTCCTCTTGGAAAACCGCCAGCAATGGCCCCTGTTCGATTATTACCACCCTGAGGGCATCCCCTACGCTTACTTCCCCCAGGAGAAAGCGGCGGACGAGGAGGATGTCCATAGGGAGATGAGCGCTCTTGCTCGGGGGTACAACCGGATTTGGCTGGTGATGTTCGGTGATCCCATGGTCTATGATGCTCAGCATCGGGTGAAACGATGGCTGGCTGAGCACGGCTATATAGCCTTCCACCGGGGCTTTCTGGATGCCGATCTCTCTCTTTTCGTGATGGCCGGCTCTGGAGAGCGAATACAGCATCCCCTGGAATTCAAATTGGGAGGCAAGATCGAGTTGATAGGTTACAGCCTCAGCTCCCCGGAGGTCCGGGCCGGCGACACCTTGTTACTCACCCTGTACTGGAGGGCAATGGGGAAGGTGGAAAGGCCCTATACCGTCTTCACTCATCTCCTGGATAGGGAGAACCGAGTGCGTGCTCAGATGGACAGCCAGCCGCTGAGCGGCACCCATCCCACCGATGCCTGGGAAGTGGGTGAGGTGGTGAAGGACGATTATGGCCTGGAGATACCCCCCGATGCGCCTCCTGGGGAGTACCTCCTGGAGGTAGGGATGTACTACCTGCCGACCATGGAGCGCCTGCCGGTGACGGACGCCTCTGGTCAACCGGTCGAGGGGAATCGAATAGTGGTGGGGACGATCAAGGTCAAGGATGGAGGAAGCTAATGCCCTTGCGGACCTGCGCTAACGCCGGGTTTGGCGTTTTTTGCTTTGGGGACGGCCGAGCCATCTCAGCAGGCCCCAAACCGCTAAGCCCACCCATGTGGCTACGCTGATGCCTAACCCCACCTTCCAGGAGGTCGGCTCGAACGCTAAGTGCACCACATGATGGCCAGGCGATAGATGCACGGCACGGAAAGCATAATTGGCCCGCAGGAGAGGCACCCTTTGGCCATCAACATAAGCCCGCCAACCGGGGTAGTAGACCTCGCTGAGGACCAGGTATCCCTCGCCAGCGGCCTCCACATCCAGGCGAACCTCGTTTGGGGAGTAGGCCACGATGTCCACCGTTTCCTCGCCCCTGGCAGTTGCGTCTAAGGGCTCGCCTCCCTCCACCACCACAGTCCTTGCGGGGTCGAAGCCGGGCTTGTGGATGAGGGCAAACGCCTCCTCCTGGCTGGAAGCGAGCACCGCCTTGTGAATCAGGAGCGCCCTGGGAAGGGCTTTGGTGTTCAGATAGATGTTGACTTTGGGGTCGCCATCGAAGACGGGCACGAACTTCCCCCAATCCAACTCCACCTTCTTGGAGCCGATGACGTACTTGGCATTCAGGAAATCGTAAAGGGGGGCGGAGCGACTGCCCAGATAACCCCAGTAGCGATCGTAATCGGCCAGTAGCGAGGGGTTGTAGACCCCCCAGACATCGCCTATCCCATGTAGGAGGCCGGTATCCGGCTGCCAAACCTCTCCGACATCGGTCTTAGAATCTATGCGGTAGAAGCTTCGGTCAGATCTGAGGAAGGCGATGGCCTCAGGATGGTTGAAGCCGGAGGTGACATCGCGGTGGCCCAGCTCCACATAGGCTCCCAGGCTTAGGAGGTCAACGGTTATTAGGCCCACCGCCAATAGGCTTAGGGTCCTCCGCCCCACCCAATGGTGGAGCCGCATGTGGAGGAGGGTCAGGCTGGCTGTCAAAAGCAGAACGAAGAAGACGAAGCCGTTGAAGGCCGATACGATGTTCCTGTAGCGGGCGGGCTTCCAAACCTGGGTCGTGAGGACAGCATAACAGGCCAATGGTCCGCCGATGAGCACCGTCCCTCCCCAAAACCAGGAGAGAGTGCGTAGCAGGCGGCTGAAAAGGACCCTCCCTCGGCAGTTCAGGGGCCTGAGGAGGCTGTCCAGGCCCAAGGCGGCCAGGATCGCCAGGGCGAAGTCCATGATGTAGATGAAGCGGGCAGGGGCCCGTACCTTGTCGAACCCAGGCAGGAGGTAGAGCCAGCCGTGCAAAATGGTATGCTGACCCATGGCCAGGAGCAGGGAAAAGGCAGCTAACCCTGCGAGGAAACGCGCGAACCCATCCCTCTTGAGGAGAACGGCGAAGCCGGCCAAAATGAGGGGCAGGACGCCGATGTAGCCTGCTTCCACCCTGTCCCAAGGGCCCCAGAAGCCGCCAGGCCCTCGTCCGAAGAAGCCGGGGATGAGAAGCCCCACTAACCCAGCTGGAGGCAGAGAGTACCTGCTGGCCTCCTGGTAACTCATCCTGGCCCGCACGGTGTGGGTGGCCATCTCTAAGGCGGGGATGAGGAATAGGGCGGAGAAGCAGAAGGCAAGGAGGTAACAGGGCAACAGATGATGGGTTAAGGAGCGGAGAAGGGATTTACTGGCCCTTGAAGTGCCCTCGTAGAGGGTGTATAAGGCTAAAGTCAGCAGGATGAACAGGGTTATCTGGATATGGCCGGCCAGGATGGCCATCCCCAGGAAGATGCCCGCCAAAGCCGCCAGGGCGGGCCTCCCTTCGACTACGGCTCGATGGTAAAAGAGGAAGATCAGCGGGAGCCAGGCCGCCACGGCGATCATGTTCAAATTGCCGAAATGGGTGACGAAGAGGTCGGAGAACATGAAGGCGATGGCTCCAGCTAAGGCAGCGGAGCGATGGAGGTTCGCCTGTCCACCGCTTTGCAGGCTGCGCAACAGGATGTACATGAAGGCCCCTGCCAGGAAGAAGTGGAAGACGGCCATCAGTTCCACGGTGCGATAGGTGAAGCTGGGAGTCAGGAGGAAAAAGAGGAGGTTTATGGGGTAGAAAAGACCCGACTGGCTGTCGGCAGCGAAAGGCATTCCGCAATAGAGGTAGGGATTCCACAGGGGGATGATTCCCCGCTTGAGGCAATGGGAGGCGAAATGGTAAGTGGGGTAAATAAAGGAGACCAGATCTCCGCCCACAGCGGGCATCCATGCGTCCTCGGTGAAGAAGAGGGGCCAGAAGAAGCCGATGGTGACTAAAGCGATGGCTCCTAAAGCCAGGATATCAAGATGGCGATCGGTCGAGAGCTTCCCTCGCCGACGGAGGTGATAGGCTGCGAGGTAAACCGCCAGCCAGAGTCCGAAAATACCCGCCAGGGAGTGGTGTGACAAAAGCATTTTCGCTTCCCTGTAAGAGCGCAACGATGCTGTGCCCTTACCATACTTAATCGGCCAATCCCTCCTTGATAGCGGTGAGCATCCCTCCTTCCACCGCGCGCTTAGCCATGCGGATGGCGTTTTTGATGGCTTTGGCATTGGAGCGTCCATGGGCGATGATGACCACTCCATCCACCCCCAATAGCGGTGCGCCGCCATACTCGGTATAGTCTAAGCGCCTGCTTATCCGGCCGAAGGCCGGCTTGGCCAGGAGGCCTCCGATAGCTGTGAGGGGATGGGCCTTGATCTCCTCCTCGATGAGCGATTTGATCATCCCTCCCAGCCCCTCTGACAGCTTGATGACTACGTTCCCTGTGAATCCATCGGTGACCACCACGTCGGCCATACCGGTGGGGATATCCTTCCCTTCCACGTTGCCGATGAAGTTGAGGCCGCTCTCTTTCAGCAACCGATGGGCTTCCTGTACCAGGATGCTGCCTTTGGTCTCCTCCTCGCCGTTGGAGAGGAGGCCCACGCGGGGGTTAGGGATGCCCAGCACCTTCTCGGCGTAGACGCTGCCCATGTGGGCGAACTGGAGGAGGTATTCGGGCTTGCAATCGGCGTTGGCCCCCACGTCCAGCAGAAGGCAGAACCCTTTGATTGTAGGGTAAATGGCCGAGAGGGCAGGCCGCCTGATGTGCCTGATGCGCCCCAGGCGGAACAGCGCCGTGGCCATCACCCCGCCGGAGTTTCCTGCGGAGACGAAGGCGTCAGCTTCCCCTCGCTTCAGCAGCTCCATGCCCACTGCTATCGAGGAATCCTTCTTGGTCTTTGCCGCCGCAGCGGGGTGCTCTCCCATCTCGATAACCTGGCTGGCATGGACGAGGGGAAGCGAGAGCCCCGCTGTATCGTGCTTGGCCAATTCAGCCTCGACCTCATCCCGCCGCCCCACCAGCATCACCTCCACCCCATACTCTCTGGCCGCCATCACTGCCCCTTGAACGGTGACTTGGGGAGCATGATCGCCCCCCATAGCATCTAAGACGATCCTCATGCCCAATTACCTCCCACGCTTAGAGGTGAGCGCGCTCCATCAAATTAGGTTATCGTCTTCACCACGATGTCCCCCAGTATATTAGCCGCCTCATCGCCTCGGTCAGCTGAGTTGCTCAGGTGGCGGTAGAGCTCCCTGAGCTTGAGCATCCTCATTACATGGTGCAAGTCCTCAGGACCATTGAAGAGGTCCGCTAACGCCTCCCGATAGACGGTCTCCACCCTGTTTTCCAGAGCCTTGGCCCTTACAGCGTGTTCGCTGGCCACGTGGGGGTGATCCTGGAGGCGCACCACACCCATGTAGATCTCGTTGGCCGCCTGCCGCACCAGTGAGACCATCTGTTGTAGGTAAGGATTCGGCTTTACACCCAAGATCACCATCTCATCCACGGTGCTGTAGCCGTAATCCAGGATGTCATCTATGGCTCTGGAGAGGGCGAAGATATCCTCGCGATCGATAGGGGTCACGAAGGAGCGGTTAAGCTCGTCGATGAGGATGCGTCTCACCTCATCGGCTTCCTTTTCCACCTCGGTGAGCCTTTTAGCCGTCTCGTCGCTGGGATTCTCCATGAACCTCTCCAGCAGCTCCATACCCTCCACTGTCTTGGCCGCCTGCTCGATCAACAACTTTATGAATTTATCCTGCTTTGGTTTGAAGAAATCCCTTATGCCCATAGTCCCTCCGATCCCATCGACAGGAAAGCATCTCACCTCCAAATTCCGATGCCGCAGCCCGGCAGGCCGAGAAGGGTGCCAAAGAGCACGCATAACAAGGCTGCTATCAACGCCGTGACAGGAAGGGTGACCAGCCAGGCGATGAGGATCTCGCCCGCTATCCCCCACCGCACTTTGGATAGGCGTTCCGCAGAGCCTACTCCCATGATGGCCGAACTCACCACATGGGTGGTGCTGACCGGCCCCCCCAGAAGGGCAGCCCCTAAGATGACGAAGGCCGAGGCCGATTGGGCGGCGAAAGCGTGCACGGGCCTTATCCTGTAAAACTTCGCTCCCAAGGTCTTGATGATCCGCCACCCTCCCACCGCCGTGCCCAGGGAGATAGCGCTCGCACAAAGGGCTACCACCCAGTAAGGCACCTTAAACTCCGAAAGGTAACCGGTGACTACCAGGCTCATGGTGATGATGCCCATGGCCTTCTGGGCATCGTTGGTGCCGTGGCTCAAAGCCAAGGCCAGGGAGGTCACATATTGAAAGCGTTTGAAAAACCAGTTGATCCTTGGGGAAGCCCCCCTGGCCAGGAAGAGCACCGACTTCATAAGCAGATAGCCCACGATCGAGCCCAAGATGGGCGAGATAAACAAGGAGATGATAGTCTTGAATAGCCCTGTACGTTGGAGGATGCCCGGGCCATGGGAAATCACTGCTGCCCCCACAAGCCCCCCTACCAGGGCATGGGATGAACTGGAAGGCAAGCCGAAGAACCAAGTGATCAGGTCCCAGATGATGGCCGCTATCAGGGCAGCGAAGATGATGGATACGGTTATAGCCTTAGGGTTTACGATCTCATAGCCTATGGTGGTGGCCACGGCTACGCCGAAGACGAAAGGAGCGCAGAAATGGGCTAAAGCACTGAGGGCGAGGGCCTTACGAGAGCTCATGGCGCGCGAGGAGATAGCGGTAGCCACAATATTGCTCGAGTCATGGAAACCGTTTATGAAATCGAAGACAAGCGCTATCCCTATCAGGAGAAGGGTCAAATACGAGAGGCCGAAAATGCTTCCCATAGAACCCCGCTATCGGCCTTGAGCTAAGGCCTTTGTGTATGAATGGTACGTTCATTATACTATTTTTCGCCATTCTGTCAATCAGCGAAGGGCAATCGTCTCCTCGATGAAGCCTTCCGCTGCCTCATATGCATTTCGTTTGCCAAAATCGAGGTTTTATGCTATAGTCGCAAATGATTGCGACTTGGAGATCGATCGGACATCTTTGCTGGGAAAGGAGGTGAATTCGCCCGCATGCGTAACTACGAACTGACTTTCATCGTCCATCCTGATACGGATGAAGAGGGCCTGAACGCTGTAGTGGAGGGGATTAGCCGTACCATCGCCGCCAATGGTGGGCAGGTAATTAAGATCGATTCCTGGGGTAAGAGGCGTTTAGCGTATCCGATTCGGAAGTGCTTGGAAGGGCACTACATGATAATGCAACTTCAGCTGGAACCGGAGGCCATCTCGGAACTGGAACGAAACCTCAAGCTCGCGGAGGAAGTAATCCGCTACCTGATCGTAAGAGCCGATTGATCGAGGAGAGCTTGTGATGCTAGGAGGAGGCGAAGATGGATAGGGGATTAAACAAAGTGATGATTATCGGCAGATTAGGGCAGGATCCTGAAATGCGCTACACCCCCAGCGGCAAGCCGGTGGCCTCTTTCAGCGTAGGAACCACCCGCAGTTGGATATCGGCCAATGGCGAGCGCCGAGAAGAGACCGAATGGTTCAACGTAGTAGCTTGGGGAAACCTGGCTGAGATATGCAAACAGTACCTCAGCAAAGGGCAGCGAGTTTACGTCGAAGGCCGCTTGCAAACCCGCAGTTGGGAGGACGATGAAGGAAGGAGACGTTACTGTACGGAGTTGGTGGCTAACGAGATGATCATATTGGATTAGTTGAGGAAGGAGGCCATTTTGGCTGAAAGGAGAGAGGAAAGCGAACGGAGGGGCTCGACCCGAGTCCCAATGTATTATCGTCGCCCTCGGAAGTGCTTCTTCTGCACAGAGGGTATAGACGAAATCGATTATAGAGATGTAGAGCTGCTGCGCCTCTTCCTTACCGGGCGCGGGAGGATCAAGCCACGCCGGACGACGGGCGTCTGCGCTAAACACCAGCGGCGCCTGGCGAAGGCCATCAAACGGGCACGACACCTGGCCCTTCTGCCCTTCGCTCCGGAGCACATACGGCGGTATGGCTGGTAAAATCGAGGTTAGCCGAGAAGCTCAGGAGGCTCGATGGCCAAGAGGAAGCGGGAGAAGAGCCCGCCGAGGGAGCGGGCAGCATACCGCAGAAAGATCAAACGCCAGAAGCAGATGATCTTCACCGGAGTGACCCTCGTCGGCCTCTTGGTGATAGGCTTGGTGGCCGCTGGCTTTTACCAGCGATATGTCGGTGAGCCTAAGGAGCCGGTGGCCATCGTCGGCGGCGTGCCTATACGCACTGACACCTATCAGAGGATGGTCCGCTATCGGCGCTTCCTCACTGAACTCACGTTAGAGAGGCTCAGGGCTCAGCGAGCTCAGATAACCGACGAGGAGGAGCAGCAACAGCTTGCCCAGTACCTCGACCAGCAGATCCAGCAGCTCCAAGCTCAAGAAGCCAACTTGCCCAGGCAGGTCTTAGAGGAGTTAATCAGGGGGGAACTGATCCGCCAGGAAGCGGCCAAGAGGGGTATCGTGGTCACAGATGAGGAGGTGCAGAGGGAGATAGAGGAGCGGTTCGGCTACCTCCGTACCCCTTCTCCGCCGGCTACGGGGGGCACTCCCGTTCCCACCGCCACTCCTATGCCCTATGAGGAGTTTCAGCGAAGGTATAAGGGATACCTGCAGACCCTGAAGGAGCGGGCCGAGTTCACCGAAGCTGATTTCCGCCGCCTCGTGGAGACCGCACTGTTAGAGCGTAAGCTGCGAAAGGCCTTCGCCGATCAGGTGCCCACCACTGATGAGCACGTCCATGCCCGTCATATCCTGGTCAAGACGGAGGAGGAAGCCCGAGACGTCATCGCTAAGCTGAAGGCCGGTGAGGGCTTCGAGGCCCTGGCTGAGGAGGTCTCCATCGATGAAAGCACCAAGGAGAAAGGAGGGGACCTCGGCTGGTTCACGCGTGATTCGTTCAGCGTTCCCACAGAGGTGGCGGAGGCAGCCTTCGATCTGAAGGTAGGGGAGATAAGCGACCCAGTAAAGAGTCCATTGGGTTATCATGTCATCGAGGTTCTGGGCCGCGAGGAGCGGGAATTGGATCCTCTTGTCTTGGGGATGCGCCAGCAGAAGGCCTTCGAAGATTGGCTCGAGAAGCAGCGTCAATCGGAGAAAGTGAAACTTACTTGGTCACCGGAGAAAGCGCCTCCTCCGTAAGAGGATGAAACCCGGCTTTTGCCATTTGACAAAGGAAGGGAAGGGTGTTATAATTACAATTGCAAAGCATTTGTAATGAGGCGAACCTGTGGAAGGGAAGGCTGAGGTTAAAAATTTACTGCGCCAAGCAGGGAAAAGGGTTACCCCCCAGCGGGTGCTCATCCTGGAGACGATGCGTGAGGCCGGCGGCCATCTGGACGCCGATGAAATCTACCGCTTAGCCAAACGGAAGGCACCTCGTCTGAGCCTCTCCACAGTTTATCGCACCCTTACCATGCTCAAAGAGGCAGGGGTGATCGAGGAGCTTCGCTTGGGCGAGGAGCACCATCATTACGAGCTGAAAGGAGAGAGGGGACATCACCATCTCATCTGCCGGGGCTGCGGCAAAGTCATCGAGTTCGAGTGCCCTTTCAGCAAGGAGCTGATCCGGAGCCTGGGCGAGGAGCACGACTTCGAGGTCACGGGCATCCACCTGGACGTGATGGGCTATTGCGCAGAATGCCGAAGGAAGCAGGCTAAATAAAGCTCTCTGGCGAAAGCAGGGTTATTTTGTCAGGGCTTTAATTTTTTGGAGGTTCTAAGTGCAAATGCTTGGTAAAAGCGAAAGGAGATGAGCAAATATGGCTGAGATCAAATCCCTAAGCGAGCTGAAGCCTGGCCAGAAGGGCAAGGTGGTCAGGGTTGGCGGCAGCGGGGCCATCCACCGCCGCATCCTGGACATGGGGGTGGTGCCGGGGGCGGAGATCGAGGTGGAGAGGGTGGCCCCCCTGGCCGACCCCGTGGAGTTCAGGCTGCTGGGCTACCACCTCTCGCTGCGAAAGGAGGAGGCTCGAAACGTCCACGTGGAGGTGAGCTAACGTGGCCGGTATCACGATGAAAGGGGGGATGCATATGCCGCTAAGCATGGTCGCCCCGGGGCAGGAGGTGGAGTTCGTGGCCGTGCACGGGGGCTGGGGGATAAGACGCCGCCTGGCCGATATGGGGTTCAACCCCGGGGTGAGGCTCAAGGTGATCCACTCCGGCGGCGGCCCTATCATCGTTGCCATCCGGGATGGCCGCTTGGCCTTGGGGCGCGGGATGGCTCACAGGATCATGGTGAAAGTGATAGGGGATAAGTGAGAGGGGATAAGGGATAGGGGATGGAGGATAGGAGATGGAGGATAACCCTTAACCCCTGCCACCTAACCCTATTGGAAGGAGGGATGTGAGATGGCTAAGAAGATCACCATTGCCCTGGCCGGAAACCCCAACTCCGGCAAGAGCACCGTCTTCAATGCCCTCACCGGCGCCCGTCAACACGTGGGAAACTGGCCGGGGAAGACGGTGGAGAAAAAGGAGGGCATCTGCACATTCGACGATTATGAGATCCACGTGGTCGACCTCCCCGGAACCTACAGCCTGACCGCCTACTCGATGGAGGAGATCATCGCCCGGGACTTCATCGTAGAGGGGAAGCCGGACGTAGTGGTGGACATCGTGGATGCCTCCAACCTGGAGCGCAACCTCTACCTGGCCGTTCAGCTCCTGGAGCTGGGGGCCAACCTGGTCCTCGACCTCAACATGATGGACATGGCCGAGGCCCGCGACCACAAGATCGACGTCAAGGCCCTCTCGGAGCTCCTGGGCGTCCCCGTCGTCCCCACGGTGGCCAACAAGGGGAAGGGGATAAAGGATCTCCTGGCTACCATCGTCAAGGCGGCAGAAGCTAAGGGATAGGGGATAAGGGATGGGGGATAGCCCTTAACCCCTAAAGTGAAAGGAGGAAATTCCAATGGCAGTGGAAGCGGCTGTTGCCAGACGCTTAAAAATCGTTGACTATGGACGGGAGATCGAGGAGGAGATATCCAAACTGGAGGAGCTCATCGCCAAGATCGAGGCTCTGAAGGCTTATCCCGCCCGCTGGCTGGCAGTCAAACTCCTGGAGAACGACAGCGAGATAAAGGCGAAGGTGGAGGCCGTCCCCGGCGGCGCCGAGATCCTTCGCCAGGCCGAGGCGAGCATGGCCCACCTGAGGGATATCTTCGGCGACGAGGCGGAGACGGTCATCGCCGACCGGCGCTACGGCCTCATCAGCGGCCTGGTGAAGAGGGTGCTACGGAAGCCGGCCGTGGAGAGGCTGACCACCTCCGACAAGATCGACAGGATCGTCACCAACCGGGTGCTGGGCATCCCTATCTTCCTGGGGGTGATGTGGCTCGTATTCCAGTTCGTCGCCTGCTCCGGCCCCTACTCTGATTGGCTGGATGGGGTGCTCTCCGGCCCCATAGCCCGCTGGGGGGTGGCCATCCTCAACCTGGTCGGCCTGGGCGGCACCTGGGTGGAGTCGCTATGGACGGACGGCATCATCGCCGGACTGGGTGGGGTGATGGTCTTCATCCCCCTCCTCTTCTTCCTCTACTTCTGCCTGGCCATCCTGGAGGACTCCGGCTACATGGCCCGCATCGCCTTCGTGATGGACCGCATCATGAAGGCCCTGGGCCTGCACGGCAAGTCCTTCATGCCCATGATCATCGGCTTCGGCTGCACCGTGCCGGCCACCTACGCCACGCGGACGATGAGGGAGTGGAAGGACAGGATCGTGACCGGGCAGGTGCTCTCCCTGATGAGCTGCGGAGCCAGGCTGCCGGTCTACACCCTGTTCGCCGCCGCCTTCTTCCCCGATAACCCTGGGCTGTTTATCCTCTCCCTGTACTTGTTCGGCGTCTTCTGGGCCATCGTGATGGCTAAGATCTTCAGAGGCACCATATTCGCCGGCGGGGAGAGGGCGCCCTTCGTCCTGGAGCTGCCTCCCTACCGCATGCCCACCCTTAAGGGTGTCCTCATCCACATGTGGGAGCGCGGCGCCTACTTCTTCCGCAAAGCGTTCCACATCATCCTGACCGTCTCCATCATCATGTGGTTCCTGCTGAACATCCCCTGGGGAGCGGAGATGGAGGACAGCCTCTTCGCCAAGGTGAGCGGGGCCATCGCCCCCATCCTGGCCCCGATGGGCTCTGGGAACTGGGAAGCGGCTGGCTCGCTGGTCACCGGCTTCGTGGCCAAGGAGGTGGTTATCGGCACCATGGGCCAGATCTACGTCGGCGCTGAGGAAGAGGAGGAAGAGGGACCGCCCCCGACCTTCGTTGAGGACCTGAAGGAGATCGTGGTCGGCTTCTGGAATGCTACGGTGGACACGGTGAAGTCCATCATCAGCATCATCCCCGGCGTGAATCTGATGGGCGAGGAGGAGGAAGAGGAGGAGACGGAGCTGATACAGGCGGTGAGGGCGCGCTTCACGCCCCTGCAGGCGGTGGCCTTTAACGTCTTCGTGCTGCTCTACATCCCCTGCATGGTGGCCTGTGCCGCCTTCCGCAGCGAATACGGCACCAAGTGGGCGCTCTTCAACGCCGGATACCTGACGGCCCTGGGCTGGATCGTCTCCACGCTCATCTACCAGATCGGACGGCTGCTGGGGTTCGGCTAAGCCCGCTGTCTTCGGATGAGGGCCACGCTCTTCCATGGGCGTGGCCCTCGTCACGCTGCTTTTCAGAATGGAGGTAAATAGAGTGGCAAGGCCTCTCTCAGGAATGAGGATAGTTGTGTGTGGGAAGGGAGGAAGTGGGAAGAGCACCTTCGTCACCCTGATGACGAGGGTACTGAGGGACAAAGGATACAGCGTTCACGTCGTGGACGGCGATGCGTCCAACCCAGGACTCTGGTGGATGTTGGGGTTCGAGGAAGCCCCCAAGCCCCTCATAGACTTCTATGGGGGGAAATTCTTCAAGGGAGGAAAGGTGACGTGTCCGGTAGACGATCCAACCCCGTTGGAAAAAGGAGAGATCAGCCTCGATGAGATTCCACACGAGTATTTTGCCAAGAAGGAGGGTTTAACTTTCTTCAGGGTGGGGAAGATAGAGAGCGTATTTGAGGGGTGCGATGGCCCGGAGTCGAAGGTGGTGAGGGACTTCAGGATACCTGGGGATCACGTTACCTTGATAGACCTCACCGCGGGGCTGGAACATTTTGCGAGGGGGGTCGAGATAAACGCGGATGGGGTTGTGGCCATAGTTGATCCCACCTCCACATCCCTTGAACTCGCCAGGAAGGCAAAGGATATGGTCGAGGGGATGAAGAGGGGGCTTAAACCGGCTACCGTCCATCTGGAAAACCCCAAAGATGTCGAGATGGCGGAAAAGTTAGCCAGGAACGCCAAAGTGAAGCACCTCTGGGTGGTTCTGAACAAGATAAGGTCGAAGAGGATCGAGTCGTTGATGAGGAAAAGGCTGGAGGAATACGGGATAAAGCCGATAGGCTCGATCCGCGAGGATCCGGAAATCCTTGAGTCCTCCCTGGAAGGTGCTTCCCTCAGGGAATCCGGGGCAAGGGAGGACGTGGAAAAGATCGTGAGCGAATTGGAGGAAGCCGTTAGACAAATGCCGCAATCCGCTACGTAGAAGTGGCCCTCTTTTTTTGACTTTGATTGTTGCAAATGAAATGCATTAGTATCTAACCATTGGGAGCAGAAGAGGAGAGCAGTAACGGAGAAAGCGCCCAATCAAACACAAGGAGGGACAAAAGATGAAATCCACAAACAGATTCTCAATGGAAGCACAGGCGACCCTGGCCTTCATCGTGGCCCAGATCCTGTTCAAGATGATATTCGAGTTCGAGGGGGCGAGGATCTTCGCCGAAACGCATCGCATGCCGGCGTTTGCCATCGTAGTGATCCTCACCATCATCTGGGCCATCATCGGCCTGCTTTGCCTGGCCAATTTGAGAGCGGGCTACCTTCTGGCCGTCATATTCGGGGTTCTGAACCTGTATCCACTGGTGCTGCTCGCACTGGGCAGGGCCCCGTTTCGGTATCGCCCCTTCTTCCTCACCTGGATAACCCTGTCGCTGATGCACTTCAGTTATCGGGCCTACAAATCGAGGCCCTAAGCTGAAGCTCAGGGCTAAGGGGGTAAAAGCCTGCTGAGAGCAGGCTGCTCCTACTCGCTCTTTGGTACCAAAAGGAAATCATGGGCACGTTGGTGACGATGGGAACCAAACGGTCTTCACGTTTAACCGAGCAACTCTAATAAGAAATGGAGGTAAAAACAATGCGTAAGCACACACTGTTCACTCTGAGCGTATTGCTGGCCCTGGTCTTGGGGGCGTGCGCGCCCGCACCGACGCCGACGCCAACACCGGTTCCGCCTACGCCAACGCCTGCCCCGCCCACGCCGACACCTGTTCCGCCGACGCCAACACCGACGCCCATTCCGCCTACACCAACGCCGGCTCCAACACCCACCCCGGCGACGATAACCATCACCGACAGCGCGGGCAGGGAGATCGAGTTGCCGTTCCCCCTGGAGCGGGTCGTCGTCCTCAATCCACCCAACGCCGAGGTTATGCGCGCCCTCGGGGTAGCCGACCGAATCGTCGGCATAAGCGGGCCGATGGCGAAGCCCGACTACTGGCCGGAGTTAAGCAAAAAGCCCGTGATGGCTAAGCATGCTCACGGCGAGCCGGATTACGAGAAGATCGTCGAGCTCGGCCCACAGGCCGTATTCGCCTACGGCACGCATCCCGCCCTCGACATAGGGAAGATCGCCGATGCCTTGGCCCCCGCGGGCATAGAGGTCGTCGGGATAGATTGCTTCAAGCTCAAAACCCTCTACGAGGACATAGAGACCCTGGGGAAGATATTCGACAGGGAGGACAAGGCCGCGGAGCTCGTCGAATTCCTCCAGGGCATACCGGGGATGGTGGAGGAGAGGGTAAAGGGCCTGAAGGAAGAGGAGAAGGTGAGGGTGTATGCCGAACACCATGGGAAAGATTACTTGGCCTTCGGCCCACACTCGGAATGGGACAGCATGATAAGGACGGCCGGAGGCGTCAACATCTTTGCCGACGCACCCAAACCATACTTCGAGGCGGACCCCGAGGTGCTGCTCGAGAGGAACCCCGAGGTGATCCTGAAGGACGTCAGGCGCGCTCCAAAGATGGGGTACGGGGTGACCGATACCGAGCCCATGAAGGCTTACTTAGAAGAATTCACCTCCCGCACCGGGTGGAGCGAGCTGGATGCGGTGAAGGAGGGGAAGGTCTATCTGGTTTCTCCGGGGATCGGCGCCGGGCCAAGGAAGATCATAGCCACCGTTTACTTCGCCAAAATCTTCTACCCCGACCTCTTCGCCGATGTTGATCCCGACGACATCCTCGGGGAATACTTCGAGAGGTTCCAGGGGATCGAGCTCAAGGGGGTTTTCATCTATCCGGAGCTGGAATAGATCAGGCTTCCCCAGAGCTCTTAGCATCCTGATGCCACTTCCCTCCTATCTCCTGGGGGGCGTCCTCGCCCTACTTCGAACAAACCATGGCACACCCGATGGGAGGGGACGCCTCCTTCTGTAGCAATTATGTGGAAAATGACCGACAAGAATCCGCGGATCTCTTGGAGCGAGGAGGCGGATGAGTTCTATTCCAGGTCCATCGCCAGGAGGGTTCTGTTTATCTGCCTTTCCGTGCTCCTCCTTGCGATCCTGGCGCTGGCAGCAACCTCCCTTGGAGGGGCATCCCTGGGGATAGGGGATGTATCTCACGCCCTCATCGCCAGGATATTCCCCTTTGCCAGTGCGGAAGGGGGCTCCGTTGCCAACGTTATCATCTGGCACCTCAGGCTTCCGCGAATCGTGATGGGAATTGTCGCCGGAGCGGGGCTCGCCCTTGCCGGAGCGGCTGTACAAGGCGCCTTGAGGAACCCTTTGGTGAGCCCCTTCACCGTAGGGGTCTCCTCCGGAGCCGCCTTAGGGGCGTCTGTAGCCATCATCCTGGGGTTCGGCCTGGTAGGGTCCGAGAAATACGTCGTGATAGCCAACGCCTTCGTCTTCGCCATGGGCACTTCGCTCTTAATCTTAGGGATCGGCAGGCTGAGGGGGATATCCTCGGAATCGTTCATACTCGTCGGAATCGCCTTGATGTATCTCTTCGGGGCGGTTACCTCCCTCCTGCAATACATCGCCACCGAGGAGGAGCTCGCCGAGGTGATCCATTGGGCGTTTGGAACCCTCACCGGTTCCTCGTGGGAGAACATAGCGGTGGTCTCGGCTGTAATGGCGTTCTGTCTCCCATGGCTGATGAAGTATTCCTGGGATTTGAACGCTATGGCTTCAGGGGGAGATGAGGTTGCCACAAGTCTGGGGGTTAACTGCGGCCGGGTGAGGATAGCGGTTATGGCGCTCTCGGCTTTGGTCACCGCCAGCGTGATCTGCTTTACCGGGATAATCGGTTTCGTCTGCCTGGTGGCGCCTCACATAGCCAGGTTTTTGATCGGAGGAGACCATAGGTTCCTCCTTCCCTGCTCCTCCGTTCTCGGCGCCATATTGCTCCTTGCCGCGGATACCATAGGGAGGACGGCCTTCTCCCCAGCCATAATTCCGGTGGGGATCGTCATCTCCTTCATCGGCCCTCCCTTCTTCATATATCTGCTGCTCAGGCGAAGGAGGGGGTATTGGCAATGAAGCTCGAGATAAAAGGGGTGAGCTTCAGCTATGGCTCCCGGCCGGCTTTGGATGATGTTACCGTGAGCATAGGGGAAGGGGAGATAGTAGCCCTCGTCGGCCCCAATGGCTCGGGAAAGACCACGCTTATCAAGTGCATCAACAGGATCTTGAAGCCCCGAAAGGGCGTCGTTCTGGTGGACGGGAGAGACGCCGAGAGGATCAAGCGGAGGGACCTCGCCAGGCTTCTGTCCTATGTTCCCCAATCCGCCGCTTATGTCTTTCCTTCCACGGTGTTCGATACCGTGCTTTTGGGGAGGAGGCCGTATGTGAACTGGGGTATATCTCCCAGGGATAAGGAGGTCGTCTATCGGGTTCTTTCGTTGATGGGGCTGGAGAGTTTCGCCTCAAGGGATTTCAACGAGTTGAGCGGAGGGGAGAGACAAAAGGTCCTCATAGCCAGAGCCTTAGCTCAGGAACCCCAGGTGCTCCTCTTAGACGAACCCACCAGCAACCTCGACCTGCGGCACCAGCTCGAGGTCTTGAATATCCTGAGATCGGTGGTGAAGGGGAAGGGGATGGCGGCGATCATGGCCATGCACGACTTGAATTTAGCCGCCAGGTTTTCCGACCGGATGATCTTCCTCAGGGAGGGGAAGATATGGGATGTCGCCGAGCCGGAGGAGGCCATCACCTCGGAGAACATAAGGGTCGTCTACGGCGTGGAGGCCGTCATAAGCAAGGACTTGGGGCATCCGCACATCGTGCCTATAAAGCCCGCCGTCCGCTATCCCGATCGGATGCGAAGCCATCACCAGGCTTTGGCCCCGCTTTTTGCCTTCCTCAGGCGGGAGGGGGATTTCGCCGGCCACCTTCTGAGCCTGACCCCCGATGCCCGCAAGCGGACGGTCTACATCCACGTCCCCTTCTGCACCCGGAAATGCACCTTCTGCAACCTGTTCCGATTTGAGAAGCCGCCTCCTCCCGACTATCACCGCCTCATCATCCGGGAACTCGAAACCTATGCCTCTTATCCCTATGTCCGCGAGGGGACTTATCATGCCGTCTACTTCGGCGGCGGGACCCCAACCACCCTCTCCGCCGAAGCGCTTCGGCAGATTTTGCAAGCCCTGCGCTCCAATCTGAACATCTCTCCGGAGGCGGAGATAACCATCGAAACCACGGTAACAGACCTCACGGAGGACAAGTTGGCCGTGTTTCAGGAGGAGGGGGTGAACCGCTTCAGCATCGGCGTCCAGACCTTCTCCGACAGGGGAAGGAGGATATTGGGGAGGAAGGGAAGCGGAAGGAAGGCGGCGGAGAAGTTGCGGATGGTGAGGCAAATGGGCTTTCAAAACGTGGGCCTTGATTTGATCTACAACTGGCCCTCTCAGACGGAGGAGGAGCTGGAGGACGACCTGGACCTTATCGAATCGCTGGACCTCGCCGGGTTCAGCTTTTACTCCCTTATCCTCCTGAAGGACACCGCCCTTTCCCGGATGATCGCCTCCGGAAAATGTGAGCCTTTGGGCGATCTGAGGCGCGAGCGGTCTCATTTTGACTTGATCGTAGAGCGGGCCTCAGAATCGGGGTTTCGGCTTCTGGGGCTTACCAAACTGGTTCGGCCGGGCAGGGATAACTACGAGTATGTGCGTATCAGGTATGAAAATGGGGACACGCTAGGCCTGGGGGCAGGGGCAGGGGGAAGGCTGGGGAACCTCGTCTACCGCAACCCCACTTCCTTGGAGGAATATCGCCTTCAGGTGGAAAGCCCCCCGGGCCTCCCAAGGAAGGCACGCATGGCGAATTCCCAATACGACTTCGCCCATCGGGTGGTAGGAAAGCTCCAGTACGGAAGGCTTGACTGGGCGGATCTCGCTCCATTTACTGAGGTTAGGGGGCCCCTGAGGGAGCTGGCCGGAAGGCTGGCGGCGGAGGGGCTGGTGCAATTTGACTCCTCCGGCTTCTCCCTCACGCGAGAAGGGGTATTCTGGGGAAATAACATCGGACGTGAATTCGCATTGACTTTGGTGAGATCGCTGAAAGGGAAATAGCGGGCAGATGTTCGCATACGCTTGCAGGCTGGTGAGTCGTTTCACGCGGCCGGTTATCATTTTCACCCGCTTCTACGACAAGACGGTTCAATGCGGGTGCGGGGCCTTCATAGTCCTGAATGACGAGGGGTGGATACTTACGGCGGCCCATCTCTGGAAATCCTTCTTTGCCTACAAGGAGCACTCCAAACAAATCGCAGAATACAATGAGAAGGTTCGGGCTATCCAGAGCAATCCGGGACTCGACGCAAAACAGAAGAGTGAGAGGCTGCGTCGTCTCAAAAGCAACCCTCGATGGATCACTAACCATTCCTTCTGGTGGGGATGGGATGGCGTTACGGTCGAAGATATAAGGTTTCTGCCAGAGGGAGACATCGCAGTTGGACGATTGGACCCCTATGATCCCAAAATGGTTGAGACGTATCCGGTCATCAAAGATCCCACGTCCAACCTGGACATAGGTACGAGCCTTTGCCGGCTTGGATACCCATTCCTTCAAATCGAAGCCACCTTCGACGAGAAGAATTGCACCTTTGAGCTGGCGCCCGGCACACTGCCTCTCCCGCGTTTCCCAATCGAAGGGATCTACACCAGAAACGCGATGGCGGGGAAGTCGAGAGATGGGAAATACGAGATCAAGTTTCTGGAGACGTCATCGCCTGGCTTTAGAGGGCAGAGTGGTGGCCCGGTCTTTGACGTAAAGGGCACGGTCTGGGCCATCCACAGCAGGACAGCTCAGCTCCCACTGGGATTCGGTCCAGGAGAAAAGAAGGACGGGCGGGAGACTGAGGAGAAACAATTCTTGAACGTCGGCCTGGGTGTTCACCCAGAGTTGATAGTGGCATTCTTGAGGGACAATGGTATCAGGTTCAACCTATCAGACTACTGAGCAATTTAGCCCTAGTGTATAGGAGGTGGCCAGATGTAGCGGATATTCGCAACCTTGAAGGTGAAAAACGGATCCTGGACTGAGAGCAAATACCAAAAGGAGGAGCAAAAATGGCAAAAATCGGTCTGTTTTACGGTAGCACCACGGGCAACACGGAAAGGGTAGCCGGCCTGATCAAAGATGCGTTCGATGAATTTGAGGCCGACGTGGTTGCAGTGTTCAACGTGGCCGAGGCCAGCATCGAGGATATGAAAGGATTCGACTATCTGATCCTGGGCATCCCAACCTGGTATGAGGGTGAACTGCAAGACGACTGGGACGAGTTCTTGCCTAATATGGATGACCTGGATCTGAGCGGCAAGAAAGTAGCCGTTTTCGGGCTGGGGGATCAAGAGGGCTATCCTGATACTTTCGTAGACGGCCTTGGGATTCTGGCCAAGAAGGTTAAGGAAAGGGGAGGCCAACTCGTAGGCTCCTGGCCTTTGGAGGGCTATGAATTTAATGCTTCCCTGGCCGTTGAAAGTGACAGGTTCGTGGGCCTGGTCATAGACGTAGACAACCAGGACGATCTCACCGAGGAACGGGTGAAAACCTGGGTCAACCAGATCAAAGGTGAGTTCGGCCTGTAGTACTGACCCCCTCCCTCTCCGCCCCCTCAGTCTCCCCCAATACTGGGGGGTGGAAGCTGTGGTTAAGAACGAGGGCGGGATACCCTACATCGTGCCGATAAGGCCGGAAAAAGAAACAAAAGAGGGGGAGTAAGGGTCATGGGACTGGACCGTCGTCTGATTGAATTGACACGCGGCTCGCGCCGCTGGATCGCCGCCACGGTGACGCTGGGCTGGCTCATCGTGGCGCTGAACGTGGCCCAGACCGTGCTCATCGGCCGGGCCATCGGAGATGCGTTGGAGGGGCAGAGCGGCCTGGGATGGCTGCTCATCGCCTTGGTTGGCCTGGTGCCCGTCCGGGCGGTGCTAAATTGGGCCGCCCGCCTGGCCTCCCACCGGGCGGCGGCGCAGACCAAGCTCTCGCTCCGCGACCGCCTCTACGAGCACCTGCTGAAACTGGGGCCTGGCTTCCTCGAATCAGAGCGCACCGGCGCGCTGGTGCACACCGCCGTGGAGGGGGTGGAGGCGCTGGAGGTCTATTTCGGCCGCTACCTGCCGCAGTTCGTGCTGGGGATGACCATCCCCTTCCTGCTCTGCGCCTACATCGCCACGATGGACTGGGTGACGGCGGTGGCCCTGCTGGTTGCCCTGCCCTTCATCCCCGGCTCGTTGATGGCCATCCAGCGCAAATTGCGGGCGGTGAGCGACCGCTACTGGGCCTCGGCGGGCCGCTTGAGCGCCCTGTTCCTGGACAGCCTGCAGGGGCTGACCACACTCAAGATGTTCAACCGCAGCCGGGCGCGGGCCGAGGAGATTCGCGCCCAGACCGAGCGCCTTCGCCAGGATACCATGCGCCTGCTGGCGGTCAACCTTATCTCGCTGTTTTTCATTGACTGGGTCTCCACGCTGGGCACGACGGTGGTGGCCTGCGGAATGGCGGCCTGGCGACTTCAGGCCGGCGCGGTGACCTTCGGCCAGGCGGTCACGCTGGCGCTGCTGAGCGTGGAACTGGCGCGCCCGTTGGTCTTGCTTGGCTCCTACTTCCACGCCGGAGCCAGCGGTGTGGCGGCGGCAGGACACATGTTCGCCCTTCTCGACACGCAACCCCGGATTCGCGAGGCCCCCATCGCGACGCCGGCTAAGTGCACGCCGCACATCCGCTTCGAGAACGTCCACTTCGCCTACGATGATGGCGAGCGCCCGGCGCTGGACGGCGCCTCGTTCGAGATACGGCCCGGGGAGACGGTGGCTCTGGTGGGGGCCAGCGGGGCGGGCAAGAGTTCGGTGGTCAACCTGCTCTTCCGCTTCTTCGACCCCCAGGAGGGGCAGATTTACCTGGACGGGCATCGCCTTTCCGACCTCCCGCTGGACTGGCTGCGCAGGCAACTGGCGCTTGTGGCGCAGGACGCCTATCTCTTCTACGGCACCATCGCCGAGAACCTTCGTCTGGCCAAACCCGATGCCACTCAAGCCGAACTGGAGGCGGCGGCCCGCGCGGCCAACATCCACGATTTCATCGCCTCCCTGCCCAACGGCTACGAGACGCAGGTCGGTGAGCGCGGCCTGACATTGAGTGGCGGGGAGGCGCAGCGCATCGCCATCGCGCGGGCGCTCCTCAAGGACGCGCCCATCGTGATCCTGGACGAGGCTACCTCACACGTGGACGCCGAGAGCGAGGCGGCCATCCAGAAGGCGCTGAGGCGGCTTACGGAGAACAAGACGGTGCTGCTCATCGCCCACCGGCTGAGCACGGTGCGCCGCGCCGACCGCATCCTGGTGCTGGACAAGGGCCGGGTCGTGGAGTCGGGCACGCACGAAGAGTTGTTGCGCAGGCAGGGCGTCTACGCCCGCCTGATCGCTGCGCAGAGGGTCTCCAAAGAGCGCCTGTCGGAGGTGGTCCCATGAACCAGCGAAAAGTGCTCTGGCGCCTGCTGGGCATGATCCGCTCCCTGTGGGGCGTGATGCTCTTCTCTATCACCATGCGCACGCTCAACCAGTCCAGCGGCATTGCCATCCTGACGCTGGGCACATGGGGGCTGGGCTTAGCCATAGCGCAGCCGACGAGCAACTTGCGCCCCGTCCTCGTGGCCCTGGTGGTGATGGGGATGCTTAAGGGCGTCTTCCGCTACCTGGAGCAGTTCTCCGCTCACTACGTGGCCTTTCACCTGCTGGCGATAATGCGGGACCGTTTCTACCGACGCATCGAGCCGCTGGCCCCGGCCGTCCTGGGGGAGCGCAGCGGCGATGTGGTCTCCCGCGCCGTCTCCGACGTGGAGCGCATCGAGGTCTTCTATGCCCACACCATCGCCCCCGCCGCCACCGCCGTCCTGGTGCCGGCCATCTCGCTGGCCGTGCTGGCCCGCTTCCACGGTTTGCTCGCCCTGACCCTGTTGCCCTTCCTGGCGGGAGTGGGCCTCCTGGCCCCCTGGGTGGGCGACCGGTGGGGCCGGCGGCTGGGGATGGCGCTGCGGCGGGTCACGGCGGAGGTGAACGCCCACTTTACGGACAGCATCCAGGGGCTGCGCGAGATCGTGGCCTTTGGGCGTGAGAAGGCCCGGCGGCAAGAGATTTGGGAGCGGGGGAAACGACTGGTGGGCGTGCAGGCGCGGGCGGCGTATGCCGCCGGCCTGCAGGATTGTCTCAGCGATGCCCTCGTCGCCGGCGGGATCCTGGGCGTGCTGGGCGTTGGATTGTGGCTGGCGGGTCAGGGGCGGCTGGACCCCCTTCTCCTCCCGCCCATCGTCGCCCTGACGATGACTACCTTCGGGCCGGTGCTGGCGGCAGCCAGCGTGATGCACGAACTCCGTCAGGCCCTGGCCGGTGCCGAGCGGCTGTTTTCCATGATGGATCGAACCCCGGCGGTGCGGGACAGGGTCACCACGCCGCCACCGGAGCCGGTGGAGCCGTCCATCCGCTTTGAGAGGGTCTGGTTCCGCTACCGGGACGATGGCCCCTGGGTGCTCAAGGGCCTGGACTTCGAGGTGCCGGCGGGGCGCACGGTGGCGCTGGTGGGCCCCAGCGGGGTAGGCAAGACCACCGTGGTCAACCTGCTGCTCCGTTTCTGGGACGCGAACGAAGGGCACGTCCGCCTGGGCCAGTATGACGTGCACGACTTTCCGCAGGAGGACCTGCGACGCCGCATCGCGGTGGTCTCACAACATACCTATCTCTTCAACACGACGATCAGGGAAAACCTGCGGCTGGGGGATCCGCAGGCGGACGATGCCCAGATCGAGCGGGCGGCGCGGCTGGCCAACATCCACGACTTCATCGCCTCCCTGCCCCAGGGCTACGACACGCCGGTGGGCGAGATGGGCGTCAAACTGTCGGGCGGGCAGCGGCAACGGCTGGCCATCGCCCGCGCCCTGCTCAAAGACGCGCCGATCCTGGTGCTGGACGAGGCCACCTCGGAACTGGACGCCGAGGCAGAGCGCGAGATCCAGGCCGACATCCACCGACTGATGAAAGGCCGCACGACGCTGGTCATCGCGCACCGGCTGTCCACAGTGGTGAATGCGGAGGAGATCCTGGTCATGGACGACGGGCGCATCGTCGAGCGCGGCCGGCACGCGGAACTGCTGGCGAGGGGCGGGGTCTACGCGCGGATGTTCGCCCGCCAACTGGATGAACTGACGGACAGCACATAAGGGGAATACATCGAATACCAACCCAAAGTTGGCATGTTCTTTCCGCTCTATTCCGGTGCCGAGAGGAACAAAAGATGAAATCCACAAACAGATTCTCAATGGAAGCACAGGCGACCCTGGCCTTCATCGTGGCCCAGATCCTGTTCAAGATGATATTCGAGTTCGAGGGGGCGAGGATCTTCGCCGAAACGCATCGCATGCCGGCGTTTGCCATCGTAGTGATCCTCACCATCATCTGGGCCATCATCGGCCTGCTTTGCCTGGCCAATTTGAGAGCGGGCTACCTTCTGGCCGTCATATTCGGGGTTCTGAACCTGTATCCACTGGTGCTGCTCGCACTGGGCAGGGCCCCGTTTCGGTATCGCCCCTTCTTCCTCACCTGGATAACCCTGTCGCTGATGCACTTCAGTTATCGGGCCTACAAATCGAGGCCCTAAGCTGAAGCTCAGGGCTAAGGGGGTAAAAGCCTGCTGAGAGCAGGCTGCTCCTACTCGCTCTTTGGTACCAAAAGGAAATCATGGGCACGTTGGTGACGATGGGAACCAAACGGTCTTCACGTTTAACCGAGCAACTCTAATAAGAAATGGAGGTAAAAACAATGCGTAAGCACACACTGTTCACTCTGAGCGTATTGCTGGCCCTGGTCTTGGGGGCGTGCGCGCCCGCACCGACGCCGACGCCAACCCCCATCCCGCCATCGCCAACCCCTGTCCCCGCCACTCCAACGCCCGTCCCCGAGGCCGCCCACATCACGGCCTACATCAGCCCCGACCCACTGGCGGCGGCGCTGGAGAAGGCCTTCGAGGCCGAGCGGGGCGACGTGCTGACGGTGGTCAGCGGGCCCTGGTGCCGCAAACTCAAGGCCGAGATGGAGGCCGGCGACATCCAGGCCGACGTCATCTACGGTGCCGAGCCGCTCTTCTACCTGACGCTGAAGGAGGCGGGCCAACTGATGGAGTACGTCTCCCCCGAGGCCGCCCACATCAAGCCCGAGTTCGCACTGGACGAGACGTACTTCACCCTGGCCAACGGCCGTTACGCCGTCATCGTCTACAACAAGAAAAAGGTTGACCCCGCGGAGGCCCCCGCCACCTTTGAGGACCTGACGGACCCCAGGTGGAAGGGGAAGGTGGCCATACCCGATGCCACCCTTTGCGCCTCGGCCTTCGCTATCACCTGCGGCATCGTCCAGCCCGACCTCGACTGGACGTTCTTCGAGGGGGTGAAGGCCAACGAGGCGATGCTCGCCGATAGGTGTGTAGCCGTCGCCCAGATGGTCGCCCCCGGCGAGGCGCTCGTGGGCCTCGTGCCGCACGACGCCGTCCTCAGGATGCAGAAGAAGGCCAAGAAGGAGGGGAAGGAGAGCCCTCTGGCCCTCGTCTGGCCGGAGGAGGGCGCCATAAGCGTCCCCAGGCCCGTCGCTATCATCAAGGACGAGGAGCGGTCGGAGGCGGCCACAAAACTGGCCCAGGAGTTCGTGGATTTCATCCTCTCCGCCGAGGGCCAGGAGATGGCCGTCAAGTTCGGCTTCGTGCCCGTGAAGGAGGGGGTTCCCCTGCCCGAGGGCGTCCCGGAGGAGATAAAGGCCATCACGGTTGACTGGGCCTGGGCTCAGGAGCACAAGAAGGAGATTCGCAAGGGCTTCGAATCCATCATGTACGGGGAGTAGGGATGCTGAGGGAGGGCTGGCAGGTCTCGGAATGGGCAAGGGGCTTTGACGCCAGAGAAGTGGTGCTGGCCGCAGCCCTGGCGCTGCTGCTGGTGCTCGTCGCCTACCCGGCCTCGCTGGTCCTCCTCAAGGCCCTTCCCTGGAGCAACTACCTCGATCTGGCCGCTGACCCGCTGGCCCGGCGGGCTCTGCTCAATACGCTGTACGTGGGGGGCGCCGTCACTCTCCTGGCAACCCTGCTGGGGGTGGTGATGGCGTTCCTCCTCACCCGCACCGACCTTCCTCTCAAAGGGGTTCTGCGGGCGCTCATCTTCCTCGCCTTCATCACGCCGGCCTACATCGGCGCCGTGGCCTGGATTCAGCTCCTGGGCAGGTCGGGCTACGTCACCACCCTGCTGGTGGATGCATTCGACCTGAGTGCGCCGCCCATCAGGCTCTACTCGCTGGAGGGCCTCATCGCCATCATGGCCATCCATCTTTACCCGCTCGTCTTCCTGGCCGCGTCCAATGCGCTCAGCATCACCGACCCCTCGCTGGAGGATGCTGCGGCCTCATCGGGAGCCACCAAGCTCAAGGTGCTCACCACAATCACCCTCCCCCTGATCCTGCCCAGCATCCTATCCGGGGCAGCTTTGGTCTTCATCCAGGCGATAGCCTGCTTCGGCGTGGCGGCTGTCATCGCCCTGCCCACCGGGCATTACGTGCTCACGACCAGGATTTACACCGCCCTCGGTCACTACGACGTGCGTATGGCCTGCGCCCTCTCGGTGGTGCTGGTGCTCCTGGCCGGGGCCTCTATCGCCGTCCACAACACTCTTCTCAGGGGGAGGAGGTATACCATCGCCACGGCGGAGAGCAGGAAGCCGGGGCTCATCAAATTGGGCCGGTGGAGGCTTCCCATCGCCGCCGTCCTTCTCCTGTTCCTCATGGCCACCACTGTCCTCCCCCTGGCGACCATCGTCCTCACCTCTTTCCTGAAAGCCTGGGGGCTTCGGCCTGCGCTTGGGAACCTCACCCTGGGGAATTACGCGAAGATGGCCTCCGAGGGATTAACTGCCAGGGCGATGCGCAACAGCCTGGCCTTCGCCGCCGGCGGGGCGACGGTGGCCGCTCTCATCGGCCTCGTCGTCTCCTACATCTCCGTCAGGACGAGGATGCCCGGGCGGAAGGCGCTTGAGTTCCTGGCGACGATGCCGCTGGCCATACCCGGCCCGGTGCTGGCGACAGCGATGATTTTGGCCTGGATGAACCCGCCTCTCAGGCTCTACAACACCCCCTGGATCATCCTCGTCGCCTACGTGGTCGCCTTCACCCCCTATGCCGTGCGCAACGTCTCCGGCGTCATCAAGGGGATGGACCCGGCGCTGGAGGAGATGGGATGGATGTCGGGGGCCTCCTGGGCGAGGACGATGAGAGACATCACTGTGCCTTTGATCGGGCGAGGCTTGTGGGCGGGCTGGATTCTCGTCTTCCTGATGGCCTTCCGGGAGATACCCATCTCGACCATGCTCTACACCCAGGGCACAGAGACCGTCGGGGTGCTGCTTTTCGCCCTGAAGTCGCAGGCCGGGGGGATGGAGGTGGTCTCCGCCGTGGCGGTCACCGTGGTGGCCATCACCCTCATCGGCCAATTGCTGGTGGAAAAACTCGGCATGAGGAGGGCCTGGCTACTATGAGAGACTATCTAAGGTTGGAGCTGCTCACCAAGCGGTTCGGCGAGACCGTCGCCGTGGACGGCGTGAGCCTGGAGGTGGGGGAGGGGGAGCTGCTGGCAGTGGTCGGGCCATCCGGCTGCGGCAAGACGACGCTCCTGCGGCTCATCGCCGGGCTCGAGGTCCCCGACGATGGGGCCATCCACCTGGGAGGCGAGGTGCTCTTTTCCAAAGAGAGGCACATCTTCGTCCCTCCCCACAGGCGGCAGGTGGGGATGGTCTTCCAGAACTACGCCCTCTGGCCCCACATGAACGTCTTCGAGAACGTCGCTTACCCTCTCAAGGTGAGGGGTTTGGGAAGGGGCGAGGTGCGGAGGGAGGTCGGGAAGGTGCTCTCCCTGGTGAGGCTGGAGGGGCTGGAGGGGCGCCATCCCCACCAGTTAAGCGGGGGCGAGCAGCAGCGCGCCGCACTGGCCCGCGCCCTGGTGATGCGCCCCAGGGTGCTCCTCCTGGACGAGCCCCTGTCCAACCTGGACGCCCATCTCAGGGAGGAGATGCGGTTTGAGATCAAGCGCATCCAGCGGGAGACGGGGGTGACCATCGTCCACGTCACACACGATCAGTCGGAGGCGATGGCTATCGCCGACCGGATGGCCGTGATGAGGCGGGGTAGGCTGGTGCAAACGGGTCCGCCGAGGGAACTCTACGAGCACCCCCGGACGGAATTCGTGGCCCGCTTCATCGGCGTGACCAACCTGCTCCCCTGCCAGATTGTGGAGGCCGACGGGAGGAAGGCCATTCTCTTGCCGAATGGGGCGGCAGTGGAGGTCAGGGACCTCGATGGCCTTTCGGAGGGGACGGCGATGCTCTCGGTGAGGCCTGAGGACATTGTGCTGAGCCGTGATGGGGGAGGGGCGGAGGGGGAGATCGAGGAGGTCGTCTACCTGGGCAACGTCGTCTACTACAGGCTATCGGGCGGAGGCGTGGACTTAAGGGTTCAGGCAGCCCCTGGGGAGCCTTTCCAGGCCGGGGAGAGGATCTATTTCCGCATCCGCCGTGCCACGGCCATTAACCGGCGGTTGAGCAAGTAGGGGGCAGCCCTTTGTTGAGGTTCTGAGGGGGATCAGGGAAACGCTTTTCGGGCAGGGCCACAACGCCGCCCCGCCCGAATGTTATCTTGCCGCCTAAGGGGAGGTGGAGGGAAATGTCCAGAGAGGGATTGGTGAAAGAGATATTGAGCAAAGGCAACCTCACCGCCGAAGAGATAAAAGGGGAGCTCTGGAAAAGGGACATCAGTTTTGTGAAGTCATACGATAGACCTTACAACGTGCTGTTCTGGCCACTCCTCATCCTGTGGCTTCTTCCCGCCATCGCCAGGTATTCTGGCTGGGGATTCTTGAGCCCCTTTGCCCGGCTGCCGAAGGTGGATTTTCCGGCGCCCGTGATCGTCATAGGGATGATTTTTGTCATCGCCGCGGTAGCCTTGGAGACGAAAACCACTTTGATGCGGCGAAGATTGGGAGGATGTCACGACACGCATGAATCGGTGGTCATCATCAGAGAAGGCCCCTACAGGGTTATCAGGCATCCAGGCTATCTCGCTGAATTGATCTATTTTCCCCTCCTTCCCATAGTCCTCAGCAAATGGGTCCCTTTCACCATTCTGGCTATGGTTTACATCGTCGTGTGGACCGGTGCGATAGTATACCTGATTAGGGCAGAGGACAACTTCAACCTGAGGAAATGGGGGGAGGAATACCGACAGTACATGGAAGATGTGCCGGCCATCAACTTCGTGGAGGGGTTAAGGAGGCTTAAAGGGAAGGGTTAAAATGAGGCTAACTGTATGAAAATGTTTGGGGATCAGGCCCACAAACCCGGCGGGTGGTTCGGCAGGCTGGTCTTCGGCCACCTGGTGACCTGGGGACATTGGAGCGCACTTATCTTAGCACATATCCAGCCCTCAGACAAAGGGGGGCGAGGGGCATGGCCTTTGGTTATTTTGTCTGGTTACCGCCGATGACCTCGCCGCTCTCTTTGTCCACGTAGACGACCAGGTGGCTTCCCTCACAGGGGCCGGGGTAGTAGAAGCGGACGATCCAGCAGCGCCTCCTGGGGGGCGATTCGATTGGTGGCTCGCCGAACCTCTCCCAGTAGTGATTTGCCTCACCTTCTCCTTCCTCCACCTCCACCCGCTCCACGACGGGAGGATAGTGGCCGTAGTGCCGCAGGTGCTCCTCGGCGATCCTGGCCGCTTGATCTTTGGTGATGCCCGTGGCGCCCTTCCTCCCGCAGCCGGAGAGGGTGACAGCCGCAATCGCCAGAGCTATGAGCGGGGAAAAGGCTCGTCTCATCGGAGACCCTCCTTTCTGATTTGTAGACGGGGAAAGGACATGGAAGGTTCCGGTTTGGAGTCACAAGCATGGCTTCAGCGCTCCAAATTTGAGGTGGCAGGGATGTTGCGAGAACTCATCAGGGTGATAGCAGAGGGCCAGGCCCACAGCCAGGTGGAACTGGCAAGGCGGCTGGGGGTGAGCGAGGGGCTGGTGGAGCAGATGCTGGAGGATCTGGCGCGGATGGGGTATCTCACGCCTATGGAGGGCGGCTGCGCCGACCAATGCGCCGCCTGCCCCCTGGCGAAGATGTGCATCGTGGGCCACCCTAAGAAGGCATGGGTGCTGACGGAGAAGGGGCGGAAGGTAAGTGGAGAAAAAGAGAAGAGAGCCGGGGTATGCCCCGGCCCTCTCGCAGATGCCTAACCCTACGGGTTGGACTCGATGGGGCCTTCCCGTATGATGATGCGCCCTCCCTCGGTCTCGATGACCTTTTCCTCGCCGCCCGACGGGAGATCGAGGGGCGGCTGGAACGGTGGCTCGCCCTCCCCCGCCTCCGCCGGCACGAGCGACTCGGCGACCTTCAGCATCTCCTCCTCAGGCAGGTTGGAGAGCATCTCGATCCGGACGTCGCCGGCGTACCAGACCAGCCGCTTGCCGTCGTCGTAGGTGTAAGTGGGAAGGCGAAGGCGAGCCGGGGCCTCCGGTGGCGGCGTGCCCTCCGTCTCCACGATGACGTGACGAATCGGGGGGGCGAACTCGAACTTCCCTTTGAGGCCGGTGACCAGGACGCCCCTCTCACCGTTGATGCTCACCTCCCGGCCGGCGGGCAGGGGTTTATCGGGCAGAGCTCTGTTCTGGACTATCTCGACGAACCATTCCTCGCCCCCGTAGGCTTGCCTTAGAACCCCACGCTCGCCCTTGGCACCGCTCAGAGCGTAGAGGATTCCGTCGGGCAGGTAGGTTGGCTGCAGGGGTGTGAACCCCACAGGACTCGATATGGCCACCTCAAACCTTCCGCCGGGGAGTTTGATGTGGAACCACTGCCACAGAAGCTCCCCCACCTGGGCCTGCACGGGGGGTACGAAGGCGACCACGCAGATGGCCAGCACCAGGGTCGCGACGGTCGCCAGGGCAAACTTGTGCTTCATCAGAATCTCACCTCCCTTCGTCGTCATTTTATGCCAAACGCTCGGCGCCAGGCGTTGCGGCCAGAGTTTCCTCGGAGCCTTCTTGGACAGCCTCGCCTGCAGGCGGCTCCAGGCCTGAGGCGAGGGGGCTGCCTGGGCAGCCTTCATCTGAAGAAACTGGCTGACACGGTTCCGGGTCGCCGATAGAGCAGCCAGTTCCTTTCGGCAGAAGTCACACTCGGCCAAGTGTGCCCGGATCAATGCTCGTTCAGAAGGGGTGACCTCATCATCCAGATAGGCAACGAGTCGTTCCTGCACTTCCCGACAATTCATCGCTAAACCTCCTGCTGGCTGAGGCGGGTTTTGGCCGTTGCCTCCCCCGCTTCCAACTCCTTACGCAATGTCCTGAGGGCCAGGTTGAGCCGCGACTTGACCGTTCCCAGTGGGATGTCTAAAATCTGAGCGATCTCGGCGTAGGAGAGCTCCCAGTAGTAACGCAGGATCACCACCGCCCGCAGCTTCTCGCTCAGCCCCCTCACCGCCTGCCAGACCGCTCCCTCCTCCATCCTGCCTTCGGGCGGCGGCAAGCGGCTGACCAGTGAGGGGTGAGCCTCGTCCAGCGAGAGGAAGGGCAGGCGTTGCTTTCGCCGCCAATTGAGGCAATTGTTGACCGTGATGCGATACAGCCAGGTGGTGAAAGCCCCCTTTTCAGGATCGTAGGCGTTGAGGGATTTGTAGACCTGGACGAAGACCTCCTGGAGCACGTCCTCCGCTTCGTCGGCATCGCCTAGCATCAGATAGGCGGTCTTGTAGACCAGGTTCTTGTACTGGTGGAAGAGGGCGGCGAAGGCCTGCTCATCCCCGACCTGACTGCGACGTATTAGATCCATCAACAGCTCTCCTGTGAATTCCCACTCTCAACAAACTATACACCATTTCGAGCCAAAAGGTTCGGTGGTGAGGAAGCTATGCGGAGGATGGGCAATGCGAAGAGACACAAAAGACGGCCAGGGATACCGCTCGTACATAACCGAGTCCTTCGACCGCTGGGCCAGGCTCTACGACCCCTTCCTGGCCCTCTTTCGTCTCAAAGGGGTGCGCAGGGCGACGGTGGAGATGAGCGGGGCGCAGCCTGGGAGCAGGGTGCTGGACGTCTGCACCGGCACCGGCGACCTGGCCCTGGAGTTCGCCAGGCGGTGCGATGACGTGGTGGGGATTGACCTCTCCGCCGGGATGCTGGCCGTGGCCCGGAAGAAGGACAGAGAGGGCAAGGTCCGCTTCCTGCGGATGGATGCCACCAAGCTGGCCTTTGCCGACAAATCTTTCGACCTCGGCACCGTCTCATTCGGCCTGCACGATATGCCGCCGGAGGCGAGGGAAGAGACCCTGCGGGAGCTGGCAAGGGTGACGCGGAAGAGAATCGTCATCGTTGACTACAATCCGCCGTCGAACCCTCTCTTGAGGGCCATCTACATCGCCCTTGTCTCACTCTGGGAATCGAAGTACTTTCCAGAGTTCGCCAGGAGCGATTTCAGGGGGCTGCTGGCTCGCTGTGGGCTGCGAGTGAAAGCGGAGAAGACGACCTGGCTTGGGTTCTTGCGGATATGCGTTTGCCACCCGGATGAGGAGGGCGAAGGGTCGAGTGGGCCGCGATAAGCCCCTTCTCCCTCCTGGGGGTGGGGGGCATCTTCCTCGCCGAGCCGATTGAAGCTGGCTCTCTTCTCACGGCTGTGGTATACTTTGCGTGGAGGGTCCCGCTGCTGGGCCGGGTCTTCGATTGGGTGGTCCAAACGTTCCTCCCCCACCGGCTCGAAGTGGTCAAGCGGCACATGGCGGAGGAGGGGCGGAAGGAGAAGTGGAATTTCCAAAACCCAATGACCAAATTCCCAAACCGGTTTTACGTTTCACGTTTACTTCTGGAGTGACTGAGGAGACCACAATGGAGACTTTGTTTACCTGGTTGTGGCCAGCCGTATCTGTCTTGCTGGCCATTTCATTGCTGCGGGCGCTGTGGCGGCGACCTCAAGTCACGGCACGCCCGCAGCCATCCCAACTTGTCGAAATGGAAGATACCCTCAAGGAGGTCTACAAACTCCAACGAGGTGAGGCCGCTGTGCAGGCTGAGGCCCTGGCCCAGGCGATGGGCATCTCGGTCGAGATGGCCGAGCATCTGATGGAGGCGCTGGTAGCCTTTGCCTGGGCCGAAGGAGACCCGAGCGCAGGCATCCGCCTGACCAGGCGAGGCCAGGAGCGAGCCCAGGAATTGATCCGAGTGCACCGCCTGTGGGAGCGCTACCTGGTGGAGCGGGAGGGAATGCCCCTGGAGGCCGTCCACATCGAGGCCCACCGCCGGGAGCACGAGACGACCCCGGACGAGGCGGCGAAATTGGACGCCGAACTGGGCCATCCTGCCTGGTGCCCCCATGGCTACGCCATCCCTGATCCCGGTCGCCGGGTCCCTCCTCCGGCCGGCGACCCCCTGACTGCTTACACGCCGGGCGCCCGGCTGCGCATCCTGGACGTGGACGACGAACCACCGGCACTCCTGGCCCAACTGGTGGCCATGGGCTTGAAGCCCGGCGCAGAGGTGGAAGTGATCGAACGTCGGCCGGGGCATCTGAGAGTGCAAATTAATGGGAACATCTTCCCCCTGGCAATGGCGGCCGCCGAGCGCATCCACGCCGTGCCAGTGCCCGTCCTGCCCGTCCCCCTGGGCGAACTCCCGGTGGGCAGCCGGGCAAGGGTGGTCGAGGTCAAGGGTGGCGGCAAGCACCAGCGACGTATGCTGGACATGGGTCTGGTGCCCGGCGCCGAGGTAACCGTGGTGCGGAAAGCGCCCCTCGGCGACCCGGTCGAGTACCGTATCAAGGGCACGGCCATTGCCATGCGCCGGAGTGACGCCAACAGCATCCTGGTGGAAGAGGTGAGAAATGGGTAGCAAACAGATCGTCGTCGCTGTGGCCGGCAACCCCAACGTAGGCAAGAGCGCCCTGTTCAACGCCCTCACCGGCGGCCGACAGCACGTTGGCAACTGGCCGGGCAAGACGGTCGAGCGAGCAGAGGGGGTCTTCCACTATCAGGGTTGGGAGATCCGCCTGGTGGACCTGCCCGGCACCTACAGCCTGGCCGCCCAATCGCCCGAGGAGGTCATCGCCCGCGACTACATCCTCTCCGGCGAGCCGGACGTGGTGATTGACATCGTGGACGCCACCAGCCTGGAGCGCAACCTCAATCTGACGTTGCAGATCCTGGAGCTGACCGATCGGGTGGTGGTAGCCCTCAACCTGATGGACGAACTCAGGCGGCAGGGATGGGAGATTGACGTCGAGGTTCTGGAGGAGGCTCTGGGAGTGCCGGTGGTGCCCACCGTGGCCACAGAAGGAGAGGGCCTCCCGGAGCTGGTGGCGGCGGTAGTGGAGGTGGCTACGGGGAAGCGACGGACTCACCCGGCGACTGTGGACTACGGGCTGACCGTCAAGGGATACATCGAGAGCCTGGAGGCCGACCTGGCCCGTCTGGGAATGGATGGCCGGAACCGCTGGGTGGCGCTCAAGCTCTTGGAGGATGACCCACAGATCGTCGAAGCTTTTCAGCAGGGAAACCTGGCAGCGCTGGGGCTGGCCGCTCCATCTGCCTCACCTGAGGCATTGCAGGCCCTCCTAAGGCGGGCTGTGCGCCTGCGCGAAGGGATCAGGCCCGACGCCAAGGTGGAGATCATCCGCCGCCGCTTCGAGTTCGCCCACGACGTGGTGCGCCGGGTGGCCCGTCGCCTGCGCCCGGTGGAAGATAGCCTGACCGAGCGGATTGACCGCATCGTTACCCACAAGGTCTGGTCCTGGCCGATCATGCTGACCGCGCTCGCTCTCATCTTTTGGATTACCATCAAGGGAGGGGAGATCGGGGGTGCGTGGCTGGAGGCCGGCCTCTCCTGGCTGATCCGCCTCGCCCGCACCTGGCTGACGAGCATCCAGGCCCCCTGGTGGGTGACCGGTGCGCTGGTGGATGGTCTTCTCATGGGCACGGGAACGGTCATCGCCGCCATGCTGCCGCCGATGGTCATCCTTTTCGTCGCCTTCGACCTCTTGGAAGACCTGGGGCTTTTGCCCCGGATAGCCTTTAATCTGGACCGACCGATGCAGTCGCTCGGCTCTCAGGGGAAGCAGTGCATCACCTGGGGTATGAGCTTTGGTTGCAACGTGACCGGCGTGATGGCCTCGCGCATCATCGAAAACAAGAAGGCCCGACTGGTGTCCATCCTCACGGGTCCCCTGATCATCTGCAGTGGTAGTTACGGCGCAGGCGCGGCCCTGGCGATTGCCCTTTTTAGCAATAGAGCCTTCCCGGTGATGCTCTCCCTGTTTTTCCTCAGCCTGGGGGCCGCCTCCCTGGTCACCCTGATCCTGAACAGGACCATCTTTCGGAGGGAGCCGAGTGGTTTTGTGCTGGAGATGCATCCTTACCGCAAGCCCCAGTTCGGACAGGTGATATGGCGGGCGCTAGTGGACCGGGTGGCGCACACGATGTGGCGGGCGGTCGAATTCGCCGCGCCGGCCACGCTGCTCATCTGGGTATTGGGCAACGTGCCTCCCGGCGCTCCTTTTGAACAGACGGCCATCGGCTGGCTGGTGCGCACGCTGGCGCCGTTGGGCAGGCCATGGGGGCTGAGCGGCGAGATGCTGGCCGCCCTGCTCTTCGCCCTGCCGGCCAAGGAGATCATCGTGCCCGCCCTGGCCATGACCTACGGCCTCCAGGCCAGCCTGGCTGAGTCGGAGCAAGTGCTGAACTACCTGCCTCAAGCGTGGACGCCGTTGACCGCTTACACGTTCCTGGTGTTCTTTATGCTCTACCTGCCCTGCCTGGTCACCGTGTGGGCCGCCTGGAAGGAGACCCGCAGCCTGAAATGGACACTGATGGGATTGGTCGTGCCCCTTGTCATGGCTTGCCTGATCACGCTTTTCGTTTACCAAGGCGGACGGCTGCTGGGCTTTTGATGCTGGAAGCCCCTGAAGGTTCTGAACCTGGGGAGGTCGGACAGGAGCACCTGCGGAGAGAGCCGCCCTCCTGCGGTGTGCCAACTCGTTACTCGGGACCCGTTGACTTTGAGCCCTTTTGAAGGAGGAGAGAACGATGAGTGTAAAGCGCAATATCTTTTGCTACCCGCTTGCTTTCCTGCTGGCGATGCTGAGCCTGGTTATGGCCTGCGCGCCATTTCCCACGCCCACCCCCGCTCCTCCGTCCCCTACACCCACTGCCAAGGTGGTAGAGGCGACGGCGACCCCAACTCCTACACCTGCGCCAACCAAGGCTCCTCCCACTCTCACGCCATCGCCAACCTACACCCCGTTGCCCTTAGAGGTACTTCGGCCAGCGAAAAGGGTCGTGGCGATAAAGGTGGAGGGAACGGTTACGCACTTTCTGGACGAATCCTTTTGGGATGAAGTCCAGTTCTCGGCCATCATGGAGCGCAAAGCCGAATTCGAATCCGACAGAATCGAACGGCTCAAAGGGATTTTGTCAAAGCATGGCTTAAAAGGCAGCAACTATGTGGTTGAATTCGACGAGGCGGGGAAATCCACGTCCTTGAAATGCGATGTTGACGGTGCCATATCCAAGAGGGACGACAGCTATTACGGCAGGTTCGGATGGCTCCTGAGGCCTTTGGGATTGGATTTCATTGACGATCACTTTGCAGAATCTAACAAAGGGCTTTCTTGGGAGGGGATTGTTGACGATATTTCCACAAGCGTTATCTGCGAATTTCCACCCCAAGACGTCCCCTACGCCGCCTGGGATCATCCCATCGGCCATTGCCACGCCCATGTTTGGTGGACGATAACGAAGTAGGGGTGTTATAAAAGCCGCAATTCCCGACGGCCGAGCCCTGGCCAAAACAACAGGGAGAAGCACGGCTTCACGCCCACCATCGCCATGGTGCGGGCGGGGGAAGACCCGGCCTCGGCCAGTTACACTGAGATGATCAAGAAATCCCTCGAAGGGGCAGGGATAATCAGTCTTGGGGTGAATGGTTAGCGAAAAGCGGAAAGGGGAAGATCAAATGCTAAACGGCTTTTGGAATAGCCCAATATTTTGGGTTGGCTTCCACTTCGTCGGCCTCATCCTCACGGTGGCCATATACCGCCTGCCCGCCCTGAAAAAGAGGGCCTTGCGAACGCCCAAGATCCTGCAGCGGCTCTTTGTGATCGCCTTTTACCTCTTGCCCCCGCTCGTCCTGCCCCTGCTCCCACAGCCCAGGCTGCCCTGGCCCGTCCCGGTGGGAATAGGAGCGGGCCTGGTGCTGCTCGTCGGGATGGTCGTGGTGAGGGTGATGGCTCGGAGGGAACTCGGGGCCTACCCCGTGCTGCGCCAGAAGGGCAACCTGGTGACGACGGGCATCTACAGCCGGGTCAGGCACCCGATGTACCTGAGCAACATCCTCCTCGCCGCAGGATGGGCGCTGCTCTTCCGCGGAATCTATGCCCTCCTCTGCGTGCCCATCTGGGTTCTCTGCTACGGGGTCCTTATATTCTTCGAGGAGAAGGGGCTGGAGGAGAAATACGGAGAAGAGTATCGGAAGTACAGGAGGAGGGTTCCATGGAGGATAATTCCCAGGCTGTTTTGACCTTGAAGCCCATCGGCGTGATCCATTCCCCATACAAGACCAAAGAGGAAATGCCCATCCAGGGCCGATTCAAGCCGGAGGTTACGGGGGAGATCGAGGTCTTCGAGGAGTATGAGGAGGGCCTGAAGGACATCGAGGGCTTCTCGCACCTCATCATCCTCTACTGGTTCCACCGGGCGGGAAAGCCCTCCCTCCTGGTCAGGCCTTATCTGGACGATAACCCGCACGGCGTTTTCGCCACCCGCTACCCGGCCCGCCCCAACCCCATCGGCCTCTCGGTGGTGAGGCTGCTTGGGCGAGAGGGAAACATCCTGCACATCGCGGAGGTGGACGTGCTGGATGGAACGCCGCTCCTCGATATCAAGCCCTACGTCCCCCAATTCGACCGGAGGGAGGGGGCGAGGATCGGCTGGCTGACGGGTAGGATGTGAATAGAGGGAGTTTGGATGAACGTTCACCCTATCTCGACGGCGGAATTCGAGAGCTTCATGAGGCGGTTCGAAGACCCGCTGCTCCGGGATGTAGTTGAGTATGAGCGCTGGAAAGGCGAACTGGGCCTTCTTCGCACCTTCTGGGCTGGCAAGGAGACGAGGCTGGCATTCCTGGGCCTGGAAGAGGGGCAGAATCTCCAGGGCGTACTAAGAGTCCTCAAGGTGCCTTTCTCTGAGAGGAAACGATGGGGAGGGAAGGGCGGGGAACGAGGGGAGATTCAGGATATCTTCCTCTATCCCTTCGATGCTGAGGGACTGAAGGCCCTCCTGGTCGGAGCTGAGAGGGTTTTGTCCCACAATGGCCTCCTGGACTTCGGCATCTCGGAGTGGAAGAAAACCTGTTGGGAGGCCCTGGAGATGCTCGGCTTCAGCCCCTATGCCCGTTCCGTCCTTATCGCCTGGGATACGAGGAGGGAGATTCCCAAGGCCGGCAGCCCAGATGTGGAGATTCGCTTCGCCTCGCCGGAGATGAAAAGCATCCTGAGGCGCATCCAGCAGAGCAGTTGGGGCTTCTTCATCCCGCCCGATTTCGAAAGGCAGGACGTACTTCTGGCCTTCCTCGATGGCCAGCCGGTGGGCAGCGCCTACCTCAATCGCTCCACCCATCACATAGATTTTGGCGTCCATGTGAGGCGAGAGTTCCAGAGGAAGAGGGTGGGGACAGCTCTCCTGAGGGAGGCCCTGCGGCTGTGTCGAGAGAGGGGAGCTCAGCGTATGTTTGTCACCAGAGTCCTCAGGGCCATCACCAGGGTAAACGAGAGCGACCGAATCGCAATAAGATTTTACCTCGATTGTGGTGGCGCAATCCTGCGGGAATATCGGGGGTTCCGGCGCAAGAAGCGTCCACGCCCTCTGGAAATCCCTCCTCTGAGCGAGTTCTAAGCCCAATGTTCTGTGCTTGACTTTTCCAGGAAAACGGTTTGTAATTAAATGAAAAAATATTTTCTTTAGTCGTCCACCTATCCTCACCTCCTGAGGAAAGGTGGAGGAACCGGTGGTGGATTTGCTTCAATGGAGGTAAGCACTGTGGAAGCCAGCGCAAAGGAACTGGCGGAGCAACTGAGCACCCACGGCTATAAACTTACTCGACAGCGGCGGGCGGTGCTGACGGTGATCACCGCCACTGGGGAACACCTCAGCCCGGCCGAGATTTACCGGAGGGCCAAAGCTGACTGCCCCGACATTGGCCTGACCACCGTCTACCGCACCTTGGACATCCTGGCCAAGTTGGGCCTCATCAAGCGAGTGCACCTTGAAAGGGGCTGCCACAGCTATGCCCTGGCCAGCCGGGGACACCGCCACCACTTGGTTTGCACCGGCTGCGGCAACACCGTGGAGTTCGAGGGGTGCGACCTCTCGGCCCTGCTGGAGGCGGTGGCCTCCCAGACGGGCTTCAAGATCGAAGACCACTGGTTACAGCTCTTTGGCAAATGCCCGGCTTGTCAGGAGAGGGGTTAGCCCTTCTTCTTTTCTCCTCTTATTACGTCGGGGTATCCCTTTTCATGCGATATGGGCCAGCCTTGAAAGTGATCGCCGGTTCGTTCATCGTCCTGTTTGGCCTTTGGATACTGAGCGGCCGAGGAGGGCATGCCCTCGCATCGCCGGAGGTAGCTGCTTTAGAAGAGGAGAAACTGAGGAGCATGACGGCCTGGAGCGTATTCCTCATGGCGATCGTCGGAGGCTTGCCGATCTGTCCCTTCGAACTGACCGTCCTGACGTGGGTTGCTTCTGTGGGCAGTGTGTGGCGCGGCATCTCGATGGTGCTCGCCTTCGGCCTGGGAACGACCATCGGCCTGATCCCCTGGGGCTTGGCCATGGGTGGCCTGGGAGAGTTGGCGAGGAAGATGGGATATAGCGTCTGGATTCCGAGGATCACCGGCCTGATCACGATCGGCCTAGGGGTGTTTATCGCTTTATCTAGATAAAGATCGCTCTTACTGCGCATCACAGAGATGGGTGTGCTGGACGGGAGACCCTTCCCTGGCATCAACAGGAGGTAATTATGAAAAAGCTGCTTTATCTTGGAGGCGGCTTGCTGGGCGCAGTCGCTGGAGCCACAACGGCCCTCACCCTACGCTTCCGCCGCAATCAGGAGCGGGAGTGGGAGGAATGGGCACGATTTCGACCCCGCAAACTCGACATCGGCGCGGTGAAGAGCCTGTCCATCCTGCCCCTCATTGACTGGTACACCGCCCGCGAGGACCTGGCAGGCGAGCCGGGCGTCTCCTACCTGGTCGAAGCCGACGACACAACCATCCTCTTCGACGTCGGCTACAACGTGCGAGGGGAGCATCCCTCCCCGCTGCTGCGCAACATGGAGGCCCTGGGGGTGAAGCTGGAGGATGTGGATTGCATCGTCATCTCCCACCTACACTGCGACCACGTGGGCGGGATGCGCTGCCAGCGGAGGCGCACCTTCGCCCTCTCCGGCGAGCCGCTCGATCTGAGCGGGGTGACCGCCTTCGTCCCCGAGCCCATGACCCACCCCACGGCCACGGTTGAGGTGGTGGAGGAACCACGGGTCATCGCCCCAGGGGTGGCCACCATCGGCCCCATCGGCCGGGCACTCTTCTTCCTGGGCTGGGTGGAGGAGCAGTCGCTGGCGGTCAACGTGGAGGGGAAGGGCATCGTGCTCGTCGTCGGCTGCGGGCACCAGGGGGTGCGCCGCATCGTCGAGCGGGCGGAGATGCTCTTCGACGAGCCTCTCTACGGGCTCATCGGCGGCCTGCACCTTCCGGTCACCGCTTCGCGGGAGACCCTGCTGGGCATCCCTCTGCAACGCCTGGCTGGCACCGGCCGCCCGCCCTGGTCGCCCCTCCGGAAAAGCGACGTGGAGGAGGTCCTCGCCTATCTCAAAGGGAAGGGGCTGCAATTGATAGGGCTCTCGGCCCACGATAGCTGCGATTGGACGCTGGCCGCCTTCCGAGAGGCCTTCGGCCCGGCCTACCGGGAGGTGAGAGTGGGGGAGAGGATCACCGTGACATAGCCAAGGGTGGAGCCGAGATGCTAAGGAAACTACTGCAGCAGGCAGCCGAGGGGGTGTACGCACCAGGGCAGCAGAGAGCAAATGTGCCTCCGCCGGAGGGCGAGTTGACGCATCCTAATACTTTGAGACGTTCAGCTCCTCCATCTCGCCAGTTGAGAGGAAGACCGCTCGCTCGCAGATGTTAGTGGCCCGGTCGGCGATGCGCTCCAGGTTGTGGGCCACCCACAGAAGCCAGGTCGCCCTGGTGATGTTGCGAGGGTCTTCGAGCATATAGGTCAGAAGCTCCCGGTAGACCTGGTCGTAGAGGCCGTCCACCAGGTCGTCCTCCTCGCAGATGCGCCTGGCCTCCTCCGCATCCCGGTTGATGAAGGCCTCCAGGCTGCGGCGCAGCATATCCACCGCCTTGTCGGCCATACGAGGGATGTCAATAAGGGGCTTGAGAGGCGGCTCTCCCCCCATCATGAGGGTGATTTTGGCGATTCCCTCGGCGTGGTCGGCCATCCTCTCCAGATCAACGATGATGTGTAACACCGAGACGATTATCCTGAGGTCGCCGGCCATGGGCTGCTGGGTGGCCACCAGTTGGATGCACTCCTCCTCGATGTCGAAGCGTTTGCGGTTTATCTTCAGGTCATCGGCCACGATCTGCCTGGCCGCCTCCAGGTCCCTGTTCTTAAGGGCCTCCACTGAGCGGGTGATGGCCTTCTCCACCATGCTTCCCAGGATGAGCATCTCGTCCTGCAACCTGTGAAGCTCCCTGTCGAAAGTCTGTCTTAACATCGCCCTCTCCCATCCACAATTATGCGGCAAAGCGTTTTCACGCCCGGTTTCCCCACCCCGAAGCAGGGCTTTTCAATTCTCTTGTTTCCCTGCAACCGATGCTGTGCAAACGAGATATCATTTGGTGTATATCCAAGGAGTAGGCGTTCTCTAACGCCTTTTAGCCTGCTCTCCGATTACCCAAACCGGCCGGTGATGTAATCCTCGGTGCGTTTGTCCCTGGGGTTGGTGAAGACCTGCCTCGTGGGCCCATATTCCACCAGCTCTCCTACCCGATCCTCGCCTATCATCAAGAAGGCCGTGTAATCCGAGACCCGCGCCGCCTGCTGCATGTTGTGGGTGACGATGACGATGGTGTATTCCCTGGCCAGCTCTCGCATCAGATCCTCGATACGCAGCGTGGCGATGGGGTCCAGTGCCGAGCAGGGCTCGTCCATCAAGATGACCTCCGGCTCTACGGCCAGCGCCCTGGCGATGCAGAGCCGCTGCTGCTGGCCTCCCGAAAGGGCCAGGGCCGATTTACCCAGGTCGTCCTTCACCTCATCCCACAGGGCCGCTGCCCTCAGACTCCTTTCCACAATCTCCTCCAGAGTTGCCCTGTCTTTTACCCCTTGGCAACGGGGGCCGTAGGCCACGTTGTCGAAAATCGTCATAGGGAAGGGATTGGGCTTTTGGAAGACCATCCCCACCCGCCGCCGCAGCTCCGCCACGTCCACCTCAGGCGAGTAGATGTCCTGTCCGTCCAGAAGGACACGGCCCTCAAGGCGTGCTCCGGGGATGATGTCGTTCAAACGGTTGAAGCAGCGCAAAAGCGTGCTCTTGCCGCACCCCGACGGGCCGATGATGGCCGTGATCCTGCGCTCGGATATGGAGAGGGTGATGTCCTTCAGGACGAGTTTGCTGTCGTAATAGAAATCCAGCCCTATAGTTTCAATCTTGGCCATAACCCACGATCCTCCTGGCAGCGAGGTTGAGGAAAATGGTGAGCAGGACGAGCACCGTTGCTGTCGCCATCGCCTTCTCGAAGGCCCTAGTCTCCGTCGCCAGGTAGTACACATGCAGGGCCATAGTCCTCCCGCCGGAAAGGAGGGACCGAGGCATCCTGTAGCTTCCGCCCAGGGTCACGTAGAAGACCGCCGTCTCGCTTACCACCCTGCCGATGGTCAGGATTATGCCGGTTACGATGCCCGGAAGGGCGCTGGGGAGGACCACACCTCGCACCGTCTGCCACTTGGTGGCCCCCAGAGCCAGGCTCCCCTCCCGATACTCCCGGGGCACGGCCTTGATGGCCTCTTCGGAGGCCCGGATAATAGTAGGGAGCACCAGGCAGGCCCCCGCCAATCCTGCCGAAAGCAACGAGAAGCCGAAGTCCAGCGCCATTACGAAGAGGGCATAGCCGAAAAGCCCGAAGATGATGGAAGGCACCCCGGCCAGCGTTTCCACCCCGAAGCGGGCCCATTCCACCCATCGCTGCTCCCCGGCATATTCGGCCAGGTAAATGGCGGCTCCCACCCCCAGCGGGGTGGAGATAGCTACCACCAATGCCACCAGGTAGAGAGTGGTGATGATGGTGGTGGAGATGCCCCCTTCGCCTGAGATGCCCCCTCGGGGCGGCGTCAACAGGAATTCGAGGTTGATTAGGTGCAGCCCCCTCGCCACCACGTAGCCCGTCACCGCCACCAGGGCGACGACCGCAAGAAGTCCCGCCAGCCAGAGCAGGCTGAAGGCGATTCGCTGCCTAAGGCGAGGACTGAGCAATCGAAATCTCCGGCCGCAGGGCGGGGACATCGCTTCCGTAGCGGCTCCTTCCCCGTTCATTTCCTCCTCCGCATCAAGAGGCGTGTCAAGTTGTTGACGATGACGATGAGCACGAAGAGCACTACCCCGGTGGCGAAGAGGGCGCTCTCGTGCAGCCCGGTGGCATAGGCTATCTCCACGGCGATGTTGCCGGTGAGGGTGCGGGCCTGGGAGAGGACCAGCGTAAGAGGGTTGGCGTTCAGAGGCCTGGGTATCATGATAGAGTTGCCGATGACCATGATCATAGCCATCGTCTCCCCCAGGGCCCGTCCCATCCCCAGGATGATGGCAGCCAGTATCCCCGACCGAGCGGCGGGGAGGATCACCCCCCGGATGGCTTGCCAGTGGGTGGCGCCCAGGGCCAACGCCCCCTCCTTGTACTCCCTGGGCACGGCCCTGATGGCGTCCTCGGCGATGCTGGCGATGGTGGGCAGGATCATCACCGCCAGGACGATGGAGGCCGAGAGGAGCCCGTAGCCGGTGTTGCCGGGGACGGGTATCCGCCGCACCAGGGGCACCAGCACCGCCATCCCGAAGAGGCCGTAGACCACCGAGGGGATGCCCGCCAGGAGCTCCACCGCCGGGCGGATGGCGGCCCGCACCCCAGCCGGAGCCACCTCGGCCAGGAAGACGGCGCAGCCCAGCGCCGGCGGCACACCCAGAAGCAGCGCCCCGATGGTCACGTAGATAGAACCGAGGATCATCGGCACCAGGCCGAACTGCTCCCGCTGGGGACGCCATACCTTGCCCAGGAGTAGCTTCCCCAGACCGATTTCCCGGAAGGCGGGTAGACCTTCCTTAAGGGTGAAGAGGGCGATGAGAAGGAGCGTCACCAGCGCCGCCAGGGCGCAGAAAGCGAGGAGGTATAGAATTATCCTCTCCTTCAGACGACGTGCCTGCATCGTTGGATTACCTAACGGCGATGTAGCCTTCCTCGACGACGATTTTCTGTCCCTCCTCGCAGAGGATGAAGTCCAGCCAGGCCTTGACCACTCCGGTGGGTTTCCCTTTAGTCAGCAGGTTCAATGGCCTCACCACCGGGTATTTGCCGGCCACCACGTTCTCCACCGTCGGCTTTACCCCGTCCAGGACCAGTCCCTTTATTGAGGGGTCGAGGAAGCCGAAGGAGAGGTAGCCGATGGAGTAGGGGGTAGTGGCCACCGTGGTGCGCACCGCCCCGTTGGAGGGTTGCAGGATGGCCTTCTCGGTGATAAGAGGGCCGTCCTTGCCCATCACCAGTTCCTCGAAGCAGGCCCTCGTGCCCGAACCCTCTTCTCTAGAGACGACCACGATGGGCTTGTCGGGGCCGCCCACCTCTTTCCAGTTGGCGATCTTGCCGGCGAAGATATCCCTCACCTGCTCCATCGTCAGGCCGTCTATGGGCACCTCGGGGTGGACGACGATGGCGACACCGTCGTAAGCGATGGTGTGCACCACCAGGTCGGGGTACTTTTCCTTCTCCGAGTCCTTGACCTCGCGGGAGGCCGCGCCCACATCCACCGTGCCCTCTCCGGCCGATTTCACGCCGACGCTGGAGCCGCCGCCCTGGACGATGATCTCAACTTTGGGATGTCTGGCCATAAAAGCCTCGGCCAGCTTCTCGGCCAGGGGCTGCACCGTGGTGGAGCCGGCCTCGATAATCTTGCCCGAAAACTCCGCCTCGGCGGGCATGGGGCTCGGCGCCGGGGCAGGTGTCGGTCGGCAGCCGGAGGCCGCCAGCGCCAGGGCAAGTAGTATTGTCAACATAGGCGTCTTCCTGATCATCTTTTCCTCCCCTTAAAGTAGTCGCCCTATTCCATGTCGAGAGCCCTTCACCGGCTTTCGCCTGGTGATAAATCACCAGACTCAAAAGCCCGCTGAAGCGAGCTATGCCAAGGCGGTTTGCCATCCTTTGGCTTCTCAGCCCAGCGATCGATTCGCCGGTCAGCAGGGCATCAACACGATTGGGGGAGACTACCGATCGACGAGGAGGGCACGATACTGCTCATCAGCTTGAGGAAGTCCCTCTGACCGAACGCCGGGTCTTTGAAAGCAGAGGGATAACGACACTGCCCAAGGGGAGAGAACTAGCAGCTTCTATTGAGTGAAGCGAATGTGGATGATATCCCCATCCTGGACTTGATATTCCCTCCCTTCGAGGCGTAGAAGCCCCTCTTCTCTGACCGCGGCGAAGGATCCTGCCCTCATCAGGTCCTCATAGGAGACGACCTCGGCTCGGACGAAGCCGCGCTGCATGTCGCTGTGGATCCTCCCTGCCGCTTCCCAGGCGGTGGCCCCTCGCCGCAGGGTCCAGGCACGCACTTCCTTCCCACCGGTGGTGGTGAAGAAGGTTATCAAATCCAGCAGCCGATAACCCTTCTTGACCAACTTCTGCAAACCCGATTCCCCTAAGCCCAACTCGGCGCGATAGGCTGCTGCCTCCTCCTCCGGCCACTCAGCCAGTTCCATCTCCAGCTTGGCGCAAAGGACTAAAGCATCGGCATCCTCGGCAGCGGCTGCCTCGACCACTTTCTTCCCCAGTTCTCCTCCATCGGGCAGGTCCTCCTCCCCCACATTAGCTATGTAGAGCCGCGGCTTGGCTGTCAAGAGGTTAAAGCCTCTCAGGATCTCCCGCTCCTTGTCCGTGACTTCCAGGCCGATGGCCTTTTGCCCCCTTTCCAAGTGGTGGCGAAGCCGATCCAGCAATCCCAATTCAGCCTCGTAATCCCGCGGCCTTCTTTTGGCTGCGCGCTGGACTTTCTCCAAGCGCTTTTCGACGGTGGCCAGATCCGCCAGGATCAGCTCCAAATCCACCACCTCGATATCTTCTATCGGGTCTAAGACGCCGGATATGTGGGGAATTTCGGGGTCACGGAAGCAGCGCACCACCATGGCTATGGCGTCTACGTTGCGGATGTAGCCCAGAAATTGATTGCCCAGCCCTTCACCTCGGTGGGCTCCCTTCACTAAGCCGGCTATATCCACGAATTCGATGGTGGTATGGACAGTCCGTTCCGGACCCACCAAGGCGGCGATCCGCTCCAACCGTTCGTCAGGTACTTGAGCCACCCCAACGTTGCGGTCGATGGTGGTAAAGGGATAGCTAGCCACAGGGGCATTCGCCTTGGTGAGGGCATTGAAAAGGGTGGACTTACCCACGTTAGGAAGTCCCACGATGCCTATTTGCAGACCCATCTCACCTTTCCCTGGGAAGGATTATACCATCTAACGCTATGGCTGGCAAAGTTTTCCATCTCACCCCGATGGGGCGTTGACATTTTCTTTTATCTAATGGTATAATGAAAGAGAGCAAAAGGAAACACGAGGAGGTGTGGGTATGTCAGGACACTCCAAATGGTCAACCATCAAGCGCAAGAAAGCGGCCAAGGATG
>Ga0190286_1000010_pt1 | contig 132240 bp, 136 predicted proteins | sample 48691834_MG_FD_183241 | JGI IMG/M metagenome (GOLD analysis project Ga0190286, IMG submission 183241) | Hydrothermal vent microbial mat bacterial communities from Southern Trench, Guaymas Basin, Mexico - 4869-18-3-4_MG | ecosystem: Environmental > Aquatic > Marine > Hydrothermal vents >... | reverse complement strand
CTTAGAGCCAAACAATTTATCTATTTTATATGTCATATTGTCTATTTTAGATATCAAAGCGTTTATAAACCGGAGTTCGTTGGACCTTCCAGCTTCTGAAATACATCAACATTCTTGCCTTGCTGTCAAATGAGCCTGGCATCTCCTTTAACGATCTTGCAAAAAGGATTGGGACCGATAGGGGTTTGCTTGCTTATCATTTAGGTGTTCTGAAACGTGTTAGATTGGTCAGGTGTGAATACGAGAGAAGAAGTAAGAAATTCACCAGGTATTGGCTAACAGAAGAGGGAATGGAAATCGTAAGGAAGTTTAAACTAAATGAAAATGATGAAGGCACATCGGTCAAGGTTTAGAGGATACGTTATCGCCTTCCTGCAGGAGCTTGCGGAGTGGCAGAGAAGATACGGGAGGATAAAGGAGCTCGGTAGGAGGACAATTGTATCTTACCCTAGCATAATCTTTGCATCATCGGAGTTGTCTCTTGCGGTACTTGCGTGCAATTAACCATAGTTTTAGTCTAATCCAAGCAACTCTAATATTACGAGGTTTTCGAACGGTACCAACATAAAACACTCTCGGTGATTGATGAGGAGTTAAATATTCGTAGATTAAAACGAAACTAGCGTCTACGCCGTCAAAGATGCTGACCACTGCTACATAAACACCAGGATCTTTAGGAAACGAGACAATCTTGTCCCAACAACCTTCTTTTAGTTCTTCCTTCTTCTTTTGCTTTAGGAAATCAGGCAGTCGACTTGTAAAGCTGTAAGCTGTTCCTGCTTTCATATCCGTCATATCTGGCACTATAACATCTCTTGTGATAGGCCAACATGAATACAGAATGTTCTTATCTGATTCCTCAAGAATATATGTATCCATTCTCCTGCTTGTTGGCTGGGAGAGTTGACGGAGTATTTCTCCTACTTCTGACAGCGGCTTTGTTTCAAGCAGAGCGATGCACTCGGATGCTTTTCTATGGCCGACATTTCTTAACCGAATCTCGAAGTTATCCGGACTGTTGATTGTAATTTTCTCAAAAATGATCTTTGGGCCTCTATAAATATCCCAAAATACTGAGAGTAGCCATCCGACGACGCAACACAAGAGGCCTATAACAATATTTAGAGCCCACCTTGACATCATGCCCCCCTTCTCTCACCTCCCACTCCCTTCCCATCCTTTTAATTTTAAGGCCAGAAATTCATAACTTAACCCAACTTCGCCAGAGGTGAGATCTGCGATAGCAACTATCCTTGTCAAAGAAGGACAAGAACAGGACAGAAGCAGTTATTGAAATCCATACAATGTTTGAACGTTTGTGGATATTCAAAATGTTCTCAGAAAGGGGAATTGTTTAGATGTACGGGGCACAACTAGCTGAGATAAAAGAATAAGAACAATAAATGGGGGGAGCGGACTTCTTACAGAGCAATTGATAGGAGAGCTTTTTAGTGAAAAAGTAGCGGTCAAAGTCAGCGCCTAGGAAAAATTAGAACTTATCCGTTAAATACAGCATGAGTACCAAACTTATAACTCCTTCAAGCATAACTTCTTACGAATGTCCGAGATTGCTGAGTTGAAGAGAAAGGTGCTTAAACTGCTTAAAGAGGACTTAGAGTTCAGATACGCAGTTGCAGGACTAATAGGGATGGAAGAGATCCTTAAAAGGCTAGACAGACACGATGAGGAGCTTGCTAAGTTAAGGGAAGATATGAATAAGGGATTTGAGAGGCATGATAAGGAGCTTGCTAAGCTTAGGGAGGACATGAACAGGGGATTTGCAAGGTACGATGCTGAGCTTGCTAAGCTTAGGGAGGACATGAATAAGGGATTTGAGAGGCATGATAAGGAGCTTGCTAAGTTAAGGGAAGATATGAATAAGGGATTTGCCCTTATGGAAAGGCACATTTCTGCACTTGGCGCGAGATGGGGATTAATAACAGAAGAAGCATTTAGAGAAGGGCTAAAGGGACTTCTTGAGAAGGAATTTGGCCTAATCGTTGAGAAATGGGAACATTTCGATCAGGAAGGATTTGTTTATGGATATCCGAGTCAAGTTGAGGTAGACACGGCAATCAAAGATGGAAAAGTCATCCTGGTCGAGATTACTTCCCACGCAAGAGCTTCTGATATTTACACATTCAAGAGAAAGGCGGAATTCTACGAAAAGGTAACGGGTAAAAGTCCTTCTAGACTCCTCGTGATCACTCCATATGCAGAGGAAAAGGCAAAGGAAGCTTCAAAGAGGATGAATGTTGAGATTTATACTGGTGTTTAATTTCTCCCTAGTTTACCTAAGAGCAGATCGTCAGTAAGTTGGTTTTTATTATGGCTAAGAATTAGAGACACGCTATTATTACAAGAAAAGCGCCTATTGAGATCTATCAGTTCCCAAAATATTATTTTGGAATAAATATGCATTCCCTTGGATATGCGTTCATCACATGGATTGGGCTCTTCTTAAGCTCATCTAAAGCGTCTCTTAACTCCTTCCTCTGCTCAAGAGGCCCAGAGGTCTTAGCATGCTCCAAACCTCTAGGTATCTTTGCGATCTTACATAGCTCATAGCTTGCTACGGTTAAGGTAAAGCCCAGCAGAGCAGCAACGTGTGGGGAGATGGATATGCCCCCGGCATAGGAGAGAGCAGTAGCAACTGTTCCACTACCAAAACCAGCTACAGCTGCCCCTTTTGTCCCAGCTAAGGCAACTCCTGGAGAGGCTGCTCCTGCAGTAAAAACGGCTACAGCTACTGCTGTCGCAATCCCTCCAACTATTGCTATGTCCTTTTTGTGCCTTTTGCACCAATTCCATGTTGAAACAGCCTTTCTCTTCAACCAGCTTACTGCAGAGCCCGCCTTCCTCCTAAGCAGTGAGTAAGTGGAACCTAGCTTCGCCCTTAACCTCCTCGAAATATTAGGAAATTCCTTTCTTCTCCCATACCTATATCTTCCGTGAAGCCTTCTCCTTCCCACAGCCATCTTGCTCCTTGCTGAAAAGTAGGCCCTTCTAGCATATTCCTTCGCCTTACTTACCTTTCCTTTAATCCAGTTATAGGAAGAGCTTACCTTTCTCCTAAGCAAACTCCATGCGGAGGTTAAGCGCTTCTTCGTGCCAAAGACCAGGTCCTTTCTGGCCTTATCTCCTGAGAAAACTGCTTTTACAGGAGGATCTGCCATAGTTGCTCCTGGACCGTATACTATTACCCTTTTCTGAGCTCCAGAAACCTTTTTCCCCTCAAGCCTTAGGCAAAGGATTTCGTAAACGCTTAGAAGGTTGTCCTCCCTTCCAAGCTCCTCTACCTCAAGCACCTTGAAGTTCTCATCCCCTATGAAAACCTGCCATAAAGAGGGATCTCTTCTCCTATCATATCCCAAAAGAATGGACTTTGGGCCCAAATTCCTAACATAAACTAGTGGTTCATCAGTCCCAATTCCAGATGCTGCCACAACCTCTATGGAGGTCTGTCCTCCAACCAAATAGGCCCTTTCAACTGCTTTAGAGAACCAGCCCATCAAGGGACCTGAGAAAAGCAGGAGCGCAACTATGGAAAGAACGAGGATTATCATGCTTAGGGAAATTTTTGATATCCCTAACCTCTTCATCGATTTTTTTATTTATTGTTTTAATAAAAAGTTGTCTCGGTAAAAATAATTGATCCCATCCTACGGAAAGGCCAACAATGATTGTATGACATTTTATGCAGTTAGCCCATAGCATTAACTGGTGATTGAGAGCGACCCATTTATGCTAATTTCTAATGCGATCAGTTAAAGATCAATGATCACATTTCTGGGAAGCCTTCTTGAGCTAAATGTGTCGAGAATAAAAGAGAATGAAAAATGGATATAAATAATGGGAAAGGCCAAAAAAGAAATGTGCCCCCTTATATGGCGATGTAGGCCTTGCATCGGGGGCAGTGTATGTGTTCAGAAGAATTTTCTGAATCATAGCCACTTATGTTTATTTTCTCCATGTCTATAATCAGATGACACTTTGGGCATTGTATAATCCTCTCATTAGAGTCTAGCGGATGTATTGCAAGCAAGAGACCCAGCACTGCGAGGATTGAGGTACCCAGTGCCAAGGTAATTGCGCTCATATCCTTCGCTAATTTGAAATGATTTCGGACTAATAAATATATCTATATAGAATAGATGTTACTTTAATTCAGTAGAAATCATTTACAAAAGAAATAAACTAGTCAAAATTTCTACCTCAGGTAAAATATATATAAAAAGCGGGTGTTCAGGGAAAATTTTCATGAGAATGGAACGATATTGTAACGCCCGGTGCAATCAATTGAATTTTTTATTAATCTTTAAGTATTATTTCTATGCTGCTAATACTAACTAGAAACGATTATGGTGAGAGCTTGAAAGTAGGTACAGGTGAACCGAGAGTTAGTTTCGTTGAGAAAGACCTCCTTGAGCAGCTCCGTAGGACCGGATTAAAGGCCACGATTCAGAGATTTGAGATATTAAAGGTTCTGCTGAGAGAAAAGAAACATCTATCCCTTAAGGAAGTCCATGAGAAAGTGGGTGAGAGATTGCCAACCATCAGCCTATCTACAGTCTATAATACCCTAAGATCCCTAGTAGATGTTGGTCTACTTAGAGAGCTAAATGTTTCAGGGGAAACAAGGTATGACATAAATGTGGAGCCTCACGTTGACCTAGTTTGGTTGGACACGGGAGAAATTGAGGACTTCACCGGCATAGATGTTGCTGCGCTAATAAAAATGGTAGAAGAGAAAACTGGAATGAAAGTAAAGTCCTGGAGAGTGGAATTCCACGGAGTTAAGGGGGAGTAAGGATAAGGGCTAAGGAAAGGCCGAATCGCACAGCTAAGAAAAGATTAGCTGATTTACAATCAATTGATTGTATCGCCGCATAATCGTCTTTTTTATGAAATCGTAGTTCTCCAGTTAGACCTTTGTAGAATTTTTGAAGAATTTTGACTATGGCATAGAAAACGATTTATTATAGGAGAACGTATTAATCGGGGTAGGTATTGACCGTTGAGAAGTCAAATGCTATAACAATAGTAATTCAAAGCAAGCCGTTAGAGAAGCCCAGCCCCCTCATCCTTCCCTCTAAAGAGGAAAAAGTTGCCTTAAATTGCCAATTTAAATGCCTAGAAATGACAGAGGTGACTTAGGCTATTGACGACACACTTGGGTTTTGAAGACCTACTCGCAAAGGCTGTGGTTGAGACGTTGGAGGAAATACTTGGAAGCGTAGCTACGGAGGCTATAGTCAGGATGATAGCTGAGCTAAACCAGTCTTCGATAGAGAGCGCATTAAGAAACCCCAAGGCCTTGCACATAGGCCTTTTAGGGTTGTTCGGAAGCGGGGGAAAGATAATCGAGAGGGTTATCCTTCAGAAGCTTGGGGACAGCATAGAGGTTGAAATTGACCTTGAAGGGAATTTCTTGGAGGAGATAGAGAAGATAAAGTCCGCTTACTCAAGATTTTGAGACTTCTTTATGAGGTTTTCAACCTTAAAGAGGTATCTTGCTGTTTTTACAGCTTCCTTAGATATTTCTGATGTCTTTCCCTTGTAAATTACTAGATGTTTGACGTTAACGGGTGAGCCAGATATTTTCAGTGCCTCCTCAACAGCATGATGTAATTGGACGCAGTGAGGAGATCCATCAACCGATAGGACTAGCAGCTCCTCTATCTTCACCCTTGAGACTATTGAAGCAACCTTCAGCGCGATTAAGTTTATGTGCTCGCTTTCAGGACATGCAGCTAGCGAAGTCCTGCCCTTGCACAGCTCTTCCAATATCTCTGGGTGCTCCAACCTCACGCATTCCCCATAGATAAGCAACCTGGGGTTAGATCTAATTTGCTTAGAAGCTGCATTTGTAGATAGGAGCCTCATGTAGCCGAGAAGCCTGACCTCTGACATCATTTAGATGCCTTCCTGAAGCTATTTATTCTATACTTCACACATCCTTGAGGAGAGAATTGTCCTCGATACCTGAGAAGTTCATAGAATACGCTTTTAGACAAAGGAGGGAGTTCATAGAAAGGGCCTTAGATGGGAGCTTGTCCGGAAACGAGTTTCTCATAGCCTTCACAAGGCACACCCCAGCAATAATATCCTATGGAAGAGCTGGCCCAAACGGATCGATAAAGGGGATAGGCTTTGTTCAGAAGGAGGAATTCATCAAAAGCACTACGGAGAGGTTAAAGGAATTTTTGGAAGCAAGTAAAGGGACTTCAAGGGAAGAAGCTATGAAACTAGCGCTAAAGCTACTTTTGGATGAGGTGTACGTTGAGGAAAGGATAGATTTCCTAAAGCTATCAAGTTTGGAGCTGGCAAAGGGCCATTCCTGGACAAATTTCCTTGAAAACCCCCAGGCTTCTATCCTTTTCTACACCCCTCCTTCAACTTCATTTGAGATAAGGGCAAGAGTAGAGATACATGAAGGCGACGGGTATTGGGAGTACGTAAATGCTGTTCATGACGTATTTCACATGGCAGGAAGGGGAAAGAGGGATTGGAGCAGGACTCCAGCATACATCTTTCTAATCGAGGAGATCTACGATAACAGCGTCGAAGCAATGGGAAGGAGGATATGGTCGGTGGATGATTATGAGAAGGGCTGAGTCAATTGCCTTGATTTTTGCCTTAGCTCTAAACTTCTTGGCAGTCATAACCTTTCAAAAGGGATCTTTCCAAGTTAAAGCGCTCCCTCTTTTCATAGCATCGCTTATAGTGGTCTCATGGATAATTGGAAGGTCCTCCGACATCTTCGTTGCTGGATTGGAGGATGTTGCAAGAGATCTGGGCTTTCCAAGCTATTCCATGGGAGTTCTAAGTTCCCTTGCATCCACAATACCAGAACTAACCATGACCCTCATGGCAGTAGCTAAGGGGACTGCTGAGATGGTAGAGGTTGCCATTATAGCATCGCTAAGCAGCGTAGGAATGGGAATACTTCTGATAAGCTCTGTCACATTTATCTCAAGCCTGAAGTCAGGCAAGGCCTCGATAGAAGTGCCTAGGGAAGTACTTACTGAGGAGCTGAATGCTGTAGTCTTCACGTTATCGGCATACCTTGTGCTTTCGCTCCTGGCTTTGGCCCACATGGGATTAGGGGAGGAAGGCAGCAGCCTCATGCCTAAGGGAGTTGGCATAATCTTAACAGTCGTTTACATATCATATCTCCTTAGGCTGTTTTTCTCAGGGAAAGGGGAAGAGGAAGGAGAGGGAAGGAGGGATAAGGCTGATATAGGTGAGATAAAAATCTCTTATTCGATCATTAAATTGATAATAGGCCTTTTTGGGATCCTTTTGGCTGGATGGCTCATAGTATCCCTCACCGAGACCCTGATATCGAGGACTGGCTTCAAGGCAGTGCATGCTGCCCTTGCCCTAGCTGCGGTTGGTACGCTTCCCGAGCACGGGGTGGCCATAGTGTGTGCTGCAAAAGGAAAGATAGATTTGGCCTTGGGGAACACGATAGGAGGGCTTAGCCAGATAGCACTCCTTGTAGTGGGCCTTATAGCTTCTCTAGCACCAGTTCCAATCGATGCATATGTTACGACGCAGTTTGCCGTTACCTCAGCATCAATGTTGATGTTGAAGTTCTTCGTTAGGGACGACGGGAAGATAGATGTAGGAGAGGCTCTGATGATGGTAGCACTTCAGATCCTTGCATTTGACGTTTTATTGTCGTAATAAGCAGAATTTTATGATTTAAGGGTTTTGTATGTGGCTAGAAATGCTTGAAGAAGACCTTCGTTAAAATTGTTAACATATATATGATACGCTCACAAAATATGCTTGAAGTAAGTTGAGCTTTGGACTCTCCATCAGGGACGTGATGAGGGCTTGTACAAAGCTAAAGAGGGAGGGACATAGGGTAATAGATGCGCACATAGGAGCTCCTTCCCATGATCCCCCCGTACCCGTGGCCGAGGTTCTTTCAAATTTGGGGGAAGTTGGGAGGGAATATGCACCATTTGCTGGAATCGATGAGCTAAGGGAAGCCCTCTCAAGCTTCGCAAGGACCTACATTGGGATAGATGTTGAGCCGGAAAGGGTCTTTGTGACAAGCAGCGGAGTACATGCCATGCTAGTCTCCATAATTGGTTTTAAAGGGAAACACGGGCTTTTTCCAGCCCCCGCCTTTCCCCTCTACTTCATCCAAACCGATCTCCTAGGCATGAGGTACGACACTTACAATCCAACTGCTCCAGATCTAATATCTGAAATAATGGGGAAGGTTAGGGAAGACACGGCTTTCGTCATGCTTAACTATCCACACAACCCCACAGGCTATTACCCTGAAAGAGGGGTTCTAATTGAGCTCTATGAGAAGCTAAAAGATAGGGGAATTTACGTCATCGATGACGTGGTTTATCACGCAATATACTACGAGGAAAGGCCAGAGTTCGTTGGAGACTGCATGATAGATAGCTTTTCTAAGACATTCTCCCTGCCAGGTCTTAGGGTAGGTGTAGTCTATCTGCTTGAGGGAGACCCTATCGAATTTGGAAGGAGGGTTTATGGCACCACTGCAGGTGCAAGCGTTCTATCTCAGCTTGTTGGCCTTAGAATGATCAAAGCCCTGAAGCCCAGTTATTTGGAGGATTTAAGGGAATACTACAGGGTTAAGAGGGATATATTAGTTAAGGGCCTTGAGCAGGCAGGCTTTGAATTTCCAAGGCCTAAGGGCGCCTTTTACATTCTAGCAGAGCATGAAAGAATAAAGGACTCCAATGAGTTTGCGAAGAAGCTTTTAGATCCTAGGAGGAAGGTATGTATAGGAGTAGTTCCTGCTCAAAGCTTTAAGGGGAAGGAAAACCAGTTTAGGATAAGCTTTGGGAAGCTTAGCAGGAAGGACGCTGAAGTTCTCATTGATGAGCTGGAAAAAGCTGTTAAAAATTCTTCCTAGAAAAAAATTTAAGCGAACTCAGTTGAGGGACTAGAATGAAATTAGTCCTTAAGCCAGTTGGAAAAATCGATGATAAGATCCTTCTGTTCCTAGCAATCCAACTCAAAAGGGTTTTTCCGGGCATATCGATAGCCATGTCTGAGGCCATTCCGGTCCCAACTTCCTCATATGACTCAAATAGGGATCAACACGTGTCTTCCCTCATACTTGACGAAATTTTGAGCAGTTTTAGGCCGGAAATTGGGGATAAGGTGCTTGGCATTGCCGATGTTGACGCTTACTCCGGAAATCTGAATTTCGTCTTTGGAGAGGCTTATGTAAATGGAAGGGCCGCTGTAATCTACCTTAAGAGGCTTAGGCCTGAGTTCTACGGGATGGCACCAGATGAGGGGCTCTTCTTAGAGAGAATTTTGAAGGAGGCAGTTCATGAGATTGGACATACCCTAGGATTAGGACACTGCGAAAATCCTAGGTGCGTCATGCACTTCAGCAACAGCATACTTGACACGGATTATAAGGATTATAACTTCTGCGAGAGATGTAAAAGGATGGTTGAAAGGGCTTTGATGAGATTTTAGCATTAGGAATTAATTATAAGTTCTCTTAAGCCTGCCTTAAAGGGGATTGAGATGAAAAAGAGGTCAGCTTCAGCCCTTCTATCAGCCCTAGTCATCGTTTCCTTCGTCTCAACAATCCATATCTCTGCTTGGTGGGAGGAAGGACATCAGTTAATGACAATGGAGGCAGTAGAGGTGATCTCACAGGCCCTTCCTGAGTGGGAGGAGTTCTTCCATCATTACGCTTACTTCATAAACGACACCGTTACCTGGCCAGACATGGTTTTCAAGGCTTCTGATCCAAAGGAGGAGCCAAGGCACTACTACGATCTTGAGATCCCACCAGAAAAAAGGACTTACGAGGATGGAGTCCTTCCCTATGCTATTGAAAACTACACTCTGCTTATGGCTGAGGCACTTAAGAAGGGAGATTGGTATGAGGCCCTTGTAAACGCTGGAAGGGTAACCCACTACATACAGGACGCCCATCAGCCTTATCACTGCACCGTTAACTATAATCCCCTTGGAAAGCACGCGCTTGCAGATTCTTTGGTTGAGAAGCACTGGAAAGAGCTTAGAATAGAGGTCTCTCCAGAGCTTCATGTGATTGAAAACCTGACGGATTACGCCATGCAAATAATTATAGACAGCAATGCAAAGGTTGCAAGGCTAAACGCGACCCTGATAGGTGATCCAGAGGATCCAAACGATGACAAGGAGTGGAGCGATGACCTTAGGGATCTTATAAGCGAGCAAGCGAGCAGGGCAATAAAGGCCACTGCTGAGCTTTGGTACACAGCCATAGTTATGGCAGGGGTTGAGCCTCCAAGCCTTGAGGGAGTTGATTTCATAAAGGTCGATTTAGTCGCTCCAAAAGAGGCTAGAACGAGGCTAACAGCAGATGTAAACCTTGAGGATGGGCTAGGAATCCCTGTAGATGCAAAAGTCACTTGGACCCTTGGGACAGATAGTGGAGAAGCTAGCAAGAGGCCATATCTCACTGGAAACTACCGAATAATAATTACGGGCGACGTTCTATCTAAGTACGCAGGTCAGGAGGTAACCCTCTCCGTAAAGACTGAAAGGCCAGGATACACGACTGGAGAGGCATCAGTAACTGTTAAGATAGGAGGAGCTCCGACTCCAACTCCTGGACCTTCAGCAAAGGGGATGCCTTGGCTGCTGATAACAATCCTAGCCATAATCGTTGTCGTGATATTGATACTCGTACTATGGCTTAGGAGAAGGGGTTAATGAGCCTCTTCCTCCTTCTTCTTTTTTAATTCTTGCCCTCATCACATGAGTTTACCCATCTTCTCAAGCTCCATAGCCACGTCTGAGAGACCAAGTTCCCTCAATTTCTCACCTTTAGGAAGGCCTGTCTCGAGATCGCACCCCCTATACGCGTAGTACTCATCTAACATTGTGTCTAGCTCGACGACTTGGCCCTTCGCAGGCCCGGCTGGCATTGGCTCCTTCAACATCCTTTCTGGCAGCGTATCTTCCTTTCTGCTGAGGCCTTCCCTTATGTTAAAGCATCTCCTAAGGACGCATATCCTCTCTCCTATTCTAGCAAGCTCCCTAGGATCCCCGTGCTCTGGAACACCTGTCAATGCCCCTAAGAGAGGTGCGAAATCCTCGTAGTAGTATATCATAGGCCACATGGCCCCGTACTTGCACGTTATGATGGAGTCAACGACTGCGTAGAAGTTCTCCGTTACCCAGGTTAAGTATCCCTTCCCCCTAGGATCCAGCCTATCGTCTATCACCATTTTCTTTGCTTCTTCCTCCCCGAACCTTTCATAAGCAAATTTCGTAGCCCAGGGAAGCTCGTCATACGTGCAAAGTCCTCTAAGATGGTCTGCTCCTCTTACATTTACAGCGTGGGCCAATCCTATGCTCTTGTGAGCCCTCCCATCTTGGGCACTTGCTTCAAGCCCTTTCACATGGATGACATAACGCTCGGTCCCTCTTCCTATGGCTTTAGATGCTCTTAATGCTCCCTCAGCAAGCAGATCACCAAATCCGTCTCTATTAGCGATCTTTTGTATTATCTCCGCTAAGAGGCTCGAGTCTCCCCATCTGAACTCTATGCCACCGGTGTCCTCCTTTGTAAGGAGGCTTTTCTCGAAGCACTCCATGACCCAGCCTATCACCTTGCCAGTAGAGATCACGTCCAGCCCGTATTCGTTACAAAGCTGATTTGCATGAATTATGGCCTCTAAATCGTCGATGAGTAGGTTGGAGCCTAAAGCAACGAGCCCTTCGTACTCTGGACCCCCTGCAAGCGTGCACTTGTAGCTACCAGCCTTTATGTGGTGAACCATCTTGCACTGAATGAAGCAATCGAAGCAGGACTTCTTGCTTATCCTGTATTTCTTCAAGCTCTCCCCGTTTATTGCTTCAGCCCTTTCGAAGATCCCAGACCAATGGTTCTTCGTTGGAAGCCTCCCTATCTCGTAGAGAACATCTACCAGATAGGGGGTTCCGTATCTTCGCAGCGTTTCCTCTGAGATCTCCCACCATATGCCTGAAGTAGCCTTCTCATACATGGCCTTAGCTGCTTCGTAGAAGGCATCCGGATCTGCTGGTTTTACGCCCTTGCTCCCTCTAACAGCAATTGCCTTTAGCCTCTTGCTTCCCATTACAGCCCCCATTCCTGTCCTTCCTGCAGCGTCATAGAAGTCCGCTATGACGTTAGCGTATCTTACCAGCTTTTCTCCAGCTGGTCCTATGCATGCAACCTGTATGCTTGGGTCTCCCATCTCTTCTTGTATGGTCAATATCGTCTCCTTTGTGCTCTTACCCCAAAGGTGAGATGCATCCTTCAGCTCAACGTAATCATCGTCTATCCACAGATAGACTGGCTTCTCGCTTCTACCATGGATTATTATCATGTCATAGCCAGCGTACTTTAGCTCCGGTCCAAAGTGGCCACCAACGTGGGACTCGCCCCATATACCAGTAAGAGGGGACTTCGAAGCTATCATCCACCTGCCCGTTGCGTGGGCAAATGTTCCTGTTGCTGGCCCTAAAGCAACAACTAACAAGTTTTCAGGACTAAATGGGTCAATTCCTGGCTTTACCCTGTCCCAGAGCACCTTTGCAGCGAAGCCAGAGCCTCCAAGGAAATCCCTTGCCCAACTATATGGAAGCTCCTTCTTCGCTATGCTCATGCTTGAGAGGTCTATCTCCAGGTAGAATCCGGCATAGCCTCCTAGTCTAGCCATATTACCACCTCTTCATGGTATTCTCGGGAGAACGAGCTCGATTAACCTTGTGATCTTCTCTAAGGAACGTTTCTTCTTTATCACATTGAAGACAGTCACTGGCACAAACTCTATTGCTTTCTCAACACAATATTTGACGCATTCTGGGTCCCCATCACATAGATCGCACTTTATCGGCTTATGCGTCACGTAGTCTAGGGAATTGCCTCCGAAGGGACATACCGCGATGCATGTTTTGCATCCTATGCACTTCTCATAATCTATGAGGACTGGTCCGGTCTCCTCCTCTCTGTAAGTTGCTCCAGTAGGACAGGTAGTTATGCAAGGTGCTTCCTCGCACTGTTGACAAACCATAGGCAAATTTACCCCTCTCTCAGGATCCCTCAATACAGTTATCCTCGCCCTTCTTGGGTTGAACTCTCTGTAATGAGCGAAAGAACAGACGACTTCGCAGATCCTGCATCCTGTGCATCTTTCGGGATCCACAATCAGTATCATTGGTACTCTGGAACTCATGGCTTTCACCGCATAGTTGTAGCTCTTTCCCATGGAAAAAAATTAATCTTAAACTTCACCCTACGGGACATTTCTATTGAGGGATGAGTTAAAAGAGGAGATAAGGGATATAGCCCTCATAATGGCTAAGGAGCTTAGTCATGCTCTAAAGCATGAACTTAGGTCCTAGCAAGAGGATGATTGCTGGTGAGATAAGTACTGGCTTCAGCCCGTGAGAAACCCCCTCCCTTTCTTCTTTCTTTTTAGGATTATTAGAGGTGCGTGCTTAGCATGGGGTTTGCTAATGAGAGGATAGTGAGGATGAGGGGGATAGTCAAGAGATTCCCAGGAGTAACAGCTAACGACCACATAGATCTCGAGATAAGGACAGGTGAGGTTCTCGGTCTCCTTGGGGAGAATGGGGCTGGAAAGACTACCCTCATGAACATCCTATACGGCTTGTACAGGCCGGATGAAGGGGATATTTACGTTGATGGTGAGAAAGTCGAGTTCAAATCTCCAAGGGATGCTATAGAACATGGGATAGGTATGGTTCATCAACACTTCATGCTAATAGATGATTTCACGGTAGTCGAGAACGTAATACTTGGCTTAAGAGAGTTTGGTCTCATCCTTCATTTAGGCGAGGCAGTCAAGAGAATTGAAGAAATTTCCTCGGAATTTGAGCTAAAAGTAGACCCCTGGATGAAGGTTTGGCAGCTATCAGCTGGGGAGAGGCAGAGAGTTGAGATAATAAAGGCACTATTCAGAAAAGTCAGAACCCTTATCCTAGATGAGCCGACATCAGTACTAACCCCTCAAGAATCCAGAAGCCTCTTCAGAACTCTGAGAAAGTTCGTTGAGAGAGGGATTGCAGTAATCTTCATCACACAAGCTCCATGAAGTCATGGAGGTAGCTGACAGGATTGTGGTACTTAGAAAGGGCAGAGTGGTCGGGAGACTTAGGAAGGAGGAGGCTTCTATCCCAGGATTGGCTAAACTTATGGTAGGACGGGAAGTTCTCTTCAGACTTGAGAAGAGGCCTGTCTCGCCTGGAGATGTGGCCCTTGAGATTAGAGGATTGAAAGCTATCGGAGACAAAGGAGTTCTCGCCTTAAGGGGAATCTGGCTCAAGGTTAGAAGGGGGGAGATTATTGGGATAGCCGGAGTTGCTGGGAATGGTCAGAAGGAGTTAGTTGAAGTAATATATGGTCTAAGAAAATCTCTAGAGGGAAAAATTACACTATTCGGCCAGGATATGACCAGGAAACCAACGAGCAGAATAATAAGATTGGGAACATCCCTTATACCTGAGGATAGACTCAGAAGAGGGATTATCCCCAACTTTTCGGTTTCAGAGAATCTAGTATTGGAATCCATAGATAGCGAACCCTTTTCCTCTAAACTTATGGGTGAACTCAGGAAACTCAACGAGGCAGAGATAGAGAGGCATGCAGAGGAGTTAATAAAGAAATTCAACATAGTGACCCCTTCAACAGAAACTAGGGCAATAACCCTCTCAGGCGGCAACATCCAAAGATTGATCCTAGCTAGAGAACTCAGCAGGAAACCGAGTCTTATAATAGCGGAGGAGCCTACAGCTGGACTAGATGTAGCAGCAGCGGAATTCATAAGAAAACTTCTACTTAAAGCAAGAGAAAGGATGAGTGCCATTCTCCTTGTATCAGGGGACCTATCTGAAATCCTATCGCTAAGCGATAAAGTTGCGGTAATGTACGAGGGCGAAATAACCGGGACTTTTAGACCCGGAGAAGTATCCATCGATGAAATCGGGCTAATGATGACCGGGGCGAAGAGAATGCCGAAAGAGAAGGTGATTAACTTTTGGGAGCTATAAGACTAGAGGAGAGAAGAGAAGTCCCCCCACATCTCTATATAATCGTGCCAATCATGGCATTTCTATCTGCCTTCCTACTGGGTGGATTGCTAATGGAGTGGGCTGGTGCAGAGCCGCTATCAGGATACAAAGCTTTCTTAAAAGGGGCTCTTGGATCCCTCCCAACACTAGGAGATACTCTTGTCAGAATGATCCCCTTCCTCCTAATGGCCACAGGAATAGCCATCTCAAATAAATGTGGAGTGCTAAACGTTGGAGCTGAGGGACAATTCATAATGGGAGCATTAGCTACTACATGGATGGCTGTTCTCTTCCAAGAGAACCTCCCCTCCCCCCTCATAGCACTAATGGGAATAATAACCTCTCTTGCTGCTGGAGCCTCATGGGGCGGAATAGCTGGCTACCTCAAGGCTAAAATGGGAATAAATGAGGTGGTCACCACTGTAATGATGAATTGGTTAGCATTTAAGCTAATGCAGTGGTTATTAAGAGGCCCACTAAGAAGTCCCCTATCCCAAATGTGGCCAATGTCCCCTCCAATCAAGCCAAAAATGCCCATAATCCTACCGGGAACTAGACTTCACGCTGGATTCATAATAGCCCTTTTAGTAGCCATTGGAGGTTACTACCTTCTCTTCAAAACAAACCTAGGATTTAAGATGAGAGCATGCGGTCAGAATCCATCTAGCGCACTCTACGCAGGCTATGATGTCGAGAGAATAACTCTCATAAGCATGATGATAAGCGGAGGACTAGCTGGCCTAGCCGGTTCGATAGAGGTGATGGGGGTCTTCCATGTACTCTATGAGGGTATAGCAGTTGGATTAGGATACACAGCCATAGTTGTAGCTCTAGTAGGGAAAAATCATCCAATAGCAATAATTCCATCCTCCCTAATGTTCGGCGTCATATACAATGGGGTTGTATACCTACAAGCAGCAACGGGAGTTACCTACACACTCTCCAAGGCCATGGAGGGAATGATCTACCTATTCGTCCTAGTATCCGAACTATTCGTTAGATACAGAATTAGGGTGGTGAGAAGCTAATGTTGGAACTAGCCGAACCAATACTAAACTTAACAGTTGTTATGGGCACCCCCTAGCTCTAGCGGGAGTAGGAGAGGTTTATTCAGAAAGATCAGGCATCCTAAACCTCGGAATAGAGGGCATAATGCTTATGGGAGCATTCATAAGCTTCTACTGCACATACACCACAGGAAGCCTACTACTCGGCTACTTATCTGCCATAACTGTAGGAATGGCCCTCGGAGCCCTAATGGGATTCCTATCCATAACGCTGAAGGTAGATCAGGTAATAGCAGGAATGGGTATCTTCTTCTTGGGCTTCGGCCTATCAGACTTTCTCTACAGATCAATCTTCGGAGAAAAACATGTAACAATAGAGAAATCAGCACAATTCCTCATCCCCGGGCTCTCGAAGATCCCAATAATAGGAAGAGGATTCTTTAACCAATACCCAGCAGTCTACCTCTCCTACATCCTAATCCCCCTAATGTGGTTTATACTCTATAGATCCCGATGGGGGCTCTCACTCAGGGCAGCAGGAGAAAACCCCAGAGCAGCGGATACATTAGGAGTAAACGTACCTCTAGTAAGATATCTAGCCACAATACTAGGATCCGGACTAGCGGGTCTAGCCGGCGGATTCCTCTGTCTCGGAGTTGTGGGACTCTTCTTCGAAAACCTAACATTCGGCATGGGATTCATAGCAATAGGGCTAGTCTACTTCGGCAAATGGGACCCATTAAGAACATGGGCTGGCTCCATGATATTTGGATTCTCATGGTCGATAGCGACAACTCTACAAGAATACCTGGCCAGAATCGGATATCCATCCGCAACCTACTTCCTCCTAACTCTCCCCTATCTTACAATAATACTAGCCCTAATAGCCGTCTCCAGAGGGACAAGAGCACCTCCAGCCCTAGGAATACCATACAGAAGAGAACAACAGGCCTGAGCCACCCACTACTCCTGAGAAACCTTAACACCAGGCTTAGACCACCTCTCCCTTAAAGCCTCATGAAGACAAGCAAGATATCTCTCCCCCCTACTAGAAGCCATCTCCCTCTCATCAACTATTCTAAGACAACCAACAGGACACCATTCAACACAAGACCCACACAAAACACACTTAATAGCCACACCCCTCTCCGGATGAATTCTTATCGCACCAAAAGGACAAACCTCGACACAACTCCCACACCCTATGCACTTCCCCTCATCAACTAATACAACCCCCCTAGCATCCCTATAGAGAGCACCAACAGGACAAGCATCCACACACGGAGCCCTTGCACAATTCCTACAGGCTATCGGCTGATCAAGAGGCATTAAACTCAAAACCCTAATCCTCGACCGAGAAGGATCTATCAAACCCTCAAAGACAAACGAGCACACAATCTCACAAAGCTTACACCCAGTACACTCAAGGGGATCAGCAAACAAATGCTTAGGCAATCACTCACCCTAACATGCCTAATATCCTCTCATTAATATCAATTGAGTTCCCACTCTAAACAAGCTGACTACCATCACACTCATCTACTCATGTCCATATCCGAATCTACTAACAGCAAAGATGCCGTTCCTCCTTCATAGGATCGTCACTTCATCCTCGGGATATAGGCCAATGCTAGCTCAGATTTAGGATACTTCTTTTTAGCCGTCTCGTAAGCTTCCTTGGCTGTCTCTCCGTAGCCTATAACCTGCTTATTCCATATGGCTACGTGCATTCCACGGTACTTCTTAAGCTCCCTAGGGTTACTAGCATACCACAGGAATCCTCATCGACAGCCATAACTGCACCGCTACTAGCATTTACCCTCAAATAAATAAACGTTATGAGAAGCGTACAGGCATATAAAGAAGGATCTGGAAGTTGAAAGAACTCCCGTCCACATTCATGTCGAGGCTGACATAACCAAAGGAAAGTATTGCGATTATGACATATTTATCACTGAGGAGGCAGCCCATTACCTCAAAGCTTTACTTAGAGCAAAGGAGCAGAGGAACCGATGATATGCTCCCAAGGGAGATAACCGATGAATCGCCTTTACTCAGGACATATGAAAGGGAGTTAAATTTCTAAGAAACATTTACACCTCGGCGAATTTGAGGATATTCCCGAAAGCAAAAACAAAAGAGGAGATCTATGGGGATCTTCTAAGGAGATGGATAAAGATTGCAAGGGAGGAAGGTATAAACATCACCCTATCCAAGATTCAGGAAATTATCACTTTGCTAGAGGACTCCGGGCATCTTATGCTTGGTGCTATGGGTATATCAGAGGAAGAGGAAACAGAGATTCATGCAAGGGTACTATGGGAGATACTGCGCAGGGATCTGCTAACTAGGTTAACATCACATGTAGAGGGAGAGGTAAATCTTTATCTGTTCCCTTGTGACTTATTGCTAGTCTCGGGTGCCGAGATTGCCAAAAAAGTTTGAAATACATCTGTTCGGTGAAATACGAGGCACCATCAAAGCTAAGCAACCGAACTTTGAGGCTGAAGCAGAGACCTTAGAAGAGTCCCTTTATCGCCTTTGGAAAGTATTTTCTAGCGATGTTAAGTCCACCCTTTTCAATAAGAAGGGAATCTTAAAACCATGTTTCTTGTTAATGGTCAACAGTAAGGAGATGAAATTTTCCTGGAACTTGAAGCTAAGACTCAAGGATAAAGATTGCTCAAAAATCCCTCCTTCTCTCGATGTAGGGTGAAGGCATTGAGGGCAGATATCCTAGTCGTAGGCAGCGGAATTGCTGGGATTTCAGCGGCTATTGCTGCCAAAAATACAGATCCAAAAAGAGAGGTGATTTTAATTGGGGAAGAAGAATTCTTATACAGAAGACCTGCAATATTCTCGCTAATAGATAACAGCTCCCTAGAAGATCTGGCAATATATAGCCCAGATCTCATGACAAAATACAACATAAGATCATTATTTGGAATTAAAGTAAAGGCAATCAACCTTGAGGATAGGTCGGCAACGCTTGATAATGGTGAAAAGGTAGTTTTTGATAAAGTTGTAATATCAACGGGCGGTAAGCCATTTATCCCTCCAATAGAGGGTTCCGATATCAAAGGTGTTATTCCCTTCAGGTGCTGTTCGGATGCCCTAAGCATAAGAAGGATGCTAAGTGTTGGGAGCAGATGTGTCATAATAGGAGCTGGGTTGATAGGAGTCAAGCTTGCTTCTATTCTTCATAAGAAGGGAGTGAAGGTCCTCCTTGTTGAGCTTAAAAATGTCTTATGGACTCTGTTAGAGCGTCCTTTATCCACTTATGTTAGAGACTTACTTCATTCTAACGGAATTTCAATCATTGAGGGAAAAGAGGTCGAGTCCATAAAAGGTCGGCATCATGTAAATTCGGTTGTTATTGATGATAGGAAATATAACGCTAATTTCGTGATCATTACTGCTGGAGTTAGATCTAGAAGTGAAATTGTGATCAATCAACTTAAGTTGGGAGTTAGGGGGGCTATAGAAACTGACAAATTTATGAAAACATCAATGGATGGCGTATATGCCTGCGGGGACTGTGCTGAAACCATTGATCTGGTTTCAGGGAAGAAAACCTATAGACCAATTGGAAGCATAGCTTATCAGGCTGGAAAGCTAGCTGGCGCCAATTCAGTTAGAGAGGAGAGAAGATATAATGGATTCCTCAGGTTACAGGGAGATGATTTTTTGGGAATTTCCATAACATCAATCGGCCTAACTGGAAGTGAGGCCAGGGTTTTGGGAGTAGATTTCAAGGTGCTTCCTTTGAAGTACAGAGAAGTAAAGTTTGGTATCTACTCCAACCTTTTCAACCGGCCAGGGAAGTTACTTGGGATAGTTGACGCAAAGGAAAGATTAATAGGATTTCAGGCAGTAGGGCAGAAATTGTCTAGAAAATCAATCAATTCAATTTCTTCGTTGATATCAGCCGGATGTAACGTGGATGAATTGGAATCTATTGGTTTAGAACCTGTCTAAAGGAGTTTATAGTTTTCCTGAGCCTACTCACAATCTTGGTCGTCCATAAAAATATAAGTAAACTAAGCTTCTAAGAGCTCTTTAAGCTTATTAACAAGCTCTGAAATCGATCCAAGCTCAGAAAACTCTGGATAGGCTAGAAAAGGTATCTTTATGTTGTTTGCATCCAGTTCTCTTCTCAAAATTTCTATGAAGATTCCCTCTCCTCTAACAAACTTCTGCTTTGGAGGCTTCCTTCTGAGTATTTCCTCCTCCAAAAATCCGCCCCATCTTGATCCTATTTCTTCGTTTGTCCAGTTAACTCCACAAACCGGACTACCATCAGCACCAACGATAGCTAAAACCTTGTAGCCGTTTTTCACATAATCTGAGATCTGAAAGACTATTTCTTTGGCTATCCTTTTGCAAAATTCTCGAAAGAAAGGAACGTTATATTGCTCCCTAACCATACCCCATCTCCTTATCCCCCAATACATCATCTCTGGGCAAGGCATCTGTAATATCCCAATCTCATGCTTAAGCAAAAATTCTACAATCTCAGGTATGGCTCCGGGAGCAATTGCTATTCCAAAGACCTTTGAGTTTTGGTTTAAGAGACAATGAGCAAGAACAACAATTTTCCTGCTTCTCTTATCCTTTAGATTCATAATCACTCAATACTTAATACTTCACATCTAACTAATAATTCCCTGGTATGATAAAGAGGAGCGATGTAGGTCTGGAAATTGAGTTTATGTCTAAGCTTATAATGGCGGCAACGGGAGAAATTCCTCCAACCCTAAAGATCACTGGAGGAATAATTGTAAACGTCCTTACGGGGGAATTAGAGGATGCTGATCTAATATTGTTTGAGGATAGAATAGTTGGTATTGGAAAATCCGTTGATTACCCAGAATGCAAGACATTGAATGCTGAAGGTATGTATCTGGTGCCAGGATTAATAGATTCCCATATGCATATTGAAAGCACCTTACTTGTCCCTCAAGCCTTGGCATGCGTCTTACTTCCACATGGAGTGACTTGTCTTCTTGCCGATCCTCACGAGCTGGCTAATGTCCTTGGGAGTAAGGGAATAAAACTCATAGCATCTATGGCTGAAAAAGCTCCTCTCAGAATATACTTCCAGATCCCGTCTAGAGTTCCGACAGCTCCTGATCTTGAAGACTCTGGAGCTGAGTTGAATCTTAAAGATACCGCTCAGCTCCTGAAAATAGAGAAAGCCGTCTCCTTGGGAGAGCTTAACTACCAGAATCTTCTCTCTGGCAAGAGAATTTACTTGGAGAAGATAGCTTTAGCTGAATCTATAGGTAAAATCACTAATGGACATATGGCTGGTGCCTCAGTAAAAGAGATTAATGCCTGTGTGGCGGCTGGTCTCGTAGATGACCATGAATGTTTGTCACAGGAAGAAGCTCTAGAGAGACTAAGAAGAGGATGCGCGGTAATGGTAAGGGAGGGCAGCTCTGAGAGAAATCTTGTTGCCATACTCTCTAAGATGCAGAAGAAGATTTCAGATATGAGAGGTTTAATGTTCTGCACAGACGATAAGCATCCGGATGATCTCATTTCAGAAGGAGGAGTTGATTTCAACGTAAAAGAAGCTATAAGGATTGGAGTTGATCCTATAATAGCTATTCAAATGGCTACTATAAATGCAGCAACCCATTTTGGTTTAGACAAAACTTTAGGAATTCTAGCTCCGCATAGAAAGGCAGATGTAGTTATTCTAAAGGAACTGGAGAGTTTTGAGGTCAACTCTGTAATTTTCGATGGAAAGCTTTTATATCATAAAGGGAGGCTCCTTTACTTATACCAAAGAGCGAATATCCCTAGTTGGGCTCTTAGTACAATTAGAGTTAGTCAAGAACTAAGGGCAGTAGATTTAGTGATAAAAGTTAAGGGAGCAAAGAGAGCAAAGGTCCGCGTCATAAAGGTAATACCTGGTCAGATAGTGAAGAGAGAGATGTGTGAATGGATTTCTGTAAAGAAAGGGATAGTAACAGCGGACCCAGAAAGAGATCTCCTCCATATAGCAGTTGTTGAGAGGCATAGATGCTTAAAACAGGTTGGAAAGGGATTTATAAGTGGGTTTGGACTTAAAGAGGGAGCTATAGCATCCTCAATATCTCATGATCATCATAACTTGATTACGGTAGGAACTAACCCTGATGATATGCTCTTAGCCATAAGGCGATTAAAGGAGATTGGAGGAGGCTTTGTTGTTGTTAAGTCTGGATCTATACTAGGAGAACTTCCTCTACCATTTGCTGGGTTATTATCACTTGAACCAGCTGACAAGGTAGTATCTAAGCTCAAGAGACTCAAGAGAATAGCACAGCTTTTAGGATGCAAATTAAAATCTCCCTTTATGCAATTATCCTTTGTCTCCCTGCCTACCGTCCCTGAGCTTGGAATAACGAACAGAGGACTTGTAGATTCTAGGAAATTTAAGTTGGTGGATCCTATCCTAGAGCTAGAGTAATAGAGAGTAATTATTTAGGGAAAATTTAGCGCTAAGCCTCTCGAAGTAATTTTGCTACTCTGCTTATTCCCTCCTTCCTCCTTTGAATTACTTCTTTAGTTATTTCAAGAAACTCCAAAGCTCCTGTGGGACAAGCCTTTACACATTTAGCTTCTCCTTTGCATAAATCACACTTTATTATTTTTCTCTCAAAGAAGTTAAGCCCCATCCCACCAAAAGGGCAACAGTAGATACAGTACTTACAGCCTATACATGCTTTTTCATTTACAAGAACTAGTTCCTTAGAATCATCTCTAAAAATAGCTCCTTGTGGACAAGCAGCAGCACAGGGGGGATCTTGGCATTGGAGACACAAAATAGGGAAATTTAGACCTTTATCCAATCTAACAACTGTTATCCTAGATAGAGAGGGTATAAACGCTCCCTGATGTTCAGCAGAACATACTAGCTCACATATCCTACATCCAGTGCATAGCTCCGGATTTATAACTATGACTTTGCCCATTTCAGCTATAACCTTTTAATACCTACTACCGTGAGTCCAGAGAGCCTCTCAACACTTATTCTTCTCTTCTTTAGCGTAGCTCTATCTACCCTAATAAAATCAAGTGCTCCGGTAGGACATGCTTTGACACACTCTGGATCCCCGCCGCAGAGATCACACTTTATTGGGAGGAGAGTATTGGGATCTATCGAGATTGCCCCACTAGGACAGAAGAGGAAACACATCTTGCATCCAATACATTTGTTTAAGTCAAGTTTGACAATTCCATCCTCCCAGTCCTTATATAAGGCATGGGTTGGACAAGCAGCAACACATGGGGGATCCTCACATTGTGAGCAGAGTATTGGAATGTTAGGTCTCTCTCCCTCCTGTTTAATTACCTTTACTCTAGATCTAGTTACGGAGAAAGCGCCAGTATTATGTTCAGAACATACCAGCTCACATATCCTACATCCAGTGCATAGTTCCGGGAGGACAACCAAAATCTTATGCAATTCTACTCACCTGAATACTCTATTCCAAGTTCCTGCAACTTCTCTTTAGTTGGAAGCCCTGTTTTAACATCCCAATTCCTAGCCTCATAGTATTCATCAAGCATTGGTTCTAGTTTGACTACTTGTCCCTTAAATGGCCCCTCAGGCATAGGCTCCTTTAGAAATCTATCAGGAAGTGTGTCGTGCTTTCTATTAAAGCCCCTTTTAGCATTAAAGAGCCTTTCTATGTTCACTATCCTTTCACCGATTTTAAGAACATCCTTCTTTGTGAGAGATATTCCTGTAACGGCATGTATGAGCCTAGCTAATGCTTCAGGAAAGAAAAGTGCGTGCTTTATCACTTCTCTTGAGACTGGAGTTCTAGCGGTATTATAAACACATATCTCTAGAGAATCGTGGACGGCTCGAACGTTTTCATGCCAAGCAACTAACCTTCCCTTCCCCTTAACTCCAAAAAGATCAACAGCTTCCTCTGAACCGAACATATCCTTGGCTAAATCAGGAGGAAAGTGGAATTCTCCTATTGGGAAAGCTCTGAGGTGGTCAGCTCCTCTTGTTGAAACTGCAAATGCTAATGCCCATGCTTTTGGTCCTCTAGGATCTACGTTTATTATCTCAACCCCTTTAACTTCCGGCGCAAACTTCTGCGCTTCTTTACCTATTCTTTCTGCCATTTTCTTAACTCCTTGGGCAAGAAAATCTCCAAATCCCTCCCTTTTCGCTATTTTGTGGACTAACTCTATAATTAGCTCAGAGTCCCCCCATTTTATCTCCATGCCTTCGGTATCTTCTTTTGTTAAAAGACCCTTTTCATAACACTCCATGGCGAATGCGATCGAACCAGATGTGGATATGGTATCTAAGCCATATTTGTTACAGAGTTCATGAGCTACTATTATGGAGTCAAAGTCGCTGTTCCCACATCTAGATCCAAAACCGCATATTGTCTCGTACTCTAAGCCCTCTCCTATGGTTTCACTATAAGGACCTCCTTCTATCTTATACCAATGGCTGCAGTGGAGAGGACAGCCAAAACATGCTACCGATCTTATGGCATATTTCCTCATAAATACATCGGCGCTTATCTTTTCAGCGTCTTCAAATGTTCCCTTCTGAAAGTTTCTAGTTGGAAGGGCTCCCATTTGGTTGTACATCATAATTAGAGACGTTGTTCCTTCTGTCGAGAATGCCTTATAGTAGGCCTCATCCATCATCAAAGCCTCGTGATTTTTCTCAACGACTTCCCTTAGTTCCCTAGGATCTGCTACTCTTACGCCCTTAGTTCCCCTTACAGCAACAGCTTTGAGCTTCTTAGATCCCATAACAGCTCCTATTCCGCATCTAGCTGCAGCTCTAGCTTTATCATTTATAACGCAAGCATATAATACGAGATTCTCCCCCGCTGGACCTATTGATGCTATATTTATGTCTGGATCCCCTACCTCCTCCCTTATTATGTCCTCCGTCTCCCAAGTAGTTCTTCCCCAAAGGTGAGATGCGTCCCTAATTTCGACTACATCATCATCTATCCATAAGTAAACCGGCTTACTGGATCTTCCTTCTATTACTACAGCATCATATCCAGCATACTTGAGCATAGCCCCCCATGAACCTCCTGCATTCCCATCTCCAATAGTACCGCTTAGAGGGGAAAGAGCGCTCACAGTGTACCGATTTGATCCAGGAGCTCTTGTACCGTTAGCTGGTCCTATCCCAAAGATTACCTTGTTTTCAGGCCCGAGTGGATTAATTCCTACTTCAAGTTCATCATACAGTATTTTAGAGTTGAGACCCCTTCCACCTAAGTAATTTAGTGCTAGTTTTTTATCTAAGGGCTGTCTCCTTATCGTCCCATTTGTAAGATTAACACGTAAAACAGTACCCGCCCAACCATAGAACATACGGGATAATGTCTCAACTTCTTATATATATTTTTTTAAAGCTGAGTTCATTCCCTTCTGTAGGGAACTCCTAGAGAGGCTGGTGCCTCTGCCTTCCTCGCTACACCTAAGAGTGTAAGTATTGTGATAATATAAGGTAACATTAGCAAAAATTGATATGGAATACCAAATCCCATTGTTTGTAAACGCTTCTGGAGAGCATCGACAAAACCAAAAAGCAAGGCGCCAGAAAAGGTTCTATAGGGATTCCATTTGCCAAAATATACTATGGCTATTGCTATAAATCCTTTTCCTAGAGTCATGCCTTCAATGAACATGCTTAATTGAGCTAAGGATAAGTACGCCCCAGCAAGCCCAGCCAAGCCTCCTTCTATCATCAAGCACATGTAACGTATTCGATAGACATCTACTCCTAAGGTATCTGCTGCTTTTGGATTCTCTCCTACCGCCCTTATTCTGAGACCAAAATCAGTTCTATAAAGGACTATAGAACTCAGAAACACTAGAATAAACATAAGGTACACGAGAACATTGTGATTGAAAAGTATCGCTCCTAGAAACGGCATCTCACTTAGTAAAGGGATAGAGATGGTATCAAATCCTTTAACTGTGGGAGGCAAAGTTCGAACCCCAAATATCATTCTGTAAAGAAAGCCTGAAAGTCCCCAGCCAAGCAGCCAAAGGGCCATTCCGCTAACTACCTGATTGGCCATAAACCTTATAGTGATTAATCCATGAATAAGAGCCATGATTATACCTATTAGAATAGAAAGGAGTACTCCTACGAGAAGAGACCCAGTAAAGTAAGTCCCAAGGAAGCCTAACAGGGCACCCATTAGCATAATTCCCTCTACACCAAGGTTTATTATGCCAGAGTTCTCTGAGAATATCTCTCCAAGAGCTGCTAATGCTAGAGGAGTGGCCATTCTTATAGCTGCAGAGAATAGTCCAACAATTAGCGCTTGGTTTATAAATTTTAGACTCATGCCCTCCCCCTCTTAGTTATAAACTCGCTGCTGACTAGAAAAAGCATCATTAAGCCTTCTATGCAGTAAACTAGAGTAGTCGGTATTCCCGTTGTCCTTTGCATCATCTCAGCGCCTACGAAAAGAGTGCCAAAGAATAATGACGCAAGAACTACACCTAAAGGATGAAGTCTCCCGACTAGAGCTACCGGGATTCCCAGATATCCATATCCTCCCGAGAGCGGCGTATCTAGAAGCCTCCTGTGAACTCCACAAACCTCTATCATCCCAGCTAATCCGGCTAAACCCCCACTCAAAATCATAGCGATAATAATACTTCTAAAGACATTAATTCCAGCACAGTATGCTGCTTCGGGATTTAAGCCTACAGCTCTTATGTAATAACCCAGTGGAGTTTTCCACAGTAGAATATAGGTTAAGAGAGCGCATAGAAGGGCAATTAATACTCCCGCATGTGATCGACTGCCCTTCACAAGTTTTGGTAAGAGAGCCGATTTTGGCAGAACTGGAGAGAGGGGATATCCGTATGCCTTTGGATCCATCATAGGTCCATGAACCAAGTAGCTTAAGAGAAAGGTGGCTATGTAATTCATCATCAGTGTAACTATAACCTCATTCACTTCAAACTTAGCTTTTAGTAGTCCTGGTATAAACGCCCAGAAAGCACCTCCTAAGAAGCCAACTAACATCGCTAAGAGGAGCAATAGCGGGCCTCCCCTGTCTCCTATGGCTAGTGTAACCCAAGTAACTACTATCGTAGCTATTATCATTTGTCCTTCTGCTCCTATGTTCCATACATTACATTTGAAGGCCACCGTCATGCTAAGACTGACCAGTAAGAGAGGAGTAGCTTTCACTAGACTCTCCGTTATCCCATAGGTACTACCTAAAGCCCCAGATAAGAGGGATTTATAAGCAAAAAGTGGGTTAACTCCAACAGCTAGGAGTAAGATCGAATTAACTATAAGAGCTCCTATTATAGCTATTAATGGAATTAAAACAGATGTACTAAAACCTTCTCTCTCTATAGACACTAAGAGCAAAACCTCCCAAAAAGAGAAAGGATGGGTTTTATCCGGCTTTTGGTGGTATCATTGCAGTGATGTTAAGTTGACCTGAGATTATCTGCTGCTTAACCTGCTCTATAGTATCTCTCACATCCTTGGGAACTGCTGGATTGAATGGAGATAAGGTTATGCCCCCATTAGCAAAGGATGCCCAGTAAAATTTCTTATCGAACTTGCCATCCTCTCTCCAATCATTCATTATCTGCTCAAATAGCGGACCCCAGGAGTATACTACGCAGCTGAGACATTTTTCAGGACAAAGAGAACTTTGATCAACTGGAACTCCCATGAACCAGAATCCTTTCTCTTTGGCTGCTTCAACTACTCCCAATCCAAGACCATCTCCACTATGCCAAATCACATCTACTCCCATTTCGAACATACTTATAGCTGCTTCTTTAGCTCCCTCAGCATCTCTCCAATCACCAGTATAATGCTCGTATATCTCTATATCTGGATTAATCGATTTTGCTCCTAACTTAAATCCTTCATGCCCTCTGTAGATCTCCACCACGTCGCATCCTCCTATTACTCCAACTTTTCCAGTCTTACTCATTAGCGCTGCTAGAACCCCCATTAAGTAGCCTCCTTCCTCCAATCTTACATCATAAACAATGCTATTTTCAACAGTCTTATATCCGGTTCCCAAGAGAAATGCTGTATGTGGATATTCAGGGGCTACCGTAACTATAGGCTCCATGAACTGGAACCCATGACCTATTATCATATCATAACCCTTCTCTGCGTAATCTCTTAGCGCTGGTTCTATTTTTGCGACTTCATAAACCTCTTCCGTGTATGTTATATCTATAGCCTCTCCATACTTATCTTTAAGCCACATAATTCCTTCATAAGCAGCTTGATTCCACGATACATCATCAATTCTACCTGGAAGGATCAGAGCAATTCTAAAAGGAGCAGCAGGAGGAGCTTTAGGTCTTGTTAGGACATAAATGGCAGCTATAGCAACTAAAATGATCAATAGGATAACTAATAAGGTCTTCTTTTCTATTCTAAGACACCTCCATCCCATACTTTGCTACCTGTTTCTTATAATCTTTACTTACTTTGGGATGAGTGAATATTCAGTTTAGAGCTAACTAGTGACTCCCGCCATGAGTAAGCCTATGCGATCTATATCTGCCTCTTCACTTAACATTTCTCCCACAATTCTCCCCTCATACATCACTAATATTCTGTCACTTATCATTAGAATCTCATCTAAATCCCCAGAAATCAAGAGAATAGCAGCTCCTCTCTCCTTTTGCTCTAATATTTTTGATCTTATAAATTCTGTCGCTCCTACATCAAGTCCCATAGTTGGTTGGACAGCTATTATTAGCTTTGGAGTCTGAGTCAATTCTCTAGCTAATATCATCCTTTGGATATTTCCTCCAGAGAGCTGATTTGCTGGGGATGATGCGCTAACAGTCTTGATGTTGTATTCTTTGACCAACTGATTCGTATAATTATAAATCTTTTCTTTATTAAGAAAAAGAGGCTTGCTAACAGGAAGGAACCATCCATCTGCGAAGGTACGTAAGAACTTTTCTTTTAGTACCAGATTCTCTGCTACAGAAAACTCTCCGATTAGACCTCTTTTAAGCCTTTCCTCTGGAATATAGGCAACTCCTTGTTTAAGAATCTGTCTAGGAGGAGAATTAGTAATATCCTTTCCTTCTATCAATACCTTGCCTTTTATTGCTTTTCTTAACCCAACTATAACTTCTGCAAGTTCTCTTTGGCCATTACCAGCAACGCCAGCTATACCCAATATTTCTCCTTGATGAATAGCAAAAGAAACCCCTTTTAGAGCTACCAATCCTTGATCGCTCATAGTCATCAAATCCTTTACTTCAAGCACTACTTTGCCGATCTTCGTTGGTTTTCTTCTTATCGCAAAGAGAACTTCTCTTCCAACCATCATTTTTGCAAGTTCATGCTTGTCTGTATCTTTAGTATCCACCCTGCCAATGACTCTTCCTCTTCTTAACACAGTAACTCTATCGCTTACTCTCATAACCTCGTCCAATTTGTGAGTTATGAATATTATTGATTTTCCCTCCTTTTTCATAGATTTAAGTGTTCTAAAGAGGCTTTCTGTCTCTTGAGGAGTTAGCACAGAGGTGGGCTCATCTAAGATCAGGATATCTGCTCCCCTATATAGAATTTTTAGAATCTCAACCCTTTGCTGCTCTCCAGCTGAGAGTTGCCATATCTTTGCTCTTGGATTGACCTTTAAGCCATATTTTTCTGAAAGCTCAATTATTTTCTTTTCTATTTCAACAAGGTCCAATAAAGGCCATTTCGGACCTCTTTGTCCGAGTACTATGTTCTCAGCTACAGTAAACTTAGGAACTAACATAAAATGTTGGTGAACCATACCTATACCAAGTCTTATTGCATCTCTTGGGGACTCTATTTGCGCTTTTTTACCTCTTATGTAAATTTCGCCTTCATCAGGCTTGTAGAGACCATAAAGGATGTTCATAAGTGTTGTCTTTCCAGCTCCATTCTCACCCAAAAGAGCATGTATCTCTCCCGTTCTAAGTTCGAAATCTATATGATCATTGGCTACTATGCCGGGAAACTTTTTTACAATTCCTTTCATCTCTACTGCAATATCTTCAGTTCTTTTCGTTTTCTCAGGTATCTCTGAGTTTACATTATTATGCATCAAGGAGGTTATGAGTCCTTAGCAAAATAAAAATTCTCTTTGGATGTATTACTTTCAATTCGCATGGTTTCTGTTCATTTTCTTGTTTATTCTAATTAAGAGAAAGTTACTCTATGAAAAATATCGTACAATTTGCTCCAGCATTAGAAATTATGACAAGCTAAGGAGAGGGGAAAATTCCTATAGAGAGATCGTTTATATCACGAGGAGAAAATATGATAAAGCAGATCAGCGAGAAAGCGATAATTAATACATAGATAAAGCCGTAAAGTTTTAGATCATAGGACAGGAACGGTAATTGTACTATGTTAAAATTAAGGTAAGTCTTCAACTATCTTAAGACATTCTGCAGGGCACCACTCAATGCAAGAACCACAGAGCACACATTTTATTGCAACCTTCTTTGTTGGATGTATTTTTATCCCGCCGTAGGGACAAGCTTTTACACATTCACTACATCCCACGCAATTTATCTCGTTTGCCATAATGATACCCCTAGAATCTCGATAAATCGCTCCTGTCGAACAAGCTTCAATACATGGCGCATTTTGACAGTTTTTACATACTAAAAGTTGATCTAAATGACCACGGCTTACCACTTTTATCCTAGCTCTATTAAGATCTAGAACCCTATCAAAAGTAAATGAGCAAACAAGTTCGCATAACTTGCATCCAGAGCATTCGAGTGGATTTGCATAAATATGTCTGGGCAATCTAGCACCTCACTAAATTGTTAATCATATGCGTGTTTGGAAAGGATCTATCCACTTTCTGGGTTATCTTATCTAGGGACATATGATGTCAGATTTTGAGATTAATATTTGCTAATGTCTCATTGGAGTATGCTTGAATGAAATTGGTTTTTCGCTGGGTTTAATCTTAGTGGGAAGATCAGCTCAATCAGGCTAGAGATATTCTTTAAGGACCTCTTCTTCATTATGTTGAAGATAGTAACGCAAACGTACTCTGTGGGTTTGTCTATGCAGTACTTGACGCACCCTGGAACTCATGGACTTCACCGCAAACTAGGAGCTCATTTATTTAGGAAAAATTAATCTTTATGTGCCCCTGAAACTTCCTAAGCTCCAGCTGCGGGTGCAAAGATTGCCAAAAAAGTTCGAAGTACACCTTTTCGGCAGGGTTAGAGATGTGATCAAAGCTAAGAAGCTGAAGCTCGAAGTTGAGGTTGAGGTCGAAACCCTTGAGCAGCTGCTGCACCACCTCTGGAAGTTACTTCCCAAAGATGCTAGATCCATTCTATTCGATGAAGAAGGAGATTTGAAACCTTTTTTCTTGGTTATAGTCGATGATAGAGAGGTAAGGCTTCCAAGAGACCTTAAGCTCGAGCTTAAAGATGGGGCATCGGTTAAGATCCTTCCTCCCATAGGAGCAGGGTGAAGAGGTTGAGGAGAACTGACATATTAGTTATTGGAGGGGGAATTGCAGGGATCTCCGCTGCAATTGCTGCTAAGACAACCGACCCAAAAAAGGAAGTGACGTTAGTTGGGGAAGAACCTTTTCCCTATAGGAGGCCCTCCATATTCTCTTTAATAGAAGGGGAATCTTTGGAGGATTTGGCCATCTTCGGACCTAATTGCTTAGCGGAATACGGCATAAAATCTCTCTTCGGAGCTAAAATAAAGGCTCTTGACCTTGAAGATCGATTAGCGAGATTTGAAGATGGTAAGAAGATATCCTTCGAAAAAGCTGTGATAGCTACAGGAGGAGAGCCCTTCGTTCCCCCGGTGGAGGGCTCAAGCATGAATGGCGTTTTCTCCCTTAGGAGCTACTCTGACGCCTTAAGAATAAGGGAGATGGCGCATGCTGGGGCTAGGTGCTTCATAGTCGGGGCTGGCCTGATAGGGGTTAAGCTTGCTTCCATTCTCCATAAGAGAGAGGTGAAGGTCACTCTTGTTGAGCTGAAAAAGGTTCTTTGGACACTTTTAGAGGAGCCGTTGTCGGAGTTTGTAAGAGATCTGCTCATTTCCAACGGGATTTCGGTTGTTGAAGGGCAAGGAATCGAATCGATAATGGGCCAAGAGCATGTAAGCTCGGTTAAATTGAGTGGTAAGAGGTATAATGCTGATTTCGTGGTTTTCGTCACCGGAGTTAGGCCAAGGGTTGAAGTTATAGCTGATCAACTGAAATTTGGCGTGAGAGGGGCCATAGAAACCGATCAGATGATGAGAACATCCGTAGAAGGCGTTTATGCGTGCGGTGACTGCTCCGAAACCATAGATCTGATTTCAGGGATGAAAACATACAGACCAATAGGAAGCATAGCCTATCGGGCTGGAATTATTGCTGGAGGGAACTTAGGAGGTGAGGAAAGGTCATACGGTGGATTCCTCAGGTTGCAGGGGGATGAGTTCTTGGGAACCTCTGTAACCTCAGTCGGTTTGACAGGAGCGGAAGCTAGAGCTTTAGGAATTAGCTTCAAGGCGTTAATCCTGAAACAAGCTCAAAGCTTGAAGATTGGCATATGTTCTGGCCTCTTTGAGCCAGATGCTAAGTTCCTAGGGATATTGGATGGCAAGGAAAGGCTGATTGGATTTCAAGCGGTTGGCCACAAGCTCTCAAGAAAGGCAATTCATTCGATCTCTTCCCTAATATCATCTAAATCTAAATTGGAAGAGTTAAGATCTATAGGATTAGAACCCACTTAGACCCTATCAAAATAGTTCTTTCTCAAAGCTTTGTTTAACTCAGAATCTTAGTGATTACTGACAAAAATGGAGGATCCTCAGGAAGTTCTTCTATGCTTCTCTTAGGTAATACTTATTATAAGATTTTTTCTTATAATAAGATATAATGGGGGATGTGGGACATCATGCAAGGTTAGCTAAAGAAAAAAGAGCTGCAGCCTTGGACGAGTATCAAAAAGGAAGATACACTGTGGTTGGTGATTTGGTCCTAAAAGCAGTAGAACAAGCGATTGAAGCAGCTGCTTCAAAAGAAGGTATGCACTTTCACTTAAATCCGAGGACAGCACATGCTAGAAGGACAACTTGGACAAAGGAGAGATTCCCGAACATTGCTGCAGATCTAGATGTGGTCTGGGGAGCCTACGGAGATCTTGGATATGACGGATTGAATGGAAAGAGGGCCCAAGAAGCAATTGAGGCCATGGAGAGGATAATAAATGAAATCGAAAGAAAAACTGGAATCAGACTTAAGTAGGATAGTAAACGCCATAATAGGCGTAGAAGGAGTCATAGCTGTGATTCTCTTTGGAAGCAGGGCAAAGGGAACCTACGACGAGTACTCAGACTACGACCTTCTCGTTGTTTTCGAGGACGACGAGCTTATGTGGAGGAACCGTAGGAAGCTCTACGAAAACGTTGGGAAGCTGGGCCTTTTTACCCAAGTTCTTGCAAGGAGCATGAGAGAGCTGAGAGAGAGCACAGATCCAACCTTTTTGCGCAGCATATTCGAGCAAGGGATAACCCTTTACATGAGATACCCTTTGAAGGCCCCAGCATTCCTTCAAGAACTCAGACCAATGGCCATAGTGAGATACAACCTCAAGAGCTTAAATCAGAAGGAAAAGATGAGGGTGATTTATCGCCTGTACGGGAAAGGAAGATTAAAGGGAGTCGTTCAAAGGAATGGTGGTAGAAGGCTTGGAGATGGATGTTTTTTGATCCCTGAAGAAGGTCTAGAAGAGGTCTTAGATATTTTAAAGCATTATAGCATTGAATTTGAGGTAATGAGAGTGTACGCTTAGAGGCCACACCTTACTCAGGGTCAAGGAGGTAGAACACGATGGAGGTTAGCCTTTAACTTTGCTATTGCTAATCTCCTTCTCCATTAAAACGACAAATCCACGAGGCCTCTCTATCCTATTAACTATCCCATATCCAAGTTTCTTGGACTCATCGCAACAATGAGTGAAGCAACTGTCAAATCTGATGGAAAAGAGATAATCAAAAGCGGTTTCATAGTAACTCGAAGCTAAAAATCACTTCTAGAGCAATACTCTAAATTAGAAGAGTTAAGATCTCTGGAATTGGAGCCTGCTTAGGATCCATTCAGACCATACCTTGATCCCCTGTCAGCGGCGATATCAGTTCATCCAACTCTTGCCAGAAACAGTCCATCAATTTGCTAAATCTCGGGAGGAGTGCTCCTAACAAACCTGACAGATATCTTCACAATCACGTTTGGAGAGTTTGCCTTTATCTCCCAATAATTCCAACTTCCAAAATGGACTGAGCTGTTATAAGTCAGGTTGTTTGTGTGATAAATCTCGGGTTCGAGACGTGGACCACGGGGGCTAATAAAGCTTCCATTCTCGAATATATACAAAAGCCCCCCGTGCCAGTCCCATTTTGCAAAACCAGGGCCAGAAGTCCAGTACGAAAAGATTATGACCGTTGTATTGGGAGGAGCATCTATCTCTATGGATTCTTGATAAATCCCGACATCTTTGTAATGCTCTGGACTTCTTACGATGTATAGCCCGTGTTTTGGATCATATTCGCCCTCGCTAAGCTTAAGGGTGTAAAAGATGGGAGTCATCTTCTCTAATCTTTTCATTTGAATATAGGGCCCAACAGTTAGCAAAAGACAAATCAAAAATCCAACTAAAAATCTAAGCATGTAATATCCCTCCCATCTTTAGATTTATGAGGAGGGAATATTATGAAATTCGATTTAAAAGACAAATTATATCATCTATTATAAATTACGGGAAGAAGTCATATATATTATCTCCAAATGGCTTGATTTAGCTCATCGGCTAAGACGAAGCCCGCTTGGAGTCAGGGTTCACCAAAAAAGCAGGCGATAACTTTCAACATTTGATGTTCAGTCATTCTCAAGGAGAGAATGAGCCTTAAGACCCTATCTGCAGTACAGATAGGGATAAATATGTATTACAAAATCATATTACAAGGTGCTTCAGTTGAGTGTTACAATATCTATTCGTGTTCCCAAAGAGCTAAAGAAGAAGATGGATGAACTTCGCAGTACCATAAACTGGAGTGAGGAGATCAGGAGATATCTTGAGAGAAGGATAAAGGAGTATGAGCAGCTTAAGGCTATAGAGGAACTCGAGAAAATCGTAGAAAGCCTTCCATCCTGTCCGAGGGGAACAGCAGCTAAGTATGTGAGGGATGATCGTGATAGTCGTTGACGCCTCTTCCCTGACAAAGTACATCCTTCATGAGGATAACTGGAGGGAAGTTGGCCGCTTCATCAGAGAGAGAAAGCCTCTGTACTCCATAGATCATTTGATTAAGGAGGTAGGGAACGCCCTTTGGAAGCACTGTAGTCTGCAGAAGATCATAGATCCAGAGAGCGTTCTAAAGCTATATGACGGACTTAATACGCTGCTCAGGGCAGAAATCATAATCATGGAGCCAGAAAGCGATTATCTGGGCGAAGCACTGAGACTGGCATTAAAGCACAGAATTTCCTTGTATGACTCGCTGTATTTGGCTCAAGCTATGAGGTATGGAGAGATGCTTACAAGCGATGAAAAACAGGCTGATATCGCAGAAAAGCTAGGCATAAAAGTCCACCTAATCGTTTAGCGCTAACAGGGAAAAGGTGAAAAAGGGGATTAAATCCTTCTTTAAAACGAAGATAATTGGAGCCATCCTATCTCATTCATTTTCTCAGGCTTCTGGCTTAAACCCTGCCTCTATGAAATAGACATAGGTACCAGCATCGGGCCACACGTTCGCAATGATGTAGATCCCATCCTTGCACCTCAAAGGATGTCCAAAGGCACTAAGCCACTAGCCTCCCAAGCTGGTGTACCATCCCTCTCAATTCTCTCTCTGGACAGTCCCAACCTTCCATCATTCATATCTATGGCAAGGGTTCTATTCGATGAAGTCTTGAGATAAAGAGTGTCTTGCAGTCCATTCCACCACCAGTCCTTGACTCTCTCACTCCATAGGATTCTCCCCAGAAGAGGATATGCAGTATATTGTCCATGAATCCTTGTTTAAAGCCAAAACACTTTTTCTAGTCTAAGAAGTATATTGCATTTATTTCCAGATTCCAAACCTCTTTTCCATTGAGATCAATTGCCAAGAGATCATCTCCTAGCAAGTAGGTCTTATCTGTGATCAATACATCCTTGAACATCTGGTTGAACAGCTTTCTACCAACGACTTCTCCTTCCTTTTCCAATCGGTATACTAAAGTGTATGCAAACTCTTCTCCTCTTTGTTAAAAAACACTACTCCCTATTAAGTATCATCGTCGAAAGCTTCGCAAATGTCGAGAACATCTAGAAAGGGCTCATAGAGACGAACTCCTTAAAGCCAATGAAAACCCTAATCTGAAATGGAACAATTTAATGAGATTACGCCACTCTATAAGTTAGTTATTTCTAAGCGGTTGAAAATAAAAATCGCTCAGAAAAGCTATGAAATGGTTGCAATACCAAGGAAGATAGAGATCTTATTGTGTCGCAGGTTCTTAGCCTTATGAAGACCTATGAACTCACCTCAATATTTGATGCAATTTACGCGGCCACAGCCTTAAGCCCAAAGACCACGGACAATAAAATAATATCTTCTGACGGCATATATGACAAGATAAAGGGTATAGAAAGGGTTGATCCCAGAGAACTTGTGTAGGAACCCTGGTAATTGGCTATATGAGGGATGAGAAAATAATGCTGCGCGTTCCCTGGTATCTTGTTGGATATGTGCTTACATGCGCGTCAATCCAGTTTATACCTTGCTTAAAGAGATAAATATCTCCTTACTAAGAGATATATGACGCTCAACGCCAGAAAAAGCAGTACAGTAGCCAGAAATTGGACATCCCATAAGGCAGATCTTGGTCCTCCGGGTCCCCCACCTCTTAGCTCTATAGCTTTGTTAAGTTCTTGCATCAAATCCTCGAACTTCTCCCCATCATAGCTGAGGAGATAGCCCCATCTACGGCTCGTGAATGAAGAGCGATGCCTTCCAGCGATGAGCCACCTCCCATCACCCCACGCTACCTCTCCTAAATCAATGGGCCAGCGAGATCCCCTAAACCCTATCAGAGAAAAATCCTCAGGGGCCTGTACAAGTTCTACACCCTTTCCATCATACTTCACGAGGCAGGCTTCTGTAGGGATGTTAGAGATGAGCTTTCTATAGGAGATTAGCCAGTACTCACCGTTCCAATCGGCGGAATATGGAATAAAAGACCCTAGACCCAGATTGGAGAGGTCTGCAGCTAGCTCTAGCTTAGAACCTTCAAGCCTCAACAGCCTTCCCTTGGTGCAGATTAACCAGTACTCACCGTTCCAGTATATTCTACCCCAGTCAAGCTGAAGAAGGTTTGAATCGGCTTTAACCTCCTCGAATTCCTTGCCATTGAAGAGAAGAAGCTTTCCAGTGGAGGTAAGGGAAACCCAGTGAGTTCCGTTCGAAAGTTCCCTCCAGAAAGAGGGCCAGGATTTTGGAGGAGTCCTCCATAAAGAGATGTTCTCAGGAAGGGTCCAGCTCAGGTTGACAAGATCGCTCCCATCGTACAGGTAAAGGGCATGGCAAAAATGCTCCTTGTATGGAGGAGAGACCTTCTCATTCAAAGGAAGCTCACATGAGATGTAGATCAGACATGCGCTACCGTTCGTAATTAACTCAACTCTTAGGGGCATTCCATCGCAATAAGTCCTTTTCTCTCGTGGAAGAAGGTCCAAAGCATTTTCGACAAGAACCCTTATCTCCGCTCCATCCCAGATAAGTATCGAGTAGTTGGAGGTGTATGGAACCTGATTTAGCAGCAGGCATATGTTTGAGGCATAGCTTACCTTAACTATCTCGTTGAAAGGACTATATCTGAGCTCCACCAACTTCTTTCCATCATAAACAAAGGCAGCGCAGTAGTAAACGCCGCTTGTTCCCAGCCAGTATTTTCCCGTCCAAATTAAGTAGGGGTGGACTCCCTCAATGTCAACCCTCCCCACAACGCTGAAATTTGAGCCATCAAGCCTAACAAGCCAACCGTCTGAGGTACCAATGAGCCAGTACTTCCCGTTCCAGCCAATTGTAGTGATGCTCCGGGCCTCTCCCTGTACTTGCCAGATGTCGTAATCAACGGAGTTCCAAGTTCTCCCTATGAGCCATCCTATCTCAGGAACTGCAAGCGCTCCCATTGCTAGACACGCTAGAAGGAAGGAACTCCTCCCCATGAACACATCTTCGATGTCGATAACTTTCTGCAGTTAAAAATGCTTGCTTAGAAAGCGACGAAAGGGTTGCAATACCAGGGAGGATAGAGACCTTATTGTGTCGCAGGTTCTTAGCTGCTTAAGAGAACAGAACTACTTGAACGTTCTAATTTAAAGTTGAATGGCGATGAAATCTTTTTGCGGGCTATCAGAATATAAATGGAGGGATCAGTTTCTTCTTTTAACTAGAAGGGCACATACGGCAGCAAGGACTAGGAAAATGATTAGAAGATAAGCTTTTCCAAAAACAGGTGGCTGTTCTGTGCTCGGAGGTGAGGTCGGCTCGATTTCAAATCCCTTATTGCTATACAACATAATCATTCCAACCCCCTCTGCTGAAGCGATGCCAACGGTAAGATACTCCCCATCTTTAGAGAAATCAAGAGAAATTATGGGTAAGTGACCAACAGAGATGTTCTCATCGCTCCAGAGGAGTCTTCCTTGCCTGCTGAACAAGTAAATGGACGAAAAATCGTAGTTTACCTCTGCAGCCGCTATGTACATCCCGTTGGGAGAGATCTCAACATCCACAGGCCATCTATCGTATCGCCTTTCTTGTTTCCAAAGGACAGAACCGTTCTTGTTCAGGAGATAAAAACGATGCTCGTCTGCTGCAGCTATATATGTCCCGTCAGAAGAGATCGAAACCGACGAGATCATTTGGCCGAAATGCCAGAGCAGGCCATTCCTGTCAAAGAAAAAGAGACCTTCAGGAGCTCCCAGCGCTACGTATTTCCCGTCAGAGGAGATACGAACTTCGTTGGGGAAAGGCGCTGGTTTGATCCTCTTTTCGAAAGAGAACTTCAACGTCAAATTTCCTTTTTTGTCCAGAAGGAAAAGAGTTCGACGACCAGCAGCTGCTACATAAGCCCCATCGGACGATGTGGAGATGCTAGCTATGACATCGTTCTTGACCTCAAACCTCCAAATAAGATCTCCCTCCCTACCGTAGAGGGAAATGGAGTGATAATCATCTCTGATCAACCGTCCTCCAGCCGCTATGTAGCTACCGTCCTGAGATATTGAAACGGAGTTGTACATCACCTCAGTGAAGTTCCACAGCAATCCTCCTTTTTCATCGAAGAGCTGAATTCCCCGATCTTCACCCACAACCATGAACTTCCCATCCTGAGATAGATCTATGCTTACCCCATAGTCTACCGTTCGCTTCCAAATCAAATCTCCTTTCGCATCGAACATGAAAACCTCGCCAAAATATAGCCATTTGTCGGCAGACTCGTTTATCACGCTAACTCCAAGAGCAATACGGCTTCCGTTGGAGGATGCAGAAATAGAAGGTGAACCAAAGTAGTCTCTCCGTATTTCATAGGTCCAAAGGGGCTCCCTGTAAATTGGTTCTTGTGCTGTGGCCGCATCTAGCGATATAAGTAGGACGAGAACCGAAATTAAAATAAGAGGTTTTTGAACCATCATCTTCTTTTAACATTTGAAAATATATATTCTTGCAAAAAGGACTATCACATTTGAAGTTAACAGAATAATCAAAGCTTATTTTTGGAAATCAATTAGATATTTTCTCCGATAGAGAGAGGAAGTTTTCTAATATTGTCTAATTTAATACCAAGTGTTTGACATCTTCTCCGAAGATAGCTAAAATCGAGCTTTTCAAATTGTCTAATAAGGATCCCAACGATATCCATAATATCTTTTTCAAGACCCAATAGCAATTTATGAGCTATTAGATCCTCAGGAGAGACCAAGTTTATTTCCTTTCTATCAAACTCAATTCTCACCTTCCTACCGAAGGAGAAATCTTCCTTGGAAATTAACATAATATGAAGCCAGAAATTAGGAGAGAGACCAAGGATTAGGCTCCTCTTTCGACGCTCTTCCAGTTCTTCTGAATCTAAGCCGACCAGAACATCGATATCTTTAATTTTCCTAGGAAGATTCGTGTATATAGATGTTCTTGTTTATACAGATGGATCGCATAAGGATCTTCTGAAAGCAGATATTTTCAATTCTAATAGGCTCTGTTTGAAAATAGATTTCATATCAACTTGTGATGAGCTACCGTTTAGGAAAAGAGTGGAAGTTACTCATAACTCTCAGACTATCTACTTTATTCCGGTGGAGCATATACGTGAGAACTGCATTCCTGTAGCTTTTTGGAAATACTTTGCTACTCCAAGAGCATTGTCCATAGATGACTAACGTTTAAGACAGACCTTCCAATTAAGAGTGTGAAACGATATAGTCATCTTCTATAGATGACTAAGTTTTTACAGTATTTGCGTTTTAGCTAGCATTAAGGCGACAATTATGATGATTAGGGAGATAACTAGAGGTAAGATGATCTCTCCTCCTCTCCCCACCTCCACTTGACTTGGGGGAGGAGACTGTATAGGCGAAACGATTACGCTCTTCCCCCTCTTAATTGCCTCATTCACCCAACCGGTTAGATCCTCAAACTTCTCTCCATCAAAACTCATGAGGTACCCCTTACTTGTCCCCCAGTATCCTCTCTCCCTAGCGCATATTAGCCAACGCCCATCGCCCCACCCGATCTCGTCTATACTTACCGCCCAGACATCCCTCAGAGAGCAAGAGAGGATCTCCGGAGGGAGAACTAACTCCCATCTTCTATCCTGGAGCTTCAGAAGATAGCTATATCCATCGGATCTAACGAAAGAAATGAGCCAGTACTCTCCGTTCCAAGCAAGGGAGCTGCAAGAAGAAGAATTCAGGGATTGGGATAGGTCGGCAACTAGCTTAAGTTCGCATCCCTCTATCTTTAAGATCCTGCCATTGGTACCGATGAGCCAGTACTTCCCGTTCCAAGCGACCTTAGCTACTTCTCCTCTAGCAAAGCTAAGGCTGAGCAGGGACTTCCCCGCCTTAACCTCCATGAACCTTCTACCATCAAAGAAGAATAGTCCCTCGATTTTCGCCGGATTTTCAACGCTTCCTAAGGAGCGGGAGGCTGGAGCTAACCAGTGAGTCCCATTTGACATTTCACCCCATATCTGAGGCGGCTTTTGCCAAAGCACATACCCATAAGGTATAAGCGAGCTTAGGTTCTTCGTCTCTTTGCCATCGTAAAGGTAGAGAGTCTGATCTCTAGGGTTGACGCCTCTTGCAACATATATGAGAATCGAGCTCCCATTGTCTATCAGCTCGACGCTTAAGTTGGCTTTCGAGGGCATTCCTTCAGATAATGGGAGCAGATCGTAGGCATCGCTGGTCAAGACTTGGGTCAACCCATTTTTCCATGCAATCAATGAGTAATTGATGGGATTGTATGGAATCCTGTTCAGGAGTAGGAAGACCTTGTCGAACCCCTCTGCCCTCTCGATGTCGGAGGGGGATTGCGGGATAATGGTGAGGTTCCTACCGTCATAGGCAAAGGCCTTGCAGTAGTATATCCCGTATATCCCGAGGAAGCATTCCCCCGTCCACTTAATACCCGGATGGATGTACCCCGGAACGTGGCCAACACGCGTGAACCTCGATCCATCGAATCTGACAAGCCAGCCATCGGATGTACCGATGAGCCAGTACTCGCCGTTCCAACCGATTGTTGTGATCCTTCTGGTCTCTCCTTCTGCACGCCAACTTTCGTTCTCAAGGAAGTTCGATGTCATCCCTATAAACCTCACTACATTAGAAGCCATCAGTGCTCCAATTACCAAACACACCAAAAGGAAAGGTCTTCTCCTCCAGAAACACATCTTCAGTGTAGGAAAACTTTCAATTGATAAAAACAAATGTCTAAAACCAAAACAGGGTTGAAACTTTGAGAATAGCATTATACGATTTTTTAGAAAGCTGGAGTCGCAACAGATGTGATTCATAGTTGGGTTCTTAATCCTGGAAGCCGCCCTCCAAATCTTTTTTAATCTCATTAGCTCTTGAGTTAGGCTTTTAATAGCCTCAATCAGGGACTCGTATTTCTTGTAGCACATCATGAGTACTTGACTCCTCTAAAAATCAATAGAATTGCTACAAGAGCGATTGTCGCAAAGATAACCCATATGAAATAGGCAGAAATCCCTGGGGCTTCAGGAACATTAGGAGGGGTAGATACAGCCATTTCAGCCCCTTTGTTGTAGTAAAAGAATATCTCTGCATCATGATCATAATTGACGACAGTCACGATGTACCTTCCATCTGAGGACATATCTATTGGACCGCCATAGGATCCATTCTTCGACCAAAGAAGTTCCCCTTCCTTATTATATACAAAAATCCTGTTTCCGCTTCCAGCCAAGGCATACCTTCCATCTGAAGAGATATCAACATAAACAGGTCCTCCTCCATACCTCCATAAGAGGTTTCCGTTCTTGTCCAAGAGGCTAATTAAATTCTGGAAGTCCCCAGCTACGACATAGCTTCCGTTGGAGGAGATAGAAACTGAGAAAACATTCCAACCATACCTCCAAAGGTTATTTCCTTCATTATCAAAAAAGAATAGACCCTCAGGAACACCCAGAGCTATATAATCACCGTCGGGAGATATGAAAACCACGCTTGGAACCCTAGATTCGGGTTTGACGATTCTTGGGACTTCGAACCTGAAGAGGAGTTCTCCCTCTTTGCTAAGTAGGTAGAGAGAATAACGACACGCTATTGCAACATGGCTTCCGTCGGAGGAAATGGATACGTCGTCTACGGTGTCGTTAACATAGAACATCCAAATGAGGTGTCCTGATCTGTTGAATAGACAGGCGACGTCAGACCAGCCTGATGCCCAACTGTACAGACCACCTACTGCTGTGTAGCTCCCGTCAGAGGATATGGAAACGCGAGTATAGCGAATCTTGCTGAAGTTCCACACGAGTTCTCCTCTTCTGTTAAAGAGGTAGGCTCCTTCAATGTCACCCACAGCCAAATACCTTCCATCTTGGGATAATGCCACCTCTGGAGAGGTATCCGTCAGGTGGCTCCATAGCAGCGTACCATTTGAATTGAAGAGGAATACCCTACCTGCTTCAGCAGATTTGTTTACCATGCTTACTCCTATGGCCAAATATCTTCCATCGCCAGATGTTGAGAGAGAGTTTGCCCAGATTTGGTCAGCACCCTCGATCCTGTAGCTCCAGAGAGGACTTGAACCGTTGGACATCTGCAAAAAGGTTATGTGGAGCGGAGATAGCGCAGATATTAAGACAAGTACCAAGAGCCGCGCTCTGGATGACACATTCAAAAATTCTCCTAGCACAATTCTCCTAGCACAGAAAATAAAGAGAGTTATAAGAACTACGGTTAGAACTAAGATTAGGATTTTTCCCTTATTTTGTCCCTCTGTACCTCCTGAAGGTTCTTCTGAGGTCTTAGGAGGAGAGCCAGTTAATTTAGGCTCAGACGCTGGAATCGTTGCACTGCCCTCTTCTATAGCCTCATTGAGCCACCTCATCACATCCTTGAAATTATTTCCATCGTAAAGGAAGAGGTAGCCTCTACCATAGTGTCCGCGTTTGTACTCACGAGCAGAAATAAGCCACCTTCCGTCGCCCCACTTGACCATTTCTATCACTAAGGGCCACATTCTTGAAGTAGAGTTTAGGATTTCAGGCGGGGGTATGAGGACCCATTCCTGTCCATCGTACTTGACGAGATAGCTCCCTACTAGATGGCTTCCTTCTCCTAGTATAAAATAGGATATGAGCCAGTACTCCCCATTCCACGACATGGAGGTGGGATAAGCAGACTGAAGCTCTGTATTGGAAAGATCCAATGAGAGCTCAATATCGTTTCCCCTTAAGATCAAGATCTTTTCCCCTGCACAAATGAGCCAGTAATCCCCGTTCCAGCCAACTATTGGGGGATGCTCTCCGTTTAGGTAATCGATCAGCGAGGAATCCGCTTTAACTTCAATGAACTTCCTACCATCGAACAAAAATAGATTGACTATCCTTGCTGGCTTTACAGGATCTCCCAGAAAGGTTGACGCTGGGGCAAGCCAGTGTGTCCCGTTGGACATATCGCCCCATATCTGCCTGTGTACTGCTGGGGGAGCCTGCCAAAGCACGTAGTTTCGAGGTAGCAAGGAACTCAGGTTTATCAGTTCTTTACCATCGTATAAGAACAGGGCTTGATAGGAAGGATCGTTCCTGCTTGCAGCATAGACCAAGATCGAACTACCGTTGCTTATCAGCTCGACGCTTATTGGGCTGAAAGGGTTGGCTGAGAAGTTCACAAACCTAGAAGCTGGGAGGAGCTGAAACACGTCCTTCACCAGAACTCTCCATGAAGTACCGTTCCACGCCGATATGGAGAGGTAATTGTAGGGGTACTCCCAGTCCACTATGAGGCAGTTCTCCCCGAAGCCGGTAACCCTCTTAACCTCGCGAAATGGGCTGCTCTTGGGCAGCTTAACGAGCCTTACCCCATCGTATGCAAAGGCATTGCAGTAATATACTCCAGCTATTGCCAAGAAGTACTTACCTGTCCACTCAATGGAGTTCTCATGAATCCAGTCAGGATCAATGTATTCCACTAAGGTGAACTTAGAGTCCTTAAGCTTTACAAGGCATCCTTCGTTAAACGTCCCAATTAGCCAGTACTCGCCGTTCCAACCTATCGCTGTTACGCTCCTGGCCGAGCGTTGAGACTGGGGAATATCCGTTAAAGAGGTACTCTCAGATTTTCCAACGAGGGTCCTTGCTTCGGGAATTATAAACAATGCAAGGATTAAGCATACCAAAAGAAGGGAAATCCTTCCCATTAACATGTCATCAGTAATGGAGGATTAAAGCGGTAAAAAACTCTTGTTTAAGTTTTCCCCTAATTTGATGCTAATTTTCTGTAAGTTCCAGCTTACCGTTTAGTAACTTAAATTCTTCGGAGAAAGTCTTTTTCTTCTTATGAAAGACAATGTACAAGCAGTAAATCCCTTGAAAACGGAGTAAATAGGATGCATAGCTAAGGACGAAGAGACTGATATCATTGCGAGCTTTATGTATTCGACTTTATTGTTAGCTTGAATGTACTCCATCGACCCAGTAACTATAATGCCTATTATCGAGCTGGCTACACCTCCAATTAAATCAAAGGCTAAAATAGTTCCTATTATCCTTCTATATTCTTTGTATAAATCGGTTGGTGTACAAAGCAAGTAGATAAGACCAAAGTATAAGGGAAGCTCAACATACTGATAGAAAGTCCGTAACAATGAGAACGTAACACGCTTTTTCATCCATGCTTCAGACTTCTCAGGAGGGACGATAGGAAAAACAAACATTAGGTAGAAATTATACATATGAAGAAGAAAGCTTGTGAAACTAAACACGAACGCTACAATCATAAGACGCCTAAACATCATCCACCACACAGCCTTATGGTTGTAGACCGACTGCTTCCAAGCGAACAAGGATCGTCAGTAGCTAGCCTAACAGTTCCCCATTGCGAACCAGAGGCGAATGAGTTAGTTACTACCGTTATCTCGAATCCAGCGCCGAGTCCAACCATCGTAAACTGAGCGAGATTGCCAGCTTTACTTACGTAAGCATATCCAATTCCCCTGGTCTTTCTAATGCTCGCATATGCTATGGAGGAACCTTGGGGCATCCATACTGAAGCTCTCCCTGATGTTGTTACACTAAAATCGATAGTTGAAGATCCATAAAAAGAGACCCCGTTTCCTCCTGAATAAGGCACATAACTAGTGAAAGTCCCCCAAATACAGACATTAGTTGTAGTGTACTCATCGCATTCGCCTCCAGAACATGTCCGAAGACTTTTCTTGTCACAATATCCATTTACAAGAGGATTAACCCTTACGGACACAAATCCTGTGGAGTAAAGGATTTTTCTGTCATACTCCTTCAGATGAGATTTGATTAGACCCTCCAACTTAAGAATTAGATCATTAAGCATACTATATGATGTTGCAATGTTTTGATTTATCGGATCATCACTCGATCTATATCTCGATATAAGTTCGCCCATGACCTTTCCTAAGTTATCATAGTGACCAGTCAAGTTTTGTTCAAAAGGCTGGAAAATGATTTCTTGGGTCGATCTAACTCCTCTATTCGATTTAAATTCACAGTTGCAATCATCATAATGAGATATGAGCACTATGTCTGTCTCTGCTAGACGATATGAATGTATCCTATTAGGAATTAGAATTGTAGTTACGAATACCGCAGATCCATCTTGAATAAAATAAGAAAAGAGCACATATCCCCTAACCGATCTTTTATATGACTTTATTGCAAACTCATAAAACACAATCCGAGCGTCTTCAACTACTTCAGAAAGTATAAGATTAAGGTTTTCAATAACGTAATTTCTAGGAATGCCAATTAATATTCCAGGAGCATAGTCTATAGATTGTGATCCGAGGATCCTAATTCCCTCTCTAGACTGAATTATTCTGTGAACAATTGGTTCACGAGAGGGAGCAGATAATGTCATTAATGGAGTGAACACAACTGTCAATAGGATTATCCAACCTTAAAAACTCTGGTTTAGAAAGCGATGAAAGGGTTGAAAACTTAAGAAAAGAGAGTAAAATGGGAATAAAGACCTTTCATCCAGAGAAAAATCTTTTTGCAATGTTCCAATTATTTAAGCGAACTAACGAATGTGCAATGGATCAAAAAGTTCTCTCAATGAACTTCTCGAAGTCCTTGTCATTGGACACTATTCTCTTGCATTTGAGCCTCTTTGCGACGCTGAGATGAATTGAGTCCTCCAAATCAAGCCCTTGAGAGACGAAGGATAAGGCAGATAGGAAGTCCTCAACTTTTAGATTTGCTATCCTTATCCCCGTCTCAATGACAGCCCTAACAATCTCGTTGACGAAGTCGTAATCCCTAAGGTTTCTTCCAGCAAGCCCTGAAGCTATTACAAGGACTTCCCATACGGTCAAGGAGCAAGTGATGAATTTATCTGGCTTTTCCTCAACCATTCTTATCCAATCAAGCGCCTTTGACCCAAATTTTGGATCTCCTGCCAGCCAGTAGACGAAAACATTCACGTCTAAGTAGTCCTCTCCTTCCACCACTTTGCCATCGCCTCAATTACCACGCTATCTAAGTCCTCAGGGACTTCTGCCCTTAGAATCCCGTAATATCTCGTTGAGACTGGTTCTAAGGATTCTATCACAAGCTTTCTTCCCTCAACTCTCATCCTAACCCTCTTTCCTATCTTAAGGGCCTTCCTTACCCTCTTTGGAATTGTCACCCTCCCCTTCTCATCCACGTTTGCAATTAGCTCCATTGGCCCACCATTTTGATTAATCCCACTTTTTGTATTTTAATATATTGTGGGCGAAAGCAGTTAGCATCTCATAATGAAAAAAGATCGATATAACTTACCTCTAGGACTTAGTAGGGCGCTTTGCGAGGTCTTCCTTTTCTTGAACAGACCTTAAGCGTGCTCCAATGAACATTTATTACTCGTATTAGCGTTACCTCCAGTCACAAACATTAATTTGGCCAAGGGGGTTCAGGAGTAGGATGGCCTTACAAGGAAGTTCTGATTTTGAAGGGAAGCTTGAAAGGGTATTTGGCAGAGATGCGGTTGTTGAGAAGGGCATACACTTGAGCTTGGGACCTTGGGGAGTTCCAAGGTTCATAGAGGAATATTTGATCATGAGGGAGTGCGCTGGCCTTTCTGCAACTAGCTGTACGAAGCGGGTTTCAAGCATCCTCAGGAGGTTCCGTCCAGAGCCATCGGAGAAGAACCTTAAGCTTGATCAGTTAATGAGCGACGGCGAGCTAACGTTGATGGACTTCTTTACCGTAACGACTGACATAAAGAAAGGAGTTCACAGGCTTTCCATACCCTGTTTGGACTTGAAGAAGGGGATGGTCCATCCAAGGGTGCTTAGAGAGCACGAAAACTTGCTAAGAAATGGAGTTTGGGGCATGGGAAGGCTCCTTTACGATCCAAAGCTCTCATTTGGAGCTAAGGATTCTGATCCTGTCTCCTTGGTGGAGCTCGTCCCTTACCAGATTTCTTCCCTAGACATATCGGAGTTTCAGGAGGCTAGAAGCAAGTTTTCAGATGAGGAATGGTTAGACCTACTCATAAAAAGCCTTGGCCTGAATCCTGAAGCCTATGAAGAGGACCAGAAGCTTTACTTTTTGGCTAGGCTCATTCCTCTTGCGGAGCCCAACACTAACATGATGGAGTTTGGACCCAGAGCCACTGGAAAGACTTTCCTATACAGGAACATCTCGCCTCTCGTTAGGATAGTATCTGGAGGAGTGATAAGCCCTGCCCAGCTGTTCTACCACAAGGTTCACGGCACGGTAGGGCTTATAGGAGTTATGGACGTCGTTGTCTTCGACGAGATTCAGTACCTCAAGTTCTCTGGTGCTGAGGAGATATTGGGTAAGCTGAAAGACTACATGGCAAGCGGACACTTTGAGAGAGGAGCTAAGCAGGCTGCAAGCGGCTGTTCCTTGGTGTTCATGGGGAACATTGACTGGGACGTTAAAGAAGGTTTGGACATTGACAGGACGATACCTAGGTTTGCTAGGGATCCAGCCTTTATGGATAGGATCCATGGCCTAATACCGGGTTGGAGGCTTCCTAAAATTACGGAGGAAGAGCATTTGGCCAAGGGGAAGGGACTTGCTCTTGACTATCTAGGATCAGTGCTCCACGAGCTTAGGATGATGAACTTCAGGGAGGAGGTAAAAGGGCTGGTTGACATAGTAGGGAATCCGAGCATTAGGGACCAGCAGGCTGTAATTCGCCTCCTTTCAGGATTTCTGAAGATATTGTACCCTGACATGAACTTTGACGGTTCGCTCTTGCCAAAGATCGTTCAGATAGTTGAAGAAATGAGGGGAATAGTCAGGAAATGGCTGGCAGCCAAGCTCCCCCATGAATACGGAGAGGACTTCGAGGTGGTGCTCCTCAGTTGAGAAAATCCAGTTATAACTACATACTGACAAGGAGAACTTTAGAAGATGTCATGGAAAGGTTTAGGAGAAGAGTGGAAGAAGAGGGAGAGCCTCCCGAGGATGCCAAAGCCAGCGTGGTTCTAGAGGCAACTCCTGCGCTAGTTGCTGCTTGGAAGGGCCTGTACAAGAAGATAGCAGGGGAAAAGCACATATTAAGGGCTGCCAGCGGGATCCATGTCCTTTTCCCGGAGGAAGACTCTATCAGGATAAGGCCTTTCAGCGAATACCTTCTTCAAGGCGTCATAATGCAGTCTGAAGAGGGTTTCGACCTCAGCCTCTTGAGAAAGAGGATAAGCAAGGGAGCTGCGGCTAAAGCCCTGAAAGAGTTTGTAAAGGAATCTACGGGCGTTCCAAAGGCGAGGGTGGAGTTTGAAGGATGGAAGGAAGTCCTCTTAGGAGTGAGGTGGAAGGTCAGGTTTAGCTTAGAGGAGGGATCTGGCGAGTTCCTGATCTCTGACCTCTCTGAGGAAGAGATCTTGGATTGGCCGCCAATAGGCGATAGAAAAGCTATAGAGATCGCCAAAAGAGAAGCCATAGCTCTCGCTGCAAGGAGTAAGAAGAAAAGGCGCAGAGCTGAGGGAATAAGAATCATTAGGAGTTGGGACTCTTTCTTCGGTGAGAGAAAAGGGATAAGAACCAGAGCTAGCCTCTTAAATGAAGATGAAAGGAGATACCTGCTTCTAGCGAGGGCTGAGGACAAAAGATTCCTTATAGAGCTTAGCAAGCTATCAGGAAGAGTTCTAGGGCACAAAGAGGTTCCGACAGAGGAAGAAATTGAAGAGATCATTAGAGATGAAGGAAAGGCCTTAGGAATCGACATAAGGATAGAGAAGGAGCTGTATAAAGGAGAAAAATTGCAGATAAGGGCTTCAGATGAGAAGGGGTGGTATTCTCTCCTTTTTGTTTGCAATTCAGAGGAGATTAGACTCTCTGAGATAAGAGTAACTCCTACAGGTGTTGAGGAAATGCTTAGGCTTTTCTCAGAGGATCCCAGGGCTAAAGTAATTTCACACGCCTACTCTAAAGGTCTATTGAAGATAAGCGGTGAAGGGATCAAAGGCAAGTACTCCTTGCTAATCGACGTTAGCAAGCTTGGAGAACCAAAGTTATTGGACTTCAGGGTAAGAAAAGGGTTGCTTGATAGGATAAAAAGGCTTTTCCACGGCTAATTTTGCCTAATTATGTCAAGATCGATTTAAATTAGGAGAAAGCATCTGTTTCTATGGTTTGGCCAAAAAAAGCTAAAGTGTCGTTTCTTTTGTAAGGTTGGCTGGAAGAACACGACGTTGATGAAATTAGGACTTCAATCGAATGGAATTGGAAAAGAATATATGAACTAAGGGATTTAGCTTTTCAGAATGGATGAAGATAGATTAAACAGATTACTCACTGAAATCGAGGATTTAAACAAAAAGGCAGAAGATCTGCTTTCAATACCTTTAGAGAACTTTCTTAGGGATTTCAAAGCCATATATGCCCTTAAAATGATTTTAGTTGAGATGACTGAAATAATTCTGAGCATAGGACTCCTAATATTGAGGGAAGGCTTCAAGATAAGAGAGATAGAAGGATATGTCTGGATTTTAAGGGAATTGGTAAAGAGGGGGGTCTTGTCTAACGAGATTGGAGAGAATTTAGAGGCGCTTGTCAGGTTAAGAAACATGATAATTCACAGATATTGGGAAGTAGACGAGAGAAGACTATATAGGGAGTCTAAGGAAAGCATTGGTCTGATTAAGAAGTTTATCGAGGAGGTTAAGAACTATGCTTCAAAGGATTGAAGAGAAGGAAAAGCTCAGACTTTATCGACTCTCCAAAGATGAGAAAAGGGAGTTAATCAAGAGGATAAAGGATATTCTAAACGAAAAGGATGAAATAATTGTTGCTATCATTTACGGCTCTTTTTTGGAAGGTCTTAACTTTAGGGATATAGATGTTGCTGTCTACGTTGGGAAAAGGATCAATCCACTGAAATATGGGGCTAAACTTGAGAAACAGTTAGGAGAGTTGGGTTTCCCGTTTGATGTAAGGCTGCTTAACTTTGCCCCGCCTTGGTTCATAAAAAAGGTTGTAGAGAAGGGGTTATTGCTCCTCGACAAGGAAAAAATCATTGATGCACTCCATCTAGCTGCTTTAGAGGAACTTGGACTTGATTTTAGGTAGTTCTTAGCTTAATTGTGATAACACATGCAATTTGAGGTTATAGATGAAACTCCTCTCCCAAGAAAAGGAAATAGGATTTTAGAAGGGAGGTCATAACAGGTTGAAATTAGTGCTGGATGATCCCAGGAGTTTGTCTTGTTTAAGAGCTTTAGCTTTGCCTCACGTCGTGCTTAACAAATTTATCTGATGATACCGGCCTTTTTCAAAGCCTCCTCCACTTCTCTCATTTCCTCCTTTCCCAACGGTAGCGTTGGCCTTCTAGGATACCCAGCTGGCACTCCTTGAATGCTAACCGCATACTTAACTGCGGCAAGCTGGTTCAGCTTTCTAACAACTATGCTATTCAGGAAGGAGATAGTTGCCTGTAACTTAGCAGCTATTTCGTAATTTCCAGCCTTGAACTCCTCATACAGGTCCCTACAAAGCTTAGGTGCGAAAATTGCAACTGCTATAATCGCCCCCTTACCTCCAAGCATCAGGGTTGATAGGAATGCGTCGGCAGATCCTGCAAGGACAGAGATCTTATCGCCAACAAGCCTAATTATCTCTGATACTAGAGCCACGCTTCCGCTGCTGTCCTTTATACCTATCACGTTATCGCATTCCTCAACTACCTGGTGCACGACCTTGGGATCAAGGGAGATGCCTGTGAACTTTGGCACGTTGTAAAGTATTAGTGGAAGGTCTACGGCTTCTGCTACAGTCTTATAGTGTTGATACATCTCCTCGTTTGAATGTTTGAAGTAGAAGGGCGTTACAACGAGCGCTGCATCTGCACCCAGATCTTCAGCGTCCTTAGTCAATTGTATGGTCTCCCTAGTGCTTATACCTCCAGTTCCGGCTATGACAGGAACCCTACCGTTTACTTGATCTATTACTGTTTCGATGACCTTCTTCCTCTCATCTCTAGAAAGATATGGAGCCTCTCCGTTGCTTCCACAAGTTACTAAGCCAGAAACCCCTCCTTCTATCCAGAATTCCACGCACCTCCTTAACGCTTCAAGGTCTAGGTCCCCATTTTTCGTAAATGGAGTAACATGAGGAGGAAATACGCCCTGCAAATCCTCTTTTCTCACAAAAATCACCTAAAAAAGGCTTTGTGTTCGTTCCTCCTGAATTAATTAAAATTTAATCGACGATGGGAACAGGCTTTACGAATATCAAATTAATGCCTTGAAATTAAAAAGAAAGGGAGTTGGGAGGATCAGTACCCGCCCATTATCAGGGCCATAATTGCTTTTTGAACGTGAAGCCTGTTCTCAGCCTCATCGAAGACGACACTGTGCGGACCATCAATAACGTCGTCTGTTACTTCCATCCCCCTGTCAGCAGGCAAGCAGTGCATGTAGATGACGTTGCTGCTTGCCCTATCAAGCTTTTCCTGATCGCAAATCCAGTCCTTGTACTTGTTCATAAGCTCGATCATCCCCTTCTCGTCGACAGTTGGGACGTTTGGAGGCATAAACTTCAGGGACCCCCAAGACTTGGGATAGACAACATCTGCCCCTTCGAAAGCCTCTTCCATGTTATAGCTTATCTCAAATGTCCCTCCAAACTCATCAGCGTTCTTCTTAGCTTGCTCTACTATCTTTGGATCTAGCTCCAGCCCCTTGGGATGTGCTAACACCACTTCGCCTCCAAACCTGGTGAAGGCGAGTATAGCACTCTGAGGAACGGCAACCGGCTTTATTCCACCGCTGTAGGCCCAGCTCATGACTATCTTCTTTCCTTCAAGCCTTCCATGCTTCTCCAGTATCGTCATAACGTCTGCCATGGCTTGGCACGGGTGATATATGTCGTCCTCCATGTTTATCAGCGGTATGTCTGCCCAATAAGCAAATTCCCTTATTATCTGATTTCCCTTTCCGTATATCCAGTTAACTGCTTCTCCATATATCCTTATAGCAATTGCATGCCCATATCTGCTTAATACCCTTGCAACGTCGCATATCCTCTCAGTCTTGTAAGGGATTTCCTCCCCTGCCAGAGCTGGCCTATAGACCGCTGTTGGAGATAGATATATGCCTTGCCCTCCTAGCTGAAAGATGCCCGTCTGAAAGCTGTTTCTTGTCCTAAGCGATGGATTGTAAAAGAGCATGTAGAGGGTCTTGCCTTCTAGTAGCCTGTGAGGTGCACCCTTCCTTTGCTTTTCCTTAAGCTCGAATGCTAGCTTAAGGACTTGCTCAAGCTCCTCCCTGCTCCATTCTTGGGTTGATATGAAATCCCTCCCTCTCAAACTAAGGGTCATCCAAATACACCCGTTACTTTTCACTTGTACCTTTAATTTGAACTTTACGAAAGATTGTTAGGATCCATGGCAGAGGTAAATTGATGAAATTGGCATAAAAATACGTGTTTTGACTTGACTATGAGAAGATAGAGAAGCTATATCAAACATAGCTTCTCTATATATCAAAGGCTTAAGGCTATTTTTTGTTAGGCTATTTTTTGTTAGAAAATTATATATTAAAATATATCATTTGGTTTACTTTGGTACAGATGAAGCTAGTGGATGAGCACTCCTTTAAGGTCCTTTCCAGAGTCGATGAACTCGGAACCTCAAGATTCAGCGATTTGATGAAGGAGATAAGAAATCCAAGAACTCTTAGTAGGAGGCTTAAGGAACTGACGTCGATGGGATTGCTTTCCCGTTCAAATGAAGGATATAGGCTAACAGCCAAGGGAAGAAGGGTCCTTAAGCTAATGAAAAACCTTCTAATGGAGCTGTCAAGAAGAGATCTTGTTAAGAATCTTGATAGAATTCCCCACAGGATGTATTCCTCGCTTTTAAGAAGGTATTGCGAGATACTTAGGGAAAAATTTGGGGAGAGGCTTATTGGAATTCTCCTTTTTGGATCCATTGCAAGAGGAGACTGGAAAAAGGACAGTGACATAGATCTCCTCCTTGTCATAAGGGGATGGAAGGACAAAAAGGTTTGGGAAAGGTTAAGGGAGCTATCGATAGCAAAGGAGATTTTAAGAGAAAGCAGGGAGTTTCATGAGGCGCTATCTAAGGGCTACTTCCCTTCCATTCAGCACTATGCTCTTGATCCCGAAGAAGTACAAATGTTTCATAGCATATATCCTGATGTAGCAGCTGATGGGATAATTCTGTACGATGAAGAAGGCTTCATGGATAGGCTCGTATCCTCTATAAGGGAGAAGTTGAAGAGAAATGGTGCTTTAAGGATCTCTACACCTGATGGAAGGTACTATTGGATTCTGAAAGATGTCAGGGCTGGGGAGGTCTTTGAGCTTTGACTACGAACTTAGATCTAGCTAGAAAGGGAATAAGAAGGGCTTCCAGATGGCTTCAGGGTGCAAAGAGGGCTCTTGAGGACAAAAGATGGGATGATGTCGTCTACTGTTCCCAAATGGCAGTCGAGCAGTCCTCAAAGGCTATCCTTATTCTATTTGGAATAGATTACCCTAAAGAACACGATATAAGCGATGTTTTCATTAGGCTCTCATCAAGAGAAGATATACCGCATTGGTTCAGAGAAAAAGTTCGCAATATGTGCTCAATAATATCAGAACTTGCAGAACTAAGAGGATTGGCTGCTTATGGATATGAAATGGGTGTTGATGAAGATTACTTCACAGAATATGCCCCGGATGCCTATAATTTGGCAGTTGATCACTATAATGCATGTAAAAGGCTTATTATGGAGTTATATGGAGAGAACTAATTGGATTTGGATTTCTATTGATCCTTCATCGTAAGTCTTTTTGTTCGTTTGAAAAGCGGGCAGATGGCTTAGGTCTTATGGGACTCCTCTTCATATAATCTTTCAACGCTTTCCCTCGCCCTTGCTACAACTAATTTGCCCTCAGACGTCCTGAAGATTATTGGAGGCTTCGTCTTACAGTTGAAAGGAAGGTTAAAGACGTTAGTATAGGCTCCAACCATCTCAAAAACAACGAGATCTCCCACTTCAAGGGCTGGCAGCCTTATTCCCTTTCCTTTTCCCAGAGGGGGGAGCAATACGTCGAAGGAGTCGCATAGGTTTCCAGCTAACTTAACCTCTGTCTTAAACGAGAGACTTTTACGCCTTTTTAGGACTCTCACAGGGTACATTTGCTTCAAAAGCACGGCATCAAGCAGCAAATTGTAACCTGCATCGAGTATAGCTAGCTGCACATTCCCAGCCCTTTTTATGTTTACGACAGATGTTATAAGCAACCCTGCGCTTGCCATCAGAAACCTGCCGCTCTCTACTATTAGATCAAGCTTGATTCCTTCCCTATTAGCCCAGTTATTTATTTTTTCCGTTATAAGAGAGGAGAAACGCTCGATTGGAGGGACTTCTAAGAAGTACTTGACTGGATAGCCTCCACCTACATCTATAACCCTAATGTCAAGTCCCAAATCCCTTCTTGCTGAGGATAAAAACTCAAGGACCATATCCAAAGCAGAGGAAAACCAGATTGGATCTAGAACTTGACTTCCCAGGTGAAAGTGAACGCCTATAGGATCTATGAAGGAGCTTTCTTTAGCTTTTTTCAACAGCCAACTTGCAGAATCCTCTGAGGAGTTATTTAGAGTGACACCAAACTTGCTCCACTTTCCTGAAGCTGGTATCGTTGCCTCAACCTCTAAGTCAGGATTTATCCTTATCAAAACATCTTGCTTAGCCCCTTTATCCCTCAACACGTTAATTAGCCTAAAAAGACCTGTTTTTGAGCCCAGGGATATGAGCTGAACTCCAGATGAGATGGCAAACCTAAACTCGTCTTCTGTCTCTGAAACGCTTGAATATACAACATTTGACGCGCTTATACCCGTTTTCTTTAGGAAAAATAGTTCTTCCTTTGAAGCTATGTCGAAAAAAGTTCCCTTGGAGGCAAAGGTTCTTAGGACAAGCGGGTTGAAGTTGGCTTTAACTGAGTAGGCTATCTTAACGGCACCATCAAAACCAGAAAAGGCATTTCTAAGTTTGTTGAGGTTTTCAAGCATAATTTTCTCATCTATAAGGTAGAAGGGCGTTCTAAACTCCTCAGCAGCTGAAAAGATAAGGTTCTCATCTATCAAGCAGATTACCCTCATCAAAAGATAAAGGAGCATTAAAGCCTTTCCCAAAGGGCTTTAGCTAGTTCTTTTGCCTTTTCAAAGATCTCATCTTCGTCCACCGTTAACAGTTCCCTGTCCTTCATCAAGATCTTCCCATCAACGACGACAGTCCTAACTTGAGATGAATCCATTCCAAATATGAAGTGCCATGGAAAGTTTCCATCATGCATGGGCGTGTATGGAACATAATCTAGAACTATGAGGTCTGCATATGCTCCTTTAACCAGCTTTCCTATGGGCTTCGGATAGAACTTGGCTAAGAGCTCCCTGTTATTCTTGAAAAGCATTTCAAGAACCTTTTCTGCCCCCATCACCCTTGGATCTGAGGTGTGGAGTTTGTGAAGCACGAACGTCACCTTTGCCTCCCTAAACATGTCCATCGTGAAGCCATCAGTTCCTAGTGCAGGCTTTATTCCCAATTCCAACATTCTAACTACTGGTGCAACACCAACTGCGTTGTTCATGTTAGACTCTGGATTGTGGATCACGTTAGTTTTTGTTTCCTTCAAAATCCTCATCTCTCGCTCGTTAACGTGGACACAGTGAGCTGCTATCGTCTTTGGTCCCAAAATGCCGTGATCCCATAGCCTTTCAACAACCCTCTTCCCTGACTTCGAAAGGGAATCGAAGACATCCTCTACCCCCTCAGCAGCGTGGATGTGAAAACCTGTATCAAGTCCTTTTGCAGCTTCAACGCAAGCTTCAAGCGTTTCATCCGATAGAGTTAGTTGAGCATGTAGCCCGAAGCTTCCAGTTATGAACTCGTCCCCTTTGTGCTTCTCTATGAAATTAACGTTCTCATGAATGCCTTCTTTGGCTTTATCCAACCCATCTCTATCTGAGACCTCGTAAGCAATGTTTGCTCTAACTCCTACTTCCCTATACGCCTTCTCAAGCGTTTCTAAGCTTCCTCTTATGGAGTAGGGGCTTGCATGATGGTCCATCATGAACGTTGTCCCGTGCTTAATCGCTTCAATTGCTGTAACAAGGCCGCTGTAATATACATCTTCTAAAGTCAGCCTCTTGTCCAGGCGCCACCAAATTCTCTCCAAAATCTCCCCAAATCTTGTTGGAGGCTCAACTTTTAGGGGCATTCCCCTTGCAAAGGCTCCATACGCGTGGCAGTGGGCGCATATCAGACCTGGCATCACGACGGACCTTGGATAATCGAGGACCTCTTCCCTAGGATTTTCCAGCAATATCCTTTCTTTTTCTCCAACATCTCTTATTACAGAGCCCTCTATGAGGATAGCTCCATCTTTTATCAATCCAATGCCATCGTCAAAGGTTGCCACCCACTTACCAGTGATTATCAATGCTTAACACCCCTAACCTTCTTCGATTTCATTCATATAAGGATGAATTGCACCAAAGCTCTCCCCTTAAATTATGCCTATTCGATTGATTCCAAATTAATGTGGCTTAGAACAGTTATTTGATCCTTAATCTGACTTATCTTCTTCCAAAAGCCTATATTAAAGGAGAAACGAAGCTTTTTCTCTAAACCTTTATTTAATATTTGATAAATAGAGTGATCATAAACTGACGTTAGTTATGGTGTGAAAAGATGTCAGAAGCTCATGGGAAAACAGCGCTTAGAGAAGAGAGGGAAATAGAGCCGATAGTTGAAATGAGAGGAATAGTGAAGACTTTCCCTGGGGTAGTGGCCAATGACCACATAAACTTTGAGGTTAGAGCTGGGGAGATCCACGCACTCCTTGGGGAGAACGGAGCTGGGAAGACCACGCTTATGAACATATTATACGGCATTTACCAACCCAATGAAGGGGAGATCTACATAAGGGGGAAAAGAGTTGAGATAAGGAGCCCAAGAGATGCGATGCACCTTGGAATAGGGATGGTGCACCAACACTTCATGCTCATAGAGAAACATACGGTAGTAGAGAACATTGCCCTAGGCTTCGCAACGAAGTTTCTCTTCCCAACTAAGGAAATTTCTAGAAAAATCAGGGAGTTCTCCGAGAAATATGGGCTTACAGTCGATCCAAATGCGTACATCTGGCAGCTCTCAGCTGGAGAGCAGCAAAGGGTTGAGATAATAAAGGCACTGTATAGAGGAGCTGATATCCTGATCTTAGATGAACCTACTTCAGTTCTCACTCCAAAAGAGATTGATGAGCTATTTTCAATACTTAAGAGGATGAAAGAAGAGGGAAAGGCCATAATTTTCATAACTCACAAGCTAGATGAGGTATTCGCAATAAGCGACAGGGTTACCGTGCTAAGAAGGGGTAAAGTCATTGGAAAGCTTAAGACAGCTGAGACAAACAAGAAGGAGCTTGCAAGGCTCATGGTAGGGAGAGAAGTTCTCTTCAGATTGGAAAGAGAGGCTGTAAAGAAAGGAAAGACTGTTTTGGAGGTTATCGACCTTTATGCACTTAACGATAAAGGTCTGCCCGCACTTAAGGGCGTCTCTTTTACCATAGCCGAGGGAGAAATACTTGGTCTGGCCGGAGTAGCTGGAAATGGGCAGAAAGAACTTGTAGAGGTTCTAACAGGCTTAAGGAAGGCTGAAAAGGGGAAGGTGCTGATAAGGGGCGTAGACGTTACGAATGCATCCCCAAGAAGGATAGCTGAGTTAGGAGTTGCTCACATCCCAGAAGAGAGGCTGAAGCACGGTCTTGTGCCTAACATGAGCGTAGCTGAGAACCTGATACTAAAGCAGTATTATAAGCAGCCTTACTGCGACAAGTTCTTCATAGACAGGAAAAAGGTCCTTGAGAACGCAAATAAGTTGATTGAAGAATTCAATATAATGACTCCAAGCCCAATAACGCCAGCAAAGTTGCTATCTGGTGGAAACATTCAGAGACTGATCCTTGCTAGGGAGCTTGCAGGGAGCCCTGATGTGATAATTGCTGCCCATCCAACGTACGGTCTTGATGTAGGTGCAACTGAGTACATCAGGAAGATTCTTTTGAGGGAAAGGAAGAGAGGTTCTGCAATCCTCCTAGTGTCTGAGGATCTAGAGGAGATCATGGCATTAAGCGATAGGATAGCAGTAATGTTTGAAGGGGAAATTATGGGCATCCTCCCAGCAGAAAAGGCAAGTTTGGAGGACATAGGGCTGATGATGGCAGGGGCTAAGAGGATGGGGGTGGTAGCATGAGGATCGTTGTCACAAGGAGAATAGCCCCTCCAAGATGGTTTGAGATAGCTGTAAGGTTCATGGCAATCATAATAGCCCTACTAGTCATGGCTATAGTATTTTGGGCGTATGGGATTAGTCCAACCGTTGCTTATAAGAAGCTTTTGCTTGACTCATTTACTACAGCACACGGATTTTCCGAGACTATAGTGACGATGATACCCTTATTGTTGAGCGGAATAGGGCTTTCTATAGCATTTAAAGCTCAATTGTGGAATATAGGGGCAGAGGGACAGCTCCTAGTTGGGGCCATAGCAGCAACGGGGCTGGCTCTCAGTTTCCCAGATACCTCAGCATACCTAATGATCCCTCTGATGTTCCTCGTTGGGTTCTTGGCGGGCGCTCTCTGGGGACTCATTCCTGCCATTCTTAGGGCAAAGCTTCAGGTTAACGAGGTAATATCAACGTTGATGATGAACTACATTGCAGATAGGTTATTACTTTACCTAGTTTCAGGTCCCTGGAGCGTGGCTGAGGTCATAGGACAGGTTGCATATGCAGGCTTCTATCAGACAAACCTCCTTCCAGAGCACCTATGGCTGCCAGTTTTAGGAGGAACCAGAATACACTGGCCAACTTTACTTATAGCACTTGCAAGCTTGGTAGGGGCTTACTTGATCATAACAAAGACCCCGCTTGGATACGAGATAGTCGTAGTTGGGGAGAACCTTGAAGCAGCCAAGTTTGCTGGGATAAAGTACCTCAAGGTGGCTTTGTTGGTTATGATCATTAGCGGAGGGCTCGCAGGAATGGCAGGAGTTGGAGAGGTTGCTGGAATACACCACAGGCTTAGATCTGGATTTTCTGCAGGATATGGGTACACTGCAATCATAGTAGCTTGGCTTGGCGGCCTCAACCCGATACTTATATTAATCTCATCCCTTCTCTTCGGAGGCCTGCTTAGAGGAGGCTACCTTCTGAGGACCATGGGAATAAGGATAGGCATAGTCAACATGTTCAATGGGATAATCCTTTTCTTCATCCTGGCAAGCGAGTTCTTCTCCAACTACAGGATTGAGATAAGGAGGTGATATCTTGAATTCTACGCTTATAATATCCGTTTTGCGCTCTGCAATAAGAGCTGGCACTCCCTTACTTTATGCAACGGTGGGGGAGATCTATGCTGAGAGATCTGGTGTTATGAACCTAGGCGTTGAGGGAATGATGATAATGGGGGCTGTCTCAGGCTATGCTATGGGAATAATTACTGGAAATCCATGGATAGCCATATTCCTTGCAGGAGTTGTTGGCGCTTTGATGGCCCTAGTTCACTCCGTTCTCAGCATAAACTTCAGGGTAAACCAGGTCGTATCAGGTCTTGCCCTAACGATGTTCGGGTTGGGTTTAAGCTCGCTTGCCGGAGCTAAGTACATAGGAGTGCCAAAGAGGGCCTCCCTTACGACCGTCAAAATCCCTGTGTTGAGCAAAATTCCCTTAATAGGCGAAGTCTTCTTCAATCAGGATCCTATGGTTTACGTTTCCTTCATACTTATCCCAGTTCTCTGGTTTATCCTTTTCAAAACGAAAGTGGGCATCATAATAAGGTCTGTTGGAGAGAATCCAGCAGCTGCGGATGCTTTAGGAGTCAAAATCTACCTTGTTAGGCATCTTTGTACCATTTTTGGAGGCTTCATGGCAGGTTTGGCAGGAGCCTATCTCTCCGTAGTTTACACCCCCGCATGGGTTGAGAACATGACCGCTGGAAGGGGCTGGATAGCTGTCGCTCTAACAATATTCTCCCTCTGGAGCCCCATCAGGGCAATGTTAGGGGCATATCTCTTCGGAGGAGTTGAGGCAGTTCAGTTTAACTTGCAAGCTTACGGTATACCACCAGATGTGCTAGGTATGATGCCCTATTTGCTCACAATACTTGTTATGGTGTTTGGTGCTGAGGAAAGAATTAGGAAGAGACTTGGTGCCCCCTCAGCCCTTGGGATTCCGTATGTAAGAGGAGAAAAGTGAGAGAAAAATCCTCAGAGAAGGAAATCTTTATCTTGATTGAGTCCTCAAAATAATACTACGGGTGAATAAGTTATATGACAACCGCTCAATGGATTGCTGTCATCGTTGTTGTTGCGATCGTGGCTTCTGGCCTAACCTATTTCCTCGTTCCTGCGAAGACAGTGACTCAAATAGTTGAAAAGGAGGTTACTCCGAAGATAAAGGCCGGTTGGATATATGTTGGGCCAATAGGAGATTACGGCTGGACGAAGGCCCATGACGAAGGCAGGCTTTTCTGTGAAAAAGTATTTCCATGGTTAGAGACGACTTATGTGGAATCGGTTGCTGAAGGAGATTGTCCAAGGGTGATTGAGGACCTAATCGCAGATGGATGCACTGTAATCTTCACCACAAGCTTCGGGTTCATGGACCCAACCCTCGAGATGGCGAAGAAACATCCAGACATAATATTCTGGCACTGTTCCGGCTACAAGAGATATAAGAACATGGGAACGTACTTCAGTGAGTTCTACCAGCTTTACTACCTAAATGGTTTGATGGCAGGCGCCTTGACTAAGACAAATAAGATAGGCTATGTCGCAGCCCACACGATACCAGAGGTAGTTAGGCACATAAATGCCTTTGCAATAGGGGTTAAGGAAGTAAATCCGGATGCAAAGGTATATGTAAGGGTAATTCATGCATGGTATGACCCAACAAAGGCTAGAGAAGCAGCTGAAGCCCTTATTGCTGAGGGATGCGACGTCCTTGCCTTCACAGAGGATTCTCCAACCGTGATAGAGGTTGGACAGGAGTATACGGAGAAAGGGCAGCAGATATACACTTTCAGCCATTACAGCCCAATGGAAGACTATGGACCGGACTCATGTGTAAGCGGGCAAATTGCGCACTGGGAAGTTATTTACGCCGACATCCTTGCAAAGGTATATTCCGGCTATTACACGACCACTAACCTGGAGAACATAGACTACTGGTGGATGCTAAGGCAAGGTGCTTGCGAACTTGGAGGAAAGGAAGGAGAGCTAATTAATCCGAAGTTTGTCGACGAGCTGAAAGCAGTCAAGGTAACTGATAAGATAACAGGGGAAGAGATGAGCGTCTACGATCTGGTCATGCTCAGGCTGAAACAGATGAGCGAGGACGTTCCTACATTCGATCCTTTCACCGGACCGCTTTATGACAACAAGGGTGTCTTAAGGGCAAGACCAGGCGAGAGATTAGGGCACGACGAGCTTTGGACAATGCAGTGGTGGTTCGAGAGCGTAGTGGGTCCAGAACTTGGAGGATAGAATAGGAGCCATCCCCCTCTTTTTTATTTTTTAAATTCCCTTCCAGCTCTCGTCCTTATTTGAAACTGTATGTTTGTTAAGGAGATACAGTTTTGTATTTCATCGATTTTGATAAAACCTTTAAGTGAACCGCAGCAAGATCAAGTCAATGACGGCGCAGAAGTTCCTTGTGATCAATCCTGAGAACTGCACAGGCTGTAGGATTTGTGAAATTGCATGCTCATTCGAGCACTACAAGTCCTTTAACCCTAGGAAGTCGAGAGTGCGGGTCTTAAAGGTCGAGAAGATGGGAGTCTACATCCCAAACATATGCAGACATTGTGGAGATGCCCCTTGCATGGCCTCCTGCCCAACAGGTGCAATTTACAGGGACAAGGGCACAAATGGCGTTGTGATAAACCATGAATTATGCATAAGATGCCACCAGTGCGTAATAGCATGTCCTTTTGGGGCTATAACCATAGATCCTGATACTTTAGATCCGATAAAGTGCGATCTATGCGGAGGGGATCCACAGTGCGCAGCAAGATGTCCTAGAGAAGCAATACTTTACATAAGAGGGGACAGAGTTGGCTTTGATAAGCGCAGAAGGAGATCAGAGGCCTTCCTTGAGGTCCTTTCAAGCATAGCTGGGGGAGGTGTCTAAGTGACCAGGTATAAGGGATATGCTGGAAAGTACCTGAGGGTTGATCTAACCTCAGGGAAGATAAAGGTAGAGGACCTAGAGGATTCTCTTTGTGAGAATTACGTTGGAGGACTTGGTTTTGCGACCAGGATATTGTGGGATGAGGTTAATGAGAGGACCGATCCCCTAGGACCGGAAAACAGGATCGTATTCTCCACTGGTCCAGTAACTGGAACCCTATTTCCAGCTGCTGGAAGGTATCAGGTTAACTCTAAGTCCCCTCTCACAGGCATATGGGGACATGCTAATTCAGGGGGATCCTTCGGACCTGAGCTTAAGTATGCAGGCTATGACATGATAATAATAAGTGGAAGAAGCGATAAGCCGGTATACTTGTGGATAGATGATGATTACGTTGAGCTAAAGGATGCATCTCACCTTTGGGGAAAGACAACCCACGAGACTACAGATGCTATTAGGGAGGAGCTTGAAGATGAAACATATAAGGTCGCATGCATAGGGCCAGCAGGAGAGAACCTAGTGAGGTTTGCATGCATAATAAACGACTACGGAGATGCTGCAGGAAGGACAGGAATGGGAGCAGTAATGGGGAGCAAGAGGCTAAAGGCAATAGCTGTTAGGGGGAGCAAGGAGATCCAAGTTCATGATCCAGATGCCTTCCTCGAAGTGGTTGATGAAGCATACAGGAAGCTCTTGGTTGAATGGGGATATCATCTCTCCGTTACCTTGACGAGGTATGGAACCCCCAACTTAGTTGAAGCCATAAACTCCATCGGCAGGATGCCGGTAAAGAACCACTGGACTGGGTATTGGGAGAAGGCTGATAAAATAGGAGGGGTTAGGATAAGAAGGGAGTATAGGTCTAAGCAAGGAAGCTGCTTTGGATGTCTTGTTCAATGCAAGTACATGGTAAGAGTCCCTTCAGGGAAGTACGCTGGAGCTTATAAGGGTCCTGAGTATGAGGCCATAGTCTCTCTAGGTTCCTGCTGCTTAGTGGATGATCTAGAAGCGATATTTGAGGCAAATCATCTTTGTGATCTTTATGGGATGGATTCGATATCGATGGGTATGACAATAGCATGGGCAATGGAGTGCTACGAAAAGGGGTTGATAACAGAGGAAGATACCGGAGGAATCCCAATAAAATGGGGAGATGGGGAACTTGTAGTAGATCTAGTTAAGAAAACCGCATTTAGGGATGGATTTGGAAATATCCTGGCTGAAGGAACACGTAGGGCTTCTGAAATCATAGGAAGAGGGACTGAAAAATATGCAATGCAGGTAAAGGGCCTTGAGATCTCGGCTCAAGATGGAAGAGCCCATCAATCATCTGGCCTTACCCATGCAACAGCAGCCAGAGGAGCAGATCACCTTACCTCCCTCTCCTGCTTAGAAGAGAGAGGATATGAGAAGGTTGCAGCTTCTAGATATGGAGAAGATAAGGTTCAGCACTTGATAGATCCTCTATCAACAAAGTATAAGGGAATTCTGGTCAAGGACCTCGAGGACCTTTATGCGATTGGAAACTCCCTTATAATATGTTGGTACGAAGTAGGATGGCCTCCTGTTTTCTACTTCGATGACATGGCAAGGCTTATACATACGCTAACGGGAATGGAGCAATACAAGGAAGTTCGAACTCTCAGATTAGCTGCTGAGAGGATATGCACCCTGCGCAGGATGTTTAACGTAAGAGAGGGGATAAGGAGGAAGGACGACACCTTGCCAGAGAGATTTACGAAGGAGCCAATGCCATCAGGACCAGCAAAGGGCAACGTATGTCGTTTAGACGAGATGCTTGATGAATACTACGAGGCAAGAGGATGCGACAAGAGAACAGGAATTCCTACCGATGAAACTTTGAGAAGACTCGGATTGGGCGATTTAGCCGGGAAGTATAGGTAGCTTTATCTTAGCCTCGATGAGAGCTTAGCGGCAAAGTCAAATGATTTATGTGAGAAATAAGCTGCTTTAGAAGAATTGCTCAAGAAATGAGCTTAGTAAATAGGAAGCAAGGGGCCCAAAGGGCTACTGGTATCGTAACTCCAGGAAAGGGAGATCTCCTTCTGAGAAGCATGTTCAAAGTTATCAGGATGCCAGAGTTCAGGGAAGTTAGAGGCAGCAAAGCTAAGGGAAAACCTACAGTTCTAATGGAAAATGATGTTGCAAGGGAATAAATTAGAAGATCTCCTATACCTAATCCAATTTCTTGCTGAGTTACGAAGAAAGGGCTCAGAACCTCTATTTTAAGTTCAAGGGTGTCGAGTATCTTTCTTAGAGGCCCTTTAAACACTGAATAGGCATCATAAGCGGCCAAAAAGATGAGCAAAAACCCTATAAAGGCCTCAGGGAAAGTAGACACTATTATATGTGAAATTGATGCAGAAAGAAACACCTTGACAAAATTTCCAACTACGCCTGGCCTTTTCCACAATGAGACAAGGATTATGGAGACAAGAAAGGAGATCAAGCTGTTGTATTTTAGCCAATAAAGAACTTGATTTAGGGATAACATTGAACTTGCGAAGAGAGATGCTAGAAAGATCGCTTGAAGGAACTTTATTAGATTCTTCCTCAATAAATAGAGGATTAAATAGGCACCAGCTAGCACAGAGGCGACATAAATTAAAGATAGGCCTGCAGACTCTTTAGTTGTGAGCTGTAATATGGGAGAGGGTTTTGTGACCAGCACTAAGATAGCTCCATATGCCTGAGCTAGAAATGGCCATATTAAGATCAATTTTCCTTTACTTCGAATGTCATCAGTCATTTGGTCCTCTTCTGTCCCCATAACAGGCTCAACTTATCCAATGTTGGAGAAATATTAGTATCGCGTGTTTCATTAGTTTCAAGTAGGGATCGATTTGGTTTCTGCTGACATAGAAGTAGAGAGTTGAGGGAATACGCAGGCATTTAGTTCAATTAAAGCATTGTATTCATCTTATTTTCCTAAATCCCACTTATATCACTTGCAAACAGGTCTATAGCAGTAAATTTCCTTTCGACACCTAGGGAAAGAAACTTAAGTCAGATTACCAACGTGAAGAGAGAAAGGAAGTAATGTATGAAAGATAAAAAGAAATCATGAAACCTATTGTAAGGAGACAACTAAGGCTTCAGATTAAATCCTTAGATATTTATGGTGGTTAAAAGGTGTCCTTATGACCTTTCCGGATCTATCTGTTGAGGTTGCTGGAATAAAATTCAGAAACCCCGTTCTTACCGCAGCAGGTCCTCCAAGCAGAGATGGGGAGGCTCTAAAGGCAGCTGCAAGGGGAGGAGCTGGCGGGCTTGTAGCGAAGACCATTAGTGTGAAGCCAGCTAAGGTTCCAAGGCCCTGTATGATCGTCGTAGACAGAGGAAAGACTCAATTCTACGCAAGGCTGGTGCTTGAGAACAGGGTAGTCACGACGGCTACTAGCTACGTCATCATACCAAGAGGCATGTTAAACGCTGAACTTTGGTCCGATCTTCCATACGAAAGGTGGTTGGAGAGGGAATACGCAATAGCAAAGGAAACAGGTCTTCCTCTCATAGCAAGCATAGGTTATACCGCTGAAGACCTGTCCTTCCTTGGCCCGAAGGTTGAGAAAGCTGGAGTTGATGGAATAGAGTTCTCCCTTCACTATGTGGGAGTTGACTACAGACCCATACTAGAGATAGCTAAGGCCTTAAGGGAGGCCGTTGATATCCCCATATTTCCGAAGTTAAGCCCTCACATCATAAACCTTCAGGAATTTGCTAAAGAGCTTGAGAAGATTGGAGTTGATGGAATAGTAGCCGTTAACTCGTTAGGACCATGCCTTTCCATAGATGTAGAGACTGGTAAGCCGCTATTAGGAGGGAAAGGGGGTTTTGGATGGCTCTCTGGACCTGCCATCAAGCCTTTAGGCATAAGGGTCGTTGCTGAGGTAGCAAAGGTCGTTAAAATCCCTGTTATAGGGGTAGGCGGGGTCATGAACGGCTTGGACGCAATAGAGTACTTCATGGCTGGAGCATCGGCCGTACAAATTTGCACAGGTGCCATCTTAGAAGGACCTACCATATATGGCAGGGTTGCGAGGGAGATAGGAGAATGGCTGAAATCTCATGGATATGATTCCGTTGAGGACATCAGAGGAATTGCCCTGAAGCATCTCCCAGAAGAGCCTCTCAGGTTCCACAGCGTTCCTCCAAAGGTTGATGAGAAGCTATGCAAACTTTGCGGCCTTTGCGAGAAATCCTGCATATATAATGCTATAAAACTCCCTAAAGACACTAGTGGCATGAAAAGGCCTCCCGTAGTGGATACGGAGAAGTGTTACGGGTGTGGTACTTGTGTTTCGATATGCCCAACAAGGGCTTTGAGTTTTGAGGAGGTGTAATGTGAGAATGGGAAAGTTAATCCTTGTGAACCCTGATTTGTGTACTGGTTGTAGACTGTGCGAATTGGCTTGTTCTCTTCATCATTACAAAGAGATTGCTCCAAGCAGGTCGAGAATCAATGTAATTAAGTGGGATGCAAGGGCGATAGATGTTCCAGTCCTATGTTTGCAATGTTACAACCCTGTCTGCGCGACAGCTTGTCCTACAAAAGCAATTTATAGGGACAACGAGCAAGATCTAGTGGTAATTGACAAAGATAAGTGCATAGAGTGCAAATCATGCATGTATGCGTGTCCTATTGGTGGAATAACCGTGGATCCTGTCGGAGGGGAGGTCATAAAGTGCGATCTATGCGGAGGAGATCCTCAGTGCGTTGCTTTTTGTCCAACTGGAGCCCTAGAGTTCGTTGAAGCTGGCAGAATGGCTTTGCGCAAGAGGAGGGTTGCTGCAACCAAGATGTCTAAGGTAATAGATGTCCTGATGGGAGGAAGGTAGCCCTTGGCCTTTCCTCTAAAGGGATACGTAGGGAAGATGCTTTGGGTTGACTTAACACAGAAGAAGGTGAGAGATGTCCCACTTCCGAAGAGATATGTATTGGATTACATAGGAGGAACTGCTCTAGGAGGCCGCATATTGTGGGATCACGTTGGCCCTCAGACCGATCCTCTATCACCTGAAAATCTGCTGCTTGTAGTAACTGGACCGGTAACAGGGACCATATGGCACACAAGTGGAAGAGGAGCCCTCGTGTCTAAGTCCCCTCTAACTGGGATATGGGCCGAGTCTCACTTCGGCGGGCATTTTGCCCCAGAACTCAAGTATGCAGGCTATGATATGATAATAATAAGTGGAAGGAGCGATAAGCCGGTATATCTTAAGGTTGAGGATGGGTGTGCTGAGATAAAGAGCGCAGAGAAGATGTGGGGCAAAGGCGTCTATAAAACGACTGAGTTAGTTAGAGAGGAGTTTGGAGATGAGGATGCAAAAATCCTCGCCATAGGGCAGGCAGGGGAGAACTTAGTTAGATATGCTGCAGTCATGTCGGCACCTTATGATGCTGCGGGAAGGACAGGAATGGGAGCAGTAATGGGGAGCAAGAGGCTGAAGGCAATTGCTGTCAGAGGTTTTGGATCCGTTAAAGTGGCAGACTCAGATGGGTTGATGGAATTCGCTAAGGAGGCAAAGAGGAGGATACTTGAAAGTGAGCACGCCATGCAGCAGAGGAAATATGGCACCCCGATGCTCGTTGAGGTAAAACAGCAGATAGGAGAGTTACCCACAAAGAACCACTGGAACGGAGTTTTCGACAAGTACGAAGAGATAGGCTCAGTTAGGCTTAGAGAAAGGTACTGGAAGGCAACAAAGGCTTGTAGTGCATGCTTCATAGCTTGCAAGAAGTTCTTCGGAGTTGAATCTGGCAGATTTGCAGGCATCATTGCTGGTCATTTGGAATACGAGACTTTGTACGCGTTTGGATCTAACCTCATGAATGGGGATGTCGAGTCCATAATCTATATAGATAGGCTATGCGATGATTACGGCCTGGACACAATTTCAGCAGGGGCATCCATAGCCTTCTTGATGGAGTGCTATGAGAAGGGATTAGTTTCTAAAGAGCAAGTGGATGGCTTAGACCTTAGCTGGGGTAACGTCGATGCTATTATCGAGCTGATCCATAAGATTGTAAGAAGAGAGGGCATTGGAAACCTTTTGGCTGAAGGAGTTAAGAGAGCGGCAGTTAGAATAGGGAAAGGAGCTGAGAAGTACGCAATTCATGTTAAGGGTCTTGAAGTCTCCGGGCAAGATGGCAGGGCACATAGGTCTGCAGGACTTACTCATGCAACTGCTGCAAGAGGCGCTGATCATCTTAGATCCCTCGTAACAGTAGACCAGCTAGGATATGAGGATGTTGCTGCGGAGAGATTTGGTCCAGATAAACTTCCTGGAATCTGCGATGGACAGAGCGAGGAGTACAAGGCTCTTGCTGTAAAAGTAATTGAGGACGTCTACGCGGTGAGGGATGCAATGATAGTTTGCTGGTACTCGGTTTCTTGGCCTCCAGTCTTCTGGATAGATGATTTCGCTAAGGTGCTAAAGCTCGTAACAGGTTACGAGGGGTTTGCTGATCCAAGGAAGCTAATGATCATAGGGGAGAGGATGGTAAATCTGAAGAGGGCCTTCAACGTCAGGGAGGGAATAAGGAGGAAGGACGACGCCCTGCCAGAGAGATTTACGAAGGAGCCAATGCCATCAGGACCAGCAAAGGGTCAGGTAGTAGATCTGGAGAGAATGCTTAACGAGTACTACCAGCTAAGGAACTGGGATCTAGAGACAGGAATCCCAAAGAGGGAGACCTTCGAGAGGCTTGATATGTTGGACATAGCTGAGGAGCTGGAGAGGTCCGGAGTTAAGCTCCCCTGAAGGGTGTTTTGATGGCAGCTGACCTTGTGGTGAAGGGAGGCAAGCTTGTAACCCCAGAAGGGATCATAGAGGCTGGAATTGCGATAAAAGACGGGAAAATAATGAATATAGCGAAGGAGACAGGGCTTCCTGAAGCTCAAAGGCTCATAAGGGTCGATGGGAGACTGGTGATGCCAGGAGTAATAGATGCCCATTCCCACATCCACGATCCCGATTACACGTACAGGGAGGATTTTGAATCTGGGAGCAAGGCAGCCGCTGCCGGAGGGGTTACCATGCTCATAGACATGCCACTAGTCCTTACAGTTCTCTCCGACATGATAGAGAGGAAGAAAGAGGAGGGAGAAAGGCTTTCCGTCGTTGATTTCAGCTTCCACGCCGGGATGATGAGGCCTGAGTACATTGGCGAGATCCCTAAGGTTGTCGCCTTGGGGGTCAAGTCATTCAAGCTCTTCACGACACAACCCTTCAAGGTAGGCTGGAAAGGGGTTAAGGAGATCGTTCAGGCCGTTACTAAGTCTCAGGGGATAACGGTAGTTCATGCTGAAGATGATTCCATAGTATCTGAGTGGGTGAAGAAGGTTAGGGACGAAGAGGGAAGGAAGGATGTGCTTGCACACTTCGATTCCCGTCCCGCTGAGGCAGAGGGAGAAGCCATTAGGAGGCTCATACACATAAGCGAGGAAACCGGAGGGCACATACACATAGCACACATGACCACAACCGTAGGAACAGTTTTGGTCAGGGACGCGAAGGAAAGGGGTATAAGCATAACAGCTGAGACTTGCCCTCAGTACTTGGTATTCACCAGAGATGATGCTGAGAAACAGGGACCTTATTTGAAGATGACCCCTCCCCTCAGAACGAGGGACGACGTGATTTCACTTTGGAGGGGGCTTGCTGATGGAACGATAGACATGGTGGTAACTGATCACGCTCCCGGAACTAGGGAGGAGAAGGAGGTTGGTTGGGAGGACATTTGGAAGGCTTGGGGAGGCATACCAGGGGTCGAAACCCTTCTTCCCATCATGTTGAGTGAAGGAGTGAATAAGGGCAGGATAACTCCCATGAGATTGGTGGAGGCGATGTGCCGGAGACCTGCGGAGGTCTTCGGTCTCTATCCGAGGAAGGGAGCGTTGAAGGAGGGGTCTGATGGAGATCTAGTCATAGTGGACATGAAAAGGGAAGTTACAATTAGGGCAGAGAACCTTCACTACAAGGTCGGATGGACACCCTATGAAGGCATGAAGGTAGTAGGTTTCCCCGAGATAACAGTTATAAGGGGAGAGGTTGTGGCCGAAGGCGGAGCAATCCTCAAAAAACCTGGATATGGGAAATTTGTCGAGATGACCTGAATCCTTATAGTTAACGCTTTTCTCCAGGTCCAACGGTTATGGTTCTCACCTCAAGATTAATCTATCTTTTCGTTCCTCCTCGCTGATCAGATTTATGGACGTTTTATAGTGCAATTATAACCTTATTGGAACGAATCCCCCACCAATCGTTTCCAGACCTGCAGATATAACTCCTTGAAGACATCGATGAAGTCAAGGACCGTAAAGGAACTCTTAGGTATGCCTTTGATCGTCTCCTCGATCTTCTCTTCTTCTAGAAGCGTCATAGGTTTCCATCCTTTTTGCATCCCTTTGATGCTGCTCAAATGGTTTTTGACGCATTTTATATTAGCATAACCCTCCAGAGCGTTATTGTTGCGAAATTTAGGAGGGATTGCCTTCATAATTTGACACCAGACGCCATTATTAAAAGCCACGCTAGAAAAGACATTAGCTTCTCGTAAGCCCGATATTATCCCTGTGTATCAATTCCCACCGATTATTAAAGGATAAAGGGGAATAAAGGTATCCAAAGCTACGCTGGCTGAGTTGGAGGCATTTAAAGAAGCCATGAATGCAAAGAGCCTAGAAGAAGTGATAAGGTGGTTCCTAAAAGAAAGGCGCAAAAGATTGCTTGAGGAGGTTTTTGGAGTTGATAGGAACAGGGAAAAGCCGTTCATGGAGGAAAACCGTGGTGAAGATCGTGGTTGACTCCTGTGCTTGGGTAGAGCTCTTTATAGGAAGCGATAAGGGGGCTGTCATCAAGGAGAAGCTCAGCGATGTCGAGGAAATCCTTACCCCCGACATAGTCCTAGCGGAATTGGCTAGAAAGTATAGAAGGGAGGGAGTTAACGACTAGATCGTTGCAGAGAGACTTTCAAGGATAGTCGACCTTTACGAGGAAAGAGAGGATTTTTCTGGCTTGGGGAGATAGCTGGACCTTCCAGCTTGGATTTTAGTGAAAAGGCTTCGTTGATGCGTTCAGGCATCGAAGTCCGTTAATCCCTTAAAAAGGTCCCATAGAGCTTCCTTTTACTTAGCTTAGAATCTAGACGGTAACACGCCTCAGGTTTCAGTTTATTGCGTAACGATTGATGAGGCGTTCCTTAAATCGGCTAACCTCTCTATTTATACAAATTCTTCATAAGTGGTCTTTCGTTGCGTCTGAAGAATTGAAAGAAGGAAGGGTGGTCGGGGTTTTGAGTAAAGGGGTTTTGGCAGCAATCGCAATCATCGGAATATTAGCTTCTGGCTTGCTTGTAACAACAAGGCTCCTGAAGGAAGGGGTTGGAGTGGATCTCTCCAAAATAAAGGTTGCGGTCGTGTATGAGAGGGTTACTGACGGAATGGTTATGAACAGAAGCGTCGAAGATGTCATTTCCCTGCTGAAGGAGATGGGAGTGGACTTCGTGTTCAGAGGTTGGTGGAGGTGGACGCCTTGCCCAAACAGGTGCGAGGATCTGCCTTCTTCAAAGGCGAAGATGAGGTGCGAGTTCAGCGGATATAGCTACAAGCACCTAGAAGATGCCATTTTCGTGATAAAGCAGGAGATCCCAGAGATAATCTTCTGCGGAGCTATTCCAGCACAAATAATTCCGAAAGAGGTTATTTGGAATCCAAAAACCGGTGAGATCATAAGGTACCCAGAAACATGGGACCTTGCTTTGGATCCAGGAAAATGGGACCTTGACATGTCTAAAGAGGAGTTCCAGTGTCTGTTCGGGAAGACCCATCTATGGGTGCCCGAGGGGCTGGACTGCAGTCTCTACAATCCGGAGGATGTTTCAGCTTACTTCCCAGACATAACAAACCCCAAGTTTCAGGAGCTCATCCTAAGCTGGGCTGAGAGACAGATAGATGCTGGCGTCGACGCCATCTGGATTGACATGCTTTTCAAACAAGCAGGCTTGCTCTACAGGCTCACGAACGACTTCAATCACCCCGCGGTTAGGGAAAGCTATGACGCAGCTTGCGCAATAGTCGACAAGGTACATAAATACGGCAAGGAGAGAGGGAAGCATATATTTGTGGGGAGTTGGGCAAGCGCGATTCACTTCCCATATCCTCCTCCAGATCTAGACTTCGTCACCCTATCTCCCTCAGCAAGAGAGGTGAGAGAAATTAGGCTCAATGAGGAGAAATGGGATGAGATTATAGTGAGGATAAGGGAGAAGTTTGGAGAAATCCTTATAATAGCCTTCATAGACTGGGCTTCTACCACAGAGACGCCTTTAGGCCAGTTCAGCCAAGTTCTGAGTAAGGAGGAGCAGAGAGAGTTCCTGATGGCTGCCGATTCCTTCTTCCAAAATAGAGGGATCGTCTTCGCATATCCCTTGCACGGGGGTTGGATGGGAAACGACGCTGAGATACTTTCCTTTGGGATAAGGAGAACTTACGACGCTTTGGCTCCTGAGTTTCAGACCTATGAAACAATAAGGGAGCTGGCCCGAAACAAGAAACGTGGAAGCTGAAGTCTAGTCTTTTACTGAACCATAATCTGTTTTCACGATTGCAAATTATCAGGAAGCTTGTTTTGTTACTAAGATTTTATAATCAAGTTCCTCAGGAATATATTCCTGAGGAATATGTTCATAAATAGGTGCAATGAACTCTCCTTCCTAGAGAAAAGGTGGAAAGGGGGAAGGGCAGAGCTGATAATTTTGTACGGGAGGAGGAGGGTTGGCAAGACTTACCTGATCAGGAGGTTCATGAAGGGAAAGAGGGGCGTTTACCTCTTCGTCTCAAAGTTAGGTCAGCCCTTGCTGGATGAGTTCTCCAACTCCATCATGGAACAGCTTGGCCTGAACTTCAGACCATCGATCAGAACCTTTAGGGATCTCTTCCTCCTGCTAGAGAAGTTGACCTCAGATGAGAGGCTCTTGGTGGCGATCGACGAGTTCCAAAGGATGGCAGAAGCAGAGCCCTCCTCCCTCATGGAGCTTCAGAGGTGTTGGGACGAGTTTCTATCGAAGAGCAGGATAATGCTCGTGCTAATGGGCTCTGCGGTGGGGGTAATTGAGAGGTTGGGACTTAGCCAAGCCTCCCCAATTTTCGGAAGGAGAACCGGGCAGATAAAGCTCAAGCCATTTGACTTCTCCTGCTCGAAGGAGTTCTTCAGAAGATACGAGCCTGAGGACAAGGTAAGGGCTTACTCCGTTTTTGGGGGAGTTCCTGCCTACCTATCGATGGTCGATGACAGCAAAGGCCTGATGGAAAACATCTCCTCCCTTATCTTGGATAACAAGGGGCCTCTCTATGAGGAGCCCTACTTCTTGCTCTCCCAGGAGACCAGGGAACCCATTCGGTACATGTCCATATTGGAGGCGATGAGCCAGGGCGCCACTAAGCTAGGAGAGATCGCTTCAAAGGCTGGAATGAGTTCGAGCGACCTGCCTAGGTATCTAAAGGTATTAGAAGCTGACCTGGACCTAGTGGAGAGGAGGTACCCCCTTACTGAGAGGAGGCGGGGGAAGACGAGGTACCACCTGAAGGATAACTTCATAAGGTTCTGGTTCAAATTCGTCAGGCCTCACCTCACTCTACTTGAGATGGGGAAAAAGAAGAGGGTTTTGGAGGTTGTCAGAATGCAGATTGACGAGCATGCCTCCTTAGCGTTTGAGGAGGTCGCAATGGAACACTTCTCAAGGGAAGTCGTTAGACTTGGAGCCTCTCGGGTTGGGAGGTGGTGGAGCAGGGACGTAGAGCTCGACGGGATAGCTATAGACGAGGTTAGAGGAAGAGCCTACTTCATGGAGGCCAAGTGGACAAATAAGCCGTTGAAAAGAAGTGTTTTAAATGATCTAATTAGGAAAGCAAGCGAGTTCAGGTGGAGAATCGGGAGCAGAGAGGAGTTCTACTTTATCTACTCTAGGTCAGGCTTTGAGTTCGAGGAAGACAGCAGGATAAGGCTGGTGGATCTGAATGAACTCGTGAAAGAGCTAGGTTGTCCTCCTCCACCAAAATCGTAGCTCCCTTCGGAAGCCGTGCTCTTAAGACTATTAATTACGCCCTGCTTTCTGCTTTTTGAAGAAAAACTCGGATAAAAAGAAGTGGTAAAAAGAAAAATGGTTTATTCTGCATCTAAACTCTCGCTTTTCCCAAAGAAGTCGCAACCTTTCTGAACTAGCTGAGTCGTGTCCACAGATGGCAAGCTACTGTATGAGAGTCGTAAAATGATAGGCTGAATGACACAAATTAATGCTGTGGGCTACGCCCTCTCTTCCATTCATCCTTGTTCCAAATCATTGCGTAATGGTTCCGTAAAAGTTCCTTAAGAGCCTACAAAGTCTAAAGATTTGGATAAGAACTCGATTAGTTGAATCATAGGGAGTGTCAGGCTTTGGAGAAGAAGTCATTAGTTGCGGTTTGCCTTGTCTGCTTAGTAATCGCCTCACTCGTTGGATTTTTCATCTTAAGAAGGCGGGCATTAAAGAGGAGTTTCCCTCAGAAATTCTCAGAGTTCAGGGCAAGGTATCAGGAGAAGAGAGCTCAGGGATATAACCTATCTGAGGCGGAGTACTGGGCGAAAAAGGCCTTGGAAGCATATAGCAGGAAAGATTATGAATCAGCAATCGTTTTTCTGGATAAAGCACTGGAATCCTTGGAAAAAGCTGAGAAAATCCCCCTTCCATCCTTTGATGTTGTTAGAAGCAACTCTTGGATGACCGATGTAGTGACTATCCACGACTTCGTCCCCTTCGGAGTGGCCATCGAAAGGCTACCTGACAATAGGATAGTGCTCCCCAGACACCAAGGATGGACGGCGAGCAACTTCGTTGTTTTCGGCATGTGCTTTAACGAGAACAACACCCTGATATTCCACTGCTCAGTTAACATAGGAGGAGGGTTCCTTCGTTTAGTATTCAATGGTAAAAGGATGTTCGAAAGGATAGAGGGTCCATCTTATTACGATGATGGCGGAAAGTTCTTCCCCTATCCAACGGTCTACACGAACCCTGAAGAGGATTACGTCATCGCGATAGCTTACGATGAGGGAACTAGAACATGGTATCACAAGGTAGTTTACACAAAGACGTCGCCCCCCAAGGAGATCCTTTACGTTGAAGGAAGGGGAAGGCTTACGCCCCTGTGGGTAGGGAAGCCAGAGGGACCATTCGTGGTCCATGGAATTGCTGGCATCATGGCTGGTCAGCTTTGCCTCGATACATGGGGAGGCTACTTGGACTTCGAGGAGCTGACAAGATGCACTTATCATGACCTAACGGCCGAAAAGACCTACAATTTCTCGACCGGCTTCACATTCATGGACAGGGAGTACCACAGGAACCTGCCTATCGGTCCCATAAGAGTGGAAGGAGGGAAAGTCGTTGACGGAGTTGAATTCGACGCAATGTCCTTCCACAAGCTGGAGGGAGAGCAGATAGAGTTCATATTCATCCTAGCCAAGAACCCGCTTCCAGAAGAACTCAAGAGCAAGTTCAACTTCCCTGAATTCGAAAGAATAGGAAGGATAAACTTCGTAAGCAGGGGAGAGAGCTACAGGTTTGATAACTATGAGTTCAGCACGGACGGCAAGCTTCAACCAGACTTTTACTACCTAGTTGGTAACTTCACCGATGAGACGGGGAACGTAGTTGGAAGAGTGAACTTAACTGCCAGAGCCTTTGCATTCTGGGGTAAAGGAGGAACTGAAGACTGGCATAGGCACAAAGTTTGGTGGGACACAGATGGCGTAGCTGCTTGGGGGCGCTCCTTCGTGAAGTGGGAGGGGACTATCACCATAGGCAACCAGACAATAGTAGTTGAGGGAGTTCCTGGCTTCGGGGAGTTCTACAGGTATGTCCGAGGGAACTCTTCCTTGGGGAATTCGGAAGGAGAGATGTCTCAGGTTTATCAGCGCTTGAAGGGAAGAGAGCATGATCCAACGGCTGGGGGGAAGCTCAAATTCAAATCCTACCGAAGGTCTTTAACGGTACATTTTGATCACAAGCTTGAGCTTAGGACTCATCATCTGATAATTGGAAAACTCGATCCAGGTGCGGTTGATTGAGGAAGTTACTCCTTTGCCTTTTGATTGGAATATCTCTGGTCGATGTCTCCTCATTCTCAGCTCCCGAAAGGTTCGTAGATGTCGTTGACCTAAGAGGAACAGATCTTAAGACTAGACTGCTTGTGCTAAGTCTACAAGGAATCGTAAACAGACAGGAACCTTCCCTTTACATCCTTTGGGAGAGCAAACGAATTAATCCAACAGCTTCGGAGAGGTGGCTGAAGTACTATCGAGAAAAGGGGTGGATCGATGGCTATGGGCTCATTAGCGTGGAGGAAGCTCTCGAAAAGCACAAGGAAAGCCTAGAAGGGGCCGTGATCTACGATCCAGGGCTTCCGGCAACGATAAACATTGCTGTCTCCCTGGCAGGAATAGAAAACCTCATCGTAGCCCACCCAGACTTCATTCCCCTGCTGAAAAAGCTCGGAATAGAGGTTAAGCGCGACCTAAGGGGCAAGTTCAAGGATGAAGTTGAAGCCCACCTCTGGCAGCTTGAGAACGTGCTTCCGAGGTGCAACAGGAGCCTGATAAACCTGTTTCCAACGGAGGGAGATGTGGCGATATACAGGGTTTCGGTAGTTGATTACGTGATTGTAAATAAGGGATGCTCAATTGGATTGAGCGTCGAGGAGCATTCTTCCCTGATAAGCGAGTACTACGAGCGAATGGATAAATTTTCAATCGTCCTTGGCTACCCTGAGGACTCAAGACTCGAGAGACCATGGGTCTCGCTCACCTCTAAGCATGGGCTTCTAAACGTCTTGGCTACCGCCTTTTCCCCCAACTTTTCCTTTCACTCGAAGATGCCAGCGAGAAGGGAATATGTGCAGGAACACGAGTTCGATGTCGACTTGGCTCCTGACAAGATATACATAGCCTTCGCCGCGTCTGACTTGGGATTGAACAACATGCAGGACTTCTACTACGAGATGTGGCTGGACAAAAGGAGAGGAGAAGTCCCGATAAGCTGGTGGTTGGATCCTATTGTGGCAGATTTCTGCCCTGGCATCGTTGAGTACTACTATAAGACCAAGACCCCAAATGATTACTTCTACTCAGCCCATGTCGGCGGGAGGATAAGGCCGTCCGACTTCCCTTATCTTGAGGAGTACCTGAAAAGGGGGCAAAAATATTTGGATATGTGTTCGTTGAAGGTCGTGGCTTTCAGCAATCACAACAAGAAGGACGAGGCGGTCTTCGAGCTTTACTCTAGGCTATTGGATGTCGAGGGATTTTCATTCGGATTTGGCCCTGAATTCATCGAGGAATTCTGGTACGTGGATGATAAGGTGTGGATCGTCCCCAGATTTATGGGAGATCCAAAGGAGGCTTACGAAGCGATTAGCGAGTACATTGACTCCTCTGAGAGGAGGCCTCTCTTCATCATAGTAGGGGTGGGGCTCTGGCACTTTCCCAGAGTTAAGGACTTATTAGAGATAAAGGAGGAGCTGAAAAGGAAATACGGGGATGAAATAGTTTTCTGTAGGGCGGATGAGCTGATGGGCGCGGCCAAGGCGTATAGATCTTTGGAAGGGAGGGCTGGAGGCAAGTATAGGGATATCCTGATCATAGCCCTCCCAACATTGATCCTTACACTGATACTGATCTTGCTTCTATATTTCCTTAAAGCTCTGCGCTAAACCTGGCAACTAGGGATTTTTACGCTCATGGGCTTACATCCAAATTTAATCGCAAGAAGCAAGGTGCTGAGTTAAGATGTTCTGATGGAATCATAATCCGCCCTGATTTGAACGACTCCAGAATTGTGGATGGCATGACTGAAATCGGTCTTGATATCGGAACAACGAGTCAGGTACTAGAGGCCAAGGACAATGTTCACAGTCCTCGCACCAACAGAGGAAAGATCGCAAATGTAGCTAGATATAAGCCTTTGGACAAGCTAAGCAATTGTTTCCTCTTCCGCTCTACATACCCGGAAGACTAACGGAAGGGCTAGTGTTAGATAGATAAAGTGGCCAAAAGTCTTCCCCACTCCGCCTTCACGGTGTATCTGAATATTACAGCGAATACTGAACCTATCACTCCTTTGTGATGGAACGGTCTGCTCTTCTCTATATTAAGAGCGTGGGCTGGTTCTGCAAACCAACCCAGATCTACATCTCTTCCCTATTAATTTCTCCTTATTATAAAGAGTTCTTGTTAAGCGCGTACATCTTCTTTTTTGTCGGCCATAGGAATAGCTTCAGCTAGATTCAACGCCAGTTGCCCAGTAACTTGAGAAAAGCTATTATTGACCTGGGTTATATTTATATATAACCATGGTCAACAAAAACTGATATGGGTATTTACAGGAAAATTCCTCTAGCAAGGATACTTAAGGGCAGACTACTAAAAATAGCCGAATTACAAGATATGGTTTTGCTAGAGCTTTCGAGGAGGTTTGACTTCGTCGTTCACGACGGTACAGCGGTTTGGAGGATATACGGTGGAAAGAGGTTCTCCGTAGATGTGGACATCTACCATCCAGATCCAAAGAAAATAGATGAGCATTTCTCCAAGGTCTTTAAAGTTGTGAGAAGCAGGGTAACGCCTTCTAAGTGCTCTACCTCAGGATAGTTGACCAAGCAGTTGTTGAGCTCGAAGCCTCTCCAGCTTTTGGGGAAATACATGTCATAGAATCCGATTTCTGGCTCGTAGATGGGAGCAGCATAGTGGTAAAAACGCTTACGCCAGAGGACTTGGTGAGGGAGAAGATAAGGGCCTTTCTGAACAGGAAGAAGGCGAGAGATCTTTACGACATCTACTATCTGCTCGATTTCTGCAAAGAGAGTGTTAGGTCTGAGCTGAAAAAAGTTCTTCCAGAGCTGGAGGAAGCTCCAAAGGATTTCCCTAGACTAAAGGAACTCATACTCATCGGCAGGGCTCCCAGCTTTGAAACCATAGTTGGGAAGGTGAGGAGGTTTGCCCAAAGTTAAGTACAGGGAATTCGTTGAAAAGCTTAGAGGCGCCAGCATATTCACCTTCAAGTTGGTCGAAAGCGTTGTAGGCAGGAGTTATGCTAAGCTGCTTATACACAACCTGAGGAAAGAGGGCAAGATAATAGAGCTAATCAAGGGAGTTTACACGTTCAAGAAATCCCCTTACATGATTGTAAAGGCAATTCCAAAGTCTTACATAGGATTAGGGAGCGCCGCATTTCTCCACGGGGCTTGGGGGCAGGTGACGAGAATAGCCGTGCTATCCCCCTACATTTCAGTCAAGGTGAAAGGAGGGGAGAGGGAGATCTCAGGCCATAAAGTTATCTTGAGGAAGATATCGGAGAAGATGTATTTCGGATACGAATTCATATTCTTAGAGGAGATAGGAGAGTGGGTAAGGGTCTCGGACAAGGAGAAAACCTTGCTTGACATGATATATTACGATTACCCGTTCAAGGACGAGATAATCCCGAACTTGCTTGGTTTCGTGAGTCCCAAGAAGCTGAAGAGGTACCTTCTTATAATCAGGAGGAGGAAGGTCAGGGGCTTTAGGAGGATTCAGGAAGAACTCGAGAGAATAGGAGTTTAACAACCAGCAAGATTGGAAAAGAGGGCTGAGTAATTTGGATAAGGGATAACTGTGAAAAGCGAAGAACCATTGGTAAGGAGGCAGCAGTAGTTACAGGAATTCAGCATCTATCTTTGGAGAGGTGACCGAATTAGCCCTATGCCAGAAGAATGTAGGCGACGGTGTTTGACAAAATAAGATGGATGGATTCTTGTTCTTTCAGTCTTCCCCCACAAGAAGGGAGGGAGGTTGTATTCACCTGAACTCCTTATGCCAAGCTAAAATTTGCCTGCTTTGCCAGGTTTTAGACTCTTAAGTTGAGGACTTTATCTCATTTTGATCTCTATGAAGGATTTCGGTGAAAAAGAAGTAATGTCACAGCCTAAACATGTCTTCTAACGCCACGCTCCATCGATAGCCGTGAACCTAGAGTTCTATCCCTTCGGAAAGAGCAAACGATAATGTTCCTAGCTCTTTCTTCTTCCTTTTAAACTCTTCAGGCGTATAGCAAAGTAGTTCGAAGCTTCCTCTTGCTCCCTGTTTATAGATCTTTTTCGTTAGCATGACCATCCTCTTGGTGAAGGGTACTCCTTCAAACTTGGAGGAAACTACAATCAAATCGTAATCAGAATCCTTAAGGTGATCCCCCCTCGCCCTTGATCCGAAAAGAATGATCCTTGAATTGGGATCCCATCTTCTGATGGCTAGAATTGCGTTTCTTAAAGTCCTATCAACTCTCTGCATTTGTTAACCACCCTTTCAGCTCTTTTTAGATGCCTTTCGGCTATTGCTTCGTTATACATGTGTGCGGGAACTCCATTAGCGGCATTCGGATATCTCGATACAATGTATTCAGGGTTCAACTCCATTAGGTCGTCCATCAAATCGCCTAAACCTAGACCCGAGCCTAGCTCCACTATATTATAGGTTCTAGGAGCGGCTTCCTTCTTAACTTCTATGTGTGCAGCTTTAAGAGCTTTCTCAGCTGCTTGGTGGGAGTAAAAAGCAACTGCATAATATCTGCTATTTCTAAGCAAAACTCTTGCCGTCTCAAGGTCTTCAAGAGCCTGTATCCATAACCTCCGGGCTTCTTCTCTCACAGGAAAAGTTAGTAAAAAAGGAGTTAAAAAGGTGCTGCTGGCAGAGTAGCATGCAGGAAACCTTTAGGCTATTTGCAAACATCACGCAATAAGATCTCTACTGCAAGTTTAGCTTTCATAAGCTAGTATGCTTTCCTTGATCTTTAGCCTAACAAAATCTCCATACTTCGAGTTCGCTAGGGGCATTTGCAAATGTTAACTTTCTTTTAAAATCGGACTTAGAGGAATCTTGAGAATTTTCGCACCTAAAAGCCTTGAAAAGGGATTATGATGCTTTAATCATAGGAAACTGAGATTATTAGGAAGCTACGACATTACGCACTTGTCTTCACAAGGTGGGACCATGGGATTCAAGTACGGAGCATACGGAGGAAATCCTTTACGTTGATCTAACTAGAGAGAAGTTCGTACCCATGAGGTGATATCTTCCTCCAAATATGCTGTACTATGATCATGAGCTTCTCAGGTAGCCCTATTTTAGCATTTTTCCTTAGCTGGCTTGCTCCCAGCCTTTCTATGGCATTTCACAAGATCTCCACCATTTAACTAAATAGTTGATAGCTTTGCAGATCCTAACTTCTTTCCAACTCCCAGTCCATCGTAGAGAATAATGCAGGGATCCAGCATCTTCCTGAATATTTGGTCATGAAGTTCCTCTAAGGAAAGGGCAACAATATCGACAGGTAGTCCTTCTGGCCTGATCCTTATGAGTTCGTAGAGTAAAGCCAGTTTATCTTCTATTTCTGGTAGTATGACAGCTACATCGAAATCACTCGACTCTCTGGCCTTTCCTGAAGCCCTACTTCCAAAGAGAAGGATTGTAGATTTGCGTCCGAGCTTAGCCTTTAGCTTCTCAACGTAAGCGCTGAATTTTTCCTCATACTCCATGATTGAAGCCCTTCTCCTCAAGAGGTAAGTCTTCTTGCCCAACCAAGGATCACCTCTGCGTGCTTTAAGCATAGCTCGGCTCTCCTTTCATTGTATTCAATGGCTCTTCTCCCTGGATATCGGGAGGTTAAGTAATGAGGTGTAAGCAACTCCGCTGACTCATAGATTTCTGAAGGAACTTCCTCACCTATGCCCTTTATCTCCTCTAGGAGTTCCACTAGGTCATGGGTAAAAGGAAAGAAACCCACTTTGTCTGCTAGTATGCCTTTAAGGTAGAATTCTACTGCTTGATGGGAAAGAAAGCATGCTAGCCAATAAACCCCTTTTCCTATGAGATTCCTGGCCTCTGAGATGAGGTCTTCTGCCCTAGAAACCCACGAATCCTTCAATATTTCCCACCGTCTTCTTTAGCCCTCCGTTAAGAATCCATTTAACCTTTTTAAGGATGTACCAAATATCTTCTGCTCTCTTTATGGAATTTAGAGTAGATTGTCAAAGGACGATCTCTCGTACTCTTGGAGACATTTATGATAGCCCAAGGAAAATCGGTAATCGAATCCTTTAAGCAAACCTCTTGATTTTGCTTTTGGTCTTGCATTACTCATTCTGTTGTTTTTGTTTTTGGAATATTTCTTAACCGTACTCTAAAACGATAAGATGAAGAGGTTTGCTTCTTCAACTTGTCTCAAAAAGGATATGGACTTATGGTGAGTTCGTTTGATCGTATGCAATTTATCAGAACAAACTTTTCTATTTTTTATCTTTTCTTAAGTCTCTTTTTGATTTTCTCAGCTACTCTGACATACCCCTTTTCTTTAAATCCTCAACTGCTGTCAATGGATAACCAAGCTTCCATTTTAGCTTTGTACAGGGTATGATAGCCATAACCTCAAATAGCAGAAGTTGCAGTTCACTAAAGAGTTTTTTGGGGACATAAGCAACCAGAACGTCCCTGATCTCTACAAGAACCTTTCTCATAAGGCTTACGCTGCTCTCGCTTGAGAACATCGAGATGCTAGATGTAATTTTGAGTGACCACCTCACTACAGTAGAACTAGGGAGAGAGCTTGGGCTTGACCCTAATGATGCCCTTGAGGTCCTTATGGTGAGAAGGCATGGCGTTGACAAGATATAAGCTTTGACAGGGGCTTCGACCATGTAAAGGGGGTAGAGAGGAGCCTATCCTGCGGGTTTATGATGTAGATATCCAATCTGTCTTTCACCCTTATGTGGAGCCGAAGTTATTAGAAAGCTAGGACGTTATCACCCAGTCCCATCAAGGTGAGAAAAATGGAACTGAAGTACAAGGCCTACGGAGGAAAAATTCTCTACGTAGACCTCTCGAGTGGAAAGATCGATGAAAAACCGATGACAAACGAGCTTGCCGAGAAATACCTTGGAGGAACCGGCCTTTGTGCAAGGCTTTTATACGACATGATAAAGCCCGGAATCGATCCTTTGGGACCTGAAAACGTCTTGATATTTGCGATAGGTCCTCTTACTGGAACTATGTTTCCTCAGGCTTCAAGACATGTGTTCGCTGCAAAATCTCCACTGACTGAGATATGGGGAGAATCTCATGCAGCTGGATTCGTTGGACCTGAGCTTAAGTTTACTGGATACGATGCTGTTGTGTTCTTAGGCAGAAGTGAGAGGCCAGTCTACTTATTGATATACGATGGAAGACCTGAGCTTAAAGACGCTAGCAAGATATGGGGAGAGAGCACGTACAAAACTGAGGATCTGATAAGGGATGAAGTAGGGGATCCAGAGGTAAGGGTTGCAAGCATAGGGCCAGCTGGCGAGAAGCTGGTTAGGTTTGCTGCCATAGTCAACGACCACGGAAGGGTTGCAGCAAGATCAGGAATGGGAGCAGTAATGGGGAGCAAGAAGCTGAAGGCAATTGCTGTTAGAGGATTCAAGCCGATTGAAGTAGCAGATCCGGATCGTTACTTGGAGGTTATGAGAGAAATACATAGGAAGATGAGAGAACATCCCTATACACCGATAAGAGCCAAATACGGGACGACGAACCTCATAGAGCTTATGCATCACATTGGAAGGCTGCCAACCTACAACCTTAGGCAGGGAGTGTTCGAGGAGTACGAAAAGATTTCTGGAGAGACATTAAGAAGGCTTTACCTCGTTAAGCCAAAGGCAGATTATGCTTGCGTGCAAAGATGTGGACGCATAGTTAGGGTTCCAAGCGGTCCATTTGCCTGCGACTATTGTAAGGGGCCAGAATACGAGACTTTGGATTCTTTCGGAGCTAGGTGCGGTAACTCCAACTTGGAAGCCATCATACACATGAACAACTTGGCAAATGAGTACGGCCTAGATACGGTGTCAACTGGCGCGACTATTTCTTGGGTTATGGAGTGCTACGATGAGGGACTGCTAACGAAGGAGGATCTTGATGGAATTGAGGCGACTTGGGGAAATGTAGATGCGATGATAGAGCTCATTCATAAGATCGCTAAGAGAGAAGGTGTTGGAGACATCTTAGCGGAGGGAAGTTGGAGAGCAGCGAGGAAATTTGGCAGAGGTACTGAAAAATTTGTAATGACAGTTAAAAGGCAGGAAATAGCTGCTCAGGAGCCTCGTGCTCAGAAAAGTATGGGTCTGGGAATTGCTGTGGCTGAAAGGGGAGCCGACCATCTCTATTCTTTTCCAGTGTTGGATGAGGTCGGTTTTGAGAAGGAAATAAAGGAGCGCTATGGAGAACAGTACCTCCCGGAGATCGCAGAGAAGCAAAGTCCTATCTATAAGTGGGTGATGGTCAAACTCAACGAAGATTTCGCCGTTTTGGTAGATTCCGTAGGAATATGCAAATATGGCACAATGATACCTCCTGCGCTTTTCTACGAAGAAATAAAGGAAGCTCTTGAAGTAACTAACGGATTTAACTTCTCTACTGAGGAATTGAAGTTGATAGGTGAAAGGATCGTGAACCTGCACAGAGCCTTCAACGTGCGCGAAGGCGTCAGAAGAAAGGACGATTCGCTTCCAGAGAGGCTAACGAAGGTTCCAGCACCAATAGGGCCAGCTAAGGGCCAAGTAGTAGAACTTGATATGATGCTCGACCATTATTATGAGCTTAGGGGATGGGACAAGGAGACAGGGCTTCCTGAGAAGGAGACTCTCCTTAGAGTTGGACTAGAGGATGTTGTAGACGATTTAGAGGCAAGAGGAATAAAACTTCCATAGTGTTAGAAGTTTTGATCAGCTCTGAACAGCGCACGTTTTTCAATCTTCAATCCCAGAGGTTTCGATTGAAAGGGTTCGAGATGTACAGAGACCTTTAAGAAGGCTTTAGCCCTTCAATTCTTTTTTCGAAAGAATCTGATTGAAACAGGCAAAATTGTTCAAAGTAGTAAACGGTTTGAGGAACTTTCAATCTCTCATTCGAGAGACTCTGATTGAAACGGTAACTTGCAGCCGAAGATCTCGAAGTCCCCAATCAGCTTTCAATCTCCTTCTTCAGGAGTTCAGGATTGCTTCCAGGACGGAATAAAGGAAGGGATCTTGGACGAGGCTAATCTTTCAATCTCCTTCTTCAGGAGTTCAGGATTGCTTCCACGATGAACGCCACAGCTTACTGGAATAACGGAACGGCTTTCAATCTCCTTCTTCAGGAGTTCAGGATTGCTTCGGAAGTTACCTGCGGGCATAACTGTAACTAAGTACACCTTTCAATCTCCTTCTTCAGGAGTTCAGGATTGCTTCAGGGAAAGCCTATGAGATATGTTATGGTATTCTATAACTTTCAATCTCCTTCTTCAGGAGTTCAGGATTGCTTCGGAGAAATGTGACCAAAGCTTTTCTCAAAGTTCTATCAACTTTCAATCTCCTTCTTCAGGAGTTCAGGATTGCTTCCACAGAGGAAAGTGCGGAAAAGTTCCTTAACCTTTCTACTTTCAATCTCCTTCTTCAGGAGTTCAGGATTGCTTCAGAAGGAACATCCTTATCTTATAATCATAAGGTGAATAACTTTCAATCTCCTTCTTCAGGAGTTCAGGATTGCTTCTTGACTTTGACTTTGACTGACTGCACCTGACTTGGTTACTTTCAATCTCCTTCTTCAGGAGTTCAGGATTGCTTCTATGTAACCATTCGATTAAAGAAAGGGGAAGAGTTACTTTCAATCTCCTTCTTCAGGAGTTCAGGATTGCTTCCCCAGCAAATTTTGGGGGTGATGTAATGGATAAGTTATCTCTTTCAATCTCCTTCTTCAGGAGTTCAGGATTGCTTCGCAGTCAGAACCGATAAGGCTTTATGGCTTTATTGGAACTTTCAATCTCCTTCTTCAGGAGTTCAGGATTGCTTCCGGGAAGAGATTTTTTATACACCGCGCAGTACCTGACTTCTTTCAATCTCCTTCTTCAGGAGTTCAGGATTGCTTCCCGCTATTATCCTTACCTCGCCTTCTGCTTCGTTTAGTACTTTCAATCTCCTTCTTCAGGAGTTCAGGATTGCTTCTTAGACAAGAGGAAGCTTAAGGGTAGAATCTCTAAGATAACTTTCAATCTCCTTCTTCAGGAGTTCAGGATTGCTTCATAAAAGCAGATGGGTATGGAAGTGAAGTTGGAAAGATTCTTTCAATCTCCTTCTTCAGGAGTTCAGGATTGCTTCATTTTATCTGGCATGCAAGGCGTCCCATTGCTCAAATAACTTTCAATCTCCTTCTTCAGGAGTTCAGGATTGCTTCACTTCTGTGCTTAAGCGATTGGGATTTAAGAAAGGTCTTTCAATCTCCTTCTTCAGGAGTTCAGGATTGCTTCATCGAGAAGACGAAACGGAAATTGGAAATTTTGAACAACTTTCAATCTCCTTCTTCAGGAGTTCAGGATTGCTTCTCTGCAATCTTTGCCATTCTCAATACTGGAGTAAGAACCTTTCAATCTCCTTCTTCAGGAGTTCAGGATTGCTTCATCCAAAGACAAACGCTCTTCTCCTCGACGCCAGATAACTTTCAATCTCCTTCTTCAGGAGTTCAGGATTGCTTCAGGATCACCATTTACAATCACACCATTGTAGGGCTTTCAATCTCCTTCTTCAGGAGTTCAGGATTGCTTCTTCCCGAAGAAAAGTTCCCGTGGCAATCCCATTATACACTTTCAATCTCCTTCTTCAGGAGTTCAGGATTGCTTCACAGCTAAGAAGAAGGATCAAAGACTACAGAGACTACTTTCAATCTCCTTCTTCAGGAGTTCAGGATTGCTTCTTGCTTTTTCCCTTCAACGCTGAAAATCAAAGTCAAAGTCCTTTCAATCTCCTTCTTCAGGAGTTCAGGATTGCTTCGGATGAGACAGCCTCCTCCTCCATCACCTCCAGAAGAACTTTCAATCTCCTTCTTCAGGAGTTCAGGATTGCTTCTTCAGGAAGAGAGATTCAGGAAAGCTTTAAAACTCTTCTTTCAATCTCCTTCTTCAGGAGTTCAGGATTGCTTCACGATGGAAAAGATGTTAGGAACCTTCCACTAGAAGAACTTTCAATCTCCTTCTTCAGGAGTTCAGGATTGCTTCTCAACTAAGTAAGACATTCCTTTGACATGAATTTTTATTTTTCCCTTTTTCCTCAACCACCTAGTTCGCACATCGCCTTCGGGCTTTCACATTTATAAAGATGTGCTAGCATGCCCTAGGCCTTATTCAACAAAATGAAAAATTCTGGTTGACTTTTAAGAAAATTTAGTTGTAAAAGTGTTATTAGTTCGAATAAAAAAGTGATCTGCTTTCTCCTTCAATTGTAGTACGATCGTTGTAACATGATAAGACCCCTTCTGCCCTTTGTCTCTGGACCCCAATTCCTCAGTAGAATAACTTTAACTAGCATTTTATTCATGGTTTTAAATGTTGTTAAATGAGAAAACCGTTCAGATCTTATATTTTTCTAATTGGGCCCATCTAACTGGTTAGCACATCTACCGATTTTTAGGGTATGTGTTACCGTCGATCATATTAAGGGGTGTTGCCCCTTCTTCACGGGCAGAGTTGGTGTTTTACCTCTCCTCAGATCAACTAAGACTTTTGCACGGTAGATATTTAGCTTGGGCGAGGGAGAATCCTCCAGCAGAGGACTGGAGGGGCTGGAGTTGGAGTAGAGGCCCAATAGAGCCTCCTTACGAAGATGTAAGGCTTGCCCTATCTGAGGTGGCTGGTCAGTTTTGCGGCACTGGGAGGGACATCTACCTACGGAGGGTCGAAGGTATAAAGAGGCCTCCTAGCGAGAAGATGCTCAGAGGAAGAGTTTTACACATGATTGTTGAGCGAGCCATAACAAAAGCTAAGGTGATCCTTTACTCAGAGGGTAAGATGACTGGAAGCGAGCTTCTGGGCAGGTTATCTGAGCTCAGGGAGGAGAGCATTAACGAAGTTATGAGATGCGCCAGCTCGCTAGGAGACGCTGAGTTCGAGACCCTTAAGCTAATGTCTGGGAGGCTTTGGGATTACGAGGCCATTCAAATATCGGCAAGCTTGGACAAAGCAATCTCATCTAACCCTTGGAGCGGTTTGGATGCTCTAGTTAATGTCGCAATACCTTTCGTTGTTGAGATGAAGGTAGATGGGAGCTTCTTAGGCTTAAGCGAAAGGCTGAGCATAGATGCTCTTTCAAACTCCTCCGTCATCTTGGACTTAAAGACTGGAAAAGCAGGCAGGGTAGCAGGGATAGCTGCTGCTGGCTATGCTCTTTGCTTGGAGGCAAGCAGGGACATCCCAGTCGATGTTGGCGTTGTGGTGAACCTATCCTTCGACAGAGAAGGATTCCCGATAGTTGAGAGGAAGCTGCTGATAATAGATGAGGTCCTTAGGAGGGAGTTCATAGATGAAAGGGATAGGAAGATGAGGATAGTCGCTGAGGAGCAAGACCCTGGCTTGCCTCCCTTCTGCCCAAGGGACTGCATCTACTGGGAAGTTTGCAGAGGAGGTGGTTGATTGGGGAAAACGTTAGTGGTCAGGGAGTTTGGCTCCTTCGTTGGGAAGAAGGGGGCAAGGCTCGTCATAAGAGGGAAGGATAGAAGAAACGAGCTTCCAGCGGAGGAAGTTGAGTGCTTGATATTAGCTGGAAGGGGCGTCTCTATATCAACCGATGCCCTTCAGCTTCTCATGAAGAGGGGAATACCCGTCTTCTTCTCGGATGGTATGGGAAATCCTTTAGGAGCGGTGCTGTCTGCATTCTCAACAGGATCTGCTTCGACTAGGAGGGAACAATACCTCTCCCTGATGGATGAGAGGGGAATCGAGCTTGCCAAGTCCTTTGTGATGGGAAAAGTCCTTAATCAAGCCTATTTGATGCTAAGGTTTGCTAGGTCTAGAAGGAGGACAAATAAGGAGCTTGCGGATCAACTTGAGAGCGGAGCTTCTTTGATAAAGGGATTGGCTGAGAGTATCTCCAGCTTCAGATCAAATGGATTGAACTTCTCCTCAAGAGCGGAACTCATGGCCTTAGAGTCTAGGGCTGCCACCATCTACTGGGAGATGTTCTCCGCTTTGCTGCCTAAGGGGTTCGAGTTTCCAGGAAGGGTGACGAGGGGAGCCGAGGACGAGGTGAACTCGATGCTAAACTTGGGCTACTGGTACCTGAGAACCAGAGTTTTGCCAGCCATATACTTCGCTGGTCTAGATCCTTATGCAGGTTACCTGCACGTTGACAGGGCGGGAAGGCCTAGCTTGGTGCTTGATCTTATGGAGGAGTTCAGGCCACAGGTAGTCGATAGGGCAGTCATATCCTTAGTTTCTAAGAGGGTCCTGAAGCCTGGGGAAGTTCTTTCGGACGAAGAGTTCTCTGATAAGGCCATAAGAGCTATTCTAGGCGCTTTAGAGGAAAGACTTGAGGCAAAGTGCTTTCCCCTCGGCTGGAGGCAGAGGCCAAGGCTAAAGACGGCGATAAGGCTTCAAGCAAGGAGGATAGTAAGCCACATCCTCAGGAGGGAAAAGTACAGGCCTTTTATCCTGAGGGAGTAGTTGCCTATGAAGTACTTGGTGGTCTACGACATAACCAATGACAGGCTTAGGGCGAGGGTAGCGGAGAAGCTGAAGGACTATGGGCTAAGGAGGATCCAGTACAGCGCTTTCTTGGGGGAGCTTATCCCAAGGAGGCTGAGGTCTTTAGTGCAGGATCTGAGGAAGATACTTGGCCCGAGACCTGAGGAGAGGGAGAGGAAGGTAATACACGTTTTCCCAGTTCCTTCCTCGCTGAGAGGCATAATAGTGATAGGAGATGAGTGGAAGGAGGAGGAGGGAAGGGTCGAGGTTTTTTAGGACCTTTGACCCCTCCGAGAGGCCAATAACCCCTACCGATGTGAAACAGTACGTATACTGTCCTCTTGTAGTTTACTACAGCAGAGTTCTCAAGCTAAAGCCCGTCTTGGATTCCCAGCAAGAAGCATCGAGGGAGAAGCACTCTAGGATAAGGAGACCTCCTCCAGGTATCGAAGGGAAAGTATTGAGCTGTCCTCCCCTTTATAGCGAGAGGCTAAACGCATATGGCGAGCCCGACCTCCTCTTGAGGCAGGGAAATGAGCTAATCCCAGTAGATTACAAGTTCTCAAGAAGCATGAAGGGAAGTGCCTGGCCAGACCACAAGTATCAGCTTGCCCTCTATGCCCTTTTGGTCGAGGAGGCCTTCTCAACAGTCGTCAAGAGGGGGCTTATTTACTATGTTGGCGATGCCCTGGTTGAGGTCAGGATCACCAGGAGGGTGAAGGAGTATGTTAAGCGCATTATAAAGGAGATAAGAGAGATGGAGAGGACGGGGATCCCTCCTAAGGTAAGGAGGGATCCTGAGAAGTGTTCTGGAGGTTGTGGGTACAGCTGGGCGTGCAAGGGCTGATGAGATAAAGGAGATCTCTCAACGGTTACGACAGAACCTAAAGCAGGCTGCAAGGCGAAGGAGATTCACTCATCAAATAGGCCAAGCCTGCTGGCAACCTCTTCCTTTGAGATCAGCCACTTTAACTCTTTGCTTTCCTCGTACACGTAGATCAGGAGGACTGGATACTCCTGAGCGAGCTCGTAGTAAGCTATTGTGGCTGGCTTCGTAGCAGAGGTGCAATCTAAGATTACAGCGTGCTCTTGAAGCAAGGTCTCCAGATATGGCCTTACCTTCTCCTTCACAGCGTCCACATCTATTATCTCTTTGTCCTCAACCAATATCCAAGCAAAAGGAAGTTTCATCCCTGCTCCCCCTGGCCAGCTCTCCATTGCCCTCCTTGAGGTGCAGATGTAGCAAATCTTAGGGCTTATCCCCTTTTTAGAGAGGAGCTTAATGGCTACATTAGGCTCAGCCTCTTGAGACTCTTCCTTCTTTATGCCCAAAAGACCTATGTAGGCGAACTGGGCAGATCCTCCACAGAGGTAGCTCATGATGCCCTTGTAGGAGAGCTCATAAGCTCCTTTGATCACCCTTCTTAGAAGGCCACTTGATATCAGCCTGTCAAGGTGATGAACCAAAACGGAGCCATCTAATCCTGTTAGATCCCTTATCTCGGAGAAGCTGGCAACTCCTCCCTTCTTTGCAATTGCCTTGAATACATCCTTGGTCTTAGCTGGCTTTAGGTAATACCTCCACTTCATCCAATCATGTTGTAGCATTGTTCTATAATATTAGAGTGCAGCTTTATTAATCTTAAAATTATATCGTAAGTCATTTTACAATAAGCCAATTCCCAGTGATGGAGATTGAAAACCTCTGTTATAGCCCCTCTTGGCTTGAGTCCCCCTGTGGTAACTGAATTTATCCAATATCTTGATCTAGCTGAATCATCTCTTCCAGATTACCTGTTCTTGATGACTACAAATGACAAAGAGGTAATGGAGGGAGCTGAGCTCATTAAGACCGCCATGTCCCTTAAGTATAGAAAGTGCAGGGTTAACACGATCAGCTTGCCATTTCCCGACCTAGATAGACAGGAAAGGGTATGGGAGTTTACAAGGCTAGCTGGAAAGCTCCTGGTGGATCAGAGATTAAAATACAATGTGAGAAGGGTTCACGTTCTTATCTCTGGTGGAAGGAAGATAATGGGGATCCAGCTAGCCATGCTATGCCAGATATTCCCAACTAGCGGAGTTTACCACGTTGTAGCTAGAGATGTGAGGGTAGCTAGCGAAAGGCTCGAAGCGATAAGGGGGTTGATATCGGAGCTGGCCAAGGACTCTGACAAGGAGGACTTCTACAGGGAACACTCTGAGGAGTTTGATCCTGTGATGTGGCCCCCTATGTCTGAGTACTCAGTGGTGAAGCTACCCATCCTCCCTTATCCGCAGGAGGTGCTTGAGAGATTGGTAAGGGTTCTTTCCTCCCCTAGAACTAGAAGAAAGGAGGCCGCGGTTCCTGAGGAGCTCTTGGTGATGTTGTGGGAGGGGGGACTACTTCAGGTGGTCGAGGGATGGATCATACCGACCGAGATAGGAAGGGAGCTTGGTGAGGCATTGGGGAGCGTGTTAGGATGAGTGAAAGGGTGAAAGAACTAGGCACGAAAGAGTGGCTACTCAAATTAGCTGCTTTACTCCACGACCCTCCTGATAAAGTTGCTCTTACTCCAGGCCACGGGAAACGCGCTGCTGGTTATTTACCCAACTACTTTGCAGAATGGGCGAAGGAGAGAGGAGTAGATATAAAGGAACTTATACGCAAGCATCATGCTGATGAGCATGAGGTTCCTGAGGAAGTTAGAAGCCAGCTTAAAAGGCTTAAGCTAGCAGATTGGTTTTCGAGCGCCAGCGAACGCATAGCCTTAGATCTCGCCTCTGAAGTACTAGGTTTAAGCAGGATGGATGTAGGTTATATAGAGCTTGTGCACCCTTTCTCTGGCCTTAAATCATGTCTGGGTAAGCTTAATGCTGAGGAGTTAAGGAAGCAGCTAAGGACTGGTAAACTGCCATTAGTGAGCAATGTACTTGATGTGCTCAGGCAGACGACTTGTAGGCCTTGGCAGGGTATTCTGAGGGGATTGGGGGATTCCGGAGCCAAGTTGTTATATCTGCTCTTCTGGAGACTGCTTGAATCGAAGTGGCGAGAGCTAGTGAAGGGCCGTACTGATCCCCGCGCTGCTTCCCTTCCTGCGGATAGCCGTGTCCCGACGCACTCAATCTGGGATCATGTTGAGGCAACTAGCGCCCTTATACCCTGCATTGAAGCTAAGGGTTCTGAACTGGTTCTTAGGGCCTCCCTTCTCTCCATGGACCTAGGCGGGGTCCAGCTTTTTATATCGGCTGCTAGAAAAACTAGTGATCTCTGGGCTGGGAGCTGGATCTCCTCAGTTCTCTCCTGGTCAGCCATCAAGGAGGGTCTGTCAATACTTGGTCCAGATGCAGTCATTTATCCGTATATTAAGGGGTTCCCCTTTGTCGACCTCTGGATAGCTAGTGAGCTCGCCCAATTGTTAATGGATAGAAGGATCCTCTCAGAGAGGGATGCCGAGGAGTTCAGCAGGAAGCTTATAGAGGAGCTTTGGAAGCTTGATTGGGGATCCATAGAACGGGGGAAGCGCTTGCTTTATCTTCCACTAGTTCCAAATAGTGCTCTTATATTAGCTCCAAATCATTTATGCAAGACCCTTGAGAAATGCATGAGAGAGGGCTTAGAGAACTGCTGGAAGCAGATATGTGAAAGTGCTCGGGAACGCATTCGTAATCTCTTGATTGAGAGGATTCCAAAGAGCAGTATAGAAGAGGGATGGGAGGAGAGGTGGAGTAGGCAGGTCGAGAGACCGCCTCTATGGCCTATGAGAATAGTATATACTCCATTTCCGGAGAAAGGAGAGGATGTAGAAGAGTTCTTAACTGAGAACTGCAGAGATCTACCTAAAGAGCTTGTTAATCCGCTCCTTAGGCTGGTTAAGAGGCTTAGGAAGGTAAAGCCAACCATAGTCTATGGTGCGGTTTACGCGCTTAATTCGGTGAAGCTCTCTGCTTACATTCCATCATTTAATATCAGCGTTGAGCCATCACCTCGCGAGGAAGGCGGGGAAATAACTGAGAGATGCTCCCTGTGCGGCATAAGGAACCCCCTCTTCCTCAAAAAGGAGGTTTGGAGGGCCCTTAAGGATGCGAGGCCCGGGTTAATAGAGTGGGATGAGAGGCTCGATTCAGGCGAGTACCTTTGCGCTCCCTGCCTAATAAAGCGACTCCTTGGATCGGATAGTGTGTTCTTCAAAGAGATCATCAGGGCTGTTATTGGCCTTCCTGAGGGGCTTTCCGAGGGATTAGCCGAAGAGAGACTTGAAGTCCGCTTCCCATCAACTTCAGATTTTGCTACAGCTACCTTTAAGGCATCCCTATGTGAAGCTATTTTCTGGGCCATAGAAAGGAGAGAGGAAGAGGGAGCGCTTAGAAAGCTCTTAAATGAAGCTAAGAGGCTAAATGAGGAACTCTCAAGGTTAAGGCAGAGGATTGGCATAACATCCTCCCGTCAGCCTCCCGCTATTGAGGCTCGACTATCTTGGCTACGCCAAATTAGGGCCAAGATAGAAGGCTCTACTGATATTCAGGGCAAAGCTTCCGAGATCTCTGAGGGTCTTATGAGCATTGAAGAATTGCTCAGAATACCAGGCGAATTCCTAATGGAAGAGACATGGCTCCGATTAAGAGAACGCTTCGAAGGGATACATGATAAGCTGGAAGAGGCGCATAAGAAGCTAAGAGAATTTCTAAAATACGCTGAAAGTTTAATTGAAGAGTGGTTCAGCGCTTTAGAGGAGGATGGAGAGCTTCCTCTTTACATAGGGGAGTGCGTAAATGATCTTAATGAAGTCCCCGGCCCCCTTATGCCTTACGCATGGCGGAAGAATCCAGGGAGCTTCTTCGCCCTTCTGAAGAGCGATGGGGATGATATGGGACGCTGGATCTCAGGCGAGTTCTTACCAAGCTATTTTGATTCGCTGCACCCACAGATCAGGGAGCAGATTCGGAGCAAAGGGGAAGCCAAGGGTCTACTGCAAGATAGGCGAGCTATGAGTCCCGCATCTCACATGGCATTTAGCAGGGCACTTATGAGCTTTGCGGCACGGATAGTCCCTCGAGTAGTTGAAGAGATTGGCTTCGGATCCGTGGTATACTCAGGTGGAGATGACTTAATAGCGCTGCTTGCGCCTGAGCTAGCCCTTGAAGTAGCTCAGCGTCTAGCTGAGGAGTTTTCCCGTGAGTTCTATGCTGTACCTGGGTTGATTATACAAGGGCTCGGATACAGGGTCTCATGTTCAACAGGTCTAATCATCACTCACTACATGTATCACCTAGGTAGGGCGGTGGAGATTGCTGTTGAGGCCATGGAGAAGGCGAAGGATGTTAAGGGCAAAGGAGCTATCTACGCTGAGCTCCTAGGCAGGGCTGGGCCCATAGTTAAGCTAGAGTGCGGTGTTCACTGGACGTATCCATGGGATAAGAAGAAGCTTGCCGAGCAGGTTAAGCTACATCAATACGGTATGGCCCGGTGGTGGAAGGGGCTTAGCCTCTCCCGGAATCCAAGTGATCCACTTACCACAATATTAGTGGGTGCTGGAGAGCTTCGATCTCAATCTTCCTTAAGGAGCCCGATCATTGAGGCTCAGGCCATTGCTTCAATCGTGAATGGACTCGCCCAGCTTGAGAAAAAGAACATCAGGGTGGCTAGGCGCCTTATCCACATATTAAACGCACCTGAGCTACGGAGCGCACTAGCGGCAGGGGGACCCATAATTCCAGCTCTAATCAGGAGGGAGGTAGATAGGCATGTGGAAGGACCGCCTCAATCTTCTGCCTTTGAGCAGGTAGTGAAGAGCGTGTTACACCGCTCCTTCACTAGTTGGTATCAGACTCTAGGGCTTGGAGAAGTAATCAACGATTTCATGGGACTGGTTCATATAGCGAATCGATGCCTATCTGAGTCGCTCCTAAGAGCTAAGCCAAGAGGGGATGAGATTGGATAATGCTGGTTATCGTTTTATGAGGTTTAGGCTCTCACCTATGGATGTACTCAGGTTTAGGAAGCCCAAACCTTTCCGCGTAGGCGGTTATGCCCAGACTGAGCTCATGCCGCCTCCAAGCACCATAGCTGGTGCCTTTCTAACTGAGCTCTATTACCATGGCCTCATCCCTGATACTGATAGCTTCGAGGAGTTTGTTAAAAGGTTGGAGGATGAAAAGGCGTTCTTCCACGGCCCATTCTATAGCTGGAAGGGAGACCTCTTAGTTCCTCTACCGTACGATATTCGCAGGTGTAAGTATTGCAAGAAGCTCTTCCTAGTCCCTTGGAGGGGAGACCAATACGTTGAAGGGGTTAGCTATCCATTATCTACCCCCTGGCCTCCCTGTCCAAGCTGCGGCAGGGCCTCAAAGCCAGCGATGAATGGCTTAATTTCATCCTCCGTATTGAAGCTGAGGGCTCAGCAAGTAACTGAGCTTAGGGGTGTAGATGTAGCCAAAATCAAGGAGGATGCTGAGGGCATAGTCAGAATCCAGCTGAGGCCTGGGATAGCGCTGAAGGATGAAGCTAAGGTAGTTAGGCCAGGCTATTTTTACATGACTGAATGGCTCGAGCTTATCGATGTTGATATCGTGGAATATGCGAGCCTCCCTGAGCATTACCTCAATATCTTAAAGAATCTCTCCCTGCTAAGTGTTGGAGGCGATAGGAGGCCTGTAGTCGTTAACTCTGAAGAGCTTAGGCTTGATGAGATTTGTAAGGAGCTTACTGGCTATTCTATTGAAGAACTATCTAAAGAAATTGTTAGGAGTAAGTGTTTCGATCTCCTTATACTGACTCCAGCTATATTTGCTAGACAGGGGAAAATCCCCTACAGAGAAAGGACGAGCTGGCTTCCAGACTGGCTTGTTAACGGGAGGGGAGAGCTGAAGGGCCTTAAGATGAGGTTAATTGGCGTGGGGCTGCACAAGCCCCTCCCAGTCAGCGGCTGGGATTTAAGGTTGAATGCCCCTAAGAATATGTATGCTGCTGTCTCCCCGGGATCCGTATTCCGTCTTGAAATCTTGGGGGATGTAAACCTCCAAGATGTAATGCGGTTCTTGGGGGAGGTTCTTGTTAAAGGTGTGGGGAGGTGGAGGGCTGTTGGATATGGAACAGCAGTCGTGCTCCCAGTCAGTCAGTAATACCCATTTATTGATACTATTCTGCGAGACCCCTACGCATTTCGGAGCTGGCAGGGGGGTGGCACCAGCTGATCTCATAATTCAAAGGAGCAGGAGGACAGGCCTCCCGATAGGACAGGCCCCGAGTATACGTGGTATGTTTAGATCAGCGCTTAAGCTAGCAGGAGAGAAACAGTTAGCTAGCAAGCTCTTCGGGGCTGAGCCAGAGGAGGTCGGAGGCAGGAGCGGCATTCTGACCTTTCTAGACGCTAAACTCCTATTATTCCCAGTAAACTCAATTAGGGGCATGTGGTGCTGGGCTACATCGCCCTCAACCCTTAAAGAATTTGATCACACATTAGCGGCCCTAGGGCTTAGCGGATGTGATCAATTTAAGGAACTTCACGGATTGCTTACTAGACTTCCCGAGGTAGAGAATGCAAAGGCATTCGTCCCTGTTGAGAATGAGGTCGTGGTAGATGATAAGGTCATCTTATTAGCTGGCGAGGTTGAGCTAGAGGCCTTAGAGTTTAAAGAGCAAGGGAAATGCTCTGAGGAGCCAACTAGGGATCTTATTGGAGAGCTCGCGTCTAAACTCGGAGAGTTGCTCCCCGACGGGCCCCCGTACGATTATATAAGGAGGAAGCTCGCTAAGAGATTTGTCTTAATTGGGGACAACACTTTTGAATTCCTCACGAGGAGGGGAGCGGAGCTACGCACTAGGGTTAGCTTAGACTATGAAAAAAAGATCGTGAAGGAGGGAGGGCTTTGGACTGAGGAGTATCTACCGGAGATGAGTGTAATGTACTCAGGAGTTATCTTGAGAAGCCGTAAGGCTGAACCCCAGGTAGAACTAGGCTATCTAAAGAGATTCCTTGAGTTCATCATAGATAAAAAGAGATTCTTTGCAGCGGGCAAGGAGAGCGTGGGCGGGGGCCTTGTCTATGTTAAACCATTACCAGGTGTCTCAAATGAGCGTGAAGGTAAAGGATAGGATAGCTCAGATGTATGAGCACGCATCGCACTACGTAAGAATTGCTAGTAGGTTAGGCCCTGAGGGACAAAAGAAGCTGAAGTCTTATGCCGCTAGCTGCTCCACTTCCATAGTAGCCGAAGGCTTGCTTGCAACGCTTTCCTTTGAGGCGTCAAAAGCGAAGGAGAAAGCCATCAGAGAAGTCATAAAAGCTCGCAATAGCGAGGCTATAAGTACGCTTGAAGAAATCAAGGAAGAAGAACTAGCTCATGCTCTAGTTTATGATTGTGTTGCCAGCTGGATCCTGCCTTTAGTAGGGGTGAAGGAGGAGCTTTACCAAGAAAAACCATTAGAGATTTTGCTTCGCCTAGCTGAAAGATATAATGACTTAGCTTTGAAGTCTCGTACGCTTCATGAAGCTTGTCTACTCCTCGAGGCCTTAAAGAGGCTAGCGGAGGGTGAGTTTGGCTGATGAACTGGTCTTCCATCGAGAAGAGGCTCTTATTCCTGATGCTAGTTACAGACTTGCACTCGGGGATGGGTAAGGCTGTCTCAGGGGCTGTAGATAACCCGATTCAGAGAGGAAGCCCTGCTTACATCCCGCTAATTCGAGGTAGTTCTATTAAGGGCGCCCTAAGCAATCGCTACTTTAAGCGGGTGGGTAAGAGAAGCAGAGATGAGAAGGAGATATGGGCCCCTATTTTTGGGGATGTAGATGAGTCAGCTGCTTCATTTACTGTGTTAGACGCCCATCCTCTCCTAATCCCTGTGCCCTCCCTCAAAGGAGGCTATGCTTACGTGACCTCACCAGCCCTTCTTAATCGCTTTGCCCTAATTGCCGATATGACGGGGAAAGATATGTTAGTTAATGAAGCCCTTGAAGCTTTGGCACCAGGTGGACGAGAGCCGTGTGGAAGGGAATGCTACGTTGAGGAGGAAAGTAAAGTGCTCTTGAGTGTTGAAGCCCTTCAGAATGAAGAATGTGTGGTTATAGAGCCTCTTCTCGTTCTTAAGCCCGCTAGGAGGGCTTATGAGATATCTAAGCTCACTAGGACACTTATCAGGAATAGTCAAGCGTTAAATATAGCTCTCGAAGTGGAAGGGCACGTAGTGCTCATTAGTGATGATATGTTAAGCCTTGTGTTGGAACATGTCATCACCGCGACTCCGCGCATACGCTTAAAGTATAAGGAGAAAGTAGTGGAGACTGGGCCCTGGTGGGAGGAGACATTACCTAAGGGCACATTACTATACACAGCCTTTATTGCAAGGAACTCCAGAATCCCCCTCAAGCGAGAGGTACTTAAAGGACTGAAGAAGTTTATCTCCTTTAGAGAGCTTGGCTTAGAGATAGATGGGGACAAGGCTGAGATTCAACTTAAACCGTCTCACATCTTTCAGATAGCGTTAGGACAAAAGTCCCCCCTTTACCTCTTCTTGGGGGCTGACAAGAGCTCAGGTAAGGGCTTGATTAAGGTGATCTGGTATGGGAGAGGGATCAGTTAGTGAGGCGTTAAGCAGAACTGCCCTGTTTCTCAAAGCGATGGGTTTGAGAGGGGAGGAGATTCCTGATAAAGCGCGTAAGCTCCTTATCTGGATGAGAGTAGGGGCTCCTTATCTCATAATGTGGCTCCTTATCATGGAAGAGGAGGTAAAGGAGTTGCTTCAACTGCTTAAGCTAGAGCTTACATGGGAAAACCTAATTTGCTTTGCGGAGAGGGAGGATCCTTCCCAAATTCGTTTATCCGAATTATGCTGGAGCAGACAGTTAGATTTTTTGCGTAAGCTCTCAGAGACAATTGGAGAAGGGGGGATAAAATGAGCAATTCTGTCCTTAACAAGCCAGAGAGGCTCTTTGAAGTGGATTTTGAGGTTTTTATGCCAATTGCTACAAGTGGATATGATACTAACACACGGCATACCGTAGACAAACTTACGTGGTATGAGTCAATTAGAGCTCCAAGTATCCGAGGAGTATGGAGGTGGTGGCTTAGAACGCTATTTGCAGGAGTTGCATGGGATAGAGGAAAGAACGAAGTGGAATCAGCTCTTAAAGCAACTGAAGTGCTAGGCTACGTTGGCAAGAAGAAATCATCACGATCCTACCTTATGATGATCCTAACTAGGCCAAGTTCCCCGCCAGAACACGCTAGCCGAATTAAAATAGGAAAAGTTCCTAGGGTCAGTCTTCTCCGGAGAGATGTTCATTTTCATCCACAAGACGCCTCCTGTAAACTGAAGGTATACTCGTTGGTTCCTGTCAAGCCTAAAGGCCTTAGAGACGTAGCGCTAGCTTCTCTTGTCTTGAGCGCATCGTTGGGAGGCTTTGGAAAGATTGCTAGACGGGGGTTTGGGAAGCTTAAACCTCTTAAAATAGAGAAATCCCCTGAGACTCTACGTAGGATTATGAATCTTTGGCAAGAGTTATTTAATGAGGATGAAGAGAGAGTTAAAGAGGCGTTAAAAGAGCTCTGCGAATCTATCTATGAGTTGGCAGATAAAACTTTTAATGAGTTTGAGGCAGCTTTATCATCCCAGGGAAATCTTAGCCAGCTTCCTCGTATACCTGCGTTCTCTAAGAGAAAAATAAAAATTGAAGAAATTGAAATTCCTTACTGTCAGGTTCTATTGACCAGTACTCGTTCTCTCTCTAAAAGACTAGAGAGCGTTATAGAGAAGGATAGCTCCCTTAAGATAGATCGAGGGATTAACTACTATAGAATGGGAGGTTTTCTAGATCGTAACAAGCCCCTTCATCTCATTGGTATGTTATGCCGCATATTAGCCATTAAATTAGGTCCAGATCGATGGATTTTAGGAGGACCGCGGAAATGGAGAGATCAAAACGATAGAACAAAACAAAGAGAGATAAAACGAAGGGCTAGCCCAGTCTGGTTTACTATTCTAGGTGAGCATGGGAGTTATCATGTTGTTGCCACAGTATTCCTGAGCAAGGATTGGCCTCATGGATACCAAGTCTCTAGAGAAACTTTATCTCCTTTCGGAAACCTCTTAGATCTGCTTTTTGAATATAACTTTCGTGTGGTGTGGCCTAATGGATGAGGACTCACTTCATATGAATATTCTGCTACTTCTGGGGTTGTCAAAACATAGAAGAATTGAGAGGATTAATGAGACGATTAATACTCTTTTAAAGAACGTGAAAGACGCGTTAAGGCAAAGAAGGGTTCAGAGAGAAATAATTGTAAAAATTATAGATAAATTAAATAGAGTATTACATGAATTAGAAGAATTAGAAAGAAGTGGAACGCTTGTTTCCCTTGCTATTAAAGTTCTTAAGCAAGAGCTTAAGTTAATAGGGTGTATAAAACAAGCTAAAGATAAGCTCTCTCAGCCTTACATAGGTAGAGATATACTTAAAGATGTAAGGAATTTAGTTGAGAAGCTAGACTTAGGTATAGAATCACTTCGTCGCTTGCTACTTGAGAAGCTATCTCGAGAGACGAATATAACGACTAGCAATAAATATGTGCAGCACCTTAAGGAGGCCTTAAAAAGTACTAAAGGGGATCAGAGCTTACAGCTAAGAAGTATTAAGGCGCGCTTAATTACCCCAGGAGTTCTTGGTACTCGCACATTCCCTTGGGCTATAGGATTCCATATCGGTCTCCATTGGGACCCTCTTATTCAGTCTCCATACTATCCCGCTACCGCTATAAGGGGAGCCATTCACTCCCTCCTCTTTTATCCTGATCTCATAAAGAAAGTAGTTGAAGACGCTCTTGAAACCGAAGTTAGCCATCTTGAAGCTTTATGCTATACTTATGAAGTGCTTGGTGTTGCAGAGTGGGATAAGGATCTGCCTAATGAGGTAATAGATAGATGGAAAGGATGCATTAGGGCTGAAGCAGCCGATCTCCTTAAACTATTAAAGAAGAAACTTGGAGAGAAATTCATAGGAAAAGTAATGTTCTTTGATGCATATCCGGTAGAAGTTAGTGAAGAGGGCCTCCTCATAATACCAGAAGTTATAAGCCCCCATTATCGTGAAACAGAAGTAAGACGCCTTCTTGAGACTGATCAAAAGGTAATAATGAAAGAGCTCCATAAGAAGCTCCCTGAGATACAAGAGATAACTGAACCTAGAGCGTTGCTCTTTCCTGCCATAGCACCTGGCGTAACATTCACTTTTTACATAGCTTCAGAAAATGAGAAGCTACTCAGGGTCGCTACAGCTCTCCTCAAATGTGCCCTTACAACCGTCGGTATTGGGGCGAAGACCACATCAGGCTACAATCTCTTTGAAATAACTGAGGATGAGGCAAATACCTAAGGAGATTCAATCCTAGTCTCATGGAAGGAAGAGGAGAGATATGAGAGGCTTCTTAAAGGGATTGCTGTCAATTTACCTCATGAGGCTAGGTTAGATAGTGTGTGGCTCTACATGAAGAAAGTTGAGGAGGCATTAAAGCCTCTCATGGGCGAGTATGGCGATGAGCTGCTAGGCACTGAGCCGCAATAGGGTTGAGGGCGATATATTTCCCAAGCCCTTTAAGCTAAGGGAGCTTGAGGTGCCTCAGCTTCTTGATTCAAGGAGACTGGCGCTGATCAGGAGATTAATGCCTATCCGATTGAGCTTAATAAGAGCAGAATGCTACTAGAGTCTGGAGGGTTTAACACCAATCTATGCAAGAACCATAAAATAAGTAGAAGCCGAGGCAGGGCCTATTCCATACATTTCAATCGCAAGAGGTTTGAAACCTTGGTGGGATATTCCACATTTCAAGCTCTACAACCCCATAACCAATCTTGATCTCAGAGTTATGGAGAATTATATGTTTGTCTAGCGCCTAGCAGCCCTTTCAGCTTCTACCAGGATGGATTTAAGGAGCTTGCGTGTTCTGTCCGACATCCCTCTGACTATCTTATCGAGGTGCGGGTCCTCAGAGCTTCCCCTATCGAGCGCTAAAATCACCTGATCTATCTTCCAAGGAATGGCGAACACTGGAAACTCTATCAAACGGCGAGATTCAGCGGGAGGATGAAGCACTAATCTCTTCTCCTCCTCAGGAAGCTCGGCTAATCTCTTAATCATTCCCTTGGATTCTAGCTCAGGATCTACAAGGAGATGAAGAACCGATTTTACGCCGTAGAGCTGACCAAGCAATACCATGGCTGCTGACATGGTCTTCCTACCTCCTGCAAGGCTCAAATATACCTCGTTTCCGCTAGCTATGATCTCCTTATGCATAATGGCAGCTACTTTCCTCATGAACTCTGCATTATCCTCCTCATCGTATATGTCGTCGCTCTTGATGCAGGCTTCCTCGGTTCTTAGCTCGACGTTAGGATAATGTTTGTGGAATTCCTCCCTGATTAAAGGAATGCATCCGTCCCATATCAGTTGGTCGCTAGTTGTTGCCAAGTAAACTCGTCCGGGCTTCTTTCCTTGCTCTATTAGGGCATCCATTGTCCCGGTTATTACGCCTGGAGCACGGCCTAATGAGGCTATGAGAACTAACATCCTGATCGAACTGGTAAAATGAATTGAAAAAATAAAAGACTTCATTTGATATCACGTTCCATCTGTTTGATTAATTATCAGGCAGGAGACTCTAGATCTAGCTGATTAAGGGATTAACGTGCTGCAGGTGTACAAAACGCAGGAGCTAGCTCATGAAGCAACTCTGAAGCCTGAAGAAGGAGACTGAGGGTCTGAAACCCAATTTTGGGACGCTTCATGTCTCCCTTAAGGTTCTTTTTTAGCTTCAGATAGTCAATACATTAGATGCCCATAGCTTACCTGGCTACGGTAGGCTCCAGCGAAAAGCCTGCTTTCAATTCGATAAAGGCTGTTCTACAGAAGTATAAACCAGAGGTTCGTAGAATACTTCTTCTATGCTCCCAGCGCGACAAGAGGAGGGGGATACCTGGAACAGAAGAGGTAGGAGAACGCATTAAGGCTAAGATCTCTGGACTGCCCTGCACATCTGGAGTTGAGGTTAAGATCCTGAGAGTAAGCCAAGAATCGATAGAAGAGGTGTACAATAAGGTTAAGATGGCGGCTGAGGAAGCAAAGAGGGACGGGTTGGAGCTTTGGGTTGATATAACTGGTGGCAGGAAGACCATGTCCAGCGGTGCACTTCTAGCTGCTACAGAGCTCGGTCTCAAGTGCTTCTACTTCTGGCTTTATGATCCAGCAAGAAACAGGGATAAGGAACTGGAGGAGATGCAGGAATTCATAGATTATGAAGTTGTTAGGGTGAGGGCTTAAGGTGCGGCATTGGAAGTTCCTTAAAATTAGGGAAGAAAAGCTGGCAGGAATAATAGGCCGCTTAGGCGGTAAAATTGAGCTTCATTGCCTTCTAGCAAAGGGTAATAGGCTTGTGGGCTATCTCATACTCGACAAGCAAGAGGCGACGATAATTCCGAAGATTAAGGAGAGGGGAATCATAGCCTCTCTCATAAAGGACGAGCAAGTTAAAGAAGCTCATCTAATTCAAGCCATTGAAAGGGCTTGCATAGAGCACGTAAATCCTCTTGACAAACTAATTGAGCTTGCTGAGTCTTTATCCGAGTTTAACGCTAAAATATGCCTGGCTGTGGATACTAGCTTCCTTATGAGGGGCCTTCTTGAGTATCTAAAAGAGAAGTTAGAGGAAAAGTTAAAGGAAAAGAAGTTAGAGGAAAAGGGCTTTAGCTTGAGTTTATTCATCCCTTCTATGGTTCTTCAGGAGCTCTTCACGGACTTCGATGACTTGATAAGGAGCGAGGAGCTGAGCGCGATAAGCGGCTTCCCAAAGTTTAGATCGAGATTGGCCAGAAGGGTACTCTCCTACATGATGGGGACCAGAGGATCAAGAGCTCTTAAAATTCAGTTTGGATCTGGGCATATTCTCCTCCCAACTGGGGCGAAGGGGATGAAGTACCTGCCAGATCTTGAGATCCTAAGGCAGATTAGGGAGTTCTCTAAAGAAAGCAGCGACTTGGTGATAACGGCAACCTGCGACCTTGGAATGGCAATGATTGCTGAGGGGCCTTGTTGCTACATAAAGCCTGAGAAAGTTTCCGCATCCTTCAAAAAGGAAGGACAAGAGATAGTGCTGCCAAGAAAGAGGATCCAGCAAACCTTAGCGGAGCTTATAGTTGCGTTCGGACTCCTGCTCCTTAAGCCTGAGCAGGGTGAACCTATGCTGCTCTCTTACAGCTGGAAGGGAATAGGAAGATCTGATTATGCCAGGAAGTTAATATGCCTTGGAGTAAGAGAGGTAAATGAGCTGATTAACTGGATCTCGCTTGATAAGGAGAGAGGCGAGGGATTTCTTCCATCGGAGAAGGTTCCATGGAGAAATTTGGTTGAGAATAGGGGTCTATAAGGGATCAAACTTTGTAATGCTGTTAATTCCGGTGCTTAGCTGAGCAATGTATATAAGGCGCTTTTGGGATCATGAAGTGAATTAATGTCTGAGGGAAGTAGCTTGAAGGGAAGGACCCGGAGGATAGGGAAGATCAGGTTCTTGAGGACCATCGAAGTTAGGATTGATCCTCACAAGCTTAGGCGCGCTGGTAAGATAGGGAAGATCAGGCTCGTGAGGTAGTTTAAGTGGTTGTGAGGGTTAAGATCAGGTTGAAGGGTCCCGCAGGCCAGATAGAGACTACAGCACTGGTTAACAGCGGTTTTGAAACCAAAGAGCCTGAGATAATCTTGCCTTCCGAGGTATCGGAGCTTTTGGGCATCGAGGATTTTGAAGGGGCTGAATACGAGGTTGCTGGAGGAGCAGAAGTAATAGCTGCCAAGGCTAAGGGCACGATAAAAGTTGAGCTTCTCTCAAACAACGAGCTTCTCGTTAGCTTTGATGGAGCTAGGCCCGTGGTCCTTGCAGGAGAAGAAGAGGTTATAATAAGCGGCTATCTTGCCTCTGAGTTGAGGATATCTCTAATCGACATAAAGGAGGGGCTCTGGTGCTTAAGAGAAGAGGTTGGAAAGGTGGTTAGGAGAAGCGAGGAGAAGCAGGTCTGGAAGAAGGACTGAGGAAGAAGCACATGGTTAAATTCAGCTGGCCCAAGTTTGAATCGGGTTGCCTTGCAGGATCTCCGTCTCGCTTGAGCCATCCTCTGAGCTCGTTTACGAGCTTCCAACAAGCGGTAGAATAGTTCAACACCTCTTCTTCTCCGCAATAAAGGCTTACGATAAGGATCTAGCTTCGGAAATTCACTCAATGAGGATAAAGCCTTACTCGGTAACAAGGCTCACCACGGCCAGGGAGAACGTTAAGGGGAAGCTGGCTAGAGTTGGACTCGGAAGCTACGTAAGGGCTACCTTCAAGCTTTTGAGGGATGAACTCAGGGAGCCTCTAATCGAGGGGCTCCAGAAAGCTGAGCTTAAGGTCGCTGGGGTCGAGCTAAAGGTGCTCGACGTAAAGGCAACTAGGCCTGAGGGATACGAGGAGATGCTCTTCAGGGGAGAGCCCTACAGGGAGTTCACGGTTGAGATATTAACCCCTGCTGTCTTCGATGAGGAGTCTCCCTTTCCAGAGGACAGCAGACCGATGTTCAGAAGGCCTCTCCTCTGTTGGAACACGTTTTGCCCCGAGGAGCTTAGACTTCCAGAGAGCGCAGTTCAGAGGGCATCAAAGCTCAAACTCCTCAAGTGCCAGCTTGTGAGGAGGGTCGTGCCCGTACCAATCAAGAGGTTAAGGGTCCCTATAATCTGCTTTTCAGGCACCCTCGCCTACAGGATGGGAGGGCTTGACTTCATGTCAGGCCTAATGCTGACCGCCCTTCTGAAGCTTGCCAACTACAGCGGAATAGGATCAAGGACGACCATGGGATTTGGAAGCGTTTTCATCAAACCTTACGTTAGCTGCAAAGAAAAGGGCAGAAGTCGCTTAAAATGAGGTAGGAGAATTTTTGGTTCCATCAAGCTATCAAAGTCTGAAGGTTTTAACTCTTCAAAAACGCCGAGCTCGTCTACAATCCAGATCTAAAAAAGGTTATCTAAGCATTTTTCCATAAGAGCTCAAGGCTTTTGGATCCTCTTATCATCTAAGCTAGTAAAGCCCGATCTTAACTCAACGCTAGCTGAGGGATCGGCGTTCCGTCCTTACCTGTTTCAAAGGTAACACCACAACCTCTGACAGAGCGATGTGCCACTCACTGAGATTGTGAATTTAGGATAGTTTGAAGAAATCCTGCGTTATTTTTGGAAATAAATCTCAAAAGTGTTAATAACTAAAAAAGAGGAGACTTATGAGAAGTCCTTTTCCTTCTCACTGAAGGAAACTGCTTCTGAAGTAGGTGTTACTCAAGCTAATTGTGATGCCAAATCCACTTCAGCAAGCTCTAATCTTGGAAATATTAATGGTTTTGAATATAATTAGGCGAATAAAGGCACCTGCTTCGTGCTCTTTTCTCAAACGGAATCCACGCTAATTAGCACATCTTTATAAATCCAGGTTCAAAAGTGAGATGTGAGCACTAAGTCAAGCGAGGCAAAAATCAGAATGTTTTAAGGCAATGCTAACTATGTAATTCAAGGGGGAAGCAATCCTGAACTCCTGAAGAAGGAGATTGAGAGTACTTGTTCTCCATCGCCATAGACAATTACTGGTAATGAAGCAATCCTGAACTCCTGAAGAAGGAGATTGAGAGACGACCTGAGAATCCGAGTAAGAGACGGTTATCATCGCGAAGCAATCCTGAACTCCTGAAGAAGGAGATTGAGAGGATCAAGCAAGATGCTTACATATTCCTCATCTATATGAAGCAATCCTGAACTCCTGAAGAAGGAGATTGAGAGTTGATAAGATCGGGTCCGTCAGGTCCATATGTTAAGCAAGAAGCAATCCTGAACTCCTGAAGAAGGAGATTGAGAGATTATAGTGAAGTAAGAGGCAAGAACCCAGTCAACTGTTTGAAGCAATCCTGAACTCCTGAAGAAGGAGATTGAGAGGTTTCTTCCCACACAGAAATCACGGCTTATTTCGTTAGGAAGCAATCCTGAACTCCTGAAGAAGGAGATTGAGAGACAACGAAGTGCAGAGCTATTTCCCACCCTTCATCAACGAAGCAATCCTGAACTCCTGAAGAAGGAGATTGAGAGACTATCTTCTCCTCGCCCTTGCGCAGAGCCCCAAACCGAGAAGCAATCCTGAACTCCTGAAGAAGGAGATTGAGAGTCTAATGCGTGCTGGTAAGCCTCCAAGTATTTCTTACCTGAAGCAATCCTGAACTCCTGAAGAAGGAGATTGAGAGTATAAGTACCGCACTTTAATATGATCCAATTTCTCCGAAGCAATCCTGAACTCCTGAAGAAGGAGATTGAGAGGCAGTTCCAGACTTTCCAAGTTCCTCTTCCAATGCTCGAAGCAATCCTGAACTCCTGAAGAAGGAGATTGAGAGAGATAAAGCTTTTAGGGTTGGAAAAACCCTACTGTCTTCTGAAGCAATCCTGAACTCCTGAAGAAGGAGATTGAGAGTACTTCCTTTGTGCTTCGCTCTTCTCCGTCAAGATCAGGAAGCAATCCTGAACTCCTGAAGAAGGAGATTGAGAGTCGTGAGCAAGGTCTTGCCAAGAACCTCTTCTTTGTATGAAGCAATCCTGAACTCCTGAAGAAGGAGATTGAGAGTTATATTAACCATGAGTACCCGCCTACCCTTTTTGGATGAAGCAATCCTGAACTCCTGAAGAAGGAGATTGAGAGTCTATTCTACCTCCCAACAACTTATTCAAACTTTCAATGAAGCAATCCTGAACTCCTGAAGAAGGAGATTGAGAGAAGTTAATTTCAAAGTCAAAGTAAAACAAAAAAAGAAGAAGCAATCCTGAACTCCTGAAGAAGGAGATTGAGAGTTAACCCGTTCAAATGCATCCGAGTTGTGATAATAGAGGAAGCAATCCTGAACTCCTGAAGAAGGAGATTGAGAGATCTGGGAAGGGGATGTGCGTCGCGCTGGCTACGACGAAGGAAGCAATCCTGAACTCCTGAAGAAGGAGATTGAGAGATGTGGCCACCCTCCGTTTCACAAGCGATTTTAATGATGAAGCAATCCTGAACTCCTGAAGAAGGAGATTGAGAGAAGGCCATCTTTGCCCTCATCACCAGGGGGTTGGAGCCGGAAGCAATCCTGAACTCCTGAAGAAGGAGATTGAGAGCGTTTCGATTTCTACCTTTTGGGCTATCATCCAAACACGAAGCAATCCTGAACTCCTGAAGAAGGAGATTGAGAGTAGAGCAATTTGTAACTCTTCTCAGGCAGTCTCGATTTGAAGCAATCCTGAACTCCTGAAGAAGGAGATTGAGAGTATCGCAGACCTCCGCATCGTTGCTGATGCGGAGCTTGGAAGCAATCCTGAACTCCTGAAGAAGGAGATTGAGAGTTCACGGCTGTTTGGATAATGCCTTCTTCCTCCCACTTCGAAGCAATCCTGAACTCCTGAAGAAGGAGATTGAGAGCCAGAGCCAAGATCACCAAGCTGATACCGGAAGAGTGCAGAAGCAATCCTGAACTCCTGAAGAAGGAGATTGAGAGTAAGTTTGTTGTGTAAGAAAGCTTTCCTCTTTCCTCGAAGCAATCCTGAACTCCTGAAGAAGGAGATTGAGAGTCCTACTTCGCTCTCAAGTTTAGCGGTTTTAACCAGATGAAGCAATCCTGAACTCCTGAAGAAGGAGATTGAGAGAAAATTGAAGGCTTTTTAGTGGTCTTAAAGTATTCGTCTGAAGCAATCCTGAACTCCTGAAGAAGGAGATTGAGAGTCATAAAGAAAAAAGGCTTCAGAAAAATGAAAAAATTAGAAGCAATCCTGAACTCCTGAAGAAGGAGATTGAGAGTGACAGAGGAATTCGCCCTACCCTCGGGAGGGCGAATTCCTCGCAATCCTGAACTCCTGAAGAAGGAGATTGAGAGTTTTTCTTTCAGATGGTCATAAGCATCCTCAAAATGGAGAAGCAATCCTGAACTCCTGAAGAAGGAGATTGAGAGGTAACCTCTTTCTCCTTTTCTATTTTTTATTTCCTAGTGGAAGCAATCCTGAACTCCTGAAGAAGGAGATTGAGAGTGCCATAAGAGGGCAGGAATGGTGAAGGTGACTGGGTCGGAAGCAATCCTGAACTCCTGAAGAAGGAGATTGAGAGATATGCGGAAATTCCCCAAGCAGGAAAACCGCCCATTCTTGAAGCAATCCTGAACTCCTGAAGAAGGAGATTGAGAGTTGGTAGCCTTTATGGTTTCCTCACCTTCGATAAAAGGGGAAGCAATCCTGAACTCCTGAAGAAGGAGATTGAGAGTGGTTATTTTATGACAGAGAAGGAAATAAAGTATAGGAAGCAATCCTGAACTCCTGAAGAAGGAGATTGAGAGAAGTCAAAAAGAAAAAAGGAAGGATTGAGGTTTAAGGTTTGAAGCAATCCTGAACTCCTGAAGAAGGAGATTGAGAGATGTATATTTCCTCAGCATCATAAGCATCCTTTCGCTCGAAGCAATCCTGAACTCCTGAAGAAGGAGATTGAGAGGATATCTGACTTCCACAATTCAGCGATTAGGTGGTCGTTGAAGCAATCCTGAACTCCTGAAGAAGGAGATTGAGAGTTGATCTCCTTAATTTCCATCATAGGAGAATAGGCTTTGAAGCAATCCTGAACTCCTGAAGAAGGAGATTGAGAGTTATTCTCTTCTCAGTTCCACTGGGGATTACGAAAACGGAAGCAATCCTGAACTCCTGAAGAAGGAGATTGAGAGTACTTCGTCGAGGAACTCTGCTAGGAGCTCCCTTAGCTCTGAAGCAATCCTGAACTCCTGAAGAAGGAGATTGAGAGTCTTCATCTTGGTTTTAGTAATCTTGTGCATTTACTTGCGAAGCAATCCTGAACTCCTGAAGAAGGAGATTGAGAGGAGAAATGGAGCACTATGCAGAAAGTGAATCTTCCGAGGAAGCAATCCTGAACTCCTGAAGAAGGAGATTGAGAGATTATGTTGGCTATTATGCTGGGCTCCTCAAGTTCTGCTAGAAGCAATCCTGAACTCCTGAAGAAGGAGATTGAGAGTCATACTCTGTCTTAGCCACTTCCTGACCCTGAGAGGAAGCAATCCTGAACTCCTGAAGAAGGAGATTGAGAGGAGCTTCTGGATAAGAGCCTTAGCCCCTTCTTCGCTTCTGAAGCAATCCTGAACTCCTGAAGAAGGAGATTGAGAGATTAACGACCCTTACGCAAGAAAAAAGCTTAAGAGAAGCAATCCTGAACTCCTGAAGAAGGAGATTGAGAGTATAGACCTTCAACCCGCATAAGCCGTTTTGAAGCAAGAGAAGCAATCCTGAACTCCTGAAGAAGGAGATTGAGAGATTATCAGCCACCAGTTAATTTGACTATACCAATTATCGAAGCAATCCTGAACTCCTGAAGAAGGAGATTGAGAGCAGTTTTGCTCCCTTCCCTGCGGGCAAGGGAGATATAAGAAGCAATCCTGAACTCCTGAAGAAGGAGATTGAGAGTCCTTCACATTTCTTGCAAGCCAATACACTTTTGAGAAGCAATCCTGAACTCCTGAAGAAGGAGATTGAGAGCTGAAGACCAAATTTCTATGATAATCATGGAAATGGAGAAGCAATCCTGAACTCCTGAAGAAGGAGATTGAGAGATTGTAAATGGTGACCCTTGAGCGTGGAGGTCTGTAAATTTTTGAAGCAATCCTGAACTCCTGAAGAAGGAGATTGAGAGGCCCTTGCAAGCCTTATGGGAAATATCTCGGGAGTGATGAAGCAATCCTGAACTCCTGAAGAAGGAGATTGAGAGTACCTCGAAAGCGTCGATAATAGCGGTGGCGCTGTACCTGAAGCAATCCTGAACTCCTGAAGAAGGAGATTGAGAGAAGATAAGGAAGCAATCAGAACAGGACGGAGCCTTATTGCAAGGAAGCAATCCTGAACTCCTGAAGAAGGAGATTGAGAGGAAGATCCGCGTTGCTGAAGCATATCACGAGACATCCGTGAAGCAATCCTGAACTCCTGAAGAAGGAGATTGAGAGGCTGTTGATTACCAATTTACCGCACAATTTACACCGAAGCAATCCTGAACTCCTGAAGAAGGAGATTGAGAGGGAAACACAATTCGCATAGATCAAACTCCTTAACAAATGAAGCAATCCTGAACTCCTGAAGAAGGAGATTGAGAGAAAAAGTTAAGGCGTTCGGAAAATAAAAAAGGAAGGAGGAAGCAATCCTGAACTCCTGAAGAAGGAGATTGAGAGTTTCCAATACAACTCGCCCCCCTTCGGTTCCTTCGGGAAGCAATCCTGAACTCCTGAAGAAGGAGATTGAGAGTTTCCAATACAACTCGCCCCCCTTCGGTTCCTTCGGGAAGCAATCCTGAACTCCTGAAGAAGGAGATTGAGAGATCAAGGACATGAGGGGGGGCCATAAGGAGAGGACGAGGAAGCAATCCTGAACTCCTGAAGAAGGAGATTGAGAGACTCTTCACTTTTTTCTTCTCTCTAACTTCAGCCTTCTCGAAGCAATCCTGAACTCCTGAAGAAGGAGATTGAGAGGACAGAGGCGTTTGTACTTCCTTGCCAAATCTCTCCCTTTGAAGCAATCCTGAACTCCTGAAGAAGGAGATTGAGAGGTAAACTGTCCTCTTATGAGACCTTACAGTATGTTGCTTGAAGCAATCCTGAACTCCTGAAGAAGGAGATTGAGAGTTCTCAGGCACTTCCTCTGGAACTTCTATGTACTTGTGAAGCAATCCTGAACTCCTGAAGAAGGAGATTGAGAGTTGGTTGTAATGAAGGTACCAAGTTTCTTGAGCCCCGAAGCAATCCTGAACTCCTGAAGAAGGAGATTGAGAGGATAACCGATTTTATTCAAAGGTCTCTAACAGCGTGATGAAGCAATCCTGAACTCCTGAAGAAGGAGATTGAGAGATTTTCTTGAGAAACCGAGCCGCCTCATGGCCCTTCCTGAAGCAATCCTGAACTCCTGAAGAAGGAGATTGAGAGAAGAAAGTGGTAAAGTAATGTTTATGCTGGCCTTTGGCTGAAGCAATCCTGAACTCCTGAAGAAGGAGATTGAGAGTTGAGAGCTTGTCTAGGCACTCGAGCATCTGATCCCCCTGAAGCAATCCTGAACTCCTGAAGAAGGAGATTGAGAGTCGAATATTGGGAATTAAGCCAAATAGATCAAGTCCCTAGGAAGCAATCCTGAACTCCTGAAGAAGGAGATTGAGAGAAGCCTCGTTCTCCTTTGATTCCATACATACTTATCATTATGAAGCAATCCTGAACTCCTGAAGAAGGAGATTGAGACGAACTTGTGTGCCTTTAGTTTCCTCATGGCCGTTTCAATCAGTCTTTTCATATCTGATAAAAGAAGCTGGCCATCTCGTCCTTTATGAGAAATCAGAAGAAGTCAATAGAGAAATAGAGGTCTTCTTAAGATCCTTAGCATAGCAAAGCGAACAAGCTTTACTCATCCTTACGGCTTCCCAAGCCTCCCTAGCGCTTTAAGCATTTGACACGTTCTCAGAGCAACCCCATTATTTCTGATGCTCTTATGCTGTGGCGATGATCCATTCAGGAGCCGCATGGCATTGTTTTTATCTAAAAAGTACTTCTAATATCTCTGCCATTCCCTCTTTTCATCTCTTATCTCTAGCCTCATCCAACAAAGAGTTCTTTACCCTACCTTAACTTCCTTATCTATGAAGTAACCTCCTTTAAATAGAGGTTGAAGGCTGGTGTGTCACGATCTGCAAACGAAGATTATTCCACTATACCCCCCTTCTTCCGCCTTTCTCCTTAAGAAGCGCAACACTTTACTGCCGAGTCCCCGTCTCTTGTATGCTGGTCGAGTGCGAGGACAATAAGCTCTAGAACTCTTTCTTTATAGCTAGGCTCCTCCTTATGAATCTCCTCAAGCATCTTTTGCTGCCTTCCAACCTAGAACCCTGATGAGAGTGAAAATGAACTTTAACAGGGCGAAGGCTGATGGCTCTTCTTTTGAGTCCACCGAGAGAGATATGCAAGCCATCTTCTCATCCTTACTTATCCCATAGAGGTAGGATCTCTTAGAACTGCCAAAGAAATCGAGAAAAGCCTTCATCACTGCTCTTGTGGTTTTCTTGCTTGCTCCTAAAGAAGGAATTAAGGGATCGCCTTCCTCGAAGGCCTCTGTTAGGACATCTAAGACCTCTTCGCTCTCAGATTCAAGAAGTTCTATCCTTGTCTTGTTTACCATGGAACCTCGCTCATCTTTTCCCTGATTTTCGGCCCCAATAGGACCGGTGAAGGGCCAGGTTGTTGAGTTAGAAATGATGCTTGATAAATACTACGAGCTGAGAGGATGGGACAAGGAAACAGGCCTGCCAAAGAAGGAAACGTTGCTTAGGATCGGCTTGCAGGATGTTGCTGAGGACCTAGAGGCTAGGGGAATTAAACTCCTATGAGATGAGATATGCCGATCTCAAAACCTGGTTAACGGGAAGCTAAGTTTCTCCTAAGGTCGCTTTGATGTCTTCTTCGGTTACCCTTGGGTAGTTCTAGATGGGGGTTGATCGCCTATTTTTAGCTTTGCATTGGTTAACTAAGAAGTTTTAAATCGGCAGAAATTACTCCAATTTGAGGTATTAAAATGACGCGGACCAAATCCTTACCTAAGGAGCTTATGAGGAGAGGAATAGAAGAGAAATTGGTCGAAATATGTGAGAAAAATAATATAATTTTCATGGCTGTCTTTGGTTCCCTTATCAGAGGTGAGCATAAGAAGAGCAGCGACATCGACATCGCAATTGAGTTCGAGGAACGTAAGAGAAAAAGTCTTCTAGATCTAGTTAGAATTGAAAGGGAGTTAAGCAAATTATTCAAAAGAAAAGTGGATCTCGGAATTTTTAGCAGTTTAAGTCCTTACATAATAGAAAATGTGAGAAAGGAGATGGTCATCATTTATGAAAAGAGATGAAGCTTATTTAAGGCATATCTTAGAGGCAATATCTGATATACGACAATTTATTGAAGGCATATCAGAGGAGGCCTTCATGAAAAATAAGGAGAAGCAATACGCTGTTTTAAGGGCACTTGAAATAATAGGAGAAGCAACAAAGAATCTAAGTGAGAAGTTGAAGGTGGAACATCCAGAAATCCCTTGGAAAGATATCGCTGGTATGAGAAATAAGCTCATTCATCAGTATTTCGGTGTAAAGATGGAGCTGGTTTGGGAAACAGTCAAGAGTAAACTACCTGAGCTTGAAAGACAAATTCTTAAAATTCTAGAGGAAATTGAGAGGCGAGAGGATCGATAACAGCCCTATTAAGCTTCTCAAGCAGCTTAAAGCTGCCTCCGAAAGTCTATTTCCACCATGCTCGAAAGTTCTCTTTTCTAAGTTCATCTAGAAATTCGCTTTTAGTCCAAAGCATTGCTATTATGTTTCTTTCGATCTCCTGATCCTTATTTCATCTAGCTCTTAGTTCCTTTAAGGGAATGCGGAAGTAGATAGCATATCTTCCTCAAGCAAGTGTTCCTCTAAGCTCGTGAACTCATCTTGTACAAGATTCCTCCTTCCCTCACTTTCGCCCCGCTCTTCCTTCATCATCTTCACCATTCTCAGGATTTGCATGGCCTATGAGTCCTAACATATCAGGTACGGGAAGGAATTTTGAATTCCTTCCTCTTTACGACATTTGAGGGCTCGAGCCTTGGTATATCTAGCCCATCAAAGTGTTTATCATAAGAAATTATGGCCGTTACTCCCAATTTCTTTGCAACCGTGTACTGGATGCAAAGTACACGGCTTCTCCCTGGCTTCGCTTGTTGATCAATCTTTGTAGCCTTGCCATCGGGAGCCATTACCTTATCACCTAGAATCCATGCCTCCCTTTCCTGGTAACTATGAATCCAGGGCTTAAGGCATTCGACTGGCTTAAAATTGGATTCCACTCATCCGCGCGATGGATGTATGAGTGATAATTTGTGATGTTGAAAGGCGCATGTGATGTGTATAGGGGTAGGGGATGTGAAGGTTAACGTCCTGTTTCTAGCGTTGTTGTTGATTTTGTTGGCGCGCGCTAACGTTGAAGATATGCCTAAAGTTATATTTGCATTAGACCTATCCTTTCAATCTCTCTCTGAGGGACTCTTATTGTAACGGAATCTCACATAAACCATCTTGAGGGATAGCGCGCTACATGGGTAAGGACGGGGCTGAATTGACAGCCCTTAACTCCACATGAAGGCTGGGTGTGGCTTGTAGCCTCCAAACATCCACACCAGAAAGTGGAGAAGCTCCCAACTTAAGTTGGGAGAGTGTCAAGTTATAACCGCTAAGAAAAGATGGATATTATCCTCATCTAAGATCTTCACACCCCTTGGGTAGCGGCGATGCGGCTTCCCAACCTTAATCTCTATCCTCAGATCGTTCGCTAGGACGTCAACCTCATATGAGTCCCTATAGTAAAAAACCTCACCGTATCTCCTGAGGAGGTGTGCCTGGACCACCCACTCGTAAAGGGCAGCATCCAAGAACTTTGTGAGTGTCCATAGCGAAAGGGATCTGGCCGTAAAAGGATCCAAGAAGAAGAATTTGCTCTCTTTCCTCCAGAAGACTTTCTTCCCCCTCCTGTACATGGCTCGGTCGAGCACCATGAGAGCTCTGAAAATTTCCAAGTATTCCCTAACTGTCCTGTGTGAGACAGAGAGTTCTGAGCCTATTGAGGCATAGGATAAGGGAGACGGTGCCTTCCTCAGGATGGAAGACACCAACCCTCTTGCAAGGTGGGGATCTCTCCCAGCCCTTAGCAGCTCGCCCTCTAGCGACCTTATGGTGTACTCTGCAGCCCTTGGATCCTTATTAACTGATAGAGGGAACCCTCCGACCTCTAGGTATTCGTGGAAAAGCTCCATTATTGCTCTGGACTTCGGAAGGAGCCTGGACATATCCATTTCAATGTCACCACTAACCTTAACATCCACACCTTTGACATGGAGAAACTCCTTGAAGGAGAGTGGTTGCGCGATGACCTCCCTGCCCCGCCCCATCCTGCCGGGGAAGAGCTCAACCTCACCTCTTAACCTTAGAGAAGAGGAACCCGTTAAAACCAAGACGTCCTTGGCGAAGAAACCAGCATCCACATAGCCCTTTATCACCTTCCACCAGCCCTTAAGGCTGGTCACCTCATCCAAGAACACGTAGCTCATCTTAACTTCAGATGCCCTTCTAAATGAATCGTAGTCTTCCAGCATGATTCGGAGGGATTCAGGATCCGGAGCCACATCCAAGTTGAGGTACAATATTGCTTCGGGCCTCACTTTTTTAAGCAGCTCTTCTATCAGCAGATGGATGCCTGTAGTTTTTCCTACGAGCCTTGGTCCTATGACAAAGTTGAGAGAGAAGGGCTCCAGGCTCAGCTTTTCTATCCAGCTCGGCCTCCATCTGACCTCCTTATTGGCCCATTCTGCGACGACTGGGCTGCCCTTGCCCTCCCACCACGGGTTATAAAGGGACAACAGGTCTTTCGACATCTTGATACTCTAACTATCAATGTGTATATAAAGATTTGATATTTATGATAACATAATGAACATAGGCAGCCCTCATAAGTCATGATGTAAACACCCTGAAGGGGCAGTTTGGATGATTACAAAGAATTTTTTAGCTAGGTTTCTCATTCTTCCATGTTTTACACGAAGAAAGCCACTTGATGAGTAATCTGGCATGTCAGATTCGAATTTGTCAGGAGTCCCTTTTATCAAGGATTGAAAGTGTTTGGCTGAAGTATTTTCTAAACTATCTTCAGTTCCTACCGAATCCCAGTAAAGGGGATTGAAAGTTTTGCACATAAGAACTCCCTATAATGATGATAAAACCACGTTTCAATCAGATTCTCCGAGAAAGGAGGTTGAAAGTGTTACTGTAACGCTTTGCTGTTCGACTTAGGTCTGAGGAACTCATGACTTTAACTACTCCAACCCTCTCCTGGAACTCTTTACTTCTAACTTTCTTAGGAAGTTCCTCATCATCTGTGATCAGAGGAACGCCCATTTTCAAGGCAGTAGCTACATAAGAAGCATCATAAAAAGTGATGTGCTCTCCAACCGCAATCTTAAGCACTTGCACCCTTGAAGGGGGATCTACTAATCTCATCTTACTGTAAAGGAGATCCATCGTCTCTTGAAGCTCCATAGCCTCCTCCAAAGTGATCCTTCCCAAGAGCTTTGCCTCCTTCCAGAGAGCATTCCCAACTTCGTAAGGGTTAAGGTTAGAAGAGCGTTTCCCTCCAAAAGATCCAAGGCAAGCTCTTTGCCAGTTCTCACCAATTTAAGGAGAGCAGAAGCGTCCATCAGCATCATCTTTCCCTGTCATCCCTGATTAGCCTAGCTATCTCTTCTTCAGGGATCTTCCTTAAGATCTCTCCTGCTCTCTTAAGCTTCTTAAGGAGCTCTTCCCTCTCTCTTCTCTCTACTTCTCTTTTTAGGGCCTCCTTCATCACTTCGCTTATGTTTATCCCGTATTTTTTGGCCTTCTCTACGACCATCCTGTCGACCTTAGCAGAAACGGTAATACTCATTTTGTAAACCAAGAAAGTTATACGGATAGAGTAGTCATATAAGTCTTGACAAAATTGAAAATAGCGAATATCGTATTAATGCAATCTCTGAAAGGATTGATTTTGATTGAACTACATACTCGTGTAGAGGGAAGAGAGACTCTATGGTGGTAAAGGAGTTCTAGAAGAGACAGATCCCTACTAAAGTGACAAATTATGTTTTCCTATCAAACAATCTTTGCACTCAATGGATATCAGACGAATATTGATCTAAATGCTTTACGATCCAGTAGTTCCTAGTTATCTCTCCCCCTATATATGCTAGACCTCTTTAGCGGCTCCAAACCACCTCGATCTCATCAAGTTCGATTATGTGATTCGAATTCTTATCAACCCAATGGAGTAACAGTGTTGTTACGGCAGAAACTTCGTGCTGAAGATAGAAGTATCCTGCTGTTGTGCCAAATCGATGGGTTCCCATGACAAACAACTCGGTTCCTTCTCCAGACAGGTGCACTAGACAGTAGTCCTCAGCGCCCCAAGAGCTCTCATAGGTCGTCCCGTTCACAATCATGGTATCCCTACTTGGGAAGCTAACACCCAACTCCTGGCACTTGTCGACGACATTTGGATTTGCTTTCGGCCCTTCAAGCAGCAGGCATGGCCTGCCTTCAACCAATGCAGTGAAAACCTCTCTCCCTGGAGTGAGAGCTCTGGGGATCTTCTCATTGAAGGAGTTCTTTCCGACGACAATAGCGTAGCGAAGCTCCATGAAATTCCATACATCGTTTGCCCTCCTAGACCTGAAACTCATCGTTTCAATGTGATTGAAACTGAAAATCGGCCCTTGTTGCTTTATTTTAAATTGATCAGATTTTTTTACTATTCAGAAATTTTATATTGTCAGAAATATTGTTAAATCTGATGATTGAGGCAAACGTCAGGATTGGTAAGAGGAGAACCTTGGTGATCCCAAAGAAGATAGCAGAGAATCTAGGGATAGAGGAAGGTATGAGGGTCAACCTTAGGGTTGAGGGCGACAAGATGATAATTGAGCCCATTAGGGATGCTATTTGGCTTGCTCTCCATGGCAAGAAGGTTGCGAAGGTCACCCTTAAGGAGCTGGAGGAGGAGAGCTTTGAGAGACAGAAAGAGCTTGCAGGTACTAGTTGACACGACATTCCTCCTACCAACATTGGGAATAGAGGTTGAGGAGCATGCTCAGGAGGTAATACCCTTATTTAGAAGGGTTCAGGTCTACTACCTTGAGGCAAGTATCTTGGAGGCTCTCTGGAAGCTAGTTAAGCTGAAGATCGATCCCTCTACCCTTGAGTCAGGAGTAGAAGCCATAAGGAGCACCTACAATGAGTTGCTTCCTAAAGCTAGTGCCTTCAGGATAGCTTTAGCCCTCTACGAACTCGGACACAGGGACCTTATAGACAACCTGCTTTACGCTTCCTCCTTCAAATCGGGGATGCTCTTCCTTACAATAGATGAGGATTTCGTAGACTTCCTTAGAACCAAGAAACAGCCGCTGTCTCACGTGTTGACGCCGCTTTCTTTTAAAAAGGCAGTTAAAAGGGTTAGTTAACTCTACCAATGTTTCTCTAAGGTTATTGTACCTGCAACTTTAACGACTGTAATCAGAGTCTCTGAGAGCCATAGGATACTTGCCTAGATAAATGAAGAGAAATCGATATCTTCTCTACCGCTAACTTAAATTTCGTCTGATGGAAATAATATGAGGTTAAGAGGCTTGTTTGCACATCTGGTTGCCTGAGGTAAAGGTGACAACCGAGCATTTTGAAGGTTTTATGGAAAAACAATCATGGGAGAGCAATGTTTGAGAAGGACGTGGTGAAAATCCTTTTATTGTAATTAACGCGTGGATTCAAGGCAATTTGCCGGAATCTCAAAGCTCTCCCTTGGTCAATATTTCTTTTTTGAAGCTCTCAGATAGATATTCACGTTTTTCAAATGAAAGATTTATTTCTTCTTTAAGAAAGAGAAGTGGTGATTATCTCAGAAAGGCCTTCTCTTTTTAAGAGGAAGGACCTGAGGGGAAGGAGAGATGATAGAGAAAATCACTGAGTGGTTAACTATCATTTTCTTCATCTGGTTTGTCCTTACATTATTCCTTGGGCGAAATGGCCCAATCTTTTAGGTCTTAGGCAGAGCCCGTTTCTCGCTACAACGAGATCGTAGGTGACTACAACAAGGAATACTACAGGAAGTACCTGATCTTTCCATGCAACATCTTCGGTAAAAGAGTGATCGGGATAGGTGATATCCTCAATGTCACTTTCCCGTCAGGCCGGAAGTCCTTGAAAAAGCACTATGCTCTTGAGAACGTCGTATTCTTACCGTCAGACCCATCGCTCAGTCCTTGGAGGTGCAAAGACAAGCCACGTGAATGGGGAGACACAATTTCGGACCACATGAAAAAATTCGACGTGACCGTTTAGATTCCGATACCCTACATACCCAGACTGGAAGGAACAACAATCAATGGAACGCTTGAAATGGATCTAATTTATCCTGAGGAGACACGCTCGATTGCATTCTGGGGTAAGTTCGTCAATCGGTACGAACACTTGGAGAAAAGCCTTAGCATCCACATCTTCACTAGCACGGAAATCGAAGAACTCTCTGACCTCGAGAGTCAAATAGGTTCCCTATGGAAGAGGTCCGTTTTGTTCTCCTTCTTGGGGACCGTCGTGTTCTTCATCCTATGGCGCAGGAGTGTGGCATAAACACACAGTTGCTTCGGTGCTCACGCAGTTGTGCCTTGGTATGTTAAGGAAGAATCATCAGGAAGGTACAAGATTTATGTTTACAACTGCGACGGTGAGTATGGATATAATGTTCCTTAACCAAGCTCAATAGCTCCTCTCAAGAGGGGCTGATACACCAAGTTTGCTACGGTCCCCTTTAGAATGAAGTCCAAAGCTATTGTCAGGATGGCTAGATATAGTTGCCTCTTAACCTGCCTTTCATCGAACTCTACTTTAAGAATCTTGGAAAATATGGGTACTGAGAGGACTATCCCTAGGTTCACGTACCCAACAACTCTGAGTATTGCGTAAATCGGCCAGCCAAAGATAAGGGGGACCCAAAGCTTCCCCGGCCTTGCATGGATTATGATACATCCAACATAGTAGTTCATGTAATTAAGCAGGAAGGAGCCAAGGAAGAGGCCTAAGAACCCGGCTGAAAACAGGCACAGAACTGAAAAGATTGCAATTTCTCTCAGCTTCGGCACGATAAAGAGCCTAGGATCTCCTTCAGGACCTTTTCCCGTTTTTATCCAATCTAACATCTCCTGCTTGTACGATGTCCCGTGGAGTATAAGCTCACCTATTCCTTCCCCTAGCAAAGCAGTGAGGAGTATTAATGTTATTGAGGAGGAGAGAGCCCATAAAAGGACATGCTTTGAGGCCTCCCAGCTTCTGCCTTGCCTAAGGTCTAGGTAGTAGATTGGATATATCGCAATGGTCATCACGAGGGGAAAGGCGAACTTTGAGATATTTGAAAGAAGAAGCCCTACAAGGGTGGAAATAACACCTGTTGCAAGGGAAAGGAGGCAGCCCTTGACGCCCTTAAGAGGAAGGTCCGGTCGCAAGACGATCCCCTCTCAAGAAGAGAGCTTACCTTATAAAGGTAAGATATCAAGCCCCTCGATGGACATTTATTCATAGAAGAGGTATAGAAGGTCATCAAATCCTATTTAGAAAAGCTCCAAGGAAATAGGTCGAATGAGCCTTGAAATTAGTGAGGAGCAAAGAAATGACTTCTTAATACCCCTAGCTAAAGAAGAATTCTTAAGCAAACCTGGGATTCAAGAAATTGCACAAATTTTCCAACTTCGCCTGGTCAAAACGGGTTATCAGATGGGGCGTGATAGACCTTTTTTATGCCCGTTGCTTATTCCTATAGGTTGGAGAGAAAAAAGTTCGTCATAGCCGGTCCAAGAGTTCATGGGGTTGGCTACAGGATTCTTCTAATAAACATAGCCCTAGAAATCGCCATGGATAAGATGGCAGCTTACAACACTTTCGTGGAGGATAAAGAGGCAGCAAGTGCCATAATAGAGGGAGATAAGAAAAATAGAGTCTTTTTCAAAGTTAGTCAGGGAGAGGGACGGGGACATAATATCCAGCAACTTCATGTGGATAATGCAGTACATTGAGAGTGGACCGGGCTCACCCTTTTTGCTAACGGGCCTTTACCTCACATGGTACGAAGCCTGCACGATCGGTTACTCGAGCTTATCCCTCCTCAACGGATCTGAGGTAGATCTCCAGCTCGCTGCCCTTCACCTTCTCCTCTTTTCTAACTAAATAGCACTTCATCCTTACGACAAGGCCAGGTGGCGTGTCAGCGACCCAGCCAGTTGAGATGCAATATCCATTCTCGTCAACTACGCCGTACCCTCCGCACTCCCTTCCCTTTAGTGGGTGACCTTGGGTGAAATTAATTGAATCGCAGAAGCACACGATCCTGTACCTGGCATACCTAGGGGAGGTCTTGAATGTTATGTTGAAGTGTTCCCAATGCCTCACTTCTACGATTATTTTCCCATCGTGCTCGCTAATTTCCCCTTTGCTCACGCCTACTACTTCTATTTTTGGGCGAGACCAGTAAATCGTGTAGAACGCAGCCGCTAGAACCGCAAGCAATAGCAGGGCTACGATTAATGCAAGCCTCCTCATCTTCATATCCATAAACCAATTGACTCCTCCATTTAAGAATAATCAACGTCTTCTCTCCAGAGATGAGGGAGGGAAATTGTCTCCGCAGGAGAAAGGACAGTCGGCGCGCGCTTCAATCAGAATCTCCGGGAGGGGGAGATCGAAAGTATAATACCGCCAGAGTTCCAGAGGCCCTGTGTTAGCGTTTCAATCAGAAGGGCCTTATCATAAACTTATTCGGAATACCTAGGGCTAGGATGGAACTAGAGCCTGCTAATTTTCGTTTTGAAGAAGGACGAGGATGTTTTATAGATTTAAATAATACATGTATTACTTAAATCTCGATGACTATGAAGGATAAGATCACCAGCATCAGGATAAGGGAGGACCTTTGGAAAGATGCTAAGATCTTAGCTATTGAGGAAGGAATTACTTTGAGGGCGCTTATTGAAGAATTGTTGGGTTCTGCTGTTCAGGGAGCTAGATTAGCCAAGAAATTTCAGTTAGGGATACAGGATGATGTTCTAGAGGTGCTTAGATCCAAGAGAAAGACGAAGGAGATTCCCTTCACGATAGTTCATGAGAAGACCGCTGTTGAACTCGTGAGAGAGGGCAGGGGTGAGTAGACTAGGTGGTTGAGCTTAATGCTTTATACTTAGATACTAACGTTATTATAGCCAGGTATAAGCCATCCGATCCCCTTTACGGAGACTCGAATAAATTATTTACCAGAAGCTTCAGATTTTTTATTTCGCCAGTAACCTTGTTTGAGCTATATTCTGTCATTTCGAGACTACGACCTGGTTTGGTTTTACCTAAGGAGGCTAAACACGCATCGGTGAATACAATAGTTCGCTTCATGATGGAAGATTGTGGCCTAAAGCTCGTATCCAAAACCTTTTTGGCTGCAGCTTTTTTCCTCGGTGAGAAAGCTAGGTTGCCTTTAGAGTACTGGTTGTCGGTGATATTGGCTGAAAAGTTGAGGTTAAGAGCTTTAGACTTACTTCACATTGCTTATGCTGCTATGTTAAGGGATAAAGTACAGATATTTGTAACAGGAGATGATGAGATCTTAGAGCGAAGGGATTCTATAAAAGAGACCGTTGAGCTTGAGGTAAGACATCCTAGAGAGCTATTTTGAGTAGGAGAATATGAAGAGAGCTCCACGATAGCGATAAATCCATATGAATATAACATTGGTCATGGTTAGAGAAAATCTGCTGTAAACAAGCCTACAAATGCATAAAATAATCGAACTGGCTTTTTGCATGTGGATGTGTGGATCTCCCAACTTGATGCTTTAATCAGAATCTCCGAGAAAGGAGATTGAAAGTTTAATAGATATCCCAGTTTTCTCCTGCTCCTTTGCTCTAACCGTCTGGAGCCAAGGTTCTCCATTCCCAAAGCAGTTAGGCCTTGAGTTTGAAATATCTATCTCTATAAATTAGATTATTCAAAAAGAACAGTGGATTTATGTGGCTTTTAGTCTAGTTCTCCTAATAGGGATTATAAAGTCTCTCTATCCATTAGCTTAGGAACCCAGAGATACCTAACTACATAGGGCACATCCTTCATGTCTAGGAAACGTGTCACATCCGTCGTCTTATTATAAGGGACAATAAAGCTCCCCCTGCCCACTCTAAAGCCTCTAAGCTTCTCGACAATTCCTACATACCTTCGTTTTCCTTTTCTGCCGTAGAGCCTATGTAGGATCTTTACCTTTTCAACTGGATCTAGGCCCTTTAGATCGTAGCTGATTAATGCTATGGGAGAGAAGCCGATCAACTTCCCTAGGTCAAAGTCCCCTTTTCTGAAGAGGGTTATCCCGTCTCTAAGGACCGACGTTAGCAGTGGAGATGATTTTATTTCTTCTATGGTCATTGATATTACCTGTACGAAAGCTTCTGACTTAGAAGCCAGTTTCCAGACTTCTTTTCTTCCCAGTTTGAGGGTTTCGCCATCCAAAAATAGGACGAGGAGATCCACATCGCTTCCTTCGTCGAACTCCCCTCTGGCGTAGCTTCCGAACATTATCACCGCTAGAACCCCTTTTATCTTTCCGATTTTTGAGACTAGCTCCTTTATCTCTTTAGGAACTTGACTCAATACACTCCCTCCTTAAAACTTCTAGAATTTCCTCCAAAGTCCTCAATGCCAGCTCCGCCCTTTCCTCATCCTCTCCTCCATATCCAAGCTCTGCATATATGGACCAAAGGGTTTCCCAAGCCTCCGATAGCTCTGGAAAATTTGATCTTAGCCAATTTCTCCTCATTTTATGAGCTCTTCTGGAATCTTCATGAAAGTGGAGATCCTTTCTAGCTGCACAGGCCTCTATAGCCTGTTCTAGTGACCTGATAGAGAGTATCCCGACGTTTGAGTATCTTTTTGCCCTAAACTCACTTCTAGCTCCGTCTCTGTTTTCAATAGCGAGCTTCCAATGGTAGAGTGGATCTCCCATCATGTTAATAATTAACATAGATATAAAAATCTTCTTCAGATACGATCTTTTCCTACGTTGAGAGAGCTAAGTGCAGAATGAGTAGCATTGCTTCCTAACTTATCTACCTCCCAATCGAAACCCTCAAAGTGGAGTTGGCACAGGAAATCTTCCTTTTGCGTTGGTTTTCTTATTTCATTCCAACTTTAGTCCCAGCTTCTCAAGCCTCTTGAAGTGTTGGTCCCCGCTTTTCAGCCTTAGATTATGGGTTATGGCTGTTGCCCCTATTAGAAGATCTACATCCGGTATCAGTATGCCTTTCCTTTTGAGATCTTGATACAACCTACAATAGGTTTCTATCACCTTATTGTCTAAGGTTAAGACGTCAAAGCTCTCTTCGAGAAGCCTTTTTACTTCTCGCCTTTTTTCAGCCTTTACTCCTCTAAGAACCTCTATTAGGGTTATTATCGATATGGCCCCGGCTTCATACCTTTTCCTTCGCAGCAACTCAACTATGGCATCCGTGTCTAGGAGCCTCATCTCAACTTGAACCTTTTCCTGAACTCTTTTCTGGATTTGAGTATGCTTTCTATCTCCTCCTCTGTTAACTTCTCAGCAAGCTTCTCAAATGATTCTTTGGCTTTCAATCTCTTAGCTTCCATATAGAGCTTTAGAAGGAAATCTCCCCATTCTTCTTCTCCCTTAGCCTCTTCCAAAATTCTCTTGACCTCGGCTGGGACTGAAATAGTTGTGTACCTGTTCATATATAACTACATAATTATGTAGTTATATAATTAAATATTTCTGCTGGGTTATGTCCAATGACATGATTATCAGAAAGGAAGATATGAAAGGTTTTGGTCCCTATTAGTTTCTTAGGTGAGTTCAAGTCTTTTTAAAACTCTTACAGCTATTAAGAAAAATACTAGAAGGAGTATGGCTGCTATGATGAATGGGTTTGTGAGGAACTCCAGGATCGGAGATTTAACAGGTTCTGAAGACCATACTGCTGTCAGCTTGATGGGTCCTTTGACTTCTATCTCAAGTGATAGATCTGTGGAGATACTATTTCCCTGCTGATCTTCCCATTCGACAAACCTATATCTTGTATCATCCTGCACGAACTCAGCCCGATCCAGTGAAATGTGAGCGATTTCCCCCTTTGGGTACCAGCCTTCACCTGAAACTTGTCCGAAGGGGCTCTCTACCTCTACTAGGTATTCCTCTCTCCACTTTGCGTATATTACGACGTGTTCTTTGTCCAATTTTAATTGAATAGTGCTTTGTGATGACAAGAAGTTACCCTGTTCATCTACCCAGCCTGTAAAGACGTATCTAACCCTGCGACTGGTTTGGTGCACGGTGGGACTCAGGGACACTGTTACCACTTCCCCGAGCAGGTAGACACCAGCTCCTTGAAACCGTTCCATGCTCTGACATCACCTCCAGCGTAGAAGTCCCTTTCTCTTCAAATTCGACGACGAGAGGGAACTTTTCGGTTCCGTAGAAGTACTTGTTAAAGAATTCTGTGAAATCGTGACCAGTTACCAGGTTAACTGCTTCAATGAAATCGTTTGAAGTGACCTCCTTCCCTTTTAATGCATAGTTCTCGTACAAGTAATGAATGACATCGTTCACGCCTTTTTCGCCATTTGTAACCCTCCTTATCTCTTGGTCGAGGGTGTAGCTAAACAACCGAATCTTCTTCTCATTGTTTACAACAGCATCTCTGTATATGGGTAGTATTTCCTTCCCCTTGTTTGCCTCCTCGTATGCAAGCCATGTGTGATACAGGCTCATTCTGTACTCATCTTCGCTCCAATTGAAGATGTCCACCATTGCTCTGCCCCCATAATAGAACCTCCAAGGATTGCAGAGCCAAGACATTGCGTTTTCCTCGATAGGACCAGGCTCAAATTCTGCAAACCAAGTGCTCGGTACATGAAGTGGGAAGTCCATCATAGCCTCTGGAAAACTCGCTCTTTTCCTCTCATTTGCTGGAATTATTTCGAAGAAAGACGCATATTCTCCCATTCCCACTAATTCGCCCAATCCCTCAATGTCTCGAGCTTGAGCTGGTAGCACTATTCCTAGCAGGGTTTCAGGTTGGTAATCGCCAATAACTTCCTGGAAGTACTCTACTAACTTTAAAACGTAGTTTGCCTCTGCTGCCAGAACAGGGATTTGTAGAATCCCAATTGCTAGGTTGCAGAGAAGTAGCATGCTTCCTAAAAGCTTAAGCCGATTTTGAAACATCCTATTCGCCACTAAAGTTGTTTCAATCTTAGTCTTAGCTGTCCGAGCCTATTGAATGCTGATTTCAGCTTTAAACCTTTAAATTGTTGGCCTTGAACGTTGTTGCTATCAAAGGAATATTTTTCTTCTTTAACTCTTGACTATGTCCTCATAGCTTAGCATCCTTGCGCCAAAACCGGTTATAGGGGTATTAAGTTAAGTTAAAAATCTAGGTCTTTAAGGGGTGAGCTAAATGTATGGCTGGAGAGCCAGGATAGGCTTGCTAATTCCATCTTCGAACACTACAATGGAGCCGGAATTCTATAAAATGGCCCCGGAAGGGGTATCAATTCATACAACTAGAATGAAGCTTAGAGAAGTAACGGCAGAAGCACTAGTTGAAATGGAGGAGTATGCTGAAAATGCTGCAGAGCTGCTCAAGGACGCTAAAGTCGACATAATTGTATATGGCTGCACGACTGGTAGCTTAGTAAAGGGAGTAGGACATGACCTCAAGCTTTCAGCTAAGCTTGAAGAAGTGTCCGGAAAGCCGGTAGTAGCAACTGCTACAGCTGTAGTAAACGCTTTAAAAGAGCTTAAAGTGGAGAAAATTTGCGTCGCAACACCCTATATAGATGAGCTAGATAAGAGAGAAAAAGCCTTTCTAGAGGGAAGCGGCTTTCAAATCTTGAAGATAAAAGGATTAGGGATAAAAGATAATACTGAGATAGGAAAACTATCGCCTACGGTAGCATACAGGCTTGCCAGAGATGTCTTTACACCTGATGCGGACTGCATGTTTATCTCGTGCACAAACTTCAGAACGATAGAAATAATTCAAATGCTAGAGAAGGACTTAGGTATACCCGTCGTCACAAGCAATCAAGCATCAATGTGGGCAGCGTTAAAGAAATTGGGTATTTCTCAGCGGAGAAAGGGTTTTGGTAAACTGCTCGATGAGCATTAGAACATGCCACATCAGATTCTATCCTCTACAAAGATCTCGAGTTTTGAGATTAAATCATTAGATCTAGAGATCCAGAAGCTATTTAGACTTCGCTATGTTTTCCAAACAAATTCTCAATAGAGAGGTTCGCTGATAACAGGCTACTGATCATTCTTCAACAGTATACTCCTTCGCTAAAATTTGAAGGTTGATGAAGGCAATAAACCAAATAAAAGCAGCTATACAGAACGGGATGGCTGGATTTATCTCGTATAGAAAACCAGCTAAGGCAGCTGAACTCATCTGAGCTATTGTTCGAAGAATAAATCTTAACGTAGAGATTCTTGCCCTCTTACTGCTTTCAATCGTGTCGGTCCATAATGCCTCGTAGGAAGCATACCAAAGCGCATCTGGAATCGCCCAGATCATCCAAACAATAAAGGCCATCTTGAAACCCCTAGATATCACTAGTAGGAGATATAGAAGAGAGAATAGACCAGGAGAGAATCTCATAACCTTAATTCTTCCCCTTCTGTCCGATAGTATCCCTGCAATCGGCACAAGCGCGATGTAAATGAAGTTCCAGGATGCTTCAAGCACTCCCCACTCGAAACGAGTGACCCCAATCACATCAAGAGCGAAGAGAAGCCAGAAGCTGTTTGTCAAACCCCAATCCATGCCAGAAAGTACATCCAGCGCCATCATCCTTGCAAGGGAGCCCTTAAGCCATGAAATCCCCTCTGATATTCCCTTAAATGATTCGTTTATCCCTGATAAAACGTTTCTTAGGTCTAAAGGCTCATTAGCTTTAATAGCACGATTTTTCAGGGTTTCTCTTAGGCCAAACCTTAAGGCAGCTGATATCAAATAAACAGCGCCAGTAGCAGCTAAAGTCCACCTGAGAGCAATAACTCCGAAATTTTGGTAAAGATACCCTCCGATCAATGAGCTAAATATGCCGGGGACGGACCAGCATAGGACATCTACTATTGAAAAGGTAAATGCCCTCGCTCTTTCAGGAATGGAGTCCTGAAATAAGGCATGCAATGCTGGCTGATAAACGCGTTCGAATCCTGTCCCAATTACTGTCGCAAGGAAGTAAGGCTGCCAGCTTGTAGCCATAGCCCTTGCAAAGTAGGGAAAAGCGGCTAAGAGCGTTCCCCAAGCTACCAGGCCTTTTCTGCCCCTTTTATCAGCTATGTTTCCACCAAGTATCATGACAAGCATGCTGATCAGCGCAATCGTTGAGTTCAAAAGACCTATTATCCTTGGAGAAGCTCCAAGCTTTCTCATGTAATCCGAACTGAACGCCCAGAAAAGTTGGCCAACGATGCCTAGTAGGATCCAGGTCGTCATTATAACGGCTATATTATGAGATTGGAATATCTCCCGGAGAATTTCCTTCAGTTGAAACTCTTCCATGCTTTGAGCAGAGCTCAAGCTAGGCTGTGGTTTATCTTCTTGGTCCATCCCTGAATCAGCCCTTAGCCAGCACAAGAAATTGTGCTTTTATAAGATTTTTCCTTTTTAAAGGGATTTTAGAATGTTGTCTCTGCTCAATCGTGTGCTCCTTATCTAATCATCATAAAAACGAGGTTTTACAAACAGTTTTTCAAGTAAAACATGCTAAGAATTTGGCTCATGAAACGAAGTTAATCTAAAGCCATATGCTTGCTTGTTTAAGTAGTAATACTTTTATGATAATAAGGTAACACGATATACATCGCTTTTGAGAAGCTTCAGAGGGGAAGTGAGATGCCAAGCGATTTCGAGGTTGAGGTTAGGAAGTTTGAGGCAAGGCTTGAGAGGTTTCTTAGCAGGGATAAGGATCTAGCTGAGTCTCTGAACAGCTTCGTCAGAGAGTTAAAAGACATCTGCAATGAGCTGAATAAGATCAGGTCTGAAGCTGGTCATAAAGGACAAAAAATCGTTGAACTTAGGTTGAGGGTACTGAAGGCCCTTAATGATGCCTTCTTGAAAGAATCGGAGGTAGAACACGAAAGGAGTCATCTGCTAGAATCTTATGGCTCCCTTCTTCTTGCATTAGAGGATACACTTAAGCAAGACTAACAGATTTTCAGATAAGAAACATCTATTTCGTTTAGATATGGGATATTTGCCTCATGACTCTTCGATCTAATTCCATCGAAAATTAAGGAAAGAGGTAAATTTAAATGAGCAGAAATGCAATTTCAAGCGATTCGTCAGAAGGCAGTGATGTTGAATGTGCCTACTAAA
>Ga0190286_1000008_pt1 | contig 138493 bp, 137 predicted proteins | sample 48691834_MG_FD_183241 | JGI IMG/M metagenome (GOLD analysis project Ga0190286, IMG submission 183241) | Hydrothermal vent microbial mat bacterial communities from Southern Trench, Guaymas Basin, Mexico - 4869-18-3-4_MG | ecosystem: Environmental > Aquatic > Marine > Hydrothermal vents >... | reverse complement strand
CTCTTAGACGGCAAGATTAGTGAGGAGACTTATTGGGAACTTAGAAGAAAATATGAGCAACCTCAAAAAGAAGTAGAGGCAGAGAAACTTTCCTTAGATCTTTCTGGTCCTAAAGAACTTAAGAAATGCAGAAAAAGGGCGATGAGGTGAGTATAGTCTGTCCATCTTGCCGCAAGACCACGATTATTAAAACTTCTGCTTTTACAACAGATTTGGAAGAGAGATCAAGGATGAATCTTAAGGAAACTGGAGAAAGCATCACTCTAGGCCGAAATCTAGGCTGGCTGCTAGGTTTTATCACGGCGGTCTTTGTTGCAGGAGGAGCATATGTTTTTGTGGGGCTTTTAACCAACAATACTACCATAGCTTACGTTCTTGCAGTGTTTCTGGTGCTTGCTTTAGCTAGGCCAATTAGTTATTATATTACCTTCCAAATTTTCGGCAGAGAGGTTCCAGTATGGCTTTTCCAATGTAAGAATTGTGGAAAAAACATGATCTTGGTATCAAATGGGTCTGAAACTTATTTGCTCATGAGAAAGTGAATTCAATGAGTGACCACTCAAGCTGGGTAGGGATACTTAAGACAATATCCTCGAAAAGAGGAGATAAGGGCTCTGAACGCATATATGACATCAATAATCATCTATGACCAAGATCTTTATTTGAAAGTTCTTTATGATCATCTTATCGATTAATAAGACTTGAATTTCCCAATTACAAGTCTATCCGAAGCTACAGACAGTATTTCAGACCTAAAAACATCACCTACTTTTAAATCTCTCGGTACACTTCTAACTAGAACGGTAGGGCCTTCTCTGAAAGGATAGGCCACCCTAAGTCTTCTCCTTCGTCCTGGGGCCAAGACAACCTTCAAATCCTTGCCAATTAGTTCCTTTTTCCTTTCCAAATTGAATTTCCTAGCAGCCCTTTCAATTATCCTTGAGGCCGCATCCCTTGAAGAAGAAGGCCCTTCAGGCATGTTTTCAAATGCAGAGCACGGAAGAGGCTTAAATCTGTATACTGTAATTTTCTCTACTCCAATAAAGTACAACTTCTCCATCATGTTTGCTGTTTTTCTTGCAGTCTCCTTGGTCTGTCCCGGAAGACCGTGAATGAAGTAGACATAAACTCGCAATCCAGCTTTTATCGCAGATCTAATGGCCTCGACATCTTTAGATGGAGCAGAAGGCCTCCCTAACAGTGTTGCATGCCTATCATCTCCTGTTTCGATCCCCACATGTATTACTGCCCCAGGTAGATAGTTTGAAAGCAGAGATATTGCTTCTTCGGTCAAAAGGGACGCCTTAGCGTTCTCAACTCCGACGTACACCTCTCCTTTCCTCACCTCTGGTATTGATGTGACAGTAGAGAGAAGCTCTTCGATGGCTTTTAGGTTCGGCTTAGGTTCTGATGGATGAGTTGGTACATCAACGATGTCCTCTCTCCCATATTCAAGGAAATCTGCTCCGCTAAGTATTATCCTTTTAGCTCCGTTTTTTATCAAACCCCTTATCTCCTCAATTAGCATTTTCAGATCTCTGGACTTTGGATATCCATAAACAGCAGGGATTGAACAATATCCACATCCAGGAGGGATTCCTTGAGGGCAAATGAGTCTTAAAGGAAGGTTAGTACCAAAACAAGCCCTACAAGACTTACATTTTCTCATATCTGCCATGATTAAAGCTCTGTTGTAGTTAGAGCAGCCTCTTACGACCTCTACGTAAACTCTGGATGCCTTAAAATGGGGTATTGAGGTGTAGTGGCGTATTGCACGAAAGGAAGGCCTATACCTATTGAAATCCTCCTTTTTCAGTATTTTGTGGCCAGTTAAGTAGATTTTACCGTCCATAACGAGAATTAGATTAGAAATATCCCTCAATTCCTCTAACTTTGCCTCATCCAAGCCAAGGCCTAGCAGAGAATCGACGGCAACCTCTCCTTCCCCAAATATCCCAATATCATACCCTAATTTGGCTATGACAGATGGATCACACGTGATGGGCCCCCCTAATACCTTGAATGAGGTTTTAAAGGCTCTTGATATCCTTTTAGCGGCCTTAAAGTCCATAGTCATAGCGCTAACCATCACTACATTGCTTTTCGAGAATTTAGAGGGTTTTCTAAGGACATCCTCTACCCTTACAATTCTATAAGGGAGGCCGTGCTTCTCAAGTATTCCAGCTATGGTTCTAGGACCCGCTCCTATGACATCAAGTGCAGACCTTCTTGTCCCCTCTCCTGCTGCTAGAGCATCAATTAAAAGGACTTCTGACTCAAGCACTCCTTAACCTCCCCCCACCCTATCTGATCCTCCACAGAATTCCGGATTCGGTAGCTATCGGTTCGACTTCTCCCTCATCAAACATATAGGAAAGGAGGGATTTTATCGTGACGCTAGAAATCAACAGAGACCAAACGCTTATGTTAGCACCTCCCTCCACCAAAATGTGAGCCGTTAAGCCCTCGGCTGAGATCGGGCCCCTTTCAAGGATACTCTCTGCCTTCTTTGGCAGCATTTCTAAAGCAACCAAGTTAGCCCTTAATATGTCTTCTGCCCTCTTACCCTCACAAACTGGCCCGTGAGACGGGACTATCTTTCTGTAATCTCTGACATTATCTAACAGATCTCGTATGGTTTCTAAAGAGGCCTCGTAATCGATGAAATAGGGAACTACAACTGTTCTAAGCAACTTATCCCCGAAGAAGGCATCTCCGGCATAGAGTAGGCCGTCTTCCGTTAAATAACCGACATGACCAAAGGAATGGCCAGGAAGAGGTATGGACTCAAAAGGACCAAGCTTACAAGGAGGGTTAAAGCTCTCATCTATCCTTATTGGCAAAGCTGGAGCAATCTTTGTGAGCTTATCACTTCTTTTAGCTCCAAAATCTAGTGCCTTCCTTATCTCTACGTTCCTAGCTGAACATGACTCGAGATATGGACAGGCTACGACTGCGTTTGTAAGCTCTACTAGCTTAGGTATTGCAGCCAAGTGATCGGAGTGGCTGTGGGTTATCAATACTATTTTCCTCTTCCCTTTATCTAAGCTTCTTGCCAGTTCTTCTCCTCTCTCTGGATATGCTCCTGGATCCACTATCCACATCTCTCCATCGAAAGGTATAACAAGCGTGCATGGCGAACCTGGAGCCAAGAACGCGCCTTTCCCTAACTTCCTAAGTTCCATAGGTTTTTTCTAGAGGTGTTTTTGAATAAAAAGAAGTGAATTAGCCTCCTCCAACTGGAGGGATAAAGGATACAACATCTTTATCCTTAATTATCGCAGAGAGACCTCCAAATTCTTCCACAGGCTTGTTATTGATCAGTACTATAATGTTTACCTTTCCCTCTTTACATATCAACCTTCTTGCTTCCTCAGGAAAGCTTTCGATAAGCCTCTTAAGGGTAATTGAGGTCTCGAACTCTATCTCCCTGCTTAGGATCTCCCTAAGCCTTCCTATGAACTTTGCTCTTGCCTTTGGCACCTTAACTCACCCCTAAGCCCCTGGCTCCTTAACAAATTTGATGAAAACCAGGAGCGTAATAAGACCTATGACTGCGCTTATGAAAAATGGTATTGCCGCCCCAGGAAGGGAGATTTTCCAAAATTTAAGGAATTTCGGTGCATAAAGCTGGTAGAGATGTCCTCCTATAAGGGGACCTATTACGGCCCCTATGTTGAAGGCTGCTTGCACCGTACCAAAGATCTTTCCTCTAACCTCCCTTGGGACTATGTCTGCTTGAAGAGCCCTGAAAGATGGCATCGAAAAGTTAAATGCAATCGATCTGATGCTAGATAGTGCTCCAAAAAGTTTCAAGCTCTTGGAAAAAGGTATTAACATTGTCGTAAGCCTCGAGAGGAAGGTACCAGATATTATGACTGGGCGTCTTCCCATGGAGTCAGAAATTCTGCCTGCAGGATATGTCACCATCAATCCTAGCAATCCCGCTATCGTTGTGACTGTTGCGACTGCTGCTGGATCCGCTTTTATGAACTCTATTATGAAGATGCTGTAGAGGGGTGCCGTGAGACCCATTCCAACGCCGTTTGCTATTGCCATGGCATATATTGCTTTTATGCTCCTCTTAGTCTCCTCAGATATCTTAATTTGAATGTTTGGGTTTGATAGAGTCTGAGAACCCACGTTTCTTTGGGGATTTTCCTCAAGTAAAAGGGTTGCTGGAATGGCTAAGGATGAAAATAGTGCAAGGCCATAAAAGGGGAATTTAAGGGCTGAACCCACATCCTTTATCCCTAACACAATTACTCCAAACTTGTAGATCGCTGCGCCAATGGCCGGGCCGGAAGTCATAGCAAGGTTGTTTGCTATCATGTAAACCGCCATTGCTCTCCCCCTGTAGCTCGGATCTGTCGTGTCCATTAGCAATGCTTCAGCAACAGGCCATACCATTGCTGAAGCGATCCCTTGAAAGCCCCTTATCAAGTAAAGATGGATCGTTGAGGAAGACGCTATGTATGCTAGGGCCATTAGGACGTAGAACAATGTCCCAACAAGTATTATCTTCTTCCTCCCAACTCTATCGCTTAAAGTCCCGAAATATCGGGCCATTATTGCTCTAGTCAGCATAAATGCCGACATCAGAGCAGTGTACTCTAGAGCATAGCTTGATGCCCCTGAAATCCTCTCAAATGTCTCAGGCAGTCTATCGAGTTTCCCTGCAAGGTAAAGTATATAGTATGGTAGAACCGCTGATATGGATCCAAAGCCCAAACTGACCATAAAGTCAAGCCAAGAAAGGAGCACTAGGTTCTTCTTCAATCTTTAACCCTTCTTAATCCTCCAAGGATCTATAAAAGAATTAATCGCTGCCAGAACTGACTCATGACAAAATCTCCTCCTCTTGGAGGATTTATCAGTGAGAAGTTGGGCTCGACGCTAAAGAAACCTTCTTCAAATATTGAGAAGGGACAAAAACGGGAATTTTCTTAAAGATCTGGCTTTTTGCCATGCTTTCAGTTCTTCTTCCGAGAAAGAGAGCTTTTCAATAAGATACATTGGAAGACAATAGTCTGTGAGCACAACCTCCTTTTTCTTCATTTCTGCAGCAAAGGACGCAGCTTTCGAGCCTCCTTTCTTCAAACCTTCTTCATATGCAGCCATAACTTCTGATTTGTAGTATCCAACTATGCCTTCCCCTTGTAGTTGAGGGAATAGTGTGGGGAATATTCCGGCATTCGAAATAGATGTAAATGTCCTTACCCATAGTTCCTCGGCCCAAACCTCCCTATCAAGGAACTCCTTCCTATCTTTTTCATTCATAAGGACGTTTCTACGAACGAAATTAAACGAAATCACCGCAGCTCCTAGATAAGGATTGGCCAAATAAAGAAGGCGATAGAAATCGTTCAAGTTTGGAGCATTCTTTGCTTTCTCAAGCCCTTCTTCACCTATCTTCAACAACGTAGGACCTGTAATGACCAAAGCCCCTATTTGGTCCCTTTCGATCAATTCATCGATGAACTTGTTGCGGAATTTCATTGGATCAAAATTCCCTATGTTTTGAACTACCCATTTGAGGAAGTAGCTCGAATCTTGCCTTGAAACGAGTCCTCTCTCCCATACCTCTCCTAAGCTGATGAGTGTGGAAAGAACTAAGAGATAGTCTATGAAGTATTGATTGGGAAGTGTAAAGCGATCAATTAGTCCATATAGCTCCTGAGAGAAGTTAATTGAGAATTTTCGGACTTTTTCGAGCAAGTCCATAGTCTTATCTCGCGTCAAGTACTCTTTCATCATCCTTGCAAGCCCTTGACGTAAGACCCCCGTATAGGTATGTTCGAAAAGACTCCTTATGACTCCTATCACGGTATCCAAATTTAGAACCCGATAAAGGTCAGGATCCTTTCCCTTCAGCTCTGACGATAGTTTCAGTAGTCTTGAGAAAAGCCTTCTATCTTTAGGATCATACTTAATGGCAATCCTTTCCCTTCTTCCATCAGGTCTACTTAGCAAAGCATATTCTTCGTGCTCCAAGAAAGATTCTTGAGATGATCTAAAGTCAGTTTCAGGGACCGGCTTATATCCCTTAGAAATGTAATTCAACACTCGCTCGGTTTTTTGTAACAACTTCTCAGCGTCCTCTGGTGTTAGGATCATCAAGCAACGGCAAACTCTTGCTATTTCATCGCGCAGTTCGACGATATGAGGAGGCATCACATGCACAGCATTATTTACCTCCGCTTGTGAATACGATAGTCAGAGCCCCTGCTATTCTTTCAGCACGGTCTTTTGCTTTGTCCTCCGGAAAATTATGAGACTTCAAGGCATTAAAAACCATCTTTGTGCCTTCTTCTATGGCTTCTTTGAGGTCTGCTTCAGATGACCCCTTAACGACCACAACAACGGAGTTCATCAACTGGTGAAGTTCTTCCTGCTGCTCAACAGAATCTGTCTTGAGAGCCTTCTGGGTGAAATCTGAGAGCTCTTCGAGGGTCTTTTCAACTAAATGTTCAAACAACTTCTCCTTTAACGCATTAACGAACCCAGACAAAAAAGAGCCTATCAAGAGCCCAGAAAAAGTGATGAGCAGTTCAGATCCCACATGATAGCGAACATCTTCTTCAACCCTGATGAGAGGCAAATCTGCTGCTATCACGTCAGATACGTCGAGATAGGCTCTTTGTGTCTCTTCAAGAGAGATCTGATCTTCACTAACAGAAGGATTCATTACGTTAATGTCTAGATCATATTAAAAAACAATCTCATATTGCCTGATGTTCCCTAACTTTTGCGCAAGAGATGTCCATTATATGATTGAAGATCGCTACCACCGCTTTTTAACTAGTTCTTTGACCACTCATCAATTTTCTTCAAGATGATTTCTCAGCCCATGAGAAATCATCATACGAGCTAAGGGCTTTACAACAGGTCCCTTTCAAGCTGAACGTACTCGGCTTCTATCTTTCCTCCAGACTTAAGGTATAACACGGCTCCTGGCGCTAAGTGATCGAGATAAGCCAACGTGTAGACCGTAAGCCTCTCTAACCCGAACTCTAGAGCTTTTCTTAATGCTGCCTTCATTAGCTCCCACCCAACACCTTTAAGCCTGTGGTCTGGCAGTACCATGACCCCGAAGAACGTGCCCTCACGACCCTTAACATGAAATCCAGTGAGCCCAACCACCCTTCCGTCTTTCCTTGCAACAAGCCACAAAAGGCCCCCTGAAGGCTCAAACCAGGATCTTGAAATTTCCTTAAGCCTCTCTACTCCCCCATAGTCCTCTATCCACCAATCCCAATAGGGCCTCAAGCTCTCTACGAAGACGTTTGGTAGCGTGTCGAGGTCTCCAGGCCTTAGTTCACCCACTTGAGCTATGTCCTCTGCAGGAGGTCCTATTTCTACCCGCTCAGGCTCCCAAAAGATCCGAAGTATTCTCCTTACGGGTTTGAAGCCGTGCCTTTTGTAGGCAGATACGTAGTACTCCATTGAGTGGGTGTGAGCCCTGACAAGCCTGGCTCCCTTCTCAGACAACCACTCAAGGGCCTTATCTATTAGTATGTCCTCCACGCCTAATCCCCAAAGCTCCTTAAGGACAGCAAGATCCCAGAGTTCATATCGATCCTTCTCGAGCAAACCCTTTATCCATATGCATCCAGCTGGCTTCCCATCAACTTTGGCTAAGAGAAGTCTGCTAGGATCGAAATGAAGGGATTCCGTAATAGCCCTCAGATCCTCAAGTGTTCTCCTCTCCAGCCTTCCGAAGCACTGCTTAAGAATGCTGTGCCATAATTCAGCTTCTCTACAACCTTTTACCTTAATCATATGAAATCAGGATTAGAACCAATTTTTTGCTTTTAATTCCTGATTCGCATACGCCTGCTCGCTAGTTATTATGTTTAAAAACAAAGATATAAAACGAAAACGCTTGAAATCATTTCAGAACTCTTCAATTTCAGAAGTAGGTGAAGAGAAATTGGTTCTTGATCGATTAGTTCCGAGTGTCGATAAGCATGAGATTGACACTCCTGCCTTGCTTCTGGATCTGAAACTCCTTGAGCACAACATCAAGGTCATGTCTGACTTCATATCGGGGGTGAAAGCAGAACTCAGGCCTCATGTTAAGGCTCACAGAACGCCCATGATAGCTCATAAGCAGATAGAAGCTGGAGCTAAAGGCATTACATGCGCAAAGGTAAGCGAAGCCGAAGTTATGGTTGAGTCGGGCATAGAGGACGTTTTCATCGCCAACCAAATCGTTGGAGTGAAGAAGATAGCAAGATTGATTAGCCTTGCCAAGAAAGGCAGAGTTTCGGTGGCTGTTGATAGCATAAAGAATGCTAAGAGCATTTCCAGACTCGCATCCGAGAAAGGGTTAAGGATTGAGGTTCTGATAGAGGTCGACATCGGAACTCATAGATGCGGTCTAGAGCCAGGAAAGCCCGTTCTTGAGTTTGCAAGAGAAATTCAAAACCTTGATGGCATAAGATTGAAAGGATTGATGGGATATGAGGGCTTTGCTGGTTCAATCGTCGACTTTGAGGAGAGGAAGAGTGCTTGCACAAAGGCTTTGGAATCAATTATGGAGTCAAGGGATCTACTCGAAGATTCTGGGATAGATGTTGAGGTAGTAAGCTTGGGAAGCACTGGAACCTATAAAATTAGCGGAAGCTATCCCGGGGTGACTGAGATCAGAGCGGGCTCGTACGTGCTCTCGAGCGCAAAACATAAGAGGATAGTCCCCGAGTTTGAAGTAGCCTTTACTCTTCTCTCAACAGTGATAAGTAGGCCTTCAGAAGATAGAGCTATCATAGATGCTGGAAGAAATGCCATAAGCTACGACCAAGGACTTCCATTAGTGAAAGGACTAGAAGGAGTTAAACTCGTTAAGCTGTACGATGAGCACGGAGTGCTGGAAATCAAGAACAAGGGCGTTAAACTGGAAGTTGGTGACAAAGTAGATCTCATCCCGACCCATCCCTGCACAACGGTCGCGTTGCATGAGAAGATGTTTTGTGTGGATGAAGGGGTACTAGAGGATGTCTGGGACATATCTACAAGGGGAAAGTTCTTCTAGACTAAAGAGGAATTGATCTGAGGACATACATAGAGAAAAAGGGAGAAAGAAGGCCCTATGGAAGGGACCAAGAAACGAGCTGTATGAGTATTTCCGTTTCGCTATCGCGATAGAAGCCTTTGATTACATACCCGTTTAGCGGGCCTTCCTCAGCAGAAAACCAGTAACGAGCTGGTTCAGGAAGATCTGAAGCCACTAAGTCGTATACATTGCATTTAAACGTGCCAGCAGGAACCGTTATTGTTTCCTGACCTCTGTCAATTGTTTCAACATATTCAGATGTTTCGCGGGCACATAGACTTGGAAACTGCTCAAAAGATACATTTTGTTTATGAGACGGACCTTGTGGCACCTCTATTTGAACGTATGCCTCGATAAAATCAAGATCGTCCTTTGTGTAGTAACCTACGAAAGTTGCTTTGGCAAGGCTAAGACCCGTAATGGGATTCATCTCTACCGTAAGAGCGTACTTGTCTCCCAAATCCTCTGCCCAGTAAGTGTATCTAACTACAATGGTCTCAGTGCTCCCGTTTTCGAAGAACCTCTTTATGGTTACTTCATACTCGGTTTTTAAGCCAGAAATTACCATTCTTTCCATCTTCAGAAGCTCACAGCACTTTATTTCTTTCTCTGTTTGCGGAGCTTCCGTTGGAGTCGGAGTTGGCGAGGGCGATGGTGTTGGCGAAGAAGTAGTTCCTGGCTCAGCTCCCGGAGAGGGGACAGCTTCCCCTCCAAGACCTCCTTTTATGAGGAAAATATGCACCAACCACTCCTCCAATTATAACCACAAGGAGGATCAGAGCAAACAGCTTTCCCATGCCTTTCAACTTACCCTTATTTGGATGAGGGGAAACCTATTTCCCGCTAAAAAGTTTCACGCTTGACGCGAAATTTTTCGTGACGCGCTGTATTTTTCATTCACAGACTTTGGTATAGCGAATTTAACTGATGTGGAAGGGTAAACTCTCCTTCTATACTTAAATCTTGAGAAAGTTTTTAAAGGAGTAAGAAAGGCACATGTTCAGTGATAGAAGTGAGGGTTTTCGTTCCACATACCTGAATTCCTCTTTTTTGTGAATTATCAGTCAGAAAACTCTGTTTCACACACTCATCTTAGAAATAAAAGACAAGGGAGTGGTGAAAATGTCTGATTTAGGTGTTACTGTCAAGAAGTCGGAAAACTTCTCTGAATGGTACACTCAAGTGGTTTTGAAATCAGAGCTGGCAGATTATGCACCTACAAAGGGCTGTATAATCTTCAGAGAATACTCCTATGCTATATGGGAGAAAATACGGCAAGTGATGGACAGAAGAATTAAAGAAAAGGGACATAAAAACGCATATTTCCCCCTTTTTATCCCCGAAAGCCTCCTAAAGAAAGAAGCAGAGCACTTTGAAGGTTTTGTTCCCGAATGCGCATGGGTCACGATAGGAGGAGACAGGAAGTTAGAGGAAAGACTTGCAATAAGGCCCACATCCGAAACAATCATCTATTCTATGTACGCAAAGTGGATTAGAAGCTGGAGGGACCTTCCTGTAAAACTAAATCAGTGGTGCAACATCGTAAGATGGGAAACAAAGGCAACAAAGCCTTTCATTAGGACTAGGGAATTCCTCTGGCAAGAAGGACACACTGCCCATGCCACTAAGGAGGAGGCGGATCAGGAGGTAATGGAGATACTCGAAATGTACAAGGATCTAATGGAAAATTATCTTGCAATCCCTGTTCTAGCTGGAAGGAAAAGTGAGAGGGAGAAATTTGCAGGAGCTCTCTATACGACAACCTTAGAAGCCCTGATGCCCGACGGAAAGGCCTTACAAATGGGGACTTCCCACAACTTGGGGCAGAATTTCGCGAAGGTCTTTGAAATAAAGTTCGTCGGGAGGGATGAAAAGGAGCATTACGTCTGGCAGACCTCATGGGGGATATCGACGAGGCTTATAGGAGCGGTGGTTATGGTTCATGGAGACGATAGAGGATTGGTCCTCCCTCCCAGAATAGCTCCAATACAAGTAGTCATAATTCCTATATTTTACAAGGAAGTTGAAAGGAAAGAAATCCTGAAGAAAGCTAGAGAAATTCTTGAAAACTTGCAGAAGAACGGGATAAGTGCTCTGCTTGACGACAGAACGGAGTACACTCCTGGGTGGAAGTTCAATCACTGGGAGCTTAAAGGAGTCCCGCTGAGGATAGAAATAGGTCCGAAAGACTTGGAAAAGGGAGAGATAACCTTGGCCAGGAGGGATACTTTCGAGAGAATTGTTGTAAAGGATGAGAAGGTGCTTGAAGAGGTTAATCAGATTCTTGAAGATATTCAGGAAAACCTATTCAAGAGGGCAAAGGAGTTCTTAGAGACGCACATAACAGAGGTGAAGAGCTATGAGGAATTTAAAGAGGTGCTAAGAACAAAGGGAGGCTTTATCAAAGCGTGCTGGTGCTTAAGCTCTGAGTGCGAGGAGAAGATAAAGGAGGAAACAGGTGCAACAATAAGGCTAATTCCATTTGAAAAGGAAAAGCCGTTTTCAAACTGCATTTATTGCGGTAAAGAGGCAAAGGAAGTAGTTTATTTTGCCAAGGCATATTGATGTGCAAAACCTGTAATTCATCCATTCTTGCCCTTAAGCAGATTCTTTGATCATGCTGGCTGCTATTAGAGATAAGAAGGTTAGAGGAAGAGCTAGAAGGAATGGAGCACGCCAACCAAAATGTCTGAATAGAAATCCGCCCAGGAATGGGAATGGTAGGCCAATTAAGGAACTTAAGAAATCTATTTTTGTCATCTCAGTGACTCTGCTCTTCATTGGGATTCTCTCTGCAAGTAAAGCGCTGTAGGGAGAGGACCACGTTGCTATTATTCCTGAAATCAAAATAGGATAGTATATCCTTATAGCGTTAGGATCAGGGAGCAAAACAAATGCAAGCAAGGTTAAGATTCCAAAAGCTTCGCTTACTACTAGAAGCTCCCTCCGCCCTATCCTATCCGAAAGCCATCCAGCGAGAGGACCCATTGTAGCACTTAGGGCGTTTCTAAGGGAACTAAGAGTTCCTAGATAGGAAGATGTAACTTGAAACGCATCTACCATGAACATGAAAAGGACTCCCCTCATCCATATTCCATATGATATCGAGTCTATTGATTTTAGCAAATAGATGTCCTTTAGATCCTTATTTGGCTTTAATAGTTCTCTTAGAGAGTTCTTTAACTCCAAGGACTCTTGCTCAAACTTATAGGTCTCCCTTATTATGATCCAAGCTGTGACTATTCCTATAGCTGCTGTCCCAGCAGCTATCCAGATTACTGCTCTCTCTCCAATAGATTCAGCAAGGACTCCAGCGATGTAAGGCAGGAAAAATCCGGGGATTGTCCAGCCAAGGGATAAGAGACTCATTACCAGAGCTCTGCTCTTTTTTAGCGTGGATTCTGCTCCGATCGTTGCCGAAAGGGGCCTGTATGTCCTAAAACTAATGGATCCTATGATTGAAGCAGGGATGAAATGAATCCAGTTAGTTGAGAGCGCATACATTGCCCTGCTAAGCGAGGTTAGGACCATCGATGCTGTGAACATGATCTTTCTACCGAACTTGTCAGCTATCCTACCAAGGAAGAGACTCGATGGCAGGGCTACCAAGGTTGAGATGGACTGAATCATCCCCATTTTCTCGCTGTCTGCTCCCAGAGATGAAGCAAAAGTTGGTAAGACCGGTCTCTGAAGGTTCATAGAACAAGATCTGAGGAACCTGGCAAGGAAGAGACCAGCCACATTTCTTTTATCCATCTTTTCGGTTTCTTCTTCCGATGTAAGCTCATCCAAGTCCATATATTGTTTATCTTTCTCACCCATCTCCGCTTCTGGTATGGCTAGGATCATAAAAACCCGACTTTTAGAAGGATCCAATAACCCCTAAAAATAAAAGTATTGAGCCCTTCTAGCTATCATTTGTCATTTTTTTAAACGATAAAAGAGCTGCATAACTCAGAATTAGAACTGAGATCACGAGTAATTATAGGTAAATTCCCGCAAAAATACTTATTTTTCAGCCTTTGTCATCAAATAGAGGGGTTCTATGTTTCTAACTTTATTCCTTTTAGTTCATGCTTTTTGAGGACTCAGATGCTTTAGTTAGAGCATCTTAGTCCTAGATATTATGAAATTAAACAAGACAAGATCTTCGAATATGAGTTTTCTTCATCTAATTACGCTTGATAGATCTCCAATACTTCTCCACCTTACTAGCCTCTTCTCATCATATCTTGTCAGGTAATTTGCATGTCCTTCGAATGAGGTTATAAAATTTATTAGATTATCCCACTTGGAGGCTCCAAATGAGTACTTGGCAGGTATGGCTGATCATTTTGCTATCATTCTCAATAGGTTTAACTGTCAGCCAGTAATATTGCAGCCAGAGCTTGGATATGGACCCATTTTATATGAACAATAATATTCTGAGGATGGTAAAGAGCTTGTTGCAAATCTATCAGTTCCCCACCATATTTTTGGCAGGGACTCATATCTGGGATGCGGAGGGTGGAGGAAAGCTAATGCGAGTTTTCCTTGGAATTAACGCCATCATAGGGAAAAGGGACGGATCCTTTATGAATCTGCGGTTTAGAAGTAAGGAGATGTATACTCGCATTCTTCCAAACGACTCAAACTTTCCAGCTCCTGTTGTTGGCGCAACTGTCTTTTCAATTGCCTCAATACCACTGCTTCCTCTTTTTTCCTTCTCTATAATAAGGTACATTATGAGGAGAAAGAAAACTTACTTGGCAACTGCCTTGATATCGATCTTGATCCTTGTTTTGGTAGCATATGAAGCAATTCTTTTACAAAAAGTCAACATGAAGATTCTCAAGCTTTTTGATGAGATTTGATGTGGTAACAATGAAAGATCTAGGAAACAGGACTCTAAAGCCAAGTTCTGCAAGCTGGCTGAACTTATCACTCTCAAGCTTAGAAGGGGGCAGCTTTGTCCAATCCTCTTATCCTTTCACCTGCTGAACAGATATGACTCCTATTTTGCTCATTTGCCAAAAAGCTGCACAGTATTGAGGTTGAAATCTATCTCCTGATGCCAGTGGCAACCACAACTTTTGCTCCTTCATACTTTTTGGATATGTATAGGGCAAGAGAAACAGCTGGGTCAAATTTAGAGTATTTTTTACATAGATCGGTTACTTCTTTCAAGCTAAGAGTTGAATCGATTCTTACGAAGGGAAATTTCAAAAACTCTTTTCTAATGCTTTTTCCATCTCCGCCAAAAGTGTATATCGAGTTAAATATTTTCTTGTACTTCTCTTCTATTTCCTCTGTCAGTTTGATGAAAGGATGGTTTGGTAAAACGCACGATATAATCATTGGAACTTTGTCAATTAACCCTTTGCTTTTTATCTCATGAAATCCATAGGCAACTCCTAGGGCAAGCGTGTGATTTGCGGAAGGTACAAAAACATAGTCTGGTTTTAGATTTTTCAATTCATAGCTTATGGCGATATCCCCACGCCATCTATCGACAAAACCAGGAGAGATGTTGATCAAACCTTGATTTTTAGCTATCTTATCAACAAGCATGTAAGATTCGTAATAATACTTTCCCTTTATGATTACTTTTGCCCCAAACCTCTTAATATTCTCTATTTTCTCTTTAGGCGTTATTTCTGGGACAAGAACAACTGCTTTTTCTTTCATCCAGCAGGCCAAGGAAATTCCCGCGTTACCACTCGAAATTATTATGTATCTCTTATCCCAGCCAAACTTATCCAGCAGATACAGAGTTTCTCTATCCTTGTGACTTCCTGAGGGATTCTCACACTCAAGCTTTAGAAAGCAAGATGCATGTTTATCGTAAACCACTGGAGTCCGGCCAACTCCTCTCCTCAAATCATTCACCCATAGATGCATCAGCTACTCCTAGTAAGCTTGGATGAAACCTTAAAGAACTTCATTAGATCGAAGTTTATCAAACCAATCTCGAGTCGAAAATAAGCATATAAGCATGTAGCACTTGATAGGAATACTAAAAAGCATAGCCCACCTTTATCGTTGAAAAAAGGTAAGCAAGATTGAAAGAATCAATTTAATGATGATGCATGAAGACCATGAATTCAAGAGCCAAAATTTCCGTCTTAGAGGCCAAGAAAATTTGAAAAATACATCCGAGGGCAATCAGCTTAGAATTGGTTCGATTTAATCGAGCTCCTTTTCTCATTTATTGAAATATCATTAGGCCAGGCCATCCTATGGGCTCTTCTAGGAATTCCATGTCAGATTCTGGTACTTTTAAGGTTTTTCCTCCCTACAGTAACCTCTTTTTCTTATATCGCCGTAGTTTTCATTTTATTTATTGTTTTGTTCTTACTTCAACTCTAAAATCTAAATCATGGGCTTAATGAGATCTCCAAAGCTTCAAGCCCGTCTATCACATAATCAAGGCCAGATTTCTTTAGCGTAGATTTTCTAGGAATCCCTCTTTCATCCCAACCCCTAATCTCGTAGTACCAACTTAGAAGCTTGTCATAAGCTCCTCTATCAAGCTTTGCTCCCTTCGAAGGCCCCTTGGTCAGCGGCTCCTCGAACCATCTTACTGGAGGATAATCAAGCTCCCTGCTCCATCCCCCGTACTCCCTAACCCAGAAAGCCCTTATCAGATTGTATATCCTGTCTGCTATTAACCAGAGATCCTCTAGAGTGTAATCTAGGCCTGTAGCTGCCTTTAGAAACTTTGGATACCATTCCAAGTTGAATCCGAGCTCAATCCAAGGCAATCTGCAGGTTACGGCTGATTCAAAGAAGCCACCCCTTATTCTTTGCATCTCTATCAGGCGCTCCACCTTCTCCTTTGTTATCAGGTCCCTTCCTAACTTCAGTTCCCACGCGATAAACCAGGCATCCTTATGATGAGCTCCTATTGGCGAGGTTCCGAAGGCTAGAGCCATGCCTGGAGCTGCATGACAGTCATAAGCTGTTATCTCTAGGCCTTTCACATGCATTGCAAATTTCTCAGATCCATTCCCCACTTTTGCAGAGAACCTCTTAACTCCCTCAGCCATCTGATCTCCTATGCCCTTTCTTGAAGCGACCATTTCTGCAAGCTCAAACATAGCTTGACCGTCTCCCCACTTCAAGTCAACGCCAACTTCCTCCTTGGAAAGGAGGCCTTTCTCCATGCATTCTGTAGCAAATCCAAGGATGCTTCCCAACGTTATGGTATCTATGCCCTCCTTATCCGCGAGAAGGTTTAGGTTTAGAGCCCAGTTGAAATCTCCTATTCCAAGATTAGAACCAAGCATTCCGATGTTCTCGTAATCTACTTCACAGATTTCTCCCTTATAGGGACCATCCCTTATCTCACACTGCATACCGCATTGCATGTTGCAGAAGGGACAACCTTTCTGCGAAACCTTGTATTCCTCCATCTTTGAACCGCTTATCCCCTTCCATTCGTCGAAAACCCCTTCCCTAAAGTTGTATGTCGGCAAGACGCTGTTGGTTTGGGACCATTCAATCGTCGCCATCGTCCCCTGTCTTACCCAGAAATCGTAGTTCTCCGCTGCCTTTATTTCAGCGTATCCCTCCTTTGCCATTTCCTTCAAACCTTCGGAATTTATGGCAGGGATCTCCTTTGTTCCCTTTATCACAACGGCTTTCAGGTTCTTACTACTCATAACAGCCCCCATACCAGTTCTGCCGCCAGCTCTACCTTTTTCAGAAACGATAACAGCAAACCTAACTAGCTTTTCACCACCCGGGCCTATTACAAGGATACCAGCCATTCCATACTCCTCTTCCAGCAAATCCTGGACTTCGTAGGCGTTTCTACCCCATAGATCCGTAGCAGACTTTATCTCAACAGAATCATCTTCCACATAAAGCAGTGATGGCTCCTTTGCCTTTCCCTGTACTACAATTAGATCGTAACCAGCCTTTCTCAGCTGAACAGAAGCTCTTGTCCCAATGTTTCCGTCACCATACCCTCCTGTTAGCGGGGACTTGGCTGCGATAACAAGCTTACCGCTACTTGGGAGTGAAAAACCTGTTAGGGGCCCGGTTGCAAAAATAAGCCTGTTCTCAGGAGAAAAGGGATCAGTACCAGGCTTAAGTTCATCCCACAAAATTTTTACTGCCAGCCCCCTTCCTCCCAAGAGGTCAACTGCGTCCTTAGCGTCCAGGTTTTGAACGGTGTGCTTTCCGCTCGACAGGTCAACTCTAAGGATTCTACCTGTCCAGCCACCTCTAATCATCTTAGGTCTGGCTTCTTTTTCAGAGATAAAATATAAACAATCTTGGATTCTTAAGCTCCCCCTTTCCTCTAAGTAATCCCCGGCCTTACTGTTAACGAAGACAAACCATTTCTCTTTCTACTCTTGGCTCACATCTGAAGATTTATCGGATTTCACCTCTAACTGGATCCTTTTTCGCGAGAACAAATTTTCCTAAGGAATCTTACATATGCTTCCATCCTATTGATAATGAGGATCGCTTTAGATGGTTTAACAACCCCTTGCTCTGTTATAATTGCTGTTATTAGTTCGGGAGGAACCAGGTCAAAACCCCTCTCAATTTCAGGCTTTTCTCCAAGATAGCTAAGGACGTTAAACTTAGCAGTTTCACAAAGGACATAAAACGGTAAATTGAGCCTTTTAGAGGCCTGAGCTAGCTTGTACGTTGGAGTTCCATTGATGAGGGATCCATCAAACAGAATGCTGTCAGCACCAACAAAGACCTTCTTCACTCTCTTTGCATAAACGTTAATTGCGCTATCTGGAAAGACTTCTACTCGGATCCCATGACCTTCTAGCTTCTTTGCCATAAGTTGACCGTATGATCTGCCGGAGACATTTGATTCCGCAACCATTAGGCTGAAGTCCTTTCCATCTCTTTTAGCTGCTTTGAATGTTTCACACAGGGTTGAGCTATAGCTGCAGGTCATAATCACGTCAAAATCCTCAATTAAGCTAGCCCCATGCTTGGAAACTTTTCTAACGGCAAGTTCAGAGTTAAGAAGCAACTCCTCGATTTTTGAAGTGGCAACCTCCTTTAGAGAAGCTATATCTTCCCTTTCTCTTCCACTTTCCTCCCACCATTTGTTAATTTCATAAACAGCTCTAGCAATCAAATTCTGGATTGGTGACATGTTGGGCCTGGCCATAAAGAGCCTCCTACTGATCTCATTTATGCCTTCTAAAAAGACCTCAACCCTTTCCTCCTTGCTTACTTCTACAGCAAACTTGAGCACTAGCAGTGCTTCCCTAGCAAGTTCGCTTGCTCCTCTCCATCTATCAAGCCTTATTTGCTCTATTTTCTCAAGAATTTCTTTGTCTATCATGGTTCGACATCATAAATTAATGGGAAACTAAAAGCATTCAATTTAAGCCATATATCATCCCCTTCTTCTCAAACGACCATTAAGAACCCCTTCCTCTTGAATCTCGATGCAAATTCCTTGGCTATGGTTAAAGCTCTTGAAACCTCACCTGACGTGAAGTCATTGAACTTCATGGTCTGAATATCCAATTTAGACTCTAAATAAAATGAGTGTGAGGATCTGAAAAATCTTAGGTATTTCAACGTGCTGAGTTTAAATTTCCCTACGGTATTGTTATCAAGGGATTTTCCTGCGTATATTGCCTGATGGGTGTCCAATCTGCAGGAGAAAGATGGAGAAGGGATATGTGGTAACCTCGGACCCATCAATTTATTGGAGCGAGAAGCCTGTAAGGTTTGCATTTTGGAAGGCAGAGGTCATTGTTGCTGGGCGTTTTAGGCTGCTTCCTGCAAATGCCGAAGCTTATAGGTGTAGGAATTGTAAGATAGTTTTGTTCAGTTACGGGAAGAAGGAATTTTGAGCCTTGTAAGCACATTTGGTGAATCATGCTTGAATCAGCTCTCATGGATGGCTGGGTTTTGATCGCAACACACGGTACCAGTAGGTGTAGATTGTCTTGAATCCAAGAGATCTGTAAAGTGCGAGTGCTGGCTTGTTTTCTACTTGGACCTGTAAGAATGCTCTACGAGCTCCGAGGCTTTTTGCCCAGGAGCCAAGTGCTTGGCTTATAGCCGTTCCAACGCCTCTTCTACGAAATCGGGGGATTGTCCAGATTGCAAACAAACCCAACCAATCGTTCTCTAGCACACCAAGACCTACTCCTACTACGTTATCACCAATTATTGCCCTAGCGAACCCCTTCTTGGCCCTAATTCGTTTCATGATACTGATTCTTAATCGAAGTTCTCGCTCTGAAAACCTGCCACCAGCGTTATAAGCCTCTACCCATCCGGGTGTGAGCGCCTCATCAACTACAACATCTACTCTTGGGTTTATTGAGGAAAGGGCTTCGATGGGAGCAGTCATGACGTATGTGTCCTTTTCCCTAGTAAAGCCAACCTTCTCCAAGGTTCTGTCTAGCTCAGGAGGCCTGCTTGCTTGAGTTAGCTTGAATATTGGGAGCAGCCTCCTCCGCTCGTAAAATCGTATCGCAACCCCAATGGCCTCACTCAACATAACCCTGCCCTTCCAATAAAGAGGAAGAACGCTGTTTGCTCTCCAAGTAACACCTTCGTTTGCCCTCAGGATCCAACCATTGAGCTCTTCGCTTTCACGAGCAGGCCACATGTGGCTGGAAATAACCTCAAGGCTAGTCACGACCGAAGGGCAACCTCGCAATACTTCAAGCCCCCTTAAATAGGATCCTCCTGAGGTTATCTCCCAAGATCTTCCTCAGGACCTCCGGCTCTAAGCCAGCCAACTCTATCCTCCTTAGTTCGATTTGTGCAACATCAATTGGGGAGTCTGACGCAAAGATGAGCCTATCTAGATCGAACTCCTCTGCAAATCCTAGCTTGAAGAACAGAGTTGGAAAGGGTCGCGTCAACAGGTAAAGGTTGTTGCGTTCCCGAGCAGCTCTAGGCGCTCTGATGCTCATTGAAGTGATGAAATTGACGCTCTCAAACTTAGAGGCGAGGTCTGCCACGTACTCTGGTGGACAGAAGATGGAGTCACCAGAATGGACGTATACTGGACGGCCTAATTCCTCAGCTACCTTCACAACTGGTTCAACAACCTGGCTCCTCAGGAAGTATCCATCGTTGGTTGGATCCAGCTGAATACCAACGAAACCCTCAACATCTAAAGCATCCCTAGCCCTTTCCTCTTCCTTCTCAAGTTGTGGGTTGGCATGATAAAGGGGTATTAGCCTATTTGGATGCTTCTTTGCTGCTTCCATCACGAACTCGTTTGCATCTTCGTAGAAAGGACCTGGGGGCGGTGCAACGATAACTGATGCCTCAATTCCTAGCTTGTCCATCTCAGCAAGAAGATCATCAACCTTTTGCTCCATGAAAATCGACTTTCCTACGAACACATGACCATCTATGATCCTCATTTCCTTCCTGGCTGCTGCATTTGCTTCCTTCATTTTCTCATCAACCCCCTTTAATTCCCAAGATACGGGCCATGTTTAGGCCCAAAATCAATTCCTTCTCTTTTTCAGAGATCTTACACAGTCTAACGCTCATTATTGAGATCTCTGGAATGCCAAATGGCATATCTGACCCATAAACAACCCTATCAGCCCCTACCCGCTCGACTGCCCTCCTTATCTCCCTTGGGGTGTGGAAAGAAGTCTCCAGAATGACGTTGTCAAACCACCTTGCAACCAAGATGGCGTCTTCATACAGCCTCTTTCCCATGTGTCCTACAATGATTGTGACCTCCGGAAAGGTGTCAGCGAGGTCTCCAACTAACGTGGGCTGTGCAAAGCCGTACGTGTCCGGATCTCCTGTGTGAAAGAGTAAAGGTACCTTTAGCTTGCTTGTCAGCTCTGCTATCGGAAAGACAAGCTTCTCACTGTTAATTGGAAAAGCCTCGTTTCTGGGATGGAGTTTTATTCCTTTGAACCCCTTATGCTTGACGCCATCTTCAATACTTCTTAAAGCATGCTCTAAGAAGTGCGGGTTCACCCTTATGAACCCAAATATCCTATTTGGCGCTTTTTTCATAGCCTCTGAGATGAAAGCATTTGCCTCATCGTATTTTCTGTCTGCCCCAATTGAGGATAAGGGAGGTGTAGTGACAACAGCGTCAATACCATTTGCATCCATCACAGAAAGAAGTTCCTCCACGCTATTTGGAGGTAGACCTTTCTCAGGGCCTGCAAAATGGGTGTGCCCATCGATTATTACCATAACAACCCTTAAACCTCAAATAAATGATTTATTTTAAATGACGTGGAACTAGGGTTCTTTTCAAGAAAACAGGTCTAACGAAGGTTTAATTCACCTATGAAATATACAATCTATTGGTGCCTCTATATGCGGCATAACGAGATGGCATCCAAACGCAGATTGCCAACAAGTTATAGAATAGTGATGTGCGACAAAAATAAAGCTCTAGACGCCTTCCCCAGGTTATTATCAGAGACTGGGTTTGAACCTGAGGAATATGACCTCGTCCTAATAAAGCCGAACTTATGCGGTATGTACTATCCTGAAACCTCACTTGTAGAGAAAACTATAGAGTTTTTTGAGCCTAGGGCTAGAAAGATCGTCATCGGAGAGACTAAAAGCATGATCCACACCCCAGAAAGGCAGTTTAAACGCTTCGGAATATATGACATGATTAAACGATTTGGTGAAAAGGTCATAGCCATGGATCTCATGGAAGACGATATCCTGGATTTAGAAATCCCTTTTCCGCATGCAGTCAGCAAGCTACCGATACCAAAGCTAGTAAAAGAATGCGATCTTCTCATAAACATACCAGAAGTGGGAAAACACTCTGACACACTGCTTACATGCGCTTTGAAGAACCTTTTCGGTTTGCTGGCAGAGGGCAATAAGTACGGAGTCTATCATCCGTTAGGGGTCGACAATGTAATTGCGGACTTGATGAAGGTAGTGAGATGTGACCTGAACATAGTTGACGCTGGGGAAAAGGTGATAGTTGGAGTTGATCCCCTTCCAGTAGATGTATTGGCGTGTCGCTTCGTGGGCTTGAATCCGTTGAAAGTCAGGCACTTAAGGCTTATCTCTAAAGATAGAAATCTGAGACTTGAAGACGTTTTAAATCGATTGCAAATAATTGAATTGTAACTTAACTCTGAAAGGCTGTCATCATATAAGACATAGAATAATAACTAGAATGGTCCTAGCCTTCAGGTTTGCGATTTAATATCAAGTTATCCATTACCTTTCTCTTTACGCTTCTTCTTTCCCTTCTCCCAGCCTTTTCCCCTCTTTTTACCTTTTCCCTTCCATCCTTCCTCATCTTCAGGTAGACCTTCACTTCCTTCAATCTGTTTCTCCTTGCCTCTTATTTTGTCCCAATGTTTCTCATGGGCAACTGCTTTTTTCATCTCCCTTAAGATCTCCTTAATCTTCCTCACATCACCTTTAGCCTTAGCCTCGTTGAATTCCTTAGTGAGGTTTGTGATCTCTGACGCAACATCCTCCGGTATAGCACTAAGATTCATCCTCGAAAGAGTCCTATTGAGCATTTTCTCAGCTTTAGCTATCTGGCAGCACTTCACAATTTCCTTTCTCATCTCGGCTCTAATTCTATTAGCTTCTGCCAGCATCCTTGCAGCTTCGCTGGCATTATAGAAAGCAATGATGGAAGCGTTCTCCAGTATCATCGATGCGTTTTGGTAAAGCTGCTTGAATAAGCTTAGGTTTAGATTGGTCTCATTTAGGTACTTTATCTTCTGAATGCTAAGATTTAACTTATAGAGCAGCCTCTTGTGCCTTTCAAACGCTATCTGAAGCCTTCTTATGGATCCAACAGGAGTAGAGGTTAAGTTTGAGGAAATCTCGCATTTATGAACCTCTTTTAAGACAATTTTGAGCAGATTTAATGCCTTTTTAGTTGTAAACGAGATCTGAGAGCAATTCGCTTCCCCTAGAGACGAGCTTGCCTTTAATGCCAGGGAATAACTCAAGTTTAGAACGTCTCCAATGCTCATGGTCTTGCTTAGGTTCATTTCTAAACCATGGATGCCGGGAACTGAAATGTTTTCCTCCAGGCTCAGATTAGACGATTCTACTTTGCTTAATACGAAATCATAGGCTCTAAATTGATAACAACTCCTGTGCAATTTCACATTGGTTACTTGCTTCATCCTCAGCTACAGGATGTGAGATTGGAACGAGGAGTAGAACCATTGCAAAGGCCAAGGACACCTTCCTTGCATCCATCTTAGATCCTCATACATATCTTATGGATTCATCGCATTTAAGGGAAGGTTCCGGGAGGAAATGGGATGAAAATGGAAGAGATTGGGAGAAAATGCAAGGAAATGAGACCATTTGAAACACAAAGAAATCTTAGCATTAGTTAAGGGTATATTATATCTCTAGCTTCTTATCTTAAGAATGCTCTCTGTAAGCACGTGATTACATGGCTTCACAGGATGAGGAAAGAAATTATTAAGGCAAGATTTCTTCCTATTTGAAGGAAGATCTCATAAGAAGATCTGATGTTGTTAAGGGAGCTAATATCACTAATATTAGGTTAATATTGTATGTTCTCTCATTCTCGTTTTCTCTCTTCTATTCTCTCAATCCTCCCATCTCGCATGTAGACCACTCGATCGCTCACTCCAATCATCTTAAGGTCGTGAGTGGCAGCAATTATGGTTACACCACGCTTCCTGTTTAATTCTCGAAGGAGGTTTATGATCTCCCTTCCAGTTTTGAAGTCCAGATTTCCAGTAGGTTCATCTGCCAGTATGATGGCAGGATCGTTGACCATTGCCCTAGCAATAGCTACCCTTTGCTGCTGACCGGCTGAGAGCTCAGATGGTTTATGATCTAACCTGTCTCCTAAGCCAACCGACCTAAGGATAATCTCAGCCTTCCTCCTGCCTTCATCCCTTGGAAGCCCTGCAAAGATCGTAGGTAGTGCCACATTCTCTAGGGCTGTCAGGGTTGGTATTAGGTTAAACGTCTGGAAGATATACCCTATCTTCCTACAACGAAGCCAAGCTAGCTCATAGGCGTCAAGCTGGGATATATCAACATCATCTATGATGACCTTTCCTCTCGTTGGCCTGTCCAGGCCGCCTATCATGTTGAAGAGAGTTGTCTTTCCAACTCCAGAAGGACCTACGATCGAGAGGTACTCACCCCTGCGAACCTCAAGATCCACGCCATCTAGTGCCTTAATTATCTCTCCTCCTAGCTCATAATAGCGAGCCAAATCTATTGTTTTGATTATGATGTCAGATCTCATATCTCAAAGCCTCCACGGGGTCCAATTTTGCTGCTTTGTAGGCAGGATAAATCGTAGCAATCGCACTTAAGGTAATGGAGAGGAGGATAACCTTACCTAATAGGATGAGGAGAACGGTCATAGGAAGTTCAAGCACTACGTGAAAGCCCATTGATAAGCCGCAAGCTAAAATTGAAGCTACTATACCAATTCCAAAGCCAAAAGTTCCACCTAGGATTGCTAAAATGATTGATTCCACGAGAAAGAGCTTTAGTACGTGCTGATCGAGGGCTCCTAGACATTTCATCGTCCCTATTTCCCTATATCTCTCGTATACGGCTATGAGCATTGAGTTTGTTATACTTATGGTGCATACGGCAAGTGAAACGAGGACAAGCCCATATTGATAGCCCTCAACCCCTAAGGCTCCTCCCCCAGCTTGAGCATGAAGCTTAAAGAAGACGTCCATGAGAGAAAGCGTGGAGAAGAAGGCTATGCCCAGCATTATGGCTGCGATGCTTAGAACTGCTCTGTTGAAGCGCCTTTTCACATTATCATATCCTAGCCTTAAGGCATCTGCTAGGCTGAAGGTTATCCTCCCCTCTTCCTTTATACTCATCTAAACACCCTCCCATTTCAAATTCAAATGCACGAACAAATTGATCATCTTCCTCCAAGTTTTCCTCTTTTAACGTTCCACTCGAGAATTATCTTACGAACGAAGGATCCAGTTTTTTGGGCTGCCTCAGGAAGCCCGTCGCTTATGAGCACAACGTCATATACTTCTCTATCATCCTCTTTTCTCAGAATAAGTTTGTTTCTAGTGTGAATTGGGCTCATCTGACCTCCAGATGCATAGAAAAACTCTATGGTTCTGATGGATAAGCCCTTTCTGTCCTCTCTGCTTACCTTTATCACATAAGTATGCTCTTCATAATCGTCCATGTGGGATCTAAGTGCATTCAAAACGAACTCCGTAAACTCTTCCACTTCATCCTCTGTAATCCAGATAGGCAGGGCCAGTTTAAAGGGTTCAGCAATCTTGTACGCGCGCGCATCTATCTTCCACCTCCTCTTAAGCGAGGGGGTGATGACTACGGATCCTTTCAGAGCTGTTAGGCCTCCCACAATAACAGCTGCTAGCGACACAGCCATTGCAGCAAGGGTCCAGAGAGCCGAGACCTTCTGCCTAACTTGTAGGCCAACTTCCATAAGCGAGAGGGCTTTATACCATCCAAAACCAAGAACATAACCTATTCCTCCTCCTATGATCCCGATTATCCCGGCCTCAGCTAGAAATATGCTAGCTATTTGACTAGGATTGATCCCTACGGAAGAGTAGATCAAGATCTCCCTCTTCCTCTCATAAAGGGAGTTAAGCATTGTTATGATGACGTTAAGGACTACTATGAGCCAAGGAATTGCTATAGAAAGGCCTTTTCCTTCAAAATAAGAGGATAAACGAGCTAGGTAAACTCCTCCTTCGGTAGAAGCCCAAACCCTGAGGCCTTTGTTAAGAGCTATCATCTTGGCACGCTCAATTAGATCACTTCCTTCCTCTAACAGGATATCTATTCGAGAGAGCTGTATCTCAGGGATCCTTGAAGCAATCTTCCACGTAGTTACAATGGTTTCGCTGGCTGAACAAGGAGTCAAACCCTCCGTTATGATGTCAAAGCCCTCTTCCACAGGAGCCCTTCGGACTTCCACGATCTTCATTGGGAGAAGGGGCAACCCGTCTAGGTCTCTAATGTTCTCAAACTTTTGGTCTTCAAACACTCCGACAACCTTTAGTGTAAGCCTCTTCCCAGATATCTGGAAAGTTACTTTCTCTCCAACTGTTAAATTCAATTTTTTCTTAAGTTTCTCACTAATCAGGATGCCGTCCTCATCCTCATCTTTCAAATATCTCCCTTCTACTATCGTCTCATTCAGGGACAGGATTTCTGCCTCTGCGCTAGGGACGATGCCAACCATACCAAATATGGGGTGCCCCTTCACATATCCTAAGGGATTGTATGATCCTCTGTAGTTGTACTGGCGGTGTGGTACGTTCTCATACTTCGGTGCCACGAGGCTTACATATGAGCGGGACTCAAACCACTCAACAGAGGAATTTCCGAGGGGTGAGAACCAGAATACTCCTTTTCCTCCGCTTACCCGGCGCATAAGCCTCCATCACTGGGGATTTTAGTGTCCTTACCATTATTCCCAAGGAGGATCCTGGGTACTTGGAGACCCTGCTAATGATTAGACCGTAGCCCGTTGTGAAGGATGTCAGGACTATGAAACTTGAAACAAGTATCGTAACAGAGATTAGGGTTAGGACTGATCTCAGCTTTCTCCTCCTAAGATTCCTCTTAGCTATGGAGAAGATGGGAACTACTATGTTCCTCAGAGGAACTCGACCCCTAAACTCCCTACCTTTTAAGAACTTTGGAAACAGAATGAAGAAGCCTAGAATCGAGATTAATGGGATAAAAGAAGCCCTGATGAACAAAGATGGAGCTATAATCTTGCTTCCTGGATATAGATAATATGTTAACAGCAGGAATAACGAATAGAGGACCGCCGATGCGCAGATCTTAAGCTTTTTCCCTTCAAAGTATAGGAAAGAGACAGAAGTTGCTGTGAAAGCTAGGAATGGGATCAGAAGAAATGCTGATCTTAAGGCTTTGATGTACATCCTGTTGAGCCAGTCTTGGAGGTTCGAGATTTCTGCATAGGCCTCACGAAGCCTTGCAAAGGACGATTCATAGGCCCCTTGATCAAAAAGATCCTCTGCCTCCAGGATCAGGGAATTTATGCGCGTCAATCTCTGCGTCTCAACTGCTACGTAAAACCCTTCCCTCTCCCTCTCCTTTATCATTAAGTCTACCTCAGATGCCCTTTCTTTAACCGCTGATAAGCTGTTGCGGACCGAGAATTTAGTCAGATCGATGTGAAAGGCCTCTCCTTTTTCAAGAATGAAGTGATTTTGCCTGTCTACGATGAAACTAAGTGTGAAAGTCTCTTTGCCTTGATACCACACAGCATGAATCTCTTTCGAAAACTCTACATTCGAATGCACCTTAATAATGAAGGGAATGCCTGCCGGGACTATTATGAGATCCGGACTTAGTCCTAAGTATTTATTTGGGAAGTTCGAGGGCTCTCCGAATCTGAGCTTGTATCCATCGAACTCCATAACCTTTCCTGACTCCGGGCTTATCACCGAAAACACAGGTTTCAAGGACTTCGTTGTCTCAACAAAGAGAACTTCCCCTTCTAAAAAGATTGAGGCCCCATCCCAAAGCTCAAAGGTGATGTTCAATTTTCCTCCAGGCTCTGTCTGGATCCTCTTCATGGACGGTACATAATCAAATCCAGAAGTCAGAGGATCGTCGTAGTATACACAAATTGTGTAGTTGGAGCCAGCAGGGAGTTCTATATTGAAACTACCATTTAGATCCGTCTTTCCTTCAAAAACCTTTCGAGAATATGTTCCCCATGGTCCCATCAAGACTAAAACATTTGCGTTTGGAACGGGCTTTCCGGTCCTGACCTCCTTGACAAATCCTGTAATAGTTACGTTACCGTCGCCCAGCAAGGGAGAAAGCGGTAAGGTCAATGACAAGGCAAAGAACGCTGAGAGGAGAAGAAATGTCCTCTTTTCGGGCATTGGATGTCACTTATTCAATGCATGCAAAGCTAAATATAAATCAAAGGGAATAGCTAAGAGAAGATAGGCAAGAGAACAACCCGTATCTTTCCATCCATAAAAATAGATGCAATTGCTTGAATTTTGAATGGAATCGAATTAGTTTGGAAAGATAAAGAACCCATTCATCGACTCCCTAGCTTCTAAACTTCTTTTAAAGGATTATTCTCTTTTTTCTCTAATATCTCCTCTATAAAGTTCGAATTAATGATTTTTCAAGGTTAAAGAGTTGGGATAAATGCTGCATCGGTTGTTCCAACTCATTACGCAACGATTACGTAACGATTCCTTATTACTTCACGCCACAGCATTTAGAGCGGTGAATGATGTGATTAAGATGAAAATGAAACCTAGCAACGTAAGGATCGTCCTAGCTTTATCAGTCTTGGCACTCATGTTCTCCGGTCCAATACTTAACATAGCAGCTCAACCAGAGAGTCAAGGAGCTTTGGTTGAGAAGATACTACAGATCTACGAGCAAGCCAGAGAGCTAGCTCTTCGATGGGCCGCAAGGGCAGAACAAGCGGGTTCTAAGGATGTAGCTGACGAGCTAAAGAGAGCTGTTGAAAATGCTGACAACTTAATCGATCAGGCAAGGGATAAACTAGCATCAGGAGATAGGAAGGAGGCTGCTGAATTAGCGAGAAGGGCTATAAATACGTTAAGAGAGGCATTACTTAACGCAAAGGAGGAGTACGCTCCCTCAAGCAACGTAACTAGGGCAAAGGGCCTTCTGCTATCTGCGATCAGAAGGCTGAATGATCTGATTCAGAAGCTTGAGACCTCCTTAAGGGCACTTGAGAGCAGGGGTGTAGATGTTAAAGAACCGAGACAAAAGCTGGAAAGAGCTAAGGAGATGCTAGAGGACGCAACAGGATCGATAAGCGAAGGAAAGCTTATAGAGGCCAAGAAAAAAGTAGAAGGAGCTGCTGAACTGATTAGAGAAGCTTACTCTTGGATTAGAGAACACATTAAGGAGATCAAGGAGGGCATGTTGGAGAAAAGAGTTCAGCGCATTGTATCTGCAACTGAAAGAACTATCGAAAGACTCCAGAAGTTGGAGGAATGGCTGATACAACACAATAGGACTGAGGCAGCAGCTAAAGTTTCAGAGGCCAAAAATGCCCTAACCCAAGCTTTAAGGAAGTTTAATGATGCTGTAGAAAAGCAGAACTATGCTGCTGCTAGAGAAGCCCTAAGAGAGATGCTTGGAATCCTTAGAAGGATAAGGCAGTACGTCTTAGAATACAGATCCATGAGAGGGGTTCCAACAGGAGCAGGGGGTTAGACCTCCTCTTTTTATTTGATTTTCTCCTAAATGAGAGAGAGTTGAAGGCCATAAGCAGGATAGCCGTACTCATAGTGCTTTTGATCTCTCCAACTCTAACAGTTTCTCAAGAACTTCCAGAATTAGTAGAACTGGAAGTATACGAAGACGGTTGGGTAAACGTAAGTTATAGCATTAGCTTTTCGGATCCTGAGCTCGTTGCATATCTGCCCCTTTATGCTTCCCCAACTTTCCTAGTTGTTTTGGATGAAGAAGGCCTACCTCTCAACGCTTCTGTTGTTGACAAGCTTATTGAAGTCCAACTTCTTGGAGCAAAGGAAGCTAGGGTCTCATATTTTACTCAAGATCTTGCGGAGAAAAAAGGAGCAGTGTGGACCATAAACCTAAGCGAAATCCATGCAAAAGTGCTTATTACTCTACCTAAGGGGGCAAGAATAGTTGGTCTTTCTGACCTCCCTGAAACAATAATTACCGGTGAGGAAGAAGAGGGTATTACGCTGCTTATGCCTTCTGAAGCAAAATGGGTTAGCTATATTCAAATATTCCCATCAGCCATAGAAAAGGAGCGTGGCAGCAAATACATGAAATTCATATGGCTTCTACTGCCTTTAAGCCTTGGAATAGTATCTGCCCCCCTTCTCCTTTTTCAAAGAAAGAAGGCCAGAGAGAAGAAGAAATTGGATTCTGTAGACAAGAGAATACTAAAGGAGTTGTCTTCCGGCGGTCTTTACCTTAAAGAACTTGCTCAAAAAATCGGAAGGTCGAAAACAACGGCATGGAGACGTTGTCGCGCTCTCGAGAATGCCGGTTTGCTTAAAGTAATTAAGAGGGCGGATGGAAACTTCATAAAACTAACGAATTCAGGTCAGACTTTAGCCAAAAAGCTGGAAGAATAGCTTAACAAAAACATTTCAGAAGCACAGCTCATTTTTAATTTTCAGAGATCTGGGCATCCCATTTAGCTTTTAAATAAAGTCATTTTGAGAAAGGGTGATGTCTGAAGAGCTACTCCCCATCAGTCTAAGATCAGGTGAAAGGGTACTTTGGAGTGAGAGCCCGAAAAAGGCCCCTTTCATAATGAAATCCTTGATCTTTACGCTAGTAGGACTTTTCCTAGCTTTACCTGCAACAGCCGTGCTTCTAGAGATAGCAGGAGCCCCATTACTTCTCTTGGTGTTTCCTGGATTAATAGCAATAATTGGCTACCTGATTGCAATAATACCTCCATTGAGAAACATACTTTCACTTAGAAGGATCAAATACATCGTCACAAACGAGAGAATCGTGATTTTAGGAGGAGCTTTAGGTCTATCGGTTAGAACAATCGAATTTCCTGAGATAGAGGCAGTAGTCGTTAGAAAAGGTTTCTGGGATAAGAGGTTTGGGACTTCAACCCTTTACCTTATCATAAAAGGGATCTTCATCCTCCCATCCTTTTCCTCAATAACAAATGCCAACAGCGCTAAGAGACTAATTGAAAGACTGCTTGCAGAACATAAATCTGTGTAATTAGGTATCTTTTTCGGTGATTTCTTGAAGTGCATCCCAGGCTGCCATCTTTGCTGCATCGAGACAGACATGATCCTTACAAAAGAGGATGTCAAGGCAATTTTGGCCCTGGGATACAAGCTAGAGGATTTCTCTGAGTACAGAGATGGATACCTCAGGCTTAAAAACTTGGATGGGAGGTGTTTCTTCTTAAACGAGAGAGGACATTGCAAGATTTATGAGAGGAGGCCAATCGGGTGTAGGGCATATCCAGTTGTTTACGATGTTGAAAGAAAGAGGTGTAAGATAGACGAGGAATGCCCCGCAAGAAATACTGTTGAGCCAGAAGAGTTCTCAGAAAAATGCAGGTTAGTTCTTAGAGCCTTACCTCAGCTATTAAGAGAGGAAAATGCGATTGATTTCTTGGAAAAGGCTTGAGAGGAGGAGGACTTCTTGACGAAAAATTGTAAGTACTGCAACAAGGTTGCTAAGCACTTCGTTCCAAATCTTGGAGCTTCTCTCTGCGACGAACATTTTCTAGCTTACTTTTACAAAAGAGTGAGAAGGGTTCTTAAAAGGGTTGGTAGGGGAAAGAGGATATTAATAGGGGTTTCCGGAGGGAAGGACTCAATATCGGTGCTATATGCACTCTCTGCCCTTTTGGAAGAGTTTGATCTAGAAATTGGTTCCCTGCACATAGATCTTGGCTTTCCTCATATGGAGGAGTGTGCAGAAGTATTCAAACGGGCCTGCGAAAGGACTGGAGCAAAGATGTATGAGATCTCTCTGAAAGAGGAGTACGGTTTTACCGTTCCAGATCTGGCTGAAAAGGTCAAAACACTTTGTCAGGCATGTGGAGTTATCAGGAGATACTTGTTAAACAAGCTAGCATGGGAAGAAGGATATGACTTCGTTGCAACTGGCCATAACTTGGATGACATGGTTTACTTCGCATTTAACAACCTAATTACCTCTAACATATCTTTTCTAAACACATTGGATTCCGTCCTGCCTCCAATCCCAAATCTAAAGCTGGTTGGGAGAATTAGACCCCTCTTTTGGCTAAATGATGCCGATTCACTCACTTATCTGAAGGTAATAGGCGCAGAATATTGCACCAAAAAGTGCCCTTACTACAAGGAGACCAAGCAGATATTAATTAAGCCGCTGTTTGATGATATTCAGAAGAGATGGCCCCAAAGCAAGGTGAACTTTGTCACATCCTTGAGAAAGCTTGTAAGACTATCACCTATCACAAAGGAAAGGGAGGAGAGAATGAAACCCTGCTCAAGATGCGGATACCCGAGCATATTGGAAGTTTGCTCATTCTGCAGGCTTGTAGAGATCTCAAATAAGCCATAATCAAAGATTCCATCGATGAAAGAGTTATTTTATTTCGCGGTCCATAAGAACGGATTTAAATGGGCAGTTTGCAATCCAGGGAAGAGGAACCCATTCTGGTATTCAGTACGGCTCCAGACATGGAAAGTGCTAAGGAAATCGCTAGATTGCTGGTTATAGAGAGGCTCACAGCTTGCGTTAATTTAGTTCCAGGCATAACTAGCTACTATTGGTGGGAGGAAGAGGTAAAGGCTGAAGAAGAAGTTCTCATGATAATGAAGACATCCAGAGCTAAGTTCAAGGATCTGGAGCTTAGGATAAAGGAAATTCATCCTTATGACATACCAGAAATAATTGCCTGTCCCATTAAGGAGATAAGCGAGGACTATCTGAAATGGCTTCTATCAGAGGTAGAGCTTAGATAAAGAACCTCCATCGATACGCTTGGATCCAAAGACTTCACCTTTGAGACTATTTTCTCAACGAATTCGCCGCCAGATACAAAAATCCTTAGCTCAGCCCTGTTAGTCCAAGGTTCCAAGAAAAGAAGGGCCAATATCCTCTTATCATCAGCTATCAGATATTCATATCCGTGCATCCTCACATAAAGCCCAAGACCCTTTATCTTATGGTATAGCTTCTCCCTGACTTTGGGGAAGACGAATTTAGATTTGGACTTAGATGAATTAACCACCATCTTCAGGCCTCTCCTGGCTTAATTCCATTAAAATAGCCTTTGAAGGTAAGAGGACAAATGAAATAACGGCCATTGCTGCCATTAGAACCACAGAAATTAGGATGGTGAAGCTAGGCGATACCTCATAGAGCTTTCCACCTGCAACGTTGCTTGCTGATAGCATCAGGTTCGATATAAGCCTGCTTATGGCATCAACTCTCCCTCTGACCTCTGAGACCGTTACATCGGCGCGTAAAGCGAATATAGCTGGAAACCTTGGCATGATGGATGCTACCAGGAGGGAGGCTAAGACGAAGTTTTTTGATCCCTTGGGTGAAAAGAACAGGATTAGGTATCCAAGAGAGGTTGAAAGGAAGGATAGGGATACGACCTCCCTCCTCCCAACCTTATCAGTAAGATAACCGGATAGTGGCTGACTAAATAGTCCTGCAAGTGAAGCGATGAGGTTAGCAAAACCCCAATAAGCTGGATCTATCTGCAGGTTTTCCACGGCATATATCTGTATAAAAGGACCTATTAAGCCAGAAAATGCAAATCCCATCGCGCTGATGAGGGCAACCCTTCCTACCTCCTTTTTGAAGAGAGGAAGGACTCTTACGTAATCTCTTAGCATTCCCCTCAATGAAGGCTTTGTCCTGCTAGGTATCGTCTCTATCAGAAAGGACCTGACAACGGAGCCGCACATCAAACCAATTGCGGATAGAAGGTAAAGGAGTCTTACCCCGCTTTCTATCCCTCTAACTTTTACCATCCACGCTGCAATAGCAGGACCAAGCATCCCAAAGATCCCGCTTATCGTGTTGGAAAGAGCCATGTACCTGCCTCTTTCACCTTCTGGGAGGCTATCGGCCATCAAAGCCCAAAGTGCTGGCTGATATAAGAGGGCTATGGAAGCTATTACTCTGGCAACTAGCAACCAGGTCCAATCCTTAGCGATTGAAAAGAGAAGCCTTGTTATAGCCAAGGTAAAGGTCATTTGGACGATTAGCCTTTTCCTTCCGATAACATCACATAAGTAACCCCCAAAGAGCCTTGAAAAACCCAAAACTAGGGAAGAAATGGAAGATATTAGACCAACTTGAAGATTGGTTGCTCCAAGCGACCTCGCATATAACGAGAAGTAGATGCCAGCTGCCCTTGTGAATGGGGTCATTATTGCCCAGCTTATGGTCATAACAGCGACGTTTCTCTTACCTTCTTCCTTCATAGCATTACTTTCCTCCCAACTCCATTGCTAGGACATCTTAACCATCTTAATTGCATTAGGAACCTGACTAAAAAGCATAAAAGCCCCAGATATAAGAAAAAGATCGGATCCATGGCTTGAAAAAGAAAGTTCTGCTCCCAATGATGCCATTAAACTTAAGAAATCGCTCAAAGCCTCTTTCCCTATGTTTATAGAAAGAAATTTCATCTCCAGCGCGATAAGAGTTATAAGAACCGCGGAAATGATGGCTTGCTTGTGATAGGGCTTTTTCCTGAATAACTTCATTAGAGGCCACAGGCCTACGATTGTTCCTATAAGGGGTGACCAGAAGAGGGGATGGACGTATGCAAGTATCGTCTCTTTTGAAGCAACAGCTCCAGCAAAAGTACCAGGTAGCCCTTCTATTGAAATCCTCATCCTGCTAAATAGGAAGAAATCATAGGTACCGTTCATCTGAAGACCCATAAGCGGGATTGACATCTTAATAGAGAACCAGGGAAGGAAAAGAGAACCTATGGATAGGAGTTCTGCTAAGATTAAGGAAACTCCACAAAATATCTCCTCCTTGGAGGAAAAGATCCCATGTTCCACCTCTTGGGAACTTGAACTCGGTCTCTCTGGCTCGACTTCTGCCATACAGCCCTTTATCCATCGTAATATAATTAAAATGTACGAAGTAATCTATCTGCCCCTAGCTCATGCAAATCCCCTCGAGGACTGAGACAATTGAAAAGAGAAAGCTTGAAAGGAAAATTCCTTCTTGTCTTAGTGGCTGCAGCCTGGGGAGGGACATTTCCAATAATGAAAATTGCCATATTGGACTTGGAAGTTTTCTTCTTTCTCTCACTAAGGTTTGCGGTTGCCATCCTCTCATTCGTTCCCCTCCTAATCATAACTGATAGGAACCTGATTCCAGATATTAGGGGCATTTGGTTGGGAATTGTAGTCTTTTCAGGCTTTCTCTTCCAAGTTTTTGGCCTTAAGTATACGAGCGCCATAAACTCTGCCTTCATAACTAGCCTTAATGCCCCTTTAGTCCCAATTCTAGGATTCCTATTGTTCAGGAAGAGACCTAGTTTAAGGGCCGTGCTCGGAATCATGCTAGGAATGATTGGCCTAGCTTTGCTAACAGGCGTGTACAAGGGAATAGCTTTCTCGTTGGGAGATTTCTTGACGTTCTTATGCGCAATTTCATGGGCTATGCAGATAATCCTAATCGATAGGGTGAGTAAAGAGATAGAAGCCTTAGAGCTAGCCTACTCTGAATCTATATCAGCTCTTTTCCTCTCAATTCTTTCCTCGCTTGCAATAAGGGAGAGATGGAGCATTCCAAGGAGCAGTGGAATATTTGCAGTGATGTACACGGGAGTTATAGCCACAACTTTTGCCTTCTTTGCCCAAGCTTTGGCTCAAAAAAGGGTTTCTCCTGAGATTACTGGCTTAATGCTGTTATTAGAGCCAGTATTCGCATCCGTTTTTTCTTTCTTCATCCTTAGGGAAACTTTGGGTGTGATAGAGGCTATTGGAGCCTTTCTTATTCTTCTAGGAGTTAAAATTTCTGAATGAGCGACTCTTATAAGAAGGCCATAAGACCCTCTCTTTCCGATAAAAGATCCTCCTCCCTCACACCAAACACGGATAGGATCCTTAGAGCAGCAGGAAGGACCTGATTTCTCATGTAATACCCTAAATCAACATCTTCTAGTGAAGCCATGAAGTAGGGGGCCGCTCTTTGGTATAGCTTGCCCTCTCCCTTAAGGATGACGAAGCCCACCTTATCTCCTGGCTCTAACTCCCATCCGGCCTCGATCATCATCCTTGCAGCTTCTATGTGAGCCCCTCTTGCCTTATATTCTTCGAGAGGCCTCGTGATTTCCTTCCAAATTATTAGATCATCGTACTCAACTTTCCCCTCCCTTAGATCAGATATGAAACCTCTAACGTAATCAATTGCGTCCTTCTTTGCCTGCTCCAAATTCTCCTCCCTTAACATTATCTCAAGAACCCTTTTCTGTACTCTTCTAGCTACATCGGGCCAATCCCCCCTAACAACCTCAAGTCCAACAATGTCGAGCCTTCCATCAGGAAGAAGGCCAGCGTACCTCTTCTTAGCCTCCGTGAAGATTACTCTTTCGTAGATCTTGTCTATCTTTATCTCCAATCTCAACTTATTTTCTACAACTCTCAAAAATGATTCAACCTTTTCAGGATCATACCTTACGAATATGCTGTCAGTATCACCATAAATAAGCTCTAGGCCGCTTTCTTCAGCTATCGAAATTGTTTTCCTTATCGTGGCCCTTCCCCAAGCAGTAGTTGCCTCCGCAACAGGTTTTATGTACCATCTGGCCCCTATCCAACCACTGTACCCGTAGCTTGCGTTTGCTATGACCTTTAGGGCCTTCTGCCTTGCATCCAAAGCCCTGTATTCAGGGCTCTCCGGGTCCAACGACCTAAGTTTTTCCTTGATCTCGCTTCTGGCTTCAAGCAACTTCGAAAGAACTTCCTTATAGAAACCAGGAGGCTCTTTTCTGAATGCATGATTGACCTCTGGTGCAAAGTAGTAATCATCGCCATCCTTTACAGCATCTGGAGGTACGTATGTGTCTGGAGATATGTTATAGGCTATCATCAGGCTTGGGTACATGCTCTTGAAGTCAAGCACCGCTATCTTTTCGTGCCTTCCTGGCTTCGGCTCAAGCACTATGGCACCAGGGTAAGGTCTATATGGTCTCTCTACCCTTTCTGGAACGAGTTCTCCCATCTTATGGGCTTCCTTTATTAGATACCATTCTACCTTAAATCCCACTGCTGCGGTCCCTATGTGATCTAGGGGGATTCCTACCAACTTTGAAAGCTGGATTGCAAAGTCTAGAATGGAGGATGATATTCCCATAATGCTCCTTGAGCATTCTATCGCATATTCCTCCAGATCAGATCTCTTTTCGGGATCTTCCCAGTATGAGGGGATTTCATATTCCCTTATCATCCTTGGCTTCTGTACTCCGAAATATTCAGCCATGTTTTCCAACGTCTTCAACTTGATGGCCGCTATTTCCTCTATGAAGTCGAAGAGATCCACGTTCGCCCTTCCAGTTACGGATATGTGGCCATATGCGCTAGTATGAACCTCGGTTTCGGTTCTAGTTATGGAGAATTTCAAACCAAGGATGTTGGCCCTTTCGTTTAGGTAAGGAAGATGCCTCTGGTTTGATTCAAATCCAATCAATATATCTGGATCATACTCCTTAACATACTCTAAGAAGCCCTTTATCACTTCAGAATCATCCTCTTTATCAGAAACAAAAAGCTTAGCCTCGTTTGAGCTGTTAAGCGTTGCTATCATTATGATCGGATCCCTTTCTGGCTTAGGAGAGCCTTTTTTGCTATAATATATTGGGTAGAAGGCTAGGATCCTTAGATCTGGTGTACCTTCCTTCTCTATCCTTTTAGGAGTCTCCTTAGCTAGATAAACAGCATCTACTTTGACATCAGACCTTTTATCTGTTCTTTCAACCTCTAGCTCGTGCCAACTACATGGAGAAACATCGTTGTCTATCATGTACTTCATCGTATACCTTATGTCTTGCTCTAAGCACATTTCAACGTGCTCCATCTTACAGATCTTCTTGGCATAATCATCTACGACAGCAGGATCCCTACATATTACCTTAATGACCTTCGTAGGCTTCCCAAAGTACTTCCTATCAGCAATTTCTGTTCCAATGATCTGAGGAAATTTCTCCTTCATTCCATTTATCCTCTCAATCACCTGAGCTTCCTTTCCTCCTTCTGGAACCACGTAGAAATAGCTATAGAACCCCTTTTGGATTACTAATACCCTTTTTCCCTCTTCAGATATTCCCCAAAGCCATATTTCAGGCTCATGATCTACGATTTCATGATTTATGTCCAAGAGCCAGAAAACTAGCTTCATCTAGTGAACAAACACTTATCCTCCTTTAAATGGTTGCGTTTTAGAGCTAGAACGTTTCAACTTTTCTCGTGTTAAAAGAAGATCTCTTCGTAGTTAATAGCCCGTATAGGAACATGAATGCCTTCTTCAATGATAAGGGCCAAAAAGGGTCAAATTAGGAGTACTTTGACAGTACAATGAATATGTGCTCATCTCTTTCTATACCATAACCCAGAACTTTTAGGCCCATTTCCTTGGCAATATCCATCATATCCCCTACCAGTCGCCAAAGTGAAGACCTTTCTATTGATGTCAGGGAATCAGCTCCCCCTTCAATTGAGCCGATGTAAAAAAGCTCGATGGTTGATGGATGCTCTATAAAGCCTTTAATTCTTTCTAAGAATTGCCTTTTCGGTATGATCTTGATGATCCATTCTAATTCTTTTTCAAGATCTTGATGCTGCGCGTCTTGAGAGGTCATTCCCCGATGTTCTAAATAGAAATCATTTCTAAATAAAGGTTGCTCTTTTTATATACCCTTATATGGCAACACTTTCTAAGGCTACATGATTCTTTTCCTCAATAAGAAGTAAAAACAGTATCTAGCTGCCATACCCTCATCTATAGAGGGTTAGAACACATTTATCTTGAGCATCTTCCTTTATAAGGAGATATTCTAACCTTACTTTGCTAAAACTAAGAATATGCGTCCATCTCCTGTTATGCCATGGTTTAATACCTTTAAACCCATTTTCCTAGCTTCGTCAATTATCTCACCTATCTTCTGCCAGATTGCAAATTTCTCTGGTAGCGTCAGTGAATCTACCCTTCCTTCAACTAAACCCAAAAACAAAAACTCGAAATTAGACGGTTGACTCGCAAATCCCCTGATTTTCTCCAAGAGATAGTCTCTTTGTACGATTTTAATGGTACTACCCTTACTCACTGTGTTTGGCCTAGAAAACCGATTTGATAAGAACCTCGAGAGCATTTTGTGTCTAATTTAAAATAGAAATTTTTTGTAAATAAAAATTTCCATAATCTATAACGCGTTCATACTTCTCAGTCTGCTCTCTGAATGCTTTTCATAACTTATCATTACCTCTGAAAACAGACTGGTTCTTCTAGATTGATTTCTTGATATATCTCATCGAAAGCATTGCTCTATTCATCTATTGATGGTTAAGCATTCTTAAACTTGAGGAACATCTATCGAAACCTGATGTCACAAAAAACTAAAGGAGATTTTTTGTCCAGAAGCAAAGGATCCAAAAGACTAATCTCTTTCCATATCTCAGAGAATAGACACGTACTTCATGCAATTATCGCTTCACTCGCGTTTATGGCTGTATGGACTCCGTACAGATACGTTACTCCCATCTTAATCTCAAAGGGAATTTCGATGCGGGAGGTTGATTTGTTCGTTAAACCCCTTGTTAAGTCAGGCATAGTGTTTCTGTGCCTAAAGTTCCTAGACAGAATCCCAAAGAACCTATATCTGCAAGAACTGGGCATAAAAAGAGATGGCTTGTTTAAAGGAATATTCCTAGGAGCCTTTATCTGGTTCCTCTACACGATAGTTTGGCAATATGCCATTCTTTGTCTTTCCGAGGGCGAGCTTTTCTATCCTAATCTAAGAATAGCGATCTCAAATCCTTTAGAATATCTCCTGAATTTAAGCTATTATGTGCTGATCGTTGGCCTCTTCGAGGAGATGTTCGCTAGGGGATACATTCTTAAGGAGCTATGTCTTGGAATCGGCCGAAAACTGAGTTTAATTGTAGCAATTCTAGCCTCAGCATGTCTATTTTCGCTATTTCATCTTCCAATAGACATCTTTGTCATGAGATACGGGCTAATCCAAATTCAGTACCACCTATTCTTTACTTTCTTATTCTCCATCCTAGCAGGGCACCTTTTCATCAGATCTGGATGGCAGATATCGGGTGTAGTCGTTTTACACGGCCTAATTGACACAAGCCCTTTCTTCTCCTTGATTTCTCTCGACGTTAAGTTGCAGTTCATGGGAAGGGGATCAATTATTGCTTACCTGCTATCCTTTTCAATCTCAGTGCTCGTAATAGAGACATTGTATAGAGCGACAAAAAGGAAAAGGAAAGGTTTTCTCCATCCTTACTAGCCAGAGCCAGCTCTCATCCATCCTACTAGGTTGCTTATTCCCTCTCTGATTGCTTGAAATTGGAGCTCTTTATACCTTTCCCAATCGCTGGTGACATATACTGCAACTGAATACTTTCCGGAGCAGCCGTCTGAATTTATCTGGGGCTCGATGTAGAGATAACCCTGCTCATCCCCGGAGAATGTTGGGCTAATTTGTAAGAATGCTAGTCCGGTGATTCCATTTTCCCTGCCTGATAGGTAGAAGATTTCGTTCTCTAGGGAGTCGAATTCTGTCGCATAAAATGGTTCGAAGTTTATGTATGTTCCTTCCACGATATCGAAGTCCCCATCCACTGCAAAATCCATTGTAAAGTTATAGATTTCAGGCTGTAGGTTTAGAAGCAGGAGTCTGATGATATTAGGTTCATTTGTGAAGTTCCCAACTTAGGACCCCTCTTCATAATCGCCATCAGAGCCCTCAAGAGACCCTGAATAGAGAACTATGAATCCTGGAAATGATTTAATTGGCACACACTCGATATCTTCTTCATCAAAGGAGGATCCACCAAAGAAGGACCCTACCCCTTCCCGAAGATCCGAAAGGTTTGTCGCAAGCAATCCTAAAAAATAGGAGCTCCCCTTCGACGGGGTATAGAGGACAACAACGTTATCGCCTCCTTCCTCCAAACGCATTGTAAAGTTGGTATACGTGAGAAATATTCCCTTTTCCAATAAAGACATGCCTAAGGAGACGAATGAACGATCTATAAAAGCTGCCTTCTCATCTGAGCCACCGGGTAGTTTAGATGCCATATTTACGATAGAGGTCATGTACAGCAATGTATCCACGAAGTTTTCGTGGACCTCCTTTTGCACCTCAATTTGAGGAGGTGCCATATAAGCGATTATGGTCAGCATGATGATCATTATAGCAAATCCTATCGGTAAAATCGTCCCTGCACCTTTTCTTGTCACTTCTTACTCATTTTCCTCCTCTTCTTTAGCAAAAAAGATGCAAAGAGTATTAAGGAACCATTCCGGAACGATCCATCAACGATTTGAAACATCTGAAAACTCATTTTAATGAATTTTTACGTAGGAGGGGGATAAATGGTCCACAAACTCGGATTTTGCGCTTAAGACCCTTCTTATTTTACACATTCTCCAGGAAAAGGGACGATAAACCGCATAACTGTGGCCGAAGAATTCTTAAAGATGTTAGATAAATTCAGAACGTTACTAATTTACATCCACTCAAGCTTTTGAATTGTATGCAATACCTTATTGATTTCTCCCGTCAAAAATGATCCTAATGAGCGACGAAAAATTTGACTCCTTGGTTCGAGAGTACTTTTCTGAGCTCTTAAGGATGGAGCCAGTATATGCAACGTACCTAGGTATTCATGAGTACGATGGGCAGCTGCCTAAAGGCACGAAAAGCCACTTTGAGAGAAAAGTAGCTCTAATTCAAGAATTTAGGGAAAAGTTGGATGAAATAAAACCTGAGGAGCTTTCAAGAGAGAAGAGGATGGATTGGAGGCTAGCAAAACATATGGCTGAGCTTGAGCTTTTCAAGCTTGAAGAACTGCGAATGTGGGAAAAAATGACCCAAGTCCCCGATACAGTTGGAGAGGGATTGTTCCTCCTTCTAGTTCGGGATTTCGCTCCGCTAGAGAAGAGGCTAGAGAGCATAGCATCAAGGTTAGAACAAGTTCCCAGGTACGAATCTGAGTATAGGGAAACTCTTTCATCCCCAGTTAAGCTGTGGAACGAAATACAGGCAGAATCAGCTTCAAGATTACCTACTCTCTTTAAGATAATCGAATCTGTAGCGATAAACTCTAATTTAACAGCATTGGAGAAAGAGAACATAAAGGAAGTTTCAGAAGCTGCTTCAGAAGCTATTAGAGGGCATGCAAAGTGGCTCTACGAAGAGATCATATCTAAAAGCGATCAAGATTTTGCAATAGGAAGGGAAAAGCTAGAAAGGCTTCTTAAGCTAAGGGGAATAGAGTTAACATCAGATCAGATACTAGAAATAGGGGAAAGTTATCTAAGGAGATTAAAGAAGGTAAGGGAGGAGCTTGCAAGAAAGATAGATCCAAACATGACCGCAGATGAAGTCCTTCAGAAAATAAAGAAATTTCATCCAAAGGACTTCAGAGAGGCTATTGAGAGGTATCAAAGGGCTGTCAAAGAGGCTAAGAGATTTGTTGTGGAAAAGGGCCTGGCAACTATACCAGAAGGGGAGAAGTTACTAGTCGTTGAAACGCCCCCTTATCTCAGGCATCTTTTCCCATTCGCTCTTTACATGCCTCCAGCGAAATTTGATCCGATAAAAACAGGAATTTACATGGTAACTCCTCCAGAGAAGAAGGAATTGTTGAGGGAACACAACTTCCCCGCAATAGAGAACAAAACGATCCATGAGGGGTATCCAGGTCACCACCTTCAGATGACTTGCGCCTCCCTTAACCCCTCCCCTATAAGAGGTCTGATCGAGGCTCCTGAATTCATTGAGGGCTGGGCCTTTTACTGCGAGGAGCTAGTAAAGGATCTAGGGTTTCACGACGACCCAGTTCACAGGCTGATAATGGTAAACGATCTGATATGGAGGGCTGCCAGGATAATAGTAGATGTAAGACTTCAGAGGAATGAGATGACGTTCGAAGAAGCCGTTGAATTCCTGATGAGGCACACTGGTATGGAAAGGGATGCGGCAATATCCGAGGTTCGGTGGTATACCATGAGGCCCTCATATCCCCTATCCTATTTGCTGGGAAAGCACCTGATACTTGAGCTGAAAAAGGAGCTCATGGATAAACTAGGTGAGAAATTCGATCTGAAGGAGTTCCATGACATAATGCTATATGCAGGAAGTTTGCCCTTTAAGTACATGAGGGAGCTCGTTATAGAAAGATTAGCTTCTGGCTAGGATAGCTATTACCTAACCATTCTCTCCCTCAACATGTTAGCTAGCAACTCAAGGGTCCGATTAACCTCTATTAGTGTTTCTTCCATGGACTTGCTGTTATCTTCGGTGAAAGTGCTTCCTTCCAGCGAACTTATCAGCCTCTTAACATGCTCTAGCCCTCTTCTCTCTTCACTAAGCTTCGTTCCTAAGAACTCCTCTAACCCCCTCAAGACTTCCTCAAAGGCAGCTGCTTTCTGCCTTGCTACCTCAATGCTAACTCCTACTGGAGTTAGGGCTCCAGCGATGACTAATCTATCTCCAGATAGGCTTATGTCCCCAACTTCCTTCACGATCCTGTCTACAACCCACTTCCTCCACCTTGGAGGGACAAATTTGAGCTCCTGCAAAGAAACTGAGCCTCTTTCCCTTACCAAAGAAAGAATTCTCCTTCTCCATATTGGATAGAGCCTCAAAAGATCCTGAAGAACTTCTTCTGATGCCCTTGCTTCCTTTACAAGCTCCTTTGCTAGTTTTGTTATCTTAGAAACCTTTTCTTCCAGCGAAATGTCCGACTCCAAGATCTCTGCAAGCTTCTTTATTTGGCGCTTCACCCTCTGAGAACTCCTAGTCTCTGGAGGTATCTTCTCAATCTCCTTGACAGCCTTACTTAGCTCTACCACTAACTCTATTTCACTTAAAATCGACTCCGCCTTTTGAACGAGTTTATCAAGTTCAGTGCTTTCAAGTATCGATTCAATCCCGGAAACTGAACTCAAATCCTTCTTCAGGGATTCTACGGTAGTGGAGAAGAAGTCAGAACCTACTAGCGAATCAAGGGTTGAAGCCTCTTTTTCAACCTCTCTCAAGGCATTAAAAAGCTCTATTCTTTTTTGTAATAGAGAACTTATGCTCGCTGATTGATTTAGTAACTGAGAAAGTTCCTCATCTAATTCCTTTGCTGATACAATGGCCTCATCGTAGCACTCAGGTCCAGCCTTCTTGCACTTATCCCTAATCCTAGATATCAACACGTCCTTCCAGCTGATATATTCATCAATGAAAGAAAGCTTCAATCCTGCCTCAGAAGCTCGTTTAGAGACCTTCTCTAACTCCTTAAACGTTTGATTTATCCTCCCTAGATGATCCTCAAGCTCTTCTTTCTTTTGGAATAAGAGGTTGCATCTAGATTCTAATTCGTCTAATCTTGAAGTTAGTCTCGGAAGATTTTCTATGTAAAAAGAAAGGCTTTCTGGTGTAATCTCTCCACTAACAATGGAATCTAACCCTTTTTCAATTCTTAAGAGCTCCTGTCTCAGTTCCATCGGTTCTATGCCCATCCTATCCATTTTGTCAAGTAGATAACTGCATTTTTCCCTCATTTCCTTTGTTTTATCCCTCAAAGCCGCGATTGCTGAGGAAGAAACTTCTTTCATTGCGCTATCTATTTCTTCCATCAATTTCCTGAATTTCTGCTCGTATTGTTGGATCGTTGAGCTCAAGAACATCCTTCTATTGAACAAGAACCTCTTGTTGTAGTACTCATCTTCGACCATTGAGCCAAGGAGATGTTGAAACATCAACTCTAGTCTGGAAGCAGGATCTTCGTACTCAAAAAGGGATGGATCAAGAAGTCTTATTGTATGAACAAATTTCTTCAAGTAATTGCAAGCGGACATGACCTCTTGCACTAGCTCAAATAAGCCATCTCTCTTAAGGTTTCTCAGAAAGGATTTTACCCTCTTTTCGTCGTGTCCACGTTCGACTAAGTATTTAGTTAGATCCATCTCAGGTAGTTCGTTCAATCTGAATAGATGGATGTATGCCAGGATAAAAAATTATAGTTGAAAAATGTGTGGGAAAGGTGTTAACACAGAAATACTAACTTAATGTAACCATCATCAAAGCAACCTTTAATTTTGGATAGGCATCTTAGTTTTTGTCCCTTATAGGGCTAGGGAAGACTAAATGAAAAAGGTAAAGATATACGTAACAGGACCATTTCAAGCGGGAAAAAGCTCTATAATCCACAGGCTTGATCCAGAATCTCTAAGCATAGATTATGAGAAAAGAGAGTTTTCTACAACTGTCGGATTTGATCTAGGAGTGCTTTTTTGGAACGTGGATAGAGGAGAATTACTAACGAGATCAGAATATCAATCTAAATTCTCTGAATATGCTTACGATGAGGTTTGGGAGATAGTTCTGATGGGAACTCCTGGACAGAAGAGGTTTGCTCCAGTAAGGGAGATATTGGCAAGAGGAGCTGCTGGGGTTCTACTTGTAATTGATAGTACTAAGATAGGTCAAGTGGGTGTTGCTCTGGCGATTTATGAAGAAGTTCGGGCATTTTTAGGCGATGATGCTCCAATGGTAATACTTGCTAACAAGCAGGACATGGATTCTGCAGCAGATATAGGGCTAATAAGGAGCATTTTAAGGATAAACCCATCCCAGCTATACGGAACCTCGGCTGTTGATGGGACTAACGTGAAAGAAGCCTTAATGTCTCTTTTATCAATGATAAGAAAGAGGGAATTTGAGAAGGCACTCAAAACTAGGGAAGAATTGAGTCCAGATAGATCCTTTTCATAGAATCTCTGAAATCCTCATTTGGATCGATATTTTTCCTTAGAGGATTCTTCTTGATCTTATAATGAGCTTCTTTGAGATAAAACTTAAAATATTGCGTCTACTTTTGAAATTGAGGTGATTGAGTGTCTACTAGATTAGAAAAAATCGAAGAAAAGCTGAGAGAACTTGAAGTGGCCGTTCCAAATATAGAAGGAAGCGCTGTTATCAGTCTTGATGGACTCGTCATGGCTAGCAGATTTAGATCCGATGTATCAGAGGAAAGGGTGGCAGCGATGAGTTCAGCTTTGCTTAGCATTGCTGAGAGGATAAATGAGGAGCTTGGAAGGGGGGATTTTCAGAGAGCCCTTGTAACTGGCAGCAACGGATTCATAGTACTTAACCCAGCAGGTCCAGATGCCTTGGTAGCATGCATATGTTCCAAAGAAGCTAAGCTTGGTATGGTCTTCTATGAGCTCGATAAGCTCTCCAAGGATTTGGCTCAAATAATATCAGGACCATAAGTTCCTAAATTTCCCGAGGTCTTGCTCCTATTGAAGAGGGGTTATAGTTGCTTTTTGTCCCCTTTATCTCCTCTAACTTGATATTTATCGATTTTTTAAAAAATCAGGGCTCAAACTATGATCTCATTTTGGATCCTTACTTATTTGTTGCCTTTACAATAATATCAATTGTTTTCTTAGTAAGGGCTGTAGCGATCAGAAAATATGGGAGAAAAGGGGTGGAACAGTTGCGATGGGCTAGATTGGCTGCTTGGATAGGAATCATTTGTGGCTATATGCTTCTTATAGCACACCTTTTGCTCAGATAATTATGTTATGTTTTAAAAACTAGAAAAATTTTTGAGTAAACGAGAAAGCCTACATCACATGTCATCCAAAGGAGTGGTAAGAACGGGTATCTCTTTACCCAAGAAACTTCTTGACAGGCTCGACGAACTTAGGCATAGCCTAGGGATAGAAAGTAGATCCAAGGCAATCCAAGAAGCTATAAACTCCTTTATTTCGGAGAGAATCTGGTTGTTAGGGAAAGAGGAAGCCATAGTAGCAGGTAGCGTCACAATATTCTTCACCCACGGCAAAGGGGACATAGAAAGGAAGCTTGTCGAGCTTCAACATCACTTCTTGGACCTTATCAGGTCCACAACTCATGTCCACCTGACTGAGGATAAGTGTATGGAGGTCATCTTGGTTGTTGGAAGCGTTAAGAGGCTCAGAGATCTTGTTTCTTACATAGAATCGCTCAAAGGGGTTGAGCACGTTAGAGCCTCCTTTCACTCATTGACACTCTCTCGTTAAGCCTTTTGACCTGAAGCTCTAAGAAAAGAGGAGAAGGGGAAAGAGGAGAATGGTGGAGGTGGATCGAGCTTTCTTCCGGCCCTTTCGATCCGCTCCAGGGTCGCTTCCCAGGGGCAGTCCTCTTTCCAGTTATAAAACCTTATCTCCTGATCAGGGATTCGTGATTCCAATCAGCCTTCAGGTAAGTTTATGAAGAGGACTGGCTTCTACAAACTGCATGTTTGGAGGGAGGAAGGAGAGGGAAGAGCTCTCTAAAGACATCAAAGGGGCTTTTAGCCTTAACTTCTTGGAGATGCTCTTTCTTCTTGGAGTTTACGTCGTAGGGTTGCTCCTGAGGCTCCTTCCAAGGCTTGAAATCGACAGTCACATGCTTACGTTTCAGGGAGACGTTTGGTATAGGGTTTGCATGGCCCAATATATAAAGGACCATAAGGCTCTTCCTGAGCCAGACATAAGGTACAGGCCCTATGGATACGTTCCAATGTGGTATCCGCTCCTTTCCCCCATTCTCCTTGCGCTTGGAAGCTGGATAACTGGCTTGGACATACCGACCGTATGTTCTAGAGTCTTGCCATTCTTCGAGGCTCTCTCGCCCCTTACAATGTACTTCTTAGGAAGGATCCTTTACGACAGGCTTACAGGAGCCGTCTCAACTTTAATGTTGGCTTTAACACCTTCATTCGTCTACTTCACTGGTATAGCGGATCCTCAATCCTTTACAGCCTTCTTGATTCCAGTAATCATGGTGATATGGCTTCTTCAGGCAAAGAGCCCAGATTTGAAGAAGCTAATCATTACGAGCCTGATCCTAACAATTGACTTCCTAATGCACCTATCGTATTTCCTTGTAATCTGGGAGATGTTTATGATAAGCTTAGCCCTTTTTTTACAAGGGCAGGCTCAGAGAAGGATTTTTAAAGATCTTTTATTCGCCGTTGGCACATCACAACTCCTTACATCTCCTTGGTGGCTTCCTAGGAACCTTTACTGGTGGTGGATAAAGGTACTGGTTACATCCAGCGGGCTTTATCCCTTAGTCTCTCACATAAGTTACTACGGTCTTTTTGCATGGATTGTGGGAGCCTTCTCGCTCCTACTTTTGGCAATTAAAAACCCAAAAAGGCACCTATTCGTTTTGTTGTGGTCAATTCCAACCCTTATAGAGTCAAACAACGAGCTTATCCTCTCAGCCCTTGGTCTTGGAAGCCTTGCATGGGAAACTCTAGCCAAACCCTTGGAAGGCTTCAGGTTCTTTCCCTTCCTAGCCCAACCTTTCTCTTTAGCAACAGCAGTTGCTTCTGTTGGGCCTGTAAAGGGTAAGAGTGTACATGATAGGAAGATACTTTGTTTAATAACTGCTGTGCTGATGCTGGGGCAAGGAACCAACCTGTATTACTACAACTTGCCTCTAAGGTTTCAACTTTCTGGGCTGATAGTAGAGGAGTATGAGGCAGCTCTCTGGTTTAGAAACAATACTGGGCCAAATGCAAGGATAGCTGCCGATTACTACAGAGCTCAGATGTTTGCAGGAGTATGTGGAGGTAAGGCATTAATAGGAGGAGTCTTTCCCCTAAGGAACGTTGATTATCCCTACATAAAAGCCCCAGGAAGGGTCCAAAACGATCTGTACATTTTATACAGCACAAACAGCCCTCTAGTAGCATACAACATAGCTAAGCGCTATAACATCACCCACATCTTTTATTCGACTAACATGGAGCTTTATGGCAACCTTCTTTCTTCATACAAGCCAGCTCACGAATTTGGGGTCGATATAAACAGGGAGAAATTTAAGGACAAAGAGTTCTTCGAAATAGTATACAGGAGGAAGGCGAAGTTCGGAGAAGTATGGATAATAAGGGTCCGTGGAATTCCGGAGGGCCCTTAAAACGGTTTTCAATTACTCCTATTCAAAGAGCGTTTTAGTCGATTAATCCGAAAATCAGAGGCAACAAGATGTGCATATCATGAACACATGTAACCTTTATCTAGGAGAAATCTAATAGTCTGGAAGCCTAGTAGATGGGTGTCTATAATGACGGCAAGTGAGAAGCAATCGATGTCTGCTTTCTTGGACAAAAGGAACGTAATAGCGGTTGTAGGTGCGACGATAAATAAAGAGAAGTATGGATACAAGGTTTACAAGGCTGTGAAAGGTTCTGGTTTCACCGTTTACCCGGTTAATCCAAAATATAGTTCAATAGAAGGAGAAAAATGCTATGCTTCGCTAAAGGACCTTCCTCAAAAGCCAGATGTCGTGATAACCATTGTTCCTCCAAAAGTTACTGAAGAGATAGTCAAGCAATGCAAAGGATTGAAGATAAGTAGGGTATGGATGCAACCTGGATCTGAATCAGAAGAGGCAATCTCCTATTGCAAGAGAGATGGCATAGAAGTAATTCATCATGCATGCTTCGTTGTTGATGGTCTAAAAGGGTCATTTGACGAGAAAATTGCTGCTCCTAAGTGGGAAATCCCAAAATAAAGGGCTTCACTCCTTTATCGAGGATCTTATCTCTCGATAAACCTCTTCTATCGTCTCCTGATATTCAGCTCTTCCTTCCTCCACCATCGACATCTTCTCTTCGAGGATTTTTGTCCTCTCCTCGCTGATCAATTTTGGATAATTCTTTGTGAGGAAGTCATAGACCATGATCCCTAACTTAGTGGGAATCAACTTTCCCCCTTTCTCCACCACATACCTTCTCATAAGGAGTTTCTGTAGTATGATAGCATAGGTGGATGGCCTTCCTATTCCCTTTTCCCTCATGACTGCAATAACTTCCCCTTGAGTGTAGAGGGGACCTTTGAGATCTTTCTATGCTCAATTCTTACCAAAACTTCTTCCTTGAGGGGCTTTTCTATTCTAACTTTGTATGGGTAGATAAAAGTCCAGCCCGGGACTATGGCCTCGACATATCTCTCCAAATCAACTGATGCTCCTTCTATGAAGATTCTTACCTTCTGCTTCCTTAGCCTAGCTTCCTCGCTCATTGAAGCCATGAACCTTCTGAATATCAGATCGTAGAGCCTTAAATGGCCCCTTGTGAGATTTACTTGAGGCCTCAGAATGCCTTCCTCGACGTATCTAATCAGATCATCTAAGGCCATAGGCTTAGTCGGACGAATGCACTCATGAGCTCCCCCTTTCTCCCATACTCTTGGCCTAAACTTCTCCCCAAGAAACATCCTTGCAACCCTAAGGCCTGCATCAGATACCCTGTGGCTGTCAGTTCTATGATAGGTAATGAGACCGGCCTCAAATAGGTTTTGAGCAAGATCCATGGTTTCAGAGGTCCCCAACTTAAGAATCCTGTTGGCTTCCCTCAACATTTCATCGGTTGTAAATGGAGGTGGAGGAGATCAACGATCTCCTCAGCAACGACTTTCACCTTAGCGCTGGTTTTTCCAGGCTTGCCTATCCTTCCTTCTATCCTTAGACTTATTCCATCCCCCTCAATAAGCGTCATATCCTTTTTCTCAAGATGTTCCTTAAATCTCTGGATTACCCAACCAAGAGCAGGTGTTTGGACTCTCCCAGCAGAGAGATTTCTGTTCCTAAATACTCTTTGGAGAATTTGACTTAACTCAAATCCTATCCATCTATCCTCTATTCTCCTAACTATCTGAGCCTTTACCCTATCCTCTGATATATCCTTAAGTTCAGATAAGGCCCTAATTATTGCAGATTTAGTGACTTCGTGAAATTCAGCCCTGAATACTTCCTTGGAAAATGGTTTTATGAGAGCTGCTATATCCCAAGCTATTTTCTCTCCCTCCACGTCGGGATCTGTGCCTATGATAACCCTCTCATTCTCAAATGCGAGCCTCCTAAGTATACGTAAAGTGCGCTTTGAGTCAAGGATATCGCTTGAGCCACAAATTGGACATTTCTCTCCTTCCGTAAACTGATAACCGCAAACCTGGCATCTCTTCAAAGTACAGTAAACTGGCACGAAGAGGTCGTCCTCAACTAACACTCCATGATATCCCTCCTTAGTTGATAGATCTACAACGTGCCCTCCTGTCGCGACTATCGTCACAAGCTGGTTCCCTGTAGAGAACTCATAGGCCGGTAAGCCCTCAATGTTCCGTCTGCTTGGCCTTCCAAAGAAGTTTGCAATCGTTCTAGCCTTATTTGGGCTCTCTACTATGAAAAGAAGGGTTTTAGGCATCATCTCAGCTGGAACCCTCTTTTCTCTTAGTTCACGGATCATCTTCCTATGCGCATCTATCTCCTCTCTAAGAGACCTCAAATCAACTTGGTCAATTTGCTTAAACTCCACGTCAAAAACGCTAGCTCTCTTGACAAATGCGTTTAAGAGAGATCCTTCCTCAATCAAAAAAGCTGCTCCCTTAGATAGACCACCCGGGAATAGTCTGGAAGTCCTTCCTGAGCCTTGAATGTAGGTCCTTACGTCAGGCAGAAGTAGCTTGAGGCCATCCTCATACTTTATCACCACATCCCTTAATCTCGAGAGTTTCTCCAGGAGTTCGCTGTTGGAAAGAACTTGAAGCAGAAGATCTCTTGCCTTAACGAGATCTTTCTCAACAAAACGGCCACTTCTAAGTTTAAGTGATAGAAGCTTGAATTTCTTGCCTAACAAAGGAGAGATTGTTGAAAGGATTGTGCCGACAGCTCCTGGACTTGCTTCATCTAAGTTCTCTAAAGAAAACTCGAAATAAGGAGCTCCATAGAATATAGCGTATCTTATCCTCTCAGGAAGGTCTAACCCTCTGACCAACACTCCATACGGTTTAGCAGCTCCTACAAGAGCATCTAACTCACCAGAAGCAAATGCCCGTATGCTGGCCTCTCTTGAACCCGAAATTCCCTCAACTCTAAGCCCAACAGACTCTAGGGCATCGATAACTTCATCTACTAACTCTAACCTCGGAACATAGACGAGGGCTCCCCCTCCCATCTCCTCAACTATCTTGGATAGAACTTCCTTGCTTTTCTCTGGGACCTCTATGTCCTCTACGTTCCTAAGAATTCCTTCCCTCAATACCCCTATATCGAATCCAAGAAGCCTTCTGGACAAAATGGCTCTTCTGCCAGGCCTGGCAGTTGCTGATGATAGCATTATAACGCCCTTAGGTCTATCTATCCCATCCAAATCCACAGTTCTTAGGGCCGATTCCACAACATCCTTGGGAAAACCAAGCAAGACTAGAACTCTGTCGACGTTCCTTGAGTTCTTTAAGAGAGAATCGACATCATCTACAAAAATGAATGAGAACTTGTTGTTTGCCAAAATTTCAAATCTTCTCGCTAAAAACTGAGATGTTATTATAAGTACGTCAAAATCTCCTCCTTCTATCTTCTTTAGAAGTCTTTCCCTTTCCTTCAACTTCTTAACTCCACCGTAAGCTATTATTCTGAGTTCAAGGATCTCCCCTCTTAGCGTACGTGATGGCCCTCTCCTCTGCCTGCCTAACAAGGAGGACCGTCGGAACAACCACTAAGCTCTTTCCCAAACCTTTACTTGAGCAAAAAATGGACATGACTATGCCAAAAACCGTTTTTCCGATGCCTGTTGGAGCAATTGCAGCAAAACTTTGCTGTTGTAGTACTCTTTTTGCCCAGGAACGTTGTGCTTCCCACAGTTCAAATCCTGTGCATTTTTCAAAAGGAACAAAATTCGTCAAACAAACTTATGAGGCTACCAAGCTCATTTTCAGGCGAGCACCTTCTATCTAGCTTGTGAGTAATTAAGTCGAGCTCGTAGCCTGGGCAAAGCTTCTTGTAGACTGCTGGTATCATCGCTCGTAAGTATATCTATGTCCTTAAAATTTGAACTTCATTGCTGCATCTCAGGACAACGAAATTCTCTCTATGATCCCATCTCTCATTTCTACCCTTGTGTCAGCATATTTGAGCACATCTTCTTGGTGACTAATCACAATCACCTGCTTAAAAGACTTCTTCAGGTTCCTTGCCATGAGTTCCATGATTTTCTCCCTTCTCTCCGAATCGCTAGATGCAAGCACTTCGTCTAGAAATAGGAATTCTGGATGAGCTCCTCTAACGCTTGGGACTAGGGAAAGTGTGAAAGCAAGGCGCATTGCAAGTAGAATCTGATCCTGAGTCCCCCCACTGAAGTAGCGAAGCTCCTTATATTCACCAGCGCTGGAATCGTATACAAACACCTCATAACTCTCGTTTACGGCAACAGCAAGGTATCTGTTTATCGTTATTACCGGAAGGATTGTCGACATCCCCTCACTAACAGCAGGAATAACAGCCTTTCTTGAGGCTTCGGCAGACTCTTTTAGGAGTTTAATCGCATATTTTACGATGTTAAGCTTTCTTTCAAGCTCTTCAACCTTTTTCCGCTGCTCCTCAATTTTCTCCTCTAATCCAACGTTTTTCTCAAGATACTCCCTAATACTACCTACTCTCTCCTCTAACTGCTTTAATTGACCTCTTCTATTCCCTAATTCTTGTGTCCATTTCCTTGATTCCCTCTCAATTTCTACTAAGACTTCTGAAGAGAATTCAGGGACCTCTGGAGGCAATTCAGGTCTAATTAACGATTCTAAAGAGGTTTTGATCCCATCAATTTCCTCCACAAGCTCATTCCTCTCTTCCTCAAGCTGTTCTATCTCTGAAACTATCCTCTTCTCCTCCTCAAGAAATTTATTGATCTCACGATATTTTTCAGCAGCCGCTCCAAGCTCTCTTGCCTCTTCTAGCAAATCTGCCCTTTCTTTTCTCAGCTGTCCAGCCCTTGCATGCATTTGTACGCCGTAAAGGGCTATAACTAACCCTATTGATAGGATTGTAAGATACTTTATTCCTGAAATTATTGCCAATGGAATCCCAACTAAAGTTATGATTATTCCAATGAGTTCGAAGGGTCTTGCCTTTCTTTCTGACTTTTGTGCTTCTTTCTCCTTTGAATCTGCTAAATCTCTGATCTCCCTTAGCCTCAAGGAAGCATCCTCAAACCTTTTTCTAAGTTCTATCTCGCCCCTAATTTCGGACAATCTAAGCCTTTTTTCCTCAATTCTATGATCTATCGTTTCTAATCTTTTCAAGTTGGATTTTAACTCAGTTTCTAATTGTTGTTTGCTGCTAACATACTCTTGAAACTTCCTAAGCGAGGCTAGTTTGGAGTTAAGGCTTCTTACCTTGCTCTCTGCGTAAGCTATCGAATTTTCCTGATCTTCAGATCCTTTTAACATCTGAATTTTGAGAAGGACTTCTTCTAACTCTTTCTCTCTGCTTTTATACTCCTCTAACTTTGTCCTTAGGCGTTCTAGTTCTTCTCTAGCTCTTCTAAGCTCGCCTGGTGTTTTAACAGTCCCTTCAAGGCGCTTTCTCTCTTCATTAAGCTCTTCAATGGCCTTATCGAAGCTTTCTCTCATCATTATCCTATCTATAAGCTCTCTCCTATCCCTCCTCGTCTTCTCCTTTATTCTTGCCAAATCCTTTTGCATAACGAAAATTGTGCTTCTTGCCTCCTCTGGACCCATTCCTCCAAGCATGTTTGAAATTTCGACGTCAACAGCCTTCTTTCCGCTTGCTATAAGCTCTCTCCTATCCCCTCTTAGCCTAAAAAGCCTTGCAGTGCTCTTTACTCCTCGCGCATCCTTCTCAATCGTTCTTAATACCTCGTATTTTCCGTCCTCTGATTCAAATCCAAGCCTAAGAAAAGCTCTGGTCCTTCCATATGAGAGATAATCTTCCAGCTTAGATTCTGTTTCCATAGGTCTACCGAAGAGAGAAAAGAATGCAGCCTCCATAACGCTAGTCTTACCGCTTTCGTTTGGACCCCTTATCCCTATGATGCCATTGGGAAATTCTAGCCTGAAAGGACCTTGGCTACCTCTCAAGTGTTTAAAACCGCTTGCCTCTAAGTAGATCAGCTTCACCATCCACCAGCCTCCCTGAGGGCATTAACAGCTAGTCTGTAGGCCTCATCAATGAGCTTTCTCTTATCCTCAGATTCCTCTTTAGCAATAATTTCCTCATAAATCTTGCTTAGCATCTTAATTGGGCTTGCAAGACTTATTTGAGGCGCTGAGAAAGCATCCGGATACTGAAACTCCTCCTCAAACTTGAGATCGAAGAAGAGTTCTCTTGCCCTTGCTAGAATCTGATCCTTCGCATAAGTAGTCCTTATCTCAGGAAGCATGGCTCCCCTGATCCTTAGCCTAACAATCGCTTCCTTTGGGACTTTCGAGGATGCTTCTTCAAGCAAGGATATTATCTTCTCAGTTAGGTTCTCCTTACCCGAGATCCCATATTCGATCGTCACCATGGGCTTTGTTGGAAGTTCAACCTGTTCTATCCTTTTTACCCCATTTTCATCTGCTTCTATTACTGTGAACCCTTTTTTCTCCTTTTCCTCGGAGAAAGAAAGCCTTTCTATGGTCCCAACGTAGCATATGGTTGGATCTCCCCACTGAACCGTGTGGACGTGCAAGTGGCCTGCTATTACAAGATCAACTTCCTTAGGTATGCTTGTCCTTCTTATGACGTGCCTTTCCCTGCCTGGCGGGGCAAATCCCTCGATGACGTCATGAATCATAAGTATGTTCAAATCAGCATCAAATTCTCCCAATATCCTGACGTTTTTCAAGGGATCAGCTCCTTCCTCTATGATAAAGGGATTGAAGCCAATTCCACCTAATGCTACGGAGACTCCATTAACTTCGAACTTTTCCACCTCTATCACATCTATTCTATCAAACAACCTTAGAAGGCCTGCTCTAGAGTAGACGTGAAGAGGAGTAGGCATTCTTCTGGTCTTAGGTCTGTCGTGATGACCTGGTACAGCGTAAACCCTGACTCCAGCCCTGTTTAAGGTCCTCAATTCCTCTGCAAACTTTACTAAAGTTAAAATCCTTGGCCTCACTCCATCAAAAACATCTCCTGGCAGCAGAAAGAGATCAGCTTCCTTTTCTAATGCATATTCGACGGCCTTTCTAAAGTTCTCGTGAAAGTCCTTCCTTCGCTCTTCCTGAGAGCTAGGAGCCATCCAACTGAAAACGGGGTCTAGATGGGACTCTAAGGCGACTATTAGCATGTGATAATCACCTATCTTTTAGTATCCCAATCGTCCCCTCTAGGCATGTCAACATCTCCGAGGCTTTCTATCTCTGCTTCCTCCCTCGCTGCCCTAAGCCTCTGTATCACATCGATGTCTGCTCCTCCCTCCTTAGATCTCCTTCTCTTTATCTTCACAGTAACGGGTACTCTAGTGAATTCACCAACTAAAACAGCTTCACCGACGTTTAATCCTGGAAGATCCCTTAGGAGTTCCTCACTTACTCTCTCAGCAGCTGCTCTGACAGCTTCTTGATCTCTAGGGTTTACCATTGAAAGGATTATTTGGTTCTGACACATGCTAAGGCTATCAGGATCTATCTTGCATGGTCTCTGACTTATCAGCACTAAGTAAATTCCAAATTTCCTCCCTTCACTAGCTATGACATTCACTATCCTTTTAGAATGGGTTTGTCTATCTGCTGGAACGATCTTATGGGCCTCTTCTAACACCAGAAATACGGGATATCTGAATTTACCGCTGGAAACAGCCCAGTAAATGTCAGAAAGCACTTTAGTTGCGGTAAAATCAAATGCATACCCAGTAACGCCTGAAAGGTCGATGACGGAAACGTGCCAAGGCCTTAGGATGTCATGCCAGGGTGTTGTGCTTTCTCCAAATATAGGCAAACCTAGGAGCCTTTGTCTAACCCTTTCTGCAGCAGATGAGGCCGCTAAACGTAGTCTGTTATCTTTTTCCTCTTCAGCCATTACGTTCAGCCTTTGTATGAGGTCAGAGGCAGTATAACTCCCCTTGTTTTCTTTGAGAAAATCAAGTGCTTTGGAAATAGCTCTCCTTATATGAACGGATGACTGAGGTATGTCTAACATGCCAAACAAGTCCTCAGGTTCCAGATCTGCGAACCTAATCGTGAACTCATTTACCTCGGCTAATATTTGTGATGGTGAATATCTGCCAGTGCTTCCGGGATTTCTAAATATGGTAACTCTCTCAACGTACTCCATCGGTCTACCATCTTGAGTCTGGCCGAGGAAGACGTAATCAGCATGAGGATCAAGTATCACGATAGTTGCTCCCTTCCTCATCAAACCCTCAACTAGAACGGCTGCAGTATTGCTCTTTCCAGCACCAGTTGCTGCCAATATCGCGAGATGTCTCCTCAAACCCTGAACAGAAATCGAGACAGGAACTTCTGGCCTAGTTATCAAGCAACCAAGCTCTATACTTGCCTCTCCATATGAAAAGAACTCTTTTAGCAGGCTGGAGGGAGCTCTATATACTACCTTTCCAGGAACAATCGCCCTCCTTGGTATTCTTACGTTTCCGTCCTTTGATAGATATCCTAAGACCCTTGCCTGAGCATATGCTACCCTTCTATCAACCCCCATGTCAGCAATTCTCTCAACTGCTTGGTGATCTGTCGTAGGTTGAAGCACCATGCTGGCACTAACCGGCTTTTCTACCTGAGCGAGGACGAAAACTCTCTCCATACCTCGAGACGTCCTCTCATAGGATTCAACTATAACATATTCCCATCTCTCTGGAGGGCCAGAAGAAGGATCGCAGGAGAATATGAAGCTAGTAGGGGTGGCCTCCCCCACTATCCTTCCTAGAACATCGAGCTCAGATAATCGAAACACGCCTCTCACCTCTTGTGTGCAACTCCATCCACCCCAACCTGCTCCACAACAGGGGCTCGTAGATCTCAGCAAAAGCCTTTCTACTTATTTTTACCATCCTATCAACATCTGCTAGCCAAACGTTATGATTTTCCGGGTTTGCATAACCCTTAATCAGGGTAGCCATTATTTTTGAGAAGAGGGATTTCTCATAATCATAGGTTCTAAGCGCGTGAACCCTCTCGAAGTCACCGATCATAAAATCTAGGCCAAAAACCCAAGCTGGAATATCAATTCTAACTGGCTGATCCATTTCAGAGAACTTACAACAAGTCGTTACAATTGCTGGCAGCTCTAAAATGAGATCTATCGCTTTTCTCACCTCTTTTTCAGCCTTAATAGGGTTCTTTGCGCTTCTTGTGGCTCTTCTTGCGATATCATCTGGTCTGGCTTGGAGTTCTAGGAACAAGGCCCTGCTTGTGGATGTGTAAGGTCCAACCAATAACGGTTCTGATAGTCCTTTCTCCTCCATGCAGCTCATAATAACCGCAAAATCGCTTCTCTCTATCAATATTTCGGAAGCTATATCTAAGATCTTCCTGAGAATCCCTCTATATCTCTCATTTATTTCCAAGAGCTGGGTCATGGAAACTTTTGGATCTGATTCAAGGGCTCCAGCGGCTGTGCTTATGATTATCTGATCCTCTTCATTTATTAAGCCTGAAATTCGCTCTAACTCCTCGTCTAAAAGTTGAAACAGGACCATCCTTCTGAGAGGGTAAGCCCTGCTGTCCTTTGATACCCCAACTATAGGTATTTTCCTCTCCCTGCACGCCTCAAGCAGCTGAAAAAGTGCATCTGCATATTGTATGGCCAAATCTGAAGGGATCCTACCCAAGTTGTAGACGGAGGCCAGCTCTCTGGCTATCAAGGATCCATCTACTAGGACTAGAAATTCACCGCTGGTTTCTTCTATGACCTTTCTCAGAACTTCATGTTCCAAAGTTTCTCCCATTCTCGAAATCACGTCTCTAACTTCCATAGAACCTAAAAGAGGTCTGAGATCAAGAACTCTCTCCTCTTTTTGCCTGCCATCCGGCCCATAGAGAACAGCAGCAGCTCTTGCGAGAAGTATTGAGATGCCAGGAGCGTATTCTCTGCTTAGAAAGCTGGAATCGGACGCTAAAACTTTTTTAAACGGTTCTATGGGTTGAAAACTGTCAAAATCTAGCCAAAGAGACTTGAATCTCTCCTCAACCTCTCTGTTTATAGCTTTTAATTCTCCTCTACCAAAAGCAGCTTCAATCTCTCTTCTTCTTCTCTCGACTGCTTCAGCAAATAAATCCAAAAATCTTGGCAACTTTCTCTTTATTATGTTGTAAAGCCTCTTAATAATATCCCCCAGTAGGTATGCTCCTCCGATCGGTGAGAGAACTCAAGTGCTCCCAGCCTTCTTAAAAATGAACTCGCAGTAGGGATCTCCCATAGCAGCACATTTTACCTCCTTGGACTCCAATTCAACTCCCAAGAATTCAGAGAAAAGTCCTCCAAGTATCCTCTTACAAAATGACATCTAGGCCTACTACTCCTTCCTTCAAAAGCCGCTGACTCATATAAATCATAGATGCAAATTCTTATGAACTTTCTATCCAAATCTGCTTCTAAAAGCTCAGCTATTCCCCAGCCTGCAGCTTGAAGAGATCTTAGGTCTTCTTCCAGGAATTCTTTTGTTATTTTCTGAGAACCAAATATTTTTCCACTTATTTCTCCTCTGGTTTTTCCTAGGAAGTAAAGGAAGGCTTCTCCACCGGTACCATATTTTTCATGGATCTCCTTAACATAGAAAGATAGGCCATTTCTGTCATCTAAGATCATCCTTTGTCCTCCTGAGTCTACAGTAATTGGATAGCACAAGTTGTTGAAGATTTTATCTTTTATTGGGCTTTTACGAACTCTATATCCCTCAATTTCTCCTTTTTCTTTCAAAGATGAAAGTAACTTTTCAAGATTTTCATAAGCATTGCCGATTTTCAAAAAGCAAGCTAAATAGACTACATCCTCGCGCAAAGTTAGGTTAAGCGACACGGGTTCGAAGCCCTTATCTGAAAACTATGTCATGATTAAGGCAAGTCTTCTAGCAAGTTCCTTTCTTTTTAGCTTGATTGCTGTCTCTACGACTTTCTCGGCAGGAGATTGCATAAAAAAATCTATAGGGTAAAAATCCTTATTCTCCTTGTTAATCTCTTCCTTCAAAAAATCTTAACTCTTAAAGGATAAATTAGCGTGACCTCATCAACTCAATTAGTTGCTCGAGGACTTCTATTCTGCTCTTCCTTCCATCAGCCATGGACTTTAGAACCTGACCTATACCTTTTCTATTCTTGAGAATGAATGAGAATGCCATTAAGTTCACCATCATCAGGTACTCGGGCCCAGAAAAGTTTACATGCCACTTAATTAGATCAAGAATATCTTCCTTCTTTGCAGCTCCTTGTTCCACCCTTGAGATCATATAATCATATTTTCTCAAAGCCTCAATCAACTTGGATCCAACCAAATTTTCACAGTTTTTGATAGTCTCATCCGTAAGCGACGGATAGAGCAACTTAGCAATGCGGCGCAAGAAGTCTCTTCTCATCCTAGAATCCATTGAGAGATAGTTAAAAGCAAGCTTCACTTCTTCTTTTTCTGAAACTCTGGAGAGAACTGAATAAAACCCCCCTATTTTTTCTTCTAAATAGCTAATGCACAGTATTGTCTTGGCTAACTCAAGTGAGCTTTGTTCTTCCATACAATCAAACTAATCCTAGACTAGCCTAATTTAAAAATGAAATGTAGGCAAACGAACGCTATTTCGTGCTTCTTCATCTGAGTATGAGGGAGTTGTTTTTAAGCTAGATCAAGAACATGCATGCAATCTGTCCTTCACCTAGGATGGCGGATACAACGATGACTTGCGTCCTAGGTTCAGGAAAGGAGGTGGCTCCAAGTGATTGCTGCGTGTGGTACAGATTGTAGGAAATATGTCGAAGATGAGAGAGAATTGTGAGGGATGCGGACCAGGAAATTCGGAATGGCTGAAAACAGGCTTAAGATGCTTGAAAAGAGGGGAAAAATCTGTCCAGTATTGGAATGTGCAGTGAAGAGAGGAGTAGCTCATTGCAACGTCGATTGCGAATCACATCCTTGCAGAATTCACCGAGAGATCTTTACTTACTCTCAAGAGTACGTCGATTTGTTGAGAGAAAGGATGAAGCGAACCCGAATTTGAGGTAGCATATCTGTTTATATCATGTTCATCTCTAGATGGTGGATGGGTCAAGATGTCTGAGGATAACCTGACGTTAATTGCAAAAGAAAATCCTAGCGAATTTGTACTATTGGCCGTTTCGCTTTCCTTGAAAAATACTTGGGGACCAGCTGCAAACGTTACTTTATACAGTTCAGGCAAGGAACTTGGCAAATCTTTGAAGCTAAACATTGAAAAGTGTAGCAGCTTAGAGGAAGCCTTAAAGGAAATAGAAAGGACCCTTGGAAACGCATGGAAAGGTCGATTAGATGGAGATAAGCTAATTTTCGAAGAATGTGTCCTTAGAGATCTCTACAGAAGAGGAGGAGCTAAGCTTAGTGAGCCTTTACCTACTTGCTACTTTCACATGGGATTTTGCGCAGGAATCCTGGAAAGGATAATGAGAAAGAAGGTAAACATGAAGGTTTTATCAAAAGGTCCCCTTTCTTGCGTAGAACAAATTATAATTGAAGAATAAGCTTATTTAAGGGAGTGAGCTAGTTTGACAAGCGATTTAACCATCAAAATAACACCTAGGATTCTCTCACTTGGAATCAGAATAGTACATGCTGTAGCAGAGGACGTATCTGTGCTCAAAGATAATCAAGAGATGAAACGATATGTATCGGAGGTAGTTTCGCGTATTAGAGAGAAATACGCGCTGGAATCTTTGAAAGATAACCCAGTCATAAGGGCCTATAGAGACTTCTTTTGGAGGATAGGGATAGACCCTACTAAAACTAGGCCAAGTTCAGAAGCATTAATAAGGCGCATTCTAAAAGGGAAACCGATTCCGCGGATAAATAATGTGGTTGATAGCGGAAATCTAGCTAGCATAATTACTCTAGTTCCAATAGGCCTTTACGACGTCTCTAAAATAGAGGGAAGGCTTACCCTGAGAATGGCAAGAGCAGGTGAAAGGTTCGAGCCAATAGGTTCTAGAGAAGAGGAGTTGACTGGAAAGGAGCCAGTACTTGCAGATGAAAGGAAAGTTATCCACCTTTACCCTCACAGAGATTCAGAAAGAACGAAAATAGATGAAAAGACAAAGAAAGTGCTTATCGTAGCATGTGGCGTACCTAAAGTGGACTCAGAACTTCTGATGAGAGCTGCAAATCTAACTATGGAGTTAATTGCTAGATTTGCAGGCGGAAAAACTGTTGGAGGACCAACATGGGTACCAGAATCTCCATAGTTACATATAAAAATCCCATTTCTCTAAAACAGGGCCCCTATATCTTTTTCATTTTAAATTTGGACAAATTTTTTACTCCACTCTATTCATTAGAAGGTGGATGAAATCCAGAAAATTAGTAGAAATGGTCTACAGCGGACTTGAACCTAAGAGAGTGCCGGTACATTTTGAGATCGTTGAAAAGCGTCAAGAGGCAGCCCTAGGTGGTGTGCTCCTTGGTCATGCTTGGGTTCCCAGATGGGGGGAATTCTTTGATGAAGGAGGTCCATTTAGAAGGGGAGACAAAGAGCTGACAAAATGGGTTAAAGAGCTAGATATAGAAGGAAGCTATAATTGGCCTTCTGTTGAGGAAATAGTTCAGGAAACTCTCTATAAATTTAGGGAAGCAATTGAGAACTTCAAAGACTTAGATAAATTCATCGTATTTGAGGTTATAGGACCTACTGAGCAGAGTGAGTACTTTCTCTGCCCACCAAAACCTCCAAGCGGCTTTGATCTAGATCTTTCATATCATATGTTTGATTTTGGGGTCCTAACCATTATGGATAAGGAAAAGGCTAAGGAACTCTATGATAAATTGGCAATCTACGTTCTTGAATTAATTAGAGCTGGCGCTGAACTTGAGTGGGTTGATGCTGTTAGAGTAGCTGATGATGCTTTCACTTACGAGGGCCCTATATACCCCGAGTGGTTCATGGAAAGCCTATATATACCCTGGCACAGAAAGTTTACGAACGAAATACACCGAAAAGGCAAGTATGCAATACTACACACCGATGGCAATGTTCTTACACGTGATTACATCAAAATTCTCTCAGAGATGTACGATGGCCTTCATCCACTTGACCTAGCTAAGAAAAGTACTGTTATGGATGCCATGCAATGGATAGACAGTGTAGTAAAGGCTAGGAAATCTCTTGAAAGGGCAACAGTCTTTCATACCGGTATACCCATAGACCTAATGATGCTAGGTGATATCTCTGTATCAGATGTCCTGCAAGTAGTTTCTACCTTTCTGGAGAAACATGGAAGGAGGAATCTAGTCCTTAGCGTAACTCATAGACCTTATCCTAAGAGAGATTTCCTAGAAAGCCTAGTGTTTGAAAAAGTGAAAGCTGTTAGAAGACTTGTTGGATTGCCTGAGGTAGATGCAACAGAATTAACGTTTCTCAACAAATAAATAATGCAATAACAATCCAAATTTACTCTCAAAACCTAGAGAGATAAGCTTAGTTTAAGTTTTCTATTGAGGAAACTCTTAAGACATATCAAGTAGGTTTAGAGATCTATATAACAAAAGGCTTATAATGAGGGAAGTATAAGAAGTGATCGTGCCCCGGTAGCTCAGTTGGCAGAGCAGCGGTCTTGTAAACCGCAGGTCGCGGGTTCGAGTCCCGCCCGGGGCTTATAATTTGTTTAAAATTCGTTGTCAGATTTTATTTCTCAATCAAGACGGCCTGTCTCCACATCTTGAATTCGGCTATATTTGTCGAATAAATCCTCATGAGGAATTTATTAAAATATGATGTGAAACGATGCCTAACAGGAATCCAACAATAATCACTGCTAAGGATTAAGGCATTAGACCATTACGATCTTTTTATCACAAAGTAATTTGTCTTAAAGCACTTAGAACACTGAATGTAGACGCCGAAACGCCCCCTCTTCACTAAAGCAACACTACCACATTCTCTGCACCTCAATGGAGATTCTTGACAGTTGCCTAGACAACGCGTATACCTCAAATCTTTCCCCGATTTCGTCTTAACACTTCCTGAAACCAACGGAAGTCCGCAAGAACAAGATTCATCAAGCACCTCTTCTCCAGGAAAAAGATTGAAAGTAACGGAGCAGTTTGGATATGATGTACAGGCAACAAACCTACCGTAACGTCCCCTCTTTATTACTAAGTTTCCTTCGCAGTTAGGACATTTACCAACCAATTTGGCTCTCATCCTATGTTTCTTAAGTCCTTCTGCTATCTCCTTACCTATCTCCTCCTCGTTCTTCTTAAATTCCCACATTATCTTCTTTAACGTGCCTAATGATGAGTTTATGAACTTGGAGTGGTCCAACTCCCCTAGCTCTATAGACCTCATTGCTTTATCGAGCTGTGAAGTAAATTCAGGATCAACGATTTCTGGAACATGCTTTCTCAGCACATCGACAACAACTTCACCCAAAGGTGTGACCACGAAGCTCTTCCCCTCCACATACCCTCTCTCCCTCAATATGTCCAGTATCTGAGCTCTTGTGTTCTTAGTACCCAAGCCAAGCTTCTCCATCTTCTTAATTAGGGAACGGGGGGTGTATCGTTTTGGAGGCTTTGTTTGCTTTTCCTCAACTTTAACCTCTATGCATCTCAGGAGATCCCGATTCTGAACCGAAGGGAGCAACGCTTCCTTCTCAGCCAAATAAGGGTAGATCCTCCTCCAACCTTTCTTCAAAATAGCCTTTCCTGTAGCCCTAAAGGGATGATTCTTTACATTGATATCTATCCTCGTCCTCAAATCCTTACCATCCGGAGAAAGTGTAGCTAGAACCCTCCTAGCGATGACTTCATAAACCTGCCTATGCTTCTTTGTTGGAAACTCTTCGGGAGATTTAGGGGCTCCAGTTATGTGAATGCAAGGATGTGCTGGATCCTCCTTTTTCCCTTCAACAGGCTTGTCCCTCATGTTAGCCAGTACCCAATCTGCTTCTTCTCTAAGGGGAGGATAGGATCGAATTATCTTAACCATCTGAATGAAGTCTTTCTTGCTCCACCCCTTGGGGTACTTTTCGCTCTCAGTTCCAATGTACGATATATACCCAGCTTCATAAAGCTGCTGAGCTATGCCTCTCCTCCTATCCGCAAGTGCTCTTGGAGAAAGACCTGTTATTGAACTCACTTCAACCTGCATGGAGGTTCCGTTAAATGGAGCTGGAGGCCTTACAACAACTTCTTTTGACATTACTGAGGCAACGCCTTTCTTCCCCTCACAATCCTCCTTTATTTTCAGGGCATACTCCTGGCTGTCAATTCGGTCCTTTCCTGGAGGAGGAAGCGCTTTTGCTTCAAAATTCCCTGCCACATGCTCAAAAAGTCCTATGACACTATAATAAGTCTTAGGGACGAAATTCCTAATTTCCCTCTCTCTATCTACCAAAATGGATAACGTTGGGCTTTGAACCCTTCCTCCACTCAATACTTTCACTCCTGTGTGCTTCCTGGTTGAAATGGTTAAGGCTCTCGTCACATTCGCTCCCCATTCAAGGTCCACTACCTGCCTGGAAAACCCAGCAAGTGCTCTTGGCCTGTCAAAAGGCTTTAGTTCTTGAAATGCTTCCCTTATTTCCTTAGGAGTTAGTGCTGAGAACTCCATCCTTCTAACGTCCTTTTTTCCTTCCCAACTCAACACCCTAAGTATCTCAAGGGCGATTGCAGAACCCTCTGTATCAAGATCTGTTGCTATAACCACCAAATCGGCATCTTGCCCTATCTCCCTTATAGCACGAAGGTACTTCCCCTTTCCCCTTATTTTTCTATAAATAAGCTCACTAGGTTCCATGATTATGGGATAAAACCACTCCTTTCCAGGGAAATCGAGCTCAACGACGTGGCCCGAAGCAGGAACGACGAAGCATTCATCGTTATTCGAGATAAAACTGAAGGTTTCTACCCTTTCAACCCTAGTTTTCTTGAATTTTCCATTAGAGAGGATTTTAGCTATTCTTTCAGCAACTCTCGGTTTCTCGGTGATGATGAGTATCTTCAAAAGGAACACCTTATTTGGGATTGTTGGGAGATGGCCGATCATTTAAGGATATTACTGATAGATTAAGAAATCCTTCATCGCTGTACATCTTTTCAAATACCCATATGGAACCCTTTTCATCCAATTGCTCAGGTTTCCACCCTAATCCCTTGTTCTTCTTCAACATTTCTGAATAATATGTAAAAGGCAGCTATGTAGATGAGATAAACTCCTGAAGTAAGATAGAGGGGAACATCAAGGTTGATGTTCTCCATAACATAACCTCCGATTTGTTGAGAAAAGGAATTAGGCAAGCTCCAAGCCAAATGAATTAACGAGGTTATGGAAGCCCTTTCATCCTCTGGAGTAAGCCTCATTAGGAGAGCAGAAAGTAAGGGACGAGACATGTTCATCAAAATAGTTCTCGGTATATATAGACCTGCAGCCACGTAAAAGCTCGGTGAAAATGGTATTAAAAGCAGCAGCGGTATGGAGACCCCTGAAGGTATTAATATACCCTTTATGATGCCCATTTTCTGGGCCAGAGGAGCACTTGCTAAGAAGGCAGGGGCACCAATCACGTTAGAAATGGCATAAAGAGTGCCTATAGGACCAGACTCCACTCCAAACTTAACGCTAAAGAAATAAGGGAGCAGTGGAATTGAAAGGCCTGCGCCAAAGCCAACAATTGCCCTCACAAAAGAGAACTTCGCAGCCAATGCCTTGGCTTTAAACCTAAAAATTGGCCTAGAAACAGGCCTAAACCTTTCTTTTACCAGAATTATTGGGATAAGAGAGATAAAACCCACAGATAAAGGGAAAAGCAAGGAGCACCTATAAGCTCCAAAATATCCTAAAGAGCTGTATCTAACTATGAGTTCAGGAACCCAGCCCAATAACCCCCCGAAAGCCATTGCAATATTTCCGAGAAATGCGCTCAAACCATATCCAGCCTCCATTCCAGATTCTTCGACGGTCTCGGCAAATAGGGCATTCCAAGCTGGAGTAACTATAGCCCCAGAAATCCCGCCCAATAAGGCAGATAGCGTTATCATGTACAGAGAGGTTGACACTAGAATGATTAGGGTCGATAGAGATCCGATTATAGAACCAATCACTGTCTGTTTCTTCCTACTTATCCTGTCAGCTAGCATTCCAGAAGGAAAGAGGAGAACAGTTGTTGTGATGCCCTGCAGGAATGAGTAATATCCGATAACAGTTCCACCATATCCAGCATGCTTTAAGAAAAGCTGCCATATGGATGCATACAAACCCCAAGACACACCTGACATTGTGGAAGAGATCAATAGAAGTTTTGCATCCATCCCCAATTGTGTATAGGCTGAAAGGTACTTCATTAGTTGCATCCTAATGACTCCTCCTGATTTGGCAATTTGATGTTTTCATCCGATCCAAAGATCCTATTGTATATAAACAAAACTCCCTAATTCTTAAATTAATGGATAACTTCATCATTCAAGCAGCCGATTGGAAGAACATACACGACAAGAAAATGCAAATCCTAGGGATAAAAGAGAAGAGCAGCTACCTTATGGCCTAAGACGAAGGAAATGGAACATATTTTAGATAGAACATTTGAAACCCTTGTTTTCTTCAGATTCTAGTTAATATGATCCCTAGCCCAAGTAGCATGGCTATTACAATTTCAATTATGAAAGCTAATATGGCTATTGAAATCGCTTGAAACCATCCAATATCGAACCAAGATCTGATCAACCAGATCCAGACAATGAGGCCTATTAGCCATCCGATTATGGGAATTAATGAGAGTAAGGACGTAAGTATGGCTCCAATCAAGGCAAGCATAAGGACGGAAAGAAATCTTCTTTCTTTTTCCTTTGGAAGCACCACAATTTGAGATGCCCAAAGTACTACTGCATTTATGATTAGACCTATAATGAACCTTAATAAGAGCCTTCCTGAACGAAATAACAGCATCTGCATAACAAATGCTCTTGAGTACTACTTATAAACGGTTCGAGATTTTCCAAAAAAATCTTATGAAGAGATTATTTTTCTTCCTCTAAGATCCGTACAGTTTCTAGAGCTGCTTTTATTGCTCTTTCGATAGCTAAACTTCTTCTAGGATCATCCTCTTTAAAGACACCTTCTCGAGTGCTAAGATTCGCTACAACTCCAAGCACAGTGCCAGCCTCTAAACCTCTTATATGGGAGACTATGAATATCGCGGAGCTCTCCATGTCCAAGCTTGTTATTCCAAAATCCCTAAGTTCTGAAAGGAACTCTGGACTTTCTGCATAAAATGAGTCATCAGTACTGATTATCCCGACATGATGCTTGTAGCCTAGCTTTTCTGAGGCAAGAATAAGAGCCCTAAGAACCTTGTAGCTAGGAACTGCTGGGAATCCATCAGGAACATAATAGTAAGATGTACCCTCATTTCTCATAGCTCCATTAGGTATAACCAGGTCTCCTGGCTTGACTTCTGGCTGAATTCCAGCAGATGTACCCACCCTTATGAAAACCTTAGCTCCGACATTTGCCAGTTCTTCCACAGCTATGGCCGCTGAAGGGCATCCTATCCCTGTGGAAGTGACAGAGACGGGAATTCCCTTATACTCCCCTGTATAAGTTAGGAATTCCCTATTTTTCGCGATTTCCTTTGCAGAATCCATGAACTCAACTATCTTGAGCACTCTCCCCGGATCTCCAGGGAGGAGGACGTACTTAGCTACATCTCCTGGTTTTACTTTGAGATGATATTGTAATTTCCCCCTAGAAATTTCTCTCTTGTCGACAGACACTATATCACCGACAAAGTTCGAAAGTGGTTACCCTTAAAATTAACAACTATAGTCTTTTGATAATGCATTTTAAAAGGAGCATGGTCTAAAGACTCAGTAAGAGCAGGAAACAAGTTAATCTAACTAGAAAGAGCCATTTATCCAACTATCAACTTATCATTCATTGAGACAAACGGGCATGAATTCAGGTTTCATAAATGTTTAGTGTTCACGGAAGATTCCTTCTCAGGGGAAGAGGCACTTTCTTATATGTATGGACTGAATATTTTGCTTACCTCTTTTGCTTAAAGAGGAAAGTTATAAACAAATTCAATTAACTTAAATCAAAAGGAGTAAAAGTGGTTATTATCATTCGTTCTGATGGCCAACATGTCCCGTATGTTGACCACTAAGGTATGTGCTTTGTTCTTCCTAGCAGTGTTGTTAGCCGTCATTCTAACATTGTACCATGAGAAAAAAGAATATAGCCTTGTTAAATTGCTTAGAGAATCAGAAAACGATCCAAGAGCATTAACAGAAGCGTTAATGGTCTTGAAAGAAAGATTAGACTTAGAGGGCACGCCGTTAGTAGAGGGGAATAAGGTGATCTTCATTTACGTTAGCGATCAGCCTCTTGATGTATGGGTAGCTGGAGATTGGAACGGATGGAGCCCGTCGGTAGATCAGCTCAAAAGGTTAGGTCAAACTGAGTTTTATTACCTTATAAAAGAGTTTCCTGAGGATGCAAGGTTAGAATATAAGTTTGTTATTGGAGAAAGGTGGATTTCGGATCCCTTAAACGAAAGAAGAGCAGTTGACAGGCCAGATTATTCTGTACTTACAATGCCAGGTTACACGCCCTGTCCATTCCTCTCTCAGCCATGGAACTATCTCATGGGAAATTTTACCACCCTAAATATTGAAAGCAAATATCTAGGGAGAAACGTCTCTTTTCACGTTTACACGCCGCCAAACTATCATAAATCAGGGAGATTTCCTACTATTTATTTCCAAGACGGGTCTGAATACATCAAATTCGGAGCTCTTAGAATTCTCGACATTATGATCTCTAAGGGAGAAATAAGGCCCATTATAGCTGTTTTCATAGATCCAACATACAGAAACTGCGAATATGCTATGGAAGATGATTATGTTAACTTCCTTTCAGAAGAATTGGTTCCATTCATAGATAAAACATACGACACGTCAAGGAAAAGGGAAGAAAGATGCCTAATAGGGGATTCTCTGGGCGGATTAATAGCTCTCTACACAGCATTAATGAAGTCAGAGATCTTTGGTATGGTGATTACGCAATCTGGAGCCTTTGTTCCTCCTAGAGTCCTAACAGCCGTTTGCCCAAAGGCAGCTGGCAGAGATATATTTGAAATTGCAGAAAAACCTACTGTTATGAAACTTAGAATTAACATGCAATGGGGAAAATACGATCAGATCCACTGGATAAACCTATGTGAAGAGAATCAAAGAATGGCTGAGATTCTAAGGAAGATGGGACATGAAGTTAATACTGAGATTGTAGCAGAGGGTCATAATTGGGGTAATTGGATAAATCACCTACCTGAGGCGTTGAAAGAATTTTTCGGACGAAACTCATGAGATCTGGAGGCATATGGAGTGTACTCTTTTAGTACATACCTTAACACGGATCTAACTAAAAGATCTAATATGAAATTGATGTTTGAGAAAGTATCTTCTCCCAAAAGAAACATACCTCCAAGTCCAACCTCAAATAACCTTTCTCTGAGGTCGTTAGAGATGTGAGCCGTCCCAAGCTCAAGTCTGGCCTGGATCTCTTTTCTGTATCTGCTTTCTCTCAACAGAGGGGCAGCGCATCCAATGAGCCGGAGGTAGGAAAGCAAATACAGGATCATTCCCTCCCTAGAGTTCCTTGCCAATTCATAAGCCTCTAATTCCTCCCTCTCTGGCTTCAAAAGGTAAGATACGTAAGCTATTTGATCCTCCAAGAACCCTTTGTTAACGAGCAGTCTCGTAACCTCATAGTCTTTGACCGCGATAGATGATAAGTACACGATGTTGAACAAGTATTCGTTGCTTAGATCAAACTCAATCCCTAGAGATAGAAGGGATGAAGGTATGCGGAATCTGTAGTACTCAGGCGATCCATGTAATACGGAATGGCCGACTTCATGTCTTATGCAACCATCCCTAACCAACGGTTGGACGCTTCTCAAAGAGTCCATCCTTAGTATTATCCTTGGTCTTCCCCTCCATGCATCATGAGTAGCGATAAAACGATGACCGAACTCCGCTGAAGCAATTCCTAAAACAGCTCGCTCCTGTTTCATGAAATTTGATGCCGAATCTGAATCAGGGAATAGGTAGAGGTCAAGCTCAAATTTCTCCCTCTTTCCTATCCTTCCATAACAATGTTGAATCAATTTGATGATATAGTCGAGTTCCTTATCATCTATTTGGCCGAACTTTCTCACTCTTATGATTACCTTCACATTTCATCCCTTAAGGGAAAGAATATATGAGATAACACATCAGTCTAGATGACCTTACTAAGTAAGTCTTGCTAAACGAAGAATTTTAAGTCTAACATTTCTATGCAAACTGCCTGGAGTTAGATTACAGAAGAAGAGAGGTATAAGGATGAGTAAAAGCATCATGTGCGTTGACATAGGAGGAACTTTTACTGACGTTATAGCTTTAAACATGGAGACGGGAGAAATAGTAAGGGAGAAAATTCTATCGACACCTAAGGAACCAGAAATTGCTGTGTTAAGTGCAATATCCACAGTTCTAAAGAAGTTAAAGGGTAAAGAAGTTAGGTTCATCATACATGCAAGTACGATAGCTACAAACGCTATTTTGGGTCAAATAGGGCTTGAGCTCCCAAAATGTGCTATGTTAACTACGAGAGGCTTCAGGGATATCATCGCAATAGGCAGGCAACAGAGACCAGAACTCTACAATATTTTCTTTCAAAAACCAAGAGAACTGATCCAACGTAAGTACAGATTTGAAGTCGAGGAGAGGATAGGGCCCGATGGACATGAAATAATCCCCTTAAATAAGGGGGATGTCATAAAGGCGATATCTAGAGTAAAAAAGGAAGGAATTGAGTCTGTAGCAATCTGCTTTCTTAACTCTTATGCGAACCCAGCGCATGAGATCGAAGCTAAAAAGTTAGTTGAAAGGGAGTGTAATGTGTTTACAGTAGCTTCCAGTGAGATCTGTCCAGAATATAGGGAATATGAGAGATTTAGCACGGCTGTAGTGAATGCAGTTCTTATGCCAATTGTTTCCTCCTATTTGGGACGCCTGAGACAGGGCCTTGAGGAAATGGGATTAAAAGCTCCTCTCTTGCTGATGAAATCTAGTGGTGGTATTATTTCAAGTCAAAGAGCCGTGAAAATTCCTGCTGCAATCATAGAGTCCGGCCCAGCTGCTGGAGTTATAGCGGCAACGTTCTATGCAAAGCTAATTGGCTTAGAAAATGTTCTGAGCTTTGACATGGGAGGAACTACTGCTAAAGCTGGAACTATAGTAAACAGAAATCCAGAGGTCACTAGAGAGTATGAAGTAGGAGGTAAAACCCATAAAGGAAGGTTAGTAAAGGGGAGTGGCTACCCTGTTAGGTTTCCATTCATAGATCTTGCTGAGTGCAGTGCCGGAGGAGGTACTATTGCTTGGGTAGACGAAGGGGGTTTCCTAAGGGTGGGTCCCTTAAGTGCTGGATCAGATCCCGGACCTGCATGTTATGGGAGAGGAGGAAAGGATCCAACTGTAACGGATGCAAACGTCATTCTAGGTAGACTAAATCCAGAATACCTGCTTGGCGGAAGGTTGAAAATTCACAAAAAGTTGGCAGAAAAGGCGATAGAGAAAAAGATATGCGAATTCTTAGGGTTAGATCTAGTGAAGGCAGCAAATGGCATAATAGAGATAGTGAACTCTGAGATGAGCAAAATCCTGCGCATAATGTCCGTTGAAAGAGGGCTCGATCCTAGAGAGTTTGCTCTCATGGCATTTGGAGGAGCTGGACCAATGCATGCATGTCAACTGGCTGAAGAACTCTCTATAAACCTCGTAGTCATACCCATAGATCCTGGGCTGTTTTCGGCTTGGGGCCTAATGGCAGCAGATATGACCCATGAAGCTTCTAGGCCATTGATGACAACCATGATCGATCACAAAAGGCTCGAAAACATCTTTAGAATTCTAGAAGCAGAAGCAAGGAATGTTCTAGTTGAGCAGGGAATTGAGAAAGGCAAAATATTCACCTTAAGGGAGTTGGATATCAGGTATTTGGGACAGTCATATGAGTTGCAAGTTCCAGTTCCTCTAAAGATAGACGAGAATTCTTTAAGCGGAATAATCAATTCGTTCCATGCCAAACATAAAAGAATGTACGGCTATTCGATGCCTGATGAGGAAATTGAATTCGTTAATGCTAGGGTAAGAGCCATCGGGAGCATTATAAGGCCAAAAATTCCAAAGCAGCCAATTCAAGGGCCTAACCCTGACGAAGACTCCTTACTTGGTTTCAGAGAGGTTTATTTTAGCGCGAATGATGACTTCCTTAAAACCCCTATCTACAGTAGAGAAAGGCTGAAGCCAGGAAATACGATAGAAGGTCCTGCAATAGTTGAACAGTACGATACGACAATAGTAATTCCCCCTGGATGGAGTGCAAAGGTTGATGAATTCGGATCCCTGAGGATGGTGAGTTAAGTGGATCCTGTAACAGTTGAGGTCATAAGAGGAGGACTTGTTTATGCCGCTGAAGAAATGGGAATAGTCCTCAGAAAGACGGCTTATTCTCACAACATAAAAGAGAGAATGGATCATTCATGCGCGATATTTGACAGCAAAGGAAGGTTAATAGCACAAGCAGAGCATATTCCGGTCCATCTGGGCTCTATGTCAATTGCTCTAAAGAATTGCCTGAAAGAAATCGATTTTCGCCTCGAAGAAGGGGATATGGTCGTCTTTAACGATCCCTATATAAGCGGAACACATCTTCCAGATATAACTATGGTAGCTCCAGTGTACGAGGGAGAAGAGCTACTTGGTTATGTTGTAAATAAGGCACATCACTCAGATGTTGGAGGGAAGACTCCTGGTAGTCTTCCAGGGGATGCTAGCGAGATCTATCAGGAAGGACTAATAATCCCTCCAGTAAGGATTGTAAGGAGAGGAGATATAGTTAAGGACGTTCTTAAGCTAATATTGTCGAATGTGAGGACTCAGAAGATAAGAATGGGGGATCTTAGAGCGCAAATAGCAGCAAATCTATTAGGAATAAGAAGATTTCGAGAAATTACACAGAAATTTGGGATAAGTGTTGTTAATGAGGCAATTAACGACATACTTGATTACTCTGAGAGAAGAATTAGGAAAAAGATCTCAGAGATAAAAGAGGGGACTTACGAGGCTGAGGATTATTTAGAAAGTACTGGAACTGAGGAAAAACTCGTGAAATTAAAGGTAAAAGTTCAAATCAAGGGAGATGAAATATCTTTTGACTACACCGGTACAGATCCCCAAGTAAACGGACCAGTAAATGCCGTTCTTGGAGTTACCTTGGCTGGGATTTACTATGTCTTAATGTGTATCACAGATCCGACCATTCCAATGAATGAGGGCTGTTTCAGGCCTGTTTCAGTAAAAGTCCCAAAAGGATGTATTCTAAATCCTATAAGGCCAGCTCCTGTTGGAGGAGGAAATGTCGAGACTTCTCAGAGAAATGTGGATGTCCTTTTTAAAGCCCTTTCCAAAGCAATCCCTCAAAAGGTTTGTGCGGCAGGTCAAGGCACGATGAACAACGTCTGCGTTGGGGGAATAGATGCTTCGGGAAAACAATGGGTCTTTTACGAGACTATAGGAGGAGGATATGGAGGAAGGTATGGTTTAGATGGAGTTGATGGCGTTCAAGTTCATATGACCAATACGATGAATACGCCAATAGAGGCAATAGAAGCAGCTTATCCGATTCTGTTCTTAAGGTATGAGCTAAGGAAGGATAGCTGTGGAGCTGGGAAGTGGAGAGGAGGTTGTGGTATAATTAGGAGCTGGAAGCTTTTGGGAGAACGTGCTTCACTTTCTCTAATGGCAGAAAGACAAAAAATAGCTCCATGGGGTCTTTTCGGCGGGAGACAGGGGGCTACTGGCAAAGCTTTGATAATTAGGTCGGACGGAAGGAAGCTGGAATTATCATCTAAATGTACAGTAACTATGGAAAAAGGGGATATATTCGTGATATTAACTCCTGGAGGAGGAGGGTATGGGGATCCAAAAGAAAGGGACTACAAAGCAATACTTAGAGATCTAGAAAACGAATTGCTATCAAAGGAGAAGATCGCTGAGGATTATGGTCTCTCACTTCCCTAAAAAGAATCTTAGGTTACAAATTTAGGATTCTCCTTGAAAAACAGCTCTAAGTAAAGAAATATGGAGGGAGCCTTATGAGAATAAGAAAACTAGTTCCTGAGGATTATGAAGAAATAATAAAGCTCTGGGATGAAGCAGGGCTGCCCTATAAGCCTAAAGGAAGGGATAGCAAGGAGTCTATTGAAAAACAAATGAAAGAGAACCCAGAATTCTTCATTGGAGCTTTTGATGGTGAAAAGCTGATAGGGACCGTTATCGCCTCCTTTGATGGGAGAAAAGGATGGATAAACAGATTAGCGGTCCATCCAAAGTACAGAAGAAGAGGAATAGGACAACATCTCATAAAGGAGGCTGAGACCATTCTCAAAAAGAAGGGTGCATGGGTAATCTGCGCTCTAATTGAAAGAAAGAATGAGCCCTCTTTGAATCTTTTCAAAAAATGTGGTTATAAGATATCTAGCGATTTAATATATGTAAGCAAAAGGGAGAGCGACCTCGTCTAGAGCAATTTGCTGAATTTCCGTTTGGGCTGTAGTCTCAGAAGAATTTATTCCATAATACCCTTTCTACTGATAGCCTCTAGTGACGAACATCTCATATGCAGGAAGATAGTACTTGATGTTAGTGAAAAGCAGTTTGTTAGACTAAGATGGATCGTACAGCAAGTCCTGCAACGAATAAAGTTATGCCTAAGACGACTAGAAGAATTCTAATCGCTATTAATACATAGGAGAGTTTGCTAATACTTATCTCGATTTTCTGCTCACTTATGGCCTCCGATAGTCTTATCGCGACTCTTGAGCCACCAACTTTAACGGGAATGACTACTTTACCTATAAGTGGGCTATCAACAGTTATATTGAATGAATAAGATGCAATAGGAATCTCTATCTCTTCAGGAAGAAGTTCTGAAACATCTATTTCAACGCTACCTACTGAGGGAAAGAATATGGAACTAATGGCAAACAATCCGCCTAGAACAATGAGCATAAAAGGAAGAGCTTTCTCTGCCCAAAACAACCTCATAACATGAATAGTATCAAATTTGGTTAAAGGTTTTTCATGTTAAGGAACAGGATTTACACCCAAACTCAGGGTAATGGCAGATACGAGACTTTAGAGCTTGCCTTTCCCTGCTAAAACAATCATATATCTAGGATAACTCATGTTTCTAGGTAGGGGGATCTCTGCATTCAATATCATACTTGCTAGCTCCCTAAACCTCTGTTTGAACTGTCTGTATTCGTTCTTTTCCAGCACTTCCCTTCCTTTTTCCGTCAGGTGGAACCTCCTTTCACCGTTAGTCTTAACAACTTCCCTGAATATTAGTCTATAGAGAGTGCTCCTGCTGGCATATCTTCCAAGTTTTTTGATCCCTCCATATTTCTCATTTGCCTCTATAAGCATGAGAACAGCAAACTCTTCGTTCTCATATATCAGCTCCATTAATTTTCTTAGCAACTCGTTCTGAGAGTAAGGAAGTATAATGTGCTTGACCTCCTTGTGTGACATGTTCAATAGGTAAATTCCAAAATCAATTTTAATTTTTTGGAAAAAACAAGCAAGTCCAACGTAGGACCATTAGGGGTGAAATTCGATCGACCATAAGGGCGACTCAAGGAAATCCTTATTTGTATCGGAAGGAACCCTTCACGTATGGTCTCTCTAAGCCCTCTAATAGTGATAAAACCAGGAAGCGCTTTGTATGAGGCGGTCATGGAACTGTTGATAATGTATACAACTGATGAGGCTTTAATCCTAGAATTTGAAGGTGAAGGAGCCTTTTTTGTATTCGGAACTGAGAGGTTTGTGTTTCTAGTAGGCGGAGAAGTTAAGGTCTATAGATTAGCTGATATAGCCAAAATGTTCGTAAAGGAGGGCGTAAAACCTGACTCAGCAACCACAGAACCGTTTTGGTATCCCTCTAAGTACTTAAATCAGTGGCTGAAGATATTAAAGGAACTGGGTCATGACTTAACCAAATGGAAGGTCGTTCCTTATGATTTAGAACAGAAAGAGTAGGGAGGTAGTCTCTTCGTACCATTATAACTTTTTAAAGAGGAGAGATGTTGCTCATGCCATAAGTGCTTCACATACAACGTCGAAGAGAAAAAGCGGCGACATGGTTGCAAACCTTTTCAAAAACTTTCAGACAAATAAGTTAAAAATCGTGCTTAGGTGGGTTTATTCCTAACAATGAACCTTAAGATGAAACTATCGCCCATCATCGAGCTGCTTAGAAATAGAAATCTAGCAATAATAGTCGTCTCCTGGATTCTTTTTGCATTGGCCGGACCTCTTTTCTGGCAGTTTGAATCTGATTATGCGAAGAGGCTGGGCGCCTCACCTGAAATAATTGGTATGATGAACTCTGCTTTCACCCTAATCAATATGTTAGTTCAAATTCCTGGAGGTTATTTAGCTGATAAAAGAGGAAGGAAACGACTTGTTGCATGGGGGACTTTTCTTGTAGGTTTTCCAAACCTAATTAGAGCAATATCTGGGGATTGGAAGAGCTATTTCTTCGCAACAGCGATATCCGTTGCTGTTGGAAACATGTACAATCCAGCTCTTGCGGCAATATACCAAGATTCTCTGCCACCGGATTCAAGGGCCTTTGGAAGTTCTTTAATTAACGGCATTTCTTGGGCAATTCCCAGCACAATAAGCTCGCTTTTTGGCGGATATCTCTACGAAAGATATGGGTTGCTGGGCCTAAGGGCTGCTTTAGTGGTCAACGCATTTGTCTACTTTGTAAACGGAATTCTTAGATTCGGTATGAAGGAAACCTTGCAGAGAAAACCAGAAGCGCCTAAGCAAATGTCCTTCAAAGAGACCCTTTCAAGCCTAAAGAGGGTCTTTTCATGGGCTTATGGCTCAGTAAAAGTGCTTCTAACATTAGAAATCTTTTTTGGGATAATATCTGGAATCTCAGGGGCTTTTTGGCTATTATATGCCCTTTACGTGATAGGAGTAAGTAAGTTCCAGTGGGGAATTGTTGGTGCAGTCTACAATCTGCTGTATTTTCCTCTCAGCCTTTACACAGGGAAGATTGCAGATAAAAGGGGAAGAGTAAGGCAAATGAGACTAACACCTTTCATATGGGTGATCTCAAATCTGATATTCTTAACTGCTAAGAGCTTTGAAGCAGTTCTCATTTCTTGGATTCTAAGCGTTATAGGAGATGCTTTTTGGAAACCAGGCTTTTCAGCGATTTGGATCGACGTTATTCCAAGGAAGAGGAGAGCTAGGATGTTCTCCATTAGGACTATAGCAGGTGGAATATCTTCTGTCATAGCATACGCCTTGAGCGGCTTCCTTTACGCAAAGAAGGAAGCATATCCATTTGTAGTCGTTATTTTGATCGAGTTATCAATGATACCACTTCTTCTTTATCTAAAAGAGCCCGAAGTAAAGGAAATTTAGGACACGATATCCTCTAGATCACATTTCAAAGATATTTTCCTAAGCATTTCAGATGGTATTGAGAAGAGCTGTTGAGGATCCTCGACATATATGTAAAGGTGATATCGCTTTGACAATCTATCAAAGCTTGTCATGGCATACTCTGGCTTCATAGGAAGCTTCTCCTCGTACTCTAAAATTAATTCATCAAGAATTTTCTCTATTCTCTCAGTCCGAAAATCCCTAGGAAACTCAAGAGGCAGCATATAACAAGTTAAATTCCCACTTTTCCTTTTGAAATTCGTTATCCTGAGTCCCATGACATCCTGATTGCTGATCAATACATGGCTGAGGGTTGGAGTAAGGATCTTAGTGTAATTGATTGATACTTCCTCAACTATACCTTCAATATTTCCCATTCTTACGTAATCTCCTATATTGAACGGACGTGAAATCAGGACGTATAGTCCTGCGATAAAGTTGCCTATACTTTTAGTGGAAGCAAAACCAATAGCCGTTCCTGCTAACGCAGAAAAACCGACAAACCAATCGCTTGGGAGACCTCCAAGCTCAAATAAGGCAGCAATCCCTCCAAGCACAACGATGAATCTGCTTAGAGTAGCCAAAGCGTTTTCAGCGGTAGGAGATAATCGTACCCTGCTTGCATACTTCTTTATGTACATTGTAAGAAGTCTCTCTATGACTGTAGTAGCGAGTAGAATGGCGCATAGCTTTAAAGCTATCACCAAATAGGTAGGAACGCTCTCAATTATTTCTGGCACTTAGCATCACCAAATTATCATAGGAGTGCCCTTTGACGAATGATTTCTCATTGAGTAAGGCATGGTTATTTAAGATTTCTCTTCTTCAGAAATAGCTTTCTTCAATGCTTTGCTTATATCTTCGAAGAGAGAAGATTTCAGGATTCCAACAAGCAAGATCAGCTTTCCAATAACGAAGACAGCATCGCTAAGAAAAGCTTTATCAAATCCCTTCTTTCTACCTTTTTATTAGTCTTCTAAGGGCTTTAGCAAGCAATATCATTTGAATTGTGGCAAAATATCTTTTTTGCATCTATTTTGGGAAAAATCCTCCTTCATAAATGCCCAGGTAATTTATCATACAATAAAACAGATCCCCCAAGGTCCTTTTATACTCTATAGAGATATCTTCTAATTTCCCAATCGGTGACAGACCTAGAAAATTCAGCCCACTCTTCTTCAAGCATATCGAGATAAGTATCGCAGACATCCTTTCCTATGTATTTTTTGAGAACTTCATCGTTTCTCGCTTCATCTATGGCTTCCTTCAAGTTACAAGGCAAGGTATTGAATTTCTCAGGAGTCTCATACACATTCCAGTCTGTGGGATTTCCTGGATCCAAACTTCGCTCTATTCCATCCATTCCGGCTGCAAGTACGGCAGTAAAAGCTAAATAAGGGTTACAGGATGGGTCCGGAGCTCTGAACTCTATTCTAAAACCTCTATCCCTAGAAGTTGGAACTCTGACTAAAGCAGATCTATTTTTGTATCCCCAACAAATGTAAACTGGAGCCTCATATCCCGGAACCAGCCTTTTATAGGAGTTTATGGTTGGAGCTACAAAGGCAGATAAAGCCCTTGCATGCACCAATAATCCGGCTATGAAGTGCTTTGCCATTTTAGAGATCGAACTTTTATCATGATCCCAAAATAGATTATCTCCATCTAGATTAGATAAGCTTATATGAAGGTGCATTCCAGAGCCATTTATTCCCTCAAAAGGCTTTGGCATAAAAGTTACACGCAAACCAAATTCAGAGGCGATATTTCTCAGAATTTCTTTGTATATTAAGATAGAATCCGCCGTTTTAAGCGCATCAGAAAATTCAAAATCTATCTCGTGCTGTCCTGGAGCAACCTCATGGTGTATTGCCTCAGGTTTTATCCCTGCCTCTGATAAGGCCTTTGCGAATCTAATCTTGATATCCATTGCGTTGTCTTCGGTCAGATCAAAGTAACCACCATCATCGTGCTGCTTGCTTTCATTGAGCAAGAAGAATTCGACTTCTGCACCTACGTTGAAGGTTAATTCCTTTGTTCTAAGCAAGTCCATTGATCTCCTCAATATTTGCCTCGAATCTTTCTCAAAAGGCTTGCCATCTGGCTTAAGAATATAACAGAAGAAGTTTCCTATGATCTCTCCCTTATGCATTGAGGTAAAGAAGCTGCTAAGATCTGGCTTCAGGTATAAATCCGATTCTTCTATTCCTATGAGTTCCAGAGAAGACCCATCAAAACCTATTCCTTCCTCCAATGATTTCTTAAGATCCTCTGAGGGAATAAAAAGCCCCTTTGGTCTACCAGAAAGATCTACTGTCCTTAACATCAGAAACTTTATGTGCTGTTCCTCTATCTTTCTCTTAATCTCCTCAACAACCATTTGCTCTTGAATTGTCACCAATTTCCTCAGATTGTCTGAAAGAAAGGCTAAACAAAAACTCCTCTGAAGTTAGAGCAATAACACTTCCTTTATTAAAGTACAACGAATAAGCAAGAGGCTCAAAACTATTATAACCAACATTATAATATTTGAACCTTGACAATAATGCTTGGAAAAGTGATGATGTATGAGCTTTTACGTTGAAAGAACGGAAGAAGGCCAAAATGCATACAAGACTTTCCTTATCGAAGACCCGAAGATGATTACAATTCTTGGAAACGAAATTGCTTTGAAAATACTAAAGGAACTAGGGAAGAAACCAGCTTGTCCCATGGATGTAGCAAGAAGCCTTGACGTTCGAGAACAGACTGTTTACTATAACATAAAAAAGCTAGAAGCCGCCGGCTTAGTGCGTGTAGTCGCTACAGAACAGAGATCGGGAGCCATAGCAAAGATATATGAGCCCGTAGCAAGCGTGATATCCATGAAGCTATTCCCCTCAGAGCCTATCAAGGACTTTAAAGCCAGACCTGCTGAGATAGATTTTCTACGGCCCTTCATAAGAGAAGGTTTTTTTGACTCACTCATAATCCTTGGAAGTCCAGATCCACATGGAAAGTATCGTTCTAGGGCCTCTGATGGCTTTTGTGCGATAAATCTTGCCATGTTCTTTGGCCAGTTTACAAGAGATTATAGGATACCGTTCTATAAGCTAGATACACAAGTAAGAGAGGTTGATCTAGAGAAAAACTTGGTAGTTGTTGGTGGTCCAAAGGCTAACATAATCAGTGCTAAGATAAACGAGCACCTACCAATATTCTTCGACTACTCTGAAGAACTTAGGGAGTGGAGCATAGTTTCATCTCTATCTAGGAAAATCTATAGGGAAAAGCAGGTAGGTCTTATTGCAAGGATAGACAGCCCCTTTAAGGATGATAAAGAGATCCTCCTATTTGCTGGAATGGGTTTCAGGGGAACAAGAGCTGCAGTGTTGGGTTTCATAAGGCATTTGGATCAGGTTCAAAGCGGAAATTTCTTCAATTCAAAAGTTATAGCTAAAGTAGTTAGGGGCGTGGACATCGATGCTGATGGGATAATCGATGATGTTGAATTTCTAGAATAACTTCTGATTCAATAAATGGGCTAAGGCATTAAAACAGCTTTAAACAATTCTATAGATCTACCAGACGATGTGCAACAGATCTCAGGCATTCTCTCTATTAATATCTGGGAGAAGTAGTTTGCAGCAAGTTTTTGGAACTCTACAGGATCAAATCCTGAGTGAACATCACCCATTTCTCTTCTAAATTCTTCAAACTGGTGTTTGCAAAGGTCAATTATGATAACTCGGCCGCTTGGCTTAACACTTTCTCTTAGGCTAGAAAAAGCATTTTTAACTTCCTTAACATGATGTAGTGTGAGGATTGAGATAATGACATCAAACTTATCTGGGAGAGCAAAATAACGAGAGGAGTAAAGGACACTCTCCCTTATTTTCTCCATAATTCCAATAATTGGAATTATATCTCTTCTCCTGGATGCAAGAACTTTAAGCATATCAGGCGTTAGATCCATCGCAAAAAAACTAGCATTTGGTAAGAAAGATCTGATCCTATCCATTATTTTTTCAGTTAGGAGACCAGTTCCTGCTCCAACATCAAGTATGTCAAGCAACCTATCGCTGGGAGGAATAGCTAAAGATTCTAGAACAGAATCCACTATTCTCTCGATACCTTTTGGCCCAAAGTAATCTAACAAAATCTTATCTCTCTTTTGGGCCTCTTTTAATGAGAAATGCTTAGCTTGACTAAGATAGTTTTCAATATTGTTTATCTTGAGTTCTGTTAGTAAATCCTTTAGATTAAAAGACTCTAAGTATGATTGCACACAGCTGTACATCTAGGGAAGTTGCATGTATTCTTTAAAAGACTCCTTTAGCAAAAATGCAAGATCTCTTTTTATTTTTCTAGAGAACATTTCCCTAAAATGAATATTTCCTAAAAAGGAGGTTGAAGAGCATAAGAGCAACTTAAGAAGAGGTTTTCAGATCATAATAGATGGAAGATCACTACAAAATGGTGATCTTATTAATAGGCTGCATAAACCTTAGCCTTGATCCTAACTCGGAGGAGGCATCGAAGCATTGGATTCGAACAAAATCTGTTAAATAGGATCATAAAGACACTAAAAAAGCAATGAATAACATAGTGAGAGATAAGAGTTTCTGGGGCCATAGAGATTGCCGCAATTGCGTTGTTGATGACCAAAGCATGTTTATGTTTCTGAGAAATGTAGATAGCTCAAATCAATTGACAGATCTTTGCCGAAATATGCAGGGATTTATTTAGTAAGAAAAAAGTTAGCAGTTGGTGAAAGATGCAGGTAGATTTAATCCTCCCAACGGTATCTTTAATCTTCCTTAACTTTGTAGTTTGGACTTATCCTCGATTAGAGCCCAGAATGAAGCAATTTTTGGAAGAGGGAGAATTCTCGGTCAAAGATGCGCTAGCATTAGCTCTTGTTTTGGCAGGTGCCATCGTTATCTTAGCCCTATCTCCAAGCGCTCTCCTTCTAATTCTTTCTATGATAGGAATAGGTTTTGTTCTCAATCTAACTTCATTAATTATAACTGGGAACCGCTGGATTTCTGTGATTTTGCCGAGCACCTTTTATGTATGCTTCTTCTTTTTCTGGAACTTAAAGCTTCTGAATTTATTTGCGATAGTCTTAGCATTTGGGGCTTCATTGATCCTAGCAAACGTATTTACCTGGAAGTCTTCCCTAGCATTCGTTGCCATCCTTACATTGATTGACATCATACACGTATTTGGCACTAAGATGATGGTAGAAGTCGGTCAAAAAGGAATTCAGCTTGGACTGCCGATTATGCTATTGTTGCCAGCCTATCCTGCAAGAGGCTACTTAGGATTTGGTCTAGGTGACTTGTTTGTAGCATCCCTAATTACAGTTAGAAACTGGGAAAAGTTTGGTGGAAGAGCTGGATTAGTAACCTCTATTCATATCGCTATATTCCTAGGGTTAATGATACCGGTTGTTGAAAGGTTTGGAGCATTGCCTGCTACCGTCTTTATCTCTGCTGGTTGGGTTACTTCATATATCCATATGAAAATTATGAGAGAAAGGAATTCATGACTCCCTATTCATGTCCTTCAATCCTCCTGTCAATAGAAGATAAAGCCTTAGAAGATTAGATATAACCGCGGTTCTCCGAATCACTTAATGATTCTTTCTCCTCAATTAGGAAAGTTGCAAAAAGGTTCTTAATTCCCTAGATAATTAAACTATGGCTTTTGAATAATATTTTATCGTTTCATAGCAGAAACAGGAATTGGTGCATTAAGAGTTGAAGGCGCTTATTACCGGATTCGAAAAGTGGGGTGAGGAACCGGGAAATCCAACTGAAAGGCTTGTAAGCATATTAGATGGTAAAAAAGTAAATGGCATGGAGATCCACGCATTTCTACTTCCAGTAGCCTTTAAAAGAGCTAGAAAAGAGATTATATCAAGGATTGAGCAGATAAAGCCCGATATCATAATTAACACTGGTCTGGCCGCCAGCAGACTTGTTATCTCTATAGAAAGGGTTGCCGTGAACATAATCGATGCAAGACTTCCAGATAACGATGGTGTAAGGCCAATAGACGAACCAATAGATCCGGAGGGTCCCTTTGCATATCCCTCAACTTTACCTACTAGAAGAATTCTAGAACGCCTAAAGTCGAGTGGAATACCGGCAAAATTATCTTACTCTGCAGGAACGTACTTATGCAACTTTGTCATGTACCTCTCTTTAAGAACGATAGATAAGCTTGGAATGCACTCTCTTGCTGGTTTTATTCACGTTCCGCACACACCGGATTTAGCCGCAAAGAAAGATAAACCTACACCGAGTATGTCAATAGATTTGATGGAAAAGGCCATTAAGATAGCACTAGAGGAGAGCTCTACATATCTTTCTAATAGAATTAGAAGTTAAGGCCAAATATCAAGCAATGAAAAGAGGAATGAAGTGATTAAAGCAAGCCTCCCCTATAAATAGAGGTAAGATCCTATCCAAACGATCTAAGTTGTCAGCATCAAAAAGGACAATTGCTCTCACCGAGGCTCTTATCACTACGTTTCTATGGTCTTCTTCTTACATTTTGATAAAACGTGGGCTTGTGACCATAAGTCCCCTTCTATTTGCGGGCACTAGGTACTTTCTAGCCTTTCTTTGTCTCTTAGCTGTTTTTACTTTGACTAAGAGAGCCCTTCCCTCAATAGAAGGAAAGCAATGGGCTTATTTGGCATGTTTGGGGCTTTCAGGATATGCAGGAATGCCAGCATTCCAGTTCTTAGGATTACTTTATCTTGGGGCAACCGATTCTGCATTTATCTCGAACTTCAATCCCCTATTTGTTGCTCTCATTTCATGGATCGTGAAAAAGAGGTCTCATGGAAAAAGGCAGTGGACTGGGTTTTTTCTTTCATTAATTGGAGCTACTATCTATTTTTTCCTGAAATACAGCTAAGATCAAGGGATAAAGCCCTAGGTATAGCTCTAACAGCCATTTCTGGCCTCTTTTGGGGGATCTACATGGTATTAGCTGAAAAAAGAACATCAGAAGAGTTAGATGTCCTGTCAAGAACGACAATCTCAATGGGTTTAGGAAGCGTTCCTCTTCTGCTCCTTTCCTTTTTAGTTGAGGGAACAAGGCTTGTCAAGTCATCTTGGATTTACATCTTGTGGTTAGGGATAGTGAATACAGCAATAGCCTTTACATTATGGATTCGTTCTCTCGAAGAACTTAGGGCTTTTGAGACATCAATCCTGCAGAATACTATGTTAATTCAAATAGCCCTGCTTTCTATGCTATTCTTGGACGAAGCCCTATCTTTTAACAAGATAATAGGCATGATCCTCGTGCTTACGGGAGCTATCTTGGCGCAAAAAACCAAAAAGGGCTCAAGGCAAATCTAAGGATTCTATGAAAATCCTAGAGGATTTACTCGCGCTCCATCAAAGGAACTATGCGCTCAAGTACATAGTTGATGAAAGTCTCCTCATCTATCTTACTGAAAATAGTCACAACACAGTTTCTAGTTAGCCCAACAACCAATCCGTACTTCTTATCCTCAAAGACAACATACCAGATTTTTCCATGTTTGAGGTATTCGTGATATAATGTAGTATCTTGAAGAGCATTTCCATAGAGGGCCAGCTTATTTATGTTTGGCAAATCGACCTGATCGAAATATATAACTTTAGTAGCCTCAGGATTGGATTCATGTAGCTCTTTTAGAGTCTCATGAGTTATCTTAGCCTCTACTACGGCTCCTGGTCCTGGAATTATTATCTCACCAAGCTTTGAGGCTATGTTATTCGCTATTCTCCACTTTTCAACAACAAAAAGCAATGTTATTCCTTCTCTCTCGGTAAAAAAGAAGCCTGACTCCCTCGTGAATAGGTTGTATCTTAGCTCTCCTCTATAAGTCGTTGGGATGACCTTGTCCTCAGAGTAAATCCCCCACAAGAGGTCTTTTCTGAAGTCAAGCTCTCTTACTTCACTCATTAACTTAATCTCCTGTCCTCCATATTCTTCAACTCTTTCCATTTTCCAATCTTTCAATTTTTCAGCAATCAGTTCTAATGGAACCCTTTCCTCCAACTTGAAAAGCTTTCCTGCTAAAACCATCAACGTAGAAATTCACAGATAATATTAAACAATATCTTGTGAAAATCCATGCTCTTCTCATGACCAAATTTTGGCCTTCAAGCACGAGACATAAAAATAAAGAATATTCATGATCTCATTCTCTAGATGATGATTTATAGATAAGTTGATGGTCTGAACAGGCAAATTAGGATATAATGGTAGTAAAGAGATGGGGAGGAAGAAAATAAGCATGACATCGGACGAACCCAGACCTACAAATTCTTTTTAGGTCAGGATAAGTTCATGTCTTCCAAGGTAGGAGAACGTATTATCAAGGAGACCAACGATGCCATCTACTTACATCAAGGAGGTTGTGCTAGAGGACTTCATGTCATACGAATACTCAAGAGTACCGCTTAAACCAGGTCTTAACATAATAACTGGCCCTAATGGAGCTGGAAAGTCCTCAATAATCCTTGGAATAGCTGTCGCAATGGGTCAGACATACACTGAGAGGTCCAGAAGGCTCAGAGATCTAATTAGAAGGGGAAAAAATGTTGCTCGTGTTACCGTAGTGCTTGATAATAGGCCAGTTGATGGAAAGAGGCCCATTCCCTTTTCGAGAAAGGATGAGGTCAGAATATCTCGATATTTGAGATCTGACGGAACATATTGGTTTGAAATGGACTACAAACCGATAGATAAGGCGGAAGTTGTCTACAGACTTTCTCGCCTTGGAATAAATCCTAACAACATGCTGATTATAATGCATCAAGGGATGGTAAGCGATTTCAGTCGTCTTTCTCCACAAGATAGGTTGAAGTTGGTAGAGGAGGCGGCTGGATTACACGAATATAGAGAAAGGATTCTAGATGCTAGAAAAAAGTTAGAGGAGATCGTTAGTGAAGAAGAGTCCCTAAAGGAGCTGCTATCAAAGAGCGAAAAGACGATGGGATACTGGGAAGAGCAATACAGTAGATTGCTTGAGAAAAGGGAGCTCAGAGAAAAACTTAGAAAGCTGAGACTTGAGCTGGCATGGTCAAAGTGGAACTTACAACTGAAGAATGTTGAGAAGATAAGGACCAGGATAGCTCAAAGAGAGTTAGAAGCCAATAAACTGCAAAAAAGGCTGAATGAAGCAGAAAAAACGGCTAAAGAAGCTAGAGAAGAGCTAAAGAAATCATGGAAGTCCTTAGAGGAGGCCTTCCTTGATCTCTCCATCGAGGAGAGAGCGCTAGGTAGAATGGAAGCATCCTCAGGAGAATTGATAAAAGAAGCGATGAAAAGCGTGGAGACTGCAAGAGCTAAAGTAGAGGCCCTAAAATCATCGTTCTTCAAGAAACAGGAGGAATTAATAGAAGCATCCGTCGAGAGAGCTTTAAGTGAGTTCAGGCTGAAGATGATTAGAAGTGAGATATCAAAACTTAAGAGAAAATTATCAGAAGCCGAGCAAAAACTCTTAGATATCGAAAATGAAGCTAAGAATCTAGGACCTAAAGTAGAGACAGAAAGATCTCCTGATGAAATAATACAAGAGATAAGGTTTGCCTCGGCTAGACTCTCTACACTAACCGATGTCTCAGATGACACGGAGCAAATGTATCTAAACTATTCAAAAATGCTTGAAGAACTCAGAGAAAAAGTAAGAATCCTTGCGGAGAACAAAAGAGCAGCAATCAAGGAACTAGAGGAGAGAAGTAGACTCTGGAGAAGGAGACTTAAGTCCTTAGTAAGTGAGATAAATAAGACTTTTAACGACATACTTGAGAGGCTTGACGCCAAGGGAGAGGTCAGACTAACGGATCTGGAGGATGTTGAGAAGGCTGGCCTCAGAATATTCGTAGGTTATAGAGGATCCCCCCTTGCTGAACTAGATCCTTTCACACAAAGCGGAGGAGAAAGAAGTACTGCAATTATAGCCTTTCTCCTCTCCCTTCAAAAACAAATGAAATCTCCAATAAGAGTAGTGGACGAATTTGATGTTCACATGGATCCAGCCAATAGGGAAAGAATATTCGAGCAAATATTTGAGATTCTAAAGGAAGCAGGAGGACAGAGCATTTTTGTTACTCCTAGAAGACTGGTGGGATTAAAGAAGGGCACACATATCATCGTAGTCCAAAATGTTGAAGGAGCATCGGAGATTCGGGAAGTTAGTTAAATTTCTTTAACAAATTTAACTTAAATTGCAATATCTCCTTTACAAGGAACAGTGCCTAAGCAATAGGAATAAGATTATTTGAAGAACAAGAAGCCTTTCCTCATGGAAATCTTCCCTCAAACTTTTATTTTTTCAAGAATCACTTCACCGGCTCAGGTGGCTATTCATGCCGACGCTTAGTTCTAATATTAACTCCCTTTTAGAACAGTTTGTAAAACGCACGCTCGGAATGGAGGCAGTAGCTCTGGTTACGATGGATGGCCTGATAATGGCCTCCTCACTACCATCTGGTGCAGGAGAAGAGAGAGTAGCAGCGATGTCTTCTGCTCTGCTTAGTATTGCTTCAAGGATAACAGAAGAATTAGAAAGGGGAGAATTCAAAAGAGCTTTGGTAGCCGGTTCTGAAGGGTTCATCGTTTTAGTTCCCTCTAGTTCTGGTTTTCTTCTAACCGCGGTATGTTCTAAGGACGCAAGGCTCGGCATGGTACTTTTTGAAATAAATAAGCTAGCTACTTTCTTATCAAGGGAATCATGACCTACTTCTGACTAGGATGGAACTTAGAGCTCTTTTTTCCCTAAGGAAGGATATTACTTTATGGATTGTGCTGCCTCAGGAAATTTCCACTAATTAGTCAAACTAACTCTTATTCATGTTCTAGAGATTGTAACATCCTTTATTAACGATAGTCAATTCACTGGTGTTGATCATCACTTACAAGTAAGGTGCCTCTAATGAGGTCTAGACTAAAGAAGAGAAGGGAGATCTTGCTAAGGATCTTGGACTTATGCGAGAAGGCTATAAAGGAGGAGGCGGATCCCTTTCAAGTCGATGTTGTCCAGTTATTTGGGAAATTGAGGGAATTGCTTCCAGAATTGGAGACAGAAGAGGAGTTTTACTTAGATCTAGAAGCAGTTTTAGGCCTTACTTCAGTAATTTTGAAGCAGGAAGAATGGATTCGATATAGATCATCCCTTATGTTCCTAGACCCTCTTTTGGTCCTTCTAAAGATAGAGAAACTAGGTGATAAAGACCTTGCCGATGTGCTGAGGAGGAGTTGGAGGCCGATTGTAGAGGCCAGAGGGGTTTCTCCACTATTCCTGGAAAAGGCAGTGGAATATTGGAGGACCCTTCCTGCTCTTGAGGAAAGAAGATTAGAATTAGGAGAAATGGAGGAACGGACAGGAACTCTAACTCTTTCTGATCTAGCAACTTTAGGATTTGCTTCCGAAGACGAATTCTTATCTTTCCTGGAATCTGAGGAAGAGAGACTAAAGGAAGAAGCCAAGAAGAGGGGAGGAGAAGTTCCTTATTGGGAGTTTATTGGAGCTGAAACCTTTGAAGAGACTATAAAAAGAGCCTATCTTGTTAGTTTCCTTTGTAGTTATGGGAGGGCAACAATAAGGAGAGATCCTCTCTCTGGTGAGATGTGGCTCGTCCCCTTGAAGAAACCACTAGGTACTAAGGTTTCCCTCGCAATACCTATAGATGAGGAGAGGTGGAAAAGGAGGAATGTCGGAGGAGGCAGAGCTAAGAGCTAAGTTGAAGAGAGCGGCTCACATGCTCTTCTTCAGAACTCACTCTAAGCCAGGAGTCAAGGGATGGGAACTCAAAAAGGGCCTCGGAAAGAACTACCTTCAGGTAATTGACCTACTTAACAAGGAGTTGGAAAGGATAGGTCTTAGGATAGAAACGATCTCGCAGGAAGGAGGGAAGCCTAAGAACGAGAAAGATTTCCTTTACAGCAGCTTTTTCATAACCTTTAAGGACCCTCCAGACTGGCCTGAGGTACGAGGTTCTGGATGGAGGATAGATGAAATGGCAGCACTAACAGCATGCCTCTCTCTAATCCTCTCAAGAGGAGGAAAAGTTAAGAGAAAGGAGATAGATGAGCTACTTGAGAAGAAAATACCTTCTTGGAGGGCTAGAGCGATAACTGAGAGATTCTTTAGACTGGGATACCTTTCTCTTGGTGAAGAGGACGGAGTTATTGTTGGTTGGAGGAGCAGAGTGGAGATAGATCTACAAAAACTCATGAATCTGCTTTTAGGTAGGGAAACAGAGGGTAATTAGATAATTTTGAAAGTATAAACTTATAATTCAGCAAAATCCTAAAGTAGTTAAGGTGTAGTTCGTGAGTTCTGGGGTGCTAAAAACCGTAGGATCTTTTTTGGATAAAATGGGTGTTAAGTATGTCCTAGATGAGGAAAAAAGTCTAATATTGAGTAGCTGGTCCATAGAGGACAAGCCATTTACCGTGGGCATTTGGTCAGCAGGACCTTGGCTGATTATCAGGGGCTATATACTACCGAAATCTATGGTTCCCAGAGAAAAAGAGCTTCAACTTTACAAAAAACTGTTGAACACTCATTATAATTTAGCGGAAGTTAGATACGACATAGATGAGGAGGGAAATATAGGAACAACCCAATCAATCCCTTTAGAAGGGTTAAACATGAATAACTTCCAATCCGAGTTCAATGCTGTTCTTTACGCTATTAAGTTCTTTCTAACAGACATAGCAGGGAAGTTGGGTATAGAAATCAAGTAGATTAGATTAGGATTCATTCTACGATCCGATCTTCAAAAAGCTTGGACCTGCTTGATCTAATATATTCTTAGGATAGAATGAGTAAGTAGTCGCTTGATAAGGATCCAAAAACCCGACTCACAAACAACCTACTATAGAAGTTTATTTGTTCTCAAAGCACTTGGCCAGTAGGGGTTATCAATTGGCATTAAAAGGAGAAGATCTCATCTCATTCCTGAAGAAACAGGTTGATCTGGAGAATATGATTGTAGAGGAAGGAAACAAAAGTGTTAAGGGCATAGAGAACGTTCTTGTACGGGAATTGATAAGAGGAATAGCTCTCGACTCCATGAAACATGCAAATATGCTAGAGGCAATGATAGCTCTAATATCGGGAGCTAAGATCTTTTTGTCCGAAGAAGAAAGAGAGAGAATTGGCACACAAATAAAGAGACATATAGAACTTGAGAAGAAGGCGATGGAGACCTATTCAACGCTACTTGACCAGATAACGGATGAAAAGATGAGATTGCTCATAGATTATATCCTTAAGGATGAGAAGAGACACCACAGGTTGCTTCTAAACATAGACAAGATGATAGTTGAAGCTGAGACTTTAAAGGAAGAAAGCCTATGGGAAATGATGTGGAAATACTCAGTTTTCCACGGAGCTCCTGGAGGCTAACTCTTCTCTTAGTGAAGAAAAATGAGAGGCTATAGGTTCTTCGTGACGGACATGGATGGAACCTTAGTTACGCTTGACATAGATTGGGACGAGGTGAGAGAGAAGGTAAGGGAAATACTAAGGACAGATCATCCCCTCAAACCACTTGGACCGAGCATTTTAGAGGCTACAGAAGGAAATGAAGTGCTTAGAAGAAAAGCATTCGAGCTTGTTGAGAACGAGGAAGTTAGAGCAGCACTTGATGCCTCTCCAGACCCAGAACTTAAGGCAATGCTTTCTAGACTTAAGAGAAGAGGAGTAAGGATGGCGCTAATTACATTTCAGTCCCTAAAGCCAGCCACGATAACGCTAAAGAGACTTGAGGTCCTTAACTTCTTTGAGTTCCTCATAACAAGGGAATACTCCCTAAACAGAAAGAAGCAGCTTTCAATAGCAATAAATCGTTTAAGAGCAGATCCTAGAAGTACCGTCTTCGCTGGAGATTCTCCTTGGGATGTCTTAGCTGGTAAGGAGCTTGGTTGTTTCACTGTGGTGGTAAGAAGTAATATCGAAGGTGCTGATCTCTACGTTAAAAGGTTTGTGGAGCTTGAGAAAGTCTTTTATGATTGATCTAATCTCCACTTCTCTCTAAATCTACTCAAAGCTAACTCCTTTCTCTCTTCATAGATCAGCTCGTAAAATCTCGAGGAAAGCCTTGGTTCCTCGGCTAGGATTTTGTCTATTTTCTTCTTAGGAAGACCGCTTGCTATCGCTATGGCCGCTACTTTACCGTATTTAGATATTAGAGAAACAGATTTTTTCAAATCTCTCCAAATTTTCTTGCTTTCTTTACTAAGTGCCCCTTCTCTAGCTCTAGTTAGAACAAGCCCGACCTCAAACTCATCTGCATCAGCCATGCCAATGAGCCTAGAACCGCATATTGGGCACCTTAGCACATCATCTAACCTGTGTAGCTCAATCTCTTCAATGTACCCCTTGCACTCAAGGCACGCAAATGTTCTGGACTGGCTCAGCAGATCTACTCTCATCTTGGCTACCTTCAAAGTCCTCTTTCTTTCTAAAGGAACTCTTTCTAACCTGCTTGTCATGAGGTCTATTCCTATCTTTGCAATAGGAGTCGGCTTTTCGAGTTCTCCTAAGCAGATTACTTCGATTTTTCCTTCACCTATCATCTTTAACAATCTCCCTGCTCCCCTAAGATCTATGTCTCTCTCAACAGCTTCTCTAAAGGCCTCTTTGTAGACAGGAGTGTCTCTTAAGGCATCTATCAGATTATCAACAAATTCTCTGCTTAAGGTAGCTTCCTTCTCCAACACCCCCATCTTCCTGGCGGCTTGTGTTATCCTAAATCTAAAGAAGCCGCTTTTCTCCATGGTCCTTCTGACAACCGGGGCAATTTCAGGTCCACTCCCCTCTTTAAGTATCGTTGAAGCTTCCTCAGGAGAAACCTGACCCTTAAGGTAGATCCTATAAGGGTCCTCACTTACAGCTACTGGCTTTGCAAATCTCTCAGTTAAAGCCTCTGATAGGAATCTAGAAAGTGCTCTGTTTATGAGGGTTCCTCCAAGGACATGGACTGTAACCAAATCTTTGTAAGCCTCAACAACGATTCTTTTATCGTTTGGAACGGGATAGCCTAACTTGCACTGCTCGAAAATAAGTTCTATACCTCTAGCTATGAAATCTGGCGTAGACCCATATCTCTCAGATAGTTCCTTTGCTATTTCTAAAAGGCCGTCTCCCTTCTCAAACTTCTCCTCCACAAATCTCCTAACTAATCCTACTTCTTGGGCTGCCTCATAAGGAACAGGAATCTCCTCTCCCACCCAACTTGGAATGGCTCCTAAAGGATCCTTTGCGCTTTTCACATATACGCGATCTTCGAAGACCTGAACAACTGTCCAAATCTCTCCGGCCATTACAAACTTAATCCCAGGTTTCCCATACTCAGCTACAAATGGCTCATCTAAGACCCCAACAGGCTCTTCTGTATCTTGGTCTATTACCAAATATTGCTTTACATCTGGTATCATTGAGAGATTCTCGAAATAATATGTGTAAATTCTCTCGGGAGGGCCTACTCTGAAGAACTCAGCTTCTTTAAAAGAGAGCCCAAGGAAGGGACTTCTCATGTGAGCCATAAACCTCAAAAGCTCCATAAACTCATCAAATCTCAAATTTCTGTAGTTATATGCTCCTTTAACTATGGCATATGCCTCTTCTACAGCCCATCTCTTCTTTGTAAGGAGAAAGCCAGCTATCTCATGCATTAAAGCATCAAGAGGCTTCTCAGGAATCTTTACAGGTTCAAGTTCGTCTGACATAGCCCTTCTAGCCACAACAAGCGCTTCAATAGCATCGTCAGGATTTTGAACTATAACTGTCCCCTTTGAAACAGCCCCTATCCTGTGTCCGCTCCTTCCAACCCTTTGGACTAAACGAGTAGCCTGTCTAGGGGAGTTGTATTGAATTACCATATCTATGGATCCAATATCTATGCCCAGTTCTAGGCTTGAGGTTGCTATTAAAGCCTTTAGTGTCCCTGATTTAAGGCCTCTCTCTGCTCTAAGTCTGCTTTCAAGGGCTAAGGATCCATGATGCACATTTATAGGTATGGAAACATCCCAAAGCTTGAATCTACTTCCTAAGACCTCTGTCATAGGTCTTGTGTTTGTGAATATTAAGCAAGACTTTGATGATTCAACAATCTCCTTCATGCAACGGAGTCTGGCTGCAACGTCCGGGTAGGTGTATAATCTTGATGCAAGTTTAACATCATCTGGGGTTGGCTTTGGATATGCTATCTTTACCTTCATTAGCTTTACAATGGGTACGTATATCATCTCACAAGAGTCTGAAGATCCGATGAGAAAGCGTGCAACTTTCTCTGGACTACCAACCGTTGCTGATAGACCTATTATCTGGAAATCACCTTTTTTCAACCATTTTAACCTTTCAAGGGCCAAAGCAAGCTGAGCTCCCCTCTTGCTTTCGGCCAGCTCATGAATCTCATCTATGATAACGTGCCTTACGGTTAGTAAGTTCTCCCTCAGTTTTCTACCAATAAGCATTATCTGCAAAGTTTCAGGTGTCGTTACCATGATGTCTGGAGGCATATCTGCCTGAGTCCTCCTCTCTCTTATGGATGTGTCGCCATGTCTCACTCCAATCGAGAGATCTAGTTTACTGCACCACCACTGGAGTCTATCCATCAAGTCTCGGTTCAGAGCTCTCAGTGGAGTTATGTACAATACTTTGACGCCTCTCACCCTTTTTTCCTCAAGAAGCTTGCTTAATATAGGAAGAAAAGCGGCTTCAGTCTTACCTGTTCCGGTTGCTGCTATAAGAAGAACGTTTTTCCCCTCCAGTATGGGCTTTATAGCTTTAGCTTGCGGATCTGTTGGTTCCATAAACCCTTTCTCTTCGACGAGTCTCCTGACTGGCTCTGCAAGCATTTCAAAAGCATTTGATTCGATAGAAGAGGATCTCATGCCCTATAATGAAAGTATAAACGTCTTATTTATTCTAACCGATCCATTGCAACTTCCTAAAGCGTGAGTTTATTACATTAACTAATATTTTAGAAGAAGATGGGCCCTTCTAGACCGGAGAAGGTAGCTGTAAAGATAATGCTAATCATAAAGGGTAAGCATGTCTTAGGTGAGGGCAGAGTTCGGCTTCTTGAGGAGATAGATAAATTGGGATGCATTTCTAAAGCAGCAAAAGAGCTTAATATCCCTTATAGAGTTGCAATTCGCCACATAAGAAGAGTAGAAGGGATAATAGGGGAGAAGCTTGTTGTTACAAGAAGAGGTGGAAGAGGAGGGGGAGGTAAGGCAGAGCTGACTCCAATTGCTAAAAACATTGTGGATACCTATAAAAAAGCAAAGGATGCTGTAGATAGGGCTCTTAAAGAGCTTTCTTAAGCCTATAAACGAACTCTTAAGCTTAAGCACTTTCAATTTAGATTAAAATAGCTAAAAATTTTTCTAGATATAGTCAGGTATCCTTCTCAGGAGCATTCCCTCGACGGTAATGGGCTTCGTTCGCATAGCTATATTGTAAGCCTCCGTTAGTTTAGATTCTCTCTCTGCATAGATCGTCATCAACGGATTTCCTTTTTCTACCTTATATCCAACCTTCGCATGAAGCAAAACTCCCGCTCCTTTCTCAACAGGAGCTCCAGCAGCTAGTGCTATCTCTTTTATGGATTGATTATCGACATCCGTGACGTATCCGTCGCAAGGTGCGCGTATCTGAGCCGTATACTGTCCTACAGGGATATCATCTGGTTTAATGTTTGGGTTTCCTCCTTGAACTCCTATTATTTCCCTCATCTTCTTCAAGGCCTTTCCAGAAACCAAAGCTTCTTCGGCTAACTCTTTACCGCTCCCTCTTGCGGCAATGCCAGCCATTTCCAGTAAAAGGCCTGCTAGAGAAGTTGATTTCTCTATTAAGCTTGCTGGACCCTTTCCTTGAAGGGCTTCCAATGCTTCCTTTGCTTCTAAGGCAGGTCCTACCGCATGTCCTACTGGCTGACCCCCATAAGTTATGCCGCACTGAACTCTAACCCCAAATCTCCTTCCAAGTTCCACAAACTGACTTGAAAAGAGTTCAGCTTCTTCAACAGTCTCTACCTTAGCTCCTTTTCCCGTTGGAATATCAACGACTAGTGCTTTTGTTCCAGTAGCCAGCTTTTTCGACATTATTGAAGCTAGCATCTGACCTCTAGGATCTATTCCAAGAGGATGCTCTACTCTTATGAAGATATCGTCTGTTGGAGCAAGCCCCAATCTTCCTCCCCAAACGATAGCTCCTCCAGCCCTTAGGGCTATCTCTTTAAACTCCTCAGCTGAGAACTCAACTGGAGCAAGCACTTCCATCGTATCTGCTGTCCCAGTAGGGCTTGTAATGGCTCTACTAGATGTCTTGGGTATTAAAACTCCCAGAGAAGCCACAATTGGCACTATAAGAAGGCTAACTTTGTTCCCAGGCACTCCTCCTATGGAGTGCTTCTCAAAAGTAGGTCCTCCAAAATCTATTCTTTCTCCCGTCTCTACCATGGCTTTAGTTAAAGCCTCTATCTCGTCCATACTCATACCGTGGAACTCTTGAGAAAGCAGAAATGCAGCTATCTCTAGATCTGTTAGGTTATAGTTTACTACATCTTCTATGATCGATCTTATCTCATCTGGAAGTAGCTTTTTTCCCTCCATCTTCTTCTTAATGTACGAAAAGGAAGCAGGTCTCCCACTTATGGAGAGAGTTATAGCATCACCCTCTTCTACCTCTAGAATTTCCATAAGCTCTTGCGAAAGGGCTGCAACACCAGGTTCTACTTGACTTCTAGACACTGAAAGAAAGGCAGAAGCTCTTTTTCTCATGTACTCCACTTTAACTCTGTCGTTCATCCTCATCCCTTGGCTGGCTGCATCTTTCTCGCTTATCAGGATGAGACGTCTTCCAACGGGGAATCCAAGAGGTCTAACTTTAAGCTTCAGCATGTTATATCAAACTTTTAAGCCAAACAGGGCTTAAAAAGATGTCTTTAAGCTCAAAAAGCTCTTAAAGCAGAAAGATCTGGGTTCTTAATAACTATCCGAATAAGTTGTCCAAGAACATCATAACTGCAAAACCCATTACTGCACCGAAGGTAGCGATCCTCTCATAACCCCTGCTATGACTTTCTGGAATCATCTCATCACTAACCACGAATATCATTGCACCAGCAGCAAAAGCCATTGCGATCGGTAGAATGGGTTTGACTGTTGAGACGAGTGAGATTCCCAATAACCCTCCTATGGGCTCCACAAGACCGCTTAAAGCAGCATACCAGGCCGCTTTTCTCTTATTGAAGCCTTCTCTTAGCATAGGAAAGGCAACAGCCATTCCTTCTGGTATGTTCTGAATTGCTATGGCTAGTGATACAACCAAACCAGTACTTATGTCTTCTCCACCAAAACTAACTCCTACAGCCATTCCCTCAGGAAAATTATGGATTGTAATTGCCAAAATCATTAGGGAAACCCTAGACAGCTTGGAAGGAGGGCCCTCATACCCTTTAAAGATGTGTTCATGCGGGATTAGTCTGTCAGCGATATCTACAAACATAGCTCCTACCAATAAACCAAGTACCACTCTTCCTATTCCAGCCAATTCAATAGCTGGTACTAATAGGCTGAAAGCTGAGGCAGCTAACATTACTCCTGCTGAAAATCCAAGCGCCGCATCTAAGAGCTTATCTGAAATGTTAGAGGTGAAAAGCAAGGGAAATGCTCCAATTGCTGTAGCTAATCCAGCTAGAAGACTGGCAAGAGAGCCTAGGAGGATTAAATTATGTGTTAACACATAACCACCTAACAACCCTTCATAAAAAAGAGGAGCTTTTCTTCCTTCAGATGATCTCTCTGTCATCTAATGATGTGGTAAGCTTGGCCAAAAACAGGGTGACATAGCCCTTAATTCTTGCAAAATGTAAAAGGAGATTATTGAAATAGGCTTTTACATATCGACTCATTGGAGCAATTAAGCAACTGTTGACACAAGGGACAAATTCGCTCGAGGAAAAGGGAGTAAATAGATCGAATATGTAAACTCCCCTCTGACCTAGATTTTTCATGAAAAGAAGAAGGTTAGGACGGACAGAAAATATGAGTAGTATAATCACCCTCGGCTGTTACGCTTTTTCAAGAATTTCACAGGAGGAAGCAGATCCGTACATAGAACTTGCACTTTCTCACGGAGTAAATCACTTTGATGTAGCACCGAGTTACGGTGAAGCTGAGCTAAGGATTAGCCTTGGTTGAAGAAAAGGAGAAATGAGGTTTTTCTAGCCTGCAAAACTCTAAAAAACTAAAGAAGAGGCCAAAATCAAGTTACTCTTAAGCTTAAAAAGGTCGATGTCAAATGGATAGATCTTTATCAAATTTACGCTTTAGATGATCAAAATGATCTTGAAAGAGTGATGGAGCCAGAAGGTGCGCTAGAAGCCATAAAAGAGGCCAAAGAAACGGGTTTAATAAGATATATTGGGATAACAACTCACAAACAGCCTACAATTATTAAGGCTCTGGAAAGATTTGATTTCAACACGATCATGTTTCCACTAAATTTTGTGCTTCGAAGGCATTGCTGTAAAGAGAATGACTATGAGCCTCTCCTTAGAATATCAGAAGAAAGAGATTTAGGAACAACAGCCATAAAGGTATTTGCAAAAGGGCCTTGGAAGACCAAAAGAAGGAAATACCAGACATAGTATGAGCCCTTCGATAAACAGGATGAAATAGAATTATGTCTGCGGTTTGTCTTATCTCAAGGGGTAACTACTGTAGCCTCTGCAGGGATCCAAGATTAATCCCTTTAATTTTAAATGCTGCAGAAAGGTTTAGGGAGATAACTAAATTGGAACAAGAGGAATTGATGGAATCAGCAGCAAGCCTAACTCCTCTCTTTCCTATGAAGAGGTAAGCTAACACTTCTCTTCTTGGTTTTTACTTTGTTAAAGTTTTATTCTTTCCTTATGGTAAAACAATTTGGTGACCTTGAACAGAAGAATAGAGAAACATCCGATTCTTGAGTTTCCTAGGAGGAAGCCAGTTGTCTTTACATTTGAAGGGAAGAAAATTCGAGCTTACGAAGGGGAGAGCATAGCTGCTGCACTTTATGCATCTGGCCTAAAAATTTTCACATGGAGCTATAAACGAAACAGGCCTAGAGGATGGTTCTGCGGGGTTGGAAAGTGTTCTTCCTGTTTGATGACTGTAAATGGAATACCGAATGTTAGAACTTGTATAGTGCCTGTAAGAGATGGTTTGAACGTTCAAAGACAAAAACAGGGACTAGGAACACTTCCTTCTAGCTTCAACGAGAATCTTGAAGTGGAAAAACTTGATGTCGAGTTGGCTGTGATAGGAGGAGGGCCAGCTGGTCTTTCTGCAGCTATAACAGCTAAAAGACTGGGATGCAGCACAGTGGTAATTGATGAGAACTTTAAGGCGGGAGGTCAGTTAATAAAGCAGACCCATAAGTTCTTTGGTTCTAGAGAAAACTATGCGGGAGTTCGCGGAATAGAGATAGCAAATATGTTGCTTAAGGATCTCAAAGAACTTGGAGGAAGCTGGCTTCTCAGTTCTACTGTTGTAGCGGATTACATTGAAGGAGAAAAACACGTTCTTCTTGTACCTTCTGTTGTCGAACCTAAGGTTAGGGTAATAAGAGCTGAAAAGATTATTGTGAGTACTGGAGCAAGGGAGAATATGCTCATTTTTCCCAACAACGATCTTCCAGGAGTTTATGGAGCGGGCGGAGTTCAAACTTTGATGAACGTCTTCGGTATAAAACCAGGAGAGAGAGCGCTAGTAGTAGGGGCTGGAAACGTTGGTCTAATAGTAGCATACCAATTAATTCAGGCTGGAACAAGTGTTGAGGCAATAGTAGAGGCTATGCCTAGGATTGGGGGTTATTTCGTTCATGCAGCAAAGGTTAGGAGGCTTGGAGTGCCGATATACCTGAGACATTCCATAAAAAGGGCCATTGGTAAGGAATTTGTCGAAGCGGCCGAGATAGTGCAACTTGATGAGAATTGGAATCCCATACAGGGGACGGAGAGAAAAATTGAGGTTGACATGATAGTATTAGCAGTAGGTTTGACTCCGGCCTCTGAAATTCCAGCTCAGGCTGGATGTAAGTTAGCCTATATCCCAGAACTCGGAGGACAAGTAGCTATTCATGATCAAGATCTTAGAACAACGATATCGGGAATGTATGTTGCTGGAGATTCCTCAGGAATAGAGGAGGCGACCACAGCTATGTTAGAAGGAAAAATTGCCGGGGCTGATGCAGCCTTATCTTTAGGATATAAGCCAGATGAAGCAAAAAGGATAAAGGATAAGGCTAAGAGGAATATATCCGAGTTTAGAAGGAGTCCATTTGGGGAGAAGCCAAGAAAAGGAAAGGAGAGGATATGGAGGATGATGGAGGCGATCCAATGAAAGAAGCTGGGATCTTATCAACGGAGGAAGTTAAGAAGGTGACTCCTCCCATAGATAGAGCTGAAAAGGGGCCAGTTGCTGTCATAGAATGCTTAGAGGAAATTCCTTGTGACGCATGTGGGTGGGCCTGTCCCTCTGGCGCTATAATAAAGCAAGGCATTACGATCCCTCCTAAGATAGATTATGAAAAGTGCACAGGATGCGGACAGTGCGTTTTAATCTGTCCTGGACTGGCGATCTTTCTAATCGAGCTTGTTGGAGAAAAGGCTAGGGTCACTATTCCTTACGAACTCTTACCAGAACCACAAGTTGGGCAGGAGGTAACTGCTCTTGATAGGAAAGGATCTCCTGTTGCCAAGGCAAAAGTTCTCAAAGTACTGAAGTCTAAGGACAAAACTATGGCAGTAACGATCGAAATTCCTAGGAAACTCTTCATGGAAGTGAGAGGGATGAGGCTATGAGGGAAGAGGATCAAGAAGAAGAGATCGTATGCAGATGCGAGGATGTTTCACTAAAAGAAATATTAGAAGCAATCGATAAGGGATATACGACCTTAGATCAGCTTAAGAGATACCTTAGGATAGGGATGGGTCACTGTCAAGGAAGAACCTGTATGAGACTTGTTGCTGGAATTCTTGCAAAAAGGCTTGGAAAGAAGATGGATGAGATAGAATGGCCTACGGTTAGACCACCCATCTTGCCGGTTGAAATAGCGAAGTTGGCGGAGGTAGAGGTTGATGATTAAGGAAAGAGTAGATGTAGCTATCATAGGAGGAGGAATAAGCGGGATAGCTCTCGCCTATGAACTTTCAAAGAGGGGAGTAGAGGTCGCTGTTTTTGAGAAGAGCTTCTTGGGTGCTGGATCCACCGGAAGATGTGGTGGCGGAATAAGACAGCAATTCAGTACGGAGGAAAACATCAGATTGGCGATGGAGAGCGTTAAAATATTCGAGAGGATGGAAGAAGAACTTGGTTGGGACATAGAATACTATCAAGGAGGATACCTCATTCTTGCTCATAATGAAGATGAAGTAAAACAATTTGAGAAGAACGTTAGACTGCAGAGAAGCTTGGGACTCGATGTTCAATGGCTTGAGAGGGGCGAAATAAATGACATTGTTCCAGAACTTGATGTTGAGAGCATCGGTGCTATTGCTGCGACCTTCTGTCCTACAGATGGTCATGCTTATCCTCCAAAAGCGCTTTTAGCATACGCTGAAAACGCTAGAAAGCTTGGTGCTTGCATATATGAGTTTACTGAGGTTAAGAAGATAATTATTGAAGATGGAAGAGTAGCTGGAGTAATAACTAGCAGAGGGGAAACCAGATCAAAGTTTGTCGTTAACGCAGCAGGAGCCTGGTCTCCTCTCATTGCTAAAATGGTGGGGATAGAACTTCCGAATAAGCCCTACAGGCACGAAATTTTGATAACAGAGCCCATATCTCACTTTTTAGACCCAATGGTTATCTCATTTCATGATAATGTGTACTTCAGGCAAACGATGAGGGGTGGCATAATAGGAGGGTGGGGAGATCCTGAGGAGAAACCTGGCTTTAATTTTACCTCAAGCTTCAGATTTGTCACTAGGATGGCCAAATTGTTGAGGAAATATGTACCCTCTCTAAAACCCATAAGAATATTGAGGCAATGGGCAGGGCTTTATGACGTGACTCCGGACGCAAAGCCCATCTTAGGACCCGTTAAGGGAATTGAAGGATTTTTACAGATGAACGGTTATTCAGGTCACGGCTTCATGGTAGCTCCTATGTGTGCCGTCTTGTTAGCTCAGTACATCACAGGAGAGCCTCTATCAATGTCTTTAAAGCCATTTAGCAGTGAAAGGTTTAAAGAGAGGGTTACAGGAGAAGTTTCAGTTGTTGGTTAAAGCCGAGCGTTGGGTTTTCTTAGAATCATCTTCTTTAAACGGACGTAGGATCTGCTTATCGGTCCAGAAAGATGTACATTCGAAAGTATAAGGACATCCTCTCCTTCGATATTTGTAATCCAAAATTCAGCATCGATTACGGGTAAAGCTATTCTAGTTCCTCCTGAGGGTACAAACCTGAAGCCTTCTGCTTTTACTTTTTCCTTCCCAACTTTGAACTTCTTTGTACCCAAACTTTCTATTATTCCATAGCTTCGATCTTCTTGATGTCTAGTTGATATCCACTCTGCTTTAGCCTGTTCAAGATAAGAGACTAGAGGTCCAAGATAGAGTTCCATAAGTTGTTTCAGTTTAGAGCCAGATAAGATATTTCCTCCTATCCTTGCCTTTAGCTTGCCTGTGAAGTTGGTTCCTACGAAAATTCTCATTGATTCTCTCTCAAACGAACAAGATATTTGGAATTCACTAGGCCTATCACCGACTTGCTCCATTGTCCACAAAACTTTGTCCCCATTCTGCTCAAGCTCTATCTCTAAGAAAGTAAAGAGCTTTATAGCCCAGTGTAGCGCTTTTTCTGGAATAGTTAGATCTTTACTCACAAGAATACACCATGTGCTCTTTCCTGATGAAATAGTTTAAATCATTTTACTTCCATCCAAAATAGGTTCTTATGGAGTTAGATGAGGCTATTTCAATTGGATTAGATCTGGGAGCCGACTTCATTGACATAAGAGAGCAAGAAATACTAACTACCTCCATAGAGATAGTTAACGGAACTGTAAGGACTCTGTCTACTGGTAAAAAGAGGGGATACGGCATTAGAAGCTTTTATAGAGGGGCTTGGGGTTTTTCCGTAACTCATAGTAAAAGTAAAGATCTGTTAACAAGAGCTGTTGAGGACAGCGTGAGATTAGCAAAGCTTTCAGCGTCTTTAAAGGAAGAAAAGTTCGAGCTTGAGGGAAAAGGCTATAAAGGAAAGGCATCAGTCCCTCAAATCGAGCCTCCTTCTAAAGTCCCAATTGAGGAAAAATTGAAAAAAGCACTCGAGCTAGAGAAGTCTGCAAGAATAGACGAGAGAGTAAAGAACGTCACAGTTCGCTATAATGATGTTACTTTGTATGAAGGGGTATTAAACAGCTTTGGAACGAAGGTTGAGCAGGAGATATCACGCGTCAATTCCTATGTCTTCGTGTTCGCGAGCGAAGCTGGAATTACAGAAAGGGCATTTGAAAGCATTGGAGGAACTGCCGGTTTTGAAATTTTGAGAAGCGATAAAGCAGCAATTATTGGTGAGAAAGCTGCAAGAAGAGCTGTAGAGCTTCTAAGTGCCAAATCTGCTCCTGCTGGCCAATATAAGGCTGTTTTAGATCAGAAACTGGCTGGTATATTCATTCATGAAGCATTTGGCCATGCTACTGAAGCTGATTCAGTTTTGGCAAAGATGAGCGTGTTGGAAGGGAGAATAGGAACGCAGGTGGGATCAAAATTAGTAAACGTAGTTGATGATCCAACATTGCCAAACCTTTATGGAAGTTACCCCTTCGACGATGAAGGAACTCCTTCAAAAAAGAAATACCTAGTAAAGGAGGGCATACTCGTTGGATTCATGCATTCGTTGGAGACTTCCTCAAGGATGGGGCAAGAATGTACGGGAAACGGCAGATCAATGAGCTACAGTAATCCGCCAATCGTTAGAATGAGCAACACTTTCATAGCTAAAGGTGATTGGAAATTTGAGGAGTTGCTTGAAGAAATAGATGAAGGAATTTACGCAAAAGGGGGAATTTACGGCTATACAGAGCCCTCGAAGGGCCAGTTCATGTTTAAAGCGGAAGAAGGCTGGCTGATCAGAAAAGGGGAATTGGTAGAGAGATTAAGGGAGGTAGCCATAGCAGGCATGACATTAGAGGTTTTACACAACATCGATGCTGTTGCCGACGATCTGGAGATGAGGATAGGCCATTGCGGTAAGGGGGGACAGTGGGTTCCTACGACAGCAGGTTCCCCTCACATAAGGGTAAAGAGAATGATTTTTGGTGGTCTAAGATGAGTAAGGATGAACTTCTAAGTTTTGGAGAGATGGCTGTTAAGAATGCACTATCTGAAGGGGTCGATCAGGCTGAAGCATTTCTATACAAGGGAAGATTACTCTCGATAACTGTTGAGAAAGGCGAGGTGAAAAAGGCTGAAAGCATAGTTGAGAAAGGCATAGGCATCAGGGTTGCGATAGGAAAGAAAATTGGTTTCTCCTACTCAACTGAGTTTGAAGAAACAGACATTGTTGCAAGAAGAGCCATTGAGAATGCAAGAGCTTCTCCTCCAGATCCGGACTTCAAGTCCTTTCCAGAACCAACAGAGCCTTCTGAGGTAGGAGAGCTTTTTGACAAAAGAATAGCTGAACTTGGGGTAGAGGACGCGGCAAAGATGATAAAGGAGATGGTTGAATCGGCAAGGGTGGATAAAAAGGTTTACTCCATTGGAGGAGCCTTCTTCTCCGCAGCAGGCACCATGGCCGTCATAAATTCCTTAGGCATCCAGAGAGCCGATGATCTAACTCAAACCTACATCTACGCCTATGTCTCAGCAAAAGATGGAGATGATATGAGTGCTGGCTATGAGTTTAATCAAGGCAGGCACCTTTCTGAGATTAATCCTAGCTGGGTTGGAAAAGAGGCAGCAAGCCTAGCCATTAAATCCCTAGGAGCTGTTAGGGTGGAGACCGGATATTATGACGTGATAATAGATCCAGTAGCGATGCCCTCTTTTATAGGCTTTCTGGTTTCCTCTGCAGCCAATGCGGAAAATGTACAGTATGGAAGGTCTTTCCTAACTGGTAAGCTTGGAAAGAAAATAGGAAGGGAAGAGATAAGCATTTTTGACGATGGGACAATTCCTGGCGCGTATGCTAGTGTTAGTTTCGATGGAGAAGGAGTGAGCACAAGGAGAACGCCAGTAATTCTTAATGGATCTTTAATGAGCTACATTCACAATTCTTATACAGCTAAAAAAGCAGGAGTCCAAAACACCGGGAATGCATCTAGAAGCTATGACTCCTTACCGTCCATAGATTCTCATAACGTAATCTTGGAAGCAAAGAGCCTTGAAGCAAAAAAGGAAGAACTCCTAGATGTCAAGAAAGGTATACTTTTCAAGGAAACTGGAGATAGACCAAACTTAGCAAATGGAGAATTTAGTGGGCTGATGTCCTGCGCATTTCTCATAGAAAATGGTGAAATAACGAAAGGACTCAAAGAAGCTGGCTTTGGCATTAACTTATTGGACTTTCTTACTAAGATCGACTTGATCGGAGATGAAAAGAGGCAGGTAGGGTCAACCATTTCACCTTCTTGCAGAATTAGAGATATGAGAGTTGCTGGCAAGTAAATTATAGCAAAAAGAAAGAGAAATTCTTGAAATATAATTACCTAATCTTCTGTCAGAAAAACGTGTTGAGTTCTGATCTCTAACACAGTGAAAATCTAGTTTGGTCTTTACTCTGATTTTTGGTCACTCATTTCTGTTGATGTAGCCATCATTTAGGTCTGAGGCAAGTTCCTTTCTAAAACAATTTAAAATTGCTTTGATCCTTTTCTGAACGTCTTCTATTGTGCCAGTTCCATCTACCTCTCTCAACACCCCCCTTTTTGCATAATATTCGATGAGCTGAGAAGACTCTCTTTCATAAACTTCAAGCCTTCTCTTCACCACTTCTTCTTTATCATCCTCTCTTTGGTAGAGGTGTCCGCCACAGATGTCGCAGATCTCATCATTTTTAGGCGGGTTAAATATTAAATGATAGATTGCACCGCATTTCTCGCATATTCTGCGGGAAGATAGGCGTCTAATGAGCTCTTCTTTATTTACCTTAAGGTAAATTGCTAAATCAACGCTAAGGCCTTTCTTTTCTAACCACCTTGTTAGTGCTTCAGCCTGCCTTAGATTACGAGGAAAACCATCTAAAACAAATCCCTTCTCGCAGTCAGGCATCTCAAGCCTATCCATAATTATCTTTATAGTGATTTCATCTGGAACAAGCTCGCCTTTAAGCACATATCCCTTAATTTTCTCTGCAAGAGGACCATCCCTCCGGATAATATCTCTAAAGATCTCGCCTGATGCTATAACAGGAATGCTGAACTCTTTGGAGATTATCGTTGCATGGGTTCCTTTGCCCGAGCCTGGTGGGCCAAGCATTATGATCCTCATCGCAATGTCGCAAATAATTAGTTACAACTTTTAACTTTTCTTAACAACGCTTGTAGAGAAATCAGCTTACATTACCTTCGTTTTTCTAAACCTAGAACTATGGAAATAGGCACTGTTAGGGTAGTTCTAGCTAAAAACAAAGATACTTGTGACCAAAGATTTATTTCTGATGAATTTAACACGTATAAAAATAAATTAAACTGTTCTTGATTGCTGAGAAGAAGGTTTCCAACTACTTAAGCAAATATACACCTAAGAACAGGAAAAGGGTCGTCATAAGATCAGCAGATGAAGTAACCATTGGTACAACGAAGTTATCTGGATCCCATCCCCTTTTGAATGTTCCTTCAGCTACGATGAAGGATAGCAGAGATATTGCTAAAAAGCCAATAAGATTAGTGAAAAGTGAGAGCTTTATTAGAGTGAAGGCAGTGCCACGTACTAATTCACCAGAAAAGGATGCTCCTAGAAACCCTAATAAGCTGAATAAAACAAATGCTGAAATTTCTACAGCAACAGCATCCATTACAAAAAGCTGGATTCTCTGCTTAATAGAACTACTTAGCCCGATTGCTAGCTTAGTTGTGGTTATCGATCCTATAATAGATCCCATTCCTCCAAGAACGCTCATCATTGCAGGGTACACAGCAATCAGCCCAGGCAAAGCCTCAATTTTAAGTCGAAATCTTGCTAGAACCGATCCACTAAAGCTTCCCAAAAGGCTGGAAGCGAAGACACTAGAAACCCCTTCTAAAATAGTCTTTCTAAAGAAAGACTCGGTAATGTGGATCTTACAAAAACCCAAAACCAAAACTGATGAAAGGAGTGAAAACAATGCTAAGAGAGATAGAAGCCCTCTTTCAATGACCTTAACCGCTATGAAAAAGATTGATGCTACTATAATATCGTTCATCATGGAAACAGCAGGATACACAACTATATCTGGATCAAATCCCCTTCTAAAGCTTAGAATAGCAACGACTACCGTAATTGGCATGGCTAAAGCGACCGAAGCTAGGCAAACGAAGGTTGGCAGGAACAAGTAAATGAGTAAGTGATCTACTCTTGCATGTCCTATGCTTAAATTAAGGAAGAAGGAGAAAAAACCCATTCCTAGCGTGTCTAAAAAGGCCAGAACAAATATAGATTTGAGTAAAAGGTAGAACTCTTTGGTATTTCCTGTAAAAGACGCTCTAGCCCTCCCGGTGTTTAGCATAGTCCCTAGCTTCCCAGAAAGAATTCCTCCTATATCTCCACGTATAGTTAAGACGGGAGGAAAAAGTGCTAAGATCCATGGAGATTCAATAAATCCGTAAGACAAAAAAGACACAATTCCTCCAGCAAAAACGCTACCTAGATTGAAAGTAAGAGCTAGTAGCGACTGAGTAGTGGTAGAAAGCATACTTTTGGATTGGTTCTTCCTGTAAGTCAATGTTGCCCCATGCCAGTGCCCCTCCTCTATTCAATGATCCATCCTCCTCCGTGGTCAAAGAAGCTTGACCTCTAAATCATTTAAAAAGTATTTGAATGACAATAGTCCTTCTTTGGAAATTTGCCATATATAGGCCCTTACATCCCTTCTACTCCGGAAAGAATCATTTTCTCGAAGCTTTCCCTCCCCTCCTTGTATCCACTGACCACCACAAGATCTCCACCAGCCAACACAAACGAGGGTGTTGGTTTGTATATCCACCTGTCACCTCTCTTCACAGCTATAACCCTAAGACCCATTTCCTCCAAATTAAGTTCAGCAAGGCTGAGTCCTACAACTTTACTTCCGTCCTTTATATCTATCATAAAGACGATGTCCGCAGTTTCTCTCATAACTTGCTCAATTATAGGATGAGGCCTTACTCCTCCTAAAACAACCTCTGCAATTGATCTAGCAGCATCAGTTATGTTCTCCGCTGCTAAAGCTAGCCTAAGAAGGCCAAGAACTTTTTCTTCAGGAATTCCCTTTTCTCTTCCCAATTTTATTGCCTCCAGCTCTAAGTCGGTGTGAAGTAGATCAACTAGCAATTCTAGCTTTTCAACCTCTCTTGCTAAGTCTGGATTGAAATAAAGAAAACTTGAATGAGCTAGATCTACCGAAAGTTTAGCTAAGTCGATCAGATCTGCAAGCATACTTCCAAGTTTCTCCTCAGGAGTCTTAGCCTCCTCTTCTCCTAAGGGAGGAAGCTGGGGAACCATGAACTCCCTAAGTTCACCAGAAGCTATGTTTCCAAATGCAGAAAGACTCTCACGATCCCCTCTAACTAATACAAGATCATTAGGCAACATTACGATATCTGAAGGATCAAATATCCACTCCTCGCCTCTCTTAAGGGCTATTATATCAACTCCTATTTTGCCTTCTAAAGCCAATTCCTTTGGACTCTTTCCAACTAAGATAGAGTTTGCACTAAGGGAGTACCTGCCTATCCTCTCTTCAACCTCTTCAAATGCTTCCGAAGCTATTCTTGGAATCCCTAGCCCCCTAAGGACAGTATAAGCTACATCTGTAGCTGCATCTGACATCTTATCTGAGTTAGAAGCTAGTACCCACAGGCCCAGCATCGCTTCTGCATCTTCCTTGTCTCTAGCTGCGATAGCAATTATCATAGCTAGTTGATGACATAACCTATCTATTCTCTCACTTAGTTCTACCACGTTTTGTGCGAGATCTTCATCGTTAAAAAGAGCTGAAGCATATGCTAGATCGATCATTAATTCAGATGTCGAAAGGATTTCGACTAGGAGATCCCTAGCAGGAATGGGCTTAAATTCTACCCTCTCTTCACCCTCCAATTCGAAGGTCTCCCAGCTTTTGAATGGAAAGTTGTTATTTAAACCTCTATCTGGACAAGGGCTTTGTCCAAGCTATTACTCCCCAACGACCTCTAAGATCACTTTCCTAGGCCGAGGGCCATCCAACTCTATGAAAAGTATTCTTTGCCACGTTCCAAGAGTCAACTTACCTCTAACTAAAGGTATGGATATGCTCGATCCGCTCAAACAGTTCAATATGTGAGCATGAGCGTTTTGCTCGCGAGCAATCCCACTATACTTAGCATTATGTCTGTAATCCCCTTGTATTGGGACTAGTTGAGTAAATGTCTTCAGGATATCATGCCAGAGTTCGGGATCGTTTTCGTTAACTGCTATAGCGGCAGTAGTATGTGGCTCCCAGATAACAACGAAGCCTTCCGAAATGCCAGAGTTTGACACGCTTTTTTCTACCTGGCTTGTGATATCTAATATCTCTAATCGCTTTGAAGACCTTATTCTCACTTCATCCACATAGACTCGCATCATATTTCACCAAGAAAATTGAGCGGCTGGCCAGAAATAATAGCTTCTATTGTTGAGAGCAAAGTTTCTGCTGAAGTAATGCCTACGAACTTCTTTTTCAAAAGAACTTCTTGTCCCTACGAAAAAGTGCCTACGAACTTCTTGTCCCTCAGGATCGATGACGAAAATGGTGGGGATCGCTCTTACTTCATAGGTCTTTGCTGTGGCGCCTTTTATATCCAAAAGGACGAGCCAATCAAGCTCTTTCTTAGAAATGAACTTCTGAACTGTTTTCTTGCTCTCTCCTACATCTATAGAAATGATTACAACTTCATCCTCGTTCACCATAGATTTTAGTTCTTTGAGGTTTCTCATTTGAATTTCGCAAGGACCGCACCACGTAGCCCAGAAATCTAAGAGAACAACCTTCCCTCTGAAGTCACTGAGCTTTACACTATGCCCTTCTAAGGTCTCCAATTCAAAATCAGGAGCGATATTGGCTTCAGGCTGAGAGAGCATGAAAAAAGCCAAGATTAAGAGCGTGCATATGATAAGTAGGACTAGTGTAAGCTTTAGCAGCGATCTCATCAGGTCTGGGACCAAAGCTGGCATAAAAAAGTTTGTCCAAAGAATGTTTCAAAAACAATAAATAACTTATTTAGCCCTAAGGACAATTCTTCTGGTTAATATCTCTAATCTATAACGTTCAGAATATTTCAAGCTCTTATATGATTCCTTAGCTAGCAGGATCAAGTGTCCCTCCACAATGCCCTTTAAACCCATTTCTTTCAGCAATTCGAAAACCTCTTCCTCGCTGGGAACCTTCTCCTTGCACTTGTTTGGACATAAAGTGCACTTACCCCAAATCCATCTCACATCCATGCATGGAACACCATGAGCTAAAGCATTAGCACAGCAGGCAGATCCTAATGCAATTAAGCCTTTCTCCCTAGCCATTTGCATTGCGAACTCCTTGAGATCTTCCCCTCTTATGTACCTCTGAGAGTTGTTTAAGGTTTTAACTCTCTTTAGAATGGGTTCTACGTCAATGCCCGCTTTCTTAAGCCTGCTTATTGTTGAATTGGTTACTCTTAAAGTTCCAAAGACAACAGATCTGAATCCAGCCCTTTTTGCTTCATCTAATATTTCTTCCATTTCAATATCTGTTACTCCAGGAATTATAGGTCTAACAAAGAGAGTTGGAATTGCTTCAATAGAAAAAGCTATTTTTGCGCTCTCCATTCTCTCCAAAGGGGAAGGAGCTCCTTTCTCTATTTGCTTATACTTCTCTAAGGTAACAACAGTGACAAGAACGTTAATTCCTCTAAATGCCGGATTCTCTGGAATCAAACACTTCGTAGAGATCTGTATGGGATTTCCCAACGTCTTGAGGCTTAATATGAAATCGATGGTTTTCTTAAGAACCCTACCAGGTAATAAGGGTTCACTCAGACTACCAATGGCAAGAAAAACACCCATTTTTCCCCTCACGAAAAATGGATTCCTAATAATCTCCTTAACAAGCTCATTTCCATTAATTTCAGCAATTTTAGGCTCGAAGCCTATGTCCATATCCCTAATATAGCAGTAAGAGCAATCAAAGGGACAGCCTATCACTGGATGTATTGTCAGACCACAGGGTCTCGGTTTCCTTTTAGCATAAGAGGACATCAGGTATGTGAAGTCTCATCTAAACTTTAACAGTACCGAATTCTATGGCTCTCACATAAACTTCCTCGAGTTTAGTTCTCTCCTTGACCGCCTTCCCTAACTTAATCAGAAATGAGGCAGGTACCTTCTCTACAGACAAAAAAGTTGGATCTATAAGCGTTTCGGAAGGGATGTATTGCTGAATTACGTATGCTATCCTATTTTTGGAACTAGATGCTAGTTCAGACACATAATCTGCCATTCGAAGGACATCTTCTTTGTTTAACAGAGTAGGAACGAATGTTGTCCTTATTTCGACGAAGGGAACATCCTTAATCCCCATCCTCAAAGATAAATCAACGGATTCCACTAATTCTCTCCCCCTAGCAGGATCCAAACCAGTTATAGCGGCATATTTCTCTGGATTTCCTATGGGGCCCTTTAGGTCAAGAGCAAGATGGTCTAACCCCAATCTTATCACTTTTCTTATCACATCGCAATTCGTTCCATTGGTATCGAGACTTATCTTCTCACCTGCCTTCTTAGATAGCAAAAAAAGGGCTTCGAGACCATCTGGTTGAAGCGTTGGTTCACCCCCAGTTACATGCACATATTTAACCAATTTTGAATTCTCTACCACTAAATCTACTAACTCTCCTACTTCTACTTCTCTCATAACTTTACCAGTTACAACGTGGGAGTTTTGACACCATGGGCATCTTAGATTACAGTAATTAAACCAGATGGTAAAGGAAGGCTCTCCTATTATATCAACAAGCGAGAGCTCCTTCCACCCAGCTACCCTAACTTTGACCCTCCTAAGGTCCCCCTGCATTCCTCCTTTACCAACTCTCCCTTCCATAAGTCGCTCTGTTCTTGAATTCAGCTTTCTTTCCGGCATTCCACGTTCTAATAGGCCTATAGTATCCAACAATCCTGCTCCAGACATCTATCCGATTGCTACCACACTTAGGACAGGTATCAAATACGCCTACAGAATGCCAGTCACATCTCTGACATACCGATATGCTAGGAGTAAAGCTAAAGTAGACGACATTCGTGTTCTCAACTATCCTCCTAGCTAGCTTTTTCAAAGCCTCTGGATCAGGGCTCTCGTTAAGGAAGAGATGCATGATAACCCCCCCAGTAAACTCTCTCTGGACCTCTCCTTCCCACTCAGCTCTAAGCGAAATTGGAACTGAGGCGTAGTAGGGGATCACGCTGTTGCTGTAATATGGGGCAGGATCTCCTCCTGGAATAAGTAATTCTCCATTCTCGAACTTGTTGAGAAACTTCTCTCTATCAAGAATGGCTAATCTAGTCCCGGCGCTCTCTGCTGGAACCTCTTCTACATTATAAAGGCATTCATCCTCATCTTCAAACTCCTCAACTCTTTTCCTGACATGAGATACTATCTTTTTCATTAGAGAGACAGCTTCTTTGATCTCCCCCTTATCCAAGTTATCCCAAAGCGATGGATTGCCCATGAAGTTTGCCACAGCTTCTGGAAGGCCTACAAGTCCAACAGTGCTGTAGTGTCCTTTGAAATGTCCCAGATATCTCTTAGTAAGAGGCATTAATCCCTTCGCAAGGCTTTGCTTATATCTGCCTCTCCAAACCCTGAGAACTTCTCTAGCAACATCTATCCTCTCATCTAAGAGAGCTAAGAAATTGTTCCAATCTCCTCTAGCAAGAATACCTACTCTTGGCAGGTTTATTGTTACAACCCCTATGCTACCAGTTGCATCAGGGACTGCCCAAAGACCCCTTGCTCCCCTGGACTTCCTAAGCTCTTCCTCAACATCCTCTAAAACCGATTTGAGCTCGAAGTTCTTCACCTTTTCTACATCTAAAGTAAGTCTGCAACACATGCTGAAAAGACTCTCAACATCAGTTGCATTACCATTAAGTAGGTAAGCTGAACCCCTCTTAGAAAGTGCCTCAAAGAACAGGTCCGTAAAACCATCCCACCTGCTTCCATTCCAGTCAAAGTTCCTGGTCACCATTAGAGTAGGAATTGGAAAGCTAAATGGCTGACCTAATGCATCTCCCTCCATAAGAAGGTTAAAAAGCTCTTTTGTAATTAAAATGGCTTCATCTAGATAGTCTCCAAGCTTTCCTGCGTATTTCCCGCCCACAACCGCATTTTCTTCCAAAAACTGTTTATTTGTATCAAGTAAAACTGTTATATTGGTGAAAGCGGATTGAAAGCCTATTCTTGTTGGGTAATTTAGATCAAAGAGCATTCTCTGAAGCATCTGCTTAACCTCTTTTGAAGAAGGCTTATCCTGCTTAACAAAAGCAGCAAGATATAAATCAAAGGCAGAAACTGCCTGAGCACCAGTCCATTCCTGTGCTGCTGTACAGAAGAAACTAACAAGCTGAGAAACAGCAGTATCTGCATGTTTTGGAGGTTTCGAGACCATCGTTGGGGTAACCAGACCGCTAAGTAGGAGCTTTCTGTAAGACCAGCCCGTGCAATATGGTAAGTAAAGGGAATGAGGGAGTTTATGAATGTGGATATCTCCGGAAAAATGCATCTTCACTGCTTTTTCTGGTAAATATTCCAGAAGAACGGATTCCTTTTTTAATAGCTTATCCAAGAGAAATTTCACAAAACCTCCGTATGAGATGTCGATATTGGCGTTTTCTTGTACTTCCCAATCGAGTTTATCATAATAAGCCTTCTCCAAAGCAACGACTTCATCGCTCATGTCTAACTCAGCCTTCATTCTCAGTTAGGATTCCAAACTCATTTAATAAAGGCTTGTTCATATGTTTCCGCTGTGAATAGTGTGAATTAGGTACATAAGAAGGATATACGATGTAATAACTTTTCTTGTTGGTCATATCCAAAATTGTTAGAAAATGATAAAACGTATTTATGCCTATCGCAAAAAATAATATATATCCCTGCCATATCGAAGTTATCCTTGCATTAAAAGAAAAAGCACGATAAGTGCATCCCAGTTACATCAAAAGAGAATATGCCTCCTCTAAGGATCAGAAGGATTTTTCACTTAATACATTTAAGGAAGATATAACCTCTCCTCTCAACCTTCAACATTAAGGGTGATTAGATGAGAGAGTATATCGTGTACTTTGAGAGACCAGGGAAAGAGTGGACTGATGAGGTTTTGAAAATTTGCAAGCAATATGCTGAATCCAATGGAATTAAGGACATAGTTGTGGCTTCTACTACTGGAGAGACAGGAGCAAAAGCATCGGAGATATTTAAGGGATATAATCTTGTTGTTGTTACTCATGTAGCTGGCTTCAGGGAGCCAGGAAAGGTAGAGTTGCTCGATGAATATAGGAGGAGAATAGAAGAAAATGGAGGAAAAATCCTTACAACAACGCATGCTCTAAGCGGTGTGGAAAGAAACATTAGAAAAAAGTTTGGGACCATAGGTCCTGCAGAATTAATCGCAAATACATTAAGACTTTTTGGAGAAGGAACTAAAGTCTGCGTTGAAATCGCTGTTATGGCCGCAGATGCTGCTCTCATTCCAGTTAATAAGGAAGTTATATGCATAGCTGGGACAGTAAGAGGGGCTGATACTGCTTTAGTTATAAAACCAGCGCATTCAACTAATTTCTTCGATCTTAGAATAAGGAGGATTCTATGTAAACCATTATGATGGGCTAACTGCAGGTCTATGCAGCCCCCGGTACATTATTTTTCTAAGCGTAAGAGTATATTTCCACTTTTTGATTTTCTTTAAAAGGCTAGCCCAAGTTTAAAACGAGGAGAAGCTGTGGAAATAGGTGCTTCGAAAGTTACCTATGAAGCAATCAGAACCAACGTTAAAAGACTGATGAAATCAGAAGAAATTCATCCGAATTTAGACTCGGGAGCTTCATTAAGAAAACAGAGCATTCGAAACGCAGGCCTGCTTTATCATCAGAAAAACTGAATCAGGCGTTTAATTTACAGTTTTGTCTTTCAAATAACCTCTCCGTTTAAGGTGAGGTTACCCTTTCTAACAATCTCTGTCGCAATGTTTTCATATCTGAATCTCTTCTAGAGGCTTACCCATCGTTTCTATTCCCAGAAAAGCAACAGTCGCTGCTGATATCAGGTGAGCTGCAGCGAAAATTATGAAAGCGAAAGCGTAGCTATTTGTTAGATCTAGTATAAGCCCTACTAGGTAAGGCCCAAATATACCTCCTACTCTTCCGAACGAATTGGCCCACCCCGTGGCTGAAGCCCTAATTGGTGTTGGATAAAGCTCTGGAGTATATGCATATGTTATCCCCCAAGCTCCTAAATTGAAGAACGAGATGGCTAGGGCTCCCGATAGAGCTTGAGTGTTTGTTCTAGAAAACCAGTAGAGCAGACTTCCAAGACCTGCTAATGCCATATAGAGCGACAAACTCTTCTTCCTTCCTATTTTTTCAATAAGATAAGCTCTACTCCAGTAACCCGGGATCTGAGCAAGAGTTATCATAAATGAGTATTGAAGTGTCTTGATAAGAGAGAGGCCCCTCGCATAGAGGATCTGAGGAAACCAGGAGAATAGGCCCCAATATGCTAGCACTATGCAAAACCAGTGGATCCAAAGCATCGTCGTTCTTCTAAGATACTCTCCAGAAAACAACTCAGAAAGACCTACTTTCCTCCTCTTTTCGACTTTAAGCTCTACTCCTGCAATCTCGGCCAGCTCTTCAGCCTCTTTTTTCTTTCCCTTTATCAGCAGATATCTAGGAGATTCTGGAAGGAAGGATATTAACAGAGAACCCAAGAGAGGAAGGATTCCAAATAGAAAGATGGGCCTCCATCCAAGTGTGGGAGCAATAATCTTCCCTAAATAAGAGGCAAGCAACCAACCAAACGCCCAACTTGATTCTAGAAGAGCTACATACCTACCTCTCACACTCGTTGGAGAGAATTCGAGCAAAAAAGTGCTTGCCGAAACCATGTATCCTGTAGCCCCTATACCAGCAAAGAATCTGAGAAAAACCATGTCTATCCAACCTCTTGATGCTGAACAAAAAGCTGTGGTAATCGCCAGAATTGAAAGGGAGAAGATGGAGCATGGCTTCCTTCCTAAAACGTCAGCTACCCTTCCAAACAAGGAGGCTCCAACTAGCATTCCAATTAGAAAGGAGTTGAGCAAGACACCAGTTTGAGTTCCTCCAAGCTCCCACTCACTCTTGATTAGCGGAAGTGCAAAGGAGATTAGTCCTGAGTTAGATGCCACGAACATCCAACCTAATCCTAAAATCAGGAGGATCTTGGTGTTAAAGGAAATTCTCATAGAAATTTCCCTCACATCCAATAACCGCTTTCTGTAAAAAGACTGACTGATTACTACCTATATTCCTTTAGAGCTTTTGAAAGAGAATGTAAGCGTGGTTGATGTGTGCAGTTCTATCTGCGCTGTTTGCTGCTTTAGTGAGAATTGTAGGGAAAATAGGGGTGCAGGGTGTCGATTCTATTACTGCTACGGCTGTTAGGGCAGTAATAACGCCATACTTTCTGTTCTTTTCGCAACTAGGTTGAAAAAGACAGATTTATCTGGAGTAGACGCAAAGGCCTTGAGTTATATAGCACTAACAGGGTTATTTAGAGCGTCATCATGGACGGTTTATTTTAAAGCGTTAAGCCTAGGAGAAGCATCGCTTGTCATTCCTATAGACAGATCAAGCGTCCTATTCGCGGTAGTTTTTAGCTTGTTTTGGGCGAAAAAGCAACTCTCAAAAACAGCCTTGGGTTCCTCTGATAGCAATAGGAACAATCTTAGTGTCCTTACAAAATGTCAGCCAATCCTCGTTAAGTTTTTTAAAAGAATTCGCTACCTTCTAAAGCCAAGGGGGTGGCTTAACTCAAGTCAAAAAAAGTTGTTATTACGGCTGCGCTTCCCTATGCAAATGGTGAAATCCACCTAGGTCACGTAGCTTCTACTTACCTCCCTGCAGATATCTTCGCAAGGTATTGTAGGCTAAAAGGGTTAGAAGTAGTCTTTGTCTCGGGAACAGACGATTATGGGACACCAATCTTAATTGCTGCAGAGAAGAAGGGCATTAGCCCAGAGGAATTTGTCAAGTACTGGCATGACAGGGATGAAGAAGATTTCAGGGCTCTGGGAATCTCCTTCGATCTGTTCTATCAAACTCATTCGCCTGAAAACATAAAATTAGCCCAACATTTCTTCTTAGATCTCCTTAAGAAAGGGCACATATTTGACCAGGAAACAGAACAATGGTTCTGCCCGAATTGCAAACGCTTTCTCCCAGATAGATATGTTAAGGGGACATGTCCATACTGTGGAGCAACCGATCAGTATTCAGATGCATGTGAAGTTTGTGGCCGCGCAATAGAACCTGGGAAAATTATAGAGCCCAGATGTGCTATTTGTGGAACCCCTCCAATAAGAAAAAGTAGCAGACATTATTTCTTCAAACTATCAGCATTCTCCTCAAAGCTAAAGGAATGGCTGGAGTCGAATGAGCATTTACAGAAGGATGTAAAGAACTATGTACTGGAGTGGATAAAGGAAGGGCTGAAGGACTGGGACATAACTAGGGACATATCGTGGGGAGTCCCAATTCCCCTCGATGAGGCTAAAGAGAAGGTACTCTATGGTTGGTTTGACAATCATTTAGGGTACATCTCTTTCACTTTAAAGGCTCTAAAGGAGAAAGGAATAGACGGAAAAGAATTTTGGAATTCATCAAGGATATACCATTTCATAGGCAAGGACATAGTATACCACCATTACCTCTTCTTGCCGGCCATGCGCATGGCTGAAGGCGATTACAAACTCCCAGACTTCATCCCTACAAGAGGACACCTTCTTTTACAAGGAAAGAAGTTCTCGAAGAGTAGAAAGTGGTACATAAGCTTAAGGGACTTGCTTAACAGGTTTCCACCCGATTACCTTAGATATTACTTGACCTCGATAACCTCTTACTCACAAAGAGACGCTAATTTTGATTTAGATGAATTTCAAGCTAAAATAAACAACGAACTGGTGGCAAACATAGGTAATATGATCCATAGAGTTCTCACATTCATTTACAGAAGATTTAATGGAACTATACCAGAACCTAAACCTCTAGATAATAAGGATGAAGAATTCCTAAACAGGTTGAGAAATCTACCATCGGAAGTAGGTAAATTAATGGAGACCTTAGAGTTTGATAAAGCCCTAAAGGAGATAAGAGACTTCTGTGCGGAATGCAACAAGTATTTCCAAGCAAAACAACCTTGGGAAAGGGATGGAGAAACATGCCTTTACCTAACTTCGAATGCTGTAAAGGCGATTGCTATAGTACTTGAACCATTTATTCCAGAATCTATGGAAAAACTTTGGTCCTTGCTTGGACTCAGCGAATCCGTGCATGAACAGAACTGGGATGTAGCAGCAGAGATGACCCTTAGGCCAGGACACAAGATTCAGAGACCTAAGATTCTCTTTAAGAAGATAAACAATGAAGAAATAGAAGCCCTAAAGATGAGTCTAGGCGAAGAGAAACTCAAATAAAATGAGTTAAAGGAAAAACACACCTTTATCAATGCCTGAGTTGAAACATGAAGGACATCAAGCTCCTATATTTAAAAGCTTTAGATAGTTAAGCTTTATAGAATGTCGGCTGAAGAAATTCGTGAGAAACTTAGAAAGCTTGAGAAATCCTTCATCGAGGGAAGAATTTCTGAAGAAACCTACAAGGAGTTAAAGGCGAAATATGAGGCTGAACTAGCATCTTTGGGCGGAATACCCACAAAACCAATACCCCCACCTTCAGAAGGGTTAGGAGCCCTGTTCAGCAGAGCTATAGATTTTTGCTCAAGCAATCCGGTAATTTTCATTCCACCAGTTCTTTCTGGAGTAGTCTCAGCGATTATCCTTATGATCTTTGGTGTTTCAGCACTTGGCATGTTTAGGGGCTTCAGGCCTCCATTTGGGCCGACTAGACCTGGAGCTATAGTCCCTAGCCCATGGCATCTCCTTATCATGTCGGCCTTGGCATTGATAGCTATAAGGATAATATCTCTGATCTTCGACGGCTGGATGATTGCGATGGTAAAGCAAAGGATTGAACAGAACTTCATAGATCTTAGTGATAGCTTTTCATATACTATATCAAAACTTGCTCCCTTGTTAGTGGCCTCTATCCTCGTTGGGATCATAGTCGTTGTTGGACTATTCCTTTGCGTAGTACCCGGATTAATTGCTGCGATTTTATTAGCCTTAACATTGCAGGCTGTAATAGTAGATGATTATGGAGCAATTGAAGCTCTTTCAATCAGTTATAACGTTGTAAAAAGGAACTTCTTCGAAGTGCTCATAGTAATAATCGTGCAGTTTGTTGTTATATTCATTCTTAATATGATACGATACGTAGGTCCAATACTTGCCATGTTAGCTGGAGCTTACTTTACTGTTCTCCTTACTCTGCTGTATTATAGTAGAAGAGCGCCTAAACCTTCGACAATCACGGTATAAAAATGGATCTAGAGACAGAAGAGAGGCTCATAGCTGTTCTTCTCTCTCTTTTTCTTTTAATATTTGCAACGATCGTCCCGATGGAGCCAGGACAAGAAGAGCTTCCTTTCCCTTGGATAAGCTGTCCATTTAGGTCCATAACTGGCAGACCATGTCCTTTATGCGGCTCTACTCGAGCTTTCATTCACACCGCTCATGGGCATTTTTCAGATGCGTGGAAGCTAAATCCTATTGGCTTATTTGCCTATTTCGGAGTCTGGGTTCTATTCCTTTATGAAGCTTACAAGCTGTTGAGCAAAAGGTTTAGATCTATCAGGAGCTAGAAATCCCTAACCAAGCCTTGTATTCACTAAAAAGAGCGTCTACCTGGGTCTTCCATGCTTTAAAGCCGTCAGGTGAATTAGGATAAGAATAATAGAGTTCCCTTGCCTTATCCATGTAATCTTTCACCTTTTTCAGTCTAACCAATAGAGAAGGTCTAGATAATAGCTTGATTGCTGAAGAGACTTTTGATATAAGTGTAGAGCCTAAATCTCCTCTATATCCTATTTCACCCACATCAACGGATGTTATTACGCCCTTTTCAAATACAAAGTTTAGCTCCTCATCGCTCATGAGCTGCAAGTACATCCTTAGGATATCAAGACCAGCCTGTTTTGCTCCATATAGCTCCATGTAATCGTTGTGATAACTCCAAAGGCCCTCCATTGATGGATTATCTTGGGAAAGAGCTTTTTTAATGGCTTTGGCTGCAGCTTTTGCGCTTAGCATAGCTGGACCCATCCCTCCTCCATGGATCGGGTTTGAAGTACAAGCTGCATCACCTATCGCTACGAAACCATTCCAAACCATGCAGGAGATAGTCCTTCTTGTTGGGCAAATCCCCCCTCCAGCATGTATAACCCTTCTAATCTTTCCAATCCTAGATCTTAAGTATATTTCATAATTTCTTTCAGGATTTAGGCTTTTCTTACCTCCTTTCAAGCCTAAACCTACGTTTACAATGCTCTCATTTTTAGGAAACCACCACCAATATCCTCCAGGAGCTATTATCGTTGAGAGGTAAATAGTGGCATATCCAGTTTCTATTTCCTCATCCATCTCTACTATCTCCCTGTAGCATACATCGTAGTCCTCGGGAGGAACTTTCTCTGAGGCAAACCACTCATTGGGTAATTTGCTTCTGACCGCCGCTGGAACTCCTGTAGCATCTATGACTACAGTTGCCTCAATTTCTCTCCTTCTTCTCGCCCTCAAATCAACGACTTCGAGTCCTTTAAGCCATGATCCATCTACAATTGGTTTTAAGACCGCATGTCTGTCAAGTAGCTTTGCGCCTGCATCTAATGCCATTGTCTGCAGTTTTTTAACAAAAGCAGGTCTATTAAGAGCATATCCTTCTCCTCCAACTATGATCTCGTCCCTTTCATTTGGTGCGACGACCTTAACTCCTCTAAAAATCCCATCAAGTTCTCTCCCTGATGGATGAGGAATGCCTATTTTATCGAAGTGATGCTTACCTATAGCATCACCGCAAACCTTCATAGTGTCATCTCTATGCTTTTGTTCGACGATTATGACATCAAATCCCTCAGATGCCAGAAAGTAAGATACAAGAGACCCGCCAATTCCTCCTCCAGCTACTAGTATGTCATGCTTCTCTTTCATATCTCACACCTAATGCTAAAATCAAATCAGATTGTTAGATGTAACCTAAAAAGTGCATAGTGCGGAGAGTAAAACTAGGTGAGGTAAGCCACACCATGAGCATAGAGGAGGACATCAGATTTGCCATCGAAAACAAGTTAAGGCAAACAATTGATAGAATAGAGGAAACTCTCAACCAATTGGTTAAGAGAAGGAAGCTAGGAATAGAGGACATAAGAAATGCATTAAGAGGGCTAAAACCTAGTTTCTATCTCCTTTCTCAGAAATGGTTCTTGAGATATTATATGTTCTACTCTTCATGGGACCTTTAGGATTTAATGGCATCAAGAAATTGCTTGAGATAAGCTCAAGGAGCCTCTCAGATAAGTTGAAATCCCTGGAATCTCTTGGTTATATAAAACGAAGCGTAACTCCTGAGCCTCCTGTAAGGGTAAGGACCACTTACAAACTAACTAGAAGGGGGTAGAACTTTCTTTGTTAGCTCTTCCCTCGATTTATTACATGTCATCTAGGACCCTTCAGAAAAAGGGCTTGAATGCTGATCAAAAATTAAACTTACAAACCCTTATACTAGAATAAGGGTGTCTTGAGTGGAGTCTGAGAAGGAAAAGAAAAAGCGTAAACCAATAAATTTTGTTATAAAGGAGTATGGAAAACTGAAGAATGATGTTGAGAAAGCAATTCGTGTCTCTATTAAGGTAAAAATCCACAAACCTGAATCTATAACCGATGAAGAATTTAGGGCATTAGAAGAGGATTCTGAATTCAAGAAGAGGGTAGAAGAGCTAGTTATATCATATATCAAGAGGAAAAGAGAGGCTGAAGGGTAATTAAATTGATCCCCCAATCAGTTCAGACTCCAATGCTACTTATTTTTCTCCTGACCATCATAGCGCTGATAATCGAGAAATATCACATGGTAGTTGCTGCCATGATAGGGGCCTCTTTAACTATTTTCTTTGGATCCTTTATCTACAAAATTTTCACCCCAGAAGAGGCTTTCACGCAGTTTATCGATGGTTCTACGTTGAGACTTGTTCTTGGAATTCTTCTTTTGATGGAAGGCCTAGCAAAGTCCGGCCTTTTTCAATTTATAGGCCTTTGGGTTGTCAGGCTTGTTGGAAACCGCCCAAAAATTCTTTTCTCAGCTTTTATGTTTCTTACAGCCATATTAACAACCTCTATACCAAACCTTCCAGCAATGCTCATAATTGGGGCAATAACTGCTTCTATAGCCAAGTCCCTTAGGCTAAAGCTTAGAACATGGATTATGTATGAAGCCATAGCCTGTAATGCTGGCTCTATAGGTCTTATGATAAGCTCGATTCCTAATCTAATTCTGGCGTCAGAGTTTGGTTTCACTTTCTCTCAATTCATAAGGATCACCCTGCCCTTGTCCCTCTTGGTTGTATATGTCACAACTCTGATAGGCCTGAAGGTAGCAGATCTTATAGAAGAGGGAGAGCAAGAAGTAGATATTTCCTCTTTGGATCCTTGGCAAGCAGTCAGGGATAAAGGGATCCTAATTAGATCAACGGCAATCTTCTTGGCTACTATAGCTCTTTTCTTCCTCCATGAGAAGACAGGAATTCCTTTAGACGTAGTTGCACTTGGTGGAGCTGTGATAATGCTTTGGATAGGAGTAACAGAACCAGAGGAACTTTTCAGATCTATAAATTGGGGAGTATTCTTCTTTTTAGGAGCTTTTTACATCATCATAGGTTCTATGGAGAAGACTGGTGCATTAGATGTTTTAGCAAAGGCCGTTGCACCCATATATGCAATGCAACCCCTTATTTCGCTTTCTGCAACCCTTTGGATAAGTGGAATAACAAGCGGGCTTATAGACAACATTCCAGTGACTTTAACCCTACTCCCTGTTATAAAAAAAGCAGCAGAAGCCTCTCAAGCCCCTATAACCCGTCTAGCTTGGGCAACTGGGATAGGAGCAAACTTAGGAGGAAGCCTAACATATTTTGCATCTCCTCCCTCAGTGGTAGCGATAAGCATATTAGAGAAGGAGGATCCTACGTTTTCTCCATCAGATTTTATGAAGTTGGGAGTTCCAATAACTATCGTGCAATTGGTAGTTGCAAATATCTACCTTTTCTTATGGCCTCTATTTTAATCCGAGTTATCCTCTTTCTCCTCTGGAATGCCCGTTATTATAGAGGTTAATTGATTTACAAATCTGTCGAATTTCTCCTTAAACAGTTCATAACCGGTCTTTAAGGCGTCATACACTATAATGGCAGCTAATACCAAGAACACTATGGAAAGGACTGTACCAATGATCTTACTTGGAAGGAAAGCAAACAATGGAGAGAGACCAAACCAAGCGAGTAATAGGCCTATCATATAGATTATGTCGTTGCCAATTCGTTTAAGACCGCTAGTCTCTTCAAAACCAAGAATTCTGGACAATCTGTCAGATATTATGTTAAGAAGGAACAAAAGGTTTACTACAACTCTTTGCCCAAAGTAAGCTATTGCTGCAAGCCTTATTGCATCCACAATCAATTTGGATGGTATTTGAAGGTTGAATGCCTCTATTAAGCTATCTTGTACTTCTCTCCTCAAAAAAGAGAGAAAAGCCAATATAAGAGCCAATTTTATCGAATTTCCAATTAGACTCGCTAATCTCTTTCTGACCTCTCTTCTGCTCATAGATTTCATATTCAACGTTATTCGATGGTAAGATCAATAAAATAATTGTTTGTATTCGACAAAAGGATTGGAAAGATTTTCTGGCAAATATTTTGAATTAAATAACCTATAAGCGTTATGAAAAGCTATTTAGACTCAGTATTTATTAAAATTAACTACAGAATATCAATTCTTCTCATAAGCACTCTCTTGCCTCTATAGTCCGGAAGAAGTAATGGAGCCCTTCTTTCAGTCTTGATGCCAGCCTCTTCGAGCCATTTCTCATATCTCTTCACATGATCCAATGTCAATTTTCCAATCCTTGCGTTCTTAACGTACCTAGCTGCATTAATGCCAGCTCTTCTTCCAAAGACTAAGTAATCAAGTATAGAGTTTCCTATAAGTCTATTCTTCCCGTGAACCCCTCCTGTAGTTTCACCAGCAGCAAAAAGTCCAGGCACTGTTGTTTCACATCTTTCATTTATAACAATTCCACCGTTCATGTAGTGTAAAGTTGGAAATACTAGAACAGGATCTTTAGACGCATCTATACCAACCCTCTTAAACATCCTAAATATTGCAGGAAACATCTTTTTGAAGGATCCCTCTCCTCTTAGAATGTCTATCATAGGCGTATCCAACCAAACACCCCTCATTCCAGTAGGAGTCTCAACTCCATTATTCCTATCCCAGCACTCCCTTATTATGGCGGCCGCCTCAACATCTCTAGGTTCTAATGGAAATACAAACTGCTCTCCGTACTTATTAACGACTTGAGCTCCGGCACCTCTGACTTTTTCTGTAACGAGAAGGCCAACTATCTGCTCAGGATATGCTGCACCAGTAGGATGATACTGAGTAGCGTCTAAATCTCTTAATAAAGCTCCTACATGATAAGCTAAGATAACGCCATCCATCGTGGCTCCGTAGTGGTTTGTAGTTGGAAATCCTTGTATATGTAACCTTCCAAAACCTCCTGTAGCCAAGATAGTCGCCTTTGCTTTTACTATCTGATATTCTTCGCTTTCCATGTTTAAGAGAATAGCTCCTGCCACTTTTCCTTCATCATCAGTTAGTAGTTCTACTGCTGATGAGAATTCAACGCATCTGATCCCTTTATTCCTAATCTCATCCCTTAGAACCCTAACTATCTCCATTCCGGTGTAGTCTCTGCAAGAATGCATTCTCCTACAACTAGTCCCTCCACCCCATAACTCGATCATATTTCCCTCTTCATCCTTATCGAACATTAGACCGAGATTCTCTAACCACCTTATCATGTAAGGAGCTTCCATGGTAAGGGCCCTAACTAACTGACGGTCATTTACAAAATGACCTCCCCCCAATATATCCAAGAAATGTCTCGTAGGGGAATCTGGAGGTCTATCGGCCGCTTGAACACCTCCTTGACTCATTACCGAATTTGAATCTCCTAGCCTCAATTTTGTAACTATTAGAATGTCTTCAGGTGAGACTCCGCTATAGACAGCCCAGAGAGCAGCTGTCATCCCTGCCCCTCCTCCGCCAATTATGAGAATATCTGTCTCGTAGTCAACATGGGAGAGGTCTATCTGGTCCGGGTTTATCAATGGATGAGCTTCAAGCAGATCGATTACTTCGTGAGGAGCTATCATTCCTTTGCTAGGACCGATTTTTAGAGCTCTTTTCGTCCCCTCTTTATAATCTGGGTGATATTTCTTCAAGAGCTCCTCTCTCTCTTCCAAACTAAGTCGTCTGACCTCTTCTTTTAACCTTCTCTCTCTCGTCTCTTCAACTAACTCGATGCTTTCCCTCATGTATTTGGGATAACCATCTATCAACTCAAACTTTGACATCTATCTTCACCTAACTAATCTTCTATTCTCCCCCTATTCTCATAGAGCTTTTTCAGCTCTTCAACGCTCATTTTCATTAACTTGTTCATCTCTTCATCATACTTCCCGCTTTCGATCTCCTTAATTCTCTCTTCCACATGTTTTGCCCTTGGCTGAATGTATTTCCCATATATCCTCCTAGCAAGTTGAAACACGTGGTAATGTTGGATCTCGGCCGGACATCTTATCGTGCAGAGTCCACATTGAATGCAGTCAAAGGTAAGATTTGCAACTTCCTCTATGTCCCCTCTTATTGCAGCTTGTATTGCGTACATGACCTCTAGATCTTGAGGACATGCCTTTGTGCACGTATTACAACTAACACACCTTGCTAATTCTGGATAAAACTTCATTAAGATGTTTGGAGTTGGTTCCAATTTATCTAGATCGTAAATTGCTTTGTTGGCTGGTACGAATGGGAGTTGTGTGAGATACATACCATCCTCAACGGTAGTTTGGCAAGCCAGACCTGTGTAGAGCTTATAGTCATCAACAAACCTGTAAACAGTGGAACATCCTCCGCAAAATCCGCCTCTGCATCCACAACCTCTTATGAATCTATAACCAGCATACTCCATGGCCTTCATTATGGTGAGACCAGCTGGAACCAGGTATTCCTTCCCCATAATGTAAATTCTTACCATCTTAGCCTCTTTTTTCTCCTCTACGACCTCTAAACCCTTAACTTCTGACATGTTATCTACACCTCAAGGTTGCGGGCCACAATTTCAACAAGGTCAACTACATCAATATTAGTATTAAGAACTTTGGCTCCCTCATAGAGGTTCATCTTACACGATGGGCAAGAAGTTGTGAGGATACTAACTCCTGTCTCTAATGCCTGATTAATCCTAAGTTGAGCAACCATAATGCTTATCTCCTCGTTTATGGCTCTCAAAAATCCTCCACCTCCGCAGCACTGTGTTTCTCGCCCCTTCTTTTCAAATTCCTTCAAATTGCCCAATTTCTTGAGTATGAATCTTGGTTCTTCTATCACTCCCATCTGTCTAGCAAGCTCGCATGGATCATGATAAACAACTTTCCCTATATTTCCTTTAATGCCTATTGCTCCATCCTTTAGATAGGAAGAAATTAGCTGTGTTGCATGTATTACTTCAAAGTCAAGTTCTGTATTCAAAAGCCTTGGATAAACCTCTTTCAGCTGCTTGAAACACGTAGGACATGTAGTTACGACTCTTTCTGCACCCAACCTCTTAATAGCCTCTACATTTCTCTTTGCAACCTTCTTAGCCGAATTAACATCTCCTATCATTAACCAAGGAGCCCCACAACAAAGCTCCTCTTCGCCAAGCAGAGTCCAGTCTTCACCTGCGGCATTAAGTATATGAGCCATAGAGACTGCAGAAGACCTATTTATTCTAGTAAAAGCAGTTGTGCATCCTACGAAGTAGATAGTTTTTGATCTCTGATTAATTGGAATTTTTTCGGCCATTTTGGCCCTTTTTATCCAATAAAGCCTCATTTTCCTGCCCATGCTATAAGGATCTCCTTTTTCCTTGAATGTAGCGATAAGCTCCTTCAAGTTCTTCGGTATAAAACCATTTTCATACATTATCCTCCTAAAGTCATACCACAATTCGTCGGGTTTCACCTCAAACTTACACTGCTCAGTACACGCACCACAAAGTGTGCATTCATATACCTTTGAAATAGAGCTTTTCATGAAATACTCCTTTACTGGAGTCTCTCCAAGCAATGAACTTACAATCCCTTGAGATCTTTCAACAATCCTTCTTAGAGCCCTCCCCTTACTTACAGGCAAATGTTTAGAGTTGCCTGTTGCCTTAAACACAGGACACTCAACGATGCACTCTCCGCAAGCAGCACATATTCTCAGCCTTTCAAGCTCCTCCGGCTTAAGTTCAGTTCTAACTTGAATAAGCTTCATCTAGCCTCCTCCTATATATTCCTCTAGTTCCTCTTCATAGAACTCCCTTATAGGAGGTTGTTCTTTTGGATCTCTTCCAGGAACGTAGTTGAACAAAGCCTGATTTTCCTCCGCTAATAATATGAAAAACTCGCTTAACTTAATCTCCTGAGGGCAACTCTGTTCACATAGTCCACATGTTATGCAAGATGTGGAAATATGAAGTGCTCTTCCCAAATGAAACTGAATTCTTGCTTCTGGGAGTGGAATTGTTCCCTCTTTTGGGTTCCAGCTAAGGAATCTTCTTGTCACATACTCATATCTGTCAGCATCAAAAAAACACTCCTCGCAAAAGCAAATGGGACATACTTCCATGCAATTGTGACAATTAATGCAGTCTTGAAAGAATTCATTTATTTTCTTTAGACCAGCTAAATCTTGACGAGACTTCTCAAGAAATTCCTTTCTTCTCTTTTTTCTATTAATAATTACCTTTAAGGTCCCTATTTCCTGTTCTTGGACTGAAAAATTGAGAGCTTCCATCAAACGAAGCCCGTTTTCGCTTAAGATCTCAACTATGAGACCCTTTCCTTCTAAACTTATGAAACAAAGGTTAATGTCTGAGTAAGGAGCTTTAGGATATAGACAGATCTTACAAGCATCCCTAAATGCATCATCATCTCCGCTATAGTAGCTTTTTAGCAACTTTTCTTCCGGAGATTCCCCGCTCTCCAGCATTTCTTTGAAATTCAGGACGTGATAAGTTCCCAGACATTCAATAGTCATCAATAGAATATTCTCCAGAGAAACCTGGTTGAACTTACTGAGTTCTATAACTGCCCTTGTCTCACATGGCTTCAACAATACAGCAAATTTTCCATCGAAGGATTCCTTAGGAGCTATCCAAGATAACAGAGTTGCCATGGAATAGCCCGAAATAACCGGAGAAATCGGTACGAGTTGAGAAAGTTCCTTCTTATCCTTAAAGAGATATGGATAGATGAAGCCAGACTCGCTCCTTCTATATGCCAATATAGCTCTTAAGAGACCTTTATCCATCGCTTGTTCAAGTATGGATCTAATAGCCTCTCTTGGCTCTCTTTCGATTATAATAACCCCTTTCACCTCTCATCACCCTTCAATGGATTTGGTCCTAAAGCCCTGATCTGCTCTGTAAATTCTCTAACCACTCTAGCAAACTTTGCTCCCTCAGATGTACTGATGAACTCAAATCTAATTCTCTCAGGCTCTAAAGAGAGGGCTCTAATCGAATTTTTGATTATAGCAATTCTTCTTCTAGCTTTTAAATTACCGTCCACATAGTGACAATCTCCAGGATGGCATGCCGCTATTAGCACCCCATCAGCCCCCTCCAACAAAGCCCTGAGTATATAGGATGTGTCTATGAATCCTGAGCAATTAACCATGATCGGCCTTAGGTTAGATGGATACTGAAGTCTTGAAGTACCGGCAAGATCAGCAGCTGCTGAGGCGCACCACTTGCACAAAAAGCCAATTATAAGGGGTTCAAACTTGTTCATAAACCTACCTCCCTACCAAGGTTGAGATAAGATCAAACAACTGTCTCTTATCATAGTTCACTAACGAAATAGCTCCTGCCGTGCAGGCTGCTGTGCAAGCCCCACATCCTTCGCAGAGAGCCTCATCTACCTTTGCAACTCCCTCATCTGTTAATTCAACTGCTTCATAAGGACATATGCTAACACAATTCCCGCACCCAGAGCATATATCTTCATCTACCTTAGCGACTAGAGGCTCCTTCTCGACATATCCCCTTGTTAAGAATGAAATAGCTTTAGCAGCGGCTGCACTTGCCTGAGCCACTGTGTCGGTAATATCTTTTGGAAATTGGGCTGCTCCTGCTATGAAAATGCCTTTCGTCAATGTTTCCATAGGTCTTAACTTTAGATGAGCTTCTCTCAACCATCCTCCCTCAGAGAGCTGAAGTCTAAGTTTTCTAGCTAATTCTTGAATACCAGGGCTTGGAATAGCTGCTGTTGCTAGTACAACTAGATCTGCGTTAATTTCAATTTTCTTGTCTGTGATAGTGTCAACTGCAATCACTTTGAGTTTATCTCCTTCCTCGTAGATTTTCGCCACCTTCCCTCTTATGTAGATGATTTTTTGTTCTGACATGGCCCTATGAATGAACTCTTCGTAGCCCTTTCCATCAGCTCTTATGTCTATGTAGAAGATGTAGGCCTGACCATCCGGAACCGCCTCCTTGTAAAGTAGAGCTTGCTTAGCCGTATACATACAACAGATCTTCGAGCAATAAGGATTCCAATTCTCAGGATCTCTTGACCCAACGCACTGAATGAAAACTACTTGCTTAGGAACTCTACCATCTGATGGTCTGATTACTTTACCTTGAGTAGGGCCACTCGGCGCTAGCAATCTCTCGAACTGTAGGCTAGTAATAACGTCCTTATATCTGCCAGAACCATATTCGGGGAAATTAGAGGCCTCCATGACTTCAAATCCTGTTGCAACGATTATGGCCCCCACCTTCAGCTCCTCGAATTTTTCATTGTTTTCAAAATCTATGGCCCTAGAAGGGCATTCTTTTGCACAAAGACCACAACCTTTCCCATATTTTAACCTAAGACAGCTAATCGGGTCTATAACTGCCTTATCAGGCACTGCCTGAGGAAATGGGATGTATATAGCCTTCCTGTTGGCTATTCCAATCTCGTACTCTGAAGGAACTTCGACAGGGCATACTCTCATGCATAAGCCACAACCTATGCATTTATCCCAGTTTACAAATGTTGCCTTCTTCCTCACCTTAATTTTGAAGTTCCCTGCTGAGCCTGTAACTTCCTCAACTTCAGAATAAGTCATTAAGGTGACATTAGGATGATGGGCTAACTCAGTCATTTTAGGGGTGAGAATGCACTGAGGACAATCAAGAGTCGGAAACGTCTCTGAAAGCTGAGCCATCTTCCCTCCTATGCTGGGATCTTTTTCAACGAGGTAAACCTTAAGTCCAGCTTCTGCTACATCTAAAGCAGCCTGTATTCCCGCAATTCCTCCACCTATGATCAAGACTGACTTATTAACTGGAATTCTCATCAGTTGAAGAGGTTTGTCTGACCTAAGCTTAGCAACTGCAGCCTCTACCATCTTTATAGCCTTTTCTGTGGCTTTTTTCTTGTCATCACTATGAGGCCAGGCAACCCATTCCCTTATGTTAGCGACTTCAACTAAGTAAGGGTTAAGACCTGCTTTTTTAGCAAGATTCCTCCAAGTTTCCTCATGAAGAAAGGGAGAACAGGCTGCTACAACTATTCCATCAAGTTCCTTTTCCTGAATCGCTCTCCTAATAAGATCCTGTCCGGGATCAGAGCACATGAAAACATAATCCTCAGCATGCACAACCGAAGGCAAACCTGCTGCTCTTTCCCTAACCTTGTTGACGTCAACGCTACCAGCTATGTTCTTACCACAATGACAAACAAACACACCTATTCTCTCTGGCATCTAAAAGCCTCCAATAATTGTTTTTGCCTAAGAAAACTTGGATCAATACAATGAATCTCAAAACTTAAACCGTCTTTCGGCGCAAATATAAGACCCATAAGCCGATCCAAATAAAGGTCTGAAACTTTTTTCGCTTCAGGATAAAGCTTCTTAGCTTTAGCTTTTAATGTACAACACGGACGATATAGAAGCTTCATAGAGATCACTTAACCTAAGCTATAATTTTCTTCACCCATCAACAAGTGCTATAAGTGTCAATCCCTTTGGAGGTATCTTATTGAGATTAGAATGACCTACGTTTATCTTTGAGCGCATTAATCCCGATCTTTCTGCAAGATATCTCATGTTTATTCCTTTAGAACACTCCGTAACAAAAGGAAAGCATGAATAATAAATCCAAAAAACCATAGCTTCCGGGACTTCCCTCCTATTTAACTGAACTAATCTAACAAACTGATTTGGAAGTAAATCTACCCTTTCTGTCGATGGACAAAGTGCATAGTGCTTTTCGTACTGATAACAAAAGAACAAACCTTGACCCTTTGGCTCTAATATCCATTTTTCTGGTTTTCTATGGATATCTTCTCTAGGGGGCAGAAAAATCATATCAATAGCCTGTTATACAGCAAGGTAAAAAACTTTAATTACAATGGAAAACCGTAGAGGGGCAAGAATCCTTCCACAAATATCTCATTAAACAGTTTTGTTAGATAATTACATCCCAATTTTCGGTTATTAGGATGTCGAGAAGTTTATCTCTGAGATTACTACGGTAGAATCAATGTGAAGAGTAACTACATATTATGCCTAGACAACTCTTTTTATTACTTAGCCCAAGTATCAAGGAACCTCTTGTGTGATTATGTTGCACTGGGGATAGATTTGCTGAACGAGTTTCTTAGAAAGACTATGGAGGGACTTATAGCCCTAGTATCTAAAGGTTCCTATCCAGCCATAGTTCTAACTATGGCTGGCGAAAGTGCACTTTTGCCGATTCCAAGTGAAGTTGTGATGCCGCTAGCAGGTTTTCTCGTCTCTACTAGGGAAATGGATTTCCTCTCAGCAGTAACTTCCGGAGTCCTTGGAAACTTGATTGGATCATTAGTTTCATACTATTTAGGATTTAGATATGGGAGGGAAATGTTGGATAAATATGGAAAATATATCTTTCTCAGGGAAAGTCACATAAGGAAGTCGGAATTTCTATTTCAGAGGTGGGGAAAACAGGCGGTTCTTTTAGGAAGAATGTTGCCTGGGATAAGAACAGTGATCTCTTTTCCTGCAGGAACATTTAAGGTCCCTCTAAAGGATTTAGTCCTTTATACAGTGATAGGATCAATTCCTTGGAACACAGCTCTTGTGGCATCTGGAATTTTGCTTAAGGAGAACTGGGGAGTTATATCTAAGTATAGTCACCAATTGTTCGTTCTTGGAATAATCATAATGGTTATCTTTATAGTTCTCAAGTTTAAGAGGTCAGGAAAGTCCAAGAAATAGGCAGATCCAGTAAATGCTTGCTGCAAGCACGAAAGCTAGGAGGAGTTGATAAGCAACTATTGTCAAGAGATACTTAAAGAGCCTTAATTCCTGCTTCAACACTCCTACTGTTGCTATACAAGGGACATATGTGGTCATTGCAATGGTCAATGATACTGCTTGAAGGTTTGTCATACCCAATGCTTGTATTGCCTGCTTAACTCCAGCAGCCCCAGTAGCAGCTACTATAGTACTAAGAACGCTCTCTTTAGCTATTATGCCAGTTTCAAGTGCAAGCATTATTCTCCAATCACCTAAGCCCATTAGACGGCCAAGTGGAACTAAAGTTTTCCCTAAGATACCCGCAAGCGTTCCCTCAATTACTAGAGCATCTGTCTCCATTAGTTCTTGTGGTATAAACCCTCTAGGGTCGAGATGCAGTAGGAACCAGAGCAATATGCTTAGACCAAAAATTATTGTTCCTGCCCTCTTGATGAACCTCATGGCGTTCATCCTGGCATACCACCAAATCACCTTTAGGCTGGGCCTGTGATACGGAGGAACCTCCAAAACAAGTTCAGGAGGAACCTTAACCTTGAACATAACACTGTTAAGTAGAGCCGAAGAGAAAAGATAAAGACCTATTGACAGCATGTAGATCCCTAGAAGGAATGTTGCTTGTCCAAGCGGGGAATTGAACATGGCTGAGGCGATAGCCAACATTACAACTAGTCTAGCTTGACAAGGGATCAAGGGTACACTCATTGCTGTAACTAACCTTTCCCTGTCATCATCCATAGCTCTAGTGCTCATAACCGCAGGAACGCTGCATCCAAATCCCACTACTGCAGGAAAAACGGCCTTTCCACTCAATCCAAAACGTCTAAAGAACCTATCCAGGGAGACAGCTACCCTAGCCATTAAACCGCTATCTTGAAGGGCTCCCAACACTAAGTAAACCATCAAGATTAAAGGTAGAAATCCAAGAACGGAAGCAACTCCTGATATGGCTCCGTCCACTACAAGGCTTACAATCCACGAGGGTGAACCTCCTAACAAATTTCTTGCGAATTCTGCAATATGATCAAAGATTCCAACAAGGATGTTGGACAGGCTATAGCGTTCGACGAATTCTGCTAGGTCCTCCTTGCCCAGAAATGAGAAGATTATGTTTAGAGGAAACCCCACATTTACGGCAAAGACCGTTAGAAATGATACTAATAATACAAAACCTGCAAAAAGAGGTCCAATTATGGGATGAAGTGCTATCTTATCGGGCTTTTCTCCAAATCCTGGAGAAATTAGGCGATTCTTTGTTATCTCCTCCTTGAGGAGGGAGTCTATGAAGGAAAACCTAGCTTGAACCGCCATGAGGGCAAGATCCGTTCTTAAACTTGTTTTAGCTGATTGAATAATTTCTTCTATGACTGAAGCAGTTTCCGGTTCGCTAGCCCTAATCCTGCCTAGAAGAACGGGATCTCCCTCAAGTAACCTTACTGCTACCCATCTCGGTGGATATTCCTTTAGCAGACCTCGAGAACTTATCAAACTCTTTAATTTTGCAATATATGACTCCAGCGGACCATAGTCTACCTTTAAGGGCTCTTTTCTGCATTATCTTCCCTCAGCAACATCAAGTACTCTATCTAGCAGGACTCCAATACCCTCTTCTCTAAGTGCAGATATGCCAACCACGGGAATTCCGAGTTCCCTGCTTAATGAATCTATATCTATATGTATGGCCCTTTTCTCCGCCACATCCATCATGTTAACAGCTATTATAACGCGTGGAGTCATTTCTAACGCCATTATAGGTAGATACATTGTTCTCTCAAGAGCTGTTGCATCAACAAGGACGACCAGAATGTCTGGCTTATGCTTAGCTACAAACTCCCTTGCTATAGCCTCTGCGGCATCTGGAGCTTCTGCAGAAAGGCTGTAAGTTCCTGGTAGATCGATTACAATGATCTCTTTTTCATGATGAGTTAACCTCCCCTGTTTGATGGCTACGGTAACTCCTGGCCAATTCGCTACATGAGCAGTCTCCCCAGTTAGGACATTGAAAAGCGTGCTCTTTCCAACATTTGGGTTATCCGATAGTGCAAGTATGACTGCTTTAGAATCACAGTTCTACGAGACTGTTGGGAGTTTTGGGAACTCCTATTTTTGGGCACATAACTAGAATGAAGATTAATCAGCTTATTGGCTCCACTAGAATTCTTGATGCTAATCCTCTCCCTAAAGCTAGCCTTACTCCTCTCACTTCTATTATCAAAGGACCAAGTGAGTTCCTGATGACAATGATTTCAGATCCTGGTGACAGTCCCATCTTCATGAGCCTTCTAACCATTCCTCGCCCTCCGAATATGTCAATAATTCTTGCTTTCTTTCCTTCTCCTATGAACGCCAAAGACAAGTGATTTCTAACATTTGTATTGTGTCTAGTTTTAGATCTCCCTCCCATTATTGCTGCACGGTTTGTTATTAATTTTAGGTAAAACCTAATTTTTAATCTTGTCTATCCGGTAATGAAGATCGCACTTTGGGTAGTAAAAACAAACATAGCCAAACGTAGTGTGGAGAATAAGAGGATTATTCTGAAATCATGAATAAAACCTAATTAAATTCTCTTTTCATGGAAATGAAGCCTCCTAGAAGGTAGTGAATAGAGTTTTGCTGGAAGTTTCTACGTTCTACTTTAACAGTTACGCCATAATACTCGTAAAGCTTTTAGTATCAGTTGTGTAAATCAGCATGAGATGTCATTTCCGAAGGTCTTGCTTTCCTTCCTGCTGATTTCCTTAATGGTCATTCCGATAACCTATACCTTTTCCCTACCAGGTGTTGTTGTTATAGTTTCCAATTCAATAGATATCGATGCTGCTCGTCAACTTAACAGAGCCCTTTTAAACAGAGGAGTTTCTTGCTTTATCCTAAGACCTCACGAACTTTGGAAGGTTAAGCACTATCATGTGGATGCGATGATACTCTTAGGGGGACCTCAAGCATATGAGGGGGTTGGGGAGATTGTGGCTAGCTATCTAACCGATGAAGAGGAAGCAAGTTTGATGGAAGAAGGAGCTATGGGGTTCTTCGTGAAGTTTAAGGAGGGAATGAAGATCATAATTCTTGCAGGCAACACGAGGAATGAGACCAAGGAAGCTGTAACCTATTTCTTTGAGAAAGTCCTAGGCGTTATCAGGACTCCCATAACCAAGGGAATAAAGGCGAACGTTGTAATGGTTGTAGTAGGTACAAAGCCATCCTCTACACCCGTTGGGGGCTAGTTCCTTTCAACCAAAACCTGAAGATCACCATAATCGCTAGAATTTCTATCATAATTGGAAGAACCCCACCTTCGGGACCAAAATCTCCACCAGTAATCCAATTAGGACCCAAAAGTTTGACTGTAAAGATCCAACTTCTTGGCTTTAATCCACTTAGAGGCATTCCGAATATTTTCTCTTCAGAGAAGTTCCACATGAAATGTAGCCCAATTGGGACCCAAATTTCATCGTAAACCAGAAAACTTATGGCTAGCAAAAAACCAGCTACAGTCAGCCCCAAAACAGCCAATATACTCACATTCGGATTGTTTATATGGGCAATTCCAAAAGTCACTGAACTAACGATAAGTGATGGCCATAAACCCGCCTTTCTGGCAGTGTTAAATACATAACCCCTAAAGATCAGTTCTTCATTATAGACTATGATAAGAGATGCCAGGACTTCTTGTAGAAGAACCGACATTTCAGGCCTAGTTGCGCTTCTTGACACAATGAGATATCCAAAACGGTAAAGAGATAGGAAAAATGAAAAAATAAGACAGAATCCCATTATAGCGCCTATAATGAACCTTTTTAGTGCATTTTCAGAGTTCCTAAAGCCAAGATCAGCAAAACTCATTCCATTCCAGGTCTTCATGAAAAAGTAAGTGAATGCTGATGGAAATCCAAAGAGATAGCATATTAAAAGCAAATCTCCGTAAGCTTTGTCGATTCTGAGAAGAAGGGCTGATACAGACCGAATTAAAACCATGAAAAGGGCAAAGAACGTCAAAGCTTTTATTAAGGGGATGATTCCTTCCTCAGTCCACAGGCAACTGCCTGCTCTTTGTTGTTTGTTCCTTTCATATGCAAGCAAATCGATCCTCTCACAATAGTTCTTTGTTCAAAATGAACTCCTTGCTTAACTTATAGCCATAAACATAATAGTATTTGAATACTCATTATGAGAAAAAGTCATAATTTCAATTAAAATGGCATTAACGCTCTTATAGATCCCTTTAGACATCGGTTAGATATTTTAATGACAAAATCTCATTCAATAGGACATCATATACTCTAACTAGTCGATATGCTCGACCATCGGGGGGAATACTATGGACATGGATATCATTGAGGAAATATTTGATAGAGCTGCCTTTGAGGCTCTAAAAAGTGGAGAGAGGAGAATGCTTGTCGTTGCGGGAGAAGGAAGTCTTGACATCCTCTCACTTTTAGTTAACCGATACGCTAAACTCAGAGAAGGAAAAACGCAGTTGTTATATTCGAATACTAGCGTAGGCGGCGAACTCCTAGGTCTTGATATCGTTCTTAGCAATTTAGGGAAGAAGATAGAACCCACGATCTTGGATTTCGATGACAGCGAAGAAGCTATGGGAGAAACGTGGGATGTATTGCTTGCAGACTTCTCAGTTCAGATGAGGGCAAATGACATTGGAAGGCTCGTGGAAACAATAAGAGGAGGTGGTCTTGTTCTTTTCGCAATACCAAGTCTAAAGGTATGGCTCAATACCTTAACCCTTTTCCAGAGGAAGTTAGTGTCCCCTCCATTTAGCGAGAGGGATGTAAAGCAAGCTTTCAAGAGGAGGTTTATCTCAAAGCTGAGAGGTAGGCCGGGAGTTTGGTTCGTAGATATAGATTCTGGGGATATTGAAGGAATTCCTAGGAGCTTAGCTCCTAGGCCTATGCCTAAACCAAAGGGAAAAGGCCCTGTGAAATCGCTTGCCTTGACAGAAGAACAGCTTAGGGTAATTGACGGTATTGCGGATTTAGCAGAAGCTAGAGGAAAGAGCGCAATGGTGATAATAGCGGATAGAGGTAGAGGAAAATCTGCAGCCCTTGGACTGGGCTTATCTCAACTTGTGGCTCAAGGGATTTGGAGGAGGATAGTGGTTACAGCGCCGACCCTCAGGGGAGCTAAGACCTTGTTCCACTTCCTAAAACTAGGACTCAAGGCCCAAGGATTGAAGTTTAGAGAAAGCGTTAGAGATGATGTAACTACTAGAATATCCTCTGGAAGATGTTCAGTGGTATACATG